>ERZ1673786.2-NODE-2-length-473107-cov-21.706352_pt1 | contig 473107 bp, 474 predicted proteins | sample MGYA00580130_ERZ1673786 | MGnify/ENA primary metagenome ERZ1673786 (study PRJEB41219, sample SAMN04549644) | soil metagenome | isolation source: soil | place: USA: Georgia, Sapelo Island Microbial Observatory | collected 2009-05-20 ...
GAACGGCTGTATTTTTCCCTATACCAGGAATACTGATTAATATTTGATATTCATTCTACAAGGGGAAATTCACCGTGTGGATCAGAACCGGTCACGTTTAGAGCGCGCAGAAGGTTATCTAAGTGATTACGAAAAGCAGCAAGCCATTGGAGCATAACCCGTTCCTAAAAGGGAAGATGCTTTTCTCCAAGTCCATCAAACAAGAGTATGAAGATGCCGTTGCTGCCCGTGACCATTATAAATTCTACATGGAGAATGAAGGCGTTTCTGGAAGAACGGACTTTGAAAAACAAGTGGATCAGCTCGGCAAAATGGAAGCGAGAGTTCCTGAATTTAAAGGACAATTCGAATCTTTTGAAAAATGGGTCGATCCTATTAATCTTCAAGTTAATAAAGTAGAAACCGAGATGACATTTAATTATAATGGTAGTTCCGTAACTTCCTACACTGCAAGAGATAGAAGAGAATGGCTTACAGCAACTGGATGGAGTGAAAGCAGCCACAATCTTTCACATGCTTTTGTTGGTGGCAGAAATGCACAGGCAAAAACCAAATCAACTATGCGTAATAGTGCATTTTGCGTAGGTCAACCGACTACCTATGTATATTACAATACGAATAACATAACTGTTTATTACAATGGAAGTGCATCCGGTAATGTTTCAACCTATGCAAGTGGTGGATGTTCAAGTTGGTTAAGTTATAGTACTGCTCTAATTTAAGAAAATTAACCCTTGTCAGGTAAAAAAATCGCCTTGTTAATATCAATGTCACGGTGACAGGGCGATTTTTTATTATTTTATTTATGAAATCTAAAGATGATTGTTATTCATTTCTATTTAACTTGCTAATCCATAGTTTCTTTTTTTAGATTGATAATTGCTATGATTAACTCAATTACAGCTAATAGTAACAAGATGATTCCAATTGAAAAGATTGTTGCAAACACGACGAATAAATGAGTTGCAGAAGCAATGATCTGACCAGGAACATATTTTTTGTATAGACAGAATATCTCGATTACAAGACCTAGAATGATTAAAGACCAGAAAAACCAAGCTGGAGTATTAGAAAAGATATTGGTGTTCCAAAGGTAGTTAACAAAAAAGGTTAGCATTGCTACAAGCAATACCCCATTTAAAATAAGAAATAACAAAGGAAGTAAATCTTTTCTTTTCTTTCTTCCACTCAGGATAAAAAAAGTGGCAAATCCAATCAATAATACGGATAAAATGGGAATGATCTCTAATACCATGATTTTACCTCTTTAAAGTAAATAATTTTTATTTTTATCCTAATAATACCATATATTTGTCTTAAAATTTTGGTGATTAAGGAAACAGGCTATAATAAGATTTAAATATTTCCATAAAAAGTAAGAGAATTAGATTTTTTTACTTTAAATTATTTAAATAATTTTAAAAAGAACATTTATAGAGGGAGGGATAAAATGAAGATCGTTATTGCTGGTGGTTCAGGATTTATCGGACAGAAATTGACTGAGCTCCTTCTTAATGAAGGACATAAAATTATTATCTTAACTAGGAAGGCAAAAAAACTTCAGGGAATGTTTATTATATACAATGGCTTGAAGAAGGGATTTCTCCTGAAAATGAAATAAGAGATGCCAATGTATTTATTAATTTAGCAGGGGTTTCAATAAACGATGGAAGATGGAATACGAACCATAAGAAAAAAATTTATAACAGTCGGATGGTAGCAACAGATGAGTTAATACGAATAATCTCACTATTGCCTAAAAAACCAGCCATATTTATCAATGCAAGTGCAATCGGTATTTATCCACCATCAATAAATGATGTATATACGGAAGCTTCGTTAGAAACATCAAATGATTTTTTAGGTAAGACTGTATATGACTGGGAAAACAAAGCTAAACAAGTAGAAGCATATGGCATTCGTACAGTGCTTATCGGATTTTTGTGTGAACAGCGATTCCATTTCTGGGAAAGTCAGTTGTAGTAAAGTGTGCATTCTACTTCGAAGCATCGCTAGTTCTTCGTCTAATTCATGATAGTATCGGGAAAGCGCACGCATTTGGTCGAAGTAGTGGTCCTGCGGTTTTTTTATGCGCCGTTCGGTTGTGGGCATCACTTTTATCGGTTTTATGAATGCGCATAGTAGCCGTTTGAATCTTTGATTCAAGGGGATTTAACAGACAGTACGGAAAACCGTGATCATTCATAAAGCGCTCTAATGGGAATACACGCCTGTTGCTTCAAATACAATGGCTGGAACTTGTCCATCTTTTTGTACTAAATCGATGATTCGTTTATTTAGCTGTTCAAAATGGGGGCGATTATGCAAAATTTCCCCCTCAAAAATACAAGAACGTGCAGCGTTATAAATCACCATATAACTTTTTCCCATACTGACATCAAAAGCAATGACGCTTTGCATATACATTCCTCCTGATTTTTATGTAGAAGTCTTCACTTCACCTTATCGATTCCCTTTTCTTATACACGATCTCAAGGATCCAACATACTGAAACTGATTCTTATAAGGGCAGTGAAGTAGGCCAGTTTTTTCACTACGAACTCAAGGTTCTGGGGCTGTCACGACCTATGCTCCACTTCTACAATAAAAAATAGTAGCACAGACCATAGCCGTGGTCTGTGCTACTAATCTTAGTATGTTTTTCTTATTTGTCAGAGTGTATAGATACCGTTGTCACAACTGTAATGAGGGATTTTCACAAACATTTGAATCTATCCGTCCTAATAAGCATCAGACCAATCGGTACAGAGAATATCTGTACGAAATGTGCATTGGCTCTACTATCCAAGAAGTGAGTCGAAAGGAAAAAATACCTTATACAACCGTTGAAAGAATATTTTATTCCGTTGCTAAAGAAAAAGAGAAGGAGCATGTAGAAACTCTTGAAAGTGTTTTAGAAAACAATGAATTAATCCTTAACCTTGATGAGATCGCTGTCCGAAAGGGGCACCGATATGAAACAGTTCTTATGGGTACCCAATCCGGGAGTGTGCTTGGTATGGAACATCAACGGAGTTATCATTCAACTCAGATCTTACTTGCCAAGAAGATTCTGTCTAATAAATGTGTTCATACCATTGTTATGGATATGTGGGATCCCTTCCATAAAGCTGTTAAATCTATATTCCCAGAGGCCTGTATCGTCATTAATAAATATCACGTGGTGCAAAAGGTGACACATGCACTTGACCAAGTTAGAAAGAAAACTCCTGGACTAAAAAAGGGACGGTTTAAACTCTTGAAAAGTTCTGAAAAGTTAACGGCTAATGAAAAACAACAATTAGACGAGATGCTCAAAGAGCATTCAGAATTGTCATATGCCTATTTTCTAAAAGAACTATTTAGAAAAATATACCAAGTGAATGACTATGATACAGCTGATTCACTCTTAGAAGAATGGATTCAACTCGCATGGAGCAGCCCATTTCCTTCATTTCATCAAGTAGCCAAGACGATAGAAAATTGGAAGGCACAAATTTTACAATATTTTCTTACCCCTTTTACGAATGGCCGGATTTAAGGTACAAACCATAAGAGTAAGAACATCAAAAGACGTGCTTTTGGCTTCAGAAACCTTGAAAGATTTCGGCTACGTGTATTTTTGGAATGTACAGGTAAAACTTATAAAAACCAGGTTGCTTAACCATGCCCTTCATCAGCTTTCCGCATTGTAGTTGGTAGAATGGAATCCGTCAAGGAAAGCACTTGACCGCTTCCATCTACCAACTTAGTGGTCTGCAAGCTGACTGACGAAGGAGCTACTCTAGATTGAGTATCAATCTCGCTAACTTATTTCCGGAATTGTGTGAACATCACAGAATATGGTGATGAGACATTTTTAATAACTTGCTCCTTCAATAGCTCATCTTTCATTTTTATCGTTCTTGCAACATCAATAAATCGATTATCTTTTTCTATTGTTAATAAAAAATCAGTAGTCATTACTACTGGTTCATTCGTTTTTGGATTTGTAGGATGCTTAATACCTAATTCGTTGGCAATAACAATTGTTTCTGATTTAGGCAACAATGGAAATTGTTCTCGAATACCAACTAATAAATCAGAAAATTCAGAAATATAAAAATTGTTTCTTTCTAAGTCCGAAAACATTTCGTGTTGCCTATTTATTTTATTTCCTTTTATTCTTGATACCCTTCCTGATGATGGAACATCTTGAATTGTTAACCAAGGCTTATAATTAGCACCTCGACCAGAACCTCGCCTTCACGAATCCATTGCTCTTCTTTAGCTATTCTTTTTCGTTTAGACATAAAAAAAACACCCCTTTAGAAAATAATAATCTAAAGAGGTGTAACAGTACAACTTTTTTTCAAACGGTACGACTTTTTTTCAAATCTACAAGAACAAGTCTGCCGCTTTATTATAATCCACATTTCAATTGGGCACCGCATTTTGTACAAGTATTGCAGCCGCCGATTTCTTGAACCTTCCCTTCCCGGCAAACAGGACATGTATTGCCGACTTCGTTGCCATATGTGACATCAGTTGAGCGCAAATCTTGAACAGTGTTCATTAACACAACTTTGCCTTCATTTTCTTTCGTCGATTCCGGAATGTCGTCATTCAATACATTTTCTTCCGCTTTTAATGTCAGGACTTGGGTATCACGGCTTCCGTCTACATAAACAGTTCCGCCTTTTGCTCCGCCCTTCCATAGGCGCTCATATACTTTTTGCACTTGATCAACTGTATAGCCTTTCGGCGCATTTACTGTTTTGGAAAGGCTTGAATCGACCCATCGTTGAATGATGCATTGCACATCAGCATGAGCTTCAGGCGACAAGTCCATCGCTGACACAAACCAATGCGGTAAATGATTCGGATCAGCTTCCGGATGTTCGTTTAAATATTCTTGAACGATATCCGCTTTTACTTCAATAAATTTGCCAAGACGCCCGCTTCGGTAGTACGAGAAGGAGAAATATGGCTCAAGACCTGTAGAAACGCCAACCATAGTGCCAGTTGATCCTGTCGGTGCTACCGTCAGCAAATGCGAGTTGCGAATACCATATTTTAAAATGTTTTCGCGAATATCTTCCGGCATTTTTTTCATATATCCTGTATTAATGAAGGCTTGTCTTAATTTTTGCGTCTCTTCCTCCGTTTCGCCGACTAGGAACGGGAAGCTGCCTTTTTCTTTTGCCAGTTCTATTGATGCCCGGTATGCGGTCGTTGCAATTACCTTAAACACTTCATCAACAAGCTTGTTGCCGTCCTCTGCTCCATATTCTTTTTCGCAGTAGATAAGCAAGTCCGCCAAACCCATAACGCCTAAGCCGATGCGCCGTTCACCCAGCGCTTGCTTTTTGTTTTCTTCGAGAAAATAAGGCGTAGCATCAATGACATTATCTTGCATTCTGACGCCGATTTCCACAGTTCGTTTGAGCTTTTCATAGTCAACAGCTTTCTTTTCCTTGTCGACCATCTTCGCCAAGTTTACTGCTGCTAAGTTGCAGACGGAATATGGTGCAAGAGGCTGTTCACCGCACGGATTTGTTGCAACAACCTTTTGACCGTATGCTCTTGCGTTCGTCATATCATTGGCATTGTCAATGAAGAAAATACCTGGCTCCGCTGAATAGGTTGCACAAATGTTAATCAGCTTCCAAAGCTCTCTTGCGCGAATTTTGCGGTACACGCGCACGCGATGCCCCATTTTCTCCCACTCGCGCACATCGCCAACTTTATGCCATTCTTCATTGTAAATCTTCATTTCTTCATCATTGTAGCTTTCCACATCTGGGAAGCGAAGCTCATACTCCCGATCTTCTTCCACTGCTTCCATAAACTCTTTCGTCAAGCAGACAGAAATGTTAGCGCCTGTTAAAAATTCCGGATTATGAACAGTATATGTTCCTCCGACTCGAAGCTTTAATTCCGCCTCTCTAATAACAGCGTCTGAAAAGCCTCCTTTGCCCGGAACATTTTTAAAGTTGACAATTCCTTGATACATGTCGCGCTCTTGCTGTGTAAGAGGAACAAATTTGAGCTTGTCTTCAGCCGCCTTCTTAATTCCTTCATCATTTGTATTTTCAATTAAGTAGCGCAAAATGCGCGGGTTTTGCATTTTGGAAACGATAAATTCAATGATGTCAGGATGCCAGTCGGCCAGCATAATCATTTGGGCTCCTCGCCGTGAGCCACCTTGTTCAACAAGATGGGTTAATTTTGCAATGTCATCCAGCCACGACACAGATCCTGATGATTTGCCGTTTACACCACGAGCTAATGTGTTTCTTGGTCTCAATGTTGAACCGTTCGTGCCGACACCGCCTCCGCGGCTCATAATTTCCATTACTTGTTTGCGGTGTTCAGAGATCCCTTCACGGGAATCTTTTACAAAGGGCATGACATAGCAGTTAAAATACGTCACTTCGGTTCCTGCTCCTGCGCCGTAAAGAACCCGGCCAGCCGGAATAAAATGCAGATTGACGAGCTCTTGATAAAATTTTTCAAACCATTCTTTTCTTTTTTCTTCTGTTTTTTCAACAGCAGCAAGACCTGTTGCATTTCTTTTGGCAATTTGTTCATAAAAAATTTCAAGCGGTTTTTCGATGACATCTAAAGAGCGAACGATGATTCCCGTCTCCCGTTCTTCAGGCTTTTCAAGAGTATGACGAAACTCTTCTTCGACCTGAACCTTTGCCTTTTTATTTTCCCAATCAATTTCTTTAATGTAGCCTAGCCCTCTTGCAGGAAATTTTGGATCTTCCTTGATCGTCAGCACTACAAAATCGCCTTCAGATAGCGTAATTTTTTCAGTGTCTTTAAATGAATACCTGTCCAGCATTACAAGGCGCGAAACACCTTTGTGCGTGATTTTCATATCTTCCGTAATCGGATGCACCTGCGGGAAAAGGCTGATATCTTTATTCAGCTTCTCCACATCAATTTTCATTTTCTCATTCAGCGCCACTGTCATATTCACAACTCCCTTAAAAATATCGTACTTGATATACGTTACCACATTTAGATGATATTATCAACGAAAAAATAACAATATATTGTGCTAAAGAACATTTGTTTGCTCTATATATTGTATGATATACGCTACATTATGAAAATGTCAAATGTAAAACTAACCAAAAAAAGAAGCAAGGAAAAGAAATTTAATGATCTTAGAATCATTCCGGCGGTATTTGAAGAAATTTGTCAATTGCAGTTTTTGAAAACACATCGGCACCTTGATTTACAAGCAACGATCCATTTCATTTTGATCATACAAAAAACGGCATGTTCGCCGCTTCATCTTCTAAAATTCCATTCTTCTGTTTCATATTTCTCTTTAGCCAGTTTTTTCACATACTCTTCTTGTTCGCTAGACAATTGGTACGGTCTCAACTCAATATCAAGCCCGTATTCAAACCCTTTTTTAAAGGCGCTCCATGCCTCTTCCATTGTGACGGGAGTTTCTCTAAGGTCGTTGATCGCCACCGCTTTATTTTTAAAGTTTTTCTCTAATCTTTCCCTGACTCGCTCATTAGGATATTTAAACAAGTCGAACAGCAGCTTTTCATCTAAATCTAGCAATATCGAGCCGTGCTGCAGGATAACGCCTTTCTGGCGAGTTTGGGCACTCCCGGCAACTTTTCTTCCTTCAACTACCAGCTCATACCAAGACGGTGCATCAAAGCATACAGATGACCGCGGATTTTTCAAATGCTGTTTTTCTTCATCCGTTCTTGGAATTGCAAAATGAGCGTCTAAGCCTAACAAGCGAAATCCATGTAAAATTCCTTCCGAAATTACACGATAAGCCTCTGTCACGGTTTTGGGCATTCGCGGATGATCTTCGGATACGATGACGCTATATGTAAGCTCCTTGTCATGCAGCACGCCCCTTCCGCCTGTTGGTCTTCGTACAAAGCCAAGGCCGTGCCGTCTTACAGCATCCATATCAATTTCTTTTTCAACCTTTTGAAAATAGCCGATGGATAATGTCGGCGGATTCCATCCGTAAAAACGAATCGTCGGAGCGATTTTTCCTTCACTGTGCCAGTCCAATAAAGCTTCATCAAGAGCCATATTGTAAAAAGGGGATGAGAAGCCAGAATCAATATAATTCCATATTTCTTTTCCCATATCGCAACCCTCTTTATTTTATATTTGCTTTTTTAGTCTATCAAATGAAGAGGATATTGTTAAATAAAACGCCCGAAAAGAAATGACATTTCCATTCTTGTTTTATATAATAAATGTTGTCCAACATTCGTATGTATGTTCACATGAACTTCAAACAAATAAATTCAAACAAATAAAAAGGAGTCGAACAAGCGTGGAATGGTCATTGCTCATTCTTGCAGCTATTATCATTTATTTTTTGGCCACATTTTTATATCAAAAAAAGATTATGAAAGGATTAACGGAGGAAGAATTTAAAGCCGGCTATCGGAAAGCGCAGCTCATCGATGTGCGGGAGCCGAATGAATTTGAAGGTGGCCACATTTTAGGAGCAAGAAATATTCCCCTTTCCCAATTGAGACAGCGCTATAAAGAAATCCGCCCAGACAAACCGGTTTATTTATATTGCCAGTCAAGTGCAAGAAGCGGGCGAGCCGCACAAATGCTGAAGAAAAAAGGCTATCAGGAGCTCTATTATTTAAAGGGCGGCTTTAAAAAGTGGACTGGAAAAATTAAAAAGGGGAAATAAAATGAAGTATAAAAGATAAGGATTCGCAAAACGCGAATCCTTACTTTTTTTCATATTTTAATATCGGATTTCTTGCTGCGAGTGTTTCATCGAGCCTTTTGACGACTGTTGTATGAGGAGCTTCTTGAACGATTTCCGGTTCTTCCTCCGCTTCTTTAGCAATTTGAATCATCGCTTCGATAAAGGCATCCAATGTTTCCTTCGATTCCGTTTCAGTCGGTTCAATCATCATGCATTCTTCAACATTGAGCGGAAAATAAATTGTCGGCGGATGATACCCGAAATCGAGAAGCCTTTTTGCAATATCAAGCGCACGGACACCGAGCTTCTTTTGCCGTTTCGCAGATAAGACAAATTCGTGTTTACAAATGCGGTCATACGGCATTTCGTAATAAGGCGCTAATTTTTTCAGCATATAATTCGCATTTAATACCGCATTTTCAGAAACCGCCTTTAAACCGTCCGGACCCATGGAGCGGATGTATGTGTATGCCCGCACATTGATTCCAAAATTTCCATAAAATGATTTTACTCGTCCGATCGATTGCGGCCTGTCTTCGTCGAAACGAAATCCATTTTCATCCTTGACGAGCACAGGCTTCGGCAAAAAAGGAATTAACTCTTTTTTCACACCGACAGGTCCTGAACCGGGACCCCCTCCCCCGTGGGGGCCTGTAAACGTTTTATGAAGATTTAAATGAACGACATCAAAGCCCATATCCCCTGGTCTCGCTTTGCCTAAAATTGCATTTAAATTCGCTCCGTCATAATACAATTTTCCTCCAACTGAATGAACAATCTCCGCCATCTCTACAATATGCTCTTCAAACAAACCGAGCGTATTTGGGTTTGTTAACATAAGAGCAGCTGTATTTTCTCCTACCACTCTCTTTAAGTCGTCTAAGTCGACAAGTCCGTTTTGATCAGATCGCACCGTGACAGTTTCAAAACCGGCAACGGTCGCTGAAGCAGGATTTGTTCCATGGGCTGAATCAGGTACAATCACTTGTGTTCGATGTTTTTCTCCATTTGCCTCATGGTAGGCGCGAATCATCATGAGCCCCGTCCACTCTCCGTGCGCCCCTGCCGACGGCTGCAATGTAACAGCATCCATACCTGTAATTTCTTTTAAATGTTCTGATAAATCATACATTAATTCCATTGCTCCTTGAACCGTCGCTTCATCCTGTAATGGATGAATATAAGAAAAGCCAGTTAATCTTGCCACATTTTCATTTATTTTCGGATTATATTTCATTGTACAGGAACCAAGCGGATAAAAACCGGAATCCACACCGTGGTTCCGCTTCGACAAAGCAGTATAATGGCGCATAATGTCAAGTTCTGATACTTCCGGCAGCTCGGCATCTTCTGTCCGCAAATAGTCACTAGGAATCAGCTGATCAATATTTTCCTCCGGTACGTCTAAATCAGGCAGGCTGTATCCGATCCGTCCCGGTTTTGTTATTTCAAAAATTAACGGTTGATCCTTCATTGCCATCCCTCCAACTCGTTCACAAATAAATCGATTTCTTCTTTCGAACGAAGCTCTGTTACCGCTACAAGCATATGTTTTTCAAGTTCCGGATACGTTCTGCCAAGGTCGTAGCCGCCGATGATTCCCTTTTCGAGCAGCTTTTTATTGGCCAAAGAAACTGGTTTGGACAGCTTCACGACAAACTCATTAAACATTGGACCTTGAAACGGAATGGAAAAACCTTTCTTCTCAAACATCTTTTTCGCATAGTTTGCTTTTTGGATATTTTGATAAGCCATTTCTTTTACACCTGTTTTTCCAAGAGCAGTCATGGCAACAGAAGAGGCAAGAGCATTTAACGCTTGGTTGGAGCAAATGTTTGATGTAGCTTTATCCCTTCTGATATGCTGCTCCCTTGCCTGCAGAGTGAGAACAAAGCCTCGTTTCCCCTCTTCATCTACTGTTTGACCGACGAGTCGCCCAGGAATTTTTCTCATCAGCTCTTTTTTTACGGCGAAATATCCACAAGTTGGACCGCCAAAAGACATTGGAATTCCAAACGGTTGAACATCGCCTACTACGATATCCGCACCAAATGAACCAGGCGGTGAAAGCACACCTAAAGCAAGAGGATTGCTTGAAACGATCAATAAGCTTTTCTCGGAATGGGAGATCTCTTCGATTTGGTGAAGCGGTTCAAGTTGGCCGAAAAAATTTGGATGCTGTACAATGACTGATGCTACTTCGGCGTTCATCATTTCTTTTAATGCCTCTACATCGGTCACTCCGTTTCGGTAAGGGATTTCCACTACCTCAACGTTTTGTCCTTTTGCATAAGTTTTTAGCACATCTCTCGTTTCAGGATGCACCGTTTGCGAAACGAGCACCTTTTTCTTTTTTGTTTGACCTGCAGCTAATAATGCAGCTTCTGCTAAAGCTGTCCCTCCGTCGTACATCGACGAGTTGGCGACATCCATTCCTGTCAATTCACAAATCATTGTTTGAAATTCGAATATTGCTTGGAGCTCGCCTTGAGAAATTTCTGGCTGGTATGGCGTATAAGCCGTATAAAACTCTGATCGGGAAATGACATGATCGACAATTGCCGGAATATAATGGTCATACACTCCAGCTCCCAAAAAGGAAACGTTTGTTTTTACATCTTTATTTTTGGCAGCAAGTTGAGATAGCTCGCGAAACAGCTCGGTTTCCGGTTTCGCAGCCTTTATGTTGTATTTTCCTTTATACCGTACACTTTCTGGAATGTCGGCAAACAGGTCATCGATCGATTCGACTCCGATCGCCTCCAACATCTCTTTTCGATCAGTTTCTGTCATCGGTAAATAGCGATGCTTCATCGAAAGCTTCTCCTTTCTTTATTTTCCATTTTTTGTTGGTCGTTTATAAAATGGAGTTGGTACTATTCTTGCTTTTAATCGTTTTGTCCGACCTTCCACCTCGATTTCATTCCCGATCTCCGAAAATTCTTTCTTGACGAGAGCGATCCCGATGCTTTTATTCAAAGTAGGAGAGTGCGTCCCTGATGTAACAACTCCAATTTGTTGATTTCCAGAAAACAATTTATAGCCTGAACGGGGAATGCCTTTTTCGATCATTTCCAAGCCGACCGCCAGCCTCGATACCCCTTGTTCTTTTTGTATTTGCAATACATCTTTTCCGATAAAATTCTCTTTTTTCGTAAGCTTCACTGCAAATCCAACTCCTGCTTCTATCGGAGTAATGTCTTCCGAAAGATCTTGACCGTACAACGGCAAAGCTGCTTCCAGCCGCAAAGTATCACGAGCGCCCAATCCGCATGGAACAACTTTTTCTTTATCTCCTGCTTGCAAAATCTTCTCCCATAAATAAACGGCGTCCTCACTTTGGCAATAGATTTCAAAGCCGTCTTCCCCGGTATAACCAGTTCGGGCAATGAGCGCTTTTTTACCTGCGATCTCAGCACTTTCAATAAATTCAAAAAATTTCAACTCAGATAAGTGTACGTCTGTTAAAGTTTGCAGCACCTTTTCCGCTTTCTGGCCTTGCAATGCAAGGAGAGCACAGCTTTCAGAAATATTTTGCAATTCAACATCTCCGTGTTTTTGAGACATGAGCCATTGAAAATCTTTTTGAATATTCGCTGCATTGACTACTAAAAGATATTTTTCCTCGTTTAGCCGATAAACGATTAAATCGTCTACACAGCCTCCATCTTCATAACACATAATTGTGTATTGAGCCTTTCCATCCCGAAGCTTTGAAACATCATTAGTTAATACCTTTTGCAAAAACTGAAGACTGTCTTTCCCTTTTACAATGATTTCTCCCATATGAGAAACATCAAATAGACCTGCATTGGTGCGGACAGCGTAATGCTCCTCTTTAATGGAAGTAAATTGCACAGGTAATTCCCATCCTCCAAAATTGATCGTCTTTGCTCGATATTGTTTATACACTTCAAAAAGAGGAGTGCGTTTTAATTCATTCATCATTTCCCCTCCTGATCTATTTTTTGCATCTAGTTTCTCTCAAAATTTTTTAGCTTAAAAAGCAGAAAAAAGGACAGAAAACGGCCTAGTATCGTCTTGTCTATTCCGATCGACAAGATTTTGCTACACCGTCTCTGTCCTTGCACCTGAAAGTTTACCTTAAAAAGGCTTTCCCCTTTGGTGGTTTGCACAATATGCAAACACTCTCCAGAGCTGCGTCAAACAAGAGTCTTTTTGCCTGAGAGATTCACATATGCTTGCTCCTTCGGCGCCTCACAAAGGAGGTCTCTCCCCTTGCTCTCATCCGCACATATTTTCTTGTAAATTGTGAAAAAATAACAAATGACATATTCGACAAAAAGGAAAAAGATGAGTAGAAAACAAAAGAAAAAGACTTCAAACGTATTTTAATCGTATCATCTTTAAACGGTTTCAGCAATACCTTTCCCAAATAATTTTAAAAAATCATTGTTAATTGTTCGTGTTTATAAAAATTTATAATCAAAAAACGGGACGGTTTTTGAATTAGCGATAAAAAAAATGAACATTTCACTTTGAATATAAAAATAAAGGATAGGGTGTGGGCAATGAATATAAACATCCGCTATAAAACAACATGGGAAGAAGAATTTTTGCAAAGATTAAAGGAAGACGGTCCGTGGGCAAACTGGGAATTATACAAATTAGCTTATGAAGTTACGAATTATTTGTCCATTCCATCATTTGAAGGTTTAGTAGCTCCTTTGCATCTTGATCATGTAACCCCTCTTCCCCACCAATTGGAGGTCGCACAAACAGTAGTAGAAAAATTAAACGGAAAAGCTATATTAGCTGATGAAGTCGGTCTCGGCAAAACAATTGAAGCCGGATTAATATTAAAAGAATATATGATTCGCGGACTTGTCAAAAAAGTGCTCATCTTAGTTCCAGCTTCACTCGTCTCCCAATGGGTGAGGGAATTAAATGAAAAATTTTACATTCCTGCCGTTGAGCAAAAGAAAAGCTATGTTTGGGAGCAATGCGATGTTGTCGTATCTTCCCTTGATACAGCAAAAAGAAGCCCCCATAAAGAAATTATTCACGGATTGGATTATGACATGGTCATCATTGATGAAGCGCATAAATTAAAAAATAACAAAACAAAAAACTATGAGTTTGTTCAAAATTTAAAGAAAAAATTTTGTTTATTATTGACGGCAACGCCTATTCAAAATCGCATTGAAGAAATTTTCAACCTTGTTTCTCTTTTAAAACCTGGACATCTCGGCAATGAACAGCTCTTTCACGATATGTTTAAGAAAAAAGGACGGAATATTCGTGACGATGAGCATTTACGAGAACTTGTCAATAAAGTTATGATACGAAACCGCCGCATTGATACAGGAATTGAATGGTCAAAAAGACATGTGGAAACGATTTGGATTCAATTTTCGGAAGCTGAAAAGGCTTTATATGATGCCATCAGTCAAATTCGGTCGTCATTCTCTATTCCGACAAGCAGTTTCTCCATTTTAACGCTTCAGCGTGAAGCATGTTCGAGCAGAGAAGCAGTGTACATAACATTAAAAAAAATGCTTGATAAAAAGGATGAAGCTCCACAATTGCCTGAAAAGATCATTCGCAATCTAATGGGCTATATCGATCAAGTAACAAAAAATTCGAAAGCAGAAAAAACGGTCGAACTCATTCAAAACATTAACGATAAAGTGATTATTTTTACCGAATACCGGGCAACACAATTATATTTACAATGGTTTTTAAAACAGCACGGCATAACATCTGTTCCGTTCCGCGGCGGATTTAAACGCGGCAAAAAGGATTGGATGAAGGATTTATTTAAAAATAGAGCGCAAGTACTGATCGCGACAGAGGCAGGAGGGGAAGGGATAAATTTGCAGTTTTGCAATCATATCATTAATTATGATCTGCCTTGGAACCCGATGCGTTTGGAGCAGCGAATCGGGCGCATCCACCGTCTCGGACAAGAACGAGATGTGTTCATTTATAACATGGCGACAAAAAATACAGTAGAGGAGCATATCTTAAAGCTATTATATGAAAAAATAAATCTGTTTGAACGTGTTATTGGGGAATTGGACAGTATTTTAGCAAAACTTGACCTCCGCAATATTCATGAACATATAGAAGATATTATGATTCAGTCGAGTTCGGAAGGAGAAATGAAAATTAAAATGGAAAATTTAGCGGCTATTCTTAACTTTGGTGAACAATTACAACAGGCCGAGAATAACTAATTTCTTTATTTTCATAGCTGCTTGCAAAATTTTTAAATAGGAGGCGGAATGATGCAGCAGGCTCAAATTTCCACATTTTTAAAACGCTTTTTTCAGGCGACCAATTGTCCAATTATTGAAGAAAAAAACGGATATTTTACCGTTCAATTAACTGTTGAAATGGATAAAGAATTAATGAACCGACCTTTTTACTGGCATTATTTAGAAAAAACCGGCGGAACTCCAAATCCGATGAAACTTACTTTCATCACGGATTCAAAGGAGGCTCCGGAAGATGTAAAAGGTGAATGGATTCATTTCGGATCGCCGAGACTGCACCAAATTTTTGCGGCAACGATGAAAATGTCTTCTTATATTCGGTTATATGAACAGACAGCAGCTTCCAAAGCAAACGTGCCGCTGCACCCTTGGATTGGGATGAATGTAACGATTTCGTATATTTGTGACAAAAAGAAGGATCAAACTTATTCATTAGGACTGCATTTAATCAACGGAAGGATTGTTGAAAATTTTCAGGAGCAGCTAGAAAAAATTCATTTGACACCGAAAATTCCTGATTTTTGTTTTACCATTACGCCATTAATTACACCAAAAAGCGGATTAACTCGATTGAAGCATTACGTGATAAAAAAAATTGAAGAAGATGACCATCGATGGGCGGAAGAAGCGAGAGAACGAATGAATGCCGATTTAGCATTGTTGGAGCATTTTTATGAAGATCTAGATGAAAAACCTTCTGTTTATTGGACAGAAAAGAAGGCGATTCAAGAGCTGTATGAACCGCGCATTGAAATAGAAGTCCACAATGGAGGAATTTTTTATTTATCATCGGATTCTATAATTCATTAAAATAAAATCAAGACGCAGAAAATACGCTCGAAATTGAATGATCTCATCACTTTTCAATAAAAAAGGAGCTGATGAACGGCTCCTTTTCCTTTATTTCTTTTTCTTGATCAAAATTAAAAACGCCATCGGCAAAAATCCAAACCATCTCATTGATAATGGAAGACGATCTTTTTTCCGTTCCTCACGCCTTTGTTTCCTTGTTTCTTTTGGGGTGTCGATAAACTTTACAAACTGTTCGGTTACATATTTCACATAATCATTACCAGACATAAGCGGGCACCTCGAAATAAAATTTTTTTATATTATTTCCTAAACTCTGTTCATTTAAACAGACATTCTGGCAAATAAACGATTGGTTGAAGCTTTGATAAGGCGCTGAACGATGAAAGCTATGAATATTCATTCCAGCTCATAATCTGTTGATTGTTCAAATCATAATGAAAGTTTGCCGTATACTCCGTTCCTTTTATCGTCTTGCATGTAATGGAAATATTGACGATTCCTTTTTCTTTTTTCGTTCGTTTATACGAAATGGTTCCATTTGGGAGTTCAAGTATTTCCTGGGTATCAGAATAGTCAGCTTTTTTCAGCGAATATTGAACACCGGCAAGCATTAACGTTTCCTGCAAATAAAACTCTTTCGCATCATGCCGAAATCTTTGCTCTTGTATATATGAGGAAGCATATGCGGTAAGAATCATTATGCAAAGCAGAAATATGCCGATCGTCATCGGAAAAATATGACCATCTTCATTTTTCAATCAGGAATCACTCCTTTCACATCGCGAATGGTTCCTTCAAACCGCTTACCTTCTAAGCTTGTGATTTCAATTTTCACACCATGTGTTATTGGAATAAAATGAGAGGCTTGAACACCGCGCAGCACAATAACATGTCCTTTTCCGTCAACTTGATAGCGCAGCAAATCATTATATTGGCTGAGTGTGACTACTTCTCCTTTTTGATTTTTATATTGTAAAACATTTTGCTTCACCATTATTTGTTGAGATGTTTTGATTTCACGATGAAGCTCAATTAGAAATAAATTCCACTCGCTTGGATGTAAATCTTGCTGTCTCGTATTCAATTTGAGAAAAAATGAGAGCATGGGTGCAAAGGAAGAGATGATGATGGTTGTCGCTAGAAAGGCTATCAGCATGTTTGCTGCCGTATATCCTTTATTGTTCATAAATGTAGCCGCAAACCTTTTGTTCTGCATTTTCATCCGAAAGAACACATAATTCAGCAAATTGCCCCTCCTTTCCCCACACCAGTTCGAACATCATCCCTTGCCGCTCAACTTGGCCATTTGTTTTTTTCTTTTCAAATACAAAACGTTCAAGTTCTTCTTTGAGCAGTTGATAAGCCAGCACAGATGCTGCTGCTTCTTTTTGCTGTTTCAATAAGGCTGTTGACACAGGGACCAGCGTCAGCGAAAGCAAACACCATATGGAAAATGCTATTAATATTTCTGTGATCGTATATCCGCTATAATTTTTCCACACGGAACCTTCCTCTCCCTAAATTAAAAATGATTTTGTACGTTTTTTTATCATACGAAATGAAGATTGTTCCAGCTTGATAAAAATAGCCGGAAGGAGAGTACTCGATTGGAAATTTTATGTTTCCTGATTCGACTTTTATGTTTTGATCGTATGCTCTTTCAAACAGTTCCCCTTTAAAGCCGGATCGTTCAGCTTCGTAGTAATGTTTGTCAGGATACCAAAACAAATAAATTTTTTCTTTATTAACGAATGCGTGCTGTTGTACATATAGCAAATCTTTTTCCAGTTGAACGAAAAATTGATCGATGACTTTTTCTCTGTAAATATTTACTGCTCCAATCCATATAAAAGAGCTGATCAATAAAAAGATCGAAAGAACAAGAAGCATCTCCAGAACAGTAAAACCACTTTGCCTAGTTGCTCTTAATGACGTTTCCATTTGCATCAATTTCAATCTCATCACCATTTGGACATTTTCCAGAATTATTCGGCAAGTACCCTTTAGTGATTAAATCATTAATTGTTGGTGTTTGATGAAACTCCATTTCATATGCGACGACTTGACCCTGCACCATATCAATTAAACCTTCGCACCCTTTATTTTGAATATTTTTATTATGAGCCATAACATTCGGAATCGTTATAATAAGCAAAATCGAGATCACTAACAGTACAACCAGCATTTCCACCAATGTAAATCCATGCTCATTTTTCACTATTTTCATCCTCCTATACTTGACCCATCATTTGGTACATTGGAAGCAAAATCGATAAATAAATGATCAATACGAAGACCCCGATCATCAGAAAAACGACCGGCTGAATATAACTAATGATTCTCATTATTTTTTGTTCCATCCGCTCCAATACGAACCGGCTGTACATATACAACTCTTTAGACAATTGACCGACGGCTTGTCCATGTTGAACAACAGAGGAAAGTTCCTGTTCAAAAAATGGACTTTCAGCAAATATGATCTCTAGCGATTCTCCTTTCTTTAATTTCTCGATAAAGAGATTGGCCTCTTCCCTATAAAAATGGAGAAAATGTTGTTCTTGAAACAGAGTAAAGCATTCAAAAACGGACAATCCTCCCTTCAACAAATTGCTCATTTGCAAAGAAAAATAGTAGCTGTGAAATAACCGCAAACCTTTTGACACGATCGGAATTTTCATAAGCAGCTTCTGTTTTTCAAGCGGAGGCTTTTTTCGGAAAGAGACCCAATAGTAGAAAAAAAGGAGCAATAAGAAACTAAACAAAATGAAAAAAAACGTTTTGATCCCTTGAATGATAACCATGACAAATGTCAGAAAAAAGGAGGCGTTCAAATCAACTGCTTCATACATATACGAAAATTGCGGGGTAACAACTGCTTGGATGACAAATAAAATAATTAAGAGAAGAGAAATTAAAAAGAGCGGATAGCGGAGAACTTGAATAAATTTTTCCAAATGGAGGAGTTGTTTTTCCAGCATTACTGAGCTTTCTTTTAAAGCAAAATGTATATCACCATGCTTTTCAGCAAAGAAAAGATAGCTTAGTACATCTCGATGAAATCCAAGCTTCTCAAAAGCCGTGTATAGTGAATTTCCTTTTGTCAACATCTGTATACAAGTCTCAATATCTTGTCGGTATTTTTCTTTTACATGAAAACTCATAAAGCGAATAGCTTCATTTAATGCATACCCTTCTGAAAGCAGTTCACTCACTTTCTTCAAAAATTGTGCCTGCATCTTTTTGTTCCATCGATGCCTATTCATATTCGAACACCCAACGATCATATATGTCCGGATATAAATATCCAAGAGCGATTCCTTTTTTAATTACATCTTTTAACTTCATATAATCTAACTCACTCTGCTCCTCTCCTTTTGCTTCCCGAATAGCGGCGGTTAAATTTTTGCCGTAAAGAAGTTCATAGACCCCAATTCTCCTAATTTCCTTTAATTTTTTGCAATAAGGCGGGCAATTCCCTTTGCAAAACGGGCATATTAAATGAACGAGACGCTGCGCAGCAACAGCGATCAAAGTTTGCTCAATTTCGGAAAAGGTTACACCAAATTCTAATAATCGGTAAATAGCCCCCTTTGCATCCCGCGTATGCATGGTGGTCAGTACTAAATGTCCGCTAAGCCCAGCCCGGACCGCAATCCTTGCTGTCTCATGATCCCGAATTTCACCGACCATAATGACATCGGGATCGTGTCTTAATATTGCTTTTAACCCATTTGCATACGTAATTCCAGCTTTTTCATTGATCTGCACTTGAAGCATTTCATCGCTTTTCGTTTCCACAGGATCTTCAAGTGTGATGATGTTTCTTTTAAAATGTTTTTTTGCATAATGGAGAAGCGAATAGAGAGTGGTCGTTTTTCCCGAACCGGTCGGACCGGTAAGGATCAGGAGACCGTGAGAATGCTTTAAAAATGAAAGCATTTTTTTGGATTCTGACGGGAACAATGAAAGTTTTTCAGGCGTTTGAATCGATTGTTCTAGCAATATTCGGATGACTAGACTTTCATCGAATACTGTAGGCAATGTCGATAAACGAAGATGCACCTCTCCGTAAATCGTATGGAAGGAGTAAGCACCGTTTTGCGGACGCCTTTTTTCGCCAATATCCATTTGGGCCATAAATTTAAAATGAGAAATTAAGCGTTCACAAATAGCTTTTGGTAGATGAAATATTTCTTTGATGTCATCGTCAATTCGAAATTGAATAACTGCTTTTTTCTTTTTCGGAACAATATGGATGTCTGAGGCACTAAATGAACACGCCAGTTCAATCAGTTTTTCGCTAAGCTTTTCAATTTCAATCATTCCATATCCCCCCTTTCTTTTCTTAGGATTCATCTTAACGAATTGAAGAGAAAAATGCGAACGTAGATAATGGATTTTTCTTTTCCCTTTCCTTTTGCAAAATTTAATTGAACATAACCGAAAAATAACAATTGTTTGCAAAGACTGTTTAGAAAACAATTTTTTGCTATAAACTCATAATTTTTGAACATTTTTTTACAACATGTTTGAAAACAAAGTGGATACAATAACAATTGGAAACGGTATATTTACAATGTATCAAGCTGTACATTATAATATAAAAAGCGACCGATTGAGGGAAAAGGAGGGAAACACAATGGATCGCATGTTCCGTGTACTCGGTTTTTGGACAGGTATTTTTGCTATTATGTTTTATTTAGGTGATATGAAGACGACGTCTTTACTTTTCTTTGGTCAAACTGGATTTTTTGTTTTACTATCTTATTTAAAATTAACTGAACGTATGTATATTTATATTTTCGGAGCATATTTGACCATTTTCTTCGTCGGGTTTACATATTGGACGACGTTTATGATGGTCCCTGGACAAGGCGGCCATTAATAAAAACAGGCAATTCCGCAATGGAATTGCCTGTTTTTTGACCTTCTTCAATTTTTACGAAAGCGAAAATCCATTTAAAAAAGGATTTGTTTCCATTTCTTCTATAATGGTTGTTTCTGAACCGTGGCCAGGCAACACAATGGTTTCTTCCGGCAGCACTAGCAGTTTTTCATGAATGCTTTTCAGCAGTTCTTCATGATTCCCTCCAAGCAAATCCGTACGGCCAATGCTTCCTTTAAATAATACGTCGCCTGAAAAAACAGCATTTGCTTCTTCTAAATAGTAGGAGATGCTTCCAGGAGAATGCCCCGGTGTTTCAAATAAAGAGAACTGGAAAGAACCAATTGTCAAGCTTCCTTCTTCCCGAATGATTTCGTCCGCTTCCTCTACCGTTACATTTTTTCCATTCATAAAATGACCAGATCCATTTAAAGAAGGATCGCCAAGCCATTTTTGTTCTTTTTCGTGGACATATACTGGAATATTCCAAACTTTTCGAACATCATCAATCGCTCCGATGTGATCAAAATGTGCATGTGTCAACAAAATGGCAAGGGGAGTCAACTGATGTTTGCGCAATACTTCAATTAGCTTTTCTCCTTCATCGCCTGGATCAAATAAAATACACTCATTTTTGTCATTTGTTAAAATATACGCATTTGTTTGCAGCAATCCGAGCGGGATTCTCATCCATTTCATGCTCTCACCTCAGGTCATTTTCTTTTCCATTTCCATCATACAAAACATTCTTTTTTGGCGCAAAAGGAATAGTTAGAAAATTTTTGGCCAAACCTAAAATGTGCAGGACATACCGTTCATAAAATTGACATAGTCATTTTATGCAAACGTACCGTTCCTACCTCGACAAATCTAGTAAAAGAGATTAAAATATGAAGGGGAAGATATTTGCCGCACTTCAACGTATAAAAGATTGGGGGCTATACAATGGGTACTGTCATTATCTTTACTTTAGTAACTTTGCTTGGTATCTATGCTATTTTCCGTTCTTTAAAACAAAAAAACATATTGGGAATTTTGTTTGCGCTTGGAACAGTCGCTGTTTTTGGATGGTTTACCTATAAAACGATTGTTCACCACGGTATACCAGTGCCACACTAAAAAAGAAAGAATGGCGGGGCCATTCTTTTTTTTATGAATAAATAAACATTCAGTTGTCACACACCCGTCTTTTAACCTCCGCTTCATATTGCCAAAAAAGATGCTTTCACTCCTGTTTATTTTACAATCTCCTGAATCTTTTCCTTACTTAAATCCATGATTTTTTCCAATCTCGGCCCATACAAAGCATAATGACCGGATGGCGAAATGAGGATAGGATCGTTTGTCACGTTTTTGAAGATGGTTTCTTTTTTCTTAGTGATAAGGTTAAATCTCTGCAGTTCAAAGGAACCGTCCTGGGATTTGGCAACGGGCACAAATGTATAAAACTGCTGATTTTGAGCATTGAAGTCATAGTAGGGAAAAATCCATTGAGAGTAATCGGAAGCCAAAGGGACACGAAATGTAGACAACACTTTTTTTGATGAAGAATTTATAAAAACATATTGACCGAATCCTTTTTCCTGTTGATTTTCCTGCAAATACATGACAATCGATGAAAAATTTCCATTTCCGATGACATGATCAGCGATTTTTTTTTCGTGATGTTTCATTAAGTTCGCTTCATAAAGCGGAGCGCTTAACTCAGGCTCATCGTTATTCCATTTTACATATGTAATGCGATCTTCATCTGTCCATTGAAAAAAAGGTATTTGATAGGGACTATCCACAACTTTTTTCTCTTTCAAATCAAGCAAATAAGTCTTATATGACCAATCTTCAGCAAATGCTGTAACCATCAGCTCGTTTTCATTATAGGGATTCCATGTGTATTGAAGTTCAAACGCATTGATTTCCCAATGAAATAATTCCTCTCCTTCGGTGTTTACAAATGTTAGGATGGCTTGATTGGTTTCAGGGCTTGAATGAATGAGAAAAATTGTTCGGCGATCATTGGGCACTGTTTGAATAATCGGATGCTTTGTCTGAAAAAATAGTTCATCTTTTCCGCTTTGAAGATCGTGACAAATAACTTCCGAACGGTCTTCAAGATTTTTAATGTAAAGCACAGCCGTTTCATGAAACCATCCAGTAATATTTTGAAAGGTATTTTCCTCTGCTTCAATCGGTTGAATGTTCTCTAAAAGATTCTGTTCTGCTTTAAAGTTTTCAAACTCATTTTCCATTTTTTTCTCTTTTGTCACTTGTTTCTTTTCATTCGTAAGCTGATGAAATTCACAAGACGACAAAAGGAGAATCGGAAAGCACATGACGAAAAAAAAGGCTGCCCTCATCACCCTCATCCTTCTCATCCAATTTTCACTTATAATTTACGAATTTTTCAAAAAAATGTTTCAAAAAATTTATTTGCACAGCAAATAAAGCGACGCCCAAAATATTCCCTTTGCTTTCCGATAAATTTCATCAAATTGGTCAAGCGGCAAAGGGTTCCTTCCTCTGCCTAATTCAACGGTAAATCCCGGCTTTCTGTATTCTTTAATAAACCAATCGCGAAAACCGGCATGACTATCAATCATTCGGATTCCTTTATATCCGCTTAACAACTCATACTCTTTTACGATTTCTTCCGACTTCTCTGGTTCATAGTTTAAATACCCCCAATATATTTCTTCTCCTTGTGTGTGGAAGGCTACGATGAGTTCAAATTGAGACTGCTTGACTAGTTCACTCATAGCAATTGCTTCCGGCTCTGAGAGAGGATAATCACCTGGATAATCACGAGGAGCCGGGGATTTAGGGCTTTTTCTTTCTTTTTCAATTTCCCAAAAGGCAGGAAATTGATTGTTCAGATCAACGCCGCGAATATTTGCTTTCCAATCGGAAAAATCTTCACAGTTATTATTTAACTTGACGGCCTGTTCTTTCACTTGAGGATCGAACGATTCAGCTGCTAAAACAAGATTCACTCCATCCGGATTCACCATCGGGACAAACGATAAAGTAATCTGCTCATAAAGCTGTCTTACAGAAATTCCATTAATCGATTCGTTTAAAATAAGCTTCCGAACATACTCATTGAGCCATTTCATCATAATGGCTGTCGTAATCCACTCATTTGCATGAAACGAACCGTTCATATGAACTTTTTTCGTTCCGGAACCGATAAGAAGTTCAACTAAAGGATTCCCTAGAACACTGCGGCCGATAATCCTCTCTTTAATAAATGGGTAATTTTTTTTTAACACCGCAATATCGCTTGTCAAAGCAAAAAAATGATAGGGCCGTTTTGGATCAATTACAGGCCATGAAATTGGGACAGCATTGTATGTATTTTTAGTCAAGCTTGGTGAAGGATGAAACGGATTATTTTGTACGAAACCCCATCCGGGAATGACGATTTTTTCCCCTTTAAAGATTTTTTCGTTTTCGAAGAAGGGATTTGAATCCAACAACAATCGTTTCGAAAGTTGATATTTTTTTCCCAAGTGCTCCAAATCCGCTGTTTCATTCATACAGATTTCCATAAAAAACCCCTCTCCCCTTTTTATTCAGTACATAACATATTATATGAACGACATCATGTTTCATTAATAAAACGTATAAAAAAGCTCTGACCTAATGGCCAGAGCCTTTTACTGTTTTTTTGCAGCTTGCTGCTCGGTTGAATTCGGAGATGGTTCATCCTCTTTGTCAAAAAACCGCAGCAGGTCACCATAAATAATTTCATCCGAATAATCAAGCTCATTTTTCGCTTTTTCCATATATGGTTCACATGCATTTTTATCCTCAACAGCTTCGCCTGTTGATTTGTCATAGCATATTCCTCTTGTATACACATATTGATCCGTAATAAAGCTGCCGTCCCTTAACACAGCAAACGGAATACGGTCTTTTGAAAAAATATCTGTACCAAATTCGATATCGTTTTTCGTATCAATGCCTAGCAGGTTTAAAATAGTTGGCTTCAAGTCAATTTGCCCGGCGACTTGATGGAACACTTTCGGATTTTTATCGGTAACCCCTGGAATATGGATAATTAACGGAACTTTTTGCAGCTGAATCGTATCAAGCGGCGTAATTTCCTCTTTCCCTAAAAATTGTGCCATCGCTTTGTTATGGTTTTCGGAAATACCGTAATGGTCGCCGTACAATATAATAATTGAATTTTCATATAGTCCAGCTTTTTTTAGATCTTCGATGAACACTTTCAAGGCTTCATCTGTATAACGAACCGTCGTAAAATAGCGATTCACGACTCCATCTTCGGAATCAAATTCATCAATCAATTTATCTTCTTCACCCAACTCAAACGGAAAATGGTTCGTTAATGTAATATATTTCGTATAAAAAGGCTGAGGAACATTTTTCAATAATTGTACCGACTGCTTAAAGAAGTCAATATCCTTCAATCCCCATCCTACCGAATTTTCTTCCGTCACATTATAATCTCTGACATCAAAGAAACGGTCGTATCCGAGAGAATTATACATCACATCGCGATTCCAGAATGTGCGGTTATTTGCATGAAATACAGCTGTGTAATAACCGTAATCCTTTAAAATTTCCGGAGTTGCATTGTACTCATTGTTCGCATTTGTAAAGAAGACTGAGCCTCTTCCCAACGGATACAAAGAATTTTCCAATAAAAATTCTGAATCTGACGTTTTGCCTTGTCCTGTTTGATGGTAAAAATTATCAAAATAGTAGCTTTGTTTAATAAAATCATTTAAAAACGGGGTAATTTCTTGTCCGTTCAATTTCTGATTGATAACAAAGTTTTGGAACGACTCCATAGAGACGATAATGACATTTCTACCTTTTGCAATTCCATTCATTTCTTTACTAGGTTCTTTTTTGTTCGCATTTAAATAATTTTGAATTTCGACCAAGTTATTGCTGTCAGCTAACGCACGTTGTGCAGACGTTTTGGACTGCAGCAAAGAATCGTAAATATGAAAATTGTATACACCGATATTTTTGACGAGCATCTCCCTGTCAAACGTTCTTGTTAAAAGCTGCGGACGCTCTGTTTCAGCCAATCCAAGATTAAAGAAAAACACAGCTGCAACCATTAAATAATATGCTGTTTTTTCTTTGCGCATTAATTTTTCCTGTTTGCGGAAAACAGGTCTCCGTGAAAGCCAAATTAAAATGGCTATATCAACAAACATTAATATATCGACAGGTTGAATCAGCTCGGTTATGCTGCTTCCCAAATCTCCCATATTGCTAGCTTGGAAGAGCACGGGAATAGTCAAAAAGTCGTTATAAAACCGATAAAAAACAACATTAGCTAATAAGAGAAAGGTCATCACAATGCTGGCACCGATCACCCAGCGATTCCGGTTTTTGTCTTTCATAAATAATCCAATACCAAAAACAAACAGCAAAAAGCTCAGCGGATTGATGAATAAAATAATCTCTTGCTTGAAATTTTCTATTTTTATATCAAAGCTAGTTTTGTAGACAATGTACGTTTTAATCCACATAAAAAATGTCGCTAATAACAAAAAAGAAATTTTTGAAAATGTGCTTTTACGCATTTTTTTACCTCCTCAAACGGTGGACCTGCGCATTTCTACACTTAAGTGTTTTTTTCCATTTTTTAGGCATCTTAGTGAATAACTAAAGATTATCTTAATACTTCTTCCAAAAAAAATCAATGTTTTTTTACAATATATTTACAATAAGATGCTAGCTTTTTATATATTATTTTATCTCAGTACCTATTATGTTTAGACGGACAAAAATTAAAAAAGTTTCATATAAACAGAATTTGTTATAATCCAAATTTGGCTGCCAAAAAAATAGCGCCTTTTTTAAAAGCGCTATCAGGTTTTCTTTGCTGGACCTCGACAAGGTACATGTCGAGTTTGGGATTGTGGCTTTAGCGCACACATACTGAAAGTAGCCGGCATCCGCCAGCTACTTTCAGATGAAAATCGAACAAATATAAAAGCAAGTGGAGAGAAACACATTGTTTTTCTCCACTTACTTCATTTTAGGGACTTATCGGACAATTCCTTTTTAGTCTTTCTCAATTTTCAAGTATGTACGTTTTAACCAGCCATGCGCCGCCAATTACACCTGCATCATTGCCAAGCGTTGCAAGAGCAATATCTGCTGCGGAAGCTTCATGAAAAACGAACTGTTGAAAAACATTTTTAACTCTTTTTATTAAAAATTCCCCAGCCTTTGATACTCCACCGCCAATGATAATTTTGGCAGGATTTAAAGCAGTAGCCAAGTTGGCAAGAGCAAGACCAAGATGCATCGTCATGTCGTCGACAACCTGCAATGCCATCTCATCGCCGTTTTTCGCAGCATCAAACACATCTTTTGCAGTGATTGATCCTTTTCTTTCCAATTCTCGATTCAGCGTTGATCTCCCATTAAACTCTTCCATTTTGGCTATAGCCATTCGAACTATTCCAGTTGCAGAGGCGACCGTTTCCAGGCAGCCCGTTTTTCCGCAGTTGCACGGAAAACCTCCATGCAAAACGGAAGTTATATGGCCGATTTCTCCGCCTGCGCTATTTTTCCCATGGATTATTTCTCCATTTGCAATGATTCCTCCGCCGACTCCCGTTCCGAGTGTGACGCATATTAAATCCCTTTCTCCATTCCCCGCTCCTTTCCACATTTCACCAAGAGCTGCAAGGTTGGCATCATTATCAACGATTACTTGCAAACCAGTTTCTTTTTCAAGATTTTTCTTAAGCGGATAATTATTTTCCCATCCAATATTGACAGTTCTAGAAATGATTCCCTCTGTTAAATCGACAGGGCCAGGCGCCCCCATGCCGATTCCAATCAGCTTTTGCTTCGATTCACCAAGTTCTTTCAACTTTTCGTATATAGATTGAGAAATATCACTAACAATATTTTTTCCTGATTTATCGGTAGGGATTTCCCATTTTTCAATAATCTCTCCATTTATATTGATAAATGCAATTTTTATCGTAGTTCCCCCTAAGTCCACACCAACTAGCCAATTATCGATCATATTTTTCATCCTTTACTCTTTTTCTCTTATCTTTTTCTATCATTATTTCTCGTCTTAACAATAGCATGGCCATTTCAAATTCTTTTGCGTCAATCAGCTGCGACTCAAACAGCTGCTTCACCTCCTCCTCCATTAATTCAAGATCAGCCACACGATCCCCGATGTATATGATAGTACCGAAACGTTTTAAAAGCTGTTGTATGTCGTAAATCGTTTTCAAAAACATCACCTTCTAAATAAAAATGCGGATAAGCTGCACATATTGCTAAAGTTCTTTTTTTGAAAACTTCCGAACAAGTCATCGAGCTATAGATTGTCAAGCTGTTGTTTTAGCTGCTGATATTCCGCTTTTCCCGGATCAAGCTTCAATGCCTTATCAATCGCTTCTTGTGCTTTCACAACATCATTCTGTTCCGCATATATTAGGCTAAGTACATAATAAGCTTGATGAAATGTCGGATCTTTTTCCAATACATTGTTTAAATATTCAATTGAGCTTGCCACATTGTTCAAACGATATTCCGTATAAGCAAGTAAATAGATGATTTCAACTTTTGCATCATCAAGCTCCTTCGCTTCCGAAAGCACTTCGGAAGCCTTTTGGAACTCCTTGTTCTCAATTAGTGCCTGCGCCCTTGCTAAAGCCATTTCCGAATTGCGCTTAGGGGCTATTTCATATCCATAATACCCAAGACCGAAAACGAAGATGATCGATAAAATAAGCCCCACTGCTCTCGTGAAAAATTTGGACATCCTTGGAATCTGCAGAACAAAAGCTGCCAGAAATCCGCCAATTAAACCGCCTATATGACCAGCGTTGTCCACATTCGGAATCGCCCAGCCAAGCATTAAGTTAATTAAAACTACAATCAAGATGTTGGGTCCTATTGTACGGAAAAACAATTTAGGGTTTAACACACCTAAAAACAAGAGCGCACCGAACAAGCCGAATATCGCACCTGATGCACCTGCGGACAAAAAGGGGCTGAAAGCAAAGCTTGCAAGCGAACCAGTAAATCCGGCAAACAAGTATATAAGCAAAAATCGAATCGAACCATACATTTTTTCAACAGTCATTCCAATATAATAAAGGGCTAAAGAGTTCATAATCAAATGCAAAAAACCGATATGCAATAAAATTGGTGAAAAAAATCTCCACCATTCGCCATCGTAAATGGCAGGATTGTATTTCGCTCCAAATTTTATAAGAGTATCAGAATTTGTGCTTCCTCCGTACCATTCAAGAAGAAAAAACATCACAATTTGTGCTGTTAAAAAAACATATGTAAAGAAAGGCCTGCCATTTTCAAAAAAGGAGCGTTCCAGCCTTTCCTGCCTTTTTATATAAGAAAATATTTCTTCTTTTATTCGTTCAACTGATTCAAAATTTGATTCTTCTGCTGCATAATCAAGTTTTTTCAACGAAGCCGAAAGAGCATCTTCCAAATCACCTGTTTTTTCCATTATATGCTCTTGATCCAGCAGCATTGTTTTGACGACTGTTTTCCCATGCGCAAAAGGTTCTTTAATCCGAAATTCCCAATCATCAACAGGAGGAAATGTGGTCACATAAATGTTAAGAATATTTAAGCCCCTTCTCATAGATTGTTTTCGGATCGTTTCAAAAATATGCGCCGTATGTTCAATGTCTTGAGAGATCCAATTTCCCCAGTCAATATCTTTTCTGACAAATCGTACAAGCTGAAAATATTTGTTGCGAAACGGCTCAAGCCAAACCTCCGAATGATCGCCGGATATATTGATTAGCCTGTAATTATGCTCCACCACAAGACTTCGCAAAATTTTCCAAAAAATAAAATCTAGCTGAGTCCCCATTTAAAATCTCTCCGCATGTTTTTCCTTTATTATACCAATGTGGAAGGGCAGTTTGAAGAAAAAAGCTGAATCAAAAACGATTCAGCTTTCCATTTCCACCTATTTAAAAGCACCTTGGAGAAATTTCCTGCCAATTAGCGGTATCTGCATTGTCAGTTGAATAAATTTCTCACGCATCCATTTGCTTTTTAGGCATACGTTCATAATTTTGTATCGATTTGAATATATGAAGAAAATGCCGAATACTAGAAGAATTCTTTTTAATCGCTTCATAATTTAATCCCTCCATTAATTAAAATAAACTTTTTGCTCAATTTTTATCCAAAATAAAATACGCAATTACTGTTGCAATGAAAATTGATAAAAAATTGACTGCGTCATTATTCATCCAGACAAAACCTTTCGTCTTTACCGTATATTCCCCGCAATGTATTCTTTTTTCCGTTTCAGCATGGCAGACGAGACATTTATTTTTTCGTTGAAAAAAGCATCCGAACAGCGTGTCAATCAAAGCTCCAATAAATCCAAATAATATAATGAAAGGTAAAATTTGAGCATCATTTTTTATAAAAAAAGAACTCCCCAGCGCAACAAACGAAGAACCGAGGATGGAAGCAAAAGTTCCGAGAACGGTAACAGCACCTGATGTTCCTTTTTCGACAAATTTTGGAGGAAATAAAAGAATCGGTTTTATTCGGCTTAAGCTGCCAATTTCGGAAGCCCATGTGTCCGCGTTGGCGCAAGCGAATGAAATGGTTAAAAGAATGAACCAAAAATTGCGGTCATCATGATCCACTATATTGAAAATGCTGATCAATACTGGAATCCCGCCATTTGCCAGCACTTGAACATAGTCGCGTCTTTCCCCTTTTTCAAGAATTGATGCCATTTGCGCTTTTCGTTCCTTCTTCCATTTACTGATCATGCTTGATGACGCAAAAAATAATCCAAGGGGGACCAGCCCTGGAAAACCAAAACTAAAATAGATGCTAGCGCCGACAAATACGGAGCTTATTGCTCCAGAAATCGACAAAGCTTTTGACTTATAGGAAATATAAGCGATAGTCGCAATAAAAATAATGAACAATAAAGGAATGATCATTTCCTGCACTCCACCAATTCTTTTTCAGTAATGATGATATCAACCGGAATATCATGGGATTCAATCGGCACTTCCTCAACTATTTGAAAGGAAAAAGCAAGCGCAATAGTTACATTTGCGTATTTATGTAAATAACGATCAAAATAACCCCCGCCATATCCGATCCTGTGCCCACGCCGGTCGAAGCAGATGCCAGGGACGATGAGCAAGTCAATTTCTTTTGGCGTTATGAGTGTTGTTTGCTCAAAGATCGGCTCCTGTAAATCTAAATAAACATTCTCTAATTGATCAAACGATTTTATTTCCCTGAACTCCATTTCTTTTATATTTGGGTCGCATTTAGGCACAGCTGTTTTTTTCTTTTCCTGCCAGCAGCGAAAAAATAAACTTTTTGTATCGACCTCGAAGCCTTTGGATACTGTAAGGCCAATGGTATTCGCCTCCTGCCAATAGTCTGTTTCAAAAAGAGTTTCAGCAATTTTGTTTGACCAGTCCGCATGCAATTCATGCCCCATGTTTTTTAACATCCGTTTCACTTCATTTCTGATTTCAAATTTTTTTTCCAACTTAAAAATTCCTCCCATTTACCTTTTTTATAATAAAAAAACAGCAGGAAATATCTTCCCACTGCTTTTACTTCGTTTCACGATGCAAAGCATGACTTTTGCATCTTGGACAATATTTTTTCAATTCGATGCGTTCTGTGTTTGTACGTTTATTTTTTGTAGAGATATAATTTCTATCGCCGCATTCTGTGCAAGCAAGAGTAATATTTACGCGCATATCTTTCCCTCCAAACTATTTCATGTTCAAATTCAGACTTTTATATAATATCATTTTTGCATTGTAAAATCTACATTATGTTTATTTTTGAACACAAAGTTTCAAGTCGTTTCAAATTACATTTTTTTTAAGTTAACATGAAATTTCGTTAAAAGCCGTTTTGTTCTATTAAAATATATGATATAACAATAAAGGGACAACTAATGGAAGGTGAGATGCATGGAAATTGTGATTATTATTCTTTTCCTTGTCAGCATTGCTTTATTAGGAATTGCTTATACTCAGCGTGACGATATAAAAGAGTTGGAACAAGAAGTTGAGCATTTATCCGTTTCTGCGATGCAAGAAATATACAAAATGAAAAAGAAAATGAGGGTATTGGAAGAAGAATTGCTGCAAGGAACAAACACAAAGCCTGTTTCGCAAGACACACAGTCCGTTATACACTTTGATTATTACACGAAAAACAAAATTCTATCAAAATATCAGCAAGGCATGTCAATTGCTGAAATTGCAAAATCGGAAAATGCCACAACCGATGAAGTAAAGCTAATAATCGAACAAAATAAGAGGGAACTATCATGAATAAACGAATTTTACAAGCATTCTCAGCAGGGATGATCGTTTCCACCTCAATTTTGACCCTCACTTTTTATTTAGGGAACTATGATCAAAAGGTTGTGGCTGAAAAAGAGTTGACGGACAAATCAGTTAACGAGTATTTAGCTCAAAATAATAAAATTGCTGTATCCAATAAAGAATATGAAGAATTTCTTTCTTACAAAGATACAAAAGTAAAAAATCTGAATAAAACACCTCAACAAAATGAACAGCAGCAGAAGCAGCAAAATCAAAATGCACAAAACCAAAATACACAAAATCAAAACCAAGAACAAAAGAACAATAACCAACAAACTGAGGTAAAACCTGTAAAAGTAAATATTAAAGAAGGCATGACGACAAGCGACGTATCAAAAATACTTGAACAATCGGGCATTATTGATTCCGCCTCCAAATTTAATCAATACTTAATTAAACACGATTATCATAAGCGTGTACAAATTGGAACTTTTGAAGTAAAAAAAGGGATGAGCTACTACGAGATCGCAGAAGCCCTTACAAGATAAAAGGGGCTGCGATCCGTTTTTTTATAAATAAGGTTTGAAACCAGCCGTTTGTAAAAAAAGGAAGTTTTTCAAAACTCAAAATGGTGAAGTTCAGAACCACAAAAAAATTGCCCTTATCATTTTTCTCCCATTCCCGACCGTGTTGATTATTGTCATTCCAAGATCATTGTCCCAGCCTCAATTTTGTGCTTTTCTCGGCTTTTAAATTGTCTTTTTTTAATCAATAGTACTTATAAAAGCCCACCAAAATTCCATGCCTTTTCTTTCACAAAATTGCCCTATGCTCTGCCCGAAATTTTTCCATAACACTTGTCTCTTATATTTCAGACATAGACACGATATAATACTTACAATTCCATTTTATATTCGATAAACTATTTAAATCGAAAGACATAAAAAGTTCCCTTCCTATCTAGATAAATTTGGGCGGCGAACCAAAATTTATTTTAGCACTAGGAGGGGCTTTTTAGTATCGCGGAACCATTTACGAATAACATAGCGATTTTATTTATATAAAAAAGGTTTGCCTGAAAACGGCAAACCTCTAATCATTTAAAGCATAATGGCGGCCTTTAACTAAATATAAAACATTTTCCGCGATATTCGTCGCATGGTCAGCAGTACGTTCAATAAATCTTGCTACAAGAGAGAGCTGGGTAATTTGATTCATATACTCTAAGTTCTCAGGAATAATTTGCAAAAGCTCCTTAATTGCTTCACCATATAAATCATCTACTTCATCGTCTATTTCGGCTATTTTTCTTGCTAATGCAACATCTTCCTCATGGTAAGCTTTCAGCGATAAAGACAGCATTTCTGATGCCAGCTTGTGCATTTTTGTGATTTGTTCAAGCGGTTTTATAAGCGGTTCATTTCCAATTCGAATTGCTGATTTTGCGATGTTGACTGCGTTATCTGCCATTCGTTCGATATCAGCAGCTATTTTAATGGAAACAATGATTCTTCTTAGATCAATCGCAACGGGCTGCTGCTTTGCAATTAAAAGAATTGCAAAGTCATTAATTTCCTCTTCGAGCTGATCGACATTCACATCTTGCTCTAATACTTCAATAGCCAAATCGATATCCTGCTTTTCTAATGCGCGGATTGATTTGCCTAATGCAACTTCCGTCAAACTGCCGATTTCAATTAACTTGGTGTGTAACGTGTTCAAGTCAAGTTCGAATTTTTCTCTCATTTTTTTTCCTCCAACATGAACCGTGTTATTCAAAACAATTATTATCCGAAGCGTCCTGTAATATAATCTTCCGTCCGCTTATCTGACGGATTAGAAAAGATTTGGTCGGTTTCGCCAAATTCGATAACTTCTCCGTTTAAGAAAAAGGCAGTTTTATCAGATATACGTGCAGCTTGCTGCATGTTATGCGTTACAATAATAATGCTGTAATCTTTCTTTAATTCTTGAACCAATTCCTCAATTTTCAACGTAGAAATCGGATCAAGCGCTGACGTTGGTTCGTCCATCAAAATCACATCAGGTTCAATTGCTAAACAACGCGCAATACATAAACGCTGCTGTTGTCCTCCTGACAGGCCATACGCGTTTTCCTTCAACCGATCTTTTACTTCATCCCATATAGCCGCGCCTCTTAAACTTTTTTCGACGATTTCATCCAATATTTTTTTATCACGGATGCCGTGTATTCTCGGTCCATACGCAATATTGTCATAAATAGATTTCGGAAACGGGTTCGGCTTTTGGAAAACCATGCCGACTTGAGTGCGCAGTTCTTCAACACGATAAGATTTATCAAATATATTTTTTCCACGATATAATATTTCACCGTTGATTCGAACGGATGGAATCAGCTCGACCATTCGATTCAATGTTTTGATATAAGTCGACTTTCCGCACCCAGAAGGACCGATGATTGCAGTTACTTCATTTTCATAAATGTCTAAATCAATGTTTTTTAGAGCTTGATCATCACCGTACCATAAATTTAAGCCGTTCGTTTTATAGACGATTTTCTTTTCATTCTTGTCTTCGCTATTTTGTTCATAAACAATTTCTTGTTCTTTTTTCAGTTCAGTTTTTTTCAATTCAGTAATTGCCAAAATAAAAACCTCCTTCATCCTTTTAGGAAAACCCATTTAATAACGCTTTTGAAATTTGTTTCGAATCAACACCGCAACCGAATTCATTACTATTAAGAAAATAAACAACACAATGATTCCGGCAGCTGCTACATTTTGAAATTCTGCTTGAGGTCGCGAAGCCCAATTGTAAATTTGAATCGGCATAACCGTATAGGAGCTTAATAAATTCTCTGGTAAATAGTTAACAAATACAAATGCACCCGCCACAAGAAGAGGGGCTGTTTCTCCAATAGCTCGTGAAAAAGCTAAAATGCTTCCGGTAAGAATTCCAGGAATTGCAGCTGGAAGAACAATTCGATAAATTGTTTGCCATTTCGTTGCTCCCATTCCATAAGAAGCTTCACGTAACTCTTTCGGAACCGAACGGATCGCTTCTTGTGCCGCCACGACAATAACTGGCAATATTAATAAACTCATCGTTAAACCGCCTGCCAAAATGCTTCTGCCTAAATCCATTCCCCGAACAAATACTGTAAGCCCCAACAAACCAAAAACAATAGATGGGACACCCGCCAAATTCGAAATATTCGCCTGAATAAAATTTGTAAGTTTATTTTTTTTCGCATATTCCTCTAAATAGATAGCTGTTCCTACACCAAGCAGGAGGGAAATTGGAATGACCACTCCCATAACCCAAATTGAGCCGACCAGGGCTGCTTTTATTCCTGATGCAGAAGCTCTTCTAGAGGCAAAATTTTGGAAAAACTCCGGTGTTACATAACTAATTCCTTGAGTGAATATTCGGTATAACAGAATAGCAAGGACTACTAAAGCGAAAATGGTAGATACAAAAAACAGTGTTTGAAAAAAACGATTTTTCATGGCCCTTTTGCCCATCATTTTTCGAACAACCGTTTGATCAATGTACTTCATGTTAATATTCCTCCCTGAATCGGCGCGAGATAAATTGAGCTAATAAATTCATCAGCATTGTAAAGACAAAAAGCGTGGCACCGACAGCATAAATGCTGTAATAGATTGTTGTTCCGTATCCCGCATCGCCCGTGCTGACTTGAACGATATAAGCCGTCATCGTTTGAATAGATTCAGTTGGATCAAACGTTAATTTTGGAGTGGCTCCTCCAGCCAATGTGACAATCATTGTTTCGCCAATCGCACGGGAAATTCCTAGTACGAACGAGGCAACGACTCCCGATGTGGCAGCAGGAAGTACTACTTTTAAAGCCACCTCAAATTTTGTCGCACCTAAAGCAAGTGCGCCTTCTCGAATGGAATTCGGAACAGAGCTCATCGCATCTTCTGAAAGGGAAGCAATCATCGGAATAATCATAATTCCAACAACAATGCCCGGGCTTAATGCATTGAAAAAGCCAATATCAGGGATCAATTTTTGCAAGAGAGGAGTAACAAACGTCAGAGCAAAAAAACCATATACAATAGTTGGAATTCCTGCCAAAACCTCTAAAATCGGTTTGATAATCCTTCTTGTCCGATCTGACGCATACTCACTCAAAAAAATAGCAGATGCAAGACCGACTGGAAGCGCAACAATCATGGCAATAACCGTTACTAAAAGCGTGCCAGAAACAAGAGCCATGATTCCATATGAGGCATCATCTTTTAAAAACGGATACCATTCTTTTTCAGTGATAAATTCAAAAAAAGAAACTCGTGAAAAAAACATGATTGTTTCTGTAGCAAGAGTAGCGATGATTCCGATAGTTGTTAAGATGGAAATAGCTGCTGCAACAAATAAAACGGCTGGGACCATTTTTTCCATAAAATCGCGCGTGGATTTTTTTGTTTTTTTCTCTTTGATCATTTCCCGAACCGATTTTCCTGCAGATAAAGCCATCATGAAAACCCCTTTCATGCCCATAGGAAGATGAGAAGCAAGGATGCTTCTCATCCAACCAGTCTATTTATTTTTATTTTAAACCTTCAAGCGTTTTTAACTGTTCATCATATTGCTCTTGCGGAAGTTTTACATAGCCAACTTCCTCTGCCAATTGCCCAGCGTTTTCCAAGGCAAACTTCACGTATTCATACACTTGCGGCTTTTCTTTTAATGATTTGTTGTTCACATAAAAGAATAGCGGACGGGAAAGCGGTTCATAAGTTCCTTTTTCAATCGTTTCATTTGTCGGCTCGACTGCTTCCCCTTTAGAGTTTACAATCGGTACAACTTTCAACTGGTCTTTATTTTCTAAATAGTATGCATAGCCGAAATAACCTATTGCATTTTTATCGTTAGCGACTCCTTTTACAAGTACGTTATCGTCTTCGGACAATGTCGCATCTTTTACAATCGGCTCACCGCCTAAAACAACTTCATCAAAATAATCATACGTACCGGAATCTGTACCAGGCGAGAAGTATTTAATTTTTTCATCCGGCCACTCAGGGTTGATGTCAGACCATTTTTTCGGCTCGCCTTTCCAAATTTTTGCTAAATCTTCGATCGTAAGTTTATCGACCCAGTCATTTTCTTTGTTTACAACAACGGATAAACCGTCAAAAGCAATTTTGAATTCTGTATATTCAATACCATTTTCTTCAGCAACTTTTTTCTCTTCGTCTTTAATTGGGCGAGATGCGTTAGAAATATCAGTTTCACCAGCTGTAAATTTTTCAAAGCCCCCGCCTGTTCCTGAAATTCCAATTGGAGCTTTTACATCAGGATGTTCTGCAGCAAATTCTTCAGAAACAGCTTCCATTATCGGACCAACAGTTGATGATCCATCAATAGCGATTTCACCTTCTAATTTTTGCTCGCTTGATCCGCTTTCTGAAGATGATTGCTGTCCGGAGTTTGAACCATTTGTGTTTGCATCATCCGAATTACCACAGGCTGCTGCAAAAGCTAATACAGAACTGATCATAATGGATGACGCCAAAAATTTAAAATTTTTCATTCGGTTACTTCCCCCTATTATTTCGTGATCTCATCTTACGTATATAAGATTAACTTTCAAGTATTAAACAAGTTTTAATAGAATGTAAAGCTTTTGTAAAGCTTGTTTTTTGTGTGTATAAAAAACAGATGATGCTGCGTAAACGGCATTCCGCATTTATTTTATCCCTTCTCTCCATCCGCTAGATTTGGCCTGTGTATGCGCTTTTCTTGTTTTAACAGGCGGTTGCTTTCTTTCAGCCTAATTTGTTTAACAAACAGATATATGAACGCATGGCCTGAACCTATTAAGAGCAATAAAAAAGGAATGGTTTTTGTTTCATTTGTCAAAGCAACTGTAAAAATAAAAAAGAGGATCGATAGGATTCTTCCTGCATTTAAAAAAATTTCTCGAACAACAATATATTCGATCCTTGCTTGCGCAATATTCCACCCTTTTCCAATCACATCATACGTGATCGAAGAGTACGGAACAAGCAAAATTGGATAGGCAATTCCGATTGCAATAGCATATATTAACAATCTTTCATAGGAAATTTGAAATAAAATGAGAAACAAGGAAAAGTATAGCATAAGCCCGCCGGCTAGAATAGCTTTTTTCCTCATTTTTTTCGTGATCCACCGAGAAGCCACAATATAAGTGAAAAAGGCTACGAAAGAATTTAGAAAACTAAATGTACCTAAAGCCATCTCACTTTTGGTCACGATGTATACAAACACATTAATAAAAAATGTAAATGTTCCTTCACGCAATCCTTGAAACACATGAGCGTTTGTAATTAATCGCCAATTTTTATTTCTTTTTCTTTCTTGAATGATTTTCAATAAAATGTATTCTCCATGAGCTTTTCTAGACGTAAAAAAGAAGCTCAACATGACAGCAACAGTAAATAACATTAACGAAACTGCAAAAATCACTTTATACCCAATAGTATTTGTAAGTCTTGAAATAATCAGACCAGCTAACATCGGTCCAACCATCCCTGAAAGGGAAGTTAATATCCCAAGAAAGCCATTAAAAAAGTCCCGTGTTTCCGGTTCAGTAATTTCAAATGTCAACACATTAAAGGCCAGCCAATAAAAACCGTAGCCGACGCCAATGATTGCACCTAACAAATACATGTAGTTGACAGCTTGATCTTTTAAAACTAAAACGGTTAGAAAAAATGCGGCTAAAAACGACACTCCTAGGCGAAGTACAACGACTCGATCAATTTTTTTGGATACTTTCCCAGCAATAATGAAAGCAAGCGGCTGAAAAATGACAATAAATAAATTGTATAATCCTAAATCAATCAATTCCCCTGACTGTTTCCATAAATAAACATTTACGAACGTATTCGAAAGTGCAATGCTTAATGAATAAAAACCGCCGATCATCAACAGCAGCATTAAATCATGGTCTGTTTTTCTTGATCCAATCCATTTTTTGACGTTTATCATATAAAACTCCCCTTTACTTGCTACTACTATTTTTCCTAGCTAAAGGGGAGTTATGTATAAAGAAAGGTGTTTTCGTTACCTTTCAGTGATCAGCCTCAAAAAAAAATGCACAGAAACCGCTGAAACACGAATTATGTCAGTCATTTCCAAAAAATAGTAGAGTAGAAAACTGATTTCAAGGGGCTGTCCAGAAAGTCAAATCCGTATTGAAAACAAAAAATCATAAACATCGATATATCAACGTTTCTAAAACATTAATGGGGGCGTCAATAAGCAAAAAAACGACTTATTAGACACCCCCTTTACTCTCAGCTTCCCCTCATCAAACCGTACGTGAGGTTTTCCCTCATACGGCTTTCCGACGTTCTTCTTCCATTGGCTTTCGTTCTTGTCTAACTTGCTAATTTCACTAATAAGCCTTGCGTTAATTTTATAACTTCTTTCATTCTCGCATGTTTCTTCCTTCTGTCCTTCTTCTTATTCCAGAACAGAGTAAGTCTTTCTTATACATACCAGTCCACTTTATTTAGCCACTTCTTGGCGATGGACGAAATACTATAGTAATTCTTAAATCCTTGTAGAATTTGATTTAACCCCTTCACCAGTTCTTTGATGTCCATAAATAGCTTATTCCTTGGACTCGTATATTCCTTAAATTCATTTTCTTCATGGCTTTCTTCCTTGGAATGTGAGACATGACATAAACTTTCGTGTCTCCCTTACTTCATCACAGGGAATTTCCGATGGTTTAGATCTAGAAAGTCAAATCCGTTTGTGTCGTCCCATATGTTGAACAGTTTGGATTTTTCTTTGTTGATTTCAAGGTCTAGTTTCTCCACCAGTTGCCTGTCAGCTACCGAGCGTCCTGCCATTTACTTGGGTTGGACTTGCACCAACTAGCAGATAACAGCTTAGCTGGGCGCGCCAAATAAAAAAAGGCTGAGATTCGAATATCTCAGCCTCTTGTAACAGTTTATTTTGCAGCGCTGTAGCGTTTTGCCACTTCGTCCCAATTCACAACATTCCAAAACGCTGCAATATATTCAGGACGACGGTTTTGGTATTTTAAGTAATAAGCATGCTCCCAAACATCAAGACCTAAAATTGGAGTTTTCCCTTCCATAAGAGGATTGTCTTGGTTTGGAGTGCTTGTAATTTCAAGCTCGCCGTTGTTTACAACCAACCATGCCCAGCCGGAGCCAAAACGACCAGCAGCAGCTTTAGCAAATTCTTCTTTAAAAGCTTCAAAACTTCCAAATTTTTTGTTAATTGCTTCTGCTAATTCTCCAGTTGGCTCGCCGCCTCCATTCGGTGAGAGGATGGTCCAGAACAAGCTGTGATTTGCATGTCCTCCACCATTATTTCGAACAGCTGTACGAACAGATTCAGGAACAGCGTCTAAATTAGAGATTAAGTCTTCTACACTTTTAGATAAAAGTTCAGTTTGACCTTCCAAAGCAGCGTTCAAGTTCGTCACATATGTGTTATGATGTTTTGTGTGGTGAATCGTCATTGTTTCTTTGTCAATATGAGGTTCCAATGCATCATAGTCGTATGGCAATTTAGGTAATTCATAAGCCATAATGAATCTCCTCCTTAATGATTAATATGTACCAAATGCTTTCTGCCTTGAAGCTTTCATATTCAGATTACCAAACTTATTAAAATGATGCAATTAATGTGCAATTAAAAAAGCGGTTACATTATTCGACTAATTTTATGGACCCTGCAGGATTCGAACCTGCGACCGGACGGTTATGAGCCGTCTGCTCTAACCAGCTGAGCTAAGGGTCCTTTTCCAAACACATAAGTAAATTATCACTAAATAGCGGTTGAAGTCAATGGCTAATTTAGAATATTGTATAAAGAAAATGAATGATCATCAACAGCTGAATCAGCCCTTTTGCTACTGTGCTCGCCAACAACCCCAATAAAGAACCGACTCCAACCTTTACAGCCTCGCTAAATGTTTTGCGGTGTACGAGAAGCTCTGCCGCAACAGCCCCTAAAAAAGGTCCTAAAATAATGCCAACAAACGGGATGATAAATGGCCCGGCAATTAAACCAATCGTACTTCCCCATCCGGCTGCTTTACTTCCACCAAACCGTTTAACTCCTACCATATTTGCCAAATAATCCGATAGGAATAAAAGAATGATGAACATACTTTCAACAACCCAAAATGAAATGGTTAACTGGCTGAAGCTAAAACAAATCCCATAGATAAAAAAGGCTGCTACAATCAATAACGCTGATGGTAAAATGGGGAAAAGCAGCCCGACAAAAGATAAGATAAAAAGAGCAATGATCAAAATCCAAATGATTACATCCATTTGCTTATCCTCCTAGAAATTAGAAATCAATGAACAATTTAATTCACTTGAAACGATTATTGACGGTATCCTAAAACAGCTTCCGCAATATTCACCGAGTGGTCGCCAATTCGTTCTAAGTTGCTGATAATATCTACATATACTATTCCGCCTTGTCCGGTACAAATCCCTTCATTAATGCGGATAATATGTTTTTTGCGTAAAGTGCGTTCCATTCTATCGATTTTTTCTTCAGATTTCAATACTTTTTTTGCTAATACAACATCGTTATCATCTAAAGCGTCGATCGCATCCTTCACATTTTGCAAGGTAATTTCAAACATTTCCAATAAATCTTCCAATGCCTGCTCAGTAATGGTGACTTTATTATTATTTTTATAATCAATAAGCTCCACTATATTTTCAAAATGGTCGCCGATTCGTTCAATATCTCGAACAGTATCCATTAAAATGGAATGTCGGCGTGAATCATTTTGCGACATATCTTTTCCAGAAATCAATACGAGATAATCTGTTATTTTCCTATCTAAATTATTGATCGCCTCTTCAAGCTGCATCGCCATTTGTGCGTGCTTCTGCTGATTTGTCTTCAAAAATTGTCTCGTTTCCTCTAACCCTAATGATGCATATTGACCCATCCGAATCACTTCTTCCTTCGCTTGCCCTAAAGCAATGGTTGGTGACTGTTCAATAAAAATTGGATCCAAATGCTTCGCTTTATACTCTATCGCTAAATCTTCACCAGGTATAACTTTTGTGACAAGCAGTGCAAGTGCACCGATGAACGGCGCTTGAACGATCGTATTGACAACATTAAATATTCCATGAGCAAAGGCAATGGTCATTTCAGGATTTAAATACAAATGGGCTTGCAATGATTCGATAAAATATTTGAAAATTGGTAAAATAATTAGAAAAATTGCCGTTCCGATTAAATTAAACATTACATGCGTCAAAGCAGCCCGTTTGGCAGCAATCGATGCTCCAATTGATGCCAAAACTGCTGTGATGGTTGTTCCGATATTATCACCGAATAATAAAGGCAGCGCAGCGTTGAGATCAATTAACCCTTGTGAAAACATCATTTGCAAAATCCCAATCGTCGCACTTGAACTTTGAACGATGATTGTAAAAACGGTTCCAATTACAACGCCAAGCAGCGGATTTGCACTTATGCTGGCAGTCAAGTCATGAAAAATTTCTAATGATCTTAACGGCTTCATGCCGTCTCCCATCAATTCAAGCCCAAAAAACAAAGCGCCAAATCCAAAGATCACCTGCCCGATGCTGTTTATTTTTTTGTTTTTAGAAAAAAATAAAAGAACAGAACCTATAAATAAAATTGGCAAGGCATACGCTTCGATATCGAATCCGATAATAAATGCCGTAACAGTCGTTCCGATATTTGCTCCCATGATCACGCCTATTGCTTGCTTTAAGCTCATGAAGCCGGCAGAAACGAGACCAACCGTTAAAACAGTTGTACCGCTGCTTGATTGAATTAACATTGTCACAAACATCCCAGCAAAAATACCCATAATAGGGTTTGTCGTAAACTTATCCAAAATATCTCGTAATTTATCTCCGGAGAATTTTTGCATACCTTCTCCCATACTTTTAATCGCAAATAAAAAAATTCCAATCCCGCCAAGAAATTCAAATAATATTTTTTGAACATCTACATCCACTCGTTTCACCTCCTTATTTTTCCAAATGTATTAACAGTTGAATCATTTTTGAAAAAGAAACGTTTACATTTCCCATTACCAAATTCCTTCAAATCCAATTTTTTTATTTTGCAATCAGTGCAGGCTCCTGCAGCTTCTATCTATAATAATGGACGAAACCGTATGCCCCGCAAATAAAATTAATTTTTAACATGTTCCTCCCACACATGTTACTTTTATATTTTAAATTTAACAAAAAAATTTTACATTTTGTTCACAATTGTTATTCTTATTGCCGAATCGCCTATATAACTTATTTTCATTATTTTTGTTTCATTGGTACAATCAAATAGAAATGTTATAAAAGGAAGTGTTTCGATCAATGAATTTATTTGTCCTCCTTTTTAAAAGCATATACTCTCCAAAAACAATCGCTCTTACTAGATTTCAAAAAATCGGCAAACCCATTCTTTATGGATTTTTATTGGCCTTTCTTGCCGCCCTGCCCAATTGCATATATTTAAACTTAGCTATTGTAAATGCTATAAACGGGCTTGACCAAACGATAAATGAAAAAATCCCTGAATTCACCATTCATAACGGAACTTTAAAATCCGAGGAAAATGCGGTTGTGAAAGCAAAGCATGATCAATATACAATTATTTTTGACCCAAAAGGAACTTTCACAAGGGATGACTTGAAATGGCAGGAAAACGTCATCGGCATCTTATCGAATGAATTTGTTTTCGTTTCCAATGGCACAATGCAGCAGCTCGAGTATAACTTTTTTCAGGAAACAGAGATAACAAAAGAGGATTTGACAGCTGCCATCAAACAGCTGTCTGAAGTTGCTCCGATTATCATTCCCGTGATATCTGTCACACTATTTGCGATGTCAGCCACTTCTAAATTTGTGGAAATTACGTTTTTAGCTATTGTCGGGCTGTTGTTTAAAAAGAGGATGGGAAAAAGATTAAATTTTAAACAGCTTTGGACTATTTCAGCCTACAGCGTCACGCTTGCAACCGTGTTTTTTGCCATTATGAACTTTTTTCTCATCGATATATCCTTTGCTCTTTATATAAACTGGTTTGTACATATAACTGTTTTATATCTTGTATTAAAAGAAATCCCGAGCCCGAAACAACCAATAAAAGCTGCATAAAAAACCCCTTAAGGCAGAATTTCCAACTCTGCCTTAAGGGGGTTATTAACACTATGATTTAAATTGAAATTTGTTTGTAGTGGACTTTAGAGATTCGGACAGTTCCATTAAAGTTAGTCCAATAGCATGGGTTTCGCGAATTTGTTCCATCTGTACTTTTGCGACAGATTGCATTTGCTCTGCACTGGCGAACGTTTCTTGAGAGACTGATAAAAAATTTTCAGCAGATTGCTCCATTTTAGGGAGCCAATCATCTAAAGTATGTAAGCTGTGTCTTGTTTCAGACAATATTTCATTCACTTTTCCAATCTCATCTACTAGTTGATCAAATGAAAGCCGCGATTTACCTGCAACTTCTAAATGGTTTTGCACAAGCTCCAAAATTAGCTTAAACTGCTGATAAGCGCTCTGAGAAATATCATCCATCATTTTTACAGACTGTGCTATGTCTTCCGTCGCTTTGGATGACTGTTCAGCCAATTTTCGGACTTCCTCAGCAACGATAGCAAATCCTTTGCCTTCTTCTCCAGCTCTTGCTGCTTCAATTGTTGCATTTAATGACAATAGCTTTGTTTTCTCAGATATTGCATATATCATTTCCACAACCTTTTCAATCGCCGTCGAATGATCTCGAACACTTTGGATCGTTTTAGACATAGTTTTGCACTCTTTTTCAAAGCGATTTAACGATTCGATCATCTGTCTCATATTTTGTTCTCCCGTGTTGGCTGATCGGTTCATGCCTTGTGCGCTTGAGAAAAGGCGCTCTATTCTCTCCAGCACAGTTTGAACTGTATTTTTCATGGAATGAAATACTTTTGCGCTTTCTTCAGAGCTTGAAGCTGTTTGCTGCGCACCGTTTTTCACCATTTCAATCGCTTCAACAAGATTCGTATGTAATGTTAATACGTCATCAGAAGAGTGTTTAAGCTTCCGGCCTGTCGAAAACAAATTTTCTGTTGTGGTATTAATCCTTTGAATCATCATCCCCAAATAGCCTGCCAATTGCTTAAAGCTTTTGATGAGCGAAAGGATTTCTGGAAGATTTGTATTTATGTTTAAATCAAGCTGAATATCTCCTTCACGCATTTTTCTCATTTTTTCCCTCAAAATCGTCAACGGTTTTGTCATACTTCTGACAGCTAAAAACAATATTCCCATCATAAAAAAGACGCTGATTATTCCAATCCAGATTGTATTGTAAGCTAGTTCATGCACAGGCTTTATAAAACTTTCTGTCGGAACGGCAAGCAAAAAAATTCCTTTCAATTCCTGCATTTCTTTAAAAGCCAACGTATAATCTTGTCCATTGAAAGATTTATGAATAATTCCGCTATTTTTTTTCGTTATTTCCTTTACAATTTCAGCTGGGATTTGAGTTTTTGTTTTAACGCTAACCGAAAATGGTGTGGCCTTTTCATTTCGAACGAAAAAAAAGTCAGCATTTAAACCGTCCTGAATCAGCTGGGAGGATTGCCTTTGAACGACTTCTTTATCAAATCTTTCGAAAAAATCATCAGAGCTATTTACATAAGCATACAGAAGATTGCTGGCAGCAATCTCTGTCATATATACTTCCCTTTTTAATCGATCCTCTATCAAATTAAAAGTTGTTTCACTTGCTTTTTGGTAAGCAGTATAACCGACAACAGTTATCGAACTAATAAGAAGTATGAGCGCAAACAAAATCAATCTTACAGATAGAGGTATTCGCTCTCCTATCGACATGTTCTTTCTCTTATTTTTCACTATTATGATTTCCCCCTTTATAAGCTTAACAGCATTATGACAAAAGATTATTAAGGGAATTTAAAGTTTTTTTATTTTTATTGTAAATTCCTCCACATTTTGCTACATACTATTTTCCAATTATTTTTAAATACGTATAGGAGTAAACATTGAACGAGCGACAACATAAAAAATAAAAGCTTAAACAACAACTGTTCATTGCCAATCCACAAGCTAAAAACAACCGGTCCGAGCGCAACCCCTAAAAAACGCGCCATCCCGTATAAGCTAACTACAATCCCTCTTTCTGCATCATCAACACTTGATATGATCAACGAATTAATAACCGGCAGCACAAAACCTAAGCCGCCAAATGAAATAGTGATAAAAAACAAAAATAGCGAAAACTGTTGAAAAATCAAAAAACTGAAAAATGATAAAAACGTCATGAACATCCCTACCAATAAAAAAAGAAAACGGTTTTTTACATAGTCCAATCGCTTTCCTGTCCAATAAGACGATATAGATAATGCGCCTAACGGAAAAGAGTATACAAATCCTTTAAAGAATCCATCGATATGATATAACTCTTCAATTAAATAGGCTAAGTAATACAGCAGCCCAAAAAGCAAAAACATACTTGTACCGCCATACAGGTAAAGAGATAACAATCGCGCTTTTTGCACCTTTAACACATCAGCTATTCTTTGCACATATTCGTGAAGCGATATTTTTTCCTCGCCTGATGGAGAAGTCTTTATAAAAAAAAGAATGAAAAAAAGCAAGAGAGTTCCAATAATAGGGAAAAGAATGAATGGAAAATACCATGCTACAAGGGCTAACAAAGCCCCTAAAATGGGAGCGGCTACTTTTGCAGTTCCGTTGAACACTTCTAAAACGGCAAGAGCTCGATCCCGTTTTTCGGCCGTAAACATGTCTCCTGCTAATGACATGGCTAGAGACGATATTCCTCCTGTGCCAAGCCCTTGCACCAAACGTCCAGCTAACAATGTCCAAAAGGCAATAGATTTGTTGACAAAACCGCTGAAAAAACAGATAGCCCCCCCTATGATCAGCAATAAAAGCGACCATAAAATAAATGTTTTTCGGCCGTAACGGTCGGAAAGGAAACCTACGATTGGGATAATGATCGCTGCAGGTATATTAAATATGCTTAAAATAAAGCTCGTCTGTGCAGCTGTAATTTCAAGCGCTTGTCCAAACTCCGGCAATATCGGGATCAGCATCGAATTTCCTAGCACCATCATAAACGGAAGCATCCCTAATAACATAATGATGATATGCTCTCTCATATTTATCTCCCTTCGTTTACTCGAATTTCGAATTGATGCATGAATTCATTGTTTGACAGCAGGGAATGCGTTAAACCGAAGAATATCTTGGACGTTTTCAAAATGCTCTTCGATCGTAAAGCAGCCTCTTCTATCCTTTAGGTTTAACTGAGCTTCCCTCTCGCATTAATTCAGGCACTGGCTTCAGCTTGAACAATATTTTCGGAAAGAATAGCTGGAAAGGATCTGAATTCATAAATTTGAGCCCGCATTGCCTGAAAACTTCAATCTATATAAATTTTCCATTCGAGAAGGCAGAAAGATCGAAAAAAGCGTCGAACTCGCTTTGCAACAGCTTCAGCAGCTTGTCTCAAGCGAGAAAAGAGATGTTGATTTCTCCCCAGGTCCTCCGAACTTGCTAACTTTTCACTTGTGTATGCCAGCAAAGACATAATTGGTATGTTTGTACATAAAAAAACATATATGTTAATAAAGAACAAAACGGGGGAACATAGAGATGAAACGTTTATTTTCCGCTTTACTAGTTATCTTTTTCAGTTTTGTTATTTATTATGATTTAAAAAACGGTACATTACCTGTATCTTCCATACAAAATGAACAGCATGCTGAAGAACAATTTATGGAGGTAAAAGTGAAGGAAGGAGATACGGTTCTTTCCATTGTTGAAAAAATACACGATAAGCCTGTTCCAGCAAGCATTGAGGAGATTATTAAAGATTTTGGGGAATTAAATTCAAATGAAGATGTGTACAGTATACAAGCAGGAAAAACATACAAATTCCCCTTATATAACAATTAGTTAAAGTTTTTAATTCTTGTCATTGCTTGGCTATGATTGGTACAATATCATAGGATGGCAAATGTTCCATCAAACGTATTTATATTTAAGGAGCGATAAACGTGGGCGAAATCACACATCGTACGAAAACACGTCCAGTCAAAGTAGGCAACATTCAAATTGGCGGAAATAATGAAGTAGTCATTCAAAGCATGACCACAACGAAAACGCATGATGTTGAAGCCACAGTAAAAGAAATTCACAGACTGGAAGAAGCAGGTTGTCAAATCGTTCGTGTTGCTTGTCCTGATGAACGGGCTGCAAATGCAATTCCAGAAATCAAAAAACGCATTAACATTCCTCTAGTTGTCGATATACATTTTGATTACCGGCTCGCTTTAAAAGCGATTGAAGGCGGAGCAGATAAAATACGGATTAACCCGGGGAACATCGGGCGAAGGGAAAAAGTAGAAGCCGTTGTGAAGGCTGCGAAAGAAAGAAACATTCCAATCAGAATTGGAGTAAACGCCGGTTCACTTGAAAAAAGGATTTTAGAAAAGTACGGCTATCCTACTGCTGACGGAATGGTTGAAAGTGCATTGCATCACATAAAAATTTTAGAGGATCTTGATTTTCACGATATTATCGTTTCTTTAAAAGCGTCTGATGTACGGCTTTCAATCGAAGCATATGAAAAAGCTGCAAAAGCGTTTGATTATCCGCTCCATTTAGGGATTACCGAATCTGGCACTTTGTTTGCGGGAACAATCAAAAGCGCTGCCGGCCTTGGAGCCATTTTAAGCAAAGGCATCGGCAATACTTTGCGTATATCATTAAGCGCTGATCCCGTCGAAGAGGTGAAGGTTGCCCGAGAATTGCTGAAATCATTCGGCCTGGCTGCCAATGCAGCAACACTTATTTCATGCCCTACATGCGGAAGAATTGAAATAGATCTCATTAAAATCGCGAATGAAGTCGAAGAATATATTTCAAAAATTCGTGCGCCAATCAAAGTAGCTGTTTTAGGATGCGCAGTAAACGGTCCAGGCGAAGCGAGAGAAGCCGATATTGGAATTGCTGGTGCACGAGGCGAAGGATTGCTTTTTAGAAAAGGAAAAATTGTTCGGAAAGTTCCGGAAGAAACAATGGTCGAAGAATTAAAAAAAGAAGTGGATTTAATCGCTGAAGAATATTTCAAAAAACAAGAAAAGGAAAAAGTTTAAAGCTTGGAGCAGATGCCCCAAGCTTTTTGTTTTTGTTAAAAAAACGGTAATACGAAAATTCCAAGCAGCAAGGAAACGATACCTATTCCGATCGCCCATGCTCCCAGATTTTCCGCACCGCGCCGACGGGCGATAAACCCAATAATGATACCCGATGCTCCTAATAAAACGGGCAAAACAAATAAAGAAATAATCGATAGTGCCAGCGCCAGCCATCCTAAATTGCGGCCGCCAGCTTCATCGGCGTCATTATTATAATTATATGTTTCATTTGTATTTCTAGATTCAACTGCTCCAGCTTCTGCTGCGGTTTCTTCTAGATAATCTCGGTTTTCATTATTCCGGTTTTCAAAATTTCGGTTTTCCTGAATGGCATTTATTTCAGTTGATTTGCCGGCATGTGGGAAATTTTTGTTTGCCATTGCCATATCCCTCGCTTTCAAAAGATAGGAGCATTTATAGTATAAGCAAATCAATTCCCATTATTATGGAAATGTTTTCAAATAGGATCTAATGTTGGATCAGAGGACGGGAAGCAATATGTTGATCCTTTATTTTTTTACTATTTGTGAAATTTTATTCTTTTTTTAAGAAATGACAAAACTCGAGTTCATCCCTTCTTATCACGAATTCCCATAAAAAAACAAACCTTGTGATCAAATTTCACAAGGTTTGTTCATGGCAATTCGGGCATAACCCATAAATTTCAAATTTATGTCCATTAATTTTATATCCGTCCAAATACTCCTCTATCGTATTCATTGGGCATGATTCGATCTCTTTCGTTTTTCCGCATTCCATACAAATAAAATGGTGGTGATGATGTCCTAAGTCACAATGAAAGCGAAAGTGCTTTTCACCTGAAAGCTCTGTCGTTTCCAATATACCCAACTCTGCAAACAATGATAAATTCCGGTAAATCGTATCAAAACTTAAACCGGGATAGCGCTTATTCATTTTTTCCAAAACATCTTTAGCTGTCAAATATTTATCAGAATCGGCAATTAGTTGAAGCATTTCTTTCCTTTTGGATGTATATTTATATCCCTTTTCTTTTAAATATTGTAAAGCTTGTTCGACATTCATATTTTGCCCCTCCTAGCTTTTGACAAAATAATGGAAAAAATCAAAGCCAATACCTCTAAAATGACAATTGTTCCTCCCGGAGCAATATCTAAATAATAAGATAATACTAAACCGATTAAAACGGAAGCTTCTCCTATTATAACGGAAAGAAAAATTGTCTTTTTAAAACCGGTTGCTATTCTAATACTTGCAGCAACAGGAAGGGTCATAAGCGAGGAAACTAACAAAATTCCAACAACTCTCATGGAAACGCTTATCACTAGGGCAACTGTTAAAATAAACAAAAGATGCAAGCCTTTTGCCGGCAGCCCTAAAGCAGATGCATATTCTTCATCAAACGACAGTAAAAACAATTCTTTATAAAACAATACGATCAATAAAATAACCAATGCTGCAACACCAGTAATAATATATAAATCCGTCCTGGAAACCGCACTAACACTTCCAAATAAGTAATTAAAAAGATCTGTATTAAACCCATCTGCTAAAGAGATAAATACAACGCTAAAACCGATCCCAGCCGACATAATTATCGGAATGGCCAATTCCGCATAAAATTTATAAAAAGCTCGCAGCTTTTCAATCACAAGTGAGCCTAAAACAGAAAAACCCATTCCGACATAAATTGGATTCAATGAAGAAAAGAAGGATATTTTTGAAGATAAAAAAAGACCGCCCGCAATTCCAGCCAAGGTCACATGACTCAGTGCATCTGCAATTAGTGATAATCGTCTGACCACCACAAAAACACCTAAAAGAGGTGCGATAAAACCGATTAAAATACCTGAAAGAAATGCATTTTGCAAAAACTCAAATTGTAAAATACTGCTAAACATCTTCATTTCCTCCATCTACTCATGATCATGTGTTATTAACTGAACTGGATGCCCGTACAATGAGGTCAATTCCGTTTCTTTCAGGCGTTCAAATTCGTCTTTATTTCCATGGAAATAAAGTTGTTTGTTCAAGCAAGCAACATGCGTAACTTTATCTGTAATAGCTCCAATATCATGGGTAACAAGTATTAGTGTGATTTCCAATTCTTTATTCAAATGATGCAAAAGCTGATAAAAATGATTGACTGTCTGACTATCTACACCTACAGTTGGTTCATCTAAAATCAATAATTTAGGTTCACTGACAAGTGCGCGAGCAATAAATACCCGTTGCTGCTGTCCTCCTGAAAGCTCACCAATATTTTGGTGAACTGCCTTTTCCATTCCAACTGCCCGGATCGCTTCCATTACCTTTTCCCGATCAGCTTTTTTCATTTTTTTAAACAATCCGAGTTTGGGAGTCAAGCCGCTCGCTACTACTTCAAAAACAGTAGCTGGGAACGAAGAGTTAAAGCTGTTTGCCTTTTGAGAAACGTAGCCAATTTTATGCCAATCGTTAAATTGATGAATATCTTCACCAAATAAATGAATCGTCCCTTTCTGAGGCTTTAAAAGCCCAAGCAGACATTTCAATAATGTCGATTTTCCGGAGCCGTTCGGCCCAACTAAACCTAAAAATGCTCCTTTTTCAATGGAAATATTGATATTTTCGAGCACATATTTTCTCTCATATTGAAAAAAAAGGTTCTTTACTTCTACTATTTTTTCCTCCATGCTTCTCACCTATTTAATTAGGAATCATTACGATTTATTTTTATCATTAAATTATACAGGAGAAGAGCACATTTGTAAAGAAAAATGTGTTCTCCCTCTACTTCAATGTGTTGATTAATGGATGGCAGATTTAAATTTTCCGCCTTTCGTTTCTTGTGTATTCATAATGGTAATAAACGCGTTCGGGTCAATCTCATGTACAATCGATTTTAATTTTGCCACTTCAAGCCTTGTAACAACTGCATAAATGACGTCTTTTTCCGTATCCGTGTATCCGCCTTTTCCCTTTAATTTTGTCGTTCCGCGTCCTAAGCGTGACAATATAGCATCAGACACTTCATCGTAATGATCAGATATAATGATGGCGGCCTTTGTTTCATCAAGACCTTGAACAACCGCATCAATTGTTTTAAAGGCAATATAATATGTAAAGATGGAATACATGGCTTGTTCTATCCCGAAGACAAACGCTGCGCTTCCAAAAATGAAAATATTCAAAAACATCACGATTTCGCCAACGGAAAAGGGAATTTTTTTCGTTAAAAGAATTCCTAAAATTTCTGTCCCGTCCAGAGATCCTCCGTGTCGGATGACAAGTCCCACTCCTGCACCGAGCAAAAAACCACCAAATACAGTGGCTAGTAAAGGCTCTGTAGTAAAGGCTTCAAAATCATGGGCCAGCCTTTCCGCAATGGCTAAACAAATGATGCCAAATATGGACGAAAACATAAATGTCTTCCCAATCTGCTTATAACCGGAATACATAAAAGGAAGGTTTAACACAATAACTAATGTAGCGAAATTGATGATTTTAATATGATTCGAAAATATGTGGTCTAAAATAAGCGAAATGCCGATGATGCCGCCATCAATCATATGATTGGGGACTAAAAACAGCTCGATGCTTACGGCTGCCAGAACAGCTCCGATCATAATCATTAACAATCGATAAATGATGTGTCTTAAGCTTTCTTTTTTATGATGTTTTTTACTCATCTTCTCCTCCTAGTTTTTTTAATCATATTGTATTATAAAAATTTTGCTGAGACGATATTTATGTCATTTTCTCCACCCATTTTTTTTAAAAAAAGGCAACTATCTCCCCCTCTGTTCATACGAATAAGAGGGGAGGCGAGATCTTTGATTTTATTTGAAAAAATTATTCAACAAAAAATTAACAGTTTAAAACCTGAAGAACTTGTGTCGTATGCAAAGCAATATGATATATCCATTTCGATTAACGAAGCAAAACAGCTGCTTCAACTCGTACAGGGAAAAAAAATCAACGTGTTTCATGAAGAAGAAAGAATTGCTTTGTTAAAACAAATTGCCAAAATCACTTCGCCGGAAACAGCCAAAAAAGCAAATCAATTATTTTTGCAATTCTTCAATGGCAATTGGAAATAAAAAAGGCAAGTTCCCTAAAAAAGGGAGCTTGTCCTTTTTTATTGATTTGCTATTTTTTCCAAAACATTTTCATCAAACGTCTTGTTCTTCAGCATGTCAATTTCAAATTTATAAGGCGGCTTTTTATTTTTTTTGTCGTCACCGACATACGGAGTTTCTAAAATTTTTGGCAAGTCTTTTAATTGCGGATGGTGGACGATATAATTGATTGCTTTAAATCCTATGTGGCCGAATCCGATATTTTCATGACGGTCTTTTTGTGCCCCGCGCGGATTTTTGCTGTCGTTTATATGAACAACTTTCAAACGGTCGATACCGATGATTTTATCAAATTGATTTAAAACCCCATCAAAATCATTGACAATATCATAACCGGCATCATGAGTATGGCAAGTGTCGAAACAAACGGACAAATGTTCATTGTAGGTAACACCATCAATGATCATCGCAAGCTCCTCAAACGTTCTTCCGCATTCTGAACCTTTGCCGGCCATCGTTTCTAGGGCGATTTGCACTTTTTGCCCCCTCTCCAGCACTTCATTTAAACCTTCAATAATTTTTTTAATTCCGGCTTCTGCACCGGCTCCAACGTGAGCTCCCGGATGGAGCACGATTTGTTTTGCACCGATTGCTTCCGTGCGTTCAATTTCCGATTTTAAAAAATCAACACCAAGCTGGAAGGTCGCTAAATTTGTTGTATTGCCAATGTTAATAATGTATGGTGCGTGAACGACAATTTCTTCGATGCCATGCTCTCTCATATGCGCCAGACCTGCTTCGATATTTAAATCTTCAATTTTTTTTCTTCTCGTATTTTGCGGGGCTCCTGTATAAATCATAAACGTATTAGCGCCGTATGAAACTGCCTCTTCACTTGCCGCAAGCAACATTTTCTTGCCGCTCATCGATACATGCGAGCCAATTTTTAACATGTTTTTCCTCTCCTTACAACCTTTTATTTATTTTTTCTTGCTTGCTTTTTCTTTAGCTTTTCGATTTGTTCTTTCATCTTTTTTTTGTATCCTGGTTTTACCGATTTTGGCTTTTTGATGATTCCGATAAACGCGTTTGTTTCCATTGGTTGTTTTTTTCTTTTTTGTCTGCGATTTCGGTCATCGAGCGTTTTCCATATTCCGTTTTCAATATCTCGATTTTCAAAGATTATCCCCATTTTTTCAAGCTTTTGCAGCATTTGTTCATCATCGTCTTCATAGATTGTATAGGCAAATCCTGAAAAGCCAGCCCGAGCCGTTCTTCCGGTTCGGTGAATATAAAAATCTAAATCAGTCGGCAGCTCGGCATTGATTACATGGGAAACACCTTCAATATCAATTCCTCTTGCAGCTAAATCAGTTGCTACTACAACTTGATAGGCAAGATCCTTTATTTGACGCATTTCTTTTTTCCGTTCACGCGGGGTAAGACCGCCGTGGATTTGCCCAACCTTTAATCCCTTTTCGGCAAGACCGTATGCCACATCTTGGGCATTCGCTTTTGTATTCACAAAAATTAACGCTAAATAAGGGTTTAAGGAAACTACCATATTGTATAAAAGATCTATTTTGTTTCGGTGCCTCAGCGGAACAAGGACATGCGTGATGTTTTTGGCATGTACTTGTTTTGGAGATACATGAACATACTCAGGATTTTCCATATATTTTTTTAAAAAAGGCTTTAATTTTTCAGGAATGGTGGCAGAAAACACAAGCATTTGCAGTTCTTTTTTCATGCGGCTAGCTATTTGATCGACCTCATAAATAAAGCCTAAATCAAGCATTAAATCGGCTTCATCCACAACTATGCTTTTTGTCGAATATAAATCTAGCGCCCCTTCCTTGACAAGATCAAGAATTCTGCCAGGTGTTCCGATCACAAGATGGGGCTGAGTTTTTAGCTTTTCGATCGCCCGCATTTTATCTGTACCGCCAATAAAAAGTTTTGCATGTAATTCTTTTTCTGGCGGGGCAAATTTTATGATTTTTAACGCTTCTTCGTAAATTTGAGTCGCAAGCTCTCTCGTAGGTGCTAAAACAACAACTTGAACACGCTTTTCCTCTCCGCAAATACTGTTGATTAACGGTAGCAAATAAGCATGTGTTTTGCCTGTACCTGTTTGTGATTGGCCGATGGCACTTGCTCCTCTTAATATGATTGGGATCATTTGTGCTTGAATTTCAGTCGGTTCTTTAAAACCTAACGACTGAACGGCATCTATAATAAAATCTTGAAATGGAAAATCTTTAAAGTCAGCTGCCATTGCAAAACAACTCCTTCATAATCAATCAACCCATTTTTTGATTATAAACAATATAATGGAAAAACTCCAATTTTAATAAAACATTTTCCTAAAACGCCGCATAGTTTAATGTAGGTAAAACAGGAAAAGAAAGGGGAAAAGTTTATGCATCCTTATCGAGCTTTTCCTCCCTTCCGGCAGCAGCCATTGATCCGCCCTTTTTTTGGCGGAGGCTACCATCCTTTTTGGGGGCAGCCACCTATTCAGCAATGGCCGGTTCCGCCTAGGGGAGGATTACAATCGCTTTTTTCGCGTTTTCTTCCATCGAGCACAATGCATGCAGGAAGTATACCGTCAAGCGGTGCTGTTCAAAGTTTAACAAACCCTGCCAATCTTTCAAACATGTTGACGAATGTCCAAAAAGTTCTCGGTGTCGCTCAGCAAGTCACACCGATGGTTCAGCAATACGGTCCTCTGATCCGTAATCTCCCGGCAATGTTCAAAATTTATAGAGAATTAAAAAATGCTGATACAGACAGTAGCGAAGAAGATGATATAAAAGAAAATTCGTCTTCTAAAAGATTGAAGGAACAGACAGCCGATGACAGCCCTTCAGATGAAAATACGTCGGGCGAATCAAAACCTAAGCTTTATATTTAATTGTGTTTTGTTTTCTTCCTCCATGTTAGGTATAATGATGTTAGATAGTCAAGCCGCTTGACGGCTTTTTTATTTTCCTTTACTAAATATCAGGAGGAAAAAACATGGAGGTTATTAAAATTTCCCCTCGAGGATACTGCTATGGTGTTGTTGATGCAATGGTGATAGCCAAAAATGCAGCAATGGATAAATCACTGCCTAGACCGATCTATATTTTAGGAATGATCGTTCATAATAAACATGTAACAGATGCCTTTGAAAAAGAAGGGATTATTACGTTAGACGGAAAAAATCGACTTGAGATTTTGAAAAAAGTCGATAAAGGAACCGTTATTTTCACTGCTCACGGCGTTTCGCCAGAAGTGCGCAAAATAGCGAAGGAAAAAGGGCTTGTCACGATCGATGCTACATGCCCTGACGTCACAAAAACTCATGAACTTATTAAACAAAAAAAAGAAGAAGGGTATGACGTCATTTATATTGGAAAAAAAGGACATCCGGAACCGGAAGGAGCAGTAGGTGTAGCGCCGGATATCGTTCATTTAGTCGAGACTGTCAATGATGTTGAAGAGCTCGATATTTCCAACGACAAAATCATTGTTACGAACCAAACGACAATGAGCCAATGGGACGTAGCTGATATAATGGAAAAAGTGAAGGAAAAATATCCGCATGTCGAGTTTCATAAAGAAATTTGCCTCGCAACACAAGTTCGCCAGGAAGCTGTGGCCGAACAGGCAAAAGAAGCTGATTTAACCATTGTCGTCGGCGATCCGCGCAGCAACAATTCAAACCGGCTTGCGCAAGTATCTGAAGAGATTGCGGGCACGAAAGCTTATCGTGTGGCGAATGTAAGTGAAATCAAACTGGAATGGCTTAAAGACGTTAAAAAAGTTGCCGTTACAGCCGGTGCATCAACCCCAACGCCGATTGTCAAAGAGGTCATTCGATTTTTGGAGAATTATGATCCAGAAAATCCAGAAACATGGGATTTAACTTCAAATGTCCCTCTTGAAAAAATATTGCCAAAGGTAAAAGTCAAAAAATCATAGACAAAACCTTTTTAATGATTAAAGGGGATCGGTCCGCTAAAAAGGACTGATCCCCCATTTAATTATAGAAACTTGAACGGATCTGTATGGACGCGGGAAGGAATAATTTCTACTTCCAGATTTTCTTCAGCACACAGCTTTGTTAGTTTTTCCGCCACTCCCTCTTTCATCACCTTTTCAATGTTGTGACCTGGATCAACTACATGTAAGCCGAGCATCATAGCATCGTGAGCTGTGTGGTAATATACATCACCAGTTACATAAACATCTGCGCCTCTCATTTTTGCCTGATAAATGTATTTATTTCCGTCTCCGCCTAAAACAGCTACTTTTTTTATAGTTGCCTGTAAATCCCCTACTACTCTTACTTTTTCCACTTCTAAAGCTTTCTTAACATGCTCTGCAAATTCCTTCAATGTCATTTCTTTTTCAAGCTCTCCAATTTTCCCTAATCCAAGCTGTTTCCCTTCGTTTTCTAATGGATAAATGTCATAAGCAACTTCTTCATAAGGATGCGCCTTCAACATCGCTTGAATGACTTTCTTTTGGATTGACTGCGGGAAGATCGTTTCAATTTTGACTTCTTCAACCATTTCAAGCTTTCCAGTATCTCCGATAAAGGGATTTGCATTTTCCAAAGGTAAAAATGTTCCTGTTCCTGCCGAGGAAAAAGTGCAATAACTGTAGTTGCCGATAAATCCAGCACCCGCTTTGCCAAGCGCCTCCCGAACGTCCTCCTCATAGTCTTTTGGTACAAATACAGCAAGCTTTTTTAATGGGTCTTGATAAGTTGGGACAAGTATTTTTTGATTCACCAATTGTAAGCGGTCGGCCAAAAGATCATTCACTCCGCCTGGAGCCACATCCAAATTTGTATGGGCCGCATAAACGGCAATTTCATGCTTGATGCATTTTTCTATAATACGCCCTGCCGGATCATCTGTTCTAATATGCTTTAAAGGATGAAAAATGGGAGGATGATGAGCGATAATTAAATCAACCTTTTGATTGATTGCTTCATCAACGACTTCCTCCAAAACATCCAGAGCGACCATAATTTTTCGGACAGGCTTGTTTAATGTGCCGATTTGCAGCCCGATCTTGTCTCCTTCCAATGCATAATGCTTTGGAGAAAACCGTTCAAATAATTGAATAATATGTTGGCCGTTAGCGATTTTCTTCATTTATTTTATGACCTCCTCAATGATCTCGATCACCTTTTTTATTTCTTCTTTTTTTTGCATAAGCTGTTCATTTCCGTTGGATTGCTCCAGCTGCTGTAGAATGTCCTTCCGATGAGAAAGCTCGTGTTTCCATTTTTTAAAAAAAACGTTGTTCTTTTCTTTTAACAAAAATGGACCCATTAACAAAGCTGCTTCAAATGGCAAAGCTTCGTACGGTTTCATTGCATTTCCACGCTTAGCGGACATCACCTCATATATTTTTCCGCTCTCTTCTAGAATTGTTTCTCCTTCGAGCTCCCAACCATTGTCAATCAGCCATTTTCGAACTTCAATTGCATGAATATTCGGCTGAAGTACAAGCCGTTCAACCTTCCCGAGCTTCTCTTTTCCTTCCTCCAAAATCGTTTTAATAAGCGAGCCGCCCATGCCAGCAATCGTGATGCATGTTGCCTCATCCTTTTGTAATACGGACAATCCGTCCCCTTTCCGAACGGAAATTACATGCTGGAGCCCGTTTTTTTCCACTTGCTTTTTTGCCGCTTGAAAAGGGCCTTCATTGATTTCACCGGCAATCGCTTTCACTGTTTTTTTGGCAAGCACTAAATAACATGGCAAATATGCATGATCTGATCCAATATCTGCTGTCACCTGATTATTCGGAACAAATTCTGCCACAGCCGACAGTCTTTTTGAAAGTTGGACACTGTTCAATTTATTTCACCCTTTATTCCAATTTGGTAAACATGAAAATACGAAAAAAGTCCCCCAAAAGGAAGACTTTTCAACCAATATGTTTTTTATTATTTAATTTTAGAAACCCATTCGGCCATTTCATCAAGCTTTTCTTCAGGTACTAGCCCGCCAGGCATCGCACCGCGGCCGTTTTTAATTGTTTCTTTAATTTCATCAACAGACAATTTGTCGCCAACACCTTTTAAGGAAGGACCTGCTCCGCCTTCAAAGTTTTGACCGTGGCAGCTTGCACAGCTTTGCTTGAATATATCCTCCGGCTTTGCATTAGCGACGTCTTCCGTTTTTTGTCCGCCCCCCTCTTTTTCTTCAGCCATCTCTTTCATATTATCCAGTCCGATGAAAGAAAATGCAACCATTAGTCCAATTCCAAACACAATGATTAATGCAAATGGAATAAGCGGATTACGATTCATTTTGTAACCTCCCTTATGTATAACCGTACATTTGCTTTTTTCGCTCAACATGGACGAGCTGAAACTAACCTAAACAATCTCTATTGTACTTTAATTTTCTTTGAAGGAAAAGTCTTTCTATATAAGTTCCTTGTGATGTTCACGAATTAGACAAAAAAACAATTTAAAAAGATCTTATGTTTTTTAACAAATGTCATTTGCAAAATGAAAGAAGATTCAGTAAAATATAGTACAAATAGTTATTGTTGTTAGCGTTTACATATATTGAAGGGAAGGCAGACGAATAAGTCTGCCCAAGGAAAGAAAAAAACATTTTTATTTTATTCCAAAAAGTCTTTCAGCCGCTTGCTTCGGCTTGGATGGCGCAATTTTCGCAGAGCCTTCGCTTCAATTTGCCGAATGCGTTCTCGAGTGACACCGAAAACTTTTCCTACTTCTTCCAGTGTCCGAGTTCTTCCATCGTCCAGTCCAAAACGAAGGCGCAGAACGTTTTCTTCCCTGTCTGTAAGGGTATCGAGAACATCTTCAAGCTGCTCCTTTAATAATTCATATGCAGCATGCTCTGATGGAGAAGTAGCCTCTTGGTCTTCAATAAAATCACCTAAGTGCGAATCGTCTTCTTCGCCAATCGGTGTTTCTAATGATACAGGTTCTTGAGCAATTTTTAAGATTTCTCTAACTTTTTCAGGAGTCAAATCCATATCTTCAGCGATCTCTTCTGGTGTCGGTTCACGACCCAAATCTTGAAGCAATTGGCGTTGGACTCGAATTAACTTATTGATTGTCTCAACCATATGGACAGGGATGCGGATCGTTCTCGCCTGATCTGCAATTGCCCGTGTAATTGCCTGGCGAATCCACCATGTTGCATATGTGCTGAATTTGTATCCTTTTCGATAATCAAATTTTTCAACAGCTTTCATCAGCCCCATGTTGCCTTCCTGTATGAGATCGAGGAAGAGCATTCCGCGGCCGACGTAGCGTTTTGCAATGCTGACGACTAGGCGCAGGTTGGCTTCTGCAAGCCTTCTTTTCGCTTCTTCGTCCCCTTGTTCAATACGCTTGGCAAGTTCGATTTCTTCATCAGCCGATAAGAGATCAACCCGGCCGATTTCTTTTAAATACATTCGAACCGGATCATTTATTTTCACACCCGGCGGTACACTAAGATCATTTAGATCAAATTCTTCTTCATCTTCTTTGTCTAAATCCGGTAAATTGGAATCAACATCTTCGTTTTCGCTAATTAATTCGATTCCTTGCTCATTAACGTATTCATAAAACTCATCCATTTGATCTGAATCAATATCGAAATTTGCCATTTTCTCAGCAATTTCTTCATATGTTAATACTCCGCGTTTCTTTCCTAATTGAATAAGCTGATTTTTCACTTCCTCAACAGTTCCATCAGCTTCTAAATCTTTTGAATGGGCTTGTTTTTCAGCCATTGGATCCCCTCCTTCCAGAGTTATACAAGCTTTCACATTAATCCTTTTTTCAGCTGAATTACTTCCATTGCAATTTCGGCAGCTTTTACATAATCTTTTCGTTTTTCAGCCTCTTTCTTCTCAGCTTCCTTTTCCTTTAGGATGAGCATTTTTTGATGGTTCAAGATATGTTTTACATAGTCTTGAAGCTCTTGCTCAGTCAATTGTTCGCCAATTGTCATCATGGCAATTTCCGATACAATTCGGCTTAATGAAGGATCTTTGAGCTTCGTCAAAAAGTGGCTTATGTCCGGATCGTTCCCTTCCTCATAATAAGCGTATAAATAGGATGAAATAGCCCGATGCTCCTCCACGTTAAAATTTCCACCAATCGCATGAAGAACCTTTTCTGCCACTTCCCTGCTTTTCAACATATGAGCAATTAGAAGGCGTTCTGCCTTTTGATAAGCAGGCATCAGTGCATTCCGTTGTAATGCATCAGTCTTGAGGCTCGTTTTTTCTGGTCTTCTTCTTTTCCGCTTATTTATATTCCGAAGCTCTGCCATTAACGTTTCTTTTAATACGGAAAATTCTTCAGAAAGCTGCGTGATATACAGCTCTTGTTCGATCCCGCTCGGAAGGCCGCTTAATTCGTTAAGCACTTCTTGAATGTATCTCGCTCGGTCCCCTTCATCCTGGAGATTTTTCCCCTTTCGAAAATATTCCATCTTAAATGCCATTAATGAGAGACTTGCCCCTATTACATCGTTTTTGAATTTTTCCTTTCCGTATGTCCGAATGTAGTCATCAGGGTCTAACCCTTCAGGCATTTTAGCAATCCTTACATTACATCCTGCTTCAACAAGCAATTTAGAAGCTCTGAAGGCAGCTTCAATTCCAGCGGAATCGGAATCGTAGCAAATGACAACTGTTCCTCCGCTTCTGGCTAAGAGCTTGACCTGTTCTTCCGTCAGCGCTGTTCCCATTGTTGCTACACTATGCTCGATTCCTGCATGAACGGACGATATAACATCCGCAAACCCTTCAAACAACACCGCTTCCTGTTTTCGTCTAATGAAAGGTCTTGCTTTGTGGAAATTATAAAGAATCCGTCCTTTGTTAAATATTTTTGTCTCAGGGCTGTTTAAATATTTTGGCTGTTTGTTTCCTAGCGACCTTCCGGAAAAAGCGACTGTACGGCCTTGTGCATCTTTAACCGGAAACATGATCCGATTGCGAAACCGATCAAAAAAAGAACCGTTAGATTCGCTTCGGATAATTAATCCTGTTTTTTCTAATAACGGAAGTTCAAAACCTTTTTTCAGCAAATATTTTAAAGAAAAGTCCCAAGAATCTAAAGCGTAGCCAATCTCAAATTGATCGATTAATTCTTTCGTAAAACCCCGATGAAGCAAATAATTTAACGCGTTTTGCCCTTCTTTTGTATTTAGTAATAAATGATGGTACATTTTTTTCAGCAGTTCATGCACTTTTATCATTTTCTCTGCTTCGCTGTTGTTTGGGTATGTCGATTCTTGAGAAAGTGCCGAGCCCCCTGGAATGTCCAAACCAGCTTTTTTTGCTGTCATTTGTACAGCTTCTGTAAAGCTGCATCCTTCAATTTGCATGAGAAAGGTAAAAACATTTCCGCCAGAACCGCAGCCAAAGCAGTGGAAAATTTGTTTTTCAGGTGAAACAGAAAATGAAGGTGTATTTTCGCCGTGAAAAGGACATAGTCCAAAAAAGTTTCGACCCTGCTTCTTTAATTGAACATATTCACTCACAACATCTACTATATCTACAGCATGTTGTACTTTTTCTATAAATTCCTCGGGAAGCATTTTCCCCATATGAACAACTCCGTGCCTTAAAATTTATTCAATATGAATTTTAAAATTTCCTGCATAATTCGACAATATTTTTTCAAATGCTGTGATAAAATGATGACGATCTTTATCTTGGAATTTTTTTGGCCCTTTGATATAATTGCCGTTTCTTCTTTCCCTTGCCGAAATATACCGGAGATGGAGAACAGAGTCGATTGTATCTTCTGTAAACAGCATTCCTCTTGGAGAGAGAACATGTGTGCATTTTTTAAGCAGCATACCGGCTAGTCCGATATCTTGTGTAATGATGATGTCATGTTTTTTTGAGTTGTTAAAAATGTATAAGTCGACAGATTCCTTTTCTTGATCGACAAATACCCAGCTATTCCCGTCATCCTTTTTACCTACATGAGCATATGATGCAATGAAACAAACCGGGACTTTATATTTTTTTGCGACTGATGCAATTTCTTCTTTGACGGGGCATGCATCAGCATCGACAAAAATAGTGATATTTTTCCCATCATATTTCTCTATTCTTCATCACCTCAAAGAATCCTGCCTGCAATTTAAACTTTTTACAAAAAGTGATTTGTCGAATTTTCTTTCTCCAACCCCCTTGACATCTTCCTGTAAATAGTTTATTCGTATTTTTTTTAGTCTAAACCTAAAAAGCATAATTTTATCACAATTTTTTATTATAATACAATACACTGCATTATTCCATCATTTTATCTTTCACCATGAAAAAAACCTACTATATTCTTAAGATCGGAATAAGCAGGTTTTATCACATGTTATTTTTTTAAGAATAAATTTTGGATATGATTGGCTGTTTCTTCAACTGCTTTGTTCGATACATCTATAACTGGACAGCCGATTTTTTGAACAATTTTTTCAAAATAAGCTAATTCTTCTTTAATTCTGTCTATATTGGCATATATAGCCTGATCATTAAGCCCGAGCTGCTTTAATCTTTCCTTTCGGATATAATTCAGCTTTTCCGGACTGATTTTTAGACCGACGCATTTCTCTTTGGAAACTTTAAAAAGTTCTTCAGGGGGTTCTACTTCGGGAACAATAGGAACATTAGCTACTTTTAATCGTTTTAGCGCCAAATATTGCGACAAAGGCGTTTTGGAAGTCCGCGATACACCGATCAAAACAATATCGGCTTTCAAAATTCCTCTCGGATCGCGGCCGTCATCATATTTAACAGCAAACTCAATTGCTTCTACTTTTTTGAAATAGTCTTCATCAAGCTTCCGAACTCTTCCGGGCTCATACTTCGCTTTTATTCCATATGACGTTTCCATTTTATCAATTAAAGGACCAATGATATCGTGGTAGATCACACCTTCTTTTTCCGCTTCTTGAATAAGAAGATTCCTGAGTTCGGGGACAACGATTGTGAAGCAAATGATCGCATTATCCATTTTCGCCAATGCGACAACTTCTTTGATTGTATTTGCATCCTCCACATAAGGCACCCTTTTCACATTCGTTTCATATTGAGAGCCGTTAAATTGACTGATGGCTGCTTTTACAACGAGATCTGCCGTTTCCCCGACTGAGTCTGAAACAATATAGATCGTACGATTATTCATTCGGATCCCCCATTCTTACATAATATCGTCATCAACTAATCTTACCAATATTTTTGTAATGTTTGTTTTCGTAATTCTTCCAATCACTTCAAAACCGCCGTCCACTTCTTTTACTACGGGCAGTGCATCGATTTGCTTTTCAATTAAAATCCTTGCTACATCAATAATAAGATCTTCCTTTTTGCATACGGTTATATTTGGCATTCTAGTCATAATAATATTGACGGGGATTTGGGTTAATTCCTGTTTGCCGATGCTTGCCCGGAGGAGATCTTTTCTCGACAGCACTCCCACTAGCAACGATTGATTATCTACCACAAATAATGTCCCGACATCTTCCAAAAACATTGTACAAATTGCATCATAAACAGAAACATTATCGTTGACAACGACTGGGATCGACTGAAAATCTTTTACTTGGAGCTTTTTTAATTTCTCTGCAAGCAAATTGGCGCCTGATTTCCCTGTATAAAAATAGCCGACTCGCGGCCTTGCGTCAAGGTATCCAGCCATTGTTAAAATTGCTAAATCAGGTCTTAGCGTAGCTCTTGTCAAGTTTAAACGATCTGCAATATGCTCACCTGTAATTGGCCCATGCTCCTTAACGATTTGCAATATTTGTTCTTGCCGTTTATTAAGCTCTATTGTCCTCACCACCTTGAAAAAGAGGCTGCATTATAAAAATATTATATATGATTTCAATATTTTGAAAAGGTTTTCTATTGCTCATTACGGCGAAAGGAAAGACGATTATCCTCGGGATAATCGTCCATTTGCATTTATTTTACGATAATTTCATTCACTTTGGCAAAAGATGTGATTATTTTTGTTAATTGTACCATTTGGGACAGCCTGTTTTGTTTAACCGACTCATCCTCTGCCATTACCATAATATTATCAAAATAACGATCAATCACCGGCTTTAAAGCTTTCATTTCCAAAAATGCTTCTTTAAAATTACCCTCTTTTTGCAATTTTACAAAATTTTCTTCAAGCCGTAAATACGCTTGATACAATGTTTTTTCTTCTTCCTTCTCGAACAGCTCTTCTTTAATATTGCCCTCTTGGCCCTTAGACGAGATGTTGACAACACGAGACAGCGATTCAATTACTTCTTTAAAGTCACCCTTTTGGCTTTCTTCTGACAGAACGGCAGCCCGCTCAAAATATGCATTAACTTCATGGTAATTGGATTGTAATACCGATTCAATTATATCATGGCGGACATTTTCTTCATGAAGCGCAAATTTGACTCTCATTTGGAAGAACGACAGCAATTCTTTTCTCAAATTGTCTTTATTTTCTAAACCATATACATTTATAGCAAGGTCGAACAATTCCTCCAATTCAAGCCGCCATTGTTTGGCTCGAAGAATTTGAACAATGCCGCTTCCCTGTCTTCTTAATGCATACGGATCTTGTGAGCCAGTTGGAATCAAACCGATCGAAAAAAATCCTGCAATTGTATCCAGCTTGTCCGCAAGCCCTACAATGGCTCCGCTCAACGTTTCAGGCGTCTTGTCGGAAGCATGCCGCGGCATATAATGCTCATTTATTCCTTTTGCAACCTCTTCCTGTTCACCTTTTAAAAGAGCGTATTTTTCTCCCATAATTCCTTGAAGCTCTGGAAATTCATAAACCATTTGCGTAACAATGTCAAATTTGCAAATGGAAGCAGTCCGTTTAATATAAGCTTTCTCCTCATTGGAGCATTCAAGCTTTTCGCTAAGCTTTTCTGATAATTTTACAATTCGGCGAACCTTGTCACCGATGGAGCCCAGTTCTTCATGAAAAACAATTTTTTCAAGCTTCTCCAGTGCGGTATCGATGGCAAGCTTTTTGTCTTCTTCGTAAAAGAAATTTGCATCGGAAAGTCTTGCCCGAAGGACCTTTTCATTCCCCTTGGCAATCGTTTCAATGTTTTGATCATTCCCGTTTTTTACGGTAACAAAAAACGGAAGCAGCTTTCCATCTTTATTTTTGACAGGAAAATATCGCTGATGCTCCTTCATCGTCGTCACTAACACTTCTTCAGGCAATGTTAAAAACCGGTCTTCGAATGAACCGTACAGGGCGGTCGGATATTCCACCAAGTTTGTAACTTCCTCGAGCAAATCTTCATCAACAGGGATGATCCAGTTTTCCTTTCTTTCCAGTTCCTCCAGCTGTTGAATGATCATTTGTTTTCGTTTTTCATAATCGGCGACAACAAACTGGTTCAACAAAGTATTTTCATAATCGCGTGGAGTGGAAATTTCCGCTTTCGTCCCTAAAAAGCGATGGCCATACGTAACATTTCCTGTCGGAACATCGGTAATGGAAAACGGAATGATGTCTTGTCCAAATAAGACAACTAACCATTGGATCGGACGGATATAGCGAAGATTCCAATTTCCCCAACGCATATTTTTCGGAAAATGGATGGTTTGAATAATCTCTTCTAACCCAGGGAGCAGTTCTTTCGTTTCTTTCCCTTTTTGAAATGTTTGAACAAAAGCGTACTCAACACCGTTTACTTCTTTAAAGGATATGTCGTTTGTGGAAGCTCCTTGGCTCCGTGCAAAGCCTAACGCTGCTTTTGTCCAATTTCCATTCTCATCAACCGCAATCTTTTTTGCCGGTCCTTTTGCTTCGCCAAGCAAATCTTCCTGTTTTTCATTTACATCCTCTACAAGGACGGCAAGACGTCTAGGAGTTGAATATTTTTTTATTTTGGCGTAAGAAATGCGATGTTCATCCAGCCAAGCTCCTACTTTGTCAGCCAGCTGATCAATCGAAGACAGGATGACGCCGGCAGGCATTTCTTCAAGCCCGATTTCGATAAGTAAATCCCGTTTATTCATGATTTTCGGCCCCCTTGTTTTTCAGCATTGGAAAACCGAGTTTTTCCCGTTCTTCATAAAACGTTTTGGCAACTTTTCTTGCCAGCTTTCTCACTCTGCCAATATATCCGGTTCGTTCTGTAACAGAAATAGCTCCTTTTGCGTCAAGCAAATTAAATGTGTGCGAGCATTTTAAAACGTAGTCGTACGCTGGATGAACGAGACCTAATTCCATCTGTCTGTGCGCTTCTTTTTCATACGTATTAAACAGTTCAAATAGCATGTTTGTATCGGATGCTTCGAACGTATACTTGGAATGCTCATATTCAGGCTGATAAAAAATGTCCCGATATGTAAATCCGCTTGTCCATTCAAGGTCAAATACATTTTCTTTTTCTTGAATATAAGACGCCAAACGCTCAATTCCATAAGTTATTTCAACAGAAATCGGTTTGCATTCCAGTCCTCCGACCTGCTGAAAATACGTGAATTGAGTAATTTCCATTCCGTCAAGCCAAACTTCCCAGCCAAGCCCTGCGCAGCCGAGAGAAGGATTTTCCCAGTTATCTTCCACAAAGCGGATGTCATGTTCCAGCGGATCAATTCCAAGAGCCTTTAATGAATCTAAATAAATTTCTTGTATGTTTTTCGGAGACGGCTTCATAATGACTTGGAATTGATGGTGTTGATAAAGGCGGTTCGGATTTTCCCCATACCTTCCGTCAGCAGGTCTTCTTGACGGCTCTACGTAAGCAACATTCCACGGTTCTGGCCCGATGGAGCGAAGAAATGTGTATGGGCTCATGGTTCCAGCACCTTTTTCTACATCATATGCCTGCATCAAAATACATCCATGATCGGCCCAATGCTTTTGCAGCGTCAAAATCATTTCTTGAATGTTCATTCATCATGCACCTCCACAATTAAGTTATGTTCGAACAAAATAAAAACCGTCCCTAATGCAACAAAGTTGCATAGGGACGGGATGACCCGCGGTTCCACCCTATTTGCTGAAAAACGTTTCAGCCTCTCGTAAACCGTTATTGCTCTGGAACGCCGTTCCCTGCATCCTCATACCTTAGCTCGCACCATCCTAAGGTCGCTTTCTATGAAGATTGCAGGTACTCTTTTCCTTCATCGCATTTTATTATTCAATTTGACACGTATCATTTCCGCTCATTACATGACATTAAATCGCTTTTTCTAACAGCATGAGGGGGGATAAATCCTTCATTTGAAAGGTTTCACATCCATGTATATGGTTTACAACATTTCTTTTAAACTGTCAAGCTGATTTAAAAATTTTTTCGATTTCAGCGATAAACCTGCATATTCCTGATAATATTGATCAAGAACAAATCTCAGTTCTTTTTTTGTCTCAGCGGAGACGGATATTTGACCAATGCGGTTTAAGTCAATAGAATAAAACAGCCGCAACAGCTTCACTGTCTTCTGAGAAATATTGAGCCTGTAAGGATCTTTTTCAAAACAGCGGCTGCAAATCAATCCGTTTTCTTTTAATGAAAAATGAAACGGTCCGTTTGTTTCGCCGCTTACTGCACATTTGTTTAATTCGGGATATAAACCGAGAACGTTGAGCATCTTTATTTCAAATATATTGGTCAAAATTTCCGCATCCTTTTCTTCATTCAGCAGATGAAGTGTTTGAAATAAGAGCTCAAACAAAAAAGGGTTTCTGTCTTTTTCATCTGTTCCTTTATCAAGGAGCTCTACAATATATGAAGCATATGCAGTCAAAAAAATATTTTCCTTAATCTCTCTAAAAGCGGAAATGATTTCTCCTTGGCTTAAATTACCCAATCCAGAAGATTGATGATACAAAAAATTTCCATACGTAAAAAGTTGGGTAACAGCTGCGAGGCGGCTGTTCGGTTTATTTGCGCCCCGTGCCATTACACCAACTTTCCCAAACTCCCTTGTATATATTGTAACAACTTTATTGGTCTCACCATATTCCGTTGTACGAATGACAATTCCTTCAGTCTTTACAAGCATTTCTCCACCATCCTATTGGATACAGCACTACTAAACAGGGAGATCAACCTCAGTCCGCTCTTCTTCCTTCATTTGACAATCTTTCGTCCGCTCCTTTTCAAGCTCTTTAAAAAGGAGATATGTGTCAATATTACCTGTAAACGTGAATACTTTCCAGGTAAAATCTAACATATTGTCCCCACCTTTCTGTCGTTGTTCCTAAGCTATATCCAATTCATTGTTATCATAGCCTTTTTGACTCATTTTCATGTTTTGAAAATATTTCTAACTTCCTTCAAGTCAATTAATATTCGTCTTCCCTAAATCCAAAATCTCGCAATTGCGACAGGCGATTTCTCCAATCTTTTTGCACTTTGACCCACAGCTCTAAAAAGACTTTTGATCCGAGCAAGTTTTCAATGTCAACCCTTGCCCTTTTCCCAATTTCTTTCAACATTCTTCCTTGCTTCCCAATGATAATACCTTTTTGAGAGTTGCGTTCCACAACAATTGTTGCAGCTATATATACTGCATGGTTTTCTCTTTTTTCAATAGAATCAACAACAACTGCGACAGAATGCGGGATCTCTTCTCTTGTCAAATGCAATACTTTTTCGCGAACTAGTTCAGAAATGATAAAACGTTCCGGGTGATCTGTCACCTGATCACTAGGATAATATTGCGGACCTTCCGGCAAATACGCTTCAATTTGCCCTAGCAACGTTTCAATGTTGTTTCCTTGCAGAGCAGAAATTGGAACAATTTCCTGAAACTCGAACTTTTCCCTGTATTGATCAATAAGCGGCAATAAATCATCAGGATGAACCCGATCGATTTTATTGACAACTAAAAATACAGGAGTATCGGTTTCCTTCAATCGTTCCATGATATATTCATCACCGCGGCCTAATCCTTCTTCAGCATTAATCATAAACAGAATTAGATCCACTTCTTTGAGCGTATTTTGAGCGACTTTCATCATAAAATCGCCCAATTTATGCTTTGGTTTATGAATACCGGGAGTGTCGATAAAAATAATTTGTGAGTTTTCCGTCGTATAAACCCCTTGTATTTTGTTTCTCGTTGTTTGAGGTTTATCGCTCATAATCGCAATTTTTTGACCGATTACACGGTTAATAAAAGTCGATTTGCCGACATTCGGACGGCCGATGATTGATACAAATCCTGATTTAAATTCTGTCTTATTCATGTAAATCCTCCGATGTAAATGCTTCTGGTAATAGTTGTTCAACTGTTAGCTCGTTATAGTCTCCGTTAAGATTCGCCAAAATCACCTTCATATTTTTAGGACAGAGCTCTGCTATGACTTGCCTGCAAGCGCCGCATGGCGATACAGGGCGCTTTGTATCCGCAACTATGGCAATAGCTGCGAATTCATTTTCACCTTCTGAAACCGCTTTATATATAGCAGTGCGCTCGGCACAATTGCACATGGAATAAGCTGCGTTTTCAATATTGCATCCTTTGTATACTTTTCCATCCTTTGTCAGAAGTGCTGCACCTACTTTAAATCGAGAGTAAGGTGCATAAGCAAATTCTCTTGCTCTTTTTGCTTCTTCAATCAGTTGATGGGAGTCCATAGCTTCCTTCCTTTCGTTTACGTTGCAGCTTATACTCATTATTTTACATCATTTTTCATTTAATTTCACGTTTATTTTTTCAGAAAATTCTACATTTTTCACGAAAAAACTTCAATTATTTTGGGGGCAAAAATGATGAATCCGATAACAACCGAAACGGCTGCATAAACCAATACTGCTCCTGCAGCTGCATCTTTTGCAGTTTTAAGCAGAGGATGAAATTCTTTCGACACAGCATCAGCGATTCGCTCAATGGCAGTATTGACCAGCTCTAAAGCTAACATTCCGCCAATTAATAGGAGAATGACAATCCATTCAATTAAGCTAATGTTGAAAAATAATCCGGCTGCGATCACGATGATCGCAGCTGTCACATGAATTCTAAAGTTCCGCTCGGATTGGAAGGCTGCAGCTATTCCTTGTACGGCAAAATAAAAGCTTTTCAACAAAGTCTTCATGTTTATCCTGTTCTTTTCAATCCAAATTTCTCTAAAATTTCCTTTTGCCTTGAAAACATTTTTTCTTCTTCTTCTTTTGTCATATGATCATAACCTAATAAATGTAAAAAGCCGTGAACAGATAAAAATCCGAGCTCTCTCATAAATGAGTGGCCGTATTCTTCTGCTTGCTCTTTCGCTTTTTCTATTGAGATAATGATATCCCCTAAATGAGGGGGGAGATCAGCACCTTGGATCTCCACTTCATCTTCTCCTGTTTCTTCAAGCGCAAATGAAATCACATCTGTCGGCTGATCTTTTCCCCGGTAATCCCGATTGATCTCTTGAATGTCTTTATTAGTAACAAAGGTTATAGATACTTCCGAATCTTTGGGAACACGTTCTTCTAAAGCAGCAAATTGCAGCAAATTTTCGATCGTTTCTATTTCCTCAGAAGAGAGTGTTTCCGTCTGATCGAAAATGTCAATGGATAATGTCATGTTTTCTTCACCTTCTTTTCATGAAATTCCGGATATTCAATTCTTGAATGAAAAATCCCCTTCAATGTTTCACACAATATTTTTGCCACCGTTTCAAGCTCTTTAAACGTTATATCACATTCGTCGAATTGCCCGTCTTGAAGTTTATCTTTTATGATGGAACGAACAAGCTTTTCAATTTTTTCGGGCATCGGATTTTTCATTGAACGAACAGCTGCTTCTACACTGTCAGCGATACAAATAACGGCAATCTCCCGCGTTTGCGGCTTCGGACCCGGATATCTAAACTCACTTTCCAAAATAGGCTGATCACTATTTTCTTGGGCTTTATGGTAGAAAAATTTTAAAAGCGATGTTCCATGATGCTGCAGAGCAATATCGATAAATTCTTTCGGCATTTTATGCTTCCTTAACATTTCTGCTCCCTCTTCAGCATGAGCAATAATAATGTTTTTGCTTAGCTGAGGGGACAATTTATCATGCGGATTTTCCATGTTCATTTGGTTTTCAATAAAATAGCGCGGCCGTTTCGTCTTGCCGATATCGTGATAGTAGCTTCCAACTCTTGCCAACAATCCATTCGCACCGATCGCTTCGCAAGCAGCCTCGGCTAGATTGGCCACCATTACACTGTGATGATAAGTACCAGGCGCCTCCGTTAATATTTTCCTTAATAAAGGATGATTCGGATTCGACAGTTCAATCAGCTTCATCGTCGATAAAATGCCAAAACCTGATTCAAAAAAAGGCATTAAACCGATTGTCAAGACGGAAGAGATAACACCTGATACAATCGCCATAAGAAAATAAGAACCGATCTCTAGATTCGAATAAATTCCATTTTGAATGAATAAAATAGCGGTGATCACAACAATATTAACAGCCGAAACGAAAAGACCAGCTTGTAAAATTTTCGAACGGACGTTATGTTCCCCTAGAAACAGAATGGCTGCGATGCACCCGCATAAGTAGTAAAGACCAATTGTAAAATTAAATGTGCCAGTGACTCCATCATTAAAAATCAAGCTTCCGCAAAAAGCATATATAATGCTTGTCACGAACGCAAGGCGGTCATTAATCAAAAGCTTTGTCAACATAACTCCCATCAGCACCGGGACAATAAAGCCGATATGAGAATAGTCCATTTTTTGAAATAAGCTGATAATCTTCATGACCGTTAACGTTATCGCCAGGATGATGGTAAAGAGAAGCAATGACTGGTTTTTACTCGTAAAGAACGAGTTCTTTTCTTTTTCAAAAAAATATGCAAGATAGATCATCACTAATAAGACTAAAATGAAAAGACCAATGATCGGCTGAAATGTGTACTTATTATCTAAAAGGCCCAACAATTCCAGCTTTCTATATACTTCCCTGTCAATTAATTGGCCCTCTTCGACTATAATTTGACCTTGCTTAATTTGAACCTCCTGCACTTTTTCTTTTGCTTCTTCCCGCTTTTCATCTGTTGATTTCGGGTCAAATACATAATTGGAAATAATTGCGCTGCGTCCAATCTCTTCAGCTGCTGAGCGTATCTTATCCGGCAAATTCACGTTTTGAAGCCGTTCTTTCACTTTGTTTCTCGCTTCTTCTAATTTTTCAGCCGGAATCGGCTCGCTCATCGTTTCATTGACAGCCGTAACAACCGCATCTTTCGCCAGCGTAAGCTGTCCTTCATTTGCACTTAACAACGATGTATATACGCTTTCAGGATATTTATCATACATATCTCCTAAACTGCTTTTAAGCCTGTCAAGCTTCTCTTTGCTGCTCATTTCGGCATTAGAAGAAGCCTCCATGATGGCATCAAATAAAGATTCGACCAAATCCACACTGTTGTCCGCATATTCTTTTTTTAGCACATATTGATCTTCCACGCTTTCAGCAGCTTCTTCTCTTCTCTTTTCCGTCATTTCCTTATCGACAACGGTTACAGGTGCGTAAATCGTTTGGTCGGATACTGAAAATAATTTGGCATCAAACGTGTCCGGTTCTACATTGCTGTATAAAACGGTAAACAAAATTACTCCAATAACGGGATATAGGAAAAGATGAAGGGATTGTATTTTTTTCAAAAAATGGAATATCGGCTGTTTCCTGTCTTTGCGATCCATTTTTCTTTTCATTTGTCACAGCACCTCCGATCAATTCTATGCAAAAAATGACCCGGTCATGATGAGCGGGTCTTACTGATCATCTTTTTCATAAGCCTCAATAATTTTTGAAACGAGCGGGTGCCGCACGACATCAGTTTCCTTTAAATATACGAATGAAATGCCCCGAATGCCTGATAATTTTTCATTCGCTTCAAGCAGTCCTGATTTTACTCCTTTGGGCAAATCCACTTGTGTCAGGTCGCCTGTAATGACCATTTTGGATCCAAAGCCTAAACGGGTTAGAAACATTTTCATTTGCTGAGTTGTTGTATTTTGCGCTTCATCTAAAATAACGAACGCATCCTCAAGTGTTCTTCCGCGCATATACGCCAATGGAGCAATTTCAATAACTCCTCTTTCTAACAAGCGCTCCGTATGGTCCACGCCTAAAATATCGTGTAGAGCATCATATAAAGGTCTTAAATAAGGATCTACCTTTTCTTTTAAATCGCCGGGCAAAAAACCTAAATTTTCACCAGCTTCAACGGCCGGCCGCGTTAATATGATTTTATTTACAAGCCCATTTTTCAAGCAATGGACGGCCATGACAACAGCGAGAAACGTTTTTCCTGTTCCTGCCGGACCGATTCCAAATACTAAATCATGCGTTTTAATTGCTTGAAAATACTTTCGTTGACCTAGCGTTTTTACACGAATGGTTTTTCCTTTTGCATTTTTCGCAACTTCTTCATCGTAAAGGGATTCAAATTCATCGATCTTCCCACTTTTCGCCATTTTTGTTGCATAAAGCACGTCTTGTTCGTTAATCGAAATTCCTTTTCGAATAACCGAAAGAAGGGATTTCAAGATGTCTTCAACCAGTTCAGCTTTTTCTTTATCTCCTGAAACATATACCGCTTCACCGCGCGAAATGATCGATACGTTTAACTCTTCTTCAATTCTTTTTAAATGAACATCATGAATCCCAAATAAATTAATGGCTTCATTCGGATTTTCTAAACTCTGGCTGATTGTGACTAAATCTTCTGTCATTCTCTAATCTCCCTGAACCCGTTTTATTTTTACAATGTTTTCAATAACTTGGAAGTGTATTTTCAATCTTACTTTACCATTCTCGACGTCTTCGTGCAAAACTTTTTCGCCAACAATTTTGACATCTTTTCCAAGTTTTCGAAATAAGTCATTTTTCCCGGCAGCAATCGCTTGCCGTTTCGCTTCATCCACAGAATATTTTCTGTGAAAGGTTTCCGTCTCCCGAATCGTTTCTTTCTTATAGTTAACTGGAAGATCCCATTTTAAAAATTTTAATGGACGCTCGTCTCGCTCCACCGCATATTGCGGATATTCCGATTCATCATTGCGAAACATCCCCCAAATAGGAATGGAAAAAGAACGAAAGGAGAGAAAATGCTTCGTGACTGACTTTCCTGAAAATAACTGGAAAGTTGTTTGAAGCGGCACCTCCACTGTTGAAATATACCAAGTTTCGCCTAATACTTCTCCGTCTGCTGCCACTTTTCGTATTTTATCACCTTCTCCAACTACACCGGAAACTAATATTTGTCCTTTTTTCACAAAATCATGAACGTCTACTAAAGGTTGTCCTTTTTCAACATACATTTTTGCTATAACAGCTTCCTTCGCGGCCACTAAATGCCTCGGCCCCTCCACTTTGCTTTTTTGCTCTTTTTTCTTTTCGGCTACTTCTAGAGAATATGTCGTTCCTTTTAATTTGACACCGATCCATGTTATATCATCTATTTGGCTCATCAAACGATTTTGAACCGTTTGATTGCTCGATGTCAAAAACTGAAACGTCCCTCTTTTAATTCCTATTTTGTCCAATTCTTTTTGTATTAAATGCTCTGTTTTCGGACTAGCCCCTTTTATTTCAATATGCCAAATCATGTTGGATAAAAGAAATGTAATGGCAATGAACAGAACAATTCCAATAACAAAACCAAAATTTCTCCATGATTTCTTTAATAAAAATGGAAATCCTATCCTTTGGTGAAAGGTGCACTTACATTCATGTTTACGAACTACTTTTCGTAAAGCCTGTACATCTTTAAGGCGTATAAAAAAAGAAATTGCACCGTTTTCCAGCCGCTTTACATTTATTGTGACAATGCCAAGCCGCGTGCAATCGTTCAACATTCTTTCTGAGCCGGTTCCTTCCGCTATTACCTGAACGAAGCCTGTAAAATATAACAACCAATTGTTCCGCATCCCGATCCCCCTACTGATCAATATATAATACTTGTTCAATTTTCCCTTCTACAAGGAGCTCTTCTGGCAATATCGCTTTCATCACAAAATCGCTTCCTTTAATGAGCATCTGGCCTTGCTGCAGCAAAACTCGAATCTCTTTATCTGTAAAGGAAAGCAGTCCTTTATGATTTTCTATATATATATGCAATGTACCGATCATCGTAACACGGGGAAGATCCATCATGACGTCAGCTGGTATTTGCAATCCTTCTGTCAATATGCTTTTTATTCGCTGATGCCATTTTTTGCCCATAAAAGAACCCCCTTCATCCTCATATTTATGAGAGACAAAAGGGGATTAACACCATTAATTCATTTATTTTATGAAATTCGACCGATGGGGCTTTTTGGATCGGGGTTCATCTAAAATGACGCTCCAAATGACTCCTTTTGCAGCTGAATGCATGTGTAAAGCTGATGGTTTCTGTTTTTTATTTTTATTATGAAAAGATTTCATATTCGATTTGTCTTTTTCAGCTTTTTTTATTTGGCTGGATAGGCCTGTGTGTACATTTTGAATTTGATTCCATTCATTTGGAGGGCTTGTCGAAACATTTTTAACCCTTTGTTTTATTTGTTTTGCAGCTTGTTTCCTTTTTTTCTGCTGCTCTTGATCTTTTTTATTTCTGCCAAACAAAGAAGAAATAATCCCGATTAAAATAACAATGAACAGCGGATTTTCAAATATTTCCATATGACACCTCCTTTGATGGACAGAAATATCATTCTTCTTCATCACCAGCAGAGTTTTTTGTCATTTTTCCGATAGAATCACGCATATTTGTATCAGCAGTAATGTTTTTGATGTTCATATAATCCATAACTCCAATATTTCCTGATTTTAAAGCTTCCGCCATTGCCAGCGGAACTTGCGCTTCCGCCTCAACAACTTTTGCCCGCATTTCTTCAACTTTAGCGCGCATTTCCTGCTCTCTTGCCACCGCCATCGCCCTGCGTTCCTCCGCTTTAGCTTGCGCGATGTTTTTGTCTGCTTCCGCTTGATCTGTCTGCAGGATCGCACCGATGTTTTTGCCGATGTCAACGTCCGCGATGTCGATGGATAAAATTTCAAAGGCTGTTCCTGAATCGAGTCCTTTGTTTAAAACTGTTTGTGAAATCATATCAGGGTTTTCCAGCACTTTTTTATGATCATCAGAAGAACCAATGGTGCTGACAATTCCTTCACCTACACGTGCGATAATCGTTTCTTCCCCGGCACCGCCAACAAGCCGGTCGATATTGGCTCGCACCGTGATGCGGGCTTTTGCTTTCACTTCAATTCCGTCCATGGCAACCCCTGCAATAAACGGGGTTTCGATTACTTTCGGATTTACGCTCATTTGAACGGCTTCAAGCACGTCTCTTCCCGCTAAATCAATCGCAGCACAACGTTCAAAGCTCAATTCAATATTAGCTCTTTCAGCTGCAATTAATGCGTTGACAACTCGATCGACATTTCCTCCTGCCAAATAATGGCTTTCCAATTGATTTGTTGTGACATCAAGGCCGGCTTTATGCGCTTTAATTAACGGATTGATCACTCGACTTGGAATGACTCTGCGCAGCCTCATTCCAATAAGAGTCAAAATACTGATGCGAACGCCAGCTGCCAGAGCAGAAATCCAGAGCATAATCGGCACAAAAGAGAACAAGATGCCAAGCAAAATAAGACCTAATACAATAAGACCTAGTAAAAGAAAAAATGATACATCCATGTGACATACCTACCTCCTATTCATTTTCATTAATAGCTCTTACAACAATTCGTGAGCCTTCTACTTTAACAATTTTCACTTTTTTTCCTTTCTCAATATACGTCCCTTCTGTCACAACATCCAATCTTTCCTCTCCATCGGTCATTACTGTTCCTGCCGGCCGTAAAGCAGTCACAGTTACACCCGTTTTCCCAATTAAATCTGTACGATTTTGATTGGATACATAACCTTTCTCCGTGCTGATTGAATCATTTAAAATAATTTTTTTAAACCATTTCATACGCTTACCAATCACCTTTGACATAATGAATATTGTGAATATCGAAATGGAACCGGCAATAAAAAGAGAAACCGCCATATGTCCTATATGATCAGCTGCTAAAAATAAACTTAAAAGGACTGAAAGAAAACCGATTGCTCCAATAATTCCTCCTGGAACAAACAACTCTGCAATTATAAGCAGAACCCCAAGCACGAACAAAACAACCGTTTCCAATCCCGCAAGCCCTGCAATAAAATGACCGAAGAAAAACAAAAACAGCGCCAATAGTCCAATAAAACCAGGAATGCCAAACCCAGGAGTGTACAATTCTAACACAAACCCTAAACCGCTAATTGTTAATAATATCGGAATGGTATACATGTTTGTTACAAAACGGGCTATTTTTTCAGCAAACGTCTCCTCAGCCTCCTGGATTTTTGCACCTTCCATTCCGATCGATTTCAAAAGCTCTGCCCGGCTTTTGGCGATGCCTTCACCATACCCGACTTCCATCGCTTGTTTTGCTGTTAATGTTAGTAATTCTCCTTTTTCTGCACCATATTCGGGCATATCCAAGCTGCTGTCTACCATCGCCTCAGCGAACATAGGGTCTCTGCCATGAAGCTCAGCAGCATTTCTCATCTCTGCTTTCCAAAACGATTGCACTTTTACTTCTGCTGCATTGCCATTGGAGTCAATGACAGCCGCTGACCCAATGGTACCGCCAGGATGGTAATATATTTGATCAGCCCTTAATGCTATATAAGCCCCTGCAGAAATCGCATGTTTATTTACATAAGCGATTGTTTTGATATCTGTATCCATAATCATTTTGCCTATTTCTATCGCTGCCTCTAAAGCACCGCCAGGAGTGTTCAATTCAAAAACAATGACATCCGCCTTCTCTTTTTCCGCCTCCTGAATGGATCGTTTAATAAAATGCACCAATCCTTTTTCAATTGTATTTTCAATCGGAATAAAATAAACGGTTTTCCCTTCAGCTGATTTGGCATCAAAAGACGCACAAATAATCGACAAGATGAGCAGCAGAGCGCAAATAGCGAAAAACTTATTGTTTGATTTCAGGCCTCTCCCCCCTTATTTTTTGCCTAATATTATTACGGACAATTGCGCAGAAAGTTTCAAAAATCAACAATTCTACAAACATCATGAAACGAAAAAATATTTTCATTATTTTTCATATTATGTTACTATTAAAAAAAATATATAACCATCTACTAGGGGTGTCCAATTAGCTGGACTGAGAGAAGAACGCGCCTGAAGTTCTTCAACCCTTTGAACCTGATCTGGATGATGCCAGCGTAGGGAAGTAGGTAGCGGGAGTATTTGTATTGCCTTCTTTTTCTATATTGAATTGATCGGGTTCGTGCTAAAGCGAACCCGTTTTTATTTTTCACATCCCATCTCCCCTCCTATTTTTCTATGCACATCTTCAGATAAAAAAATGGAGGAGGAGAAAAATGAAACATTATTTCGAAAACATGCAGTTTCCAGCAAGCAAAAAAATTTATGTGACTGGGTCAAGACCCGATATTCGGGTTCCGATGAGGGAAATTCAATTAACTCCCACGAAAACGGAAGCGGGAACGTTTGAAAATGAACCTGTAAAGGTTTATGACACGAGCGGTCCCTATACAGATCCTGATTTTCAGGCAGATATTCATAAAGGTTTGCCGGCTGTACGCAAACAGTGGATTTTAGACCGTCATGATGTTGTAGAATATGACGGGCGCCAGGTAAAGCCTGAAGATAATGGATTTCGCAATTGGGAAGATCACAATATTGCCACACCTTTTCATCGAAAGCCTTTCAAAGCAAAAAAAGGTGCTGTCGTTACACAAATGCACTATGCAAAAAAGGGGATCATCACCCCAGAGATGGAGTTTGTGGCGATTCGTGAAAACATGGATCCTGAATTCGTTCGTCAAGAAGTCGCTGCCGGCAGGGCCATTATTCCGTCCAACATTAATCACCCGGAAAGTGAACCGATGATCATCGGCCGGAACTTTCATGTAAAAATTAATGCCAACATTGGCAATTCAGCTGTAACATCGTCAATCGAAGAAGAAGTTGAGAAGATGCTTTGGGCCATCCGCTGGGGCGCTGACACAATTATGGACCTGTCAACAGGAAAAAATATTCATGCAACAAGAGAATTTATCATCCGCAACTCGCCCGTGCCGGTTGGAACCGTCCCGATTTACCAAGCGCTCGAAAAAGTAAATGGCGTTGCTGAAGAGTTAACATGGGAAATTTACCGTGATACATTAATTGAGCAAGCAGAACAAGGGGTCGATTATTTTACTATACATGCCGGCGTGCTGCTTCGCTATATCCCTTTGACCGTCAACCGGACGACCGGAATCGTATCCCGCGGCGGTTCGATCATGGCGCAGTGGTGTATGGCGCATCATCAAGAAAACTTTTTATACACTCATTTTGAAGAGATTTGCGAAATTTTAAAAACATATGATATTGCCGTTTCATTAGGTGACGGCTTGCGTCCCGGATCTATTCGAGATGCCAATGATGAAGCGCAATTTGCCGAATTGAAAACGCTCGGTGAATTGACGGAAATCGCCTGGAAACATGATGTCCAAGTCATGATCGAAGGCCCTGGGCACATTCCGATGCATAAAATTAAAGAAAATGTTGATTTAGAAAATGAAATTTGCAAGGGGGCTCCTTTTTATACCCTCGGTCCATTAACAACCGATATTGCTCCCGGCTATGATCATATTACGTCAGCCATTGGAGCAGCCATGATCGGCTGGTACGGAACGGCCATGCTATGTTATGTAACTCCGAAAGAGCATTTAGGCCTTCCCAATAAAGAGGATGTGCGCCAAGGTGTTGTTGCTTATAAAATTGCAGCCCATGCCGCAGATTTGGCAAAAGGGCATCCAGGCGCCCAAATAAGGGATGATGCTTTATCAAAAGCCCGTTTTGAATTCCGCTGGAACGACCAATTTAATCTTTCTCTCGATCCTGAACGGGCACGCGAATATCATGACGAAACTTTGCCGGCAGAAGGAGCGAAAATTGCCCATTTTTGTTCTATGTGCGGTCCAAAATTTTGCTCGATGAAAATTTCCCACAATTTAAGAAAAATGGCCGGTTCAAGTGATTCTGATTTCATTCAGGATGGTTTGAGGCAAAAAGCAAAAGAATTTATAGAGGGCGGGTCATCCCTTTATCGATAAATAATTTTCAAACTAATGCTCCTAGAAGCTTTAATGGCTTCCAGGAGCTATTCATTCATTAAACGTTTGATCAATCCCGCTGGTTCAATCGGAGCTAAACTTTTATGATATTCATCCACTTTTGATAAAAATTTTGATAGCTGCTTAGATTGCAGCGCTCGAATAATGGGGGCCGAAATATTTGTTTCCTCTTGCCAATTTCGAAAATCAAACACCATCCCGAATTTTGTTAATTTCTCCAAATTTATTTCTTCCTGTCCTGGAAGAGTGTGGTACACAAATATAGGGATTTTTTTGTATAAACATTCACTGATTGTCACACCCCCAGGCTTTGTCATGATAAAATCGACGCGATTGTACAGATCGTTCATTTGTTTTCTTGAAGAGATGTAAGGTAAAGGAGTAATTCGTGGATGGTTTTGTTTTATTAATCGATCATAAAGCTTTCTGTTTTTTCCGCATAACACCATATAATGGATATCATCATCGCGGCTGATTTTTTCCGTTATCTTCTCTATTGAACCGACGCCTGAACTTCCTCCCGAAATTAATCCTCGATAAAAACGCATGCTATGTACATGTTCATCTTTCCTTTTTGTAAAAGTTGGGTGAATAGGAATCCCTGTAACAAAAATCTGTTCTTTTTTTATACCTTTTTCGAGCAAATAATCTTTCATATATGAGTGACCGACAAAATGATAGTCAATTTCTCTTTTTCCCCAAAGATGATGAATAAAAAAATCTGTGTATACATTGATAACAGGGATGTTGATTTGAGAAGAGGCTTTCAGCCTGGCAAGCAAGTAGGAAGGAAGAGCATGAGTACAAACAATCATTTTCGGATTCAATTCATCAATGATCTTTTTTAAATGTCGGAGAAAAAGTGCCTCATAATGGAAAAACCTTTTGGCGCTCTTTTGCTCCGCGAGCACTGACCTGTGGTACATATGGCTGTATGATTTAGGAAAACGGCCAATCCATTGCAAATAAAAGGAAGATATCAGCCTTTCTATTTTTCCAAATTTCGATGACAAAAGGTCCATTTTTTCGCAATGAATGTCAGGATCAAGCCGTAACAACCCTTCCATTAGGGCATCAGCTGTTTGATGATGGCCTGAAGGTATGGTCAAAAAAGGAAGATATAAAATTTTTTTCATATCGCTCACCATTTTTATTGATGGAGTTCTTTAAAAGTTTTTTCTTAATTTCTCATGCCTATTCGAAAAAAATTTTTTATAAATAAAAACAATTCGTATGCTAAAAAATAAACTGTAAGAAAAAAAGTGAAAGGTGTTGCAAATGGGAAGGTTGAGATATTGTTTTTTTAAGTTTTGGTGCCTATTGGATCCCATTTATTACCTTTGTTCGCGGCTTGAGTATGTGAGGGACAAGGAGAATAATCGTGACATTTTCCGGGTTCGATTGACAAAATATAAAGGAAGGGAAATAATTCTTTCAGACGGTACAAAAATTAAAAAAAATGATCTTCTGTTAAAAATACATCTTCATAACGTCTATTTAATGAAGGAACTGAATCGTTTTAAGAGCGAAATTCAAAAAGGAAGATACATTTACTCTAAAACAGAAAAAGGGCTACCAAATATCGTTCAATACTTGCGGAATCATTCACAATTTCATAATGTGAAAGGGATTATTGGAATAACTATTTTAAATAAAGGCTCTGAACGGCTGGGCTTTGAAACGTTTTCCATTCAAAATCCATTTTATAAATGGTATAAGCTTTTGACATTTACCCCTATGTATTTAATCATTCAATATCGTTTCGATAGCTTGAAGCGGCCGCCGAAATATTTAATGATGTCAAAAGAAAAACTGCTCAAACTATATGGATAGAACGGTTTTCGCTTCATCAAAAAAGAGCGTATGAACAGCTCAGGCGCCGCTTATACGCTCCGTCATGTTGATCCCGTTGAGGTTTCAATGAAAATATTTGGGTTAACTCCGAAATAAATCCTTTCCCTTTCAGAGCAAATAGTGCTGTCGTTTTTCCCTGTTCTCACAGCCAGATAGACGTGTGAGAGGTTTTCCTTTATTGCCGCCGTATTTTCCCGATAATCTTCATTGAGATCAGCGATCTTTCCGAATTGTTGCCCTCTGCTCAATTTTTTGCGGACATTTGCATAGCAGTTATATTCTTTCGCTGACAAGCTTGCTATCAACAACTAAACCAATATTGATGAATTGCAAGGCAGCTACATTCATTAATCGACTGCCGCAGTCCATAGGATGAATCCGCTGCAAAAACTTAAAAGCTTGCCGCACATAGAAAGCGGCAAGCTTTTTACTCGAATTATGAAAGCAAATCCTGAACCAATTTATTGACAAGCGAGCCATCTGCTTTTCCTTTTACTTTTGGCATAACGGCTCCCATTACTTTCCCCATATCGGATTTGGACGTTGCGTTCACTTCCGAAATTGTTGTTTTAATAATTTGTATTAATTCCTCTTCAGATAATTGCTCAGGCATATATTCAGTTATTACTGCAATTTCAGCTTTCACTTTTTCAACTAAATCTGAACGGCCTGCATTTTCAAATTCTTGGAGGGAGTCTTTACGTTGCTTTAATTCTCGAGAAAGTACCGTTAATTCCTCTTCTTCAGTCAACTCACTTTTTCCGAGTTTAATCGCTTCATTTTGCAAGGATGCTTTTACCATGCGAATGACTGAAAGGCGATCTTTCTCTTTATTTTTCATCGCTTGCTTCATATCTTGATTTAAACGCTCAAGAAGACCCATAATTAATATACACCCTCTTTTAATATTTACGCTTTCTTGCAGCTTCAGATTTTTTCTTGCGTCTTACGCTAGGCTTCTCATAAAATTCGCGCTTTCTATATTCCTGCAAAGTACCAGTTTTTGATACTTGGCGTCTGAAGCGGCGAAGAGCATCCTCAAGCGATTCGTTTTTACGTACGATCGTTTTAGACATCCTTTTTCCCTCCCTCCGAACAAAGCCAGTTCATGTTCCTTATCAAAAAGAACATTTACTAAGTTAGTATAATATAATCGATTTATTTGGTCAATGTTCAAAACATCTTTCCTATTCCTTATGACTTTTTTTTACCGGACAGGTTTACAAGACTGTTTCATATCAGCTTTTGTATGGAAGAATTTCCAAATTCATCATGTATAGTAAGGAAATGATTCAAGATCATTTGAAAGCCGCCAAACAGGCTGTCTGAAAAAATATAACTAGTTCGATTGAAAAAAATTACTCGTTTATAAGGTCTTATTGTGACACCTTGTCCATAGACTGTTGATGAGGTGGTTTTCATGGGAATACAATTGCTGTTATTATTTTTTTCTTGTTTCCTTTTATTTTTTTGCGGAATGGCAATGATGAAATACGGATTTCAGCAAATGTCCCATAGGCATCTGGAGAAATGGCTGTACAACTGCACGAATGCCCCAATCAAATCCTTTCTAACCGGCATGATTGCAACAGCTCTTGTTCATAGCAGTTCTCTAGTGATGGTGATTACAGTTAGTTTTGTTTCCGCTGGTTTGTTAAAGTTTAAAGATGCAATTGGAATTATTTTAGGTTCCAATGTCGGGACGACCTTTACGACCGAATTTCTAGCCGTTGAAATAGATGACTATTTAGGGATGATGTTTGCAATTTCTCTTCTTCTCATGCTTTTTAAAAACAGAATTTTATTTTCATTAGGCTGTTCATGCTTCGGCATATCGTGTATTTTTTTAGCTTTGAACGGGTTTGAAAAAGCTGCTTTTCTTTTGTCTGACCTGCAGGTTATGTCTGATCTACTTTCCAAATCGAGTGACCATTTGCTTTTTTCTGTCGGAATAAGCGCGGTCTTCACCGGAATTATTCAATCATCAACTGCATTAATCGGAATTGTCATGAGCTTTATGAACGAACAGCTGCTGCCATTAGAAACAGGATTAGCTTTTGTTCTCGGCGCAAATATCGGCACCTGCATTACAGCTTTATTGGCCTCGATCGGCTCTAAACAAGAAGCGAAATATACTGCTTTTGCCCATCTTTGGCTGAATGTGTTTGGAGTGATCCTGTTCGTTCCGCTTATTCCTTTTTTCGCAAATAATTTAAAATTGTTAACAAATGAACCAGATTTCCAAATCGCTCACTTTAGTCTGATTTTTAACTTGATAACTTCTTTAATCATTCTCCCGTTTGCGAATCAATATGCAAATTTTGTATTATGGTGGACAAAAACTATTTCAGCATGGATAAAAAAATAATCCCGCAACAAACTGCGGGAAAACTTTTTTAAACTAAATGTAAAAAATCCAGCAATTCTGTGATTATAATAGATTAACGTTCACTTCCTTTTATAATCGCCACTCCAGAACTAGTACCAATTCTTGTCGCACCGGCTTCTATCATCATGATCGCAGTTTTATAATCGCGGATTCCACCAGATGCTTTCACGCCAAATTTCGGACCTACTACTGCACGCATAAGCTTCACATCGTCAACTGTTGCACCACCGGTAGAAAATCCTGTCGATGTTTTGACAAAATCTGCTCCGGCTTTTACAGCTAGCTCACACGCTTTTCTTTTCTCATCAACATTTAATAGACATGTTTCAATAATCACCTTTATCAAAGCTTTTCCGTTTGCCGCTTCAACGACAGCACGAATATCTTCTTCAACTGCATGATAACGCTGATCCTTTAATGCGCTGATGTTTATCACCATATCTAATTCCGCTGCACCTTTTTGAACCAACTCTGTCGTTTCATATGCCTTTACTTCAGTAGTTGTTGCTCCAAGTGGAAAACCAATCACTGAGCAAACTTTCACATCTGATTTTTGCAGCAAATTAGCTGCTGTTTCCACCCATACGGGGTTAACACAGACAGATGCAAATCCGTACTCCTTCGCCTCAAAACAAAGCTTTTCAATATCTGCCTGCGTGACATCCGGCTTTAAAACAGTATGGTCAATATACTTCGCAATATCCCTTTTCATGAGAAGGCTCCCTTCATAAAAAGTGGTACAGCTTACAACAAAGTCTGTTTTACGCAAGAAAAAACTAGATTTAAGAAGACTTCTGTAAATAGTCTTCATCGACTATACGGACTACTTGTCCTTCATTATATGGATAACCAGCCTTAGTTAATTTCACCTTCACTATTTTCCCAACCATCTCTTTCGTCGCCGGAAAAACAACTTTTAAATAATTGTCCGTATATCCTTCATATTTGCCGCTGTCTGGAGCTTCTTTATAAGGTTCTTCTGGAATAACCTCCAGTACTTGTCCCTCAAATTTTGAGGCATATTCTTTTGCTAGTTGATCGCTTAATGCGATCAGCCGGTGTACGCGTTCGTTTTTTATGTCTTCGTCAACTTGATTTTCCATTCGGGCAGCTGGTGTTCCTGTCCGCTTCGAATAAGGGAAAACATGAAGCTCAGAATAACGGTGTTCTTTAACAAAGTTGTATGTTTCCATAAATTCTTCTTCCGTTTCACCCGGGAAACCTACAATCACATCAGAAGTTACCGCAAGCCCAGGCAAAGCTTCCCGCAGCCGTTTCAGACGCTCAGCATAAAATTCCGTCGTATATTTACGGCGCATCCGCTTTAAGACGCTGTTTGATCCTGATTGAAGCGGTATATGCAAATGGCGGACAATTTTATCGGACGTTTTCAGCACTTCAATTACTTCATCAGTTATTTGGCTCGCTTCAATTGAAGAAATTCTAAGCCGCTTTAATCCTTTCACTTCAGAATCAATATCGCGAAGAAGCTGCGCAAAATTATAATCTTTTAAATCTTCCCCATATCCTCCTGTATGGATGCCGGTTAAAACAATTTCTTTATATCCAGCATCCACCAGCTTTTGAGCCTGTTTAATCACTTCTTTTGGATCCCGGCTCCGCATGAGACCGCGTGCCCAAGGAATAATACAAAACGTGCAAAAATTATTGCAGCCTTCTTGTATTTTTAAAGACGCCCGCGTCCGGTCTGTAAAGGAAGGTACGTCCATCTCCTCGAATACCCGAGCTTTCATAATGTTTGTCACACCGTTGATCGGCTGGCGCTCCTTCTTAAACTGCTCAATATAATCGAGCATTTTTTTTCGATCTTGTGTACCGACAACGATATCAACCCCAGGAATGGCCATGACTTCTGCGGGTGCCGTTTGCGCATAACAACCTGTAACGCAAATAACACTGTCAGGGTTTTTGCGGATCGCTCTCCGTATTACTTGGCGGCTTTTTTTATCACCTGTATTCGTCACCGTACAAGTGTTAATGACATATACATCCGCAATCGCTTCAAAATCCCGGCGCTCATATCCCGCTTCTTTAAATAGCTGCCAAATAGCTTCTGTTTCATAATGATTTACCTTACATCCTAATGTATGAAAAGCAACAGTCGGCATGTTTTTCACCTCGACAGTTCAAAATGATAGGATACTGCAGATAATAAATAAAGAGGAGCCGTTTCCGCCCGCAATATTCTCGGACCTAGCCCGCATAAAAGAAAGCCGTTATCGGATAACTGCTTAATCTCCTCGGCTGTAAAACCTCCTTCTGGTCCAAAAACAGCGAATAATGATCCTCCCCGCTGCAAAGAATTTAAAGCACGAAATAAATTGCTCGTTTCACCTTTTTTTGCATGCTCTTCATAAGCGACAATTTTTACATCGGCTGATGCAGCATAAGAAATGACATCCTTTAATGAAGCTGGCTTCGTCACCTCAGGAATTATGGTCCGATGTGACTGTTCCGCAGCTTCTTTCGCAATTTTATTCCACCGCTCTAATTTTTTATTTATTTTACCTTCATTTAATTTTACAATTGAACGAGCAGCATTAAAAGGGATAAACTTGGAAGCACCAAGCTCCGTCCCTTTTTGAATGACGAGCTCCAATTTATCCCCTTTAGGCAGCCCATTCGCTAATATCACTTTTACCGGAAGCTCGGAATTGTTCTCGATCCACTCTAAAATGGAACAGCATACTTTATCGTCAGATATTTGAACAATTTGGCAAAGGGCTGAATATCCATCCTTTGTTACACATATAATTTGATCATTCTGTTTCATCCGCATCACCCGGGAAATGTGGTGGACATCTTCCCCGGTGATGTCAATAATATCAGTTAATTCTTTTTTTGCATAATGAATAAAATAACGCTGCATCTTCAATCCCTCTATTTTTTTGCGATAAAGGCGACCCAATCTTCCATCGTCATCGTCTCTTCAATCGTAAAACCAGCTTCGATTAAAGCTTGCTCCACTTCGTGTTTTTTGTTTTGAATAATTCCGGAAGTAATAAAATAACCGCCGTTTTCTAAACGCTCATGCGCATCACGAACAAATCGCAATATGACTTCAGCTAATATGTTTGCAACAATTACGTTTGCTTTAACATCGATATCGTCCAACAAATTGTTTTGCTTGACTTGAACAAGATGCTGCACTTTATTCAATTTAACATTTAATCGCGCGCTGTCCACTGCAACTGGATCCAAATCAAGTGCGATGACTTTATCGGCCCCCAGCAAAGCACTCGCGATGCTCAATACGCCTGACCCTGTACCGACATCAATTACAATATTTCCCTTTTGCACCTTTTTTTCAAGTGCTTGTATGCAGAGAACTGTTGTTGGATGGGTTCCAGTTCCAAACGCCATACCAGGATCCAATTCAATGATCAGTTCATCGGTGTGAGCAGGTTCATACAGCTCCCATGTGGGGACAATCGTAAATTTTTTTGAAACCTTCACAGGACGGTAATATTTCTTCCAAGCGGTAGCCCATTCTTCCTCATTAACTTCACTAATTGTAATATGGTTCCGCCCCAAATCAATATCATACAACAGCAGGTTATTTATCCGTTCTTTTATCCCTTCCACCGTCTCGCCTAAAAAGCTATTCACAGGAAGGTACGCTTTAATGATGACACCTTCATCAGGATAGTCTTCAGGATCAAGCTGATATATTTCTCCATATTGATCTTCTCTTTCTTTTATAAGATCATACGGATCTTCAATAACTACTCCACCAGCACCCGCTTCATGTAAAATATTAGAGATAGGTTCAACCGCTTCTTCCGTTGTATGGATGCTAATCTCTGACCACTTCATTTTAGTAACCCCAATCCTTTAATCTCCTTTAAACGCCCGCTTCACTTTATCAAAAAAACTTTCTTCCTGTACATCAGGTTGATTCCCGCTGATAGCCGCAAATTCCCGCAGCAATTCTTTTTGTTTTTCCGTAAGGTTAGTTGGTGTAACGACGCGAACAGTTACATATTGATCTCCTATGCCATGGCCGTGAACATTTTTGATCCCTTTTCCAGACAGTCTGAATTTTCGGCCTGTCTGCGTGCCTGCAGGTATTTTTAATTTTACTTTACCGTATAAAGTAGGAACTTCAATCTCATCTCCAAGCGCAGCTTGTGCGAATGTCAGTGGCATTTCACAATAGATGTCATCACCATCGCGGACGAAAAATTCGTGTTCCTGTACGTGGAAAACAATATATAAATCACCTGATGGACCGCCGTTAATTCCCGGCTCTCCTTTCCCTTGTATGCGGAGCTGCTGACCGTCATCTACACCAGCTGGAATTTTTACTTGGATTTTTCTGCGTTTCTTCACTTTTCCGCTGCCGCCACAAGTTGTACAGCGATGTCTGATAAATTTACCTGTTCCGTTACATTGATAACAAACGCGCCGATTCACAAAAACACCAAAAGCTGTTCGCTGCTCTGAGCTGATTTGACCCGAACCTCCGCAATGCGGACAAGTTTCCGGAGTAGTACCAGGTTTCGCTCCTGAACCGTGGCAAGTATCACATGTTTCTTCGCTAGGAATTTCAATTGTCGTTTCCTTTCCGAACGCAGCTTCTTCAAATGAAATCGTCATCGTATATTGAATATCTGCACCTGCTCGAGGAGCATTCGGATCTCTTCTTCTTCCTCCGCCAAAGATCGAACTGAATAAGTCATCAAATCCAAATCCCCCGAAATCCGCTTCAAATTCTTCACCGTTAAAGCCGCCGAAGCCTTGAGTAGCACCTGCATGACCGTAGCGGTCATATTGGGCTCTTTTTGTGTCGTCGCTTAACACTTCATACGCTTCTTTTACTTCTTTGAATTTTTCGGGCGCGTCTGGGTCTTTGTTAATATCCGGATGATATTTTTTGGACAGCTTGCGATAGGCTTTTTTAATCTCCTCTTTTGTTGCGTTCTTACTAACTCCAAGCACCTCATAGTAATCACGCTTCGCCATATATTCACACTCCCGATTTCTCACATAGAGTAAATTTTAACATTGACAAACGGAAGAAAGCAACTGTTAACCGCCTTTACTGAAAAAAGTCAAAGTCAAGACATGCCTGACTTTGACTTATCCATTTTCAGATTAAAACATTTTATTTGTCATCTACTTCTTTATATTCAGCGTCAATCACATCATCGTCATTTTTATTTTTGTTTTCAGAATTATTTTGTTGATTATTTGTCTGTGCTTGTTTAGCCGCTTCCTCATAAAGTTTTACAGAAAGGTTCTGAACGATTTCTTGAAGTTCTTCTTTTTTCGCTTTTATTTGATCGAAATCATTTTTATCAATCGCTTCTTTTAATGCGTCTTTTATTTCGTTTGCTTTTTTCACTTCTGCTTCATCAATTTTTCCTTGCAGCTCTTTTAATGTTTTCTCTGTCGTAAAGACAAGCTGGTCAGCTTCATTTCTCAATTCTGCCTGTTCTTTTCGTTTTTTGTCAGCTTCAGCGTTTTCTTCCGCTTCCTTAATCATGCGCTCAATTTCTTCTTCGGATAATCCCGTGGATGATTTAATTGTAATTTTTTGTTCTTTTCCAGTTCCTAAATCCTTAGCACTTACGTTCACAATTCCGTTTTTGTCGATATCAAACGTTACCTCGATTTGCGGCACTCCTCGCGGCGCAGGCGGGATATCTGTTAATTGGAAGCGTCCTAATGTTTTATTGTCAGCAGCCATCGGACGTTCCCCTTGCAGAACGTGAATATCGACCGCAGTTTGGTTGTCAGCAGCAGTTGAAAAGATTTGCGACTTGCTCGTTGGGATCGTAGTGTTCCGTTCAATCAGTTTTGTAAACACTCCGCCCATCGTTTCAATTCCAAGCGATAATGGAGTAACGTCTAGGAGCACAACGTCCTTCACATCACCTGTGATGACACCGCCTTGAATTGCAGCACCTAACGCAACGACTTCGTCCGGGTTAACGCCTTTATGAGGCTCTTTGCCAATTTCCTTTTTAATCGCTTCTTGAACAGCAGGAATCCGAGTGGAGCCTCCGACTAAAATTACTTTATCGATATCGTTTTTCGTTAAACCAGCGTCGCTCAATGCTTGGCGAACAGGACCCATAGTTTTTTCTACAAGATGCGCAGACAATTCTTCAAATTTTGCCCGCGTTAATGTCACTTCCAGATGAAGCGGTCCTTGTTCACCTGCAGTAATAAACGGCAAAGAAATTTGTGTTGATGTTACGCCTGATAAGTCTTTTTTCGCCTTTTCCGCAGCATCCTTCAATCTTTGCAGAGCCATTTTGTCTTTGGAAAGATCAATGCCATTTTCTTTTTTAAATTGATCTACTAAATAGTCAATAATGACTTGGTCAAAGTCATCACCGCCGAGATGGTTGTCGCCCGCTGTTGCTCTTACTTCAAAAACACCGTCCCCAAGTTCAAGAATGGACACATCAAATGTACCGCCGCCCAAGTCATAAACTAAAATGGTTTGATCTTCATCCATTTTGTCAAGACCGTAAGCTAAAGCAGCTGCAGTCGGCTCATTGATAATCCGTTCAACTTCAAGACCGGCTATTCTTCCTGCATCTTTTGTTGCTTGGCGCTGAGCATCGTTAAAATAGGCAGGAACAGTAATGACAGCTTTTTCTACTTTTTCCCCTAAATAATCTTCTGCATACGATTTTAAATGCTGCAAAATAATAGCAGAAATTTCCTGCGGCGTATATTTTTTTCCGTCAATCTCCACTTTGTAGTCAGTTCCCATGTGGCGTTTAATAGAAATAATTGTATTTGGATTCGTGATCGCTTGGCGTTTTGCAATTTCACCTACTTGACGCTCGCCGTTTTTAAATGCAACAACCGACGGTGTCGTCCGGTTTCCTTCTGGGTTTGGAATCACTTTCGGTTCGCCGCCCTCCAGAACCGCTACACAAGAGTTCGTTGTTCCTAAGTCAATACCGATGATTTTACCCATATATCACAACCTCCTGCTAATTATCATATGTAATTACTCATTAACCTTTACCATAGATGGTCGAATAACCCGGTCTTTCAGTTTGTAGCCTTTTTGCAGTTCTTCCACAACAACATTGGATTCGAAATTTTCGTCTTTCACTTGCATTACCGCTTGATGAAGGTGCGGATCAAACGGTTTCCCAACCGCTTCGATCACTTCAACTCCTTCATTTTCAAGTGCTTGAAGGATCTGACGGTAAACCATTTCCATGCCCTGCAAAACGGATTTTGTTTTTTCATCCTCTGCCTCAATTTTCAACGCCCGTTCAAAATTATCAATTGCAGGCAAAAGATCTGATATTAAACTTTGCGCACGATATTTTTGCTGTGCTTCCATATCAAGCCTGCTGCGCCGGCGAAAATTTTCAAAATCGGCCTGAGCTCTGAGCATGCGATTTTCCATTTCCTCCAGCTTTGCCTCAAGCTCAGCGATCTTTTCATTCGCTTTCACCAATTCCTCTTCAACGTTTGAAGAAGATTGTTCTTCACCTTTTTCCTCTTGGCTTCCCTCTTGGCGCAATTCTTCTTGATCAGGCATTTCTTCTTTCTCGTTTTCGGCTTTCTCGTTATTGTATTCAACTTCTTCTTGGATTGTTTGTTCTTTTTCAGTCTGATCGTTTGCCATCATTTCACCTCCCTTAAAGTGCAAAGGAAAAGGGATGGAGAATTCCCCCATCCTATCCTTGATATAGCTTTGTTAAAACTTGTGATAAATCTTTCGAGAAAAATTTTAAAAGGCTGATGACCCTTGAATAATCCATTCGTTTCGGGCCAAGCACCGCGACTGTGCCGATTTGCTTCTCGCCAATTGAATAGGTGGCAGTAATTAAGCTGCAGTTTTCCATAGCAGATATTTTATTTTCCGTGCCAATTTTCACCGTAATGCCTGACGGGTTTGTCTTTAGCAAATCATACAGTTCATCTTCTTGTTCTATGAAATCTAAAAATGTTTGAATTTGAGAGACATCGCGGAACTCCGGCTGGCTCAAAATATTCGTTTTTCCTCCGAAATATATTTTTTCGTGACCTACATTCAGCGTGCCAGTAATCAATTTTAATAAAATATCATAATTTCTAATATGCTTCCGTAAAATGTTTGCAATTTCCTTGTATATTTTATCCTTTAATTCGCTTAGAGGCACGCCAGCAAGCTTTTCATTTAAAATATTTACGATTTTTTCCAGTTCACTCATGTCTATTTTTTCTGGAAAAGTAATCATTTTATTCTCAACATGGCCTGTGTTAGTTACAAATATGGCAACCGCCTTATCTTCGTTAATTGGAACGATTTGCAAACGTTTGAGTCGGTTCTCCGAAACTTTCGGACCTAAAACAATCGCTGTATAGCTTGTAAGCTCAGATAAAATTTGAGCTGATTTTTGAACAAGCGTTTCTAATTCATATATTTTCTCGGCGAAAATGGATCTTATCGCCATAATTTCTTTTTTCGTTAATTTTTTTGGTGACAATAAATGGTCGACATAGTATCTATACCCTTTTTCGGATGGCACTCTGCCTGATGACGTATGGGTCTTTTCAATCAATCCTAATTCTTCCAAGTCCGCCATTTCATTTCGGATTGTAGCCGAGCTGAACGTAATCGATTCCTTTTTCGATAAAGAACGGGAGCCAACCGGCTGAGCATATTGAATAAAATCATCAATTATAATTTGCAAAATTAATAATTGACGATCTGTCAGCAAGGAACATCACCTCTGTTAGCACTCATATTACTCGAGTGCTAATTCTATGATAAAGTTATCAAATGAAAGAAGAATTGTCAATTAACTAACTGCGAGAAATGCTTGAAATACTTCATTGCCTAAAAGCATTCCTTTTTTTGTTAAAAAAAGATGTGATGCACTTTCAGATAAAAGACCTTTTCTTAATTGTTCTTCAATTTGTGGGCCAAATACTTCCCCAACATCTAATCCGTATTTATCTCGGAACCGTTTTTTGGAAACCCCTCTGATCGTCCGCAATCCGAGAAACATTTCTTCCTCCATCATTTCTTCTTTTGTCAGCATATTCTCCGAAACAAAAGCCGTTCCATTATTTTTATAAATCATTTCAATATATTTTTTCAGCGGTCGAGCATTTTCCCGCCGGATCCCGTCCAAATAGCTGTGTGCTCCAGCTCCGAATCCATAGTAATGGTTATTATGCCAATACGTTAAATTATGTTTGCTTTCAAAGCCTTTGCGTGCGAAATTGCTTAATTCATACTGATGGTATCCGTGCCGTTCCATTTCATTCATAACGGTCTCATACATAAACGCCTCTTCCTCTTGAGAAGGAAGCAAAAGCTTTCCTTTTCGCATTAAATTATAAAACACCGTTTTCGGTTCTACGATTAGCGAATAAGCAGACATATGCTGGACCTCTAATGAAAATGCAACGGAAAGAGTTTCTTTCCATTCTTCTATCATTTGGCCGGGAAGACCGTACATAAGATCTATGCTAATATTTTCAAAGCCTAGCGATCTTGCCCGTTCAACTGCTTGAAATACTGTTTCTTTATTATGAGTCCTTCCAATTTTTTTCAGCAATGAATCTTGAAAGGCTTGCACTCCGATGGATAGGCGATTGACTCCGGCGTTTTTCAATACAGACAGCTTTTCCATCGTTAATTGATCTGGATTGCATTCAACTGTAAATTCAACTACGGATTGCATCGGCAAAGTTTGATGTATGCTCTCCATTAAATGATCGAGCTGTTTGGCTGACAGGGAAGTAGGCGTACCGCCGCCGATAAATATCGTTTTTAATTCTTCATTTAATACTTGATCCTCCATTGCCTTTTTCATTTCCAAACGCATTGCTTGCAAATAGTCATCAACAGGCTGGTTTTGTAAAAAAAATTTATTGAAATCACAGTAGTGGCATATTTGTTCGCAAAACGGGATATGAATATACGCGGCTTCAGCCATTTTTCATTCTCCTGCCTTTCCAAAGCGCTAATGCCGCAGCAATGGCTGCGGCACTCGTCAACATCATTTTTGGTTTTCATCCATTTTCAGCACAGCCATGAAGGCTTCTTGCGGCACTTCGACAGAGCCGACTTGTTTCATTCGTTTTTTTCCTTCTTTTTGTTTTTCAAGAAGCTTCCGTTTACGCGACACATCTCCACCGTAACATTTTGACAACACATTTTTACGTAAAGCTTTAATCGTTGAACGTGCGATGACCTTGTTTCCAATTGCAGCCTGAACAGGAACTTCAAATTGCTGCCTTGGAATAAGCTCTTTTAATTTTTCAACGATAGCTTTGCCGCGTTCATAGGCGCTGTCACGATGAACAATGAAGGATAAAGCATCGATTTTCTCCCCGTTTAAAAGAATATCCATTTTCACAAGTTTTGAAGGTTTGTAGCCAATGAGTTCGTAGTCAAACGAAGCATACCCTTTTGTGCTTGATTTCAACTGATCAAAAAAATCATAAACGATTTCCGAAAGGGGGATTTCATAAACAATATTGACTCTCGTTTCATCCAAATATTGCATATCTATGAATTGGCCGCGTTTTCCTTGGCAAAGCTCCATCACCGCACCAACATAGTCGTTTGGAGCCATAATCCCGGCTTTCACATAAGGCTCTTCTATTCGGTCAATTTTTTGCGGATCCGGCATGTTCGAAGGGTTATCAACTTGAACCATGCTGCCGTCTGTTAAATAAACATGATAAATAACGCTAGGAGCCGTCGTAATTAAATCAATATGAAATTCCCTTTCAATTCTCTCTTGGATGATTTCCATATGCAGCAGACCTAAAAAGCCGCAGCGAAATCCAAAGCCCAGCGCTTGCGATGTTTCAGGTTCAAATTGCAATGCGGAGTCATTCAGCTGCAATTTTTCAAGAGCATCACGTAAATCGTTGTATTTTGCCGTATCTATTGGATACATCCCGCAAAAGACCATCGGATTTAATTTTCGGTACCCCGGCAGTGGCTCGGCAGCCGGATTGACAGCGCTAGTGATCGTATCACCAACTCGTGTGTCACTGACATTTTTAATGGAAGCCGTTAAATAACCGACGTCGCCAACCGTGAGCTCCTGTACAGGATGCGCTTTCGGCTTGAATACACCGACTTCCGTTACTTCAAATTCTTTCCCCGTCGCCATCATCTTTATACGGTCTCCGACTTTTACCGTACCATCAAAAACGCGTATATAAGCAACAACTCCACGGTATGCATCATACAGAGAATCAAATATAAGCGCTTTGAGCGGTGCGTCTGGGTCACCTTGCGGAGCTGGGACTTTTTGAACAATTTGTTCTAAAATTTCTTCGATGCCGATTCCTGCTTTTGCTGATGCCAACACAGCCTCAGAAGAATCAAGCCCAATCACGTCTTCAATTTCTTGTCGCACTCGTTCAGGCTCAGCGCTCGGCAAGTCAATCTTATTAATAACAGGCAAAATTTCTAAGTCGTTGTCAATCGCTAAATAGACGTTCGCCAGCGTTTGCGCTTCGATCCCTTGCGCCGCATCCACAACTAAAATGGCGCCTTCACAGGCAGCCAAGCTTCTCGAAACCTCATACGTAAAATCAACATGTCCAGGGGTATCAATTAAATGAAAAATATATTCATTCCCGTCTTTCGCTTTATATGATAACTGAACCGCATTCAGTTTAATTGTTATACCTCTTTCGCGTTCAAGATCCATCGAATCGAGCAGCTGCTCTTTCATTTCCCTTTGGGTAACAGCAGCTGTTTTTTCCAGAATCCGGTCAGCTAGTGTTGATTTCCCGTGATCTATATGAGCAATGATGGAAAAATTGCGAATTCTCTTCTGGCGTTCTAATTTTTCTTCCCTTTTCATATTTTTGTCACCACTCCTACTAGCCAACTACACTAGCTTTGATTATATCAGTAGAAAATTGGAGATTCAATGAAAATTTATTCTGTGATTGAATACGCAAAACAGGGATCAGAATGACTGTCTGAACCCTGTTTTGAAATAGACTAGACCTGCGGATTGCTTCAAGTCTTTCTTTTAAATTTGTTTAGGTGTATGCTTCAATCAGCTCCAATATTCCTTCAATGATCGCTGATGTTCCTTTTTGCACTAGATTCGCAAGCGATTTTCCAATTTGAGAGAAGAAATTGAATGCCTCTATTTTTTCAAGCTGCTCCTGCTTTTTTTGTAAATCGTGGCTTGTCACTTGATTTCCCAAAATCGTGGCTTCCAGTTTTCCGTCGTCCTTTTGCTTTAGTTGAACGGCTTCGACTGTCTCTTCCGTCTCATAGCCTCTCATTTGTTGAATGCCATGGCTCGCTTGCTGTATGCCAATTATTACTCCTAAAAACATAATGAAGGTTAGAAGCAGACTTTTGGCCATAAACTTCGCCATCAAACATTCCTCCTTTCAAGCCGTCACTCGTTCTGAACGCTCCCGCTCACCTTTTCTGCCTGCCAATAATATTCGCTAAATATGTTTGCAACAGCTTCGACAGTTCTGCTGAGTTCTTCCATGTTATTATCAACTCCCCCGAATTCAATCAGCAGCGAATTCTCTGATAAGTCTTGATTGTAAACGCCGTTAACTCCTTCGCCTTTTTTGGAAAACACACCACGGCTTAAGCCCGGATATTTCTTTTCAAACAATTTGTGCAAATTTTGTGCAATTTTTTTATTTTTATCAGCATTTGGATTATTCCCACCAATCACAAATGCAATTTTGGCATAACTCTTTCCATTAATCGTAATGGTTGTTTTATCCCTTTTTTGTGAATCACGGTGGATGTCGAAAATGTATTGAAGATCTCGATTCGATGCCAATGCTTCTTGAACAACAGGTCTTGATGCATCATATGATTTGTAATATTTCCATTTTTTCTCATTTAATACAGTTTGAAAATTCGTTTTGTCCACAACCGCTCCTATTCCTCTTTCTTCAAGCTCCTGTCCAAACTTTTCTCCGACTAATGTGACATTCGCCTTTGAATGAAAAGGAGATTTTGCCCCATTTAATAAAGGATAATAAGATTCGGTCGTGTGAGTATGATAAATAAATACGACTTTTTTTCCATTCGTTGTTAAGTTAGGAGACTGTTTTGGCTTTTCCTCGCCTTCCACATCTTCAAGCTTGTCAATCGAAGCTTCCCTTTCCTCTAAAAGCACTTCTGTCGGGGGAGCGGATTCAATCGGCATGTTCGTATAATTCGTCCCTTCTCCAGCCACAATGATGTCGCCATCGAACAAAGTAAACCCTGGAAGCTCCCGTCCGAGCAAGCTGCGCGGATCATCAGGATTTATGCTTGTCGTTAATTGAAAAAGGACGGAAGAAACTGAAAAATCCGGTTTACTTTCTTCTAATCCTTGAGAAAAATAATGGTTTTCAAAGTTTAATAAATGAAGAAACATTCTGCCGTTTATATTTCCCGTGATTTCATGAATAGAACTAGAGGCGGGACGATATTCAATCTTAATCGACGTCAAAAGCCCTGTAATGAAAAACATAAAAATGATTAAAAAAAATCCCGCTAAGATGATTTTTTTTAAGCTTGTCCTATCAACTGTTACGACCATTCTGCGATGCTTCATGAAAATCCTCCTCCAAGGCTTGTCTACAAAATATGTATGACAGCACTGGGAGGAATAGAACTTTTACTTTGTTTTTAATGTGTGTAAGCCCCGGTATTTTCTTCATTCACCGCGGAATGGAGCGCCATGTTTAAACCGCTCGCAAGCACATTCGCCATATCTTCAATAAACATATCTACTTCTTTCGGTGTTACCATTAAATTATGTCCAAGTGGACTCAGCACTTCATGAATCAGCATTCTCTTTTCATTTTCTTCCAGGGTACCGATTATCCCTAAAAACTGCTTTCTCTCTTTTTCCTCAGGCAAATCTTCATCCGTCAGCTTCTTTTTTTCAGCAAAGCTAAACCAAGACGGAGCCAACGCATTTTTTGGGCGATTTCCTTCCCGCATTTCTCTGCCGAGATGCTTTAATATAAAATCAATCGTATCACTAGTTATCGTTACAGCATCAACTACTGTCGGAATTCCGATTGATATAACCGGAACGCCTATCGTGTCCACACTCAATTCTTTTCTTTTGTTTCCTACGCCGGATCCAGGATGGATGCCGGAATCGGCAATTTGTATTGTGCTGTTTACACGCTCTATTGATCTTGCAGCTAATGCATCAACGGCAATAATGAAGTCAGGTTTTGATTGTTTTACAACTCCCGTTATAATATCAGATGTTTCAATTCCCGTTAGCCCCATCACTCCTGGTGCAAGGGCGCTGACAGGTCGATAGCCTTCTTTGACGTTTTCTGGTTCAAGCTGAAACAAATGTCTTGTGACCAATAAATTTTCACATGTTAAAGGGCCTAAAGCATCTGGAGTGACATTCCAATTGCCAAGACCGACCACTAAGCAGCTTGCATCTTTAGAAATTTGCAGCTGTTCCAAAAAAGAACTGAAATGCTTTGCAAACATTTTGATTACTTTTTCCTGCAGTTCGGTATCTTTATTGCGGATTCCCTGCACCTCTAGCGTTAAATATTTGCCTTTCTTTTTGCCTATTGTCTCAGCACCTTTATCCGTAATGTCCATATGGACAATTTTCATACCGTCTTCCTCTTCTTCTTGAACGATGACCCCTTCCATTTCTTTCTTTTTTTCAAGAGCCAAATCTCTCGCTTCAAGCGCCAAATCCGTTCTGATTGAATATTTGCTTAAATCAAGCGCGTTGTTCATCATTGTCACCCCAAGTTCATTTTTATCTATTTTTTCCAAAGTCATTTCATTTCATCCCATTTCTTAGCTTCAAAGGGGGATTTCATTTACATTAGTATTGCAAAAGAAAAAACCGTTTGATAGAATAACTTTTGTTCTATATCCAAAAAAGAATGCGGCAGCTTTGATTTTATATAGTCAGTAGGAGGTGAAACAATGGCTAACATTAAATCCGCTATTAAACGAATGAAAACAAATGAAACACGCCGTGCCCGCAATACATCAATGAAATCGGCTATGCGTACAGCAATTAAAAAGTTTGAAGCGTACGTTGTAAATAAAGATGTTGAACAAGCAAAAGAAGCGTTTAAAGTAGCTGCGAAAAAAATTGATAAAGCTGCTTCCAAAGGAATCATTCATAAAAATGCAGCCGCTCGTTTCAAATCACGCTTAGCTAAAAAATTAAACAGCTTATCAGCATAAAAATAAAAGCAATCATCAAGCTTTTATCCCGCTTGTTGATTGCTTTTTTTCTTGCTGAAACAGCTTCAGCAGCAAAAACTCTAACGCTAATTGTCTATCTTTTTTTCCTGTTTTTATTTCAAAATCTGTCTCCGCAAGAGCTTTTATGATGCTCTGCAATTCACTGGCAGAAAACTGCTTCTCCTGTTTTAAAGCCAGCTTAATGCGAAACGGATGAACCTTTAAGGATGACGCCATCCGATCCTGTCCGTAACCGGATTTCGAAAGCTGCTTCACTTGATATAATAGACGGAATTGTTGTGTAAGGAGGCTTAAAATTTTAATCGGTTCTTCGTTTATTTTTAACAAATCATAAAAAATTTTAAAGGCTTCTTCTGTTTTCTTTTTGACGACGGCATCAATTAAATCAAAAACATTTTGTTCAAGCGAGCGTGCAACGAGCTGCTTGACTATTTCTGTAGTCAACTTATTTCCGCTTCCAACATATGCACATAATTTTTCCATCTCTTTATCTATGATCATTAAGTTGCCAGATGTTTTTTCCATAAGCTCATCGATCGCTTCTTTTTCCATCGCCACATTTTCTGCTTCCGCTTTTTCCTTTATCCATTTGACTGTTTCCTCTTCTGAAAAGGAATTCATTTCAACTACTGTTGCCGCTTTCTTTATTTGTTTTGTCAGCTTTTTTCTTTCATCAATTTTTTCATGTGGAAGCAAAAAGACAAAAACAGTAAACGGGGCAGGATTTTCTACATATTGTTCAAGTTTTTTAAGATTATGCTCCACTTTTTCTTTTTTCTTTTCGCTCGTCAAAAAATAAGGATTTTTCACAACAACCATCCTGCGTTCACCTAAAAACGGCATCGTTTCCCCATCTTCAACAGCCGTTTCTATATTTGTTTCTTCCATATCATAGACGGAATAATTAAATTCCCGTTCGTCTTCACTAATTGCCTCGGTTAACAATTTGCGAATTGTTTCATTTAATAAAAATGATTCTTTTCCATAAAATAAATAAAGAGACTGAAATTGTTTCTTTTTAAATGAATTCCATAAATCGACAATCATCTTAAGATTCCCCTAAAAAATGAAGTGTGCTTCATTCATCATATATGGAAAAAAATTTTTTCGCAACACTTCAACATAATGGAGAATTGGCAGCGAAGCCAATCCTCCGATTTATATGAACGTTTTTTGTAAGCCCCGGGACACTTACAAAAAAACGATTACCCATTCATATATTCTCCCTTTCGAAAAAGAATATAGTTGTTAATCGTTAACATGAATCATTTTTAAGAATGTAGATTTTTTTGCTGAAATCGCTTATACTACTTATGACGATGAGGAGGGGTATAGATGAACGAATTTGAACAAAATGTAAGCAAACGTAATGATGCTGTTGATTCTGCCGTCGGTTTTATTGTTTCTTTTGGCTTTTTTGCCACATTGTTTATCATTGCAACAGCGATTAAATTGATCGGCTCGTAAAGAGAGAGGCTGCAAACGGCAGTCTCTTTCTTTTTGCTCCTTGTACAATCCGGACCCAGCCGTCCAATCATCTCTCCATTTTCAAGCTGTCAAAACTGCCCTATTTTGTTAATGTATCGTATGGCGGGTAGAATAAAAAGGTTCCTTGAGACTTTCGATATTTGTATTGGACAGCACCCATTTGATCTGTACGAAAAATGGATACGTTTTGTTTTTTTAATCGATTCAATACTTCTTGATGAGGATGTCCGAAACGATTGTTTCTTCCTGCTGAAATGACCCCGATCTTCGGATCAATTGTTTGTAAAAATATATCGCTAGTCGAAGTTCTGCTTCCATGATGCCCGATTTTGACCACATCCGCAGTCATTTTTGGATATTGTTTAATCATGTGCCGCTCTCCGCTTTCTTCAAGATCACCGGTAAACAGCCAGCGCAACCCACCTATTTTTGCCATTAGGACGAGAGAATCATTATTTTTAGAATCCGATTTTGTGAAAGGAGAGAGAACGTGGAAAGCTGTTCTGCCTGTGATCCGATCTCCTGCTTCTAATTCAAATATTTCAATTCCTCGATTTTTCGCTTCTTTTACTATTTGCTTTTCAAGCTCTTCTCTGGAAAAATATTTTGGAATAACCAATTTGTTTACTCGAAATTGTTTGATTAAGGTTAATGACTCGCCGATATGGTCATAGTCTCCATGAGTTAAAAACAAAATTTCAATTTCCTCTACCCCTTTCGACTGAAAATAAGGGATCAGGACGTCCAATGCGATGGAAAACGGTTTTTTTCGCATCTGCCAGCTTTCTTTTTCAAATACAGCCATTCCTCCTGTATCAATTAAATAACTGTTACCTAAGCCGGGCTCTCTAATAAAAATGCTGTCTCCTTGTCCGACATCAAGAACTGTTACTTCTCCCGGCATGGTCATTTTCCCTGCTATCAAAAGCAATGCAGTGAGCAAGCTGCTGCACAATATCGGTTTTCCCCATTTTTTCATCGGCTTATGCTCCATTTGAAAGAAAACAGCAATAAAAATGACGCATTGCAACAAAAATAAATAAACAGTCGGTTTTCCAGTTGTTATCATGAAAAAAGGCAAATTACTGAAAAATAATGCTGTTTTGGACGACAAAGTAAAAGAAGTGTGAAGAAGGGAAACAAATATTGAACCGATGGAAGAAGAAATTACGGTTAAAATGAGGGTGATCATGGTAAGCGGCAGCAAAAAGAACGTGTATAGCGGCACAAACATAATATTCATGATAAAGCTCAATAGAGAAAATTGATAAAAATAGTAGCATATAATCGGCAGTGAAGCAGTTTGGGCAACAAATGAAACTGCTGCCAACAATTGCAATGAATTCCTGCATTTTTGAAAGATTTGTCTTGATAAAATTAGTGAAAATGTGACTGCGTAAGAAAGCTGAAATCCAAGATGAAAAACTTCATACGGGTCAAGAAATGTCATGAGAAGAAAGCTGAATGAGATTGAATCAGAAAGGGGCATATTTTGTTTAAAAAGTGTTCCTCCCATGATCAGCGCTGCCATAAGAGAGGCGCGGACGACAGGCGGAGCTCCTCCTGTTAACAATGCATAAAAGGGGAGGAAGCAAATCAAAATCATAATGGTTTGTTCTTTTGAAATGCCCAGCCGCAAAAGGAAGAAGTAAAGTGAGGCGATTAATATGCTTACGTGAAGACCTGAAATCGAAAGAATATGAACAATCCCTAGCTTTCGATAAGCGGCAAGATCTTCTTCTGGAATATTGTTCTGATAGCCTACCGTCAAAGCAAGGACGAAGCCGGCTGTTTTTTCTGGAAATTTATGATGAATCCATTCAATCATTTTTTTCCGGTAATTTTCCAAATGATCTTTCCATGACGGCTTATATGTACAATGCCCGATTTTGTCGAGCTTATACAGCCAGTGGATTTGCTGAAAATACAAATAGCGCTTATAATTAAACGCATTTTCATTTGTGTTATTTTTCGGTTTTTCAAGCTTTCCTGAAAAATTGCATATATCACCTGGCCGTATATTATTTGTACTTTTCATCTCTTGTTTTGTTTTCAATGTATAACGGGCCGTCAGCTTTTCTCCCTGATTCGTCTCGACCGCAAATGTCATCAGATCCCCGTCGATTTCAGGAGAGGAGATTACCTTTCCTTTTGCTGATAACATGCCTTCGTGATAATTTGTTTTATTTTGTTGATCATACCAATGAAAATATGGAAGCATGAACAAAAACGAGCAAGCAACGATGAAAACTAATTTCCTTTTATGTTGAAGCCATAAGAAAAAAAGAAGTGCAGCAAAAATGAAAAAAGGAAGAAGGGAAGGAAAAGAGGTAGCGGAAACAATCGCCAACAATGCGGAAATCGCGACATATGCCCACTGGCCTCTCAAAAAAATAACCTCCTTTTCGATTAGATCAGCCGAAAAGTTGACGGGCTTGTTCATTCCATTTTTTCAAGTCCGTTTCTGATACGCCGAGATGTTTTAAAGCATTTAAAAGCTGCTCAACATATTCGCGCTTTTCTTCATTTTTTAAATCCAAAGTCGTTTCATCGAATGCGACTTTTTCTATATGAACACCTGCTTGTTCAAATAATTCCATTGCATATGGATGATTTTTGTAATCTTTTGCATAATATACACTTTGAATACCCGCTTGAATAATCGCTTTTGTGCAAGCTAAGCATGGAAAATGCGTGACGTAAATTTCCGCTCCTGCTGTTGCCACTCCAAATTTGGCGCATTGCAATATCGCATTCATCTCCGCATGGATCGTTCGAACACAATGGTTATCAATCACATAGCAGCCTTCATCAATACAGTGAACTCCTCCTGCGATCGAGCCGTTATATCCCCCCGCAATAATCCGTTTATCGCGGACAATCGTAGCACCGACAGCAAGTCTTGTACATGTGCTTCTCAGCGCAAGCAAATGGCTTTGCGCCATGAAATAATGATTCCAAGAAATTCGATCCACTTTTACCCCTCCGAATTTTGTAAACATTCTTTTTCAGTTTATCGACAAGTCTTTATGTTCGTCAACGCTAATCTCATTTTTGATCTTTTCAAACGTTTTTTCTCCTATACCGGTAACCTCCAATAAATCCTCTTCTTTTTGAAACGGCCCGTTTTCTTCACGGTGTGCGATAATTGCTTCCGCTTTTGCAGGGCCGATTCCCGTTAATTTTTGCAGCTCTTCCTTTGTCGCCGTATTAATATTGATTTTTTCTTTCTCTTGCGGTCTTTGTAAAGCATCAGCATTTGCGCCGCTTTCATCCATAAGAGCATTTTCGTCAATTTTTTCGCCTAGCTTTGGCACATAAACAACCATACCGTCTGTTAGCTTTCTGGCAAGATTCACACGATTTCCGTCTGCCTGGTCATTCATTCCTCCAGCTTTTTCGATTGCTTCAAACACCCTGCTGGATGACGGCAATTCATAAACACCAGGCTTACGAACAGCCCCCTTTACATCAATAAAAATCATCGTCGTCTGTTCGTTACGGTGCTCATTCTCTTCTTCGTCATCACCTTCTCTGCTTTTTTGCATCGGCGTTCGTTCATCCGTTTCCAGCAATGGTTCATCGGAAACTTCGATCTCGTTTGAATCACGCCAGTTGTTGATGATAAAAAACAAAATGGCAGCGAAAATGATTAACAAAAAAACCCCATACTTTTTTATAAAAAGGAAATGGTTCATACACATGAATTCCCCTTTCTAAATATTCATTCATAAAATAAGGCAGCAGAACATATCGTGTAGGAGAACAATGTTAAAAAAAGGAGGGGTGAAAAGTGAAAATAGGGTTTATAGGAACCGGCAATATGGGGCGTATTCTCATTGAAGCTTTTTGCGAGGCAAAAGTATCAACACCCTCATCGTTGTTTATAACGAATAGAACGATTCAAAAGGCATATGCCATCAAACGGAAATATCCTGAAATACATGTTTGTACATCAAGTATAGAGGTCGTTCATCAAAGCGATTTCATATTTCTATGCGTTAAGCCTTTAGATATACACCCCCTTTTAAAGGAACTGAAAACTGGTTTACAAGAACATCAATGTTTAATTTCCATTACGAGCCCGATTTCAGTCGAGCAAATCGAATCGGCTGTTCCATGCCAAGTAGCCCGAGTCATACCAAGCATAACAAACAGGGCTAAAGCGGGAGCTGCTTTGCTGACATTTGGAAATAGATGCAGCGAACATACAAGAAATATCATTCTTTCCATGTTTGAAAAAATATCAAAGCCAATCTTAATAGAAAATAACATTACCCGTGTTGCATCTGATATCGTCAGCTGCGGACCGGCTTTTTTCAGCTTTTTGCTACAAAAATTTATTGAAGCTGCTGAGGCGGAAACAGACATTTCGAAAGAGGATGCGGTTCAATTAGCAAACGAGATGATGATCGGCATAGGCAAGCTGCTTGAAAGCGGGTATTACACGCTTCCGACATTGCAGGAAAAAGTGCACGTAAAAGGGGGAGTTACCGGAGAGGGGATTAAAGTGCTTGAAAATGAACTAGGCGACATGTTTCATCATTTATTTCAAAGCACCCATGCAAAATTTGATGAAGATTTACAAAAAGTGAGGCATCAATTTGACAATGAATAATATTCTGCAGGGCTCATGAAAATTCCTGCTAAAATGAAAAAAACCATCGAAAAAAAATTACATTCGATGGTTTCAACTTTTTTTCGCAATATAAAATATTCGTTCCGCCTGCTCGATGTCCGGGCTTTGAAAAATTCCATCCGTTATGTCAACGATCGTAAAGCCGCACTTTTCCAACATATGTCGGTACTCAGAAATTGAAAAAGTTCTTTGATAATGGTCTTCATCCAACCTTACATAATCCGTTCCATTGTTCACAAAGAAGGTTAATTCATGAATGACACTGTTTGGATATTCACCGTCAAAGCATTTCCAAATATAGCTGACATCCTCATCATTATCAGCGAATACAGCATGTTTAAATATTTTCTCCATTTTATGAACAGAATGGGCATCAAACAGAAATAAGCCGTTTCGGTTCAAGTGGTCGTATACGGCTTGAAACGTTTTGACCACATCCTCTTCCTTCAACAAGTAGTTGATGGAATCGCAATTTAATAACACCGCATCAAAAGGCTTGTAGCCTTTAAGCTCCCTCATATCTTGTTCAATAAAGAGTGCATCAAACCCTTTTTTCATCATCTTTTCCTGGGCAACGGCGAGCATTTCTCCGGAAAGATCGACACCTGTTAGCTCATACCCAAGCTCTGCCATCCTATACGATATTTCTCCTGTTCCACAAGCTAAATCTAGCACCCGGTTCCCGCCGTTTCCATATCGTTGAATCGCTTGATGCAAAAATTGCGCCCATTCATCATAAGGAACATCTTTCATTAATCGGTCGTACACAGATGCAAAATGCTTATAAATCAAGCTAACCACTCGCTCACTTCTTCGCGCGGAGCATCTCCCCATAATTTTTCTAAATTATAATAGCTTCTTTCATCCCTATGGAAAACATGAGCAACGACATCTCCTAAATCAATGAGAACCCATTTTGCCTCGTCAAACCCTTCGAGACGCTTGACGGGAATTCCGTTTTCCTCTGCTTTCTCTTTCATTTCTCTGGCAATTGCTTGCACATTTTTTTCGTTATTCGCATGGCATATCATAAAATAATCAGCTATTAGAGAGATTCCTTGCATGTTTAATACTACGATATCTTCTGCTTTTTTATCGCTGCCTGCTTTAACAGTTAAAGCTAGAATATCACGCGAATTCATCCACTTCACTCCTTCAATTTTTCATTACGAGCGCATTATAAGTTTTAAACGTTTCAGGGTAAATCGGCTGCTTTTTCTTCATTAAAAATGCAATCGTATTGGATATCGACTGAACGAGCGCTTCATTTAAATCTTTTTGTGCCAATTCCCTGACTTCATCGACTCCGGGGAAGCTTCTACCCGGTTCAATATAATCAGCTAAATAAATCACTTTTTCAAGAAGAGTCATGTTTTCTCTTCCGGATGTATGGTAGCGGATCGCATCTAAAATTTCTTTATCAGAAATGCCGACTTCCTTCTCGACTAAATAGGCGCCAACAGGTGCATGCCAAAGTTCTGTACTATATTCCAGCAAGTCCTTCGGCATATTTTGTTCAATAATAATTTTTCTCATTTCATCTTTTGGCCGAAATTTGGCATAATCATGAAAAATAGCTGCTAATTCTGCCTTTTTCACATCGGCGCCGTACCGCTTTGCCAAACTGATGGCTGTCTCCATTACGCCTAAAGTATGTTGATAACGCTGTTTCGTTATCGCCTTTTCCACAACTGCTAACGCTTTTTCACGTTCCATATAATCGATTCTCCCCTATATATTGAATAACTTTTTTGGGCAGAAGATAGTCCACCGCTTGTCCGTTTTTCAATCGCTCTCTGATCATTGTAGAGGAAACATCAAACTGAGGAACTTCCACCTCTTTTACGAAAAATGTGCTCTCATTCGAGTATCCGCTACGTTTCACGCCGACAAATTGCACCATATCCATCAATTCTTCTATTCGATGCCAATGAGGCAAATTTTCAATCATATCTGAGCCAATAATAAAATAAAATTCTTCGTTTGGATATCTTTCTTTCAATATTTTCACTGTGTCATACGTAAAAGACGGACCCTCTCTTTCAAGTTCAATTAATTGGACTTGAAAAAATGGATTTCCTTCAATTGCTCTTTTCAGCATATTTACCCGGTGGTGTGTTTCTGTCACCGGCTCCTTTTGTTTATGGGGTGGAATATTGTTCGGCATAAACCATATTTTGTCCAGATTAAGAGAATGAAGAACCTCATTGGCCATTAATAAATGTCCGTTATGGGGCGGGTCAAATGTCCCCCCAAAAATTCCGATTTTACCCAATTTTTCCGCACCATCCGTTCGTTTATTCAGGCAAAATGATTTGTTTTTTTTCTTTTGATTCTTTATATAAAACAATGACATTTCCGATGATTTGGACGAGATGGGCATTTGTCCCATCAACAAGTGCTTGAGCAACTGCTGCTTTGTCTTCATCACAATTTTTCAGCACGTTCACCTTTATGAGCTCTCTTGCTTCTAAACAATCGTTCACCTGCTGAAGCAAATTTGAATTTACTCCGCCCTTTCCAATTTGGAAAATCGGGTTCAGATGATGTGCAAGAGAGCGTAAAAAACGTTTTTGTTTTCCAGTTAAAGTCATGATTTTCCTCCTAATTTTTCATATACGAGCTTTTTCATTCGACTGACATCAGGTTCCGCATTCGTCCATATTTGAAACGCACATGCCCCTTGATAAACAAACATTCCTACTCCGTCAACAGTTTTAAGGCCCAGCTTTTCAGCCTCTTTTAATAACATCGTTTTCAACGGATTATAAATGATATCAGCAACGACAGTTCCGCCGTGAACGCGTCCGGTTAATTCAATCGGCTTTTCTTCGATATTCGGCTTCATCCCGATGGATGTCGTTTGAATGATGACATCATATTCATTGGACGTTTGATCGAGTTGTTGGAATGAATAAACGTTTCCTTTTGTCTCATAGCTGCAGTTTTCCTTTAACAGATGAGCCCGCTCTGCTGTTCTGTTTACAATATCAATGAACGCAAAGCCTTCTTTCGCCAGCGTTGTATAGATCGCCCGAGCGGCTCCGCCCGCCCCGATCAGCAGCACTTTTAAATCTCGGGGATTGGTATTGTCAATATGCTCTTTCAATGACAGGTAAAATCCGTATCCGTCTGTGTTAAAACCGATTAATCTCCCGTCTTCGTTTTTTACTGTATTTACCGCGTGAAGCAATTGAGCCGATTCATCCAACTCATCAAGAAAAGGAATGATTGACACTTTATGCGGAACCGTTACATTAAACCCCTTTATGCCAAGAGCCTTCATCCCTTTTACCGCTTGTTCAAGCTCTTCCCCTTTTACTTGAAATGCGTGATAGCGGGCATTCATATTTAAGTAATCGAAAGCATCGTTATGAATGAGAGGGGAAAGCGAATGACCGATCGGGTCGCCTATTACTCCGTAAACTTGCTCCATTTGAAATCCTCTCCACCTTTTTGTTTTTATATTAATGAATGACGGACGCCCACATGTACATCTTTAGGTGCATAAGCAACGACTCTTTTCGGTCCATCGTGGATCGTTACCCATCCAAGACCTGAAAACACGATATCTTTCTTATTTCCATTTATAGTAAATTCATGCGGGACAAGTTCTGGAAAGGATTCGACTGCTTCTTTTCTAGGAGGGGTTAAAAGCTCCCCTAAATGTGTTGCATATAAATGATCCGCCTTCTCCAGTTTTGTTCGATGAATGTCAATGCTGTTCGGAATATAGCACACAATGGAGGAACGTCCTCCCTTTATATAATCCAGTCTTGCCAATCCGCCGAAGTATAAAGTTTGCCTTTCATTTAACTGGAACACTCTAGGCTTAATTTCTTTTTTCGGCGATAGAAGCTTTAGGTCGCGCTTATCAATAAAATGCGCCATCTGATGATCATTGATAATGCCTGGTGTATCGTATAAAACTGCGCCGTCATCTAACGGAATTTCAATTAGATTGAGCGTTGTGCCGGGATAATGGGAAGTTGTAATGATATCCCCTTCTCCCGTAACCTCCTTCAAGATTCGATTAATAAAAGTTGATTTCCCAACATTTGTACATCCAACAACATACACGTTTTCTCCGTTGCGATAATGATCTATTTGCTCTGCCGCTTCTTTAATGCCATGTCCTTTTTCTGAGCTGATTAAAAGCACATCCAATGGCGTTAATCCATACTCTTTTGCTTCTCTCTTCATCCAACGAATAACCTTTTCTTTTTTCACCGATTTTGGAAGGAGATCTGCTTTATTGCCGATTAAAATGACTGGATTGTAGCCGATAAAACGCTGTATGCCGTTGATCCAGCTTCCGTTAAAGTCAAAAATGTCGACAACCTTCACAACAAGAGCTTTCGTATTGCCAATGCCGTGCAAAATTTTTAAAAAGTCCTCATTTGTTAACGAGACATCTTGAATTTCGTTATAATGTTTCAGCCGAAAACACCTTTGGCAGATCGGCTGTTCTTTCTCAAGAGCAGCTTTTGGAGCATATCCAATTTCAGATGGATCTTCCGTTTGAATTTTTACTCCGCACCCGACGCAAACCTTCTCATCCAAACTCATCACTCCTCCCAATGCAGCATGCCTTTCTGTTTTAACAATTTTAAAATTTTCCTTTCAATTTTCCTGTTGATCCGGGTCCAAAAGCCGTCAGTAGACGATACAGGCACAACTAAAATCGTATGAAAACCGCAGAGATTCCCTCCGAGAACATCTGTCAGCAGCTGGTCGCCGATCACAACAACTTCTTCTTTTTTCAGCCCCATCTGCTCAGCCGCTTTTTTAAACGCTTTTGCACGGGGTTTTCCCGCTTTCGAAATGAACGGAATATTCAGCGGTTCAGAAAACGAACGGACGCGTTTTTCGTTATTATTTGAAACAATTGTCACTTTAATCCCGTTCTGTTCCATCATTTCAAACCAATTTTTCAATTTCGGAGTTGCGTTCGGCCTGTCCCATTCTACTAAAGTATTATCTAAATCGGTAATAATACCTTTTATACCTTTTTCCTTTAAAAAATGAGGATAAATATGAAAAACGCTTTTCGCATATTCTCCGGGCAAAAACCTTTTCAGCAAATTGAACACCTCTTAATTCAATAAATAGACTACTGTTAAACTATTTTTCATCATACCGAATTTCGAGTTTACTTTCAAAACAATATTGTTTTCACAAAAAAATTCGACAATTTTTTAACATATTCAACAGCTGTGGATAATTTTATACACAATATCCACCTATTCATATCAATCTTTAGTAAAGTATATAAACAAACTACCCACAGCTTTTCCACCGAAGGCTGTGGATAACAGAACGGTTGTTCTCTATTAAAAAACATGGTAAATTTATGGTAATAAATAAAGGAGGTGCTTTCTCCATAACATGATCGCTTCTATGAAAAATTTATCGGACGAATTTTTAATTGAATCTTACTATAAAGCAACCGAAATGAGGCTTAGCAAAGAATTCATCGAATTAATAGAATTGGAAATAAAGCGCCGCTCGCTCTCTCACTTATTAAAAGCATCATCTTAGCGGTGTCTTTTTTTTTTGCTTAAAAACCTACCCCCGGCGCATGGCTGCATGTTCCACAGCCGCTAAACTCCTTTAACAGATAATCGTTGATGTCAATCCACAATGACTTAATACCTTTCAACTGATGATCTCCGATGCCAATCCATTTTTCTTCACTGTCTCATTATAACTAAAACTCAGCTGTTTTCCATACTCTTTCCCCCTTTTTCATGAAGGACATACAAGGACAAAGCCGCAATCACATACAATTTAATAATACGTAATGCGGGGGTGAAAAACATGTCTGGAATTTTGACTGCACTAAGCTATTTTATAAAAGAATTGGTTTTTCTCGTTTCATATGTAAAAAACAATGCTTTCCCTCAACCGCTTTCCCCAAATGAAGAAAAAAAATATCTCCGCCTGATGGCCGAAGGAAATGACGAAGCAAGAAATATATTAATTGAACATAATTTGCGCCTTGTCGCTCATATTGTCAAAAAATTTGAAAATACAGGTGAAGACTCGGAAGATCTCATATCCATCGGCACAATTGGTTTAATTAAAGCGATTGAAAGCTATTCCGAAAACAAAGGGACAAAGCTTGCTACATATGCCGCAAGATGCATTGAAAACGAAATTTTAATGCATCTCCGTTCCTTAAAAAAAACAAAAAAAGATGTTTCCCTACACGATCCTATTGGCCAAGATAAAGAAGGAAACGAAATCAGTTTAATAGATGTGCTAAAATCAGAAAATGAAGATATTATCGACACGATTCAATTGAATATGGAGCTGGAAAAAATTAAGAAATATTTATCGATTCTAGACGAAAGAGAAAAAGAAGTCATTATCGGTCGGTTTGGATTGAATACGCAGCAGGAAAAAACGCAGCGTGAAATTGCGAAAGAGCTCGGCATTTCGAGGAGTTATGTTTCCAGAATCGAAAAAAGGGCACTTATGAAAATGTTTCATGAGTTTTACCGAAATGAAAAAGAAAAAAAGATGTCAAAAGAATAAAAGGAAAAGCATTTTCAACGAGATTTTGTGCGAAATTTGCGAGAGTTCCTGAATGATTTACTCGCGTATATCTGCAAAATTCATTTTAAAGTGGCTTTCCGATATGTGACATCCCATAAAAACTCAAAATTAACCTTGCTACAGGTTTTCCAGCGCATTGGCGCAAATCGAGATATAAAAACGAATCTCAAAATTGACCGATTAATAAAAATCGCAGAAAGCGAATCCGCTGTTTGACGTAAAATGGTGGTAACATTATTTGACAGGATGCGAACGTTACGGTTGAGAGCCCATTACAACTGCTTTCAATCTGTAAAAAGGCAACCTTTATTGCAGCGCTAGTTGCTGTTTTCATATGAAACAGAGCAATGCCGCCTTCATTCACCTAATGTTTTATCAAAAAAGAGAGGCTCAAAAGAGTCAGCTATACTGACTTTTTTGAGCCCTTTTTCAAGAAATGATTAAGATTGCAACTTATCAAGCTTTTTTTGATATTTCGATGACAATTTAAAAAATAGAATAGAGCTGGCTAACATCATCGTTGAAGTTCCGATTAGCATTATTTCTTGTATATTTGTCCGAGGTGAATGATTAGGAATCCATATTCCGATGTATAAAAAGGTTCCGACAGCTAGCAGAACGAGAGCAAAATGCTTATAGTCTTCTATTAATTCTTTTAATTTTTTCTCCTCCATGATATCACCTAATCGAATTAGTTATTCTATATTATAAAAGAATAACATATCGATTCGGGCTAATAGGCTTGTAATAGTTTCCATTTACATTCAACTTAGTTCTTCAATCATTTTCAGAACCAATTCCGATGAATTGAAAGCCGCTTTGTCTAAAAATTGTTCAAAGGAAATGTTCGACTCTTTTCCGGCGATATCTGAGAGCGCCCGGATGATGACAAAAGGTGTTTGAAATTTGTAGCACACTTGCGCGACAGCAGCAGCTTCCATCTCAACAGCGTACAAATGGCTGAATTTAGACCGGACAAAAGCTACTTTATCGGGGTCGTTCATAAAAGAATCCCCCGTTGCGATCGCCCCTTTTACCGTCTGAATTCCTGAAATGTCTTTTGCTTTTCTTTCAGCGATTTCAATCAGTTTTTCATCGGCCTTAAAGGATGGAGGAAGCCCGGGAACTTGACCATATTCATACCCAAAAGCCGTCACATCTACATCATGATGGCGAACCTCTGTGGATATGACAACATCCCCTACGTTTAAAGACTCATGAAATCCTCCGGCGGAGCCGGTATTGATCACATAATCCGGCTGATATCGCTCCAGCAGCAAAGTGGTGCTTACGGCTGCATTCACTTTTCCAATTCCTGATTTTAATAAAATCGTATCAGTTTGATTGTATTTCCCAATCATAAAACTGCAGCCTGCAATCTCCTCTTCTTTTGTACAATCCAATTTCTCGCGCAGGATGCGAACTTCTTCTTCCATTGCACCAATGATTGCAATTTTCATATTCCAACATTCCTTTCTATCATGAATAGCTATAAAAATCATAAAAAAAGATCCCTCAAGTGTTTGACAGTCAGCTTTTTACACATGAGGGTCTTTTTTGTTTTTCAGTCTATTTTAATACTTCAACTCTAGTCGGTTTCCAGCCCTCTCCGTCTATCCATGTAATGGATACTCTATATTTTTTTCCGTCTGCTTTGTTTTGAATCGTTCCTTTCGCATCATTCGGGCTTCCGTTATTGCCGATCCAAAGGGTTTGCATATTTTCAAGAGAAACACCTGTTGCATAGCTTAATGCTTTTTCCATTTCCTTCCAATCTACAGATGACTTTTTATAAGTCGTAACGTGCTCACCTGTCTGGACTGTTCCGATCGGCTTCCAATTTGGATTTTCAATGATTTGTTCAACATCGGAACCCGCTTCTCCTTCAGTTACTGTTGCACCTTCAAAAGGATCATCGCTCGATTCCTTTTCTTCATTTGCTGATTGTGTATTTTCGTCCTCTTCCTCCTTAATTTCATTACTTTCATTCTGTTCAGCTGCTTTTTCTTCTTCCTGCTGATCGTTAGATTGTTCAGCTGTCTCTTCTTCGATATTTTTAGATGAGCTTGATTGCTCTTTTTGTTGTTCACTGTTGGAATTCGCTTGTTCAGTACCGCCTCCCAAAAAAAGCTGAGAAGCAATAACGAGGATGAGTAAGGCGACAATTCCAATTAAAATATTTAAAATCAAATTCGTTTTTCGTTTTTTATCCCGAATTTCATAACGAGAACCCGCCATTCCCCGTCAACTCCTTTGTTTCTCCAATCTTTGAGTTATTATTTTAACATACTTTATTCTTCATTAACATTATAAATCTGTTCAACCATTTCGTAAAAAACATCATTTGTCTTTGCTGCACCGCTCGTTTTGTTCATATCAACAACAACTAAGGCATATTTCGGATGTTCCGCAGGAAAAAAACCGGCAAACCATTTATGATATAATTTTTTTCCATTGTCGTTCAATGTTCCCGTTTCGGCAGTGCCTGATTTGCCGGCTACTTTAACAGGCAAGCTTTGAAACGCTCTGCCGGTTCCATCAGGATGAGCGACTACTTGAAGCAGGAGATCCGTTAATTTTGATGATGTTGCAGGGGAAATTTTTTCTCCTTTCATCAAATGGTTCTTGAATGTATACATCGTTTCTCCGTTTTTATATAAAATTTTATCCACGACTTTCACTTCTCTTTTTTCTCCTCCGCGAGCAATTGTAGCCATCATATTCGCGACAGCTAGAGGAGTAACCTTTACATTTTTTTGTCCGATGGAGGTTTGTGCGATGGCCTTTGCTGACTTTTTGTCGCTGTCATCTCCCCAAATCGTTCCTCTTTGCTCCCTTGGAAATTGTTTAAATTGATCGTAATGGTATACTTTTCCCGACCAGCCTGAGAAGCTGAGAAGGCCAAGCTTTTCTGCGTATTCTTCAATTATATTGCTCTTTTTTTGTATTAATTCCTGACCGATCGTAGCAAACGCATAATTGCAGCTTTTCGCAAAGCTTTCTTCAAACGTAAGCGTTCCAGCCCGCTTTTCTTCCTCTTTTTCTGTTTGGCCGTAGACATTCCGGTCACAATTAAATGTTCTTTCCGGTTTGATCATGTTTGTGTCGATCGCTGCTGCAGCGATAACGGTTTTAAAAACAGAACCAGGAAACATTGCCGAAAGCATTTTATTTTCATATGTTTTTGGATCATTCCGGTCCAGATCCGGTTTGGAGGCCATTGCAACTACTTCGCTGTTTTCAATGTCTAACAGAACGAGGCCGCCTTCATTTATTTGATGTTTTGTTAAAATTTGTTCAGCTTTTTCTTGCAAATGTTTGTCAATTGTTGTTTGAACGGCAATTGGGTAAAATGGATTGGAATCGGCAATATATTTTACATTGACGCCGAAAAGAGGCCTGCCGAGACCATCAACATGATATAAAAGTCTTGACGCATCTTCCGGCTGCAAAAATTCATCAAACGCCTCCTCCAGTCCAGTCACGCCTACTTCAGGACTTAATGACGTGATCTCTTTGTCAGGGTATCTTTTTTTCCATTCTGTTTCATTTTCGCTTGTCATCCCAATAAGATGGGAAGCAATATTGTCTGATTGCTCTGTTTTCATAAAGATGCCGAATACTCCCGGAATTTTTAACTTATTGATGGCTTTTATATCCTGTTCATCAAGTTGAAATCCTTTTTCTTTATTCAACAAAATAGGTTCATTTTTCGTTCCTTTCAATAATTGTTCGATTTCATCCTTGCGAACAGAAATGGCTGCCGCCAATTGATCGATCGGCCATTGATAATTTTTCAGAAATGGAAATAAAACGAGCGTAGGCAAATATGTTTCGTTCAAAGGTTTATTTTCACGATCAATAAATCGACCCCGCCCATCATCTATAATTACTTCTTGTGTCCTCTGTTTGACGCTTTCTTTCATCAAATTGACATCTTGTTCTGAAAATGACTCGGTTTCAAGCAGTTGAATTTGCGCAAGTCTATATATGAGAACACCCATTAACAAAATGATGAAGACGCCTATATATTTTATTCGCTTATTCATAAAAAAACACCTCGTCTTATATTTTCGACGAGGTGCGCACATCTTAAACTATATTAAAGGCTATCAACATTAATCAACACGTACAATTTTGACTGTCATATCGCCGCCAGGCGTCTGAACTACAACTTCTTCCCCTACTTGACGGCCGAGCAGGCTTTTAGCCATCGGAGAATCATTGGAAATTTTCCCTTCGAAAGGATCTGCTTCTGCACTTCCGACAATTGTATAAGTTTCTTCTTCTCCATCAGGCAATTCAATAAACGTAACAGATTTTCCAAGTGAAACAGTTGTTTTATTTTCTGTGTCTTCTTCAATAATTTTCGCATTGCGAATCATATTTTCGAGCGTTGTAATGCGTCCTTCTACAAAAGCTTGCTCTTCTTTTGCTGAATCATATTCAGAGTTTTCTGATAGGTCGCCAAATGATCTTGCCACTTTTATTCGTTCTACAACTTCTTTTCGCTTTACCGTTTTTAAATACTCAAGTTCTTGTTCAAGTTTTTCTTTCCCAGCTTTCGTCATAGGAAATACCTTTTCTTCCGCCATAATAGTCCTCCTTTTCTTTATATCCCCCTAATGGTTCCTAAAAAATGAAAGAACTTTTCTGCCGTTCTTTCGACAGAAAAGAATCTTTTATAACATAGTTATAGAAGGAAATATTTATCTATGATATGTTATTACAAAATAATCGGCAGTTCAAGAAACGTTTTGCTTTTTTATAAAAAAATCCAGATTCTTCCCCTATCTTGTCTCTTTTCTCATCATATTATACGGATATAGCGGATGCTCGCACTTGAAGCGGATTATTTGCAAAGGATGTCTTGCTGCATCCAATTCATTTCCATCTTCATCCCAAATTTTATCGATGACAATGCGAAAATTGTCAATTTGCGGACCGAAAAATTCTACTTCGTCACCGGGTCTGAAATGGTTTCTTTGCTGTAATGTCACCATTTTCGTTTCTGGATTCCAGTCAAGCACAAGCCCGACAAAGTCGTATGCTGTTTTTTTGCTGTGAGTGCCAAATAATTGCTCTTGATAACCAGGCACTCCTTCAAAAAAGGCAGGAGCCGTTTCTCTGTTCGCGCATTTATCCAATTCTTCCAGCCATTCCTGTTTCATGACAAAATGATCGGGATCGGCGCAGTATGCATCAATGACTTTGCGATATACACTGACAACAGTTGCAACATAGTGAATGGATTTCATGCGGCCTTCAATTTTCAAGCTGTCGATCCCCATTTCAATCATTTTCGGAATCGACTCAACCAATTTTAAGTCTTTAGCGCTCATTGCAAATGGCGAGTCTTGCTCATCAAACATAGGCACTTCTTTGCCTTTATAATATTCATATAAATCATAATCCCACCGGCAGGACTGACAGCATCCTCCTCTGTTTGAATCTCGCGCTGTCATATGATTGCTTAATGTGCAGCGGCCTGAATAGGCAATGCACATCGCACCGTGAATAAACGTTTCGATTTCAATATCTACTTTTTCTTTTATTTCTCTAATTTCTTCAGCGCTCGTTTCCCGTGCTAGAACGACCCGCTCCAAACCTTCCTCCTTCCAAAATTGTACAGCTTTCCAATTCGAAAGGGATTGCTGGGTGCTTAAGTGGACTTCCAATTTTGGGGCTACCTTTCTGCACGTTTCAATAATGAGGGGATCTGCGACAATGACCCCTGACACTCCCGCGTCTTCGAGCGCTTTTAAATATTGATCGAGTCCAGGGATGTTTTCATTATGTGCATAAATGTTTGTCGTCACATATATTTTTGCTCCGTACTGATTAGCAAATTGAACTCCTTCTTTAATTTCCTCAATGGAGAAATTATCGGCATTGGAACGCAAGCCGTACTCTTGTCCGCCAATGAAGACGGCGTCAGCACCGTACATGACGGCGATTTTTAATTTCTCCAAATTTCCGGCAGGTGCAAGAAGTTCAGGTTTTTTCGTTATGACCCTTTTGCCGTTGATAATTGTTGAAATTTTATCTTTCACAACCGGCATGCGAACTCCTCCTTTAACGTTTTTTTAATAAACGGTCTCTTTAAAGAAAAATCCTGTATCCAACGGGCGGTTTGGCGGCTGTATTTCCTCAATTTCAGCGTACAGCTTGTCTTTAACATTTTCATATTGCTCTCGATCCTCAGCGCATAAATCGATCGCCTTCCGATACTTTTTCGTCACTTCTACAATATATTCCGGAGTTTTCAGCACGCCATCTATTTTAAAAGAATCAATTCCTGCATCAACCAGTTCCTCCAGCTCGTCAATGATGCAAATATCATTCGGACTCATAATATGGGTTCCATTTTCATCCTCAAAAATTGGATATTTGTTATTTCTCTCTTTATCATGTAAAAACATATTTTTGCCGTATTTATAATTGTGAATTTCCATCGCTTTCCCACGATATTCAAAATAATTGCCGATAAGAGATCTTTTGGACTGAAACATGCACGTCATTCCGTGGACTTGGACTTCTATTTCCACTTCTGCATGCTCTTTCGTTTCAATGACAGCTTCCATGCTTAACTCCCGAGCTAGTACTGCACGCTTGGCGCCTTTCCTTCCCCAATAGTTGCATGCATACCAGTTGGTTGCGGTTGTTTCCGTATTCCAATGGAGCTTCATCTCCGGAGCAACTTCCCTAACAGTCATTAACACAGCTGGATCACCGAATACAATCGCATCTGCCTTCGCATTATGAACAAATTTTACATAATCTGCAAGCTCGTCTACTTTATCATTATGAAAAATTGCATTCATTGCAACGTATACTTTTTTTCCATATTGATGGGCAAGGTCAATCGCATCTAATACATCTTTTCGATGAAATTCCCCTGCAAGCCTTAAGCCATAACGCTGTTCGCCGATGATAAAAGCATCTGCGCCAGCTTTGCAAAGGCTCTCAATATTTTTGACATTTACAGGTGTGACGAGCAGTTCGGGTTTTTTCATTCCCCTTCACCCCTTTTTATACTGAAGGCTAATCCGTCGCCTATCGGAATAATAACGGTATCCCAATCGGGCTGATTCATTAGCCATTCATTATATTCTTTAATTTTCTTCGCTAAAGATTTTAACCTTTTTGATTCTATCATTTCTTCAGCGACTAGTCCTTTAAAAAGAACATTATCCGAAAAAACGACCGCTCTTTTTGACAGCAAAGGTTCATATGCTTGAAAAAAACGTTTATATTGCCCTTTGCTCGCATCGATAAAGAGCGCATCAAACGGACCGTCAAGCTTGACTTCCTGTACGATTTCTAGAGCATCACCGTGATAAATGGTAATTTGATTTTCAAGACCGCAAGCTCGAATATTTTGTTCCGCTAGTTCAAATCGATGAGGATCTATTTCAGTCGTTACAATTTTTGTGTTCGGCAGCGCTTTTGCCATCCGAATCGCCGAATAGCCGATCGCCGCCCCAATTTCCAATATTTTGTTCGGCTGATGGAGCTTTAAAATATGAAGCATGACAGACAGCGCCCGCTCTTCCATAATCGGCACCTTCTGCTCTTTTGCATATGCTTCTAATTGAACTAATTTTTCATCTTTGTTAGTAGAAAAATTTGCTAAATATTCCTCGATTTTTTTGTTTGACAAAATGGACACTCCTAAAAAACTCCCTTAATCAAAGAAGAGTTCTGTTCGAACTCTTCAAGTTTGTTTTTTTAGCTCGATATATTTTAACATAAAAGAAAAAGGAATGCGAATCGCAAACCTTTAATCCTTTTCCGTAATATGCTTAGCTTTTTCTTTGTTATGCTCATCCAGCGTCTTCGTAAATATAACTTCCCCTTCTTTCGTTGCGAGAAAATAAAAATAGTTTGTATCGGCAGGATTTGCTACAGCATCTAGTGACTGCTTGCCAGCATTGGCAATCGGCCCCGGCGGAAGTCCTTTATTTTTATATGTGTTATAGGGAGAATTGACTTCTAAATCTTTATAGTATACGCGCTCCTTATGCTTTCCTAATGAATATAAAACGGTTGGATCTGTCTGGAGAGGCATGTTCTTTTCTAAACGATTGTAAAAAACGCTGGCTATTTTTTCCCTGTCGGCTTTTTCCGTCGCTTCCTCCTCCACTAAAGACGCTAATGTTAAAAATTGATGAGTGGAAAGACTCAGCTCTTTCATTTTGTTTCTATAAGGAACAAGCATTTCATCTGTCTTTTTAATCATTGTTTCAATGATTTCCGACAACGGAGGAGATTCCTCATAAAACGAATAAGTAGCCGGATACAAATATCCTTCCAATGCATATTTTATACGTCCGTTGAAAATGTCATCTGTTATTGTATTAGGATACTTTTTTTGCATTTGTTTGATAAACTGTTGGTTTGTTAATTGGTTCATAATTTCTTTTTTTGAATAGGGAGTATGTTTGGCGATGATGTCAGCAATTTCTGATAGTTGCAATCCTTCCGGGATCGTCAATTTAATAGCTGCTTCTCCCATTAATTCGCCTTTTTTTAAGCGTTCAACGATTTCTTGAATCGTCATCGATTGATGAAATTGATAATTTCCTGCTTGAAACCCTGATTCATTTTTAAATTTCACGTAATATTTAAACACGATCGCACTTTTAATGATGTCATTTTTTTCTAAAATAGAAGCAATTTGCGATACGGAAGATCCAATCGGAATTTGTACCTTTACAGGTTCCTTATTATCCGGATCAACAGGCTTTAATGCAGATCGCACATATAAATACCCGCCGCCAATCACTCCAGCAAATAGAACAACAAAGGCAATCAGGACAGTTAACACAGTTTTTCGAACAATTTTCGCTATATGCAGTTTTTCTTGGAGTTTCTTATCCAAAAATTCCTTATTCGAATCCGAATCCGCCATCAATTCATCCTCCTTCCGTCCCGATTATTATACTACATACACGCATTTATTCGTCAAAAATCTCCATTTTTTTATAGGAAGAAATTGTTTTTTTCATTTGGATGTAAATCACCTCAACAAAAAAAGCACCGCAAAACGGTGCTTATTCCTCTTCTAAAAATGTATTTAAAACGGCCTCGATCATTTCCCATTCTTCATCGGTTTCCACAGGCTCCAGCTTCCCGCCTTCACCGTCTTCATTGGGAATGTAGCTTGCTGCATGAATTTCAATTCCTTCTTCGTCTTCCTCATCATCGATGCCGATCGGATAATAAAGAACGTAAGATTTGTCAAATTCGTCCGAATCAAACGTAAACAAAATTTCGTATAGTTGTTCATTACCGTTTTCATCAATAACGGTAATATGTTTTTCACCTTCCACTTATTTCACCTCAATTTATTGTTGACTGTCCAAATAACTTTGCAAAATAATCACCGCAGCCATTTTATCAATGACTTGCCGTCTTTTTCGCCGGCTTACATCCGCCTCAATGAGAAATCTTTCGGCTTCCATCGTCGAAAGGCGCTCATCCCATAAAATGACCGGAAGCTGAAACTGCTCTTTCAAAAGCGCGGCAAAGCGCTCGCTTGCTTCTCCCCTTGGTCCAACGGTGCCGTTCATATTTTTCGGATACCCGACTACTATTTTTTCTACCTCGTATTTCTTTATCAGTTCAGAGAGTCTTTGAATCCCGAACTCGCCTTCATCTTCATTTATGCTGATCGTTTCCACACCTTGAGCAGTCCATCCCAGCTCATCGCTTACCGCAACTCCTAATGTTTTTGAACCTAAGTCTAACCCAATGATTCGCATTTTATTCCTCACGGTTGTTTTTCAAATAAAATTTTACAAGCTCTTCAATTAATTCATCTCGTTCAATTTTTCTAATCAGATTGCGTGCGCCGTTATGTCTAGGAATGTAAGCAGGATCTCCGGACAACAAATAGCCGACGATTTGATTGATCGGATTATAACCCTTTTCTTCCAGTGCATTGTACACGGCACTTAAAACTTCCTTGACATTTGTCTCAACAGGTTCTTCTGAAAAATTAAACTTCATCGTTTTATCGAAGGAACTCAATTTTTGCACCTCTTTCCTAGACTAAAAAGCGAATCTGCTTGTCTACATCCATTTTACACTATGACTGGAATTTATGAAACGGATTTCACCCAGTCTTCGACAAAACGAAGAGCTTCAGCTAACCGTTCAGGATTTTTTCCTCCCGCTTGAGCCATGTCAGGTCTTCCGCCGCCGCCGCCTCCACAGCGGCTTGCAATTTCCTTAATTAATTTTCCAGCATGGAACCCTTTGTCAACTAAGTCTTTTGTGATGCCGGCTGCTAAATTTACTTTTCCGTCTGATACCGTTGCTAGCACAACAATTGCCGAGCCGAGTTTTTGCTTCAGTTCATCGACCATGCCGCGCAATCTGTTCATATCTTTCACTTGAACTTTTTCCGCAAGAACTGTTACACCGTTGATCGTTACCGCTTTTTCAGCGATGTTCCCCGCTTCCAGATTGCTAAGCTTCATCGTAAGAGATTCATTTTCCCGCTGCAGTTCTTTTATTTCTTGCTGCAGACTGTCAATTCTCTCCGGCAGATTTTTTACATTCGCTTTCAGTTTTGCCCCAATTTCCTTTAACAATAAATATTGTTCATTCATAAACCGGTACGCTTCTTTTCCTGTCACCGCTTCAATTCGGCGGGTTCCTGCACCAATTCCAGTTTCGGAAACAATCTTAAACAGTCCGATTTCCGCTGTATTTGTTACATGGCATCCGCCGCAAAGCTCAAGCGAATAATCGCCTACTTGAACAACGCGAACAATTTTCCCGTATTTTTCTCCAAACAAAGCCATCGCGCCCATCGCTTTCGCTTCGTCAAGAGGCATGTGCTCGATAGAGACTGGAATACTTTCCCAAATTTTCTCATTTACAATTCGTTCAATTTCTTCCAGCTCTTCTGTTGAAACTTGTCCAAAATGTGAAAAGTCAAAACGGAGACGGTCGGAAGCAACAAGCGATCCAGCTTGGTTGACATGTACGCCCAGCACGTCTTTCAGCGCTTGGTGCAGCAAATGTGTCGCTGTATGATTTTTCACGATGGATTTTCTAGACTCTGCACAAACGGAAGCGTAAACTGCTGCTCCTTTTGTCAAAACGCCTTTTTCGATGACAGCCCGGTGCAAGTGTTGGCCGTTCGGCGCTTTTTGCACATCTTTTACGTTTAAGACCACATCATCATTTTTGATGATTCCTTTGTCAGCAATTTGACCTCCGCTTTCAGCATAAAAAGGCGTCTCGTCCAATATAATTTGGACCTCTTCCCCGCTCTCGGCTTGATCGACTAATTCCCCATCTTTTATGATCACAAGCACCCGTGCATTTGCTTCAAGGGTATGATAGCCGACAAATTTGCTTTCCTCTTTTAATTCCACAAGAATTCCGCTTTGCACTTGCATCGAGTCGACATCCTGTCTGGCTTTTCTTGCACGTTCTTTTTGATGCTCCATTTCTCGTTCAAAGCCTTCATAATCCAGCTCCATGCCTTCATCTTGTGCGTATTCCTCCGTCAATTCCACTGGAAAACCATATGTGTCGTAAAGCCGAAACACATCTTCGCCTGGAATTATTCGGCTACCCTGTTCTTTCTGCTTTTTGATTACATCCGCTAAAATGGCAAGCCCTTCATGGAGAGTCTCATGGAAACGCTCTTCCTCATTTTTAATTACCTTTTGAACAAAGGATGCTTTTTCTTTTACTTCCGGATAGTAATCGTTCATAATTTCCGCTACAACCGGAACTAATTCATACATAAACGGGCGGTCTATGTTGATCGTTTTTGCATACCGAACCGCTCTGCGGATAAGACGGCGAAGTACATACCCTCTGCCTTCATTAGAAGGTAGCGCGCCGTCTGCAACAGCAAATGTAACCGTGCGGATATGGTCGGCAATCACTTTAAAAGCGACATCTTTCTCTTTGTCGGTTCGATAAGCTTCCCCTGAAATCTTTTCGGTAGCTTGAATGATCGGTAAAAAGAGATCTGTGTCAAAGTTGGTCGGCGCATTTTGAATGACAGAAACCATTCGCTCTAAGCCCATGCCTGTATCAATATTCTTTTTTGGAAGAGGAGTGTAAGTTCCATCAGGATTATGATTAAATTGAGAAAAAACAAGATTCCAAACTTCCAAATAGCGTTCGTTTTCACCGCCGGGATAAAGTTCCGGATCATTTGGATCGTTTCCAAATTCTTCTCCACGATCATAAAATATTTCAGTATTTGGTCCGCTTGGCCCTTCACCAATATCCCAAAAATTCCCTTCCAAACGGATAATTCGTTCTTCCGGCAACCCGATTTTATTTTTCCAAATGTCATACGCCTCTTCATCTTCCGGATGAATAGTAACTGATAATCTATTTGGGTCGAAGCCAATCCATTTTTCGCTTGTTAAAAATTCCCATGCCCATTCAATCGCCTCTTCTTTAAAATAGTCGCCGATTGAGAAATTTCCGAGCATTTCGAAAAATGTATGATGGCGCGCTGTTTTTCCGACATTTTCAATATCGTTTGTTCGGATTGATTTTTGTGCGTTAGTAATTCTCGGATTTTCAGGAACAACCCTTCCGTCAAAATATTTTTTCAATGTTGCGACACCGCTGTTGATCCACAATAGTGACGGATCATCAACCGGAATTAAAGAAGCGCTCGGTTCAACCGAATGTCCTTTTTCCTTAAAAAAATCTAAAAACATTTGACGAACTTGTGCTGAAGTGAGCTTTTTCATGGCATTCCTCCTAAAATGTCTTCATTTTTCTCGCAAAATAAAAACTCTCGCCTATGTAAATGCTCTGATTTACACAGGGACGAGAGTTACTCGCGGTACCACCCTGATTATGAGCCAATTGCTCATCACCTTCATTTGCCGTAACGTGGCAATTTCGTCAGGTTTTGCCTGCACTCAGAATTAGCGTTCTGTTGCCCTTCATCTAGAGCTTCTTTCAGCCTCGGAAGCCCCTCTCTTTTAAGATGGACTGCAACATACTCGATTCGTCATCGCTTTCATGCACTTATTCCATGTCTATCACGAATTATAGACAAGGAAAAATCGCTTGTCAATGCGCTTTCCTCAGACGGATGATATGCAGCAATATCTCTTTCAGAACAGTGATAAAAGGCACAGCTAAAATTAAACCGATCACTCCGCCGATTTCTCCGCCCGCCAAGAGCGCCATAATAATCACCATCGGATGCATATGCAGGCTTTTCCCAACGATGAAAGGGCCAAGAATATTACTTTCAATAAATTGCAGCCCAAAAATGATGAAAAGCACTACAATTATTTTGTTAATGGAGAGCGTTGCAGCGACCATCAAAGCAGGAACCGCCCCGATAAATGGACCGAAATAAGGAATAATATTGGTCATTCCGATAATCGTCCCTAAAATTAACGGATATTTAATTTTAAACAGCCAAAACAAAATCGAAGCCGCCAGCCCGATCAGAAAACAAACAAATAGTTGCCCCCGCAAATAACTTCCGAGCGACTCATCGACGTTTTCTAAAAAACGTCTCCCTTCACGTCTCCATTTCTTCGGGGTGAAGTACCAAATGGCCTTTTTCATTTTCTCATAATCTTTCAACATATAAAAAACGAGAAAGGGAATGACACCAATAATAACAGCATAATCAATAATTGACTTCATGCTTGAAAGCATCCGTTCAAGAAAGGCAGCGACGGATGTTTCCATTCCAGCAATAAAAGATTCAATTCGATGATGAATTTCTCCAGGTAAATTGGTTGTTCCGTCATGAATTTTATCCGTCCAGCTTTGGTAATATTTTGTAAACATAGGGATATTTTCGGAAAGGTCTTTCATTTGTTCAACAAAAATTGGGACACCTTTATAAAAGCTAAAACCGACTCCTCCGAAAAAAATAAAATAGATGATGAGAATCGAACATGTTCTTGGAACACCTGAACGGTAAAGTTTTTCCACTACGGGATGAAGCAAGTAGGTAATGAAGACGGAAAGCATAAAAGGAATTAAAACAGCTTTTAACATTTTGAAAATAGGAAACCAAATGACTTTTAGCTGAAGAACCATATATACAAACAATGATAAAATGAGAAAAAAAATGATTCGGAAAAGCCATTTCCGCTCTCGCTCATTCATCCCGCATCCCTCCTCTTTTTATTTTGAGGAATGCTCACGAAAATATGCATGAAGGCGCCCATTTTAGGCGCCTCAAATCGCACGATCTTCTTCAGGAAACAAGTCATCTAAAGAACTTAGTGTTCCGTCTTCTTCTACTTGATGTGTGTGAATAATACCTTTTGTAACGGTAAGCTCAATAAAACAATGCCAACAATAATACTGATTGACTCCGATTTTTCCAATATCTTTGCTTTTACAATTCGGACATGTTAACAAACAGGGACACCTTCTTTATTCATTTATTTAATTATTTATTAATCCGGTATATTCTCGCTATGCACACTACTATTTGTTACCATTTTCCAAAAAATTATACGTCTCTATAAAGCATGCTTTTTTATGCTTAAACAATTTGTCCCCTGTTTGTAGCATCATCTGTCAATCGTTATCGATCTTATGGAAAGGAACAAATTTATTATCCTTCGCCCTCTTCCATAAAATCATATGGAGTGATGTTCTCCATCCCAATGTTGGCATCTTCTAGTGGAAAAGGAAGCTCCTCTTTCAGCTCGGCAAGTTCAGACGTTTTCAGCCTCTCTTTTAAGGTTGTCTGCCTCATCGACTCCTGATTGTTGTATACTCCCATTTTTAACGCTTCCCATTCTCCGCACATAATTAAAAATTGCTTGCTCCTTGTAACAGCTGTATAAATCAAATTTCTTCTCAACATCCGAAAGTAGCCTTTTACTACCGGCAAAATGACAATCGGAAATTCGCTTCCCTGCGCTTTATGGATGGAGCAGCAGTAAGCATGAGTAAACTGATTAAAATCTTGCTTCGTATAGGTTACTTCGATACCGTCGTAAGAAATGACCACCATATCTTCTTTTTCGACATTTTCTTTTGCGTAAAAAATAGAAACAATCTCCCCAATATCGCCATTAAACACGTTTTGATCAGGCTGATTGACGAGCTGCAGCACTTTGTCCCCGATTCGGTAAATAACGTTGCCATGCTTGATCTCTCTTTTTTCTTTTGAAGGGGGGTTTAACATTTCCTGAAGCATTTCATTCAACTGATCAATGCCGGCAATCCCTCTGTACATCGGTGCCAACACCTGTATATCCTTCGCAGAATATCCTTTTTTCAAAGCGTTCTCAATTACTCTCGTTATAACTTCTTTTATTTGTGATGTTGTACAAGGAATAAACGATCTGTCTTGTGTCGTTTGCAAAAGGTTCGCTGGAAGAGTTCCTTGGCGGATTGAATGGGCCAAATCAATAATTGTAGATCCTTCTGCTTGTCTATAAATATCTGTCAGCGTAACAACTGGGATTCGTCCGGATTGAATCAAATCGCGAAGCACTTGGCCGGGTCCAACGGACGGAAGCTGGTGTTCGTCTCCGACAAGAACAATTTGTATGTCCGAAGGAAGCGATTTAAACAATTGATGCATGAGCCAAATATCAACCATTGATACTTCATCAACAATCAGAAGCTTTCCAGAAATCGGATGATCCTCATTGTGTTCAAATCCTTCTGAACCATTCCATCCTAAAAGGCGGTGGATTGTGACGGCAGGAAGACCGGTTGCTTCTGCCATTCTTTTTGCAGCTCGTCCGGTAGGTGCCACCAGTACAATGGGAAACGGCTCTTCCTTCTTTTGATATTCTTTTGGGTTCAATGAAAGGCCGTGGAGGTTCGCATAAATTTCAACGATGCCTTTGATAACGGTTGTTTTTCCCGTTCCAGGCCCGCCGGTCAGCAAAAGAATCGGCGAATGAATAGCCCGCTGAATGGCTTCTTTTTGAGAGGGGGCATACTGAACATTCATTTTTTCTTCCAGTTTTCCTAACTCCAGCAAAAATTCTGATTCAGGAAACATATCTTGAAATTGGTTTTGGGTTAAAATTTCTTCAATATTATTGGCAAGTCCCACTTCAGCATAGTAAAGAGAGGGTAAATAAATTCGATCTTCCTCGACGATAATTTTTCGATCTTCTTCCAATTCAAGAATGATTCTTTCAATATCCTGATCAGATATGTCTTCTCCATTTTGGGTGAGCAATTTTTTCGCTTTTTCCATCAGCTGAACTTTTGTAACATATACATGTCCTTCTTTTACAGCATCTTGTTCAATAGTGAACAAACAAGCCGCCTTCAGCCGGTCGGGATGATTGCCGGAGATCCCAAGCTCTCTCCCAATTTCATCCGCTCGAATAAAGCCGATCCCTTCAATATCTTCCACCAATTGATATGGGTTTTTTTGAATGATTTTAAGCGTATCCTCCCGATACAGCTGATAAATTTTCATCCCAAGCGCAGGACCAATGCCAAGCTGATTTAATCCGATTAAAACCCCCTCTAAACCTTGATGTTCCTTCAGTGTTTCAGCCAGTATTTTGGCTTTTTCCTTTGAAAGCTTCTTCACTCTTTTTAATGAATCGGGATCCTCCAAAATAATCGAAATCGCATGTTCCCCCAGTTCATTCACGATCGCTTCCGCTGTTTTTTTGCCGATTCCTTTAAAAAGCCCGCTTGATAAATATTGAATAACTCCTTCTTTCGTAGTTGGAAGCTCCTTTTGAAAACGCTCAGCTTGAAATTGTACGCCGAATTTTGGATGGTATTTTTTCGCGCCAAAAAACGTATAGCTGTCATGTAATTGGAGAAGAGGAAAAAAACCCGTCACGGTCACTTGATCTTGCTCAAACTGTTCATTCGTCTCTTCAATTTTCACTTTAATAACAGTATAAAAATTTTGCTCATTCTGGAACACAATATGTTTAATGACTCCGCGAACAAAAGGAGTACTTTCCTCATGAAACAAACTCTCCTGTTGACCGCCCATCCTCTTTCCTCCTAATTTCGTTTAAATCATTTCTTCTAACAGCCTTTTCCCGTTGCCCGCAAGCAAATGATCCGGTTGAATGGAAAGCGCCATATCAAACATTTTTAAAGCTTCTTCTCTATTTTCTTCAAATGCGTACGCAACACCTAAATTATAATAAGCATCTGCGTGATGTTGATCGAGGTCGATCGTTTTTTCAAACTCTTTTTTTGCTTCTTGAATGTGGCCTGCTTGTGCTAAACATAAACCATATTGAAAGTGAGCGCTGGCGTCTTGTTCATCCAGCTCAACCGCCCGCAAAAAATATGGAAGTGCAAGACGGGGCTGTTCAAGCTGGTAAAGAGACATTCCAAGCATAAAATAGACATCTTTATGAGCAAGCCCATACTTTTCCGCCTGATCAAAAAATGTTTTCGCTTTATGATAATCTCCCGCATTATAATGAACGGTTCCAATGCCGTAATACGCAGTAGCCGTCCCTTTATCAATCTCAATCGCCTTTTCATAAAATTTCAATGCTCTTTCTGCATCACCTGAAGAGGCAAGCAAATTCCCAAAATTTACGTATAACACAGGGTCGTTTGGATTTTCTTCCAATGCTTCTGCAAAATATTTCGCTGCTTCTTCCCATTTCCCTTCTTTTATTGCTTCTAAAGCCAGTTGATTTTTATGCATCCATTTCATCCTTTCACATCCAAAGACAAAGAGGCTGCGCCAAGTTAACAAATCTCATTCCGATCGGTACAGCTTATCTCTTTAACCGACATACCACAGTTTTTCGCCGTTGCGAAATACTTTATCGATAATGCCGCCTCCCAGACATTCCTCTCCATTATAAAATACGACAGCTTGTCCTGGTGTAACGGCACGGACCGGCTGTTCAAACGAAATTTGTGCAGTTTGATCACCGATCATTTTCACTTTTACCGGCTGATCAGGCTGGCGGTAGCGAAATTTTGCGGTGCAAACAAGCTCATCTGTTGGTTTTACACCGGTTATCCAGTTTACATTTGTTGCGATAATGGAGTCTGAATATAAATGTTCATTATGAAATCCTTGTTCAACATATAAAATATTATTTTTCAAATTTTTTCCAACCACAAACCAAGGATCGCCATTTCCTCCTATTCCGAGTCCATGGCGTTGACCGATCGTATAATACATAAGCCCGTCATGCTTCCCTTTTACCTCACCAGACAACGTCTCCATTTTGCCGGGTTGAGCAGGTAAATACTGGCTTAAAAATTCTTTAAAGTTCCGCTCGCCAATAAAGCAGATGCCTGTTGAATCTTTTTTCTTTGCTGTTGCCAAGTTTGCTTTTTCCGCAATTTCTCTAACTTCTTTTTTTTCAAGATGCCCGATGGGGAACATGACCTTTGACAGCTGCTTCTGATTCAGCTGATTCAAAAAATACGTTTGATCTTTGTTTGGATCCTTTCCTCTGAGCAATTTGTACACACCATCGCGGTATTTTACCCGTGCATAATGGCCTGTTGCGATATAGTCCGCGCCTAAGTCAGCTGCATGCTCCAAAAATGCTTTAAATTTAATTTCTTTATTGCACATGACATCGGGATTTGGCGTTCTTCCAGCTTTATATTCCTCTAAAAAGTAAGTGAACACTTTATCCCAATACTCTTTTTCGAAATTCACTGCATAATAAGGAATCCCAAGCTGATTGCATACACGGATTACATCATCATAATCTTGCGTTGCCGTACATACGCCGTTTTCATCCGTATCATCCCAATTTTTCATAAAGACCCCGATGACTTCGTACCCTTGTTCTTTTAGGAGCAAAGCAGTTACAGATGAATCTACTCCGCCAGACATCCCGACTACGACTCTTGTTTCATGCGGCGCCTTTTCCATCTCTCTCACCTCTTTCTATTTTGACGTTAACCTTTTAACAATCTCGGCTGTTTTTTTGGCAGCCGATTCAATTTGTGCCTCCGTATTTCCTAAGCCGAAGCTGAATCGAACCGATGAAGTTATTTCTTTTGAATTTTTGCCAAACATTGAAACGAGCACATGCGACGGTTCAACTGATCCTGCTGTACAAGCTGATCCGCTTGATGCCGCAATTCCCGCCAAATCGAGGTTGACAAGTAGCGATTCAACGTTTGTTCCCGGAAAGAAAACGTTTAATATATGAGGCAAGCTGTTGTCAATCGAGCCGTTCACAGCGAAGGAAATGCCCTCTTGTTCAAACACATCGATCATGATTTGTTTAAAATGCACATATTGCTCTGTTTTTTCCTTTCTTGTTTGTTCTGCAATTTTTGCGCTTTCCGCAAACCCGATAATCGCTGGAACATTTTCCGTTCCGGCTCTTCTCTTCAATTCCTGCTCACCGCCATGCATGCGCGGAGTGAATTTCACCCCAGCTTTTGCATATAAAAAACCGATCCCTTTCGGCCCATTTATTTTATGACCGGAAACCGACAGCAGATCGACATTCAGCTCGCGAACATCAATTGGAACGAGTCCGTATGCTTGAACTGCATCGGTATGAAAATACGCTTGATGGTTTTGTAATAAGCTTCCTATTTCTGAAATAGGCTGTAAGGCACCTACTTCATTATTTCCATACATGACTGTGACAAGAATCGTTTCATCTTTTAAAGCTTTTTTAAGATCCTCGACAGAAATAACTCCCGATTGATTGACAGGCAAATACGTAACGTGAAATCCGTTTTTTTCTAGATAGCGGCAAGATTGGAGGACAGCCGGATGCTCAATTTCTGTTGTGATAATATGGTTTCCTTTTTCTTTATTAGCAAGCGCTGTTCCAATCACCGCTAAATTATCTGCTTCTGTTCCTCCGCTAGTAAATATGATTTCTTTTGGGTCGGCATGAATACTTTTGGCAAGGAGCTCTCGAGCCTCATCCACTTCTCGTCTGCTTTCTCTGCCAAAAGAATGGATGCTAGACGGATTGCCGAAATAATCCTTCATAAAGGTTGTCATTTTATCCAAAACTGCGGGATGGACTGGCGATGTTGCCGCATGATCCAAATATATCCGTTCCAAAGTTAATTCCTCCCGACTTTAAATGTAAAACATGTAAGCGTCCTGCTCATTATCTCCTGTATGGCTTGCTAAATCATCAAGTGTCGTGTTGTCAAGAACGTCCTTCACCGCATCGCGGATTTTTAACCATAGATGCCTTTGAGCAGGCGGTTCATCTTCAATTCCTTCAACAGGGGTGATCGGTCCTTCCAACACACGGATAACGTCACCAGCCGTTATTTTGGACGGATCGTTCGCTAAAATATATCCGCCATAAGCTCCGCGAATGCTTTTGACAAGTCCGGCATTGCGGAGAGGAGCAATTAATTGTTCCAAATAATGCTCTGATAAATCATGAGATTGTGCAATACTTTTCAAAGATGTCGGTCCTTCTCCGTACTTTCGCGCCAATTCAATCATAATCGTTAAACCATAGCGTCCTTTCGTTGAAATTCTCACGTTTCTACACTCCTATTTTTTAGTTTTTTTCAAGATTTTCACCATCTTGGTTCTACTTTAAACTTTAGACATTATAGCATATTATTTTATTAGTGGGTAAATGAGATGATATGATTTTTATTTGGGAGCGATAAAATGGAACCTTTAGCGTATAGAATGCGTCCAACCAAAATAGAAGATATTATTGGACAAGAACATTTAGTTGGAAAAGGAAAGATTATTGAACGAATGGTGCGAGCTAAATATTTAAGCTCGATGATTTTATACGGACCTCCTGGAATCGGAAAAACATCTATTGCAACTGCAATAGCAGGCAGCACTAACACGCCTTTTCGAAAGCTGAATGCGGTTGTCCACAATAAAAAAGATATGGAAATTGTTGTAGAAGAAGCAAAAATGTCAGGGCAAATCATTCTCATTTTAGATGAAGTGCACAGACTTGATAAAGGGAAACAAGATTTTTTGCTTCCATATTTAGAAAACGGCATGATTATTTTAATCGGTGCAACGACAAGCAATCCGTATCATGCCATTAACCCGGCGATTCGGAGCCGCTGTCAAATTTTCGAATTGCACCCTCTTTCTCCAGATGACATTATGATTGCCCTGAAAAGAGCTCTTACAGACCCAAGAGGACTGAGCGACTTTCCTGTTCAAATCAGCGACGAAGCTCTAAGACATTTTGCCGAAAGCTCCGGCGGAGATGTGCGTGCGGCGTTAAATGGATTAGAACTCGCCGTTTTATCAACAAAGGAAGATGAGAATGGGAACATTTGCATTACGGTTGAAATTGCTGAAGAGTGCATGCAAAAAAAGAGCTTTTCCCACGATAAAGACGGAGATCATCATTACGATGTTTTATCTGCTTTTCAAAAGTCTATTCGCGGGTCCGATGTAAACGCAGCGCTTCACTATTTGGCCAGATTAATTGAGGCAGGGGATCTTTCTTCGATTGCAAGGCGTTTAACGGTCATCGCCTATGAAGATATTGGTCTTGCAAATCCGCAAGCGGGACCTAGAACTCTTTCGGCTATAGAAGCAGCTGAGCGCATCGGTTTTCCCGAAGCACGCATCCCTTTGGCCAATGCGGTGATTGAACTATGTTTATCCCCTAAATCAAACTCTGCTTATAAAGCGATTGATGCAGCTTTAGCCGACATTCGCTCAGGAGTGACAGGCGAGGTCCCTTCCCACTTGCGGGATGCTCATTATAAAGGAGCAAAGCAGCTTGGCAGAGGAGTGAACTATTTATATCCGCACGATTATGAATCAGGCTGGGTAAACCAGCAATATTTGCCTGACCCCATCAAGCATAAAAAATATTACAAGCCAAAAAGAACGGGCAAATTCGAGCAGGCTTTAGCGCAAATATATGAAAATATCGAGAAAAAGAAAAAAGAAAAGGACGAATAGGAAGCTTCGGTCATGTCCGCGTCATCTTGAAAATATAAATAGGATTGTCCAAAATGTCAAAACCCCATGGAAAACGTAAATAAAAGGGGGCGTCAATAAGCCGAAAAACGGCTTATTTGACACCCCCATTTTTTAATCGTCGTCGCCGACACGATAAATTTTTATATCCTTCAGCAATTCATTAATCACATGACCAGCCATAATCAATCCGGCTACGGATGGCACAAAGGCATTTGATGACGGGGGCATTTTTGCTTTGCGGATCGTTGATTCGTTATTGCCGACTTCTTTTCTGACATCTTCTCTAATAACAACAGGGCGTTCATCAGAAAATACGACTTGAATTCCCTTTCGGATCCCTTCTTTTCGCAGTTTCGTTCGAATCACTTTGGCAATCGGATCTGTATGTGTTTTTGAAATATCTGCTACTCGGAAACGGGTTGGATCCGTTTTGTTGGCTGCCCCCATGCTTGAAATAATAGGAATATTCCGTTTCAGGCATTCCTTCATTAAATGAATTTTATAGCTGATCGTATCGCTGGCGTCAATCACATAGTCAGGGTTTAGCTTAAAAAAGTCTTCATACGTCTCTTCCGTGTAAAACATTTTTAATGCAATTACTTCACAATCCGGATTAATGTCAGCAATTCTTGCTTTCATTAAATCCACTTTCGGTTTTCCAACCGTCGACAAAAGCGCATGGATTTGCCGGTTAATATTCGTAATATCGACATCATCTTTATCGATCAAAATCAATCGCCCGATGCCTGATCGTGCAAGAGCTTCGACGGCAAAAGATCCAACTCCGCCAACCCCTAAAACGGCTACGGAGCTGTTTTTCAATTTATGTAAACCTTCTTTTCCAATCGCTAGTTCATTCCGGGAAAACTGATGAAGCAAAAAAATCACTCCAATTTGACAAAATTCAGTGTACAAACTAAAAAAGTCCCAATTGTGCCGTCGCCGTTTCCTTCGTTTTGAACCCGCTCTCAGCAGGTGGGTGCCCTGTTCTAAAGCTTTGTAAGTCCTCGTGCCATATGCATTTGAGGCATTTACTCACTTTAGAAACTCCGGGCTCCCATTTAAATCGTTGTTCGGTCAAAACTAGGTGTACGACGCACACATCAGGACTTAAATTTTGAATAAAGAATATCATAATTAGCATGAGATTTCAAGATAAAAAACAAATAATGGAAATTATTACCTTGAGCTATGTTTCACTTCAAGATGCAGTTCATCCAATTGCTCTTTGCTTACTTGGCTTGGTGCCTCCGTTAACAAACAGCTCGCACTTGCTGTTTTCGGAAAGGCAATCGTATCCCGTAAATTTGTTCTTCCTGCCAAAAGCATTACAATCCGATCCAATCCTAGTGCAATTCCACCATGCGGCGGCGTACCGTATTCGAAGGCTTCCAGCAAAAATCCGAACTGTTCTCTTGCTTGTTCCTCTGTAAAACCAAGAAGTTTGAACATCTTTTCTTGAACGTCTTTTTCAAAAATCCGAATCGACCCTCCGCCAAGTTCATATCCATTTAACACTAAGTCATATGCTTGAGCCCGCATTTTGAGAGGGTCTTTCTCAAAGTACTCCAAGTCCTCACGAAACGGCATAGTAAACGGATGATGCAATGCATAATAGCGGCCGTCTTCTTCATTATATTCAACGAGCGGCCAATCCGTAATCCATAAAAATTCAAGTTTATCTTCTTCGATCAGCCCTAAATCTTTTCCTAGTTTTAGTCTGAGAGCCCCCAACGAATCCGCAACAACATTCGGCTTGTCGGCAACAAACAGAAGCAAGTCTCCATTCTGTCCTTCAGCTGCTTGCAAAATACTATTTTGTTCATTTTCTGATAGAAATTTTGCAATTGGGCCTTTTACTTCATTTTCTTCTACTTTAAGCCAAGCCAAACCTTTCGCTCCATAATTGTGAACATACTCTTGGAGAGCATCTAGATCTTTGCGTGAAAATTCGTCTTTTTTTCCTTTTACATTGATTAGCTTTACTTGCCCTCCACCTGCAACTGCTTGACTGAAAACTTTGAAAGCGGAGTTTTTCACAATTTCAGATACATCAACAAGCTCCAGGCCGAATCGAACGTCCGGCTTGTCCGACCCAAAGCGCGCCATCGCCTCATCATATGGCATGCGTTGGAATGGAAGAGTAAGCTCGATTCCTTTCACTTCTTTTAACACATGAGCCATCATCTTTTCGGTTAGATTCATAATATCTTCTTGGCTCATAAAAGAAGTTTCTATATCTATTTGGGTAAATTCCGGCTGTCTGTCTGCACGCAAATCCTCATCGCGGAAGCATCTTGCAATTTGATAATATTTATCAAATCCTGAAACCATTAGAAGCTGTTTGAATATTTGCGGCGATTGCGGGAGCGCATAAAATTCCCCCTCATGGACGCGAGAAGGGACAAGATAGTCCCGTGCTCCTTCCGGTGTGCTTTTCGTTAAAATGGGGGTTTCCACATCAATAAATCCATTTTCATCCAAAAAGTTGCGAATCGCTCTCGTAATTTGATGCCGCATTTTTAACGTTTCAAACATGACTGGACGGCGCAAATCTAAATAACGGTATTTTAAACGAACCTCTTCCGAAATGTCCGCTTTTTGATCCGCAAGTGAAAAAGGAGGAGTTTTGGCGCTGTTTAAAATGGTTACCGATTGAACAACCACTTCCACTTTTCCTGTTCGAATGTTCGGATTAATCGTCTCTTCCGATCTTTTCACCACTTCGCCTTCAATGTCCAATACATACTCGCTGCGGATTTTTTCAGCTATTTCTAACGCTTCCTTTGAAACTTCAGGATTAAAAACAATTTGGACAACTCCTGTCCGGTCGCGCAAGTCGATAAAAATAAGTCCTCCTAAATCGCGGCGTCTTTGCACCCATCCTTTTAAAACGACCTTTTCGCCGATTGCTTTTTCGGAAATTTCTCCACAATAATACGAACGTCCAAACATCCTACATACTCTCCTTTACTTTCTCTCTTTTATATACTCTGCAAGTCGTTCAAATGCCACCGCATCTTGTTCGCCTGTTGCCATGTTTTTTACGTTCGCCACGCCTTTTTCTAATTCCTCATCACCTATGATGATGACAAATTTGGCTTGAAGCCTGTCCGCTTGCTTCAGTTGTGCTTTCATTTTCTTATTTTCATAATCTTTGTCTGCAGAAATGCCAGCTTTCCGCATTTCCTGCAATAGAGATACCGACCGTTCCTTCGCCCGATCTCCCATTGCCACAATATAACAATCTAGACCTTTTTCAATCGGAAGAGCGATGTTTTCAGCATCAATTGCTGCTAACAGGCGTTCAATGCTTAAAGCAAAGCCGATCCCCGGCGTGCTTGGCCCTCCGGCTTCTTCGACCAAGCCGTTATATCTTCCGCCGCCGCATAAAGTCGTAATCGCCCCAAACCCTTCCGCATTGCTCATGATTTCAAATGCTGTATGGTTATAATAATCCAATCCGCGGACGAGATTTGGATCGATTTCATACTCAATGCCAAGCTCCGTTAAATATTTTAACACTTGATCAAAATATTGCTTTGATTCATCGTTTAAAAAGTCAATGATGGAAGGGGCGCTTTTCATCAATTCATGCTCGCGGTCTTGTTTACAATCAAGTATTCTTAACGGATTTTGCTCAAGCCGCTTTTGGCAATCAGAGCAAAATTCTCCAATTCTCGGCTTAAAATGGTTGACTAAAGCAGCACGATGTGCAGCTCTGCTCTCTTGATCTCCCAAACTGTTAATGGCAAGCTTCAATTTTTTTAAGCCGAGCGATTGATAAAACGCCATCGCCAAAGAAATAACTTCAGCATCCAGCGCAGGGTCGTCCGAGCCGAGAGCCTCCACACCGAATTGAACAAATTGCCGAAAACGCCCTGATTGCGGTCTTTCATACCGAAACATCGGACCGATGTAAAAAAGCTTTACAGGCTGGTTCGGATCGGCGTACATTTTCTTTTCAACAAAAGCGCGGACGACTGCTGCCGTTCCTTCCGGTCTTAATGTTAAACTTCTTCCTTTCCTGTCGGAAAAAGTGTACATTTCTTTTTGGACAATATCGGTTGATTCGCCTACACCCCTTTGAAATAATTCCGTATGTTCAAAAATGGGGGTTCGAATTTCTTGAAAGCGATAAAGACGGCATATTTCCCTAGCTTTTTTCTCAACATATTGCCATCTTGAAGCCTCCGACGGCAAAATATCCTGTGTACCTCGCGGGATTTGAAAAGCCATTGTCGATTCTCCTCCACTTATAAAATAAATTCCATAAAAAAACCCGTCCCCTGACGATTCCCGTAGGGACGGGAGAGTCTCCCGTGGTGCCACCCTAATTGAAGCAATGCTTCCACTTAAAAGTTAACGCCTATTTACGTTTCCTCCTACTTTTACACCTTTCAGAGGAAAACCTCCGGAGTGTTCTTCACTAAGCGATCATGGGGAAAGGCTTTCAGCCTAAGGCCTTTCCTCTCTGTCCATGTACATCCCAGCTACTTGTCTCCGTCATCGGTTGTTTATGTACGTTATTTTTAAATCTAGAATTTTATATTATCATACGAACAATACTGTGTCATGTCAAGAACGGCTGAGCCGATCACGGAGCTTTTTCGCCTCCTCTTGATTTAAACCATGCTCAAACGAAACCTCTATTAAAATATCCTGCATCGTACGATCAATGAAAGAAATACCAAACTGGTCATGAAAAATTGATGCGGAGAAAGAATGTTTTTCACTGGACCGCATATTTTTCCCCTTTCTTTTTCATCAGAATTTGCGTCTTAGTCTTCCCGCAAAAAAATGAAAAAATACTCAATGTAAAAAAGGAAATGCCGAAATAAAAATAGAAATAGTTTTTTGCATGAATGTGAAAGGAGCATGGCCATTGCGAAAAAAATGCTTTTTAATCGTTCTGTTGCTTTCACTGCTTTTTACTTCTACCGCTCCAGTTTTTCATTCAGCCCAAGCGGATACGCAATATGCAGTCATTAAGCAAGATAAAGTAAATGTCCGGACAGGTCCCGGTTTAAGCTATCCCGTAATGAAAAGCGTTCGGTACGGTGAAAAATACCCGATTGTCGCAAGGAAAGGAGATTGGGTGAAAATTCAATTAAAACAGGGCTCTTCCGGGTGGGTAGCCGATTGGCTTCTTTCAGTAGAAACCGAGCTTCAAAAAAAGGATTATGTCGTTTCTACGACTACCGGGTTAAGAATCCGTTCTGGCCCCGGGACAAACTATAAAGTTGTTGGACAGTTTCCTAAAGGGGAAAAAGCGCATGTGTTGACGAAACAGGGGAAATGGGTGAAAATTTCCTATAATGGCCGGCAAGGATGGGTCTCTTCGGCATATGTAGCTCCAGCAGCCAGCAAAACCCCTTCGAATCAGAAGCATAGCCTCGGTACGGTTACAGCCACTATATTAAATGTTCGTTCAAAACCAAATGCACAATCATCAATTACCGGCAAGCTGACAAAAAACATGAAAGTTGAAATCATTTCGGAACAAGGCAATTGGTATAAAATTCGCTACAACAATGTGACGGGGTGGGTGTCGAAGCAATATATTACCAAAGCAGCAGCTAAAAGCAGCAGCACTTCCCCGCAAAAAGGAAGGATTACAGCCAGTTCGTTAAATGTTAGAAGCGGTCCGTCTTTACACTCAAAAATTGTCGGTACCATTAAAAAAGGAACAGAGGTAGAAATCATAGGTGCAAACGGAGATTGGTATCAAATTAGATATGCGAAAAACAAAACAGGCTGGGCATCCAAAAGATATATCGAAGCTGGCTCAAAGAAAACAAACGGCGCTCAATCAGTTGTCCTTTTATACGACGGAACAAATTTGCGCAGTGCACCTTCCACTTCTGCAAAAATTGTTCAAAGAGGAAACAAAGGGCAGACTTTTCCAATTGTAGGGATTTATAATAATTGGTATAAAATTCAGCTCCGAAACGGTCAAACAGCTTATGTAGCAAGCTGGGTCGTCACAACAACAAGCGAAAACATTTCCAATAAAGGGACAAGCATACCGTCAAAAGGTAAAAAAGTCATTATCGATCCGGGCCACGGAGGCTATGACAGCGGGACGATCGGTGTCAGAGGGACGCTGGAAAAACATTTAACCTTAAAAACAGCTAAACTTGTGTACAACAAATTAAAAAGAGCAGGTGTAAATGCAGTTTTAACTAGAAGCGACGATACATATATCAGCCTGCAATCCCGTGTAGGAATTTCTGTAAAAAACAACGCAAACGCCTTTGTGAGCATCCATTATAATAGCTCAATCATTCCAAGCGCAAATGGAATCACAACTTTTTATTACAATTCTGCAAAGGATAAAGCATTAGCAAATGTAATTCACAAAGAGATGGTGAGGCATGTCAATTTAAGAAACCGCGGTGTTCAATTTGGAAATTATTTTGTGCTGCGTGAAAATAAACGTCCTGCTGCTTTGCTTGAACTAGGTTTTTTGAGCAATCCTATGGAAGAGTGGACAGTCAGCACAAACGCTTACCAAGAGAAAATCTCACAAGCGATTTATAAAGCGGTCGTCAAATATGTAAACTCATAAAAAAATCGTGAGCAGCTCGCTCACGATTTTTTATTTGCTTTCGATAATCAATGTTACTGGGCCAACATTTGTAAATTCAACAGCCATCATCGCTCCGAAAGAACCCGTTTCAACACGTACGCCTTTTTCTCTCAGTTTGTCGTTGAAAGATTCATATAGTTTTTCAGCAATATCCGGTTTGGCTGCTTGCATAAAATTTGGCCTTCTTCCTTTCCGGCAATCGCCGTACAGCGTAAATTGGGAGACGGATAAAACTTCGCCCCCAACATCTAAAAGAGATAAATTCATTTTCCCTTCTTCATCATCAAATATGCGCAAATTGGCTACTTTATCCGCTAAAAACTCTGCATCCTTTTCCGTATCCTCGTGTGTAACACCGACTAGCACCATTAAACCGAACTCAATCGAACCAACAACTTGTCCATCTACTTTGACATTTGCATTCCTTGCTCGTTGTACTACAACTTTCATCATGTATTTCCTTTCTTAATTCATAATTCTCCGCACTGAATATACATCCGGTATTTGCTTGATCCGATCCACAACTTTTTGAAGATGGCTGACATTTTGAATCGAAATTCCTAAATGGATGTTCGCTACTTTGTTACGGTCCGTTCTTCCCGAAATTGTCGTAATGTTTGTCTTCGTCTCTGTTACAGACTGGAGCACTTCATTTAATAAGCCGCGCCGGTCAAAACCTAAAATCTCAATTTCCACATTGTATTCCTTCCGGCCGTCCAGCTGATTTTCCCATTCCACTTCAATTAACCTGTCTTTTGCATCCTCTTTATTGACATTTGGACAATCAGACCGGTGAACAGATACCCCTCTTCCTTTTGTAATAAATCCGACAATATCATCGCCAGGGACTGGGTTGCAGCAGCGGGAAAGCCTGATTAACAAATTATCAATACCCTTTACAGACACTCCTGCATCACGGCGCTTCGGCCGCCTTGCACCTTGTTGAACCACCTTTTCCATCAATTTTTCCTGCTCTTCTATATCCCGCTGTTTGCGAATTTTTTCGACTAGGCGGTTTGCAACCTGTAAAGCAGTAATGCCGTTGAAGCCAACCGCCGCATACATATCGTCCTCGTTTGAAAAATTAAATTTTTCCGCGACACGTTTTATATTTTCCTGAGTAAGGACTTCTTTCACATCAAAATCCATCGCTTTAATTTCTTTTTCAATTAATTCTTTTCCTTTTTCAACATTCTCCTCTCGGCGCTGCTTTTTGAAAAATTGGCGAATTTTATTTTTCGCTTGAGAGGTCTGCGTCAATTTAAGCCAATCTTGGCTCGGACCGTAAGAATGCTTCGACGTCAATATTTCCACTATATCTCCGGTTTTTAATTTATAATCAAGAGGCACTATTTTTCCGTTTACTTTTGCTCCGATCGTCTTATTGCCTATTTCAGAATGAATTCTGTAGGCGAAATCAATCGGAATCGACCCGGCGGGAAGCTCAATGACATCTCCTTTTGGAGTAAATACAAACACCATGTCAGAGAACAGATCAACTTTCAATGCCTCCATAAATTCTTCGGCGTTGGAAGAATCGTTTTGAAACTCCAATATTTCTCTAAACCAGCTCAGTTTTTTATCAAAAGATGTAATGCTTTTTCCTTCTTTATAAGCCCAATGGGCGGCAATCCCGTATTCAGCGATCGCATGCATTTCGTATGTGCGAATTTGAACCTCAAGGGGATCCCCCTTCGGACCGATGACAGTCGTGTGAATGGATTGATACATGTTTGTTTTCGGCATTGCAATATAATCTTTAAATCTGCCAGGCATCGGCTTCCAGCATGTGTGAATGATGCCAAGCACTGCGTAGCAGTCTTTTATGCTGTTCACAATAATTCGCACAGCCAGCAAATCATATATTTCGTTAAATTGTTTATTTTGGAGAACCATTTTTCGATAAATGGAATAAATATGCTTCGGCCGGCCGTACAGCTCTGCCTTTATCTTTACTTCTTCAATTCGCTTCTTTAAATCTTCAATTACCTCTTCAACATACTTTTCCCGTTCTGCACGTTTCTTTTTCATCAAATTGACAATTCGGTAGTATTGCTGCGGATTTAAATACCGCAAGGCTGTATCTTCAAGTTCCCATTTGATTTTTGAGATTCCGAGGCGATGGGCGAGAGGAGCAAATATTTCCAACGTTTCATTGGCGATTCTTCGCTGCTTTTCCTGCGGCAAATGTTTTAACGTACGCATATTGTGAAGACGGTCTGCCAGTTTAATTAAAATGACCCGAATGTCCTTCGCCATAGCGACAAACATTTTCCGGTGATTCTCCGCCTGCTGCTCTTCTTTTGATTTATATTTAATTTTTCCCAGCTTTGTTACTCCATCCACAAGCATAGCGACTTCATCGTTAAATTCTTGTCGAAGCTCGTCTAATGTCACATCCGTATCTTCCACAACATCATGTAAAAAGCCGCCGGCAATCGTTGTAGGATCCAGCTCCAAGTCTACTAGAATCCCGGCAACCTGCACCGGATGCATAATATATGGTTCGCCTGATTTGCGATATTGCCCATGATGGGCGTTTTTTGCAAACTCGTATGCTTTTTTTATAAACTCTATATCGTCAGGCGGAAGATACTTTTCCGCTTTTTCGAAGATCTGTTCAGCTGTCAACATTTGTTCGTTTGCCATGGGATCACCTTTAATTGTATATACGTTATTGTTTTTATTATTAAATAAAATTAACAAACATGTAAAGAGAAGAATACGATCCTTTTGAAAAGGGGTAAAAAAATAGAGCTGCTGCGGCTATTTTGCGAGTGGATGGAAAATATTACAACTTCTAAAGTTTTTCATTTTATTGTTTTAAAAAAAAGCACCCATTAAGAGTGCTTCATTTATAGATTTGCGCCGATTAATATTTAATCAATGCTAATATATCATAGCCTTCAAGCCTTTTTCTGCCCTCAAGATAAGACAATTCAATTAAAAAGGCAATGCCGGCAACCTCTCCGCCAAGCTGTTCCACTAATTTAATGGTAGCTTCAATCGTTCCTCCAGTCGCCAGCAAATCATCGGTTATTAACACTCGCTGGCCAGGCTTAATCGCATCTTTATGAATGGTTAATGCATCTTTTCCGTACTCAAGCCCGTATTCCACCTTGATCGTTTCGCGCGGAAGCTTGCCTTCTTTTCGAACAGGTGCAAAACCAACTCCGAGAGAGTAAGCAACTGGGCAGCCGATGATAAACCCTCTTGCTTCTGGACCGACAACAATATCAATCTTCTTTTCACGCGCATATTGAACAATTTGGTCTGTTGCATATTTAAATGCTTCCCCGTTGTCCATTAATGTTGTGATATCTTTAAAGGAAATGCCCGGTTTTGGAAAATCTTCAACAATTGTCACGTATTTTTTTAAATCCATCACTCGTCCTCCTCGGTTGTTTACCATTCATGAACTTGTAAAAATTTATCGGCATCTCGTTTCAAGACTGCCTTTTCAAACCATTCCTTCAGTTCTTGATAAGAAGAATAGAGAAGCTGCTGTTCCAGTTTCATTTGATCCAGCTTCTGCTGATATGTTCCGGATTCTGATAAATCCCGTTTTTTCACCTTTTTGTTTAATGTAATCACACCATTGTTTATTGTAACAAATTCAAGTTCAAAAAACACCTTTGTCATAAAAAAGATCGTTTCTTTCGTCCAGCCACGGTATTTGGCTAAATCTTCCCCATATTTTTTGTAATCGAAAGAACTTTTTTTCGTTAAGAATGCGTAATACCATTTAAAATGCTCTCTTGTCGGCATTGTTTGAAAAAAGTGGTCTGCATGCTGATAAAAAATAGCATAAATTCTTTCAGGCATTCCTTGCTCAAATGCTGAAACAAGAAATTCGATTGCCGGGGGCATATCGAGAAATACAACATACTTATTGGAAACATCTATATTTTTGTAATCCTTTATTTCTGATATTATATGAATTTCATGAATGTACGGTTGATCTTTATATAATTTTATAGATTCTTCATGAAAGGCGATCAGCAATCGTTTTTCAGCAGGAAGTTTAGAGAGCAAAGCCTCCGTTCCTCTTGAACCTCGCCAATCAAAAAGCTGCCACGCTGGCACGGCAAGGTCTTGAAGCAATAGCTGCGGCTTTTTTACATAATTCCATTCGTTGATCGCAAGCTCACCGACAATAGAAACGTTTGCGAAAGGAGATATTTCTTCTGCCAATTCTCCCTGTCCAAAGCCGACGACATCTAATTCAAATTCCTTCTCCTCAATCTTCATTTTCAAATGATTTCCGTTTACCCCAATTTTTCTAACATCTGCCGCATTGACATTCTCTAGTAAAAAGAGCGGCTTCGGATTATCGACTCCGAAAGGGGCAAGCTTCTCCAGCTCTTCGACTGCTTTTATTGTGACATGCTCCAATGAACAGGCACATTCAATGTTTTTTACAGGAATAAAATCTTCATCTGAAAGCTGGCTATTTGCAAGATCGATCATTTTTTGGCGCAGCTCGTCAATATGCTCTGCTTTCAGCGTCATGCCAGCAGCCATCGTATGGCCTCCAAAATGAGGGAGAAGCTCCCTGCATTCCGATAAGTTTTTAAATAGATCAAACCCTTGAATGCTTCGCGCAGACCCTTTGGCAAGACCTGTCTCACGATCAATGCTCAACACGATGGCAGGACGGTAAAATTTTTCGACCAATCTGGAAGCAACGATTCCGATCACTCCAGAATTCCAGTTTTCTTTTGCGACGACTAAAACAGGATTGTCTTCGATTGGAAAATTTTTCTCAATTTCCTTAATCGCTTCGTCCGTTATCTCTTGTACAAGCTTCTGCCTTTGCTTATTTAATTGATCGATTTCCTTAGCAAGCATATCAGCTTTTTCTTCATCATCTGTCAACAACAATTCAACGGCAGGATCGGCTTCTTTCAGCCTCCCTGCCGCATTGATTCTCGGTCCTAAAACAAATCCTATCGTTTCCTCATTTACGGAAGATTTGTCCACTCCAGCAATGGAAAGAAGCGAATTTATGCCAGGTCTTGTCGTCGTTTTTAATTTTTCAATCCCTTTTTTCGCAAGAAGCCGATTTTCTCCGTATAGAGGTACTAAATCAGCAATTGTTCCAATGGCTGCGATCTCTATCAGAGATTCTGGAACCTTTCCATAAAGGGCATGGGCCATTTTAAAAGCAACGCCTACACCTGCCAGCTCCTTAAAAGGATATGTTGAATTTGGCAATTTCGGATGAATGATCGCATACGCATCAGGCAAAACAGGCCCCGGTTCATGATGGTCTGTGATAATGAGGTCGATTCCAAGCCTTTTGGCTAAATCCGCTTCATTGATTGCCGCGATGCCGGTATCAACTGTTATAATCAGCCTGCATCCTTTTTCATGAATCATTCGGAAAGCATGTTCGTTTGGCCCGTATCCTTCTGAAAATCGATTTGGTATGTAAAAATCGACGTTTGCCCCCAATTCCTTTAATGCCGTCAACAGGACGGCAGTGCTGGAAACGCCGTCCGCATCATAATCACCGTATACGACAATCTTTTCACCAGCGCGGATTGCTGCAAAAATACGCTCACATGCCCGCTCCATCCCATCCAACAAAAAAGGATCATGAAATGAAGGTTCCTTTATATGTAAAAACTCTTTTGCTTCTTCAACATTTTGAATGCCGCGATTCACAAGTAATCGAGCAGTCAAATATGTAATATTCAAAGAGTCGATTAATGCTCGAACAGCCTCTTCGTTGGACTCATCCCTATATAAACGATTCCAACGAAATTTAGATCTCAGCATGATTTCACCCCTCAACTTCTCCTATTATACAGAACGAAATGAAATGTTTTCAAACACTATTTTTAAGGTTATGTTTCTTCATAAGAAAGAGAGGGGCTGTCCGATGAGTTCCTAAAATGAAGGAGTTTGGAGAAATACATTGTGAAGGACAAAAATAATCGAATAAAATTTGTAAATGTCCTTCATAGAAGCAATGAAGTCCAACTGGAATAAATTGTATGCACTGAATGTCCGTCATAAAACTTTTGGAGAACGTAATGAAGAAAGAGAGCATAAGAAAAGGGGGATGTCTAATAAGTCGTTTTTACGGCTTATTGACGCCCCCATGAATGTTTTAGAAACGTTGATATATCGGTGTTTATGATTTTTTGTTTTCAATGGCGATTTGACTTTCAAAGACAGCCCCTAAACACAAGATAGGAAAAATAGTCTGTCCGATAAATCCCTAAAATGAAGGAGCCCCAAAAAGTCAGTTAACCCTGACTTTTTGGACAGCCCCTTCGAACTTTTACAGCGGCTGTTCACTAGTTTTCTTTTACAGAACGTTTTTCAATTTGCTTCCATTTCCAAACGAGCCAAAGCTGGCTGGCGATAAACAAAGAGGAATAAACGCCTGCAATCAATCCAACCAACAAAGCAATCGAGAAATTTAAAATGGACGAGCTTCCGAATAAAATGAGAGCGACAACAGCAAAGATCACGGTTAAAACGGTGTTAATCGATCTTGTAAAGGTTTGCCGCAAGCTTTTGTTGACAATTTCCGCAAGCTGCTCAAATGTTTTTATTTTTTTCGCTTTTCCCATGTTTTCTTTTATACGGTCAAACGTAACAATCGTATCGTTGATCGAGTAACCAATAATCGTCAACACGGCCGCGATAAATGTAATGTCTACTTCAAGACGGGTAATGCTGAAAAAGGAAACGATAAAAAAGGCATCGTGCAATAGGGCAAGCACAGCTGCAAGCGCCATATAAAATTCAAAGCGGATGGATACATATATGATAATCCCAATGGAAGCAATTGCAACACCGATGAGAGCATTTCGCGCCAGCTCTTTTCCGACTGTTGGCGAAACCGTGCTTATATTTGGCTCTATCCCATACAGTTCTGTGAAATGTTCTTTTACATTTGAAATCGTTTCTTTATCAAATGCGCCTACAAATCGTACAACTGCTGTGCTTTTATCATTACCAGATAATACAATTTCATCCGGCTTAAGCCCGATTGATTTGAATTCTTTTTCGATTGTATCAGCCGATAGCGGCTCATTTGTCGCTAGCTCGACCCGCGTTCCACTCGTAAAATCGATGCTTAGATTCAATTTAGCAACAAAGAGGATGATGATGCCTGCGACAATTAATACACTTGATAAAACGAAAAACTTTTTCCGATGTTTAACAAAATCAATATGATCAAAGCGAGTTGGGACATCGGTATCTTTATTCGTTTTCGTAATATCCAAAATATCGCTTTTCCTCACGCCAAACCAATGCGGCTTTTTGTCAAATGCCCGGCTCTCCACGAGCAATCCGAGCAGCAATCTGCTTAAATAAATCGCCGTAAGGAAGGATATAATAATGCTGACAATGAGCATTGTCGCAAATCCTTTTACAGAGCTTGTTCCAAAAATAAACAAAACAACAGCTGCGAGTATTGTCGTAATATTGGCATCAAAAATGGTTAAAAGCGATCTTTTGTTTCCTGCTTTAAAAGCAGATCGGACACTTTTTCCAAGCTTTAATTCATCCTTAATTCGTTCGTCTGTAATAATGTTCGCGTCAACTGCCATCCCAACCCCTAAAATAAGGGCGGCGATCCCCGGCAATGTAAGCACCGCATGCATCCAATTGTACACAACTAAAATGAGGTATATGTATGAAACAAGCGTGATAGATGCGATCAATCCCGGCAAGCGATAGTAAAAGATCATGAACAGCATAATGAGGCTTACGCCGACGTAACCCGCATAAATGGTTGATTGCATCGCTTGTTCCCCATATTTTGCCCCGACAGAAGTTGAATAAATTTCGTGCAGCTTCACTGGCAATGCACCAGCATTCAGCAAACTTGCTAATTGCTGCGCTTCTTCTACCGTAAATTGTCCTTCAATCGTGACCGTAGTCGTATCAAACACTTCATTTACGTACGGATCGGACAAAAATTTCGGATTCGCTTTTGCTGCTTCTTTTTTATACGAGTCGCCTTCTTCCCAATCAAGCCATATGATCAGCTTATTTTCAGGCGCCATTTTTACTATTTTCTCTGTCACTTCTTTAAATTTTTTCGCATCCTTTAGCTCAACGACAACGTTCGGTTTACCGTTTTGGTCAAATGATTGCTTGGCACCGCCTTGCACTAAGTCTGAACCGTTTAGTAATTCTTTGTCATTGACATCACGAAAGGTCAGTTCTGCCTGCGTCGACAAAATTTTCCGAGCTTCAGTCTGATCCGTCACGCCTGCAAGCTGAACGCGAATTCGGTCATTCCCTTCTATTTGGATATTTGGTTCGCTCACTCCAAGTGCATTCGCCCTTTTGTCCAGCGCTTCAACTGCACTTAAAAGGGCTTGACGGTCAATTTTATCTCCTTTATTTACCGGCTTCACTTCATATAAAACTTCAAAGCCGCCTTTTAAATCAAGACCAAGCGTAATGCCTTCTACGATTGGTTTTGTCGTTGCGCCAGTCAAACCTAAAAGGGCGAAAACAATGATAAAAAATGATATAATTCGGCCTTTTTTTGCCATGTTGATCCTCCTCAAGCTTATGTGCGAAACATCGCCTTATCATCTTTAGGTTAATTCTTTTAATATTTCTTGTCCTTCTTTACTATCTAACCATTTTGCATCTTTCATAAACTCAATGGTCGTATAATTCATGAAATCGGACACTTTCACTGACATAATCCCTTCTACTAACCGATGTACTCTGACACCCTCAATTTTTTTCCATTTTTTTCTTTTCAAAAAAGCCCACAATTCATCCTCTGTCATTTTATCGTATCCATACAGCCGGAATTCTTCGAGCTTGCTTTTCAAAAACGGCCTTAAATACTTGCGATAGGCATCTACCGAATAGTTCTCCACTTTTATGCTCCTTTCTTAAAAGGTTGTCATGCCTGTACTTCGAGTCTGCATATAGTAATTGTATATGATATCAAGTTTTTTGAGAAGGCAGGGAGAAAAATGCCGAAGCAAACCTTTTTAAAAGGAATGCTCATTTTAATGACGGCAGGCCTCATCACAAGAATTCTCGGTTTTATTAATCGAATTGTCATAGCCAGAATGATTGGAGAAGAAGGGGTTGGCCTCTACATGATGGCGATGCCTACGTTTGGCCTTGTCGCAGCAGCTACACAGCTCGGTTTGCCGGTTGCCATCTCCAAGCTGGTCGCGGAAGCGGATGCAAAAGGAGACAGCAAAAAGGTAAAAAAAATACTGGTTGTATCTTTAACAATTACGTGCAGTTTAAGCATTATCATCGCACCGCTTGTGTTGTTTTCCGCCTCATATATTTCTGAAACATTGCTTACAGACCCAAGAACATTCTTTCCTTTGATTTCCATCACTCCTGTAATTCCTATTATTGCTGTATCCTCTGTTTTGAGAGGCTACTTTCAAGGAAAACAAAACATGACGCCTGCGGCATTCTCCCAGGTGCTTGAGCAAGCGGTCAGAATCGCCTTTATCGCCGTTTGTACAAAAGCTATGCTGCCTTACGGAATCGAATATGCAGCCGCTGGCGCCTTTGTTGCGGCAGCAATTGGAGAACTTGCTTCCTTACTTTACTTACTAATAGCGTTCCGTTTCAAAAAGCAAATTCGAGTGAGAAAATCGTTTTTTCGTTCGTTAAAAAAGGGAAAAGAAACATTCAGTCAGCTCATGAAAATTGCCCTGCCGACAACCGGCAGCCGATTTATCGGCAACATTTCATGGTTTCTCGAACCGATCGTTGTTTCACACAGTTTACTGATCGCCGGCGTTCATTCATCTTTAGCTACAAAACAATATGGGGAATTGACGGGGTATGCGCTTCCTTTATTAATGCTTCCCTCTTTCATCACTTTTTCGCTGTCAACATCATTAGTGCCCGCATTAAGCGAAGCGATTGCCCAAAAAAGGATTCGATTAGCAGAATATCGGCTGAGGCAAGCTTTAAGGCTCTCGCTTGTTACAGGCGGACTAGCAGTTGTTATTTTATACGTGTACGCTGAACCGATCATGATCTTTATGTATGGAAATGCTCAATCTGCCATCTATGTGAAAGTTATGGCTCCTTTTTTCATCTTTTATTATTTCCAAGGTCCACTGCAAGCAGCATTGCAAGCATTAAATTTAGCAAAAGCAGCGATGACCAACAGTTTAATTGGTTCCATTTTAAAAACAGCGCTCATTTTTGTTTTCGCAACTAGGCCGCAGCTCGGCATTATCGGCGCAGCTCTTGCCATTATAAGCGGGTTTATGATCGTTACTCTTCTTCATTATGCAACGGTGCTGAAAGTGTTTAAGTTCACAATTTATTTAAGAGACTATGTTCTATCTTTTGCAGCCATATTTTTAACAGGTTGGATCTCCTATCATATTTACGATATCTTATTGGAACAACTGCATTTGCTGCCAAAGTTAATGTATGCATGCATGATCACAACAGTTATTTACAGTCTGTTTCTTATCATCTTTCGACTAGTCGAAAAGGAAGAAGTAAAGCGAATTCCCCTAATCGGTCCGTATATAGCAATCTTTATTCCGATGCAGAAAAATCGTTAAAATCTATCCGTTTCATTCCTTTCACCCTGATCTGGCAATTTTAATTCTAAATCTTTTTTTTATGAATATGCTTGTATAAAAGTGATTACCCTTGTACGGGTGAACATGGGAGGAGATGAATGGATGATTGAAGCAAAGCGGTGGGGGAAAGCTGTATTTTACGGTGTTTTTACCATTTTGATCATTGCTTTGATTTCCAGTTTTCTTTTATCTATTTTATTACGATTTACTAGTTTAACAGAAGATTCGCTCTTTTGGGTCATCACATCTATAAGTTTTTTAGCCGTTTTTATCGGAGGTTTTATAGCTGGCGGAAAAGGTAAAGAAAAAGGGTGGCTTTTAGGCGGTGCGACAGCGGTTGCTTACACGGGAATTGTGTTGTTGTTTCAATTTTTAGGTTACGGAAAAACGCTTTCGCTAGAATCGCTATTATATCACGGTGGATTTTTAATCACTTCAATAGTTGGAGGAATGCTGGGAGTCAATATTTCGTCGCCAAAACGGCAGGCTTAAAAAGAAAAAGGCTGACATTTAAGTCAGCCCTGTTTTTTGTAGAACTATGATTGTTCTACGACTTCTCTCACAGCATTTCGGTCAAAAGTTAAGCGGGAGCCGTCTCCCGTACGGATGACGATTTTATCTTCATCCAATGAATCAACCGTCCCATGCAAACCGCCAATCGTTACGATTTTATCACCCTTCTTCAAGTTTGCCTGCATGTCACGGATTTGCTTTTGCCTTTTTTGCTGAGGTCTGATCAACAAAAAGTAAAAAATAGCAATCATCAGCACAAAAGGCAGCACTGTTGCTACAAAATTCTCCGACATTTCTTCACCCCTTTCTAAGCATTAAAAGTTTTTCGCATTTGGTTTATTGAATCCGTACCGTTCAAAAAATTCTTCTCGGAAATCTCCTAAACGGTCTTCACGGATTGATTCCCTAATCTGCTCCATTAATTTTATCAAAAAATAGAGATTATGGTAAGATGTTAATCGAATCCCAAATGTTTCATTGCTTTTAATTAAATGTCTGATATAAGCACGTGAATAATTTCGGCAAACGTAGCAATCACAAGATTCATCCAATGGACCGAAATCGCGCGCATATTTCGCATTTTTTACGACAAGCCGACCTGTTGATGTCATTAAGGTGCCGTTGCGCGCAATTCTAGTAGGAAGCACGCAATCAAACATATCAATGCCCCGAATCGCTCCATCTATCAGTGAATCTGGAGAACCGACCCCCATCAAATAACGAGGTTTGTCGCTTGGCAATAAAGGCACGGTAAATTCTAGCACACGATTCATCACTTCTTTCGGTTCACCGACAGAAAGACCACCAACCGCATATCCCGAAAAATCAAGCGAGACAAGATCGCGTGCGCTTTGCTTCCGCAAGTTTTCATATTCGCCGCCTTGTACAATTCCAAACATCCCTTGTTCATTTTCTCTTTTGTGAGCTGCTAGACAGCGTTCAGCCCATCTGGAGGTTCGTTCTACAGATTGTTTCATATAATCAAATGATGCCGGGTAAGGCGGGCATTCGTCAAATGCCATTATAATATCTGATCCGAGAGCATTTTGGATTTCAGTTGCTTTTTCTGGAGATAAAAACAGCTTGTCCCCGTTTAAATGATTGCGAAAATATACTCCCTCTTCTTCAATTCGCCGGAATTCGCTTAAGCTGAACACTTGAAATCCGCCGGAGTCGGTTAAAATCGCTCCATCCCAATTCATAAAAGAATGGAGACCTCCTGCCTCCTTAACGATATCTTCCCCTGGTCTGAGCCATAAATGGTATGTATTGCTCAAAATGATTTTTGCGCCAATTTCTTTTAATTCCTCCGGTGACATAGTTTTGACGGTCGCCAATGTTCCCACAGGCATAAACACCGGAGTTTCAAACGAACCGTGAGGTGTATGTACGATTCCAAGGCGGGCGCCTGTTTGTTTGCATGTTTTGATCAATTCATATCGAATAGGTGGCTTATTCAATGAAAGCCCCTCCTTTATTCAGTGTACCTCTATTCTGTTTCAAATAATCAGCATGGCATCTCCAAAGCTGAAAAAACGGTATTTTTCCTTTATAGCCTCCTCATACGCGCGAAGAATTGTTTCTCTTCCAGCCAGCGCACTGACAAGCATGATCAGAGAAGATTTAGGAAGATGAAAATTTGTAACGAGTCCGTCTATTCCTTTAAAATTGTAGCCCGGATAAATAAAAATGTCTGTCCAACCGCTTTCTTCGACAAATTTGCCTCCATGTTTTCCAGCAATTGTTTCCAGCGTTCTAGTTGAAGTCGTACCGACTGCGATAATACGTCCTCCCTTTTCTCTTACTTCATTTAATAAGCGGGCCGTTCCCTCTGTCATTTGATAAAATTCCGCATGCATTTTATGTTCTGTAATGTTTGTGCTGCTGACTGGACGAAATGTCCCAAGCCCGACATGCAGCGTTATAAAAGCGATATGAATCCCTTTATTTTTTATATTTTCGAGTATTTCATCTGTGAAATGCAAACCTGCAGTCGGTGCAGCTGCTGAACCAATTTCTCGGGAATAAACGGTTTGATATCGTTCTTTATTATCAAGCTGCTCTTTAATGTATGGCGGCAATGGCATTTCCCCAAGCTGATCCAAAATTTCCAAAAAAATGCCTTCGTATTGAAATTCAATGATTCTACCGCCGTGTTCAAGAGTTCCTACACATGTTCCTTTTAAAAGGCCGTTTCCGAAATTTAATGTTGTCCCTACTTTGACTCGCTTTGAAGGTTTTACAAGGGTTTCCCAAACATTCCCTTCTTTTTCTTTTAGCAATAAAACTTCCACTTTGGCCCCGGTTTCTTCTTTCACCCCGTACAATCTGGCCGGCATGACCCGCGTATCATTTAAAACAAGGCAATCACCCGGAGATACATACTCAATTAAGCTTTTAAATCTGCTGTGCGTAATATCTCCGCTTTTTTTATCAACAATCATTAATCTTGAAGCATCCCTCTCCTTCAACGGAGTTTGGGCAATCAGTTCCTCTGGCAATTCGAAGTCAAATAATTCGATATTCATCCTGTTCACCTAGCTTCTGTCCATTATTTAAACCGTCCTAAAAAAGAAAAAATGAACGTTAAAAGCAAACTAATGACAATGCATGTGACAATCGGAAAGAAGAAGGTGAAATTTCCTTTTTTTACTACGATATCTCCTGGCAGTCTTCCGACAACTTGCATAAATAAGCCGATAAAAAGCAAAATACCGCCAAGCACCATCAATAGCTTTGGAAATTCCGTCATCTTTTCGGCACCTCCATTTGAAAATGTTTATACACAAGATCTGTTACTATTCTTCCCCTCGGTGTTCGCCGAATAAAACCGATTTGCAATAAATACGGTTCATAAACATCTTCAATTGTGTGCGCTTCTTCACCGATTGTCGCTGAAATGGTCTCAATTCCAACGGGACCTCCTTGGAATTTTTCAATGATCCCTAAAAGAAGTTTATGGTCGATATGATCCAATCCAAGTTTATCCACTTGCAAACGCTCCAAGGCGTCTTCGGCAAGATGGGCGCTGATTTTTTCAAATCCGAGCACTTGCGCAAAATCCCTGACCCTTTTAAGAAGCCTGTTCGCAATTCTTGGCGTTCCCCGCGATCTTCTGGCTATTTCAACGGCTGCCTGCTCTTCAATCTCGATATTTAACAGATTGGCCGTTCGTTTGACTATCTTTGAGAGCTCGTGCTCTTGATAGTATTCCAAGCGGCTTAACACACCAAATCGATCCCTTAAAGGAGCAGTTAATAAGCCGACTCTAGTTGTTGCACCAACAAGTGTAAACGGTGGCAGATCCAACCTGATCGTGCGGGCGCTTGATCCTTTTCCAATGACGATATCTATACAAAAATCTTCCATCGCTGGATACAAGACTTCTTCGATAGAACGATTAAGCCGATGAATTTCATCAATAAATAAAACATCCCCCGGTTCTAAAGAAGTGAGAATAGCCGCTAATTCTCCCGGCCGTTCAATCGCGGGCCCTGAAGTATGGCGGATATTCGTCCCCATCTCATTTGCGATAATCGTTGCAAGTGTTGTTTTCCCGAGCCCTGGAGGTCCATATAAAAGAACATGATCCAACGTTTCTTCTCTAAGCTTTGCCGCTTCAATAAATATTTTTAAGTTTTCCTTAATCTTTGATTGACCGATATATTGATCGAAAGATTGAGGACGAAGGCTGAATTCAAAATCTTTTTCTCCCGCTTCAGCTTCGCCTGCAACAATTCTTTCCTCCATTGCTATCACCTTATTTCAAAAGCAGTTTCAATGCTTTTTTCACATATTGATCAGTTGAGAGCGATTCACCTTCCAATGACGGCTTGATTTTTGCTATCTCTTTCTCACTGTATCCTAAAACTTTCAGTGCATCGATCGCTTCCATAAGCGAATGATTGCTATGTTTTTGGTTTGTTTGTACCTGATTAGCTAACATGTTGGAAGACGGTTCTGAAACGAATTCGACGAGCTTCCCTTTTAAATCTAAGATGATTTGCCTCGCTGTTTTCTTTCCGACACCAGGAAATTTTACTAAAAATGCTTCATCTTCATTTTCAATGGCCTCCACTACTTGCTTTGCATCGCCATAAGCCAGGATCGCCAGAGCACCCTTCGGACCGATTCCTGTTACGTTTAAAAGCTTGGAAAAGAGAGTCTTTTCTTCACGGCTTGAAAATCCGTACAGAGCGAGGAGATCCTCCCTTACATATTGATATGTATAAACTGTCACTTCTTTTTTGATATGTTTTTGATAGCTGAAAGGATTGGGAGTGAAAATTTGAAAGCCGATTCCGTTCCGATCGATCACAATTGAATCTATTGATATATGATCTACAACTCCGCGGATAAACTCAATCACTGCGTTCACCTCTCATCACTTAACCTATTTTAACATAAAGAACTCGCTCCGTCAGGGAAAGAACTGCAAAAATAAACCGATGCCAAAAGCATCGGTCCTTTTATTTGAATTCATCAGCAGAATAAGCTTTAAAGGTATTGATGACATTTAAATAATTCTCTTTATTTTTTACGGGAATTCCTCTTTTTAGTTGCAGGTGGCGATAGCTTTCCAGTTTTTTTATATCGATCTGGAAAAAAGACTGAATGACTTCATTGTCTGCGTCAGGCTTCCCGTTAAAAATCGACAAAGTCCCGTCTTCCATAATACCGAAAAAACCATTTGTTTTTAATAAAGGAGAGAGGTCATCAATTTGTTTTTGAAAGACAATTTCGTCGCCATCCTGACGAACAACCTGCCAATCTTGATATTTCGCAATTACATCTGCGATAGAATGATGATGTTCTGTTTTGACCTCTTCGCTCACTTCGCCATCAAGATAAACTCTTCTCAAGATGACTTCAACTGTCGAGGAATGATGATTCGCATTTGCGAAAGATGCTTCAGGATGGAAATGACAAAAAGCTAAGATCATCAAAGTATAACAAAAGAGGCAAAATACCTTTTTCACATGCCACCACTCCTGAACTTATAACACATTTGTTTTTATTTAGTGTAGCCATCATGAGAAGTTTTAACCCTTAGTCCTGATTCTTCATCTTATTACATATTATGGTAACTACCTTGTATATCATGGCATGCTCGTAATTAATACGTTTCAATTAGAAAAAGTAAAATGGATAACTTAACAATTTCATTTTTTTCGGCTGTTAGATTTTTTAATCGTTAATATCAATAAATTTTCAATCACTCATCTTCCTGCATATTATGGAAGACTTCTTGGACATCGTCGTCATCTTCAAGGACATCGATTAATTTGTACATTTTTTCAGCTGTTGTTTCATCTAGTTGCGTGTACGTTTGAGGAATCCATGTGATTTCCGCTGTTTCCAGTTTATATCCTTTTTCTTCTAAAGCGGTTTTTACATTATTCAAATTTTCAGGAGCGGTATAAATTTCAAACGCCTCACCAGACGCTTCTAATTCTTCTGCTCCAGCGTCAATTGCTTCAAGAAACAAGTTATCCTCTTCAATTCCGTTACCATCAATAACAATATATCCCTTTCGTTCGAACATATAGGATACACAACCAGTTTCTCCTAAGTTTCCTCCGTTTTTATTAAAGGCAGTGCGAACACTTGTTGCTGTACGGTTTTTATTGTCCGTCAGACATTTTACCATTACAGCGACACCGCCGGGGCCATATCCTTCATATGTAATTTCTTCATAGTTGGCTCCATCTTGGCTGCCGGTCGCTTTTTTAATTGCTCGTTCTATATTATCGTTCGGCATGTTGGCAGCTTTAGCCTTGTCAATGGCAAGTCTGAGGCTCGGATTCGCGTCAGGATCTCCTCCGCCTTGTTTAGCCGCAACATAAATTTCTTTTGCCAATTTCATAAAAATTTTGCCCCGCTTCGCATCTTGGGCATTTTTTCTTCTTTGAATATTTTTCCATTTAGAATGTCCTGCCATTCTAAAAATCCCCTCTCATTAACAAATCTCGATTTTTAATATAACATATTTTATTTAGCGGGAAAAATTGTTCTTCACAAAAGAAACAGGGAGGAGTTCTCCCTGTCTCGTTAGCGGTTATTTCCGTCAAAAGGCTCTGTTACTGCTTCTCCAATATCATTGAATAGACGTTGGATATCTTCCCCTACATCCGTACCGTTATTCAAGTTATTATTAATGTTTCGCACGCGAGTAAAAGTTTCCTCGTCTGTTACAATATGGATGCTTTTATTTCCAGCCAGTCTTGATACAACTCGTTTGGCTCGATTTTTTACGTCCTGTTCGTTTCGATCAGTTGTATTGATCGCTACTACAACCCTGTCATTTGTTACGAGCGTATCAACATCCTGCACGTTTTTCAGCCGGCTTACCTGATCAGAAATTCGTTCGGCTAATTGAGCATTATTCGAGCCCACATCCCGTAAATGATTATGATAATTGACATCGCTTCTTTGGAAGCCGTTGTTTCTTCTATCGTTCACTGTCAGCGAGCGGTCTCTATTGCGGTCATTTGCATCGCGGAGCATATCATTGTCATCCATTCCGCCGTCAAACATTTCAGTGATCGGTCCATCATTATCAACGTAATCAAAATTGCGATCTCGATCAGCTGAATAGTAGCCAATTGGTGCTGCACCATTTCGATCACGGTCATCCAATGCACCATTATTGTTGTTGCACGCCGCAAGACCAATTGTCATAAAAGAAAGGGCAATAGCTGCGGAAACTGATTTTCTCAATGAAAAAACCCCCTGAAAAACAATTTGAGCATAATAGCTCATCAATAGCTTGTTCTATCAGGGGAGGTTTATTGCTGTTAGTTCCCGGCAATTAATTAAAATTTTGGCGGTGCTGCCGCTAAATTTCGTTTATGCTCAGAACGTCTATGCAGCGCTTCAATGATTTCTTTATCTTTCTCAGGAATTTCCTCTCCCTTTAAAAATCTGTCAATCATATCATATGTTGTTCCCATTTCGTTTTCATCCGTTTGTCCTTCCCACAAACCGGCGCTTGGAGCTTTATTAATAATTTCATCCGGAACTCCTAAAATTTTTGCCATTTCCCTTACTTCGCCTTTTGTAAAATGTACAAGAGGAACAAGGTCTACACCGCCGTCTCCGTATTTCGTAAAATAGCCCGTATACCATTCAGCTGCATTATCTGTGCCAACAACCATGTAACGATAATTGTTTGCCACAGCGTATAATGTTGTCATTCTGAGCCGCGCGCGCGTATTCGCGTCGCCTAATCTTGCTGCTTCTTCATTCCAATCGTTTTTAGCTTGAATATTTTTTTGAATGGCGTGAAAAAGCGTTTCATGAGTTTCGGTCAAGTCGATCACCATATAATCAATGTTGCAGCTTTTCACTACTTTTAAAGCATCTTCTTGATCTTTCGGATTGCTTTTACATGGCATGATTAGGCCAAGCGAATGCTCAGGAAACGCTCGCTTAATGAGATGAGCAACTACGGCGGAATCTATTCCCCCGCTTATTCCGACAATTGCACCGTTTAATCCTGCGTTTTTTACTTGATTTTGAAGCCATTCGATTAATTTTGCAATTTTTTCCTGCATTATGTCATGCACCTTCCTTAGCATCATTTCTTTTTATTATCCATTGTATCATATTGTGTTTTACGAAAAATAAATCATGTCATGAAATTTTCAAAGAAAAAAGAGACGATTTTTATCATCGTCTCCAATAAAATTAATCTTCATCTTCTTCATCTTGCGGTGCAACGAACTGGTTATAATCATAGTAAGGCACAGCATAAGGGTAATGCGGTATTCCATATGGTACAAATGGAGCCGCTCGATATCCATAAGGTACAGGACCTCCGCAGCCGCAGTCATCCTGATGACTCGGAAAAGCTCCAGTATGAGGTATATTCTCTGCAAATTCTTGATTTTCCGCCGCCTCCGGGCTTACCCATTGACCGTGCGGCATTCCATAAGGTGCAGCATAAGGTGTCGGCGCCAATCCTGATCCTGGATATACAGGAGATACCGGATGGCATCCTAAGAATGGAAACGGTGGACAAAGAACAGGATATGGTACATATGGAACTACGGGTTGCGGACTGTATTGTATTGGTGAAACGTTTGGCGGAATGTTAGGTGCAACATTAGGCGGAATATTGGGCGGAATATTAGGTGCAACGTTTTCGTAACCATACGCTTCATCATATTCATCATCATCATCAAAATCTTCGCCATATTGTTGTGGGCTTACAAATTGATTCGGGGCAGGGTTCGGAATATTTGGCCAGACAGGCGCGTAATAAGGCTGCCATTGGGCTCCATAATATGGATTGACATTCGAAAATTGCGGATTCGTCATATCTTTGTTGTCCTCCTCTTTATTTTCTTCTCCTTTACCCAAAACTTCATGAAACACATTTTCAGGCTTTTTCGGAAGCTGCGGTTTGGAATCTTTTGAAGCATAGGGATGCGTTGGAGCCTTTTCCGCTTCTTCATGGATATTCATCATCGGCATATTGAGCATAAAATAATTGCTTACATCAGTTTTTTTCGGATAGTAAGGCTGATAAACTTTTGGAACGGGAGGCACATATGGCTTAGACGGCTTCTCCTTTGCTTCCGGTTCCTCCGTCTCAATAGGAGCAACAGGTTTTTCCTCTGCAAAAGGATGTTCCTTTGCTTCCTTTTTAAAAGCTACTTTTGGCACTTCTTTCTTTAATTCATGTTTCACTTCCTTTTTAATTGGCACATCGCCAGTTGGAATTTTTATTTTCATTCCTGGCATAATAAGATCAGGATTGCTCAATTGGGAATTCAACTTTTTTAACTCCTGGAAATCGACTCCATATTTTTGAGCAATTTTCCATAGTGTATCGCCTTTTTGAACAATGTGGATTTTCACTGTTTCCCCCTCCTGTGAAAACGTACTGCCTATACAACTTTCGAATCAAAACATTCATAAATCTTCTTCATCACAACTTATGCAAATTTTAGTGGGATTATGATTTAAAAATGAAGGCTAAGAAAAACGATCCTCTTTTTTAAAAGCCAATTGATATCGATATCAGTACACAGCTGCTGATTTATGCTGCAAAAATTACAAAAATAAAAATACCCGAGGAGGACCCCAGGCATTCAAATTGTTCTTCGTACTTTTGCTATCCCGCATGCATATGGGCAATTGCAATATTTTTCCTTTTTATGAGCTATGATCCAGCATGCGATTTAATGCAAGAACTGCATACTCTTTAATTGATTCATCCACAATGATTTGATTAATTATTTTTCCTTTATCGATTGATTCCAGCGCCCAAACTAAGTGGGGCAGATCAATTCGATTCATTGTTAAACACGGACACATATATGGATTTAAAGAAAGAATCTCTTTGTCGGGATTATTTTGTATTAACCGATTCACTAGATTCATTTCTGTTCCGATTGCCCACTTGCTTCCTTTCGGGGAGTTTTGAATCGTATCAATAATATATTTCGTGGATCCCGAATAATCGGCCATCTGAACAACCTCAAATGTACATTCAGGATGAACAATAATTTTCATATCGGGATATTTGCTGCGAATATGTTCAATATTTTTTACTGTAAATTTCTCATGCACTGAGCAATGGCCTTTCCATAAGATGATGGCGACATCTTCCCTTGTTCCATCATAATGCAGCTTTTGTTCAATCGGATCCCAGACAGCCATCTTATTAAGGGGAATACCCAGTTTAAAGGCAGTATTTCTCCCTAAGTGCTGATCAGGTAAAAACAAAATTCTCTTTTTTTGCTTCAGCGCCCAAGCCAGCATCGTTTCAGCATTTGAGGAGGTTACCGTTGCTCCGCCATTTTTACCGACAAAAGCTTTAATCTCTGCTGATGAATTGACATATGTTAATGGCAAAATCGTGTCGTCAAAAAGCTCTTGCAGCTTGCTCCAAGCGGCTTCTGTTTGTTTGATATTTGCCATATCTGCCATCGAACAGCCAGCTCTCATATCCGGAAGAATCACCTTTTGATAAGGCGATGTCAGCATGTCTGCTGTTTCTGCCATAAAATGAACACCACAAAAGACAATATATTCGGCATCTTTTGTTTCTTGCGCTATTTGTGCCAGCTTTAACGAATCTCCTGTTACATCTGCAAATTGGATCACTTCGTCTTTTTGATAATGATGACCTGGGATCATCAGTCTTGTTCCGAATTTCTTTTTGATTTCTATCACACGGTTTTCCAATTCTTCCACAGATCGATGTTTATAATCTTCAGGCATCATTTCTGTTTTTGAAGCATCCAACAATTCAAAAAGATTCATAGCTCATTCCTCCCCGAAAAAGATAAACTAATGTCTATTGAAGGTGCTGAGTGGGTAATAAACCCAAGCGATATGAAATCAACATTTGTATCTTTGTAATCCGCTAAATTTTTTAACGTAATTCTGCCTGAAGCTTCTGTAATAATGTCAGGCGGAGTCATATCAACAAATTTTTTCACTTGTTCAGGCGGGCAATTGTCAAACATGATAATATCGGGATGTACTGAAATTGCTTCTTTCAATTGCTCTTCCGTTTCAACCTCCACCTCAATTTTTACCATGTGACCGACTCGATTTCTTACTCTTTCAACTGCTTTTGTAATCGAACCGCAAAAGGCAATATGGTTGTCTTTAATCATCACCCCGTCATATAAACCAAATCTGTGATTATATCCTCCCCCTATGCGGACAGCATACTTTTCAAACATTCTCAGCCCAGGTGTTGTTTTTCTTGTATCACAAATTTTTGTATGCGTTGAATTTAACGTCAGCACCGCTTGTTTTGTCAAAGTTGCGATCCCGCTCATTCGCTGCAGCAGATTTAACACTACTCTCTCTCCTTGTAAGATGGAACGAATAGAACCTTTTATGACGGCAATCTCTTCCCCCGCTGTCAGCTCATGTCCATCTTTTACAAACATGTGAACTTCAAGGTTGGGGTTTAACATCGAAAAAGCGGTTTTCACCACGTTTTCTCCACAAAAAACTCCGCTTTGTTTTGCTTTTATGACGCCCGATCCTCGGTCGTTTTCTGAGAAAATCGCATCGCTGGACAAATCATTGTCTCCTATGTCTTCCATAAAAAATTGCTTCAATGCCTGCTCGAGTTTTATTTGATTCATGTTTCAACCGCCCCTATCCTTTGCTCGTTTGTTTGTACAATTCGTTTTTCCAGCCATTCAGGTTTTTCCCCTGGATAATCGATCCTGAAATGGCCGCCGCGGCTTTCCTTTCGTAAAAGAGCTCCTTTAGCTATTAAATATCCGGCTGTGATCATGTTAATCCGTTCGATTTCTTCAATTGAATAATTTATAGCATTTAATGGAAAATATTTGACATATCGCTTCAGCCATGAAACAGCCCATGCCAGTTCTCCATGCGTCCGTTCGATTCCAACCCATTTTGTCAATATTTTGCGTATTTCTCCTTTTTCTGGAACCTCTGTTTTTTCATGTTCGTTCCAATGGAAATCCCCAAAACTCTCCTGTGAAGACAGCCGCTGATCCAGTATAAATTTTGCAATCCTTTTTCCGAATACAAGACCTTCTAAAAGAGAATTTGATGCTAGACGATTTGCCCCGTGGACACCGGTACACGCCAATTCGCCTACAGCATAAAGCCGATCGATATTCGTTCTGCCGACTAAATCGGTTTCAATTCCGCCCATTAAAAAATGCATGCCAGGCACTACAGGAATTTTCTTCTCGCTCAAATTTACCCGATTTTGCCGACACATCTCAGCAATCGTCGGAAAACGTTCGGAAAAAAATTGAATTTCTGAAATATCCAAATACACTTGATGTCCATCCCGATATTTACGATAAATTGCGCGGGCAACAACATCTCGAGGAGCCAAATCACCTAATGGGTGAATTTCGCTCATAAATCTTTGCCCCGTTTCATCGATCAATACAGCGCCTTCACCCCTGACCGCTTCAGAAATCAATCCTCTGCATGTCCCGTTTATATAAAGCATTGTTGGATGAAACTGTGTAAACTCCATATCGATCAGCCTGCATCCAGCCCGAAAAGCAATGGCAAGTCCGTCTCCCGTTGCGTTCGGATGATTGGATGTCCATTCATAAGCTTGACCGCAGCCGCCGGTTGCCAAAATAATATGGGAGGCTGTATAGACATGTATATTTTCATCTGCTGTTTTGGTAATAATGCCAACTGCCCTTCCGTCCTTTACAACGACATCACAAACAAACTGATATTCATTGATTGTTATCCGGTTTGTTATTTTTTTTAAAAAATGCTCTACCATTTTCCTTCCCGTCGCATCTCCTCCTGCATGGAGAATGCGGCGAAAGGAGTGCGCCCCTTCATTTCCTAAATCCACATTTCCTTGCTCGTCCTTGTCAAATGGAAAGCCCTCATCCATAAGGGATGAAATAATTTCCTTTCCTTCTTGTACGAGCAGCTCAACTGCTTCCTTTTTATTGTGGTAGCGCCCAGCATATAATGTATCTTCATAATGAAGGCAGCTATGATCATTTTCATGTATGGCACATGCAATTCCACCTTGAGCCAAATGAGAATTAGAACTAGTTTTCATCGTTTTTGTAATCATTAATATGTTCATTTTTTCACATAATTCGCTTGCAACCGTTAATGCGGCAATACCGCTTCCGACGATGATGACATCATAATGGGTCATCAACAACCCCCCTTAAAAATTTACACATGTCTTGACACATATATTTACACAAAAATACAATATTGACAAGAGGAATTTTTCACAAAATTTTTAAGGCTTGAATAGAGAGGGGCGAAAACAATTGATATACTTTGATTTTGCAGCAACGACCCCCATGAGTGAAAAAGCGATTGCTTCATACACCGAAGCGGCAAAATTTGCTTACGGAAACTCAAGCAGTCTGCATGATATCGGCGGCAAAGCGTATGAACTATTGACAGCGTCAAGGAAAGCATTTGCCGCGTTATTAGGAGGAGATCCAAACGGTGTTTATTTTACTAGCGGCGGTTCTGAAGGCAACATACTGGCCATCCAATCATTATTAAATAGCACGCCAAACAAAAAGCATATTATTGCTTCTTCACTTGAACATGCATCCATTGACCATTATTTGTCTTTATTGCGTGCGAAAGGATATGACATTACATTTTTAAAGCATGATCAAAATGGAAATATTTTAATGGAGCATCTTGAAGAAGAAATCCGTGAAGATACGGCCCTTGTCACCATCCAGCACGGCAATTCCGAAATCGGAACAATTCAAAATATAAAGGAAATTGGCTTGTTTTTAAAAAAGAGGAAAATATACTTTCATACCGATTGTGTGCAAACGTTTGGAAAACTGTTGATTCCCGTCGATGAGATGAATGCTGATGCCTATACATTTTCTTCACATAAAATTTACGGTCCAAAGGGCGTAGGAGCAGTGTATATTCATCCAGCAGCAAGCTGGTCGCCAGTGATTCCCGGAACAACACATGAGGACGGATTTCGTCCAGGCACTGTCAACGTTCCAGGCATTTTTTCCTTTGTCACTGCCGCAAATGAGTTTTATAATCAAAGAGAGAAGCATTTTAACCATTTCATCAAGCTCAAGCAGCATTTGATCAGCCAATTAAAGAAACAGCTGCCCACGATAACGATTGTCAATGAAACGAAAAAAGAGGTTCTCCCAAATATTGTTGGTGTTGTCACAAACAGTTTAGAAGGTCAATTTGTAATGCTCGAATTGAACCGAAAAGGATTTGCGGTCTCAACCGGAAGCGCCTGTCAAGCTGGAAATAGTCATCCTTCTAAAACCCTTCTTTCAATCGGCTTTGACAAAGATTCCGCTCATCAATTTATTCGTATTTCTTTTGGAATTACAAATACAATCTCGGAAGTCGATGAGCTTATCAATGCGATTCTATCCATCGTTCGATAAGAGTTTTGAAAGGTTGGTGTTTATGGAAAAAATATTAGGGGACAAGCGGAGGGAAGTGATTCTCGAATGGTTGAAAAATGAAAATCGGCCGATCACGGGAGGGGAATTGGCCTCACGGACGAATGTCAGCCGTCAAGTCATCGTTCAAGATATTTCTCTTTTAAAAGCACTCGGAGAACCGATTTTAGCCACAAGTCAGGGATATATGTATTTAAAAGAAAGAACGAATGAGGCAAAAAAAGCGAAACGTCTTATTGCCTGCAAGCACGCTCCGGAAAAAACAAAGGAGGAATTGAACATTATTGTTGATTACGGAGCGACTGTAAAAGATGTGATCGTTGAACATCCAGTGTACGGGGACTTGACCGCATCGATTATGGTAAGCAATCGAAAAGAAGTAGATGAGTTCATAAAAAAAATCGAAACAACAAACGCCTCTTATTTGTCGGAATTAACGAACGGCATTCATTTGCACACCATTCTTGCCGACAATGAAAAAACTTTAAATGATGTTTGTGCAGCTCTTGATCAAGCAGGATTTTTAATTCGTGACGATCATTGATTAATCAAGCCAGGCATCCTGCAATGGATGCTCGGCTTTTTTTATAGTTTATAAGCCGGAAAGCTTCCGAGAATCTTGACGCCGCAGCCTAAAGCCTCCAGTTCTTGGATTGCCCCGGGTATTAAAACATCATCCATTTTTGATTCTATATCTATAATAAACAAGTAATCTCCTAATCCCGTTTTCATTGGACGAGATTCAATTTTTGATAAATTCAGTTTTCTCCATGCAAATGCAGACAATACTTGATGCAGGGCGCCTACATGGTCTGTCGGCAACGTTACAACTAATGTCGTCTTTTCACCGACTTTATTATGGTGGTTATTTTCTATTTGAAAATCTTGATCCGGATGTAAAATAACAAATCGTGTATGGTTGTAATCATAATCGTGAATATTATATTTCACAATAGCTAAATCATACTCTTTTGCCGCCAACTCATTGGCAATGACAGCCATATTTTCTTCCGGATGTTGATGAATATATTCTGCAGCGGCTCCTGTCGATGTGGCATATTCGATCGAAACATCCGGCATATGCTCATGTAAAAATTTATGGCATTGTGCAATAGCATGTGAATGAGAAAATACTTTTTCGATTTTTTTCCAATCATCCTTCCTGCAAGGATGAACCATTAAATGCTGCTTGATTGGAACAACAATTTCACCGACAATATGCAGTGTATTTTCATGGATTAAATAATCAATTGTAAGATTGACCGACCCCTCAAGCGCGTTTTCAAGCGGAACAACGGCAATGTTTGTTTCTTGCTTGACGACTGCATCCATGACATGTGGAATCGTGCGGTAAGGGACTAGTTTTACATCGTTTTCAAAAAATTTTGAGACGGCCAAATGAGTAAATGTTGCTTTCGGTCCCAAATAGCTGATTTTCATCTGTATATCTTCCTTCCTAATTCTATGCACCTGAACTTAATAGTTCGACCTTTTCTACAAATTCTAGCTTCCGCAATTTTAATAATAAAACGTTCATATCTTCTTTCATTCCGTTCGTGTTTAATGATAAAGTCACATTGGCTCTTCCTTGAATCGGAATGGTTTGGTGAATTGTCAGCACATTGCAGCCTGCTTCAGCCACAACTTTAAGCAAATGCGACAGCGTTCCGGAACGATCTTCTAAATGGAAAAACAACGTAATGATTTTTTCTTTGACAACAGTATGAAAAGGAAAAACCGCGTCTCTGTATTTATAAAACGCACTTCGGCTCAAGTCAACGAGCTGCACTGCTTCTTGAACGGACGAGACTTTGCCTCGTTCAAGAAGCTTTTTCACTTCGAGCGTTTTTTTCATTGCTTCCGGCAGCACATCTTCCCTTACCAAATAAAAAATTTCGTCTTTCATCTACCGTCTCCTTTCCCACCCATATGCGATGAAGCATGAAGGACACAGATTTTATGTGCAAAATGTTTTATTCAATGAATTCAAATTCAAATTCCAGCAGCCTCACTGTATCCCCGTCTTTTGCACCGCGCTCTCTTAATGCGTCGTCTACCCCCATTTTGCGAAGCTGTCTTGCAAAACGGCGAACGGATTCGTCTCTTGAAAAATCGGTCATTTTAAACAGCTTTTCAACTTTTTCACCTGATAAAATAAATGCTCCATCGCTGTCACGGCTGATGGTAAAGCTCGGCTTTTCATCCTTTAATGTATACACGACACGATTCGGAGCAGATGTTTCCGTCTCGTCAAAGTAAAGAGGGAATTCCGGCGTTTTTTCCAATAAATCGGCAATAGCAAATAACAGCTCGCGAATTCCTTGGCGTGTAACGGCTGATATTGGAAAAATGCTGACATTTTTGTCTTGCAGCTTTCTTTTAAATTGTGAAAGATTTTCAGCAGCATTTGGCATATCCATTTTGTTGGCGACAACAATTTGCGGCCGCTCCGTCAGCCTTAAATTATATTGTTTTAATTCTTCATTGATCGTCAGGTAATCCTCATACGGATCACGGCCTTCCATTGCGGACATATCAATGACATGAACGATGACTCTTGTTCTTTCAATATGACGCAAAAATTGATGTCCAAGACCTACTCCTTGATGAGCGCCTTCAATAAGACCAGGTAAATCTGCCATCACAAAACTGCGTCCGTCTTCGGTCTCAACAACACCTAAATTCGGCACAATCGTTGTAAAATGGTAGGCAGCGATTTTTGGTTTAGCACTTGATACAACTGATAAAAGAGTGGACTTCCCAACGCTCGGAAATCCGACAAGCCCGACATCAGCCAAAAGCTTTAATTCCAATGTTACATATCGTTCTTCTCCCGGCTCCCCTTTTTCGCATATTTCGGGCGCCGGATTCGTTGGCGAGGCAAATCTGGTGTTTCCTCTGCCGCCCCGTCCTCCTTTGGCAATCACGCTTCTTTGCCCGTGCTCGGTTAAATCTGCGATCACTTCTTTTGTATCATCATCTATTACAACAGTACCGGGAGGAACTTTCACAACAAGGGGTTCGGCATTTTTCCCGTGCTGATTTTTAGACATCCCGTTTTCGCCTTTTGGAGCTTTAAAATGTTTTTTATAGCGAAAATCCATTAACGTCCGAAGACCTTCATCCACTTCAAAAATCACATCTCCGCCCTTTCCGCCGTCTCCCCCTGCAGGGCCTCCTTTCGGAACATATTTTTCACGGCGGAAAGCAACCATGCCGTTCCCGCCATCTCCGCCCTTCACATATACCTTCACTTGATCGACAAACATTGAGCTTCAGCCTCCTTTCATTGTTTCATCACGTCTTATTGACCATCAATGTAAATTCATATGTATCAAAATGTATTTGTTGAATGGTGATTGCATCTGATTGGTACTGCTCTAAAAATGTTAAAAGAGTCTTATCATCCGTTAGTATACCATTAAAATCATAAAAGAACCGGACATTGTTTTCTGTTTTAAAGAGTTCTAATGTTACGGTTATATGATTTTCTTGTTTTTTATCAATATTTTGATTAAGGATTTGAAAAAGATCTGTTGTAAAATGGAACATTTCCTCATCTAGACTAGAACAATCCATCGCTTCCCCTAGCACTTCATAATCCAAAATGAGAAGGTGTCCTTTCCAGTTATATGTTAAAAGCAGCTCTGCAAAACTGGGCATGTTTAAATTGCAAAGTTTTGATTCTTGCTTTGCTTCCACGACAATTTCATCAATAATTTCCTTCACCCGATCGTATTTTTTTAATGATAAATGACCTTTAATTAATTGCAATTTATTCATCCAATCATGTCTGGAGTGGCTTAATGCGTCAACAATACTCCATCTCTCTCTTTGATCAGCCATGGTTCCACTCCCATCAAGCTATCTTTTTAAACATGTACAAAAATTATATCAACTTTCCATTAAAAAAACACCGAAAAAGAAAACTCTAACCAAAAAGGCTAGAGTTTTTCAAGTGTTTGCTTATGCTTCTTTTGCTATCGGATACACGCTGACTTTTTTCTTGTCGCGTCCATATCGTTCAAAACGGACGATGCCGTCTACTTTCGCATAAAGCGTATCATCCCCGCCGCGGCCAACATTCAAACCAGGATAAACTTTTGTACCTCTTTGACGATAAAGAATGGAGCCGCCTGTAACAAATTGGCCGTCCGCACGTTTTGCACCTAATCGTTTTGCGATGGAATCACGTCCGTTTTTCGTGGATCCAACTCCTTTTTTCGATGCGAAAAATTGAAGATCCAATTTTAACATGAGTGCCACCTCCTAATCTTTTTTTGTAACGATTCGAATAAACTTTCCATACCCTCGCTCGATCGTTTGTAATGAAACAAGCATTCCTTCAAGCAATAATTGGATTTTTTCAAATGAATCCGTGTCAACTTGATCAGGAACCTGTACGTGCAAAAATCCGCCTTCTTCCGATTGTTCAACATTCATATCGACATTGGCTAAAGCTTTGATCGCATTTACTGCTCCAAAAGAAACAGCTGAAGCGCCTGCACATACGATGTCCTTCCCGTGCTCTGCGAAGTCCGCATGCCCTTTCATTGTAAACGACCGGATGAATCCTTCTTTCGAACGATGGATGGTCACATGTATCATATGAAACAGCCTTTATTATGCATTAATTTTTTCAATGACAACTTTTGTGTACGGTTGGCGATGACCTTGTTTTCTACGGTAATTTTTTTTCGGTTTATATTTAAAAACGATAATTTTCTTACCTCGGCCATGCTTTTCAACTTTTGCCGTAACCGTAGCTCCTTCTACCAGCGGGTTACCTACCTTTACGTTGTCTCCTCCAACGAAAAGCACCTTGTCAAAAGTAACTGTTTCACCTTCTTGAGCGTCTAATTTTTCCACATAAATGGCTTGACCCTCTTCAACTTTCACTTGTTTCCCGCCAGTTTCAATGATTGCGTACATATTCTGCACCTCCTATTTAACTAAGACTCGCCAGATTAGGGTGTCGGATAACCGAGCTTCAAACCCAAACTGAGCGGTTGTAGCACGGGTGCTACAAAAAACAATAACAAATTGATCTTAACAAAATATGAATGTATATGTCAATACATTTTGGAGATCCGTAAAGCCACTTCCTCTTCTGTTCCCCATTGGCGAATTTCGAATCCTTTTACATGATCGGAAGGACTGAAGAAAATCTTCATGCCTATTAGTTCTTCAAGCTTTTTTAAATGTTTCTCATATTCACATGTAAAAAAATCGCAAACTTCTGGGGCCGCTTCTACAAGGACGGCTTCGTCATCTGATCCAGCATGTTCAAGAAGGGTTCTTTCAAGTTCAAAAGCAATGCTTTCAACCGTCCTTTTTCTTCCTGTTCCGCCGCATGCTGGACATGGTTCGAGCAAAAGCTCGGAAAGAGATTTTCGAGTTTTTTTCCTTGTTAATTGCAATATATTTAATTCGGTAAAACCGATGACTTTTGTGAAAATACGGTCCTTTTCCAATTCTTTTTGAAACAATCTCAAAATCCGGCTTCGATCTTCCTTCTCCATATCAATAAAATCGATCAAAATGATTCCGCTCAAATTTCTTAATCTTAACTGCCGGGCAATTTCTTTTGCCGCCTCCTCATTGGTTTTTAAAACCGTATCTCGGTACGTATTTTTCCCCGAAAATTTCCCTGTATTAACATCAATGACAATCATTGCTTCCGTTTCTTCAATTACGATAAACGCGCCGTTTTTTAACCAAACAATTTTTTTCAGCGCCTTTTCGATTTCATGTTCGATTGCATAATAAGAAAAAATATTTTCGTTTTCGGAATAAAAATCAATGGAAAATGGGAACAATTCTCCGTAATTTTTTTTCAATTCTTTTACAGTGCTTATGTCATCAATGACAATTTCATCCAATACATGCGGTGAAATTTCAGCGATAATTTGCTCTACAAAACTTTCTGAACCGAATAATAAGCTCGGCACTTTTTTGCTTTTCAGCTGTTGTTCAAAACTGCTCAGCATGTCATCAAACCATTTTTTTATTGTTTGGTCATCCGCTCTTTCCGCAGCAGTTCGGAAAACGATGCCCCCTTTGTTTGAGCATAACGTTTCCCCGAGAAGCTGCAATCTTTTTCTTTCTTCCTGGGAAATAATTTTTTTGGAAATTGCCACCGTGTGGCCAAAGGGCTGATATACAAAAAAAGGGGATCGCAATTCAATATTCATTGTGACTTTAGGGCCTTTAAATTCTCCTGATTCTTTTACAACTTGAACGATTACCTCTTCACCTTGAGAAATAAAATGCCGGACATTTTTATTTTTTAATGCCTCATTCGTTCGGGACGTCTCAAAATATGACATAATGTCATTCCGGTGAAGATAGCCGTTTCTTCCCTGACCTAAATCAACAAAAACAGCCTCCATACCAGGAAGGACTTTTGTTACTTTTCCTTTATAAATGTTGCCGACAATCGTGTTTTTTTCTTTTATCCATACTTCCGCCAGTCGTCCGTTTTCCAATAATGCAATGCGTTCATCATCCGTTTTTTTATTTATAATTAATTGCCGCAACCCAACAACCTCTTTTCATGTATTGTTTCCTATTTCAATACCATGTTTTCCTGCAGGCGTCAATAAACGTACTGTAAATCGCCCATTTTTCCGTCCGTCTTTTTTTCCGAAAAAAAACTGTGCAGCAGCTCATTTTCATCAAGCTGAAAAAGTTTTTTTCCATCGTCCTCCACTATAATAGGGTGTTTGCAACCCCGCTGAAATTTCAGCAGCACGTGGTAAATCAAATCATCGCGATCAACAATGATCGGCTTTAACACTGTGAACGCTTGATGATTTCCATAATACCTTTCCATCAAGAAACGAATATATACAAATTGTCTTTGTTTATATTCCGTATAAATGGAGTGGACGATAAAGGCTGCGATAATCCACCCGCTTAAAAGAGTAGGGTTGAAAAAAAGAAAAAAAAGGAACAAACATGAAAAAACAACTGCAGATATGCGAAGCATTTCCTTATGAGCAACTGAAAAAGGTTTTTGTTTGCTCAGCAAAATAAAAAGAAGCTTTCCTCCATCAAGGGGCCAAATGGGAAGAAGATTAAAAAGGAAAATAGACATATTAAAAAAAATAAACATTTCATATGTAGAGTCGTTTATGAAATTTGCTTCCCAAAAAATCCATGCAGCTATTTGCATCCAAAAATGCTGAATCGGTCCAGATATAACAACAAACAGATCTTCTTTCAAGGGACGATTTCCATGCTCCTCCATTTCCACTGCACCGCCAAAAGGAAGAAGCTGAATGGACTTGATCCTCCATGAAAAAAAACTGGCGCAAACAGCATGCCCCATTTCATGAATAAAAACTATTGAGAAAAGGATGCAAAGAGCTTTAAATTGCGCTGTCATTGCTCCGATTGCAATCAACACCCAAAAGATAGGATGAATATGTATTTTCGACAATAAGGAAAAATATTTATTCAAATGAGATCACCTGACTCGGGTCAATAAATGTGTCGCCCTTTTTTATGGCAAAATAGTAAGTTCCGTGCTGGTTTTGGCTTTGCTTTACTTTGCCTACAGGTTTTCCCGTTTCGACAAAGTCATACAGCGCTACATTTAGCTCTTCCAGGTTCCCATACCAGGTTTCTATTCCATCAGCATGTTGAATCACCACAGTCAGACCAGTATCCTCCTTCTTTCCAGCTTCAATAACAATTCCTTCATTCATGGCCTCTACCGTTTTATTATTTGTTTCGATCATCACACCTTGCCCGGTATCTTTAAAGCTCTGAAGCACCTTTCCTGATGCCGGAACCGCATATTGACTTTCTTTAGATCCACTTTCCTCTTTCGATTGTTTTTTCAAAAACGCTAATGGATTCCCAAATTGCTCTTCGTACCATTTAGAAACATATGCAAAGTTAAACTCCTTTTCCATCACATGGCTGACGAAATCTCTAGCTTTCAGAAATTCTGCCCGGTCATTTTTAAAAATAATACCGATCATCAGGACGATGCAGGCAGAGATTAGCAATTTTGTTATAAAAACGTCCGAACGAAACAATGGATGGAAATTTTTACTTCCTTCTGCCTCTACATAAAGAGGGGAGTCCGCGTCAACTTGCACGTTTTCTTGTGTGATTTGATTGATAAATGGAACAGATGTATCATCACTGCTGCTTGAACTGCTCGAAAGCATGCTGTTCATTCTTTTTCGTTTACGCTTTGCTATTCGTTTTTTTATTTCTTTTGCTCGACGATTCATCATCCATCATCCTTTTGCAATTTTGTACAAGTTTATGCCCTGTCCTTACCGTTTATGACAATAAAGCCATTTTGCATTTCTTAAAGCGATATCTAGGCAAATGTTTATCTTTGACCTTGATATAGAACTTTTACCTACAACCTAGTAAGTAGGTTCTTCACTGTTTTCTGGTTCAAAGGAATACTGGATGAAGCAAAATAAAATATGGTGCTATCCGAGAAAAGCAAAATTTTGAAATCAAAAAGAAGACCACAAAATGCTTTTGTCGTCTTCTTTTTGAAATAGTAGTATATGGTGAATTAACACAAAAGCTAGATTGCCTCTTATTTGAAGCCGCTTAACGAAATAGGTTGACTAGTTCATTGATCGATAAAATGAAAAATAAAACAATATTTAAACTCAAAAGTACGTTGAAAAACCATTTATTTCGATCTTCCTTATGAGGAAGATGCTTTTTACTATTAAGCAAATAGATAAGGGTCAGCGCCAGAAAGGGCATAAATAGCGCACCAAGGGCACCATACAAAATAATGAGGCTCACAGGTTTTCCTATAAAATGCAAGAGCATTGGCGGGAATGTTAACCAAAAAACAAAAAATTTATAAGCTTTTGTCTTACTTAATTGTTCTTTATTCACATCATGTTTTTTAACTGTATAGACAAAATCAGCAAATAAATAAGAGACGCCATTCCAAACACCTAATACTGATGTAAAGGAAGCTGACCAAAAACCGATGAGAAATAAGATACGTACAGTTGGGGACAGCTCGTTTCCTAAAATGGTTGCAAATGATATGAGACCTTGCTCACCGTTAATGTTTGTATTCGTTCCATATAGTAATGCAGCCCCTAAAATTAATAAAGAAATTGTAAAAACTGCTGTAGTAATATAGGCAATCATGGAGTCAAATCTAACGTAGCGGAGGTAGGATCGATCCTTCCAATTGTTTTCCTGCAGCCAATAGCCATAAGACGCCATGGTAATGGATCCGCCAACTCCCCCAATTAATCCGAGTGCGTAAAGCAGTGACCCTTTCGGCAACGCCGGAACAGCAGTGTCCATGATATCAGAAAGTTCCGGCAGAACAATAACAGCTGAGCCGACAACCGAAATAAACATAAGTAGAATTAAAAGATTCATAACTTTTTCAAATAGCTTATATTGCCCCATCCATGTTAATAAAAAACCTAACAAACCGCTTATAACCGCCCATACCCATAAAGGCAAGACAGGAAATAATGCAGACAGAGCCAATGCACAAGATGAAGTCGCAGCCGCTCCATAAACAAATCCCCAAATAACCGAATAAACGCCAAAATAGCTTGTTGCCCATAATCCCATAGAATGCCAGCCTTCTAAAATAGTTTTTCCAGTCAGCAAATGATATCGGCCAACACCCTCATTTAAGGCAAATTTTAAAATAGCCCCGATAATGATTGCCCATAAAAAGACAAGTCCAAAATTTGTACCGGCAACTAAGGCAGCAACTAGATCACCGGCTCCGACGCCCGTTGCTGCGACAATTAACCCCGGACCAACGGCCGGCCATTTTTTTGTGGATTTGCCATGTTCCATCACTGTCACCTTCCATCTGAGATTTGAACGTAGAAATGAGTCATCTAATATTTCTTATGAATGATCTTTCTCATTAGGGAATATAAATGTGCATGAATCAATTGCTGGATGAACATATTTTCGCATCATGCTGTTATATCTAGTTTTAGCAATTGTTCATCCATGCGAAACTTTCTCATTTATAGTTCTTATGTAAAGAATTCATATTTTATTAATTGAATATTCTGTATTTTAAGTCGATCGTTTTCATTGCTCTTGTATCAGCTGTTTGAAATGATTTCTCGCACCTGTCTCCTTCCCTTTGTAAACGATTACGACTGTAGAAATAAACATTTACATATCACCTCAATTTTGAAATAATTCTAATTGAAAATCATTATTATTAAGGAGGCATCAGAAATACCAATGGAAACATACAAAGTAGCCAATATAATTAAAGAGCGTCGATCGATTAAAGAATTTAAGAAAGATCCAATCCCTAAAGAAGTAATATGTGAATTATTAAATACGGCTGTTTGGGCTCCTAATCATGGATTAAGAGAGCCATGGCGGTTCGTGCTGTTTATGAATGAAGGAAAAGAAAAATTAGTTGCTGCTATTGCACAAGAAACGAACAATGGAAAAAATATCGATCGATTACGAGAAAAGCTGCTGCCGATTCCAGCACATTTATTGGTAATCATGAAAGAGGATCCACGTCAAAAGCAGTGGGAGGAGGATTTAAAAGCGACAAGTGCATTAATCCAAAATTTTCAACTAGCTGCATGGGAAAAAGGTATTGGCGTTATATGGAAAACAGGTGCTTATATTTATTCACCATCTTTCCGACAAAAAGTTGGAGTAGAACCAGGAGAAAAAATTGTCGGCCTTCTACATATTGGCTATCCTGACTCAATCCCAGAACCAAAACAGCGGACAAACGCAGAAGAAAAATTGACGATTATTGAATCATATTGAAAGGGAAAAGATTCAAGAGGAAATATTTTGTACAGCCTTCAAAAAATCTCCCACCTCAAGAGATAGAAGAAAAAACCGATCAGCAGGTGGGAGATATATCAGTGTGATGGCAGTGATTCTAATGTGTGCAAAGAAAAAAGCTAATGCCTTATTCAAGGAAGTGTGATTTTTAAATTGATTAAGATTAAGCACGTACTCCAAAAAATTTTTTAATTTTTGCGATAACACCTTTTTCAGGCTCATCTAATGATTGAAGCGGAACCGCTTCACCTAAAATTCTTCTCGCAATATTGCGGTAGGCAATGGAAGCACGATTGTCAGGGTTCATTACAATCGGTTCACCATTATTAGACGCTTTTATTACCTCATCATCATCAATTACAATCCCCAACAAATCAATAGAAAGATGGCTGACAATTTCATCCACATCCAGCATATCACCGTTTTTCATTAAATGATTTCGGATCCGATTAATAATTAATCGTGGCGGCTCAATATCTTCCTTCTCCAGCAAACCGATAATTCGATCCGCATCTCTCACAGCAGAAACTTCTGGTGTTGTCACGACAATCGCTTGATCCGCACCGGATACGGCATTTTTATATCCTTGTTCAATCCCGGCAGGACAGTCGATAATAATATAATCAAAATCTTGTTTTAGCTGGTCAATTAAATTTTTCATCTGCTCAGGTGTTACGGCAGTTTTATCGCTAGTTTGCGCTGCAGGCAGCAAATAAAGAAAATCATTAAAGCGTTTATCTTTTACGAGAGCTTGATGAATTTTGCATCGTTCTTGGACAACATCAACTAAATCATAAATAATCCTGTTTTCCAATCCCATGACAACATCGAGGTTCCGCAAGCCGATATCTGTATCAACTAGACAAACTTTCTTTCCCATAATGGCAAGGGCTGTACCAACATTTGCAGAAGTTGTTGTTTTGCCGACCCCGCCCTTGCCAGAAGTGACCACAATTGCCTCACCCATTCATTATTCCCCCTTCAAGCCTAGTTAAATTGGGTCTCAGATGAGCTAATTGTTGAATCCGTTCAATAATGATTGTCCCATTTTCATCAATATATGCGCATTCCATATCATTTCGAAATGATGGCTCCTTCTGATCGGGTGGCCTACTTAAAATATCGGAGATCCTCAGCTGTGTCGGCTTCATCAAGGAGGCGGCAATCACTGCATTTCGATTCCCTTCAAAACCAGCATGAGCTATGCCTTTTAAAGCCCCCATGACAAAAATATTGCCCGTTGCCATGACTGTCCCGCCAGGATTGACATCTCCTATCAGCAACAAATCCCCTCTAATTTTCAACACTTGCCCAGAACGGACGACTTTAGCAACTGAGATAACATCTGCTTCCTCTTTCCACTTCAACGCCTCTTCCTTTGAGATGACATTTGAATCAATTGCATCGACAATTAAATTTCTTTTTTTTCTTATTACGTCTTTTATTTTCTCTTCTTGTTCCTCCGTCAAAAAACGATTTCCAGCCTTTATCGTCACCCTGATCATCGGTTCATTTTCCTGAACATACTGCCTTTTGGAGAGCATCGAATCCAGTTCATTCACAATATCGTGAAACGAACAGGAATCATCTAAATATAATGTCAATCCATCCTTTGTGCCTTTAATCGTTACATAATATGGTCTTTGAGCTTTCACGAAGTTCACCCCAACAAAAATCTATTTCGACAGCAATAACAAAAACTCCTCTATCAAACTTTAAAACTTAATCGTTGTGTTCACCTATTTTCAAGCCCAAAACGAATTTCTTTAAAGGATAGATTAACACACAAGCTAATACAAAATTCAGAGCAAGTGTCGGTAGCAGGCGATCAATTGTAAACAATTGCAGAGGAACAGCTGTCATCCCGATTAGTAAATAAATACCGTATGTGAAAAATTCAAGCAATGCAACGGAAAGCTCAGTTAAAAAAATTAAAACAAAAATATTGGGATTGAGCACCCGCAAAGCTTGCATCACTAAATATGCCAAGGTCGGAAATGAGAAAGCATATATGCCGATAACTTGCGTGTAAACAACATCGAACAATAAACCGAAAACAATTCCATAAATGACGGCAATTTTCCGAGAGCCGTACGCTGCCAAGATGACAATCATCAATAGTAAAAGATGGGGAACTGCCACTTGGTGATCTGAAAGAAAAGGGATCGGAACAAGATCAACGATGATGCTTTCCAATACGAAAATAAACATAACCATTACGGGGAGGAAAAACGTTCTCAAGAGTCTTCCTCCTCTTCCAATTGATTGATATCAACTGTTGGAAGAACCCGCTCGATGATCATGACACGATCTATATCATAAAAGTCAGCTGATGGGGTTATATAAGCTATCTTTGTTAATCCGTACGAATCAAGTTCGACTTTTTTTACTTTTCCGATCACTAAACCTTCAGGAAACACTCCGCCAAGGCCAGAAGTCGCTACAATTTGATTTTCTTTGATTTGAGCATTTGATTCAATGATGTTCATTTCAAGAGCATTTTCCTGCTCACTGTAGCCGACAATGAGGCCGAATACCTTTCCGTTATTCGTATGAACCATTGCTGAAATCCGGTTTTTTCTGTCGGAAGCACTTAAAAGCTGAACGGTGGACGTAAATTCAGAAGTATTTTTCACTTTCCCGATCAATCCTTTTGCCGTTATAACCGCCATGTCTTTTTTGATTCCGTGCTGTTCGCCTTTATCAATTTTGATATAATCATGCCAACGATCAGGATTTCTTGCGATGACTGTCCCTTGGATCGACTTATATTTTCTTATATCGTTATCAGCAGATAATTTTAATTCTTCTTTTAATTGTCTGTTTTCCTGTTCTAATTCCTGCAGCTTTTCCTCCAATTGAATATAATTATTCAGTTGTTTGCGAAGCAGCTCGTTTTCTTCGTATGTATTTTTTAAATGATTCAAATTCTCAAAGAAGCCCGCAATATATTGTGCGGGCTGATGAAATACCTTCTGGACTAGTCCAACCGAATCTTGAATAAACTTCTCCTGCCACGAAAGATTGCGGTCTTCCTTTAGGGAAAAACCAATCAATGCCACCAAAATAATGATCCCGACAAGGAGCACAATTAATCGTTTATTTAGAAAAAATTGTGGCATGATTTACACCTCTAACTTATCTGTGGTCTTTTGTACGATTTTTGAATAGGTGGATATGTTCAAGAGCTTTTCCTGTTCCGACCGCTACACAATCAAGAGGATTTTCCGCAATGATTACAGGCATTTTCGTTTCGTCGCTTATAACTTTGTCTAAATTGCGAAGAAGGGCGCCCCCACCAGTTAAAACAATTCCTCGATCCATAATATCCGCCGCAAGTTCAGGCGGAGTTTTTTCCAAAGTAATTTTTACAGCATCTACGATCGCATAGACAGTATCGCGTAATGCCTCTGAAATTTCTGTCGCAGTAATTTCAATCGTTTTCGGAAGGCCTGTTAACAAATCTCTTCCGCGAATTTCCATGTTTTCAACACCTTCCGGAGCGCTTGCAGAACCGATTTCAAGCTTCACCGCTTCCGCTGTCCGATCACCAATCATTAAGTTGTAGGTTTTACGGATATAGTTAATGATGGCTTCATCCATTTCATCACCGGCAACACGGATAGATTGGCTTGTCACAATTCCGCCGAGAGAAATGATGGCAACTTCCGTTGTTCCCCCGCCGATGTCTACAACCATGCTTCCGGTCGGTTCCCAAACTGGAAGGTTGGCTCCAATAGCAGCCGCAAATGGTTCTTCGATCGTATACGCATCTCTAGCGCCTGCTTGTCTCGTTGCATCAATGACCGCACGTTCTTCAACCGCAGTTATTCCCGAAGGAACACAAACCATCACATAAGGTTTTCGCGAAAAAATACCTGCATTTTTTGTTGCCTGTTTTATGTAGTATTTCATCATCGTAGCAGTCGTTTCATAATCAGCAATCACTCCGTCTTTCATTGGTCGAAGTGCTACAACATTTCCAGGCGTACGCCCGATCATATTTTTTGCATCATTACCAACTGCAACAATTTGCTTTGTATCAGTTTGCAAAGCAACAACAGATGGTTCACGCACTACAATACCTTTTCCTTTCACAAACACTAACGTATTGGCTGTCCCTAAATCTATTCCAAGGTCTCTCGTACCAATTCCAAACATAGCTGTTGTATCTCCCTTTCTTCCAAAATAAATACGTTTTTATATTCATGTAAATGTCTAATCATTATTGAAAAAACCCATAAATTATATTATAACGTAATTTTTCAAAAAAAAAAGTGCTATCAATACCCTGCGTAAAATAAAAATTTGCGAGGTATTTTTCATGAAACTTGATGAAAAGCTGATCATTGTGTTGGACGCCTCAAAAATTTTTACTAAAAAATTTTCCTAGTGGAGAATAGAGGATGAAAAATAGATGTCACAGCAAATACCGCCCGTATGAAAGCCTTGATTTAATTTATCCATTGAGAATAATAACTTAAAAATATTACAAGTCCATACAAAAAATATTATTTTATGTTTACAAATCCCCCCTTTGCACTCTTTATTAGCAATGGTTTAGAATGTCAAAAAAAATAATGGTTTTTTCAGTTGATTGTGTTTCAATTCAAATGACTCCAATAAAGTATTACATAACAATTTTGCCGAAGTTTCAAGTTCATCTATTATTGAAAATCACTAAAATATGAGATTTTTCTCCAACTTTGGCTCTTCTTAAGTCGCAAACCCTTTGTAAATGCGGACATCATTTGGAGCTCGCGAGGCCGTGCAAATGTTTTTTGAAATTCCTTCTATCATGCACTTACGCATTGTAATAACGTTACTGCCCTGCTTCAAGCAGCTTTTTATCGTGTCTTTGCGAGGCTGGTCAGTATGTTATATACCGTTGTGCTGTCTCCCATCAGTCCCCCTGCAAATTCAGCAAAACGGTGGTTGCTCGCATTACGTGTCTAGAAGCGCAAAAATCTGTCCGAAAAAGCGTTAGCAGTTCAGAATCCAAAGCTATTAACTGTAATACGTGTTAGGATTGATTTTAAATGAAGGCATACTTTTTCACCCATTTATAACTCGGGAAAATAAGTTTTTTAACCATATAAAGTGTGTAAAAATAACTCCTTTTTCGCAATGACAAAATTTTGGGTGAAATGTAATGATTATACATATAAGTGGTTTTCATAAAACTTTGTTGCTGGAACTGAGGTAGAATGACTAGAGTAAAATGAATTGTGATTTTTCAATAATAAGTTAGCTGGTCTGATGCAGTTGCCAAAAAAAGAACATCAATACAAATTCAAGTGCACAATCACTTAGGCAGCAGTGCGACGAGGATCTTAACTTCAGAAGTCTGTAATCTTAAATGAAAACATGCTTCCTTACAATTCATTATAAAAGACAGGAGCATCATATGAGTAATATAAAATAGAACCTTATATATGGAAGTTTTCCAATAAAGTAAAGGGATGCTATTGATTATATATCAAGCCATTCTCCATCAGCAATAGATATTCAAAGATAAAAATTCATAAAACTGCGAATGTCATTTTTAAGCTTAAAAAATTGGAAGTCATTTATCAATAATTTCATAGATCTAATCTTCACACATCATAAAAAGAGGTGCACTTCATATCCAGTGCACCCCAACAATTGACATAGAACCTTTTAAAAAAACGTTATAAATATCCCTTTTCTTTTAAGCTGACGTATTTACGCTCTCCGATTATGATATGATCTAAAAGTTCAATCCCGATCAGCTTTCCGCATTCGGACAAGCGCCTCGTGACTTCGATATCCTCTTTGCTTGGGGAGGGATCTCCTGATGGATGATTATGGATACAAATAAAAGATGCAGCTGAACATTTCAATGCCTCCTTGAAGACTTCTCTTGGGTGAACAATTGATGTATTTAAACTGCCGATGAAAATCGTTTGCTTATGCAGCACTTGGTTTTTAGTGTTTAAATATAAACCTACGAAATGCTCTTGTTTTAAAAAGCGCATTTCTTCCATGACATAATTGGAGGCATCTTGTGGAGAACGAATGACATACCGATCTTCGTATGCGAGCTGATGAATTCTTTTTCCCAATTCTAATGCTGCTATAATTTGCACCGCTTTTGCTTTTCCAATGCCGGGTATGCCCATAATTTCCTGAACTGACGCCTCTTTTAACATTCTAAGACCCCCGAAAGTTTTTAAAAGCTTATTCGCCAGTTCAAGCACTGATTCTCCCTTTGTCCCTGTTCTCAATAAAATTGCCAGCAGCTCATGGTTGGAAAGGCCTTTTGGTCCGTTGTGTATCAATCGTTCTCTTGGTCTTTCTTCTTCTGGAAAATCTCGAATAGCGAGCATATCTTTCCCCCTTGTTTGTTACCAGTGAAATCCAAAATTTTTTAATTCTCTGTACAGTCTTGAAACAGGAAGACCGACAACTGTAAAATAATCGCCATCAATTTTTTTCACTAGCAATGAGCCGAAATGTTGAATTCCATAAGCACCCGCCTTGTCCATCGGTTCGTTTGTCTCAATGTATTCTAGGATTTCATCGTCTGAAAGCGGCCAAAAAGTAACTTTTGTTGATTCAGAAAATGTCGTATGCTTTTCACCATGAATAATCGAAACTGCTGTTAAAACAGTATGTGTTTTCCCAGAAAGTGATTTTAACATGTAATAGGCGTCACGGCGGTCTTTTGGCTTTCCTAGTATTCGATTTTCGAGGATCACCGCCGTATCTGCTCCGATAACATATGCATCTTTATACCTTTCAGCTACATGAAAGGCTTTTTGAAAGGCAAGTTTTTGAATGGCTTTTTCGGGTTCAGCTTCTTCGTCCAGCCTCTCTTCCAAATTGCTTTCAATCACAGCAAATGGTATTCCTAACAGCTTGAGGAGTTCTTTTCTTCGCGGAGAGCTTGATGCAAGTATGAGGCGTTCCATTTTTATTTCATCCTTTCAACCAATACTATCCGTATGTTATCAAAAAAGGCTTTTGCAAACAATTTTTCAAAAAGGAATTATCTAATCGCCATTAATAAAAACATTTATTCAATTTACAGAAAAAACTACATTATCTAAGGAAAACTGCTTGTGAAAATAAAAAAAGAAAACGTATGCTCGAGCAAACGCTTTCCCGTTATCAAGAAAGTTTTTCAAAAAAATCTAGCAGCGACTGCTGCAGGCTCCATAGCTGTTCATTTGCCGATTTTTCTGTTTGCAGTTTTTTTACTGCTGCCAAAATTGAATCGTCTTTTATTTGACCAGCCTCATTTAATAATGACTCTACTTTCTCTTGTTCCGGGGCGGTTCCATTCACAAAAGACGAAGACAGCTTCAGCATCTCCTCAACGACCGTTTTTGTTTTTTCGTTTCCCACCTTTCCTTCCCATTTCATCTTTTTCACAAACGTTTCAATTTGATGTGATTCAGCCATGTTTTTCAACTCTTCTGCGGTCTTTTTATCCAACGCTGCCCCAACGAATACGTAATGATCGCCGCCTTGTGGAACGATAACAGAAGGCAATCCTTTAGCCTTTATCTGCCCGCTGACGGTTTCCGCCCCTTCTTTTTTTGTAAATTTTCCGGCTTGTACCATATAAACTTCAAAAACGATGTTTTCCGCACCGCCTGGCGCTGAAGCATTGCTAACGTTCTGTCTTTGAGGAGACTTTGACACATCCCTCAATTCAGATGATACAGGCATTGAATCGTTTGAAATAAATTGCAGGGCTAAAACACCAAAACTCAGTCCAAGAATAACAGCAAATATGATCGATATCACATAATTTTTTATTTTAGGAGGCAGCGTTCTGCTATTGTTCTTTGAGAAGGCTATTTTCGGGTTTTCTTTCTTATCCTCCTCATCATCCGGCAAAATCCAAGGAAAAGATGTCTCCTCTTCGTTCTTATCCTCTGATGCTGCCATTTCTTTTTCAGCCTTCACCTTTTCCTCCCAGCTGGATACTTTTAATTGTTTGCCAGTTTCACTTGGTTCAGCAGAAACATCCGTATCGTTGGAAAAATTGTTTTCCTGACCGTTGATTTTAATGGTTATTTTCGATGATGGCTTGTCCAAAATGATCACCGCCCTTTTTATGCTGGACAAACTTTTTTTTATGCTAACATATGTAAAATAAAAAAGAACGAGACATTTGTCGCCTCGTTCATAATTGTTGTCGTTATTTTTCGACATCCTCGTACTCATGAGCTATGTTTTATATGTTTTCTCACTTCACCGATAAAATAAAGGGAACCTGTAATAATGAGAACCGTTTCGTCATCCATTGTGTTGATAATCTTTTCATAGGCAAGCTCCCAATTGTCTGCATACTCTTTATCCTTCATGTCGCAAGCCTCGTATAATTCTTTCGCATCAGCTGCTTTCGGGAAATGAAAGGTTGTAAAAATAATTCGATTTGCCATTTGTGCAGCCTGCTCGATCATTTCTTTATATTGCTTGTCCTTCACACACGAAAATAACATGATGATTTTCTTATCAGGGTAAAACTTTTGTACAGTTTCTTTCAACGCTGCCATTCCTTCCGGATTATGTGCTCCGTCCAAAATGACTCTCGGTTTTTCCTTTACTTCTTCAAACCGCCCTTTCCAAAAAGTGCGCTTCAATCCTTCCTGTATATGCTCCTCCTCTATGATAAACGAATAATAAACTCTTAAATAATCAAGCGTCATGACACTCAGTGCAGCATTGATCGCTTGATGGTTTCCTTTCATCTGTAATGAAAGGCTGTTATATCGTTTAAAGGGGGTTTGTACAAAAAATTCATCAAAATCTCCTGCGTGAAAATCCCTAGTGAGCCAATAATGCTTTGCTTTTTTTTCTTTTGCAACACGCTCAATGACATCAAGGGCTTCCTTTTGTTCCACAGCTGTAATGACAGGAACTCCGTTTTTAATAATGCCTGCCTTTTGCTCTGCAATCTCTTCTATCGTTGAGCCAAGGATGTTTAAATGATCATGTCCAATCATTGTAATCACTGAAAGAATAGGATTCGCAATATTCGTAGAATCCCATTTTCCCCCGAGTCCTGTTTCTAATAAAACAACATCCGGCACGTTGATTTTACCAAAATAATAAAACATCATCGCAGTAATGACTTCAAACTCTGTCGGTGCTCCAAGCTCCGTTTTCTCAAGCTCGTCAACAACCGGTTTGATCACATTGGATAGCTGCAATATTTCCTCTTCAGAAATGGGATTGCCATCTATTGTAATTCGTTCATTGAATGATTCCAAATAAGGCGAGGTGAAAGCACCTACTTTATATTCAGCGGCTTTTAACACCTCTTGCATAAAAGCAATCGTTGATCCTTTCCCGTTTGTTCCGGCTACATGAATGAAGCGGCATCTTCTTTCCGGATGATCAAGCTTTTCCATCATCCATTCCATTCGCTGGAGACCAGGCTTTATTCCAAAGGTTAGGCGGGAATGTATCCACTTGAGTGCTTCTTCATATGTTTGAAACATATAAATTCGCCTCCTTGAACTCTCGAACATTTTCAATGAATTTGAATGGCCGGATGTATCATAAACGTTTTGATGGAAGAAAATCCGGGGCATACCCGGATTTGTTTTAGCCTTTCAGCTCCTGAAGTCGTTTTAACACCGCCTGCTGTTTTTCTAAATAGTCCTTTTCTTTTGCCCGCTCTTCTTCTACGACTTCTTTCGGTGCTTTTTTAATAAATCCTTCATTGGCAAGCTTTTTCTGAACGCGCTCGACTTCTTTATTCCATTTCTCTAATTCTTTTTCAAGCCGTTTGATTTCTTCTTCCACATTAATGAGTCCTTCAAGAGGAAGAAATACTTCTGCCCCGCTCACAACAGCTGTCATAGCCTTGTCAGGAGCTTCAATGTTTGTATCAATTGTTAATGAGCTAGGATTGCAAAATCTCTCTAAATAGCTGCGGTTTTTCTCCAACTGGTTTTTAACTTCTTCACTATGAGCATGAATGATCATATCCACCTGCTTCTTCATCGGCGTGTTCACTTCAGCGCGAATATTACGGACTGAGCGAATCACATCAACTAGAAGCTTCATTTCGTTTGCAGCTTTTTCATCAGAAAGCTCCTGACGTACAACCGGCCATGAAGCAATTGTAATCGATTCTCCCTGATGAGGAAGGTGCTGCCAAATTTCTTCTGTTATAAACGGCATAAAAGGATGAAGGAGTCGCAATGTTTGATCTAACACATATGCCAAAATGGAACGAGTTGTCTTTTTCGCTTCCTCATCATTTCCGTACAGCGGAATTTTTGCCATTTCAATATACCAGTCGCAAAAATCATCCCAAATAAAATTGTACAGCACCCGACCGGCTTCGCCAAATTCATATTTTTCCGCAAGTCTTGTGACAAGCTCAATCGTTTCATTTAACCGTGTGAGAATCCATTTATCTACCACTGATTTTTTTCCGTTTAAATCAATTTCTTCATATGTTAAACCGTTCAAATTCATCAGTACAAAGCGGGAGGCGTTCCATATTTTATTGGCAAAATTCCACACGGCTTCTACTTTTTCAAAGCTGAATCTTAAATCCTGCCCTGGGCTTGAGCCGGTAGCTAAAAAGTAGCGCAAAGAGTCCGCACCGTATTTGTCAATAACATCCATCGGATCGACGCCATTGCCTAATGATTTGCTCATTTTTCTTCCTTCTGAATCGCGCACAAGTCCATGAATCAAAACATCTTTAAACGGTCTTTTCCCAGTAAACTCCAATCCTTGGAAAATCATCCGCGAAACCCAAAAGAAAATAATGTCATACCCGGTAACAAGGACATCTGTCGGATAATAGCGTTTATAATCTTTTGCCTCTTTATCAGGCCAGCCCATTGTTGAAAACGGCCATAAAGCAGAGCTGAACCATGTATCTAACACATCTGGATCCTGCTCCCAATTTTCAATATCTTTAGGCGGCTCATGATCAACATAAACTTCGCCTGTTTCCTTATGATACCAAGCTGGAATGCGATGTCCCCACCATAACTGACGGGAAATACACCAGTCGCGAATGTTTTCCAGCCAATGCAAATACGTTTTTTCAAATCGTTCAGGAATAAAATGAACTTTCCCTTCTGTTTTCTGAAGGTTCAAAGCAGCTTCGGCCAAAGGCTTCATTTTCACAAACCATTGAGTTGATAAATACGGCTCGATAACTGCTCCGCTTCGTTCACTATGGCCTACGGAATGGATATGCTCTTCAATTTTAAATAAAATTCCTTCCTCCTGCAGGTCTTTCACCAACTGCTTCCGGCATTCAAAGCGATCCATTCCTTCATATTTTCCAGCTTTTTCATTCATTGTCCCGTCTTCATTCATGACTAATATTCTTTCTAAATTGTGGCGGTTTCCGATTTCAAAGTCGTTCGGATCGTGTGCAGGAGTTATTTTTACTGCTCCTGAACCGAATTCCATATCGACATATTCATCTGCGACGATCGGAATTTCCCGTCCTGTTATTGGCAGCTTCACTGTTTTTCCGATTAAATGCTTATACCTATCATCATCAGGATGAACAGCCACTGCTGTATCCCCAAGCATCGTTTCCGGGCGAGTGGTCGCGACTTCAATATATCCGGATCCATCAGCCAGCGGATATTTTAAATGATAAAGAGCCCCTTTCACTTCTTTATAAATGACTTCGATATCGGAAAGGGCTGTTTTTGTCACCGGATCCCAGTTAATAATGTACTCTCCTCGATAAATAAGACCTTTTTTATAAAGCGATACAAAAACCTCTCTTACAGCTTTTGAAAGACCTTCATCAAGGGTGAACCTCTCTCTTGTGTAGTCAAGACCTAGGCCTAATTTTGCCCATTGTTTGCGAATATGGTCTGCATATTCTTCCTTCCATTTCCATGTTTCTTCTACAAATTTTTCCCGCCCGAGATCATACCGACTTTTCCCTTCTTCGCGCAGCTTTGCTTCCACCTTGGCTTGTGTGGCGATTCCCGCATGATCCATCCCTGGCAGCCACAAAACATCGTACCCTTGCATTCGCTTCATTCGGGTAATAATATCTTGAAGAGTTGTATCCCATGCATGTCCAAGGTGAAGCTTACCGGTGACGTTTGGCGGAGGAATAACGATCGTGAAAGGAGTTTTCCCCTCATCATCTTTTGCTTCAAAAAATTTTCCCTCGAGCCAAAATGCATACCGATCCTCTTCAACCGTTTTCGGATCGTATTTTGGGGAAAGAGTGATTTCTGAATTCGACATATTTATGAAAACCTCCTTATTTTCATTCTAAAATATAAAAACTCCTTCCATCCTAAAAGGACGAAAGGAGATGTTTTCGCGGTACCACCTTTTTTCACAGATACATCTGTGCACTTCTTTCAGGTAACGGCTAATGCCGGCTCCCTTTACTAATAGCTTTCAAGGAAGCTGCTCCAGGGCGACTTTCCAACGGGATCTCCTAGGAAATCTTCCAGCCTGCGATTTCCCTCTCTGGAAGGAGTCGTTCGTTGTACTACTCCCCTTCAACACATTTTCACAAACTATATAAATTTCTATATTTAATAGTACTAAAAAATTGTTTTTTTCGTCAATATTTTCCCCATCTTCCTTAACCTTTAAACAAAAATCACAAAATGTTCTTTATTTCATAATATAAATTAACAAAGTTGAAGGTGATCAACATGAGAAAAAAAATAAAACCATACTATATTCAATCGTTTATTAAACAATTCCGATCTACTCTTGAACAGTTCATCGTTCCTTTAACGATTTTTCAGGGAATTCGAACAATCCTTTTACCAACTATGTTTGATATTATTTTATTAGCCATTTTACTATTTCTAGCAGCCGCGTTGTATATGGAACGGGGTTAAAGCTGACAGATCCCCCATTCATTCTGATGCCAATGAATCGTTTTCTAGTTTTTCATTCCATTTTAAAGCAATGTACCCGGTATTTTTCATTTGCCAGTATGCTCTTAACAGCTGTTTGCAATATTCTAATTCTCCCTTTTCGCTTTTCTTTTTTTGATATTGCCGGACAAGCTTTAATAATTTGGCTGGATAAGATAAATAGCTTATCAACAGCAATCTCTCAGTTTTTGTTAAAGGAAGCACTTTTTCGTACTCTGATATATATTGCACATTTTCATCACTAACGGTTGGTTCTGCTTCGGAGAGGTTCATAAACATTAAGAAAAGGTCATAAATTGGAGTAGCAAATGCTGCATCTTCCATATTAATAAAATAAATTTTCCCTTTTGGATCTAACAGAAAATGAGATAAGGAGACATTTACTTTGTTCAGTGCAATTCGCATGTGAGGGGATTGCTTTATTTCGTTATACCACTCATCAAGCTTTGCTTCAGCAAATAAGATGGCTTGCCTCGTTTCAAAATAATAGCTGAAGACCGCCAATTCAAAAGGCGACATATACCATTTTTTTTCGATTTGTTCCATAAATGCTTCCAGCAGGTTGAAATTTCTCTTCCACTTGTTCTGAATCTGTTGATACACATTTTCGAGCTGAACTAGAGGTATGTTGATTTCCTGTTTTGTTTTTTTATGGAGTTTCGCTAAGTGGTAAAAAAGGATTGAGGCATTTTTTTCATCAACGATTGAACCTTCCATCCAAGGCATTAAATAAAACGATTTCGTTGAGTCATTAACAAACACATTTCCGTTCGTTGTCCTATAAATCGGCACGATTCCTAAAGATGGAAAGTCGTGAAAAATTGAATATAATTTTAGAATGTTTCTTTGCTTTTTAATCGTTGTTCGTTTTAAAGCATATGTTCTTTTTTCACAATGAATTTTCAAGACATTTTTTGTTTTTTTCTCTAAATAAATCGGTTTGATTGGATAATGCTGCAAAATCCTCATGGCCGTTTTCAGATCATCGCTCATCTTCCCACACGCCTTTAAAGAAAATAAAGAAAAGCTTGAGGTGGTTGGATCCCTCTCAAGCCGCTTGCAAAAATTACGTTTGTTGTGTTTCAAGAACCGGGATATATAAAATGTCTCCTTCACTAATCTCTTTATCATGGTGAAATTGATTTACTCGATTGAGCTGCTGGAGCGTAATGTTGTAGCGTTCGCAAATATTTTCGAGCGAGTCTCCCTGCTGGACAATGTACATTCTTAATTTAGAAAATTCTTCTTCCTCATTTTTCGTAAACAATTTTGTTAAATATAAGGTGTTATCATTTTTCCTTACAGATTCTTTTTCTTCATCGTCTTTTTCGACATAATTGGAAATTTTATTGATCACTGGCTTTTCTTCTTCTATGCGGCCTTTCTCTTCCAAACTGACTTGATTTTTCTTCGCTTCAACAGTGAATGTATCGTAATCCGTTTCCGTTTCTTCTTCTCTCTTTAATGGCATCATAAAAACAATGTCTGCCGTCTCTTCATTGTCATCCTTTTGAACAGCATCACGATCATGTTCGATTTGCTCATTTTGATCGCGTTCGGCTGTATCGAATTCGAAATATTCATTAAGACTTTTCTGTTCATTGTCTTTTTCAATATTTTCCGCTTTGTTGATTGGTTCATCGTTGAAACGATTTTCTTTGATCGTTGATTCGGTTTCATCTTCTTCCCTTACATCAGACTGTCGAACGGATGAGATTTCCGCTTCAGCATCTATGATCTCGTCCACTTCATTTGCAGCAGTTTCTTCCGCCTGCTCTTCTCGAATTCCGTAAATGGATAGATCAGCTATAAGCTTTAAACCATTTGCTTCCGGAAAATCATAATCAAATGATTCAATCGCCACAAACACCTCTTCTAAATTGGCAATTCTTTTTTTCGGTATTGTAATATCGACCGGAAGCTCGTGTCTAAATTCCATTACACCGTCATTTCTCGCTTCTACATTTTGTATATAACGGGCGATGGAGGAGGTTTGAAGAAGTTTATCATTCTGTTGCTCCTCTCCATCGAATTTGTATTCTCCGGAAAGCTCTAGAGCACCTTTTATCGTTACATATCCATCATGTTCTTCAATTGAGATGTCAGGTTCCAGTGAAATGGACAATAGTTCAGAAGGTTGAAAATGATGGCGAAACAAGACCGATTCCTCTACCGAAAATCGTAAAACGGACGTTTCTTCAATGGACATGCGGACTTCCTCCTTTCTCCAATCAATCTAATTTATCGTGCCATTAAAGATGTATGAAGGAGGATGGCAAAATATGCACGGGAAACAAAAATAAAAGGACCAGCTTCAATCAGAAGCTAGTCCTTTTAGCTCGTTATCTCAAAACCGAAAAAGCTTTTTCACATGCTTCTATTGTTTTTTCAATATCTTCATCCGAATGCTCTGTTGACAGAAACATTCCTTCAAATTGGGAAGGAGGCAAGTAAATGCCTTCATCCGCCATAACACGATAATACTTTGCAAAAAAATCAAGGTTTGATGTTTTTGCTTTTTCGTAATTGACAACATCTTCATTTGTAAAGAAAAATCCGATCATTGATCCCGCTCTATTAATTGTATGAGGGATTTCATATTTTTGAGCAGCTTTGCGCAATCCTTCCTCTAATTTATCCGCTTTTCTTTTAAATTCTTTATATGTGTCTGGTGTAAGCTGAATGAGTGTTTCATATCCGGCTGTCATCGCAAGCGGATTTCCTGAAAGTGTCCCCGCTTGATAAATAGGACCGACAGGAGCGATTTTTTCCATGATGTCTGCCCGTCCGCCATAGGCTCCGACTGGAAGTCCTCCTCCAATGACTTTTCCTAAACATGTCAAATCCGGAGTCACTCCAAAGTATCCTTGAGCGCAATGATAGTCAACGCGAAAACCGGTCATCACTTCGTCAAAAATCAGAAGCGATTCGTATTGTTTGGTGATCTCGCGCAAGCCTTCTAAAAAGCCTTCTTTAGGCGGTACAACACCCATATTTCCGGCTACTGGCTCGACGATCACGGCAGCTATGTCTTCGCCAAATTTTTCAAAAGCAAAGCGGACGCTCTCTAAATCATTATATGGAACAGTAATCGTATGCTGGGCAATTCCTTCCGGCACCCCTGGACTATCCGGAAGCCCTAATGTGGCAACTCCTGATCCAGCCTTAATGAGCAGCGAATCTCCATGGCCATGATAACATCCTTCAAATTTTAAAATTTTATTTCTTCCCGTATATCCGCGGGCAAGGCGCAATGCGCTCATTGTCGCTTCCGTACCAGAGTTCACCATCCGCACAATTTCAACGGAAGGAACCCTCTCCACAACGAGCTCCGCCAGCTTATTTTCAATCAAGGTCGGCGCCCCAAAGCTCGTTCCTTGCTCCGCTATTTTCTTTAATGCTTCAACAACTCTGTCATTGGCATGTCCTAAAATTAACGGTCCCCAAGAAAGAACATAATCAATATATTCGTTGCCATCAATGTCATACACTTTAGAACCTTTTCCGCGCTCAATAAAGATCGGATTCATTTGAACGGATTTAAACGCGCGCACAGGGCTGTTGACCCCGCCGGGCATCAATGTCTTCGCTTTTTCAAATGCTTTTTTCGAACGTTCATATTTCATGAAATGAGCCCCCTTTTCAATAATCAGACTGTTCATCTAACCAACGGGCAACATCTTTTGCATGGTACGTAATCATTAAATCCGCGCCGGCTCTTTTCATGCTTGTAAGCATTTCAAGGACAGTGCCTTTTTCATCAATCCATCCATTTTCAGCTGCCGCTTTAATCATTGAGTACTCGCCGCTTACATTATAAGCAACGACAGGAAGGTTAAAATGATTTTTAACATCACGGACAATGTCTAAATAAGAAAGCGCCGGTTTCACAATTAAAAAATCGCATCCTTGTTCAACATCTGCTTCTGCTTCCCTTAATGCCTCCAGCCTGTTAGCCGGATCCATCTGGTACGTCTTCCGATCACCGAATTTCGGCGTGCTTTCAGCTGCTTCCCGGAACGGTCCGTAAAAAGCACTGGCATATTTGACCGCATATGACATAATTGGAATATGAACAAATCCTTCTTCATCAAGCGCTTCCCGAATGGCTGCGACAAATCCGTCCATCATATTGGATGGAGCAATTATATCCGCCCCGGCTTTTGCCTGGCTGACAGCTGTTTTGGCTAATAATTTTAACGAAGCATCATTTACAATTTGTCCGTTTTCCACAACTCCGCAATGACCGTGATCAGTATATTCGCATAGACAAGTATCTGCGATAACGACAAGATCAGAATGCTGCTGTTTAATTTGAGCGATAGCCCGCTGCACGATGCCATGATCATGGTATGCTCCTGAACCGACTTCATCCTTTTCATGAGGAATGCCGAATAAAATAACTGATTTAATTCCCAGCTTGACAACTTCTTCAATTTCTTCATTTAACAGGTCCAATGAAACTTGAAAAACTCCCGGCATCGATTGCACTGGATTTTTTTGATTTTCTCCTTCGACAACAAAAATCGGATATATTAAATCTTCTTTATGAAGGCGGGTTTCCCTGACCATAGCCCGCAGATTAGCTGTATGCCGCAATCGTCTGTGCCGTGCAAAATTCAGCATGATCTATTCCTCCCTTTTTTCTGCGTATGTACACATTTTTTCCAGCATTCCATCAATTGTATATTTTTCCGGCATAATGCAAGTACACTTTATTTTATAAGACAGCAATTTATCTCTTGTTATCGGTCCGATGCAAACAAACACAATATCCCGAACCCTGTTTTCCAGCCCGTTTCTTTTGACAATTTGCATAAATGCAGAAGCTGTGGAAGAACTCGTCAGCGTAATAAAATCAATCGTTTTATTTTCAAGCAAATGCAACACTTCTTTTTCATTTTCCAACAATTGTATTGTTTCATAAACAACAAAATCAAAGAAAAAAATCTTTTTTTCTGTTAATACTTCACGTAAATAAGTGCGTGCCAAATTCCCGCGGGCAATTACTATTTTGCTGTCTTGCCGAACATGATCGATTAATTCTTCCGCTAAGCTTTCGGCACGAAACTCTTCAGGACATAAAGAAACCTTCCATCCTATTTTCTCCGCAGCTTTTTTTGTCTTTATACCGACACAAGCAACGTTGACGTTTTTCAGATCTTCTAATTCCAATGACAAGTCTTTTACATGTTCGGAAAAATATTGAACGCCGTTTGCACTAGTAAAAACAATCCAGTCTTTAGATGTTAACTGTTTTAAAACGGGGAGGGCATTGAAATCCGTTTCTGTTTTCCTCGTTGCAATTAACGGAACTTCTATAGGACAGCCTCCCGCCGCTTGAATTTTCTTTGAGAATTCGGCAGCCTGGCTGTTCGCTCTCGTCACTAACACATTAAAACCATTCAATGGTTTTTCAGCACTCATTCATGGTTTAGCTCCTTTCTCACTTGTTCGACCAGCTCTTTGGCGCCTTGAGACGATAGAAGTGCTGCCATATCCTTTCCAAGTAAATTCGGATCTTTTCCAGTTTTCGTCTCTTTATATACCGTTTTTCCATTCGGAGATGCAACAAGTGCTGTTAACACAATTTCTTCATTTTCATCAACTTGAGCTAAACCGGCAATAGGCACTTGACAGCTCCCTTCCATATCATGCAAAAAAGCCCGCTCTGTTAAAACGGCTTTCTCCGTCCGTTCGTCATTTAGTTTTCTTAAAGCTGCAAGCAGTTCATGATCATCTTCTCGGCATTCTATCGCCAAAGCTCCCTGACCGACTGCCGGAACGCACATATCAGGCGGTAAAAAGTACGCTTTTTCCAATTCGTCTTTCCAGCCCATTCGTTTAAGACCTGCTGCTGCTAAAATGATTGCATCATAATCGTTGCCTTCCCGCAGCTTCTTTAGACGCGTATCAATATTTCCGCGAATCCAACGGACGGTTACATCGGGGCGGACGGCTAAAATTTGGGCGCTCCTTCTTAAGCTGCTCGTTCCAACAACAGCGCCAGCTTTCAGATCTCTTAAAGTTTGGCAATCCTTCGAAATCAAAACATCGCGGTAATCTTCTCGTTTAGGAATGCAGCCGATCGTCAAGCCATTCGGCAAGACAGACGGCACATCCTTCATGCTGTGCACGGCCATATCAATATCACCGTTTAGCATAGCCTGCTCAATTTCTTTTACAAAAAGGCCTTTCCCGCCTACTTTTGAAAGAGTGACATCAACTATTTTATCACCTTTTGTGACAATTTCTTTTATTTCGAATTCAAATGGGACTCCAAGCTCTTTTAATCTCTCGATCACCCAATTTGTTTGGGCGATTGCTAACCGACTTCGCCTTGACCCGACAATAATTTTTCGCATAAACATCCTCCTGAGCACATGCATTAATGGAAATTCGATAAGCTTCCAAATAAAAAGAAATTAACTAACAGCACTAAAAATGAGGCAACGTTTAAAAAGGCAATTCTTTTCCATTGCCACTCTTTTACTACTCTGGCATACAAATAAAAACTGTATATGCCTAAAACAGAAAATGAGCCGATCACTTTTGCATCATACCAGTTCAAATTTGGCACCTTTAAATAAGCCCATATCATTCCTAAAATGAGAGCTAATAGCAATATAGGTACACCGATCATATTTAAAACATATGTCATATAATCCAGTTTTGCCAAATCTTGAATGCGATGAAGCCTTTTCCCCCATTTTTTCTTTTTTAATAAGTTGTGCTGTATCAAATAAAGAATGGAAAAAACAAATGAAAGCGAAAACGCTCCGTATGATAGTATCGCCATCGTGATATGGATCAATAACAGTTCTGAAATTAACCTGCTGGATACTTCAGTCGATACTGCCTCTGAAGGAGCAAACGTCCGGATGGCCATAATGATAAAACCAATGACATTCGTAAAGAAGACAATAAAATCGACTCGAAGCAGCCGATTGATCACAAGGGAAAGAGTGACCAATACCCATGCATAAAAATAAAGACCTTCCGCTATGTTTAAAACCGGAAATCTGCCCGTTTGCGCCATTTGCGAAAATAAAAAAAAGGATTGTAAAACCCAGACAATAGAAAGTAACCAGAAGGCTATTTTGTTTGCCTTCCGGTTATGATGCAAAAAATCTATAAAATATAAGAAAACGCTCAATGCATATAAAACAATCATCAATTCGTTTAATCTAATGATATTCCAATCAAACATATATTAGTTTTTCCTTTCACTTACATTTCAAGTGAAACATTTTTTGAATGCGTTTTTAATTGAACGGAAGGAGTTTGTTCTATTAATTCTTCATCTAAATCTAAATTAAAAATCTCTTTAAATAATTCCAAAGATTGTTCGCCATTTGGAAGAGCAGCCAGCTCTTTCACTTTTAAAATCGGATCTCTCAACATTTGATTAACAATGCTTTTCGTATGTTTATTTAATATTTTTCTTTCGCGTTCTGTCAAATTCGGCAGCTTCCGTTCAATACTTTTCATTGTTTCCGATTGGATAAGAAGAGCTTTTTCCCTCAATGCAGCAATAACCGGAACAACCCCTAATGTATTCAGCCATTTCGAAAACTCCAAGACCTCTCGCTCGATCATGATTTCAATTTGTTCAGCCGCTTCTTTTCTTTCCTGCAAATTCGCTTCGACAATTCCTTCCAAATCATCAATATCATATAAAAAAATGCTGTCTATTTCACTCAATGCAGGATCTAAATCGCGTGGAACCGCAATATCCACCATCAGAAACGGGCGGCCTTTTCTTAACTTTTCAACATCTAACATCATGTCTTTCGAAATCACAAAACTCTTTGCACCTGTTGAACTAATTAAAATATCTGCCTCAATAAGCGCACACTGAAGCTCAGACATCATTTTTGCTTGTCCGGAAAAACGCTTCGCCAATTCATTCGCCTTTTCAAATGTACGGTTCATAACCGTAATTTGTTTGACTCCGCTGCCATGTAAATTTTGTACGGCAAGCTCTCCCATTTTTCCTGCGCCTAAAATAAGCACATGCTTGCTGGATAGGTCGCCGAAAATTTTTTTTGCCAATTCTACGGCAGCATAGCTGACGGAAACAGCATTTGAACCGATTTCCGTTTCCGAATGGGCTTCTTTAGCCAATGTTACTGCCTGTTTAAACAGTTGATTAAAAATCGTTCCGATCGTGTTATGTTCTTGAGCTAATAAAAAGCTTGAACGGACTTGTCCTAAAATTTGCGTTTCGCCTAAAATCATAGAATCCAGGCCGCATGCCACCCGAAACAAGTGCTGGACAGCCTGTTCATTTTCAAAGTATTTTAGATACGAATCGAACTCCTCAATGTCCATATTGAACCATTCAGCTAAAAATGCTTTTATATAATAACGCCCTGTATGAAGCTGATCAACAACTGCATAGATTTCTGTCCGGTTGCAGGTGGAAACGATCACGTTTTCCAAAATGCTTTTTTCATTCTTCAACCGTTTCATTGCAGAAACTAAATCATTGCTGCTAAAACTCAACCTTTCGCGAATTTCAACAGGGGCTGTTTTATAATTTAACCCAACAGCTAAAATATGCATCTCCGACCCCCCAAAAGCAAATACATACTGACTTTATTATAACAAAATATCGACAAAAAAATGTGAACAGTATATGAAACTGTATGATATGATGATAAAGTAAGAAACAGATATAAATTATATTAATTATTACATTAAAAATATTATCAAAAAAGAGAGCCGGAATCAAGTCATCAAAACAGAGGTGATCGTTAAGTGCGTTGGACGTTTGTTGCTATGATTATGCTGGAGATCGGGCTTTATTTCTTGTTGAAAAATTTCGATCTCTTTTTCAATATGAACATGAACACTTTGCCTTTCTTTTTTATCATGTTTGGCATCGCCTTTATGGTTCAGGCAAAAGCGGAAAAGGATGACCAAGCAATCGTTCCTGCCGTTCTGCTGCTTGGCCTTGGCATCCATTTTTTATGGGGAAAATCATTCCCGTTCTGGCCTGATGATTTAACCGCAATGATCTGGATCATTGCCCTTGCTTTCATTATTCGGTCTGCTCAAGCAAAAAGCGGGTTTGCACAAGGATTTATCCTTCTTTTGATCGGAAGTTTCCTTTACTATTTTCCTTCCGCTTTGACATCTTTTATTCAAAAGAGCGTTTCCAATTGGCAAGCCTTTTGGCCGATTCTTTTTGTTATTGCAGGTTTGTATTTATTGTTTTTCAGAAAAAAATAAAAGGAAACAGCTCGAAGCGGTTAAGCTTCTCGAGCTTTTCCTTCTGTATCCAGCCTAAAGCAATTTCATTTTATGATAGGAATGGATAAATGGCTGACCATGCATCCTCTTTTCCGTAACCAGTTTCTGCTGAAAAAAGAATAAGCGGATCATTTTTTTCCATTTTTAGCGTTTCTTTCACTACTTTTAAGTGTTTTTGCCATTTTCCTTTAGGAATTTTATCCGCCTTTGTGGCGACAATTACAGCAGGAATTCCATGATATTTTAAAAATTCGTACATCATGACATCATCAGATGTAGGTGCATGGCGGATGTCTATGATAAGAATACATGCTTTAAGCTGTTCTCTTTTGAGCAAATACGCTTCGATCATTTTCCCCCATTTTTCCCGCTCCCTTTTCGACACTTTGGCAAATCCATATCCGGGAACATCAACGAAATAAAATTGATCGTTAATTAAATAAAAGTTTAACGTTTGCGTTTTCCCAGGCTTTGAAGAGGTTCTCGCCAAATTTTTTCTATTGATCATTTTATTAATAAACGAAGATTTCCCGACGTTAGACCTTCCTGCCAGAGCGATTTCTGGAAAATCGGTTGATGGATATTGATCAGATTTAACCGCACTTATGACAATTTCTGCTTTTGTTACCTTCATTCTTTTTCTCCTGCCAATGCATGTTTTAATACTTCATCCATATGTGAGACAAGAACAAAAGTCAATTCTTTTCTCACGCTTTCTGGTATATCATCTAAATCCTTTTCATTTTCCTTCGGCAAAATAATTTTCTTTAAACCGGCACGATGGGCGCTTAATGTTTTTTCTTTTAAACCGCCTATCGGCAGAACGCGGCCTCTTAAAGTAATTTCACCTGTCATTCCGACTTCTTTTCGAACCGGTCTTCCAGTTAATGCTGAAATAAGCGCCGTTGCCATCGTAATGCCTGCAGACGGTCCATCTTTTGGAACAGCTCCTTCAGGCACATGAATATGGATATCATATTGTTCGTGGAAATCTGGATCTATCTTTAGTTCTTTTGTTCTAGATCGAATATAGCTGAAAGCGGCTTGAGCCGATTCCTTCATGACATCTCCGAGCTTTCCGGTTAAAATCAGCTTGCCTTTACCCGGAGAGATGGACACTTCAATGGACAGCGTATCGCCGCCGACCGTCGTATATGCGAGACCGGTCGCCACACCGATTTGATCCTGCAATTCTGCCTGACCGTATCGAAACAATTTTTTGCCCAAAAAGTCTTCAAGAGTTTTAGCGGTTACAACAATTCTTTTTCTTTCACCTGTTACAATCGTTTTCGCTGCTTTTCGGCATATTGCTGCGATTTGGCGTTCTAACCCTCTTACCCCTGCTTCGCGCGTATAATAACGAATTATATTTAAAATTGCTTCTTCTCTTATTTGCAAGTGACCTTTTTTCAGTCCATGCTCTTTTAATTGTTTTGGAAGAAGATGATCTTTGGCGATATGAACTTTTTCTAATTCGGTATAACCGGCAATTGTGATAATTTCCATTCTGTCGCGCAGCGGACCTGGAATAGTTGCTAAATTATTGGCTGTCGCAATAAACATGACTTTTGATAAATCATATGGCTCTTCAATATAATGATCGCTGAAATTATGGTTTTGCTCCGGATCCAGCACTTCAAGAAGAGCAGCTGAAGGATCACCGCGAAAATCGCTGGACATTTTATCAATTTCATCCAGCAAAAATACCGGATTAATCGTTCCCGCTTTTTTCATCCCTTGAATGATCCGACCCGGCATCGCACCGACATATGTTCTTCTATGGCCTCTTATTTCCGATTCATCCCGAACGCCACCAAGAGAAATTCGAACGAACTTTCTATTTAATGATTTTGCAACAGAACGGGCAAGAGATGTTTTCCCAACGCCAGGCGGTCCCACTAAACATAAAATAGGGCCCTTAAGCGAATTTGTTAATTTTTGCACTGCTAAATATTCAAGCACCCGTTCCTTTACTTTATCTAGTCCGTAATGCTCTTCATTTAAGATCACTTCCGCCAGCTTTATATCCAGTCTGTCCTCTGTTGCCTTGTTCCACGGCAAGGAAATAAGCCAGTCTAAGTAATTGCGGATCACCGCACTTTCAGCGGATGTTGAAGGGATTTTTTCATATCGGCTGAGCTCTTTCATAGCCGTTTTATAAACATGTTCCGGCATTCCCGATTTTTCGATTTTTTCAGTCAAATCTTCTATTTCGCCCGTTTTCCCTTCCTTTTCTCCGAGCTCTTTTTGAATGGCCTTCATTTGTTCGCGCAAATAATATTCTTTTTGCGTCCGTTCCATTGATTGACGGACCCGCTGGCCTATTTTCTTTTCAAGCTGCAGGACTTCCTTCTCATTATGGAGCATTTGAATAATTTTATTTAATCTTTCTTTCACATCAAATGTTTCTAATATTTCTTGCTTATCTTTCAGTTTGATCGGCAAGTGGGAAGCAATAATATCGGCCAATCTTCCTGGTTCATCTATATCCAAAACGGTTGCAAACGTCTCACTTGAAATTTTTTTAGACATTTTTATGTATTGCTCAAAATATTCAAGCGCAGTTCGCATCAAAGCTTCTTCTTCAACATCTTTTTGAAGCGGTTCTTCATAAGTATCAACTTGAACAGAAATATATGGTTCCTTGCTTTCAAAACTTTTGATTTCGCCTCTTTTTTGTCCCTCGACAAGCACGCGAATGGTGCCGTTCGGCAGTTTGAGCATTTGCTTAATTTTCGTCAGCGTTCCAATATGGTATAAATCATCCTCTTTTGGATCATCTATTGAAACTTCCTTTTGTGTTGTTAAAAATATCATATGATCATCCATCATCGCCTTCTCAAGCGCCTGTACAGATTTATCGCGTCCTACATCTAAATGTAGCACCATCGATGGATAAACTAACAAACCTCGAAGCGGTAGGAGGGGGACGATTCTATTCTCTTTTTTCGCCATATTTTTACACCTCCATCATGTGAAAAATAGATTATACAGCGTCCTTGTTCAATTCTATCCTATTCTTTCTGCACTGTCTATTTTCAAACTTAACTTTATTGAAAGGAATAAATAACTGCCTCAACAAAAATAAAGGTTCAGTGCCACGGCCTGAACCCTGTTAGGCATTTGGAATGAAGACGCTGCTTTAAACCGATTTTTTCTCTATGATTGTCTCTGGATAAATTTGCTCCGTTGGAGGATTGATGAGCGCACAATCTAACACTTCCTGAAAGCTTCGAACAGGAATAATTTCAATGTCTTCAATCGTTTTTAAAATTGACTGCATATTCTCCTCTGGTATGATCACTTTTTTGGCACCTGCCATCTTGGCAGCTTTTATTTTTGGAATAATTCCGCCAATCGGTTTTACATTCCCATGAATGCTGATCTCTCCAGTCATCGCAACGGTATTATCAACAGGAATTTTGTGGATGGCAGAAAAAATGCCGGTTGCCATCGCTATTCCTGCACTCGGTCCATCAACAGGTACCCCGCCGGGAAAGTTTACATGAATATCATAATCATGGGCATTAACTCCCATTGATCGTAACACTGTTATGACATTTTCAACGGAGCCTTTGGCCATGCTTTTTCTTTTGATGGATTTTCCGCGGTCGCCAATGTTTTCTTCTTCTACAATACCTGTAATGTTGATCGTTCCTTTTTCTTTTGCCGGAATAATCGTCACTTCCACCTCTAATAAAGAGCCGCTGTTTGGTCCGTAAACAGCAAGACCGTTCACCAGTCCAACTTTAGGTTCATTTCCAATTTTCTTTTCATATTTTGGTGTAAGCTGGCTGGAATGGACAATCCATTCAATATCTTCGACTTTCACTTCATTTCGGTCCTCGGTGATGGCAATTCCAGCAGCAATTTGCATCATATTGGCAATTTCTCTTCCATTGCGGGCATAAGAAGTTAAAATGGATATTCCTTTTTCTGAAATTTTTACATTTACTTTTTCAGCCGCTTTCCGAGCAACGACCGCGAGTTCATCGGCCGTTAAATCTCTAAAAAATACTTCAAGGCAGCGCGAGCGAATGGCGGGCGGTATTTCAGATGGTGTTCTTGTAGTTGCCCCGATCAAGCGAAAATCAGCCGGGAGACCGTTTTGGAAAATATCATGAATATGACTTGGAATTTGAGAATTTTCTTCACTATAATAGGCGCTTTCTAAAAAAACTTTTCGGTCTTCAAGTACTTTTAACAGTTTATTCATTTGAATGGGATGGAGTTCGCCAATTTCATCAATAAACAACACGCCGCCGTGTGCATGAGTCACTGCTCCTTGTTTCGGCTGTGGAATTCCGGCTTGTCCCATCGCCCCAGCACCTTGATAAATGGGATCATGAACAGAACCTATTAAAGGATCAGCTATTCCCCGTTCATCAAATCTCGCTGTTGTTGCATCCAGTTCAACAAAAACAGCATTATGTTGAAAAGGAGACTTTTTATTTCTTTTCGCTTCTTCAAGAACGAGCCTTGCAGCAGCCGTTTTTCCTACACCAGGAGGTCCGTAAATAATAACATGCTGGGGATTCGGCCCGCATAAAGCTGCTTTTAATGCTTTGATGCCATCCTCCTGTCCGACGATGTCAGAAAAGCTTTTTGGACGAATTCGTTCTGAAAGCGGCTTTGATAATTGGATAGCTCTCATTTTTCTCAATTGTTCCATTTCTTTTTTCGACTCGCGGTCAATGGAAATTTTTTGCGTCCGCTGATTCCGCAATAAATTCCAAAAATAAAGACCGACAATGACTCCGAAAATTAATTGTATGAAAAGGGCAATCCCTGTCCAGTTCATCCTGAGTTTCCTCCTCAACAAATGTTTATCCCCTATTATCTCCTTTGCATATACGGATTAAACATATGTTGAGGACGGATTTTCATGAAAAGAAGGATCGAGTTGTATGAACTCGATCCTTCTTATTTTTATGAGAACAACTATCCTTTTACAAAACCAAACTGCTGCAAATTCAGACTAAAAAGCCCGTCAAAACCTGTCTTATGCGGAAGTTTTCGTATCTTCATTTATAATGGTTCCATCATTTGCAATCAGCTTCGGAGGAATTTTTTCTCTTACAGTGTTTGCCGTGATGACACATTTTGTAATATCATCACGAGACGGCAATTCAAACATCACATCAAGCATAATGCCTTCAATGATAGAACGAAGGCCGCGCGCACCTGTTTTTCGTTCAATTGCTTTTTTCGCAATTTCTGATAATGCTTCTTCTTCAAATTCCAGCTCAACGCCATCTAGCTCGAGCATTTTTTGATATTGTTTAACAAGCGCGTTTTTCGGTTTTGTTAATATTTCGACAAGTGCTGCTTCATCAAGCGGTTCAAGGCTGGCAATGACAGGCAAACGCCCGATAAATTCCGGAATTAACCCGAATTTTAATAAATCCTCAGGTAGCACCTTTGAAAGCAGCTGCTTTTGATCAAGCTCTTTGTTTCGGCTATCTGCTCCAAATCCAATGACCTTTTGCCCTAATCTGCGCTTGATGATTTGCTCTATGCCGTCAAATGCTCCGCCGCAAATAAATAATATATTAGTCGTATCGATTTGGATAAATTCTTGATGCGGATGTTTTCTTCCGCCTTGTGGAGGAACACTTGCTACAGTTCCTTCCAAAATTTTCAGAAGTGCTTGTTGGACGCCTTCACCAGACACATCTCTTGTAATGGATGGATTTTCTGATTTTCTAGCAATTTTGTCAATCTCATCGATGTAAATAATTCCTTTTTCCGCTTTTTCCACATCGTAATCAGCAGCTTGGATTAGCTTCAGCAAAATATTTTCAACATCTTCCCCAACGTATCCAGCTTCCGTTAACGACGTTGCGTCAGCAATTGCAAATGGAACATTCAAAATGCGTGCAAGCGTTTGTGCAAGCAGCGTTTTTCCGCTTCCTGTCGGCCCGATTAACACAATATTACTTTTGGACAGCTCAACATCATCAATTTTATTGTTTGAATTAATCCGCTTATAATGGTTGTAAACTGCAACCGCCAAAGATTTTTTTGCCTGCTCCTGCCCGATTACATATTCATCTAAGATGCTGAGAATTTCTTTCGGTTTCGGAACATCCTTAAATTCAGCCTCTTCTTCCGTGCCAAGCTCCTCTTCTACAATTTCTGTGCAAAGTTCAATACATTCATCGCATATATAGACGCCAGGACCAGCAACCAGCTTTCTCACTTGATCTTGAGTTTTTCCGCAAAACGAACATTTTAACTGTCCCTTTTCATCGTTAAACTTAAACATGATATCACCCCTTAATTTCCTTCATTGCCTCCCCACCCATATATAAACCGCACGCATGAATCGGGGAACAATGCTTTTCAAACAAAAGAAAAGTATGTATCGCATTTTATCATAAAACAAAAGAAAAGCGGTAATGAAAAGTATGTATAGTTATGTGACAATTATTATGTACAGTTTCGAACGATTTAACGCTTTTCATTTTATAAAACAAGGCACGATCAAATCGCGCCTTGTTATCAACTTTATCAAAGATCATGATGTTCCTGTAACTATATTATGCAACATCTTTTCTATTTTCTACAAGAAAATCGACCGCTTTTTTAATTTTTAAATCTTCTTTTATTCCTTCTGTTGAACCGAGTGCTCTCTTAACGCTTTCAACTGGCATATTGTACATGTCAGCCATTTTTTGCAGCTCTTCATTTACTTCTTCTTCTGTCACATCAATGTTTTCAGCTTTCGCAATTGCTTCTAATGTTAAGTTATATTTCACGCGCTTTTCAGCGTCTTTTCTCATTTGTTCACGCAATTCTTCTTCGCTTTGGCCAGAGAATTGGTAATACAGTTCTAAGTTCAAGCCTTGCAATTGCAAGCGTTGTTGAAATTCATTCATCATTCTTTCAAGTTCATTGTCAATCATCACTTGCGGAATGTCCACTTCAACATTTTCTGCAGCTTTTTCAACAAGTTCATCACGAAGTTTATTTTCAGCTTGTGTGTTCTTTTGCTCTTCTAAACGCTCTCTAATTTTCGCCTTTAATTCTTCAAGTGTTTCAACCTCATCGTTTACATCTTTTGCAAATTCATCATCCAATGCAGGGAGTTCTTTCGTTTTGATTTCATGAATTTTCACTTTAAAGACAGCCGGTTTTCCAGCAAGCTTTTCCTCATGATATTCTTCAGGGAACGTTACTTCTACATCCTTTTCTTCGCCTGCTTCAAGCCCGATCAACTGATCTTCAAAACCAGGGATAAATGTGCCGGAGCCGACTTCCAAAGAATAATTCTCAGCTTTTCCACCTTCAAACGCTTCGCCGTCAACAAAACCTTCGAAGTCGAGGACGACTGTATCTCCCTCTTCCACTTTTCCTTCTTCTTTCACAACCAATTCAGCATGCCGTTCTTGAAGCTGTTTTAATTCGTTTTCCACATCTTCATCCGTAACGGTTGTATCTTCTTTTTGGACATCCAAACCTTTATATTCGCCAAGTTTCACTTCTGGTTTGACCGTTACTTTAGCCGTAAAAATAAGCGGTTTATCTTTTTCAATTTGTTCAATATCAATTTCAGGACGGTCTACCGGTTCAATTCCAGCTTCTTCAACCGCTTTTGGATAAACTTCTGGAAGCAAAATATCAAGCGCATCTTGATATAGCGCCTCAACACCGAATCTCTTTTCAAAAATAGGGCGCGGCACTCTTCCTTTGCGGAATCCTGGAACGGCTACATTTTTTACAACTTTTTTAAATGCTCGATCCAGCGCATCTTTAAATGTTTGTGCATCTACTTCAACGGTTAAGACTCCTTCGTTTTTCTCTAATTTTTCCCATTTAACTGACATTTGTTTCCCTCCAACAATCTATAAATATTATTCGTGAGTACACGATAAAAATTTTTTATATGCCTTGTCCGTAAAGAAACAAGCCATAAAATAAATATGTCAAAAAAGGGTAATCGGCACCAATAGCAAGAAAGGTGCATACAAAAAATATACATTTTACAACCATTTTATTATACCATAGGATACAATCCTTTCAATAGGACTCTACCATCTAATGTTTGAAATTTCTTCAATTTGTCTAATTTTATCGCAAACTGAAATAAACTCAGCACTTTTTATGTTGTAAATCCGCTCAACTTCCGTCAGCTTGATGACGATCCCAAAAATTTCGTAGCCAACGTAATGAAGCGCTGCTGCCCAAATATTTGCATTTTCCGGTTTAGGATGAAAAGGATACATGACATATAAATGACGAATCCATATATCTTTTACAGCTTCGAAAAGGGTTGGATTTTCATTTCCTAAAAAATCGTCCAAAAGATTGAGCACTTTTTTGGCAAACGTCATTTCTAATAAATCTTGAAGATGGATAGGATTTACAGCGGTAGTTTCCCCGAATTTCTCAACGGTCATTATTCGTGCTATTTCATGATCTCGTAATATTTGCAGCAGCATTGTTTTCACAACCGGATGGACCGTTTTTGACTGAAGCATCTCTTCAATCGTATGTAAATTTTTTTTAACATTATTATTATTTTTGATCGAATGTATGTAGGAAATTTGCTTGTCCAGCCTGCTGAAAAGATCATCGTCATTCGGTTCTGGACTGATTTGCTCTTCGCTCATCCTCCGGCTAAAATGAAGCAGCTTGTAAAACTGTTCTGCATGTGCTGCCGGAAGTTTATTTTCTTCCAAAACCGCTTCAATCGTCGTTTTTACCTCATCATATTGTCCAAGCTGTACTAAAATCGTTAAATACATCTGCAATATTTCAAAATAATTTCCTTTTGCTTCGTGAAGCATTTTTTTACAAATTTGTTTTGCTTCCTGATATTCTCCAAGCTCCATTAAGCATAAAGCAATTCCTATTTCAATATCAGGGTGATTTGAATTCCAAGATCTCGCCTCTAAAAAAAGGTCAAGCGCTTGTTCAAATTGTTTATTATGTAACGCATTCATTCCTTTTTCAATCAATCGTTCTTTAAGTCGGGGAAAGGGAATGATTTTTCCATTCGCTTTTTTCATTGTAGAAAACCTCTTTATGATTTTGCTACAAGTTTACCAGCTGGGCAACGAGAAAACAAGAATCAAAAGAAAAAGCGGAGGATGCAATCATCATCCCCACGCTTTTGCCTTTTGTTCAAATTGGCTGATCTGCTCTTCATATAATAATGTAAATCCTATTTCGTCGCGTCCATTTAAAAGCATTTCCTTCCAATGCTCATTAATGTCAAAATGAAACTCAAATCCTTCTTGATCAAATACTTTTTGCTGCTCTAAATCAATCGTGCATTCGTACACATTTCCTTCCGCTTTTTTGAGCAATGTTTCAAACACTTCTTCATTGACCCGTATCGGCAGGATTCCGTTTTTTAAACAGTTTTGATAAAAAATATCTGCGAAGCTAGGCGCGATAATTGCGCGGAAACCAAAGTCTGCTAAAGCCCATGGAGCATGCTCTCTTGATGAACCGCAACCGAAATTTTCGCCAGCCAGCAAAATTTGTGCGCCTTTGTAGACTGGCTGATTCAACTCGAATTGTGGATTTTCCTCACCATTATCTAAATATCTCCAATCAAAAAAAGCAAATCTTCCATAACCTGTCCGTTCAATTCGTTTTAAAAATTGTTTCGGAATGATTTGGTCCGTATCCACATTTGTTCTATTTAATACTGCAATATGGCTAGTTAATGTTGTAAAAGGCTGCATGCTGCTTCTTCCCTCCTCATTTTACTGCTTCAAGCTTCTCTGTCCGAATATCAACAAACTTACCATAAATTGCTGCCACTGCTGCCATTGCAGGACTCACTAAGTGAGTTCTTGCCCCTTTCCCTTGACGTCCTTCAAAGTTGCGGTTGGAAGTAGACGCACATCGTTTTCCAGGAGGCACGACATCGTTATTCATGCTTAAACACATGCTGCATCCAGAATCTCTCCATTCAAAACCAGCATTGATGAAAATTTCATGCAATCCTTCTTGTTCTGCTGCTTGTTTTACTTTTTGGGAGCCTGGAACTACGATAGCTTTCACATTTGGAGCAACCTTTCGTCCTTTAATTACATTCGCCGCTGCACGCAAATCAGTTAGTCTTGAGTTTGTACATGATCCAATGAATACATAATCGATTTCAATGTCTTGAATGTTCGTTCCCGGTTCAAGTCCCATGTACTCATACGCCCGTTTGAAGGAAGCTGCTTCATTTTCATTGCGTGCATCCTCAAGTGTCGGAATCGAATGGTCAACAGGCAGCACCATGCTTGGATTTGTACCCCAGGTAACCATCGGTGCGATGTCTTCCCCGCGGATTTCAATCGTTTTATCAAATGTAGCTCCTGGATCAGATCTTAAAGATTTCCAGTAAGCAACTGCTTTTTCGAACTCTTCCCCTTTCGGAGCATATTTTCTTCCTTTTATATAATTAAAGGTTGTTTCATCCGGAGCTATTAAACCGGCGCGGGCACCTGCTTCGATTGACATATTGCAAATGGTCATCCGTTCATCCATTGATAAGCTTTCAATCACTTCACCCGAATATTCAATAACATAGCCTGTACCGAAATCAACACCAAATTTTCCAATAATGTAAAGGATGACGTCTTTGGCCGTGACTCCTTCTGACAAAGATCCTGTCACTTTCACTTGCAAAGTTTTCGGACGGTGCTGCCATAATGTTTGAGTGGCCAAAACGTGTTCTACTTCACTTGTTCCGATTCCAAATGCCAGCGCCCCAAAAGCGCCGTGTGTCGATGTATGGCTGTCTCCGCATACAATAGTCTTTCCTGGAAGAGTAAGCCCTAATTCCGGACCGATAACATGGACAATTCCTTGATCATCGCTGTCTAATCCTGCCAGAGTAATTCCAAATTCTTGGCAGTTTCTTTCTAAAGCACTTATTTGGTTTTTAGCTACATCATCTTCAATGACAAAGCGGTTCACGGTTGGGATATTATGATCCATTGTGGCAAAGGTTAGATCAGGACGTCTCACTTTCCGTCCGTTTTGTCTCAATCCTTCAAAAGCTTGCGGTGATGTAACTTCATGTATGAGATGAAGGTCAATATAAAGCAGATCCGGTTTTCCCTCTTCCCTTACGACCACGTGATCATCCCAGATTTTTTCTATTATGTTTCGAGGCTTCATTTTCTTTTTCCCCCTATTTCCTGTTTTGTATCTATTAAGAAAACGGTGAGCTTCTCCTCCCGGAAAAGCCCACACCCCCCCATTTTATTCGTAGGAATCGATAATATTTAATAGTGCATAATCGTTCGCAAGCACTTCTTTGATTTCTTCCACCATTTCAGTTGTATGAATAAATGCACCTTCATTATTTGTTAAATCTCTCGTGCACTTTCCGGAATCCAACACGTGTTTAACCGCTTTTTCAATGGCTCTAGCTTCTTCATGAAGATCAAAGGAATAGCGGAGCATGAGCGCACCAGATAAGATCATTCCGACAGGGTTTGCCAGGTTTTGGCCGGCAATGTCAGGAGCCGATCCATGCACTGGTTCATATAAGTGCAATCCACTGTTTGATAAGCTTGCTGAAGGAAGCATGCCCAACGATCCAGTGATCATGGATGCTTCATCGCTTAAAATGTCACCGAACATATTTTCCGTCACAATCACATCAAACTGGCTTGGCATGCGGATCAATTGCATGGCCGCATTATCAACAAGCATATGCTCCAATGTGACATCAGGGTATTTAGAAGCCAATTCTTCAGCAATTTCACGCCAAAGCTTGCTAGTTGTAAGCACGTTTGCCTTATCAACAGACGTTACTTTTCCTCGGCGTTTTTGCGCCATTTGAAAAGCTGTTTCCAAAATGCGTTCAATTTCTTTCCGTTTATAAAAAAGCGTGTCAACCGCTGCTTCTTCTCCGTCTGAAACGATTCTTTCACTCGGTTTCCCGAAATAAAGTCCGCTTGTCAATTCGCGTACAATCACCAAGTCAACATCTTCTATTTTTTCTCCCTTTAACGGAGATATTTCTTGAAGGGCTTTATAAGTTTGAACAGGGCGGATATTTGCAAATAAGTCCAACTCTTTTCGAATGCCTAGCAATCCTTTTTCCGGACGGAGTTCAGGAAGATTTTTATCCCATTTCGGACCGCCTACAGCTCCTAATAAAACCGCATCGCTTGAACGACATAATTCAATCGTTTCTTCAGGAAGAGGTGTCCCGCACTTATCTATCGCTTCTCCGCCAATTAAGCCGAATTCAAATTCAAAATCATGTTTGTAATATTGTCCAATAGCCTTTAAAACCTCAATAGCTCCGTACGCTACTTCTTTTCCAATGCCGTCTCCCGGCAAAACAGCGATTTTTTTCTTCATCACGTTCCACCCCTTTCATGATTTTATACAGTCGCCTGATGTTTCTCCTTCGCTGTATGTTTGAGTAATATCGCTCTGTTGACAGCATTTAGATAGGCTTTGGCAGATGCTTCAAGCACATCTTGGGCAATGCCGCGTCCTCCCATTTCAATTCCGTCCACGTTAACTTTTACATATACTTGCGCTAACGCATCGCGTCCTCCTGAATTAGATTGGATTCGGTAGTCCAGCAAAGTGACTGACTGTTTCAAACAGCGCTCTAACGTATTGTAAATAGCTTCTACGCTTCCATTTCCTGTCGCAGCCTCTTGAATTTCCTCGTTTTCTTTCGTTTTCAGCGTCACAGTGGCAGACGGGACTCCAGTTGTACCATATGTTACCTGCAGCGCCGCAAGTTCATATGTTCCTTCTTCACCTGTTAATTGTTCTTCTAATACAAGAGCTACAAGATCATCTTCCGTCAATTCTTTTTTCTTTTCAGAAAGTTCCTTAAAAGCAGTGAATAAACGATTTGTCGCTTCTTCATCCATTGTAAAGCCTAATTCCTTGAGCTTTACCCGAAATGCGTGACGACCAGAATGTTTCCCTAATACTAAACTGTTGGACTGTACCCCAACAAGTTCAGGAGATATGATCTCATATGTTGTTTTTTCTTTCAGCACACCGTCTTGATGTATGCCAGATTCATGGGCAAAAGCGTTTTTCCCGACGATCGCTTTGTTTGGCGGAACTATCATTCCTGTCAACTTGCTCACTAAATCACTTGTTCTCTTAATTTCATTTAAGCGGATGTTTGTTTCAACTTTGTAATAGTCTTTTCGAATGTACAGAGCGACAGCCACTTCCTCTAAAGCTGAATTGCCCGCACGCTCTCCAATTCCGTTAATCGTACCTTCAATTTGTCCTGCTCCATGTTCTACAGCGCTGAGAGCGTTCGCTACTGCCATTCCTAAATCGTCGTGGCAATGAGCGGACAAAATGACTTGATCAATGTTTTTCACATTTTGTTTTAAATATTCAAATATTTTGCCATATTCAATCGGAGTGATATAGCCTACAGTATCAGGAATATTGATGACTTTCGCGCCGGCTTCAATCACTTTTTCAACAATTTCCGCCAAAAAATCGAGTTCAGTGCGGCAGGCATCCTCTGCAGACCATTGTATAATAGGAAAAAATTTCGCTGCATATTTGACGGATTCTACTGCACGCTCGATCACTTGCTCCTTCGTCATTTTCAATTTATATTCCCGATGAACAGGCGATGTTGCAATAAACGTATGAAGTCTTGGCTCCGCCCCGTCTTTCAATGCTTCCCACGCCGCATCGATATCTCCTTTAACAGATCTCGCCAATCCTGTAACAGAAGAATTTTTGATTGTTCTGGCAATTTCCTGTACTGAGCGAAAATCGCCTGGAGAGGAGGCAGGAAAGCCTGCCTCAATAATGTCCATTCCAACTCGTTCCAGCTGTTTTGCGATTTCTAATTTTTCTTTTAAGTTTAGGTTTACTCCAGCGGATTGCTCGCCATCTCTTAAGGTTGTGTCAAAAAAGTTAATTTTTCGCACCAGTTACCACCGCTTCCTTATTTTTAGGCTTTACAAACGGCATCATGTCTCTTAACACTCTTCCGACCTGTTCAATTTGATGCTCATTTTCACGATTGTTGATCGCGTTAAACTGCGGTCTTCCTACTTGGTTTTCCAAAATCCATTCTTTCGCAAATTTTCCAGTTTGAATATCATTCAATACAGCTTTCATGTTTTCTTTTACATGCGCATCGATTACGCGCGGTCCAGATACAAAATCACCCCATTGAGCTGTATCGGAAATGGAGTATCTCATGTTGGAAAGCCCGCCTTCATACAGTAAATCCACAATTAATTTTAGTTCATGCAAACATTCAAAATATGCAACTTCAGGCTTGTAACCTGCTTCAACAAGCGTTTCAAATCCAGCTTTTACAAGGGATGTTAACCCGCCGCAAAGAACTGCTTGCTCACCGAAAAGATCCGTTTCTGTTTCTTCTTTAAACGTTGTTTCAAGAACGCCGGCACGTGCGGATCCGATTGCTTTTGCATATGCTAAAGCCAATTCTTTCGCTTGACCTGTTACATTTTGTTCAACAGCAATCAATGCCGGAACCCCAGCTCCTTCAGTGTAAGTTCTTCGCACAAGATGACCTGGGCCTTTAGGTGCAACTAAAAATACATCCACATCGCTTGGCGGAACAATTTGATTGAAATGAACGTTAAATCCATGGGCAAATACGAGAGCATTTCCTGCTTTTAGTCCCGGCTTCACTTCATTTTCATAAAGCTCTCTTTGCTTTTCATCCGGAACAAGCACCATGATAATGTCTGCTTCTTCAACAGCTTCACGAACTGTTTTAACTTCCAATCCATCCTCTTGAGCTTTTTCAAATGATTTACCTTTTCTAACGCCAACTACTACATCTACGCCGCTTTCTTTTAAATTTAAAGCATGCGCGTGACCTTGAGAACCATATCCTAAAATCGCTACTTTCTTCCCTTCTAATACAGCTCCGTTAATATCTCCGTTATAGTATACTTTTGTCATTTGTACATCTCCCTTTCTTAAATGTTTTACTATATTTAAAAATTATTAGACGATTGAAAAAGTTTTTTCGGACTGCTGCAGCTTTTGTGTACCGCGAGGAAAAGCTGTCAGTCCTGTTCTGGCTATTTCCTTGATGCCGTACGGTTTCAATAAGTCAATCAGCGCTTCAATTTTGTTCGGCTCACCTGTTACCTGTACGACAACGCTGTCTCTGCTAACATCAATGATCGATGCGCGAAACGGTTCGATCACACCGTATATTTCCATTCTTGTCGATGGATTTGCAACAACTTTAATTAATGCTAGTTCTCTTGCAACAATTGATTGATTTGTGATATCCATCACTTTCAACACATCAATTTGCTTATTTAATTGCTTTGTAATTTGTTCAACTTCTTTTTCTTCTTTAACATTTACAACAAATGTAATTCGCGAAACGCCTTCTATTTCCGAATGGCCGACAGAAATGCTTTCGATATTATAGTGTCTTTTCGTAAACAGGCCAGTAATTCGGTTTAAAACTCCTGATCTATTCATGACAGTCAGCGTAATGATTCGCTTCATTTCTTTATCCCCACCATTTCATTCAGTCCTTTGCCAGGAGCAATCATTGGATATACGTTTTCTTCCGGTGCTACGACGATTTCAATCAGCTCCGGCTCTCTGTTTGCAAAGCTTTTTTCCAACACTGTCTTAAGATTTTGATGATTTTGGATTCTTACTCCTTTTATTCCAAACGCTTCTGCCAATTTAATAAAATCAGGCTGCGTTTGAAAGACGGAATGAGAATAACGTTTTTCATAAAAAAGCTCTTGCCATTGGCGAACCATACCGAGCGAATTGTTGTTCAAAACGATTACTTTGATTGGCAAATTGTGCTCTTTGATTACCGCAAGCTCTTGGAAGGTCATTTGGAACCCTCCATCTCCCAATATCGCGACAACCGTTCTGTTGCGGTCAGCAAATTGCGCGCCGATTGCTGAAGGGAGTCCAAAGCCCATCGTTCCAAGTCCACCCGATGTCACCCATCTGTTTGGCGAATTAAAGCGATAATATTGCGCAGCCCACATTTGATGCTGGCCTACATCTGTTGTAACAATTGCTTCTCCTTTTGTTTGTTTATAAATTTCTTCGATCACTTCTTGAGGTTTGATTTCATTTTCAGATTTTTCATACCATAATGGATATTCTTTTTTATATTCAGCAAGATGCTGAATCCACTCTTGATGATCGCCTTTATTTCCTTCCTGCTCGATCAAAAGCTTCAATACTTGTTTCGCATCGCCGACAATCGGAATTTGTGTGGGAACATTTTTACCAATTTCGGCAGGATCAATGTCAATATGTGCTACAGTTGCATTAGGCGCAAAATGTTTAAGATTTCCTGTTACTCTGTCATCAAAGCGGGCTCCGATGCTAATCAATAAGTCGCATTCATAAAGAGCCATGTTAGCCGCGTATGTTCCATGCATTCCTGCCATTCCTAAAAATAGAGGATGATCCGCTGGGAAACTTCCTAATCCAAGTAGAGTGTTTGTGATCGGAATTTGCTGCTGTTCAACATATTCTCTCAGTTCATTCGCAGCATTGGCATGGAGAACGCCGGCACCAGCTAAAATCACCGGTTTTTTTGCACTGCTGACCGATTCCACCAGCCTGCGGATTTGCAAGTAATTCGGCTCTAATTTCGGCTGGTAGCCAGGCAATGACAATTCCATATCATATTCGAAATTGCCTTCCGCCTGTGAAATATCTTTTGGAATATCGATCAATACAGGTCCTGGTCTTCCAGTTGTTGCGATATGAAACGCTTCTTTAACAATTCTCGGTAAATCATTTATATCCCGAACTTGATAATTATGTTTTGTAACGGGCATGGTAATTCCGATCACATCTGCTTCTTGGAAAGCATCAGAACCGATCACAGTTGTTGCTACTTGCCCTGTAAAGACGACGAGCGGCAAAGAATCAATTAATGCATCCGCAAGCCCTGTCACTAAGTTTGTTGCACCAGGTCCTGAAGTGGCAATGACGACACCCGGTTTTCCGGATATACGTGCATATCCTTCAGCAGCATGGATTCCTCCTTGCTCGTGTCTTGTTAAGACGTGAAAGACTCCAGAATTATATAGCTTATCATATATTGGCAAAACGGCTCCACCGGGATAGCCGAAAATGACTTCTACATTTTCCCTTTTTAAGGCTTCGATGAGCATTTCCGACCCCGTCATGGTTGTTGTTGTACATTTGGTTTTCAACTCATCCAACTGTACATTCGCAGTCATGAATATATCCTCCTTTTAAACAGATGTGATAGAATTTTTAGATAATGAAAAACCTTCCCGCCCCTATGAAACCCACTTATAGCAGGCCAAAGGGGCGAGAAGGTTGAATTCCCGCGGTACCACCCTTCTTCGTGATCAATCGATCACCTCATGAACGGAATATCCGTTCTTTTCCTAACGAGTGCATTGGGATGCACCCGGCCAATCCTACTCGCTGTCCGCTTTCGAAAAGGCACTCGGAGGCGAGTTCATCCTTGGTGATAACGCCGGTTTTCAGCTCCCCCGGCTCTCTGGAGTTATCTTAACCAAAGATTACTAATCCTCTTCATCGTTTTCATCTATAAATTTTTACATTCAATCCTTATACGAAAATTTATGTTTGAGCCTTATAATACGCTGATTTTTCAAAAGTGTCAACACCATTTTTATGAATTATTTGATTATTTTTATGAAACAGTTTTTTGGTAACGTTTACAAACTTATTATTTCAACATTTTATAATACAATGAAAATTTTTTATGCTCTAAATTGATATAAATAACGATTCCAAACCATTTGGCAAAATGTGCGTAATATTTTATTTAAATTAATTTGAATAGCCAACGTTTTCAACAAATGCGGCAAAAGAAAAAACATCCATTTTATTCGAAATTACACCAGTTTTTCTTAAAGGCTCGGCAACCCGAACACTTCAGAAAGAGGGCTGTAATCTGTTTTAATCAGTAATGCAGCATATGTATGTTCTAAAACCTTGAACGTTATTCGATTTTAAATAAAAGCCCTTCACTTGAAACGAGCAATTTCGGAAGAAGGAAAAAAGACAAAGTATGTTGTATAAAAAATATTTGGAACAATATATGGTGGAGGAGATTATATGATGAACAAACAAAAGCTTGAATCTTTCTGTCTCAAACTTCCCGGTTCTGTTCATGATTACCAAATTGATTGGGAAGCAGACCGATATAAAGTGGGAGGCAAAATATTTGCGATTATAGGATGTGATTCTGAAGGAAAGCCAATCATCACGTTAAAATGTGATCCGCATCATTCTGAACAATTAAGAGAAAATTACGATGGCGTCATTCCAGGCTACTATATGAACAAAAATCATTGGATCTCAATATATTTTAACACGAACATCCCGGAGGAAATTTTGGAAAACCTGATTTTTCGTTCCTACGAACTTGTTTTTCAAAAATTGCCGAAGAAAATACAAAAGCAAATAAAACTGCAATAACTTAGGAAATAATGACATTGCTGTTTTGGGCGTCACTTATTAGATGTGAACTCCTCCTCAGTGAAAAGCCTCAAATCTTTTTAAATGGAGCTTAGAATTGGATTTGCATCCACAGATTTCGCTTATACACATGCTAGTCTTTCAATGCATAGAAACCATAGGCCTGCAGCAATAAATTTTTAAACATTGAAACGATAAAAAGCAGAGCAAGCTAAATCCTTACTCTGTCTAATAAACTGTATTAATTATTTTTTTAAATTACTAATTGTTCTAAAGCATGTTCATTGTATTTATTAAGATCTACAATATCAAACCCGATAAAATGTTCAAACTCTTTATCAGAAAAGCAAAAATTAAAAGCTCATAAATATTGACATATCAATATTTATGAGCATTATGTAATAAATTCATCCTATTCAAAATTAACATAAATGGCGTCCCAGGAGAGATTCGAACTCCCGACCGACGGCTTAGAAGGCCGCTGCTCTATCCAGCTGAGCTACTGGGACATTGGATAATTTTTTATTATTTTTTCGAAAGACAATGTTTATTATAATTTCATGCTAAAAGTATGTCAACTACTTTTTTAAAAAAATTTTTTGAGGGAGAAAAATTCTCCCTCAAGGAAGAGTGGTTAAGCAAATTGGAATTTAGTGGACAAGTTTGAAATTTTCTCTCCATGAAGATTGTAAAAATCTACAATTGCTTGGCCATTCATCAATTCTAGTATAGCATAAGTTTTTTCATTTCTCATCCTCGGAAGGAAAATACTTCCTGGATTAATAAACAATGTCCCGTCTACAAGCTCGACTCCGGCTATATGCGAATGGCCGAAACAAACAATGTTTGCTTGCGCTTCCTCTGCACGATATTTTAATTTCATTAAAGTCGTTTTGACAGAATATAAATGGCCATGGGTGATAAAAAAGCGATAGGTTCCAATTGTTTCAATGATTTCATTCGGGAAGTTTCCAAGGAAATCGCAATTTCCTTTCACGATCAACATATCTTGAATTTGTTCCGCTCCATCATTCAGCTCTGAATCACCGCAATGGATGATTGCTTCTACTTCGTTTATATGCCTTTTCTTAATTTCCACAAGCTCATCCGTAAGACCGTGACTATCACTTATAATTAAAACTTTCACGATTAGCCTCTCCCCAATCGCCTATTAATTTTTCTAGTTTCTTCAAAGCTTTTGCACGATGGCTGATTTCGTTTTTTTCGAACTGCTCTAGTTGAGCCATCGTTTTTTCTTTGCCGTCCACAAGAAAAATAGGATCATATCCAAAGCCATTGTCACCGCAAGGTTCAGTTGTAATTTGTCCTTCACACACACCTTCCACCGTCATCGTTTCACGGTCTGGAGCAGCAAACGCCAAAACACATATGAACCTTGCTTTTCGATTTTCAACGCCTTCCATTTTTTTTAAAACCTTTTGAATATTTTTTTGATCATCTTTTTCATTTCCTGCATATCGGGCCGAATAAACCCCCGGTTCGCCATTTAAAGCATCAATCGAAAGCCCGGAATCATCTGCAACAACGGGTTTATTAAGCAATTGGCTGATTGTCTCCGCTTTTAGAACAGCATTTTCATAAAAAGTTTGGCCGGTTTCTTCAACATCTGGCAAATTCGGATAATCCAACAGTGACTTGACCTGTATTCCTTTTTTTTCTAACATCGCGCGAAATTCTTCGATTTTCCCTTTGTTTTTGGTGGCGATCACCAATTCTTTCATGAGCATCCCTCTTCCCGCTGATCCCTGTTATTGATAATTTTTGCAGTCCATTCCCCTAATGCCGCTTTTTGTTTTTCGATTAGTTCCAAAATTCCTTTTTCAGCATATTCCAACAGTAAGTTCAGCTCTTCTTTTGAAAACGTGGATTCTTCCCCAGTTCCCTGCAATTCAACAAAATGGCGGCTTGATGTCATAACAACATTCATATCAACTTTTGCCGCTGAGTCCTCTTCATAATTCAAATCTAAAATGACTCCGTGTTCAGGAACGATCCCTACAGACGTAGCTGCTAAAAAATCTGTTACTGGATATGTATCTAGTACACCGTCATTGAATAATTTACCGAGAGCGAGATTTATTGCAACATAAGAACCTGTTATGGAAGCCGTTCTCGTTCCCCCGTCCGCTTGAATTACATCGCAATCAATCCATAATGTTCTTTCACCCAGTTTCTCCAAATCAACTACTGCACGCAAGCTTCTTCCAATCAGCCGTTGAATTTCCATTGTCCTTCCGGAGATTTTTCCTTTTGATGCCTCCCGGACCGTTCTTTGAGCCGTTGCACGCGGAAGCATGGAATATTCTGCGGTAATCCATCCTTTCCCTTCACCTCTCATAAAAGGAGGGACACGGTCTTCTACACTTGCGCTGCATATCACTTTTGTATCTCCAACCGTTATTAAAACAGACCCTTCCGGATGCTTCAAATAATCCGTTACTATTGTGACTTCTCTTAACTCATCTTGATTTCTGCCATCAAGGCGCATTGTTTTCCCTCCTACCAACTGCAATGTACGAAAACATGAAAGAAGAGGCAGCTATCATGCTCGCCTCTAAAGTCTCATTCTTATAGTATATCAAAAATAGATGTTTAAAAACTACCTGTGTTTACATTTTCAGGTCTTGACACTGGCTCTGACAAACTTTTTCCATCTTCATTCACAAGGTCTTGCTTGCCGTTCACTTTTAGTGCTACTTTTTCTATTCCTTCCTGCTCCGTCAATGTAAGCACAAGGGAGTTTATAACATGATTGGAAACGATCTTTTTCTCCTCATCATAGCTTCCATAAATCGCTTCGTTGAAGTTTAAAGTGACTTGACCGTCTTCATATTTTGGCTTTTCAATCAGCTTCACTTCAGACTGAAACTCGCTTAATAATCCGCTTGAACGGTCTGGACCTTCAACTAATGCGTTAACAGCAGCTACGACTTCGTCTTTTTCTTCATTGCTGATCCTCTTTGTCACGGGAACATAATATACGTTATCCCCTTCTTCCCCAATATAATACACGGTTAGAGGATGAGTATCCGTAATATCAACAGCATCGCTCGTATCAATATTGATGCCGTCTTTTCTAGTCGTTCCTTCGCCGATTGGGGTTCCGTTTACTGGCATTTCTTTCAGTTCATGGCCGTTCACCCAGAGCTTTACTTTATTAATATTTTTAAATTGGGTTAATGTCCATGTAATTGCCTGCAAAATTTTTTCTTCATCTTCCGGCTTGTAGTTAGTAAATTCATTTGAGAAATCTACAATAGCCGTTCCGTCTTTAATATCTACTCCTTTAACAACTGTATCTTCCGGCAATACCGCACGGAACCCGTTCGGGAGAATGTTTGAAACGGGCCCTCCAGCCACTAAATATTCAACGGCTTGTTTGGCTACTTCCTTCGTGTTAGGCAGCTCCAATGTTTGTGGAACGACCATTCCGTTTTTGTCAATTAAATACAGAACTCTTTTCACCGTTTCCTTTGAGGATTCCTCTTTGTCGGACGTTGATTTCTCTGAGTCTAATTGCTGATCAAGCTGATCCCCGTCCTCCAAATAGGTAATATCCTGCGGCGGATCTATTTCTTGTTTTGAACTCTTGCTTCCAAATGAAGAACACCCTGAAAGCAAAACAAAAGTAGCCAAAACTGCTGCTGTCACATTCACCCATCTGTTTTTTGGCATAACAATCCCTCCTAAGGCAGTTTGTACTACTATGTATACGAGCATTGAAAAAAAATAGACCAGCTCCAACCAAAAATTCAATGGACAAAAAAACAGCTTGCTCATTTAGAGCAAACTGTTTTCGTTAAAGTTATACTTTCTACATGATCAATGTGATGACCGAACCATTTTGAAGCAATCTTTTGAAACATTTGTTTCGACCCAGTAGTTAAAAATTTGTGGTTTTTATTGCCATCCTCTTGGTTTAAACAATGATGAAAGGATAAAATAGCGCTCACTTCCCGGGCTGTTTCATCTCCCGAGGTGATTATTTTTACGTCTTTCCCGATATATTTTTGAATTAAAGGCCGTAATAGAGGATAATGTGTGCATCCTAAAATAAGCGTATCAATTCTCTTTCCTTTAAAAGGAAGTAAAGATTCTGCAACAATATATTCCGTCCGTTCACCTTCAAATTCGCCGCTTTCTACTAACGGCACAAACTCAGGGCAAGCGAGACTCTCCACAATGACGGAACTATTAATCGTTTTGAGCGCACGAACGTACGCGCCGCTCGATATAGTTCCTTTTGTTCCGATTACACCAATATGGCCTGAGCGTGTTGCATTTATGGCAGCTCTTGCCCCTGGTTGAATTACACCAATCACAGGGATATCAAGTTGTTCTTGAATTTCTTTTAATACAACTGCTGTTGCAGTATTACAAGCAATGACAAGCATTTTGATATGAAAGTTTGAAATTAAATAGTTGGTCAGCTCCCATGTAAATTGTCGAATTTCCGTTTTCGGCCTCGGGCCGTACGGACATCGGGCGGTATCACCCAAATAAATTAATTCTTCTTTTGGAAGCTGCCTCATCAACTCTTTAACAACAGTTAATCCACCAACACCTGAATCAATAACTCCAATTGGTCTATTCAAAAAATCGCCTCTATTCTTTCATTTCTTGTTGCAATTTTGCTAATAGCTTTTCCAATTGAACAATTTCTTGATCCGAGAAGTTTTTCAAAACTTCTCTTAAATATTCTTGCCGCTTCGCTAATGCAGCCTCGATAACGCGTTGTCCATTTTCAAGCAATTGAATCCTGACTAATCGACGATCCTTTTCGTCTTTAACCCTTTTAACAAGGTTGTTTTTTTCCATTCGATCAATTAAATCCGTGATCGTGCTGCATGCAAGATACATTTTATTTGAAAGTTCTCCAATTGTCATGTTTCCTGATTCATTCAATAACAGAAGCGCATCAAATTGCGGAGGAGTAATCGAGTAGTTGCTTAAAATATCACGGCCCTTCTTTTTTAAAATCGCAGCTATGCAGCGGAGGGATTTTTCTATTTCTTCAACAGTATTGAAAACGTACGTCATAACGGGGAACCCTTTCTTTCAAGATTAACAAATAAGATCAAATCTATTTTCCATTTTTTTATGTAAAATTTCAAGCATAGCCGTATTTTCAAAATGTGGAAAGACGAATTTTTTCAAAAAGTCACAAGCCTTTTTAAGAAGCCAATGATTCATAGAAAAAGAGTAAAACAAACTCTTTCCTTATCAATCTAAAAAAGGCAGCCGACGGCGAAGTTCCACTAAGGCTGCCTCTTCTGTTTAAAGCTTTAGTTCTCCCATACGAAGAAGTTCTACGACTGCTTGTGAGCGCCCTTTCACACCTAATTTTTGCATAGCATTTGAAATATGGTTCCGCACCGTCTTTTCGCTTATGAAAAGTTCACTAGCTATTTCTCTTGTAGTCTTATCTTGCACTAATAACTCAAATACTTCTCTCTCTCTCTTTGTTAGCAGCGGCTTTGGCTGAAAATCCTTCTCATTCAAGTATTGTAACCCTCCTTGCAGATGAGAGCCAGTCGACAGGATGGATTTAAAAATTGTCACCATATAGTATGATCGCAAAAAGATGACCGTGACAAGATTCATAAAAGAAAGGTGCATTTTAGGCGAAAAGAAGCTTTTTTACGTTAAAGGGACTCGTTTGAAGGAGGAAATGTTCGAGAAAGATTCAACCGTTTCTAAAATTAGGAACACCTTGACATAGCAAGGTGTTCCTTTTTCACAATATACATCAGCTGTCAATATAGTCGCTTCCGAACATTTTACGAAATGCGTGAACAGTTGTTTCTCTATTTAATGCTGCAATCGATGTTGTAAGCGGAATTCCTTTTGGACAGGATTGAACGCAGTTTTGGGAATTTCCGCAGTTCGCAAGTCCGCCGTCGCCCATAATAGCTTCCAAGCGTTCTGATTTATGCATCGCGCCTGTCGGATGAGCGTTAAACAAACGAACTTGTGATAATGGCGCTGGACCGATGAAGTTCGATTTGCTGTTTACGTTTGGACAAGCTTCAAGGCATACGCCGCACGTCATACATTTTGAAAGCTCATATGCCCATTGGCGTTTTTTCTCAGGCATTCTTGGTCCTGGTCCTAAGTCATACGTACCGTCAATTGGTATCCATGCTTTTACTTTTTTCAAAGAGTCAAACATGCGGCTGCGGTCTACTTGAAGATCGCGAATAACCGGGAATGTGCGCATCGGCTCGAGACGAATAGGCTGTTCCAGCTGATCAATAAGCGCTGTACATGATTGGCGGGGCTTCCCGTTAATGACCATTGAACAAGCACCGCATACTTCCTCTAAACAGTTCATATCCCATGTTACAGGCGTTGTTTTTTCGCCTTTGGCATTAACAGGGTTACGGCGAATTTCCATTAAGGCCGAAATAACGTTCATATTCGGACGATATGGCACTTCAAATTCTTCTTGATATGGTTCCGTGTCTGGTCGATCCTGTCTAGTGATAATAAACCGCACTTTTTTTTCACTCATTGTTTACTCCCCCTTTTCTCCCAGCTTTTTTAATGTTTCTTCGTATAGTCACGCACACGAGGCTTAATGAGTGATACATCAACATCTTCGTAGTGGAATTTAGGAGCTTCCTTCAAGCCGGCAAACGTTGCCATAGTTGTTTTGAGCCACTCTTCATCATTTCGTTCCGGAAATTCTGGTTTATAGTGAGCACCTCGGCTTTCATTACGGTTATAAGCCCCAAGCGTAATAACCCGAGCCAACACAAGCATGTTTCTCAACTGGCGAGTAAAGCTTGCGCCTTGGTTGCTCCATTTCGCAGTATCGTTAATATTAATTCTTTCCCAACGTTCCATAAGCTCTTGAATTTTTTCATCTGTTTTTAGAAGTTTATCATTGTAGCGCACGACTGTAACATTATCCGTCATCCATTCACCAAGCTCTTTATGAAGAACGTAAGCATTTTCGTTTCCATCCATTTTCAGGATTTCGTCCCATTTGCTTTGTTCTTCTTTTACGCGTGCATCATATAATGTGGATGGTAAATCGTCAGCTGATTTTTCCAATCCATTCATATATTCAACAGCTTTTGGTCCTGCAACCATACCACCGTAAATTGCAGAAAGCAATGAGTTTGCTCCAAGCCGGTTCGCACCATGCTGAGAGTAATCGCATTCACCAGCTGCAAACAAACCAGGGATGTTTGTCATTTGATCGTAATCGATCCATAGACCTCCCATAGAATAATGGACGGCAGGGAAAATTTTCATCGGCACTTTTCTTGGATCTTCACCCATGAATTTTTCATAAATTTCGATAATACCGCCTAGTTTAATATCAAGCTCTTTTGGATCTTTATGAGAAAGATCAAGATATACCATGTTTTCGCCATTAATGCCTAATTTCAAGTCTACACATACATGGAATATTTCTCTCGTTGCAATATCACGAGGAACAAGGTTTCCATATGCCGGATATTTTTCTTCAAGGAAATACCATGGTTTTCCGTCTTTATATGTCCAAATTCTTCCGCCTTCGCCGCGTGCAGACTCGCTCATTAATCGAAGCTTGTCATCTCCAGGGATGGCTGTCGGATGAATTTGTATAAATTCCCCGTTTGCATAATAAGCTCCTTGCTGATAAACGATAGAAGCAGCCGATCCCGTATTAATCACAGAGTTTGTTGATTTACCAAAGATAATTCCAGGTCCTCCTGTCGCCATTATTACGGCATTCGAACGGAAAGCTTGAATCTCCATTGATTTTAAATCTTGAGCAACGATGCCGCGGCAGCGTCCTTCATCATCTTGTATGATTCCTAAAAACTCCCAGCCTTCATATTTCGTCACAAGACCTGCTACTTCGTGACGTCGAACTTGCTCGTCCAATGCATATAAAAGCTGTTGTCCAGTTGTTGCTCCGGCAAACGCTGTCCGGTGATGCTGTGTTCCTCCAAAACGACGGAAATCCAACAATCCTTCTGGTGTACGGTTAAACATAACACCCATGCGATCTAAAAGGTTAATAATTCCCGGTGCTGCTTCACACATCGCTTTAACCGGTGGCTGGTTAGCCAAAAAGTCTCCGCCATAAATCGTATCATCAAAATGGATCCACGGAGAGTCTCCTTCTCCTTTCGTATTTACCGCCCCGTTGATCCCTCCTTGAGCACATACTGAATGGGAACGTTTTACAGGTACTAACGAGAATAAGTCAACAGACACTCCGGCTTCCGCAGCCTTTATAGTTGCCATTAAGCCAGCCAAGCCGCCGCCGACAACAATTAATTTTCCTTTACTCATTTTTTCGCCCACTCCCTTGAACGCAATTTAGTTAGATTAGACAAACGCAAAAATGGCACGAAGACCTACGATTGAAAGCAACACAAAAATACCTATTGTCACATAAGTTGAGACTAGCTGAGATTTTGGAGTAACCGTAATTCCCCAGCTGACTGCAAAAGACCATAGACCGTTGGAAAAATGGAAAATCGCTGAAAGAACGCCTACTATGTAAAACACTAAACTAACAGGATTGCTTAAAATGGATTCCATCATATCAAAATTAACTTCAGCCCCAAACATCGCGGCAATACGAGTTTCCCATACATGCCATGCAATAAAAACAAGGGTAATAATACCAGTTACACGTTGAAGCAGGAACATCCAATTGCGGAAATAGCCAAAGCGGCCTACATTGTTTTTTGCTGTGAAAGCAATATAAATCCCATAAATGGCGTGGTATAACAGAGGAAGGAAAATAATGAAAATTTCCAGAAAATAGCGGAATGGTAAATTTTCCATAAAATGCGCTGCGTTGTTAAATGCTTCTTCGCCCCTTGTGGCGAAATGGTTGACAGTCAGGTGTTGAATTAAAAATACGCCAATCGGTACAACACCTAAAAGTGAATGTAGTCTGCGGTTTGCAAATTCTCTGTTACCAGACATATGCGTTTACCCCCTAATCTTAATAATTTGAAAGATTTCTTAAAAATCTCCTGCTCCCCCTGCTTGGCATGTAAAAATCCGCCGACAAAATATGACGAAATCTTAAAATAATAGGACAAATTCATTGTACTCCCATAAAGTAGTACCGTCAAGAAAACGTCTACAAAGTATTATTCAGTAAAATCATTTTTTCTGATCGGAAAATAGAATATTTCCCGTATCCGAAATTGATTTTATAAACTCTTTCATCTTATGTGAAAGCTGATATAATATAATTGTTCGCTAGAAAGAGGGGAAACGATTGAAAGAGCTGTCATATCACGATCAATTAAAAGAATTAGAAGAAATAACCTTACATCCTTTTAGCGTTTTGCTGCTTCGCGACTATTTACTTCCTGAACTTCTAGGAAAAGAGCATCATTCCATTTTGTATTGGGCAGGCAAACAGCTAGCTCGAAAAATTCAATTATCTACGTTAGAAGAACTTATATCTTTTTTTTCATCAGCCGGATGGGGCGATCTTCATATTATTCGCCAGAAAAAAAACGAAATGGAATTTGAATTAACAGGCCAATTGATCGAAAAAAGGATGAAGCTTTTCAAAGATTTATCCTTCCAACTAGAAGCAGGATTTATCGCGCAGCAAATCGAATGTATGAACGGTGTCGTCACAGAAGCGTATGAACAGATAAACAAACGCTTAAACAAAGTTATTTTCATTGTAAAATGGGATGAAAAAGATAAAATTTAACAGAATGAAAGGGCAGTAGGAGGATTTAAAAGCTTCCTCCTATTTGTTTTATTACATCGCTATTCGCTGAAATATTGTAAAATGTTTTGTGCTGTTTTTTCAGGCATTCCTGCCTGTTTTAGCTCTTCAAGCGATGCCTTTTTAATATTTTCAACGGAACCGAACGATTTTAACAGTTGTTTTTTACGCTTAGGTCCTATGCCGGGGATTTCATCTAATACAGACTTAAACGTATTCTTTTGGCGGACTTGTCGATGAAACGTAATGGCAAAGCGGTGCACTTCATCTTGAATGCGCTGAAGCAAATAAAATTCTTGGCTGCTTCTTGACAATTGAACAGCAGCTTCCCGGTTGCCGAGAAGCAAATCGCTCGTTTTGTGCTTGTCATCTTTCACAAGCCCGGCAACAGGAACGTCAAGTCCCAGTTCGTTTTCTAATACATCCATAGCTGCTTGTACCTGTCCTTTTCCTCCATCAACAATAATAAGGTCCGGCAACGGCAGCTCCTCCTTCAGCACTCTAGTATATCGCCTGCGAATTACTTCCCTCATCGATTCATAATCATCAGGCCCGCTGACTGTTTTTATTTTAAACTTTCGATACTCTTTTCTCGCAGGTTTTCCATCTATGAAAACAACCATAGCCGAAACAGCGTCCGCGCCTTGAATATTGGAATTGTCAAAAGCTTCAATCCGATGTGGTGTAGGAATATTCAACTGCTTTCCTAAATTTTCAATTGCTTTGATCGTCCTTTCTTCATCTCGTTCAATGAGTGAAAACTTCTCTTTTAACGAAATTTTTGCATTTTGATAAGCTAGCTGTACGAGATCTTTCTTTTTTCCTTTCTTTGGTTTGCTGACCTGTACTTGTACTAAAGCTCGAACCATTTCCTCATTGACATCTTCCGGAATGACTATTTCTTTCGGAAGAAAATGGTCGTTCTTTGCGTAAAATTGACCAATAAATGTTAAAAATTCCTCCTCTGGCTCTTGGTACAGAGGGAAAATGGACACATCCCGTTCTATCAGTTTTCCTTGTCTGATAAAAAATACTTGGACGCACATCCATCCTTTATCGTAATAATAAGCAAATACATCGCGATCAATAAAATCATTGAGAACCATTTTTTGCTTTTCCATTGTTGCTTCGATATGCGCGATTTGGTCCCGATATTCTTTTGCCCTTTCAAATTCAAGATTTTCTGCACATTTCAGCATTTTTTCTGTTAATTCTTTTTTGATCTCCTTATATCCACCATTTAAAAAACGGATGATGCTTTCCACCATTTGTTTGTTCGTTTCTTCGGAAACTTCGTGAACACAAGGCGCAAGACACTGGCCCATATGATAATAGATGCAAACCCGGTCTGGAAGCGAATTGCATTTTCTCAAAGGATACATGCGGTCAAGCAGCTTTTTTGTCTCTCTCGCAGCTTGGACGTTTGCATACGGTCCAAAGTATTTCCCCTTATCTTTTTTTACTTTTCGTGTGACGATCAGCCGCGGATGGCGCTCGGAAGTAATTTTAATATACGGATAGCTTTTATCATCTTTTAGATTGACATTGTATTTCGGTTCATGTTTTTTAATTAAATTCATTTCTAATAGAAGCGCCTCAATATTCGAGGATGTTACGATATATTCAAAATCGGCAATTTCTTGAACGAGTCTTAACGTTTTTCCGTCATGTGATCCAGTAAAGTAGGAACGAACCCGGTTTTTCAATACTTTTGCCTTTCCAACATAAATGACGGTTCCGTTTTTGTCCTTCATTAAATAACAGCCAGGCTTATTCGGAAGAAGCGAAAGTTTTTCTTTTAAATGCTCATACATCGGTAAAACACTCCAACTTATTCTAATCTGTGCTGGATTTATTCAGCCGTTTTCATTTAAAAGCAAGAAGGCGCTCCAAAAGGTAACTTTCGTGAGCGCCTCTTTTTATATTTTATATTACAAATGTTTGTTAAGCAATTGCGCTAAAGCTTCTTTCGGCTGGTAACCGATCGCTTTATCCACTGCTTCACCATTTTTAAAGACGATTAACGTCGGAATGCTCATGACTCCGTATTGACCGGCAGTTTCTTGATTTTCATCCACGTTAAGCTTAACAATTTTTACTTTGTCACCAAGTTCTTGATCCAATTCTTCAAGGACTGGGGCAATCATTTTACATGGACCGCACCAAGGCGCCCAGAAATCTGCCAATACTACACCCTCGCTTGTTTCTTGGGAAAAATTCTGGTCAGTAACGTTTACAATTGCCATCTTAATTCCTCCTAATTCACTTTTTCTATGTGAAGTATACCATGTTCTTTCGCTTGAAGCGAATGTTTTGATCTGCAACTATTTTTTCATATTTTTTGTATTTTATGTACGTCGTGACCCGTCTCCACTTATACTAGGAGGAATGGATTTGTTCAAAAAAATACGAGTCCATTCAGGACACGTTAAGAGGAATGGATTTTTAATTTTTTAAATTCTTCCGTAAGCATTGGCACAACTTCAAATAAATCTCCGACAATACCGTAGTCTGCGACGTTGAAAATGTTCGCTTCCGGATCTTTATTGATTGCAACAATTACTTTAGAATTCGACATTCCCGCTAAATGCTGAATGGCTCCAGAAATTCCGCAGGCAATATATAAATCCGGTGTAACGACTTTTCCCGTTTGTCCGATTTGCAGCGAGTAGTCACAATAGTTTGCATCACAGGCACCGCGTGACGCCCCTACTGCTCCTCCGAGCACAGATGCCAATTCTTTTAACGGTTCAAACCCTTCTGCACTTTTTACCCCTCTCCCTCCGGCAACGATCACCTTTGCTTCAGATAAGTCAACGCCTTCCGCTGCATTTTGGACAACCTCACGCACGATCGTGCGCAGATCTTTTATTTCTACCGATATGGAAGCAACTTCTCCGCTCCTTGATTCATTTTTTTCGAGAGGTGGAATATTGTTCGGACGAACGGTCGCAAAAATAATCCCATCCGTTATGATTTTTTTCTCAAAAGCTTTTCCTGAATAGATCGGTCTTGTGAAAACAACGTTACCGCCCACTATTTCTACAGCGGTAGCATCAGAAATAAGACCTGCGTTTAATTTAGCCGCTATTTTTGGAGATAAATCTTTGCCTAATGCCGTATGTCCGAAAATAATAGCGTCAGGCTTTTCACTGTCAATGATCGCCATGACAGCTTGTGAATACCCGTCCGGACTATAATATTTCAATTTTTCATCTTCCACGATGACAACCCTATCCGCTCCATAATAAATCATGTCATTTGCAAGCGTTCTAACGTTCTCTCCAATTAATCCGGCGACCACCTCTCCGCCTTCGGATATTATCTTGCCGGCTGCAAGCGCTTCAAATGATACGTTCCTTAAAAATTGATCCCTTATTTCTCCCAATACGAACACTTTTCGAGCCATTTTTTCATCCCCCTGCTATATTCGTCTCCACTAAATAACTTTTGCTTCTGATCTCAATAAAGAAACAAGTTCCTTCACTTGATCCTGCAGTTCCCCTTGCAATATTTTTCCTGCTTCTTTTTTAGGCGGCAAATAAATTTCTAACGTTTTTGTTTTCGGCATGACATCTTCTTCTTCAAGATCTAAATCATCAAGCTCCGACTCTTCAAGGGGTTTTTTCTTTGCCTTCATAATTCCCGGCAAAGACGGGTATCTCGGTTCGTTTAAACCTTGTTGGGCAGTTACTAAAAGAGGGAGTGTTGTTTCAATGATTTCCGAATCCCCTTCAACATCTCTCACAATTTTCACGTTTTTTCCATCTATTTCAATATTTGTGATCGTTGTGACATACGGAATGTCAAGAAGCTCCGCCAAACGGGGGCCTACTTGGCCAGATCCTCCGTCAATGGCAACGTTTCCAGCTAATATAATGTCCGCTTCTTTATCCTTCAAAAATTCATATAGAATTTTTGCTGTTGTAAATTGATCTCCATCTTCCAAATCTTCCTCAATATTTATTAAGACAGCTTTATCGCATCCCATCGCAAGAGCCGTTCTCAGCTCTTTTTCGCTTTCTTCTGATCCTACTGTAACAACAGTTACTTCTCCGCCATGAGCCTCCTTAAGCTGCAGCGCTTCTTCAATGGCATATTCATCATAAGGGTTTATGATGAATTCTGCATCATCCTCGGAGATTGATCCGTTTTCAATTAAAATTTTTTCTTCTGTGTCAAAAGTTCTTTTCATAAGGACAAAAATATTCACCTTTCCCATCCCCTTTTTAAAAATTGATCATTCTCTTTTTATGAATGATTGCTTTTAAATCCGTTGATTAACAGCTCAGGAATTTTTTCTGCAATTGCGAGGAGATCGTATTTTTGATCTTTCATTACCCACGTTGTCGCCGTTTCGTCCATCGTCCCAAAAATCATTTGTCTTGCCAGCCTTAAATCCAAATCTTGTCGAAACTCTCCCGTTTTTTTTCCGAATTCGATCACTTCGTCTATTACTTTCAAATATTCTTTAAAAATTTCATTTATGCGCCGGCGCAATTCTTTGTTTACTTGCCGCAATTCCAATTGAAGAACCACTGCCAAATTCCGATCATGAACTAGCATTTGAAAATGCTTTTCGATCAGCGCAAACAATTTTTCTGCAGCAGTCTGCTTTGCATCAATGCTTTTTTTCACTTCAGCGATATGATTCATCAATCTTTCTCGAAAAAGGGAGATTAAAATATCCTCCTTGTTTTTAAAATACAAATAAATCGTTCCATCTGCTACGCCCGCCTGTTTGGCAATTTTCGAAACCTGAGCGGAATGATAGCCGTTCTCCGCAATGACGACAATAGCTGCATCAATGATTTGTTTATATTTTGCCTTTTTTTCTTTCAACGTGTATCTTCCCTTCAAAATGAATGAATGGTCATTCATTTATATGATATTTAGATTAAGCCTTTTTGTCAAGCATTGAGGGAAGTTTTTATTCTCGTTCAAAACCGATAGATGTCCGTTTTATATTTTTCTTTCTTCCTCTACTAGTTTTCTTCTTAAAATTTTTCCTACTGCTGTTTTCGGAAGCTCGTCGCGAAATTCGTATTTTTTCGGCACTTTGTACGGGGCAAGATGTTTTCGGGCGAATTGGTCAAGCTCTTGCTCCGTAAGCTGTGCTCCTCCCTTTGGTACAACATAAGCTTTCACGGTCTCGCCTCTGTAAGGATCCGGAACACCTGCAACGACAACCTCTTTAACCTTTTCATTAGCATACAACACTTCTTCTATCTCGCGGGGATAAATGTTGTACCCGCCAGCAATAATCATATCTTTTTTACGATCGACAATATAAAAGAATCCGTCTTCATCCATATAGCCGATATCTCCTGTAAAAAGCCATCCGTCTTTGAAAACCGCTTCCGTTTCCTCTCGGTTGTTCCAGTAGCCTTTCATCACCTGCGGTCCTTTTACAATAAGCTCGCCGAATTCGTTGACATCTGCAAATCCTTCTTTTTCAGCCGAATAAATGGCTGCATGCGTATTGGGCCAAGGGATGCCAATGCTTCCTTTTTTCTTGACATCTGAATAAAATAAGTTTGCATGCGTAACGGGAGAAGCTTCCGAGAGCCCATATCCTTCAACAAGCTTCCCGCCTGTTTCTTTTTCAAAGCGCTCCTGAATTTCTACCGGAAGAGGAGCCGAACCGCTGATACAATATTTAACCGAGGACAAGTCGTATTTTCGCAAATCTTTATGATTTAAAAGAGCGACATAAATCGTTGGCACTCCTGGAAAAAGCGTTGGCTTTTCTTTTTCAATCGCTTTCAAAATTTCGGTTGAATCAAATTTGGGGATTAAAATCATTTTAAAACCTTCCATGATCGATAAATTCATTACAGTCGTCATGCCATATACGTGAAAAAAAGGCAAAACTCCTAGTATGGACTCTTCTCCTTTCCTGCATTTATACATCCAGGCAGCACACATTTTCGTATTGGAAATTAAGTTTTCATGCGTCAACATCACCCCTTTAGGCGTCCCTGTCGTCCCTCCTGTATATTGCAAAAGGGCAATATCTTCTTTCGGATCAATATTTACTGTCAATTCTTTAGCAGGCGATGTTTTTAAGATCTCTGTCCATACATGAACACCATTTGCTGCGTTTACCTTTATTAAAAGATTTTGCTCCTTCTTTTGAATGAGCGGGTATAGAAGATTTTTTGGGAAAGGCAAATACTCTTGGATCTTTGTTATTATGATATGTTTGATATTTGTGAGAGATTTCAATTTCGAGGCTTTTGGATAGAAAAGATCTAATGTAATGAGATGTGTAGCACTGCTGTCATTCAACTGGTACTCCAGCTCTGATTCTGTATAAAGAGGGTTCAATTGAACGACTATTCCGCCTGCCTCCAGAACTGCATAATAAGCAATAACTGCCTGTGGACAGTTTGGAAGCATAATCGCTGCCCGATCCCCTTTTTCAAACCCTGTTTGCTCCAAATAATTAGCCAATTGAAGCATCTGTTCGTATAGCTTGCGGTACGTAATGTTCTTTCCAAGAAATGAAACGGCTGTATGATTCGGAAACTGATTAGCCGTATCTTGAAAATATTTGGAAAGCGGCTTATTCTCCCAAGAGATATTATGCGGAATTTCCGAGGGATAAAAATTGAGCCAAGGTTTTTGACATTCCATTTATCTCCTCTCCTTTGAAAAATAATGATGATTTTATTTCATTATATCAAAATAAAATTCAGAAATATAATTATTTTTAGAATTTTAAACAGGAAAAAGCGGAGACCTTTTCTTTTCTCCGCTTTTTCAAGCAAAAAACACCATATAAATAATACCGATCGCAATAAACAGACCGCACAAACCAAATAAAATTTTAGCCAGCGTTTCCATGTTCCCCTCTCCTAATTTGTAATTCCTGCTCCGATTACAAAGGACAAGCCTATGGATATGACCATTGAGATAAAGCCAACTGCACGGTTATCCTTTTGAATTTCATCATCAATATTAAATTTAGGAGTCAGAAATTCAAAAATAAAATATCCGATTAAGAGCAAGGCAAATCCGTAAAAGCCCCAGCCAATCATTTCAAAGAGACCGTCATGCTGTTCAATTGAGAAGCGGAAAACGTTTGAAATCCCGAAAATTTTGCCGCCTGTTGCCATTGCAACAGCCACATTGCCTTTTTGGATTTCTTCCCAGTTTTTATATTTCGTCACCAATTCAAAAATGACTAAAAATAAAACCCCGCACAATATGACAACACTATAATTAGCAGCAGTTTGAACATATACGTTTTCCCAAAACAGATTCATGTTTACTCTCCTTAAAGAAAAGTTTATTTGAACTCCACAATCGTAACACCTGTTCCGCCTTCATTTGCTTCACCGAAACGGACGTTTTTAACAGCGCGGTGGTTTTGCAAAAATTCCCGCACCCCTTTTCTTAAAGCGCCCGTCCCTTTGCCATGAATAATGTGCGCCCGCGGATATCCTGCGAGAAGACAATCGTCAATATATTTTTCAAGACGGATGAGCGCATCTTCATATCGCTCTCCCCGCAAATCAAGTTCTAATGAAACATGAAAATCCTTCCCTTTTACTGTTGCGAGCGTTTTTTCTCCCTCTTGTTTCGGGCTGCCAATATATTCAAGATCTTCTTCTTTTACTTTCATTTTCAATATTCCAATTTGTACAAGCCATTCACTTTCATTTGCTTTTTCAAGCAGATGTCCTTTTTGATTTAAGTTGATCACTTTTACCTCATCGCCGGGGCGCAGCTGCTTTTTGCTTTTTTGTTTTTCAGATTTTTGTTCAGTATTTATAAATTCAGGCGCTGCATATTCAAGCCGCTTTTTTGCTTCTATTAATTCATGCTCTTTAATAGCTGAACTGTGCTCTTTTTGCATGTTTTTCAATTTTTGAATAATCTGATCTGCTTCTTTTTGCGCTTCTTCCAGCCTTTTTTTCACCATTTCCTCAGCTTCTTGATATAGGCGGTCTTTCTGCTTATTAAATTCAATGATTTGTTCTTGTAGTTCTTTATGAAGTTTTTCTGCATCTTTCAGCGTTTTTTCAGCTTCCATCCAATCCTCTTCAGCACGTTTTTTGCTTTCCTCAAGGGAGGCAATCATTGCATCCGTTTTGGATCTGTCAGCGCTCATGAACGATTTGGCGCGCTCAATAATTTCTTTGCTCAATCCAAGCCTTTTTGATATTTCAAACGCATTGCTTCGGCCAGGTACACCGATCAACAATTTATACGTCGGCGATAATGTGTCGACATCAAACTCAACGCTTGCATTGATCACGCCCTTACGGTTAAATCCGTATGCTTTCAATTCGGGATAGTGGGTGGTTGCAACAACTTGCGCTCCTCTGTTTAAAGCTTCATCCAAAATTGCAATGGCTAGAGCGGCACCTTCTCCAGGATCTGTACCTGCCCCAAGTTCATCAAATAGTACGAGTGAGCGATCATTAAGTTCTTGTAAAATTTTGACGATGTTCACCATATGAGAAGAAAATGTACTCAAATTTTGTTCAATTGACTGTTCATCCCCAATATCTGCGTAAACTGCCTCAAATACCGGCATTGTAGATCCTTCTTCAGCAGGGATTTGCAGACCTGATTGCGCCATTAGTGCGAGCAGTCCAATTGTCTTCAGCGTCACCGTCTTACCGCCGGTGTTTGGACCGGTGATGACAATCGATTGAAAATCTTCCCCAAGTTCAATTGTATTTGGCACAACGGTTTCAGGGTCAATAAGAGGATGGCGGGCTTTATACAGCTTCATAATGCCACGATCATTTATATTTGGTTTTGTAGCCTTTAATTTTTTAGCATACAATGCCTTGGCAAACATAAAATCGATTTCACCCATTACAGTGATATTATGAATGATTCCCTTGCTTATGTCAGCAACCATTTTCGACAATTCCGTTAAGATCCGTTCAATTTCGTGCCTTTCCTTAATCCGCGCTTCATTTAAAGAGTTGTTCGCTTCTACGATAGCCTGCGGCTCAATAAACAGAGTTGCTCCTGAGGAAGATTGATCATGGACGATTCCTCCATAAACTCCTCTATATTCTTGTTTGACAGGAATGCAATAGCGGTCATTTCGAATCGTAATAATGGCATCCGAAAGATTTTTTTGTGCAGATGGGGAGCGAATGATCGATTCCAGCTTTTCGCGAATACGAGCCTCCAGTGTACGGATTTGACCTCTTATCGCTTTTAATTTATCGCTCGCATCATCAACAATTTCCCCGTCATCGCGTATGCAACGTTGAATTTCTTTTTCTTCTTTTAAATAAATTCCGATTTCGCTGACCAATTGTTCTAAATGAGGAAGTGAAACCTCCTCTTCTTGAGTCAACTTTTCAATAAATTGCTTCATTTGTCTTGAAGCATATAACACGGCAGAAACAGCCACAAGCTCTTGCGGACCTAAAGTTCCGCCTATTTGCGCACGCTTTACACTCGGCCGTATGTCGCTTAATCCTCCGAAAGGGGCAGAGCCTTTCAATCGGAGCACTGTTAGTGCTTCATCTGTCTGCTCCTGCCTCTTCAGTACTTCGTTGATGTCTCCTGATGGCATAAGCTTTAACGCTTTCTCTTTTCCTAAAGAAGAAGAAGCATGCTCTTTCAGCAGTTCCCTTATTTTATTAAATTCCAAAACATGTAACACTCGTTCCTGCAACTTCTCAAAACCTCCTGACAGTTGAATGGTCAGTCTTTCCTTTTTAAAAATTGCTTTAATTGTTCAACATCCCACGTATTCACAACGTCATCCGGCTGAATGAAAGCTTTTCGCGCATACGCAACCCCTATCTCCATATGTTCTAGCATGTTTATGCTGTGGGCATCTGTATTAATCACAACCTTTACACCGTATTCCTTCGCTTTCTTCAAATGTTCTACACATAAGTCAAGCCTGTTCGGATTTGCGTTCAATTCTAAAATAGTATCTGTTTCCTTTGCAAGTTCTAAAAGCATTTCTATATCAACATCGTATCCTTCTCTTCGCCCAATTAACCTTCCAGTCGGATGAGCGATAATATCAACATGGTAATTATATAGGGCTGCTTTCAGCCTTTTCATAATTACACTCTGCGGCTGGGAAAAGTTCGAATGGATCGATGCAATAACTATATCTAGCTCTTTTAGACAATCGTCGTCATAATCAAGTGTACCGTCCGGCAAAATATCCATCTCGATTCCTCTGAAAATCGTAAAATCAGAATATTGTTCATTCAACATGTCAATTTCTTCTTTTTGTTCTTTCAGCTGCTCAGGAGTCAAGCCGTTGGCTACTTTTAAAAATTGCGAGTGATCTGTAATCGCGATGTACTTGTAGCCTTTTCTTTTAGCAGCCTCAGCCATTTCCTTGATTGAATGAGCGCCGTCGCTCCATGTTGAATGCATATGGAGATCTCCCTTTATTTCCTCGAGCGAAATAAGATTTCCTTTGTATTTTTCCACTTCCTCCCCATCTTCCCGAACCTCTGGCGGAATGTAGGGAAGCTGAAAGTGTGCATACAGCTCTTTTTCTGACTCAAATGTGAGCACTTTTCCGGTTTCTATAATTTCTACGCCGTATTCGCTTATTTTTTCTCCTCTTTCCTTCGCTAGCTGGCGCATTTTTACATTATGCTCTTTTGAGCCTGTAAAATGGTGCAAAGCCGAAATGAATTCCTTTGGGTGCACGATGCGAAAATCGACCTGAACCTTGACATCAAACTTAAGTTCAATCGATATTTTCGTATCGCCTTTCGCAATGATTTCAGTAATATTCGGCATTGTTAAAATGTAATCTCGCACAGCTCCTTTATTTTCCGCCGCAATAATAAAGTCAAGGTCTTTTATCGTTTCTTTCATTCTTCTTAAGCTTCCTGCGCGAGAAAAGCGAACTATTCCGTTTCCTTGTCCTTTTTCTAAAAATTTCTCTATTTTTTCTGCAATCGGCAGCATATAAGCAAGAGGCAGTCGGCCCGGTTTTTTATTCATTTCATCGATCGCAGCCAATATTTTTTCTTCCGTTACTTTTCCAAAACCTTGTAAACTTTGCACTTTATGTTCTTCACAGGCTTTTTTTAAAGAATCGATGTCCACAACACCTAAATCCTTGTACAATTTTGCAATCTTCTTTCCGCCCAGCCCTGGCAATTGAAGAAGAGGGATTAACCCTTCAGGAACTTCCTTTTGCAAGGTTTGCAGCGTTTTTGACTCGCCGGTTTTTATGAATTCTTCGATGACTGCACTCGTTCCTTTCCCAATCCCACTGATTAAAGTAAAATCGTGGATGTCTGATAGGCTTCTCGCATCCCTTTCAAGGGCATTGGCAGCTTTATAAAACGCGGAGATTTTAAAAGGGTTTTCGCCTTTTAACTCCATATATACCGCAATTTTCTTTAACAGGCTGACAACATCCTTTTTGTGAACCGTCATGTTTTACGTCACCTCTTGAATCTTAAACAATATAAAAATCACCTGCTATTGAACTATTTAATAGAAACAGAGAAGGACGATGGGGGTCTAAATAAAGATGTTTCCATCGTCCCTTTACGTCTAACTTCCTTTACCGAAATAGCCGATCCAAAGATCGTGAATTTTATCAGATAAGACAGGGGTATGATTGACAATTAAATCAGCCAGCAGCGATTTATCGATAAGATTTTGAATTTGCTCGGCTGGAATGAGCGCTGCCAAAAAAAGCAGAATGAATAAAATGAGGTAAGTTTCCGCAAAACCTAAAACCGCACCCAGCAAGCGGTTGATTTGCTTAAGTATTGGAAGCATCGCAACAAAATCAAACATAGATCCGATGATGTGAAGCGCTATTTTTGATCCAATAAACAAAAGCACGAATGCAACGCCGCGATAGTAAGCTTCCTCCAAATGGCCCCCTGTCAATATAGATAGAGCAGCATTTGAATCTCCTATATTTGGATACGGTACCCATAATTCCAGTTTAGGAGCAAGATCGTCAAAATATGTTCTGGCAATTATGAAAGACACTATAACACTTGATAAATAAACTACTTGGAGAATAAATCCCCTTTTAAGGCCAGTGAGCAATCCGAATACTAAGAAAAATAAAATGATCAAGTCAAGCATTTTAAATTTCAATCCTTTTCTTGAAGTTGCTTTTCTAGTTCTTCAAATTTCTCCTTTAATTTGAGATAATCATGAACAGCATTAACCGCAGTTAGTACTGCCAGCTTGTTTAAATCTAGAGATGGGTTTTTTTGACTGATTTCCCGCATTTTTTCGTCAACAATTGAAGCGACAAGCTTCATATGATTTACGCTCTCATTTCCAACAATCGAATACTGCTGTCCATATATATAAACAGTCGCTTTATTTTTAGGTTGATCAGACAAAGCGAATCCTCCATCCTCTATGAAAAAATATCGCAAAATGATTCAAAATCCTAATCATAATCATAACATGTTTGTCGAAAAGATGGAAAGAAGAACAAAAGAAAGGGTACAATAATATAGCATCCATTTTAGGAAAGCGAGGCGTTTTTTATTGTCCAATATCGTCATAAAAGTTGATCATGGGGGAATTCAAACTTTGAAAGATTTTTATAATCCTTTCATTATAGACAGAACCCCTCCAGGTGCCGTCTTTTCTGCCAAATTGACAAACTGTGCGATCACTGCTTACAAGTCGGGAAAAGTGCTTTTTCAAGGATCTGCCGCTCAGCAGGAAGCAAACAGATGGAAAAAAATAACAAAAACAGCCCCTTCTCAAACAGAGGATGAGCTTCAACAGCTTCAACAGATGTCAGTCATCGGCTCTGATGAAGCAGGAACGGGGGATTATTTTGGACCGATCACGGTTGCTGCAGTATTTGTCCCTAAAGAAAAAAGAAAACTGGTTCAGCAGCTTGGAGTAAAAGATTCAAAGGCTTTGACAGACAAACAAGTTTTTTCAATCGCCAACACTTTAATAGAGACAGTTCCGTACAGCCTCTTAATTTTGCGCAATGAAAAATACAATCAATTGCAAAAATCTGGAATGAACCAAGGGAAATTGAAAGCTATCCTTCATAATCAAGCGATTCATCATTTACTCAAGAAAATTTCTCCTGATAAACCAGAAGCTGTGTTGATCGATCAGTTTGCAGAGCCGAATGTTTACTTTCAATATCTTAAAGACCGGGATGTTCCGTTTAAAGACATAACCATCTTTAAACCGAAGGCGGAGCATATACACATATCTGTCGCTGCAGCATCCATTATCGCAAGATATGCTTTTTTAAAAGAATTAAACAGCTTATCCAACGCAGCCGGATTTTATTTACCAAAAGGAGCCAGCCATACTGTTGATGAAGCTGCTGCCAAATTAATAAAGGAAAAAGGGAAAAACACACTTGGCAAAATGGCAAAGCTTCATTTTGCCAACACCGAAAAAGCTTTGAATCTATTGAATTGAAATGACGAATCCGGAAATCTTATTTTCTGAGGTTAGCAGGAACAATTTATGATTTCAATAAAAATGAAGGTGCTATCTGCACCTTCATTTGTTAGCTGGAATTATTTTAGGGATTTATCGTCCTGCGTTAGCTGCGAAGAACTGCTGAAAATTTTTCCTCTACCGCCTTAATTACTTTTTCATGAGCTTTTGCTGCTTCCTCATCCGTCAATGTTCGTTCAGGATCGTAGTAGCGGAGTGAAAATGCGATCGATTTTTTCCCTGCTCCCAAACGTTCTCCTTCATACACATCGAAAATGGAAATCTCTTTTAACAGTTTTCCGCCCGCTTCCCGGATCGTTTCTTGAAGCTCGCCAGCATGCACATGCTGATCAACGACTAAGGCGATATCCCTTGTAATGGATGGGAACCTTGGAATCGGCGTATATATGACTGGCTTAGCTTCATATTGAATGAGATCGGCTAGCTTCAGCTCAAAAACATATGTTTCATCTAAATCATACTCTTTTTCAACTTCCGGATTTAATTCGCCGACAAATCCGATGAATGATCCGTTTAAATAAATATCTGCCGTTCTGCCGGGATGCAGCCCTTCACGTTTTGCCTGTTTATACTCAATTTCATCCAACAGTCCAAGCAGATCAAATAAACCGTCTAAAATTCCTTTCACAACATAAAAATCAACTTTTGTTTTTTCCCCTTGCCATGGGTGATAAACGTAGTGACCCGTCATGACGCCTGATAAACGTTCTTTTTCCAAAGGCTTTTCTAAAGCATCGTCCGAAATGAAAACAGAACTAATTTCATAAAGATGAATATCATCGATTTGCCGCGCTTTATTATATTTTACAGACTCAAGCAAATGAGGAAGCAGGCTTAAACGCAAAACACTCCGCTCTTCACTCATCGGCAATGCTAATTGAGTAAAGCTTGACGTCTCCAGCGTAAATTGTCCCGCCTTTTCTTTGCTCGTTAATGAATATGTGATCGCTTGATAAAGCCCGGCGCCTTCCAAAAATCTTCGCACTTTTCTTCTTTTCAATTGATAGTCTGTTAATGCTCCGGATGTTGAAGATCCTTCAGGCAATGTTGACGGAATATAGTCATATCCGTAAAGGCGGGCTACTTCTTCAATTAAATCTTCTTCAATCGCAATATCGCCTCTTCTTGTCGGAACGGTTACTGTAAAAAGACCGTTTTCTTCAACGGTTTCAAATTGCAAGCGGTCAAAAATTTCTTTTATTTCATCTACTGCAATGTTTGTCCCTAAAACGTTGTTAATTTTCTCAGCGGAAATGGTGATCACTTTTTTCTCGATTGAAAAATCATGAAATTCTGCTTCACCTTCTAAAACAGTTCCGGAGGCGTATTTTGCGATCAATTGTGCTGCCCGCTCTGCTGCAGCTTTTACCCTGTTCGGGTCAACTCCCTTTTCAAATCTCAAGCTCGCTTCACTTCTAAGTCCGAAATCCTTCGACGCTTTTCGGACAACACTGCCTTTAAAATAGGCGGCCTCAAGCAAAACGGTCGTCGTATCGTCTCTTACTTCAGAATCGGCCCCTCCCATTACACCAGCTAATGCAACAGGTACTTTGCCATTTGTGATCACAAGGTGATCGCTTGTAAGCTTTCGTTCTTGATCATCAAGGGTCACGATCGTCTCTCCGTCATGTGCGCGGCGAACGAGTATTTCCTTTGATCCGAACCGGTCATAGTCAAACGCATGAAGCGGCTGGCCGTATTCTAATAAACAATAGTTTGTAATATCGACGACGTTGTTATGCGGTCTGATTCCGGCTTTTATTAAGCGCATTTGCATCCATAAAGGGGAAGGGGCAATTTTGACATTTTTAATAATTTTAGCTACATAGAATGGATTATCTTCTTTTGCTTCAACATTCACAGTAATATAATCAGTTGCTTTTTCTTCGGCAGCCTCATAATGAACTTCCGGCTTTCGAACCTCTTTCTTTAAAATTGCTGCAACTTCATAGGCAACACCGATCATGCTTAAACAGTCAGAACGGTTTGGTGTAAGACCTAATTCAAGTACATAATCGTCCATAAACAGCTGTTCCATCGCATTTTTTCCAACTTCAGCATCACTAGGGAAAACAAAAATGCCGTCAGAAAACTCTTTTGGGACAAGCTTTCCTTCAATGCCCAGCTCTTGCAAAGAACAAATCATACCGTTAGATTCTTCACCGCGCAGCTTTGCCCGTTTAATTTTGAAATTGCCCGGCAAAACCGCACCAACTTTGGCTACCGGCACTTTTTGACCTTTTTCAACGTTTTGGGCGCCGCATATAATTTGCACTGGTTCTCCTTCACCGATGTCAACTAAACATTTGCTTAATTTTTCTGCATTTGGATGCTGTTCTTTTTCAAGCACCTGTCCAACTACAACATCTTTTATTCCTTCATTAACAGCTTGAACATTTTCAACTTCAATGCCGCTCTTCGTTATTTTTTCAGCCAGCTCCTCAGGGGAAATGTCTAGATCAACATATTCAGAGAGCCATTTGTATGAAACGAACATGAGAAAACCTCCTTTTAAGCTTGTTTAAACTGTTTCAAAAAACGCACATCGTTTGTATAAAAATGACGAATATCATCAATTCCATATTTCAACATGGCAATCCGTTCCGGTCCCATTCCAAATGCAAAACCACGGTATTTTTTCGAATCGAATCCCGCCATTTCCAAAACGTTTGGATGAACCATCCCTGCTCCTAAAATTTCAATCCAGCCTGTTCCTTTGCATACATGACAGCCTTTCATGGAGCATTTAAAACAGGATACATCGACTTCCACCGACGGTTCAGTAAACGGGAAAAAGCTCGGACGCAGACGAATTTGCCTGTCTTCACCGAACAGTTTTTTCGCAAACACTTCGAGCGTTCCTTTTAAATCGCTCATGCGAATGTTTTCATCCACAACGAGCCCTTCAATTTGCGTAAATTGATGGGAGTGCGTTGCATCATCTGTATCACGTCTGTATACTTTCCCTGGACAAATGATTTTTACAGGACCTTTCCCTTTATATTTTTCTAGCGTTCTCGCCTGAACTGGAGATGTGTGTGTGCGCAGCAAAATTTCATCAGTTATGTAAAAGGAATCTTGCATATCCCTTGCCGGATGGCCTTTCGGCAAATTGAGCGCTTCAAAATTGTAATAATCTGTTTCAACTTCTGGACCTTCCTCTACTGTGTATCCCATGCCGATAAACAAATCTTCAATTTCTTCAATGACCGCTTGGAGAGGATGATGGTTTCCTGTTCGAACCGGTCTGCCTGGAAGGGTAACGTCAATCGTTTCTTGCTGTAATTTTTTCTCGATTTCTGCTTTTTCGAGTTGTTCTTGCTTACTTGTTATTTCCCCGGCAATCACTTCCCGAATTTCATTTGCTAACGCACCTATTTTCGGCCGTTCTTCTTTCGAAAGCTTTCCCATTCCGCGAAGAACTTCGGTAATCGGTCCTTTTTTTCCAAGATATTGAACGCGAATATTTTGCAATTGTTTTAAATCCGTTGCTTCCCGTACCTTTTGCAACGCTTCATCGCGAAGCTTTGTTAATTCTTCCTGCATGTAAATTCCTCCTTTTTTTAAAATAAATAAAAAAACCCATCCCAAAAAAGGGACGAGTTGAATTTCGCGGTACCACCCTTATTAACAAAGAAAGAATCTTTGTTCACTTCATTATCATAACGGCACAGCCGGAGCGCCTTTACATGCTTCCGCATGGTCCTGGCGTCAACTCTGGAGGTGAATTCGTTTGCCTCTACCATAAAAATGCTTCCAGTCTACGGCATTTTCTCCCTAAATGGCGACCTGCAAACTACTCTTCTCCGTCATCGTTATTCCTTTATTCAATTGCTTTTAATTATAAAAAAAAGAAATTAAAGGCGCAACACTATTTGCGAAGATGGTACATGAAAATAGCTGAAGCAACGGCAACATTTAATGACTCCGCTTTTCCATAAATCGGAATGTGTAAATTTTGATCCGTCATATCCAGCAGCTCTTTTGAGACCCCATTTCCCTCATTTCCTACAAGGAGGGCAAATGTTTCAGATGGAGGAATCTCTTTATAGAAAACAGCATTTTTTGTTGAAGTTCCAAATACAGGAATTTTCTCTTCCTTCAATTTGCTTATAATCTGTTTTAATGACGAATTGATCACAGGCAAATGAAAAATTGATCCTTGTGTCGCCCGGATCGTTTTACTATTGTACAAATCAACCGTCCCTTCACCTAAAATCACAACATCCATTCCAGCCGCATCTGCAGTACGAATGATCGTACCGAGATTTCCTGGGTCTTGAACCGCATCTATTAACAGCCATTTTTTGGCGTTCAAATCGATTTCCCACCTAAGCTGCTTACAAACAGCCATGACACCTTGCGGGGAATCCGTTTCAGACAGAAGCGAAAACACCTCTTTGGAAACAATCGTTGTCGGAATAGTACCTTCGAAAAAATGATTTGGCAGCTTCGCTCCTTCTAAAACAATTAACTCTTGAACAATTGATTTGTATTTGAGAGCTTCCTCAATTAAATGCAAGCCTTCAATTAAAAACAGCCCGCGCTCTTCCCGTTTTTTTCTTGATTGCAGCTTTTTCCATTCTTTTACTCTTTCATTTTTAGTTGACGCAATCCGTTTCAATGATGGTGTCTCCTTCAACTGATAGTTCATTTCATATACATATTATAGAAAACAAAAGAAAAAATAAAGAAGAATGAAGAAAAACGAGGTGAAGGATATGAATTTTGATTTGCGCAATGCAGTCATTGCCAACATATCGCAAAATTCAAAAGACGAGCTGAGAGAAACGATCGTTGATGCCATCAATAGCAAGGAAGAAAAAATGCTTCCAGGGTTAGGCGTGTTATTTGAAATTATCTGGAACCATTCAAGTCAGCGTGATCAACAGGAAATGGTTGAAACACTTGAACAAGGATTAAAAGAGACTGGAGCTGGGAAATAACCAGCTCCTGCTTTTTAGTTGTATGTAATGTTTTCAACCGTTTTTTTGTCGAGGCGTTTAATGACTTCTGTCAATAATTGAACCGTATGTTCAAAGTCTTCGCGATGAATCATCGCAGCGTGTGTATGAATGTAGCGCGTTGCAATCGTAATGGAAAGCGTTGGAACACCATTTCCTGTTAAATGAATCGATCCGGAGTCTGTACCGCCTCCCGGCATAGCATCATACTGATATGGAATGCCGCATTCTTCAGCGACCCCTACGACAAAATCGCGAAGCCCTTTATGGGAGACCATAGAAGCATCATATAAAATAATTTGCGGACCTTTCCCCATTTTTCCCATCGCTTCTTTTTCGGAAATGCCTGGAGTGTCGCCGGCTATTCCGACGTCTACGCCGAAAGCAATATCAGGCTCAATATAATGGGCTGATGTGCGGGCTCCTCTTAATCCCACTTCCTCCTGAACGGTTCCCACACCGTAAACGACGTTCGGATGGTTTACCCCTTTCAGCTTTTTCAAAACTTCGATCGCTATTGCACAACCGATGCGGTTATCCCAAGCTTTCGCCAAAAGGATTTTATCATTTTTCATGACGGTGAACTCAAAATAAGGCACAATTTGGTCGCCGGGACGAACACCAAATTCCATCGCTTCTTCTCGGCTGCTGGCGCCAATATCAATAAACATGTCTTTGATCTCTACAGGCTTTTTTCGTGCTTCTGCCGGCAAAATATGCGGCGGCTTGGAACCGATGATGCCGGTCACATCTCCTTTTTGGGTGACAATCGTCACTCTTTGTGCGAGCATAACTTGATTCCACCAGCCGCCAACAGGCTGAAAGCGAATGAACCCTTTATCATCAATTTGCGTAACCATAAAGCCGACCTCATCAAGATGGCCCGCGATCATAATTTTGGGTCCGCCTGATTCTCCTTCTTTTTTGGCAATTAAACTGCCGAGTCCATCCGTTTGGATATCATCCGCATAATCTTTTATGTACCCTCTCATTACTTCTCTGACTTCCCTTTCATTGCCGGCGATGCCTTTCGCGTCTGTTAAATCTTTTAACATTCTCAATGTTTCATCCCATTTCTCCACACTGAAACCTCCTTTAATTTATATTCTTCATTTTTTCCAAACGGAATTGTTAATATCCTTGATTTTGTCTAGCATGATTGACTTCATTTTTCGCCATGTATGCTGAAATAATATCTTCCTCTGAAAAGCCCAGCGCAGAGCCGAGTGTAACATAGTCGTTAAATAAATCGATATACGCTTGGACAGACAAATATTCACTGAATTTTGCCGTTTTTTGATAAACGTTTAAAAAAAGATCGGTCAGGCTTTTATCGATTTTTCTTGCTTTCATTTCCGGCAGTTTTTCAATATACAATTCATGGCCGATCGACAATAAAAAATGAAGGCCGTCTACATACTCTTCCAAAATAACCTCTCTGTCGGAAGGCGGCTTAACGCTCCAAAATTTAAAGCAGCGCGTTTCATTAGCCAATTCGCCAATTTCGACAAGCAAGGCTAAAACTTTTCTCTCGATCAGCCTTTCTTCCTCCAAACCGTGTTTCTTTTCAATTTTTTCATCCAATTCTTTTTGCATTTTATATAACTGTTCAAAATCCATTTTCTCAACCCCTAAAATATATCTAAAAAAATTATAGCAAATGTGATCATTAATGAAACCCCTTCAATTCCTTTTTCGTAATGTATATGTATGAATATGACCTTCGGGGAGGTTTAAAGTAAATGATTGTCATCCTTCTTCGTCTTTTCATAATTGCTGCGATTATTTTCCTAATTTATTCATTCATTAAATATTTATTGAACCCGAAGCGAAAGTTAGAATTGGCTCATGAGCAAAAAAAATTTTTCTTTCTTGATGATAAAGAAAATGTCCACAAAAATTTTTTGTTAACGCATAAAGGAGTTTTATTTGAAGGGGAAAAATATTTAGGCACGACTGAAACTTCTTTTGAAGTTATCTCCGTTTTTATTTGGACATCTACTCCAAGTAAGTTAAGGGGGTTTACAAAAGAAGATTTTCAATTTATAGAATCGAAAATAAAAGAAGCATATCCTTACGCCAAAATCGACTGGAAAAGTCCAATTAAAGAGTTTTTGAATCGGAACGAATCGGAATTCCCGACACTATCTTAAGACAGTAAAAAAGAATGAGCAGCTTGACATTCCCGTTCAAAATTGACAGCGTTAAAAGACTATGCGGTTCATGACTGGACGATCATGGTGTCGCTTTTTTGATCAATCTATGCAACATTTCTGATTTAAAAAGAAAATAAGCATTCTGAAGGCAGTTCCCATTGCGGGAGCTGCTGTTAGCTTCCATTTCTATTTTTATCCCATTACCTTTTCTCTTCCTCTATGAAATTTTGTAAAACAGCTCGGTAATTGATTATAATTTTTCGAAGTCTCCTTTTTAATTGGGTTTGGTCACTTTCATTATAAAATAGAGTGCTTCGTAAATGCTTTTTTCATTTTGATGATATTCTTGATCCCAACATTTAGTATAGAACCTAAATTTTTTGCATCGGCCTAAAAAACCCTTGAACTTTTGACTTTTTTCACTGTCGAGAAACGTAAAGCCATAATCGTTTACCTTTTCAGCCATATAAAAATCCCCTCCAAATAGAAGTGCAGCATCCGCGAGTCATTGCGCAGATTTTTTACACGTCTACTTAAAGGGGATCAATAATGTGCTGTTCAATTATGTCCAGCCCAAAGGGCAATGTACGTTTATAGGTGGCTTGCTTTTTCGATTACTTATTTAATTCAGCTTTAGCTGTTTCGGCGAGTTGTGCAAATCCTTTTTCATCATTTACTGCTAAGTCAGCAAGCATTTTTCTGTTTACTTCAATGCCAGCAAGCTTTAAACCGTGCATGAACCGGTTGTAGGAAAGACCGTGAATGCGCGCAGCAGCATTGATTCTCGTAATCCAAAGCTTACGGAAATCGCGTTTTCTTTGGCGACGGTCACGGTATGCATACATTAAAGATTTCATTACTTGCTGGTTAGCAACTTTATATAAACGATGCTTCGAACCGTAATAACCTTTTGCAAGCTTAATAATTTTTTTGCGGCGTCTGCGTGTCACTGTACCGCCTTTAACACGTGCCATAATGCATTCCCTCCTAAAAAATCGAAGTTAAAAATTATTTTATATTGTCAAGCATTTGATGAATACGTTTAAAGTCACCTTTGCTTACTAATGCTGGTTTGCGAAGTTTGCGTTTTTGCTTTTGAGTTTTGTTAGCGAATAAATGACTAGTAAATGCATGAGACCGTTTCAAATTTCCGTTCCCAGTTTTTTTAAATCTTTTCGCAGAGCCGCGATGAGTTTTCATTTTAGGCATAAAAGGATCCTCCTTCTATTTCTTTTCGTTTTTCGGTGCTAGCACTAGAAACATGCTGCGCCCATCCATTTTCGGCTTCGTTTCAACAGAACTGATGTCAGCGCATGCTTCAGAAAATCTTTCTAGAACTCGTTGGCCGATTTCTTTATGGGTAATCGCTCTTCCTTTAAAGCGGATCGATGCTTTCACCTTGTCACCCTTCTCCAAAAATTTCCGAGCATTGCGAAGCTTTGTATTAAAGTCATGCTCTTCAATTGTTGGGCTTAGGCGGACTTCCTTCACATTAATAACTTTCTGCTTTTTACGCGCCTCTTTTTCTTTCTTTTGCTGCTCGAAGCGGTATTTTCCGTAATCCATGATGCGAGCAACCGGCGGTTTTGCATTCGGAGCAACAAGAACGAGATCCAAATTGGCATTTGCGGCAATATCAAGCGCTTCTTGCCGTGATTTAATGCCTAACTGATTACCGTTTTGATCGACCAGTCGAACTTCACGAGCGCGGATGCCCTCGTTTACTAACATATCTTTGCTAATAATGAGCCACCTCCAAGATTTTATAAACAAAGTGCACGTTCCCTTGACAGAGCTTATACATTCGTTTATGCAAATAAAAAACGCGTAGACGCACACTGCACCCACACGTTGAATACACGAACTTTTTGTCCAATGTATAAACCTGTCAACAGCAACGATGTGCGTCAATCAGGTGAGAAGCGGGTGCTTCTGCTTGTTCTCCTTGACTATAATATTCTACCATGGCAAAGCAGCTTTGTCAAAACAACATTTCTTCAAAAACGATACCATTTTAAACTATTCAAACAGAAAATGCAAGAGTCTATTTGAATGAACATACATAAATCGGAATGGAGTGGACATGATAATCAATATATCATATAACTATTGGAGTGATCGAAATGGATGCAAACCGCGTAAAACAAATTTTATCCTCGCCGGCTGATATTGAAGTTCTCTATAACGGAGCTTCCGTTTGGATTGATCAGCTAAATGAAGATGGAAAAACAGCAACCGTTCATGTAAGAGGTCCGTTTAAAGAACGTACGGTTGTAAATATTTCTGAGCTTGAAGAAAAATAATTCCTCCATTGTTTTAAACATTATTGATATAAAATAGCTCCCAATGCTCCGGTAAAAGAACCGTTTGATAAAAATATGCTTTGCAGACCTGTCATGGAATCAAAGCTTTGGATGATTTGTTGTAAAGGAGGGTTTTGCGAAATTGCAGCTCCAACATAGACACACGTGTCCACTTGATGAAGCTCGGCACATTGCTTTGCCAAAAGAACGATCGTTTCACCAATCAATTGAAATAACGCTGCAGCAGCATCTTTTTTCCGGGCTCTCGATAAATCCGGATTGCCAAAATTAGCAGCGGTTAAATCTCCTAAAATTGGTGGAGCCTCTTCTCCATACAAATCTTTTACCAACAAATCAACATGGCTTCGATCACCTTTTTTCGCCAAATCAACGATTTGATAAAAATTGCTCTCCTGCAAAATGAGCCGGCTTAAACCGGAAATAACACCGCCGCCGATACCGCTTCCAAGCAAACGCTCATACCGCTCGCCCTTCATAAGGAAAAAAGATGTTCCAGTTCCGATGCTAACGATTAAAAAATCGCTCTTTGGCTCCTTTCCTTCTTCTACTAAAAGCTCTCTTGTTCCTATACAAACTGAATCAAATTCTGGAATAAAGGTCACATCAGCGCCGGTCAATTTTTCTTTTACTTTTGCAGCTCTGCCTCCTGTTATTCTATAGCGGGCAGCCGGCTTCAATCTCTTCATCCAAGAAAGAGCTTGATCCATTTCATCAATTGGAAACCATTTATACCGATATCGTCCATGTTCAACATAAGCAATTTTTAATAAACTTCCCCCTGCATCAATTCCTACTATTTCCATCTGTACACCCCTCGCTTATGTTTCAAAAAAAGGAAATCAGCAAACGCCGATTTCCTTATTTTCTCCCTTCTTTTCCAACAGATACAGCAAATGTCTCCAGCGGCATGGATTCTGATTTTTGTTCTCCATACTTTCTGACATTGACCGTCTCATTTTCTGCTTCTTGATCACCGACAACGACCATGTACGGGATTTTTTGCATTTGTGCCTCACGAATTTTATAGCCGATTTTTTCATCCCGAATATCGACTTCAACACGCAAGCCTTCTTGCTGAAGACGCTGTTCTACTGTTTTGGCATAATCAAGATGCACTTCCGGCGAAACAGGGATGACTTTCACTTGCACAGGTGCAAGCCAAGTTGGGAAGGCACCTTTAAATTCCTCAATTAAGAAGGCAACAAACCGTTCCATCGTTGAAACAACTCCGCGGTGAATAACAACTGGCCGATGATGTTTGCCGTCTTCGCCAACATATGTTAAATCAAGCCGTTCCGGAAGGAGAAAATCTAGCTGAACAGTCGATAATGTTTCATCTTTTCCTAAAGCCGTCCGCACTTGTACATCCAATTTCGGTCCGTAAAATGCCGCTTCACCTTCCGCTTCATAATAATCCAGCCCGAGTTCGTCCATTGCGGCTTTCAGCATCGACTGGGCCTTTTCCCACATTTCATCATCATCATAATATTTTTCTTTATCCTCAGGATCGCGGTAAGATAATCGGAACGAATAATCTTTTATACCAAAATCCTCGTATACCTCTTCAATAAGGCGGACAACTCGGATGAATTCGTCTTTAATTTGATCCGGCCGAACGAAAATATGCGCATCGTTCAACGTCATCCCGCGAACACGCTGCAGCCCTGTCAATGCACCTGACATTTCGTATCTGTGCATTGTTCCAAGTTCTGCAATGCGGATCGGCAATTCCCGATAGCTGTGAATTTCATTTTTGTAAATCATCATATGATGCGGGCAGTTCATCGGACGCAATACAAGCTCTTCGTTATCCATCTTCATTGGCGGAAACATATCATCTTGATAATGGTCCCAATGGCCGGAAGCTTTATAAAGATCGACGCTGCCGAGAACAGGTGTGTATACATGCTGGTATCCGAGTTTAATTTCTTTATCAACAATATAGCGTTCGATAATCCGACGGATAGTTGCACCTTTTGGCAGCCAAAGCGGCAAGCCTTGTCCAACCTTTTGAGAAGTGGTAAACAGGTTTAATTCTTTTCCAAGCTTGCGATGATCCCGCTCTTTCGCTTCTTCAAGCATGCGGAGATGTTCTTTAAGCTCTTCTTTTGTAAAAAATGCTGTACCGTATATGCGTTGAAGCATTTTGTTTTTGCTGTCTCCACGCCAGTAGGCGCCGGCTACGCTGAGCAATTTAAATTCCTTTATTTTTCCGGTAGAAGGAACGTGGACTCCTCGGCATAGATCGAAAAATTCTCCTTGCTCATATATGGAAATGATTTCGCCTTCCGGAATATCATCGATAAGCTCAAGCTTTAAATGGTCGCCGATTTCCTCATACATTTTTTTTGCTTCATCGCGGCTTACTTCTTTACGAATAACCGGCAAATTTTCGCCGACAATTTTTTTCATTTCTTTTTCGATTTTAGGCAAATCTTCGTGTGAGATCGTTTCATCCATATCGATATCATAATAAAAACCGTTTTCAATGACGGGCCCAACTCCCAATTTTACATTTGGGTAAAGCCGTTTAATCGCTTGCGCCATTAAATGTGCTGTACTATGTCGTAAAATTTCTAACGCTTCTTTTGTATCAGGCGTCAAAATTTCAATCTGGCCGTCTTGTTCAATCGGGGTTTTTAAGTCAATAAGCTTTCCATTTATTTTACCTGCAATGGCTTTTTTCTTTAATCCAGGGCTGATGGATGCAGCGATTTCTTCCGTTGTTGTTCCGTACGGAAATTCTTTTACAGAACCGTCTGGAAAAGTAATTTTAATGGCTTCTTTCATCTTCTTTCCTCCTTTGTTTTTTCTTGCAAAAATAAACACCCGTCCCTAAAAGAAGGGACGAGTGTTGTATGTAAAACCCGTGGTTCCACCCTAGTTCCCGCTCAAAACTTTGCGCGGCTCATTTTGATAACGGAACAATCCGCCAGCTATTACTTGGCAAAAGCCGTTCACAGCTGAAGTTTAGAGGTGGTAAGAGCATTACACGAGTTAGGAAGGTTTCAGCCTGTGCCTTCCCTCTCTTTGAACTGTGATAATACTCCCGTGTCCTCATCATAACCTTTTCGTGATGAATGATTTCAACCGTATTATAGACTGATTCGCCACCAAAAATCAAGGAGTACTGAAAGAAACTTATCGTTTTTGAAAGCTAGCCCTTGAAAAAAATCGAACCCGTTCCTGAAAGATGTTTTGGATCGTTTGAATCATTGCTTCCTCCTGTTGATCGGAGTATATATAAATTTCTAAAGGAGCAATGGATACAAGAGGGGCCAGCAAATGGGAATCAATATACATCGGGTGGCGATAAATAAATTCCCGATCAATCCACTTTTTCAATTCCAGCTCTTTTATTTCGATGAACTTTTCATTAAACACTTGAAAGGAAGTATCATGCAAAATATGAATCGTTGATAATTTCGGTTTTTTATTGAGAACATATTCCCGCAAGCTTTGAATAAAATTTTGGTATTCCTGCTCCATTTTATACTCTTCAATGGAGAGACCGACATATTCCGAAAGTCTTGATAAATAATCAGACAAGCGGAATTGAATAAATGATTCTATAGAAAAAGATTGGTTTGGCCGAAGGAAATTCGTTAAAGCAGAAATAATTAAGTTTTCTCTCGGCTCAAAATGTTTGATCATTGGAATTTCCGCCCGCTCTCCTTCCAAGATCGATTGAGCAATATGTAAAATTTGCTGTTTTTCATCTTCATCCTCAAAATAAAATTGTTTTTCAATTATAAAAAGAAGGAGACGGGGCTCTTTCACATTTAGAAAAAAGTCAACAAATGATGGTACGAGCACATCAGATATAAATGTTTCCCAATCATCTGTTTCACATGTTAATACTGTGCCGTTCAGCAAGGCTGCTTGGAAATCAAAGTTTTCCTTCTCTGTATTAAGCAATTGATGCAGATAAGAAGCTTCTTTTTCCGTTTGAAAAGTTATTTCCAGCAAAAAAAGATCCCCCCCTTTATATAGCAAGTCCTGTTTCTATATATATGGGGGGATGGCATTATTTAGAAGTGTTTGCTGTCCAGCGGTTATTCTTGTCTGCGATTTTTTCCTTTCAATTCCACGGGAATGGCCAAAAAACGAATCCTTTCCATAATTCTTTTTGCCTTTAGCTGTTCTATTTCGCCTTTTTGTGAATAAGTCAGGTGGTGTTCCAATTCGCTAAAATTAAAGTTGGATGTAAAAAAGGTCGGTAAATTTTCAAGCATGCGGAATTGGAGAATCGAGCCTAAAATGTCGTCTCTCATCCAGCTCGACATCGATTCAGCACCAATATCATCAAGCATTAATACCGGAATTTTTTTAACCGCATCAATCTTTTCATTCAGTGAATGATCTTGAAGAGCGCTTTTTAACTCCCTGACAAACTCCGGAACATACACAAGCATGGAAGGAACGCCTTTTTCCGCCAGCTCATTCGCGATCGCTCCAAGAATAAATGTCTTTCCCACGCCGAAGGAACCGTATAAATACAATCCTTTTAACCGATCATTTTGACCGTATTGCTCAACAAAATCTTGCACGAGAGACACTGCCTTCAGACGGTTCGGTTCGTTTAAATCAATATCCTCTAGGTGTGCATTGAGGATTTCCTTTGGTACATACATGCATTTAATGAGCGATTCTTGTTTTTTTCGAGCATCATATGCTTCTTTTCTCGGGCATTTATCATATTTCAGGTCGATTGTTTTTCTTTCAATAATTAATGTAGGGTGATATCCTTTTAAAATATTTTTGCACTCATCTAAATTTCGGCATTCACGGCAAAACTTGCTCTGCGTTACAAATTCATACAGTTTGCCTAAGCTGCGGTCAATCATATTTTCATCGATTTGATTTTTATGCTTTTCTAAAAATAACCTGACATCTTTGTCCGATTTTATTTGCTGTTTCAAGTTCAAATACGTTTCCCGAAACCCTTTGCTGTTCATGAATTGTTTTAAATGATTTTGCAGGGATTCCATCTTCCTCCCTCCTTTCACCTAGTCCTTCTGTTTATTTTTATATTTTTTAATCCGCTCCTGCAGCTTTTGTTTTTCTTTTTCAAACGCTTCCGGATCGATGTTTTCTACCTGTTGATTTTCGTTTTCCAAAAGCCATGAAGGGAGTTTTTCTTTTCGAACGATTTTTTTGCTGACAGTCTTCTTATCCTTTGTTTCCGCCCAGGTTAAATATTTCTTATGTTCTTTTTTCGCCACATCCACTGCATCCTTCACAGTTTTAATTCCTAATCGAGCCCAGTGGCTGGCAATTTTCTCAACATACGCTCTTGACAATCTCATATTTGTTTTTAGCAGGACATAATAAATTAAAACGTTGACAACTCCGGGAAGCAGTTTTTGCTGAAACATGACATCTTCAATAATTTTCAAATCCGCTGCGGACGGTTCAATCCCGCCTGAAATATCTTTTAGAAACTGTCTTGGAGAGATGGATTCAAGCTGTCGAATTAATTCCTTATCTTTTGACTGTTCAATTTCTTCGTCTTTCACCCGCTGATTCAAAGGCTGAAGCCTATCAACAAGCTCTGGAAGACGGTTACCGTGATTCAGCTTATACCAATCCCTCGCCCATTTTCGCAGCTCGTCTAAATTAATTTGCTCATCATGATCCAAAGAACGGATGACCAGATTTTTCATTTCAATTGGATCAATTCCATAAACATATGCTAATTTCTCAACAGCTTCCTTAACCGCAGGCGTGATCGCTTTTTTGGGCACAATATGCTCTGATAAACCGGCATAAAACAATTGAAAATCAAAGGACTGGTTTTGAATCGAAATCGGTTTCCCAGGCGCATGATCAAAAAGCTCCTGATCGTTTTCCTCAGGTTCCATTGCAATATTGGCTGAAAGCTCAGATGGGTGGATCGATTGGTATACTTCATGAAATGATCTTGTCACATCTTTGGCGTTGCTATCAACCGATTTATCGGAAAAATAGCTTTTCAATCTTTGGTACACCGTTTTTCCAACTCTGTTATATAAATATATGTTCAACATTCCATCATAAAAAAATTGTTTGGGGGAAAGAGGTCGTTGAAGTTCATAAATATATTTTTTCGGTTCGCTTTCATCGACAAGGTATGTTTTTAAAAGACCTATTCCTTCTAATTTCAAACGGTCATGATAAATTTCATTTAATGGGGATTGAGTAACAGCCATTAAAAAATGGTGGGTCGATTCCGTCCCCCAAAGACGGTTTTGTTCAAGCTCGCTCCAAAGCGTCATGTATAAGTTTAACGTTCTTGGCCCGATTAAGGGCTGGTACAGTAATGTAAGAACTTTTCGGTCAAATTCATGAATCAAACTGCTCGTACATTTCACAACGTAGCGATCAACAGGCAGCAGCTCTTTCCAGTGATGATGTCCAATCATTTTTTCAAAACCTTCCCAAATAGCATGTCATAATCTCGCAGCTCTTTATGAACGTTCTTTTTTGATCAGTTCTTTCAATTCCTCAATAAAGACATTTATATCTTTAAATTGCCTGTAAACAGAAGCAAATCGAACGTATGCGACTTCATCAATTTCGGCTAGTCTGTCCATCACCATTTCGCCGATCGTTTCGCTTGATATTTCCGATGTACCTAGATTTCTTAGTTCTTTTTCAATATCATGCGCAGCATCTTCCAATTTTTTTAAAGAAACCGGTCTTTTCTCACAAGCTTTAATCATCCCGCGCAAAACTTTTTCCCTGCTGAACTCTTCTCGTGTTCCTTCCTTTTTCACAACGATGAGCGGAATTTCTTCCACTTTTTCAAACGTTGTGAACCGATATTGACATTCCTCACATTCCCTTCGCCTCCGAATTGATCTCCCTTCATCGACTGGACGCGAATCTAAAACACGTGTTCCAAAATGGTGGCAGGAAGGGCATTTCATATCACCAGCTCCAATCTTTTTAACTAAATCAAAAAAGCTCTACCTACATCTTATTAAATAGCATTGGATCAGACAAGAAACTTTCAAGTTCTTGTATTTTTGTTATAGATAATTCGACTGAATGAAATGGATTTCTGTCAGTCCGGTCCAATCAAATGATGTTCGAACCGCCAAACAGTGATGGCAGCCATGCCAATAAAAGCTTTTTTATTTTTGCATCACTACAATGAATGATTTTAAAAACATCAAAGCCTCTTTTTCATAACGGCTTTGAAGGGGGTAGAATAACTCGATCCTTTGAGGCCGCAAATAAGATGCCTCTAAATACCATTCAATATGAAATATTATTCTTTATTATAATATAAAAAGAGGTGCAGTAAAAAGCTGACACCTCTTTGCATTTCCATTCAAATTTTATTCTGTTTTCACTTTAAAGTGCTTTTGCTTGACCCTGTTTGATTTGAACAGGACCCATACCGCGAGGAATTTCAATATTTTCGCGCGTTTGAGCACCTAAAGCTTCAGAAATGTAATCCGCTGCAATATTTGGATTTAAATCACCGCAAGTGTACACATCAATGCTAGCATATCCATGCTCTGGAAAACTATGAATTGTTAGGTGTGACTCTGAAATGATCACAACTCCGCTTACACCTTGAGGCGCAAACTTATGAAACGCAACCTCCCGGATTTCAGCACCTGATTTTAATGCTGCATTTACAAACGTTTTTTCAATAAATTCCAAGTCATTCAACTTATCAAAGTCGCATCCCCACAGCTCAGAGATAACGTGACGTCCCATTGTTTCCATAGCCATGGATCCCCCTTTATAAATTTTTATGAATTCTTCGCACTCTGGTATGTTTAACTACCACGGGGGAAAGTTAGTCCAAAGAGGTCCTAACCCTTTAAGTAGCCACATTACCTTGCGTTTAAGAAGTTCACGAAAAATAGTATATATGGTTTGATTTGTTTTTGCAACATACTTTGTCAAAAATTTTGCGCTGAAAAAAGTATCCGAACAAAAAGAAGAAGAGGGTCAATCTTTGTAAAGATCAACCCTCCCATCATTTTATACAGCTGCGGCCAATTTATTCAATTTGCTTGCTACAAGTTTTGCTAAATCCACAACGCGGCAAGAGTAGCCCCATTCATTATCATACCATGCAAGCACTTTTACCTTTCTTGTTCCCATAACCATTGTCGTTAAACCGTCGACAATAGCAGAGTGCGGGTTTGTGTTGTAGTCAACTGATACGAGCGGTTCTGAAGAAAAATCTAATATCCCCTTCAGCTTTCCTTGAGAAGCTTGGATAAACGCTTCATTTACCTCTTCAACGGTCACATCGCGTTTTAGATCTACAACAAAGTCTACGAGGGAGACGTTTGGTGTAGGCACTCTTAATGCAAGACCGTGCAATTTTCCTTTTAATTGCGGTAAAACTAAGCCGATCGCTTTTGCTGCACCGGTAGTTGTCGGAATGATTGATTGGGCGCACGCTCGCGCTCTTCTTAAATCTTTATGCGGATTATCAATATTTCTTTGATCGTTCGTATATGCGTGGACAGTAGTCATTAAACCATATTCAATGCCAAACTGTTCATCAAGAACTTTTGCAACAGGCGCTAGACAGTTTGTTGTGCAAGAAGCATTCGAAATAATGACATGGTTGTCAGGATCATATTGTTCTTCGTTTACACCGATAACAATCGTTACATCTTCATTTTTTCCAGGTGCTGTTAAAATAACTTTCTTCGCCCCTGCCTCAACATGCATCATCGCTTTTTCACGGGAGTTGAATTTTCCTGTCGCTTCAATCACTATGTCCACATCTAGATCTTTCCAGGGAAGTTCAATAGGATTTCGATTGTTCAAAAGAAGCACTTTATGGCCATTTACAATTAAATGATCTTCTTTTGGAATGACTTCTCCTTCAAATTTCCCATGGTTTGTATCGTATTTAATTAAATGAGCCAATGTTTCTGCTGGATAGCTTGCATTGATTGCTACGATATTCAAATCTCCTTCTAAAATTGCTTTTCTGAATACCATTCGGCCAATTCGGCCGAAACCGTTAATGGCAACCTTAGCACTCATGTGAATATCCCCTTCCGGCATTATGTTACACTTTTTATCTCCTATTCTGTTAATTAGTATATCATATTTATAAAATAACGAAACAATTATTTTAATCGTTTCTTAAAAAATATATACTAAAAATAAAAAAAACCGCTCTATTCACGAGCGGATTAACCAATTCCCCAATTCATGAGAATGTTTTCCAATTGCTGTTCCGTTTCTTCTAATGTTCCATCATTATTGATCACTGCATCGGCAAATTTTACTTTTTCTTTCAAAGGCATTTGTGCATTGATGCGTGATAAAGCTTCTTTCTTCGAAAAATTATTCCTTTTCATTAATCGTTCCAGTTGATTTTTTTCTCCCGTATAAACAACAATCACTTTATCCACTAAATGCTTCAAATTGCTTTCAAATAGAAGGGGAATATCAAGAACTACTGCTTTCGCACCTTCTGAGATCAATTGTTCCTGTCGCCTTTTCATTTCCAGCCTGACCTCAGGATGTACAATACTGTTTAGCTTCTCCCGCTTATCTTCGTTTTGAAATACAATGGAGCCTAATCGAGCTCGGTTGATCGTTAAGTCTTCGTTTAATATTTCCTTTCCGAAAGCATTTACGATCTCTGTATATGCTTTTTTGCCGACTTCTACCACTTCTCTTGCAATTAGATCTGCGTCAATAACTGGAATGCCTCTTTTTTTAAGCATTTCAGACACAGTGCTTTTTCCGCTTGCTATGCCTCCAGTTAATCCAATAATCATTGTCATATCATCATTCTCCTTTATCCTTACATGGCCCAAACACCGATCATTATTAATAATAAACCCGGGATAAATGAAAACTTTTCAAAAAACGAATAGGATGAAGCAAATCGGCCGGATTTCATTCCAATATAAACAAACATCGTGCTCATACAAGTGACGAAAATAGCTGTTAAAAAAGGTTCATACCCTGCTAAAGCCGCACCGATTCCTGCTCCGAATGAATCGAGCGAAAGAGCGATCCCAAGCAGCAAAGCTTCCACGCCTGTAATCTCGCCAGATCGATCCATATCAACTGCAGCAGGCTTTTTCAATATATGAATGACAATGCCTAACGATTTTAATTCCATATTTAAAATCGTTTTTTCACTCTTTTCCTCATCTTTCTCATCCTCTGATTCATTGTTGCGGAAAAAGGAATATAACACAAACATGCCAAGCAAAATGAAAATAGCTCCGCCAAGCCTATCCGTAAAATAGGGAGGAAGAACACTTTGAGCTATTTGTCCGGCCATCATCGCAGCGAGCAACACAATCGCCGAACAGCATGAAATAGTGATAATCGATTTAATTGGAATTTTTACTTTACGCAAACCGAACGCTAAGCCAACAGAAAAACTATCAAGACTGACTGCCAACGCCAATATTAAAACCGATCCGATTTCCGTCATTTTATCAAATGCCCCTTCTTTCCTTTTATTGCTAACATAGTAATATGAAAACCGCCTAAAATGTGTTCGCTTCAGAAGGTGGCATAAATCTTTCTACACTTGGCAAGATGAACAAAAATGTGTGCCTCTTCCCCCAATTTTTATTTTTTGGATAGGGCTTCCGCAAATTTTACATTGTTCTTTTTCTCTTGCATAGACAAATAAGTCCAGTTGAAACATCCCGATTTGCCCTTGTGAATTGACGTAGGATCGGACAGTACTTCCTCCTTTTTCAACTGCTTCCTTCAGCGTTTGAATAATTTCCCGATGCAATATTTTCACTTTTTCCGCTGTCAAATCTTTTGCCATCCGCTCCGGATGAATGCCTGATCGAAACAATACTTCATCAACGTAAATGTTTCCTAATCCCGCCACTATTTTTTGGTCAAGCAAAACCGTCTTGATGTTTCTAGAGGTAGACTGAAGCTTGCTCATAAGTCTTTCAGCAGTAAATTGTTCCGAAAAAGGCTCCATCCCTAACTGGGACAAAGGAGGATGCTTCTCCTCCTCGCCCTTTTGATACAGATGCATAGTGCCAAATTTGCGAACATCCCGATATCTTAATTCCGTTTCATCTTGAAAGCGAAAAATGACATGTGTGTGAGGTTCAATGGGCTTTATTTTTGGATACAGTCCATATCTTCCTTCCATTCGTAAATGTGATACAAGAACATATCGATCTAAATAAAATTTTAAAAATTTCCCTCTTCTTCCGATTTCATTGATTGTTTCCCCTTTCAAAACGCGGCAAAACTGCTCTGCGTCTTCGGGACGTTTGATGATTTTCGGCCATGATACGATAACTTCATCGATGACTTTTCCTATGACAAGCTCCCTTAATGTTTTTCGAATCGTTTCTACTTCAGGAAGCTCAGGCATTATGTTCACCCCTTATCTCCACTCGAAAAAGGCGGGGGAGCTTCCCTTTCCGCCTTTTTCAAATTATTTCGCTTCATACCACGTAGAACCGTAAGAATAATCAACCTTTAACGGCACTTTTAGCTGAATGGCATTTTCCATTACTTCCGGAACAAGCTTTTCTAAAATTTCAATTTCATCCTTTGGCGCTTCAAACACCAATTCGTCATGAACTTGAAGCAGCAGCCTCGTTTGCAAATTTCGTTTTTCAATTTCTTGCGCCATATCGATCATCGCTTTTTTGATAATATCCGCTGCACTTCCTTGAATCGGAGTATTCATGGCTGTTCGCTCGGCGAAGCTTCTGATATTGAAATTTCTGCTCGTAATTTCCGGAATATATCTCCGACGCTGCATTAGTGTCGTTACATAGCCTTTTTGCTTCGCCTCTTGGATTATGCCATCCATATATTCTTTAACGCCTTTATAAATTTCAAAATATTTTTTAATAAATTCACCAGCTTCTTTTCGGGTAATTCCTAAGTTTTGCGACAATCCGTAATCGCTGATTCCGTAAACAATCCCGAAATTAACTGCTTTTGCCTGTCTTCTCATGTTGGAGGTCACTTTATCTTCTTCAACATGGAACACATCGATCGCCGTTTTTGTATGAATATCAAGATCTTGTTGAAACGCTTCAATCAATTTTTCATCTCCAGATATATGCGCAAGCACTCGCAGTTCAATCTGGGAATAGTCCGCTGCAAAAATGACCCAATCTTTTTCAGAAGGGATAAATGCTTGACGAATTTTGCGGCCTTCCTCAAGGCGAATCGGAATGTTTTGCAAATTCGGGTCTGTGGAGCTTAATCTTCCGGTTTGCGTTAATGCTTGATTAAATCGGGTGTGGATTTTATGCGTATCACGATGGACAACCTTCAGCAGCCCTTCAATATACGTCGATTGAAGCTTTCCGAGCTGCCGGTAATGCAAAATTTTCTCCACAATTTCGTGCTGTCCTCTCAATTTTTCTAAAACGTCCGCAGAGGTCGAATACCCCGTTTTGGTCTTTTTCAAAACCGGTAGATTGAGCTTTTCAAATAAAATCGGCCCAAGCTGCTTCGGAGAATTAATGTTAAATGACACTCCAGCTAGACGATGAATATCCTTTTCTAATTGCTTCAGCTGTTCATCAAGCTCTTTTCCCATTTCTTTCAGACGGTTGACGTCTATCTTTACTCCTGTTGTTTCCATGTCAGATAAAATGGCTGACAGCGGAAGCTCCAATTCGCTGAATAAATGAAATTGTTCATTTTCTTCTAATTCTTGTATTAATAATTCTTCCAGCTCATAAATGGCTAACGCTTTTCTGGCAAGATGTTCGCCTAAAATGTCTTCATCAGGGATATGACGTTTAGCGCCTTTTCCGTAAATCACTTCATCCTTTTGAACTAAATGTTTATTTTTTGCCTTGGCAAGCTCGGCTATGTCGTCAATCGTTTCAGACGGGTTTAAAATGTATGAGGCAATGAGAACATCAAACTCAATACCTGCTAAATCAATGTTTCGCCAGCGCAGCGCCACAATTGATTTTTTTGCATCATACACCACTTTCCGCTTTGTTTCGTCCTTCACCCATTCTATGAACTCTTTTGAATGTAGCGCAATTTCGGCTGGAATGTAAAAACATCCATTTTCGTTTGCGATAGAAAACCCGATGATTTCTCCAGTATGATAATTTTCATCAATGATTTCCACTAAAAGAGCTGCCTTCTCTGATAAAACCTTGTCTGACAGCTTTTCAACTTTTTCGAACTTAATCGTCGGCATTTCATCCGCTTCTTCATTCTCATGCTCTCCCATTTTGTCTAGGAGCGATTGGAAGCCTAGTTCCTTAAAAATTTTCACTACTTTTTCTTTGTCATAGCCTTTATACTCAAGGTCTTGAATTTTTATTTCGACAGGAGCTTCACAATGAATTGTCGCAAGCTGTTTGCTCATTAATGCTTGCTCTTTATAGTTTTGTAAGTTTTCCTTTAATTTTTTTCCATTTACTTCTTCAATCGAATTTAAAATATTTTCGACTGTCTCAAACTGTTTCAGCAATTTAATCGCGGTTTTCTCTCCAACGCCGGGCACACCTGGGATATTATCTGATTGATCGCCCATCAATCCTTTCAAATCAATAATTTGTGCCGGGCTTAGCCCATACTTCTCTTGAATCGATTCAGGCGTGTGCGGTTCAACATCTGTAATTCCTTTTTTCGTGATGGAAACGGTCGTTTTTTCAGTTGCCAGCTGTGTTAAATCCTTATCTCCGGAAATAATTTTCACTTCAAAATCTTGCTTCTCAGCTTGTCTCGCAACTGTTCCAATAATATCATCAGCCTCATAATTTTCGAGTTCATATGTTGTAATTTTGTAGGCATCAAGCAAATCCCGTATAAATGGTAGCTGCTCCGACAATTCAGGCGGGGTTTTTTGCCGAGTTCCTTTATATTCTTTAAAAGTTTTATGCCGGAACGTTGTTTTCCCTGCATCAAATGCAACAAGAATATGTGTCGGTTTTTCTTCCTCCAGTACTTTTAACAGCATATTTGTAAAGCCGTAAATTGCATTCGTATAAATCCCCTTATCATTATTTAAAAGCGGCAAAGCGAAAAACGCTCTGTAAGCAATACTGTTTCCATCAATTAAAACTAGCTTCTTTGTCACTACTACTAGCCTCCTTCAACTAAAAAAGCCATGCCTTCCTTCTATTCTACCATTACTTTCAGCAGAAGAAAAAACATGGCTTATCGATTTTATTCTGTTTCTCCCATTAATATTTTGGCGTATGGAGAATCGAACGGGAGAACGATGACTGTTTCACCGTCGATTGTTTTCTTGTAGGATTGAAGTGTTCTATATAATTCATAAAATTTAGGATCTTTTGAATAAGCCTGGTTATAGAGCTTCGCCGCCTCCGCCTCTCCATGACCGCGGATGGTTTCAGCTTGAGCTTCAGCTTTTGCCAGCATTTCTTTTACTTGTCTGTCCGTTTCAGCAACAATTCGATTTTTTTCTGCATCCCCCATCGATAAATATTCTTGGGCTTTTGATTCCCGCTCTGATATCATCCTAGTAAATACCGATTTTTCATTTGCTTCCGGCAAATCCGTCCGTTTAATTCTTACATCAACCACCTTAATGCCGAAATGATTTTGTTCAAGCAGGTTATTAACAATATTTGTGATTTTGTCATTGAGGCTCCCGCGGGAAGACTTTTCATCATTAATAATTTCATCATAATTCAGTTTTCCAAGCTCCGATCTCACAGTGGAAAAGATAAATTCCGACATTTTTGCCTCTGCATTGACAACTGTTCTTGCATTGGCGATCATTTCTTTCGGATCTTCGATTCTCCAAACCGCATAGTTGTCAATTAATATTCGTTTTTTATCCTTTGTATTGATTTCCGCTTCCTCCACATCATACGTTAATTGATGCTTTGGAAGACTTTCAACTGTTTGTATGAAAGGAATTTTTAAATGGAGGCCAGGCTTCTCTATAATTTTTACAACTTCGCCAAATTGGCGAACGACTTTATATTCATTTTCTTTCACAACAAAAACGTTGCTGAATAAAAATAGCAAACACGCAAATAAACCGGCTATAACAGACCCTAGGCGTATGTATTTCTTCCATTCAAAATTAATTTTCTTTTCATTCTTGTCCATTGTTTTCACCTCTTTTTTGCGTGTTCTCGCTCGATTGATCAGCTTTTTGCTGACTTTGCTGATCATTAGGCAGCACTTGCTGCATAGGCTGAACAGGAAAATACTTCATTGTATTTCCATCATCCTTCATAATGTAAATTTGCGCATTTGGCAGCACGCTGTCTATCGTTTCTAAAATTAGACGTTTTTCTGTGATTTCTTTTGAATTTTTGTATTCATTGTATAAAGAATTAAATAGTGCGACTTCCCCTTTCGCTTGTTCAATTCTGGACGCTCTGTCACCTTCAGCTTTGGAGATGATTGCATCGCGCTCTCCTTCTGCCTCTTTTGTTCGTTTATTCCTATATTTATTGGCTTCGTTTATTTTCGTATTCATCATTTCTCTTGCATCCGTAACGTTTGTAAACGCCTTTCGAACTTCTTCGTTCGGCAAATCAACATCCTGCAATTTGACCGCAATGATTGAAATGCCAATATCATACTTTTTCATCAACGAGCTTAATAATTCTTGCACTTGAGCTTCAATTTCCACTTTTCCGCTCGTTAAAGCATTGTCAATTTTTGTGCTTCCAATAATGCTTCTTAACGAAGCAGATGTTGCATCCCGCAAAATTTCCTTTGGATTTTCAGCATTGAACAAATATTTTGCCGGATTCGTTATTTTCCATTGAACGACCATATCTGCTAACACAATGTTTTCATCGCCTGTAATCATTTTTGTTTCCTTTGGAAAAGACTCAACTTTTCCATCTTTCTCTTTATATCCAAATTGTAAACTGAATGTTTCTTTGGATAGTTTTTTTACCGATTGAATCGGCCATGGCCATTTAAAATGAAGCCCAGGCTCAGTTATACCCTCTTCCACTTTTCCAAATGTAGTAATAACCGCTTGTTCCGACTCGTCTACAGTAAACCAGGAAGTAATCGCAGCAAGACCGAGAATGCTGATCAGAAAAATAAATCCAATAATTGTTAATAATCTTCTTATGCTTACCATTATATCCCCCCATCTCTCTCTATTTATTATTTCATACGAAAAAAGTACGATTTTGTTTCATTTAAAAAACGCAGCCATAAAAAAAAGACGGAAACGTAATTGTTTCCATCTGCAAATGGGCTCCTTGGATGAAGGGGTTTTCGAATGCCATTTTAACAATCAAATGTTAACTTAGCATAAATTGGATGTAAATCTTATGTTAAACTATTCATTGTATCTTTGAAAAGTCACAGTAAAAGTCGTTCCAACACCAACGGTGCTTTTGACTGTCAAATTTGCTTGGTGGGCTTCTACTAAATGTTTTACGATCGCAAGCCCTAAACCAGTTCCACCTGAGTTTCTGCTTCTAGCTTTATCAACTCTATAAAAACGCTCAAAAATTCTAGGAATTTCCTCTTCTCTAATTCCAATTCCGGTGTCTTGAACAGAAATGGCTACTTCATCATGTCCAGCCTTAACAGAAAGGGTCACTTTTCCGCCAGCTGGCGTATACATAATTCCGTTGCTGGCTAAGTTTATAAAAATTTGCTTCAGCCGATGAGGATCGCCTTCAATAAAAACAGGCTCGTCTGGAACATCCAATATAAAATCAATATTTTTTTCTTTCGCTTTTCTATCTAGCAAATGATGAATTTCTTTTAAAAACTCGTTTACATTGCATTTTCTAAGCTCCAGCTGAAAGCCCTGCTGCTCGATTTTTGATAAATCTAATAAATCTTGAATTAAAGATTGCATTCGTTCGCTTTCTTTTAAAATGATGGATAAAAAAAAATGCAATGTTTGTTCATCTTTCATGGCGCCATCCAGCAATGTTTCAGAAAACCCTTTGATGGAGGTGATCGGTGTTTTTAATTCATGAGATACATTTGCTACAAAATCTTTTCGTATTTGTTCAAGCTTTTTCAATTCGGTAATATCGTGAAAAACAAGAACGACGCCTTTCCATACTTCACTTTTTCCAATGATCGGAGCACCGTAAACTTCAAAATGCTTTCTTTCGATGTTAACAGGAAGCATAATATGCTTTCTTATATTTGATTCCGTCAAAAAAATTTCTTCGACCATTTGAATAATTTCTTTATATGCGATCGCTTCTTGGTAAGATTTATATAAATAATCCTCTTGATTAATTTGAAAAATTTCTTTAAAGGCTTTATTCATCAGGCTAATATAGCCACGTTCATCAATGAAAAGAAGACCGCTTCCCATGTTTTCAATCAATGTTTGCAGCCTTTCCTGGTGCAATTCCTGGGTTCTTGTCATGTCTTGAAGGTTGCGTGCCAAAATGTTGATGGATTTGCTCAACATACTCGTTTCGTCGCCTGATGAATTTTCATATGTTCTCGCTTTGTAATTTCCTTTTGCAAGCTCCATCGCCACTTCTGTCGCCGATTCGATCGGTTTCGTATATTGCTTCATAATGCGGGTGCCAAAAATTAAAATGATCGTTAATGCCGCAATAAGACTCCCTATAATGAAAAACCAAATTTCTTTATTCATCGCTTCGAAATATTTGATGGAAGTCCCGAAAACTAAAAATCCCTTTCGTTCATCTTGTTGAAAGATGGGAATACCGTAAAATAACAAATCAGCTTGATCGAGATCTAGGCGAAATCCTTCCTTTGCATTTCGGTGGTTGGTCAAGATCAGTTCTGATAATCTTTCGTCGCTTTGATGAAAGCTAGGACCTGTTTTAAAAACGATGTTTCCGTCCATATCCATAAAAAGAAGGAGTGAGTTTAACTTTTCGCTCATTTCCTCCATTTTATGCTTCATTTCGGTAGAACCTATCTTTTCATTCTCAATGACCAGCTTGATCAACTCGGCTTCTTTTTTAAATTGCTTCTCATAATTGATGAAGTAAAACGATTGAAATAATTGTCCTAAAATAAATCCAAAACCAAGCAGAACAGTAATAATTAATGCTGTAAACGCAAGAAGCAGTTTTGAACGGAACTTACTCATTTAGCTTTGGATCCTCCAGTTTGTAGCCTAGACCTCTGATCGTTTTAATATATTCAGGCTTTTTCGTATTCCGTTCAATTTTTTCTCTTAAATGGCTGATATGAACATCCACTATTCTTGTATCACCGGCAAAATCATAATTCCAAACAGCGCTTAATAACTGATCCCTTGTCAAAACTCGGCCTTTATGTTTCGCAAGATAAAGAAGCAGTTCAAACTCTTTCGGTGTAAAGTCAAGTCTTTCTTGTTCAAAATAAGCTTCATATCGTTCAGGCATAATTTTTAAATCACCGATAATAATGTTGTTTTCTTCCGCTTCTTTTTTTACATGCATGTGAGCATCTTCTGATCTGACACGCCGCAGGATTGCTTTTACCCGAGCGATAATTTCTCTTGGACTGAACGGTTTTGTCATGTAATCGTCCGCACCTAACTCAAGCCCAAGCACCTTATCAAATTCATCATCTTTTGCCGTAAGCATTAAAATGGGCGTCATCACTTTGCGCTGTCTAAGCTGTTTACAAATTTCCATACCATCTATACTCGGGAGCATTAAATCAAGCACAATTAAATCCGGTGCATCTGTAATTGCTTTTTCAAATCCTTCGCTTCCATCCTGAGCAGTAATGACTTCATAGCCTGCTTGTTCAAGATTATACTGAAGAAGAGTGACAATCGATTGTTCATCATCCACTACTAATATTTTTTTACTCATAAAATCCTCCAATAATTTTCTCCTACTGTTCTTATTATTCTTTATTATTATTATAGTCCACGAAGCAGAAAGAACCAATACAAGAAAAGCTGCTTTCAGAAGATTTTAAAGAATCGATAGAAACATGATGGAGCGGTTTTGAAGCGGAAATTGAAAAAGCGGACGAATTTTCTATGCAAACTCTCTTTTTTCTTTTATAAGAAAAAGGAGGAACATAACATGTCCTCCTTTTTCTATCATGCACTATATTAATGCTTTCATAACATTTCTTACAGATTCCGCAGATTTTTCCAAAGCTGCTTTTTCTTCATCCGTCAGTTCAAGCTCAATAATTTGCTCTAAGCCATTGCCTCCAAGAATTGTTGGAACGCCTAAATAAATACCTTCAAAACCGTATTCTCCTTCTAAATATGCAATGGCAGGCAATACGCGGCGCTGATCTTTAACAATCGCTTCCACCATTTCTACAAGAGATGCGGCTGGTGCGTAGTATGCGCTTCCGTTTCCAAGCAGGTTAACAATTTCTCCCCCGCCTTTTCTAGTTCTTTCAACAATCGCATCCAAGCGCTCTTTCGGAATTAATTTTTCTAACGGAATGCCCCCTGCGTATGAATAGCGAACTAATGGCACCATGTCATCTCCGTGGCCGCCTAACACAAATCCTGTAATGTCTTTGACTGATAAATTCAATTCTTGAGCAACAAATGTACGGAATCTTGCGGTATCTAAAACTCCAGATTGACCGATGACGCGGTGTTTTGGAAATCCGGATTCTTTATAAACAGTGTAAGTCATTGCATCAACCGGATTTGTCAGCACAATGATAATGGAATTTGGGGAATATTTTACAACTTCTTTTGTGACGCTTTTCATTACTTTTTGGTTGGTCTGCACTAAATCGTCTCGACTCATTCCAGGTTTTCTTGCAATTCCTGCCGTGATCACAACAATATCGGAATCAGCCGTTTCCTCATAGTTTGATGTTCCGATAATGTTCGCATCAAATCCAAGAACAGGGCTTGATTCAAGCATGTCTAACGCTTTCCCTTTTGTCGGATTCTCTGCTTGCGGAATGTCAACGAGCACAACATCTCCCAGCTCTTTTTTTGCTAGCAAAAAAGCTGTTGTCGCACCAGTAAATCCAGCACCAATGACAGAAATTTTCTTTCTTTTAATCGCCATTTCAAGCATCCATCCTCTCTTTTATGTAAGTGATTTTTCAAAAATGAATCTAAATGGAGAGCTACTTCGTAAAGAAGCAGCTCTCAGTTCTTTGTTTAACCCATGTTTTTAATCAATTCATTGCCGAATTCAGAGCATTTTACTTCCGTAGCTCCGTCCATGAGGCGTGCAAAGTCATAGGTGACAACTTTTGAAGCGATCGTTTTTTCCATTGCTTGAATGATTAAATCAGCTGCTTCTTTCCAGCCTAAATGTTCGAGCATAAGCACTCCAGAAAGAATTACGGAAGATGGATTCACTTTATCAAGTCCGGCGTATTTTGGTGCTGTACCGTGTGTTGCTTCAAAAATCGCATGCCCTGTCTCGTAGTTAATGTTTGCTCCTGGAGCAATACCGATTCCACCTACTTGTGCAGCCAAAGCATCCGAAATGTAGTCTCCATTTAAATTCATCGTTGCTACTACATCAAACTCGCGCGGACGAGTAAGAATTTGCTGTAGGAAAATATCTGCAATTGCATCTTTAATAATAATTTTTCCAGCTTTTTCTGCTTCTTCTTGCGCTTTGTTAGCCGCTTCTTTTCCTTCTTTTTCAACAATGCGGTCATACTCAGCCCATGTGAATACTTTATCGCCAAACTCTTGCTCAGCCAATTCATATCCCCAATTTTTAAACGCGCCTTCTGTAAATTTCATAATGTTCCCTTTATGAACAAGGGTGACAGATTTTCTTCCGTGTTCAATTGCATAGTTAATGGCCGCCCGGACAAGCCGTTTCGTTCCTTCTTCAGAAATAGGCTTAATGCCGATTCCAGACGTTTCAGGGAAACGGATTTTGTTTACTCCCAGCTCTTTTTGTAAAAATTCAATGACTTTTTTTACTTCTTCTGTCCCTTTTGCATACTCTATGCCGGCATAGATGTCTTCGGTATTTTCACGGAAAATTACCATGTCTGTATCTTGAGGACGTTTTACAGGGGAAGGAACTCCATTGAAATAACGGACAGGTCTTAAGCACACAAATAAATCCAGCTCTTGGCGAAGAGCAACGTTTAAAGAACGGATTCCTCCACCTACAGGAGTTGTTAACGGACCTTTGATCGCAATCATATACTCGCGTATAACATCAAGCGTTTCTTGAGGAAGCCATTCCCCAGTCTCTTTAAAAGCTTTTTCACCAGCAAGCACTTCTTTCCAAACGATTTTCTTTTCGCCATTGTATGCTTTTTCTACAGCTGCTTCCAGCACTTTTGACGCAGCTCTCCAAATATCAGGACCAGTGCCGTCTCCTTCAATAAACGGAATTATAGGATCATTTGGAACGTTTAAAGTACCATTTGTCATTGTAATTTTTTGACCTTCTGCCACAATCATTACCTCCTAAATATGTATTCTCTATTTGTGTATAAAAGCATGGCCATGCTTAACAGGGAAGAAAAAGGAATCCCTTTTCTATTTTACCTGTTAGCTGCGCTTTTCGATAGGGATAAATACTTGTTTTTCTGGTCCTGTATATTCCGCACGAGGACGAATCAATCGATTGTTTTCATATTGCTCTAAAATATGGGCTAACCATCCAGATGTGCGGCTTATTGCAAAAATCGGCGTAAATAAATCATGATCAATACCTAAGCAATGGTATACAGACGCTGAATAAAAATCAACATTCGGCGGTAAAGATTTTTCAGATGTTACGATTTCCTCAATTTTAGTTGACATTTCATACCATTTCGTTTCACCGGTGATTTCTGTTAGTCTGCGGGACATTTCTTTTAAATGTTTGGCACGAGGATCCCCTTTGCGATAAACTCGATGACCAAATCCCATAATTTTTTCTTTGTTTGCTAATTTTTCGCGAATGTAAGATTCTACATTTTCAGGTTCACCAATTTCTGTTAACATTCGCATAACGCGTTCGTTCGCACCGCCATGCAACGGTCCTTTCAATGCTCCAATTGCCGCAGTAATTCCGGAATAAATGTCCGAAAGCGTTGCCACACATACTCTTGCAGTAAATGTCGAAGCATTCAATTCATGGTCTGCATGAAGGACGAGCGCTTTGTTGAAGGCTTCAATGGAAGTTTGATCAGGTTCTTCACCTTTTAACATATATAAGAAATTAGCGGCAAAGCCTAAATCTGTTCTCGGTTGAACAGGCTCCAATCCTTTGCGGATGCGGGCAAAAGCAGCGACAATTGTAGAAATTTTCGCCTGCAATCGAATTGCTTTTCGATAATTTGCCTCATCAGACATGTTGTCCGCTTCTTCGTCATACAATCCAAGCAAAGATACAGCTGTTCTCAAAGCTGCCATCGGATGTACTTTATCAATCGGATAAGTTTTAAAATGTTCTAATATTTCATTCGGTATCGACGCATTCTCAGCAAGCTGCTTTCTTAATTCCTCTAATTGCTCCTTATTCGGAAGCTTTCGATGCCAAAGCAGGTAAACAACTTCTTCAAAGCTTGCGTTTTGAGCTAAATCGTCAATATTGTAACCAACATATGTCAATGTATCATCAATAATAGAACTTATTGATGAAGTTGTGGCTACCACGCCCTCTAGTCCACGCGTTGCTGTCATGGCTATCTCCCCTTTACATAAAATTTTCAACTGCAATTCAAATAGAAATAAACAAAATTCATAAAACTTTCATTTTTTCACAAAAAGAAAATGCTTTCATTTCTTTTGTGAAATATTTTTTATCAGTGAAATGATCACCAAACATATGAATTAAAAAATACACCTCTATTATAAACAATTATCAGACTTTTGTGAATCAGATAAATAAGATATTTTTTACGGAATTCTTTTTTTTAATAAAAAAATCTTATAGAATTGAATAAGAATTACTTATTTCAGCATAATAAATCTTTTATTGAATTATGGCCGAATAATATGGATCGTATGTTTATCAATCCATTTTTTTATGAATTGAATAAGAAAAGGCTTTATCCAATTTCTTGTGATTGGAAATAAAAGAAACAAACCGACGATATCCGAAATAAATCCCGGCGTCAATAGCATGATTCCTCCGACTAAAATAGCCATTGCATCCAAAATGGCATTGCTTGGAATGCGCCCATATTGAATTTCCATTTGAAGATTTCGCACAGCCTGCATTCCTTGTTTTTTCGCCAAATAAGCCCCAACAAAGCCTGTTAAGATAATCAATAGCACAGTCGGAAGCACCCCGATCGTCTTTCCAGATAAAAGCAAAACCCCTATTTCACAAGCCGGTGCAACAATAAAAAAAATCAATAATGTTCGCATATGCTATCTCCTCCATATATAAAATACCCGTTCCCTACTCTTTACTATACAAAAGAGAGATGTAAAATACTCGTTTCTTAATCTTTACTATACAAAAAAAGAGAAGGAACTGAAATCCTTCTCCTTTCAATCAAAATTATAGAACGCTCGCATGTCCTTTATATATCATCCCTTGTATTGCATCCACAGTGACTTCCATACCATCCTTCAAAATTTCTGTTGCATTTTCTACCCCGACAATGACTGGAATGCCAAGGCTCAAACCGACTACGGCCGCATGGCACGTTAAGCCGCCTTCTTCCGTAACAAGTGCAGCTGCTTTTTCAATCGCTTCCATCATGTCTTTGTCGGTCCCATTCGTAACGAGAATTGAACCTTTCACCATTTTCTCAACAGCTTCTTTACTATTCTTTGCAACGATAACCTTTCCAAATGCCGATGCTCGTCCAATCCCTTGACCTTTTCCTAAAACATCGCCAACAACATGGACTTTCATCAGATTTGTGGAACCTGTTTCTCCTACAGGTACTCCGGCTGTAATAATCACTCGATCTCCATGTGTAATAATTCCAGTGTTTATAGATTCACGCACAGCTATGTCAAGCATTTCATCTGTTGTTGTAGCAATTTGTCCTATTGTTGGATGCACACCCCATACAAGGGCAAGCTTACGGCATACTTTACTGCTGGATGTTACTGCAATAATCGGCGCTTTTGGCCGATATTTCGAAATCATTTTGGCCGTATAGCCGCTGACTGTTGGCGTGATAATGGCCGAAACGTCCAAATTTATCGCCGTATAAGCTACTGATTGTCCAATTGCATTTGTGATCGTTGAATCAGCAACTTTCGTATGTTTCGTTAAGGCTTGGCGATAATCTAAAGCTTGTTCAACGCGGGAAGCAATTTTATGCATCGTCTCCACTGCTTCTACCGGATATAAACCGGCAGCTGTCTCGCCTGAAAGCATAATTGCATCGGTTCCATCAAAAATAGCGTTTGCTACATCGCTGGCTTCCGCACGGGTAGGTCTTGGGTTTCGCTGCATCGAATCAAGCATTTGAGTAGCAGTGATAACAGGTTTTCCTAATTGATTGCATTTGCGAATCAGTTCCTTTTGGACAAGCGGAACATCTTCAGCGGGAATTTCCACTCCTAAATCTCCTCGAGCAACCATTAGCCCGTCGGAAACTTCCAAAATTTGATCAATGTTGTCAACGCCTTCTTGATTTTCTATTTTCGGGATAATTTGAATATCGTCAGCTTGGTGTTCCTCCAGCAGTTGACGAATTTCCAATACGTCGGAAGCGCGGCGAACAAATGATGCAGCGATAAAATCGACTCCCTGCTCAATGCCAAACAAAATATCTTTTGCATCTTTCTCCGTAATTCCAGGAAGATTGACACTAACTCCAGGAACATTGACTCCTTTTTTATTTTTCAAAATTCCGCTGTTTAATACCTTCGTTTCAATTTCCTGTTTTTCTTTATCAATCTTTGTAACTTCTAATCCAATTAATCCGTCATCAAGCAATATTTTAGAACCAACGGAAACATCATTGATTAATCCTTTATATGTAACCGAAATTTTTTCTTTCGTGCCGATAACCTCTTCCATTGAAATAAGAAGGCGGGATCCTGCTTCTAATTGTATCTCCCCGTTTTCCATTGTATGCGTTCGAATCTCAGGGCCTTTTGTGTCCAATAATATTGCAACACTTTTGCCCAAACGCTTCGCTGCCTCCCGAATGTTTTGAATTCTCGCTTTATGCTCCTCATGATCTCCATGCGAAAAATTGAGCCGAGCCACATTCATGCCGGCTTTAATTAGTTTTTCCAACATTTCGATGCTCTCGCTTGCAGGACCTATTGTACAAACAATTTTCGTTTTTCGCATAAATTGGCATACCTCCTAAACATTATGAAAACGATCCCATGTTCATACTTTATATAGAAAGTTCTTTTGAAAGCTTGTACATTGACTTATCAACCGTATGAGGCTGATCCAAAATTTCTAAAATGTCATGATCCACAAGCTGATTATTTTGGATGCCTACACATCGTCCGCCTTTACCATTAAGAAGCAGTTCCACCGCATAAGCGCCTAGTCTGCTTGCCAATACTCTATCAAATGCGGTAGGCGATCCGCCGCGTTGAATGTGGCCTAATACAGAAACACGCGTTTCAAAGTTTGTCATCTCTTTGATCTTTTGGCCTATTTCGACGCCGCTTCCCACACCTTCAGCGACAATAATAATACTATGTTTTTTCCCTCTTTCATGACCTCGTTTTAATCGATCGATGATTTCCTCTATTTTGAAATCTGCTTCCGGAATTAAAATGGTTTCCGCACCTCCGGCAAGCCCGGACCATAAAGCAATGTCACCGGCATCCCGACCCATTACTTCTATTACGTATGTACGCTCATGGGAGGTAGCTGTATCACGAATTTTATCAATTGCTTGTATCACCGTATTAAGTGCTGTATCAAAACCGATCGTATAGTCAGTTCCAGGTATGTCATTGTCGATGGTGCCCGGCACCCCGACGCATGGATATCCATGTTCAGTCAACTTTTTTGCGCCCATGTAGGAGCCATTTCCGCCAATAACGACAAGTCCTTCAATCCCGAATTTCTTCAATTGTTCAATTCCTTTTTTTTGTCCTTCGATTGTTTTAAATTCTTCGCACCGTGCCGTATACAGCATCGTTCCACCGCGATGAATGATGTCACCTACTGAACCAAGTTCAAGCTTTTGAATTTTTCCCGAAATAAGACCTGAGTAACCATTATAAATTCCATAAACTTCTAATCCATGAAAAATTCCTTTGCGGACAACGGCACGAATTGCAGCGTTCATGCCAGGAGAATCGCCGCCGCTCGTTAAAACGCCGATTTTTTTCATAATTTCACCTCTCTTGGACTGCTCAAACAAAGCTTACATAAAATAATGATCATATTATCTGATAATCGCTGAGCATAGTAAGCTTAGAATAGTTAAATTCTTTATTATTATACACAAAAAGAAGCGATGCGAAAGATAAAAATAAAAAAATAACGTGCGGCTCCATCAAGGAGCGCACGTTACTGCGTATTTGTCACTTGTTCGTCAATAACGGCCCCAATACTTTTAAATTTTTCGTACCGATGCCTGATCAGCTCTTCTCCGCTCATATTGGTCAATTCTTTTAATGAACGTTTTAAAGCCTGTTCAATGTGTTTAGCTTGCAATTGGACATCCCTATGTGCCCCGCCTTTTACTTCCGGAATGATATCATCAATGACACCAAGCTCTTTTAAATCTTGGGCAGTGATCTTCATTGTTTCTGCCGCTTTTTTAGCTAAGCCGGCATCCTTCCATAATAGGGCGGCAGCCCCTTCGGGAGAAATAACTGAATAAGTAGAATTTTCCAACATATATATATGATTTCCTACTCCTAATGCTAATGCGCCGCCGCTTCCCCCTTCTCCAATGACAATACATATAATTGGAACAGAAAAACCGGCCATTTCAAACAAATTTCTGGCAATTGCTTCACTTTGTCCCCGCTCTTCTGCCGCTTTTCCTGGGTAAGCTCCTTTTGTATCGATAAATGTAATAATAGGGCGGTTAAACTTGTTCGCCTGTTTCATAAGGCGCAATGCTTTACGGTAACCTTCAGGATGCGGCATACCAAAATTTCTTCGGATATTGTCTTTCGTATCTTTTCCTCTTTGCTGCCCGATTACCGTTACAGGGATCCCATGAAATTTTGCAACGCCTCCTACAATCGCTTCGTCATCACCAAAATATCTGTCTCCGTGGCATTCGAAAAAATTTTCAAATAACAGCTCAATATAATCAAGCGTTGTAGGGCGATTCGGATGGCGTGCGATTTGGACGCGATTCCACGGGGAGAGGTGATCATATATTTCCTTTTCTAAATTTTTTAGTCTTGTTTCCAGCTTTTCAATTTCAGCCGACAAATCTACATCCGCTGTTTTTGTAAATTCCTTTAATTCATGAATTTTTTTCTTTAATTCTATAATCGGCTTTTCAAATTCCAGTTCTCCTACCAATCTACATCCCCCTTTGCTTGGTGTATATCCAAGAGGTTGATTAACGTATCCCGCAGTTGGTGGCGGTGCAATACAGAATCAAGCTGCCCATGCTTCAGCAGAAATTCAGCAGTTTGGAAATCTTCCGGAAGCTCTTCTCTGATCGTTTGTTCTATGATTCTGCGCCCTGCAAAACCGATTAATGCACCAGGCTCGGCAAAATTGTAGTCACCTAAAGAAGCGAAGCTAGCCGATACTCCCCCTGTAGTCGGATGGGTCATAACCGAAATAATGAGTCCGCCTTCATCGCTGAATAATTTTAAAGCAGCGCTAGTTTTCGCCATCTGCATTAAACTGAGGACGCCTTCTTGCATACGAGCACCGCCTGAAGCTGTGAAAATAATAAAGGGGATGTTTTTTTTCTTCGCTTTTTCAATTGCCCTTGTAATTTTTTCTCCAACTACCGAACCCATGCTCCCCATGCGAAAACTCGCATCCATAACGGCAATCACTACTGGAAATCCGCCGATTGTTCCTTCGCCTGTCACGACAGCTTCATTTAGCTTCGTTTTCTCTTTGTCTTTTTCTAGCTTTTCTAAATACCCTTCAAAATTAAGAGGGTTTTCAGAACGCATATCGCTGTCATATTCTAAAAAGCTGCCATGATCTAAAAGGCTGGCAATTCTTTCTCTCGCTCCCATTTGAAAATGGTAGCCGCAGTTGTTGCACACTTTCAAATTTTTTTCAATTTCTTTTGAGTACATAATCTTTTTACATTTTGGACATTTTGTCATAATACCTTCAGGAACATCATATTTTGCATGTCCGGAAGGGATCGATGCATATTTTTTCTTTTTTGAAAAAATGTTTTTTATCAAAATAGAACCTCCCTTTTTGGCTGAATAATGTCTTCATTGCAAGGGATGACACCTTCAATCAATCTTAAATCTTCCGGATCTTCTTCCTATATCTTTTGAGAGGTATTCAAATATTATAAATATATCATATTTTTCTTTCTCCCAACAGCAGAGAAGAGAGGTTTCTCATTCTTTCGCCATTTGTAGCCGCTTTTATTTTCCAATAATAGCAAGCTTTCTTGTTTTTTCCGCAACTTCTTCCGGATCTACTTTTATGCGTGCAACACCTGTTTCCATTGCCGTTTTCGCAACAGCTGCAGCAACACATGGTGCAACCCTTGGATCAAACGGCGCCGGAATAACATAATCAGGACGAAGCTCATCTTCCTTAATAAGAGAAGCAATCGCTTCAGCAGCAGCCATTTTCATCTGTTCATTTATATGTGTTGCTCTTACATCCAATGCTCCACGGAAAATCCCTGGAAATGCTAAAACGTTATTCACCTGGTTAGGGAAATCTGAACGTCCTGTTCCAATGACTTTTGCTCCAGCTTCTTTCGCATCGTCAGGCATAATTTCCGGATCAGGATTGGCCATAGCGAAAATGATCGGATTATCCGCCATTAATTTTACCATTTCTTTTGTTAGGGCTCCTGCGACTGACACACCGATAAAAACATCCGCTCCTTCGATTACATCGGCCAAAGAGCCCTCTAAGCGATTATGATTTGTATATTTAGCCACTTCAGCTTTTATGCTGTTCATTCCGTAAGGGCGTCCGTCGAAAATGGCTCCTTTTGAATCGCACAAAATAATGTCACGAACACCATAGCGATATAATAATTTTATAATAGCTATTCCAGCCGCTCCTGCTCCGTTTGCGACAACTTTAATATTTGACATCTCTTTGCCGACCAGCTTCAACGCATTTAATAAACCAGCGACAGTTACAATGGCGGTTCCGTGTTGATCGTCATGGAAAATCGGAATGTTCGTTTCCTTTTTTAAACGTTCTTCAATTTCGAAGCAATTTGGTGCGGCAATATCCTCCAAGTTTATGCCGCCAAAAGTCGGCTCAAGAAGCTTTACTGTCTCAATAATTTTTTCCACATCTGTCGTATCTATACAAATCGGGAACGCATCGACACCTGCAAAGCTTTTAAATAAAACAGCTTTTCCCTCCATGACAGGGAGAGCTGCCTCCGGTCCGATGTTTCCAAGCCCTAAAACGGCTGTTCCATCAGAGACAACCGCCACCATATTCCCCTTCATCGTATACTCATACACTTTGCTTTTATCATCATAAATTGCCTTGCACGGCTCAGCCACTCCAGGAGAGTATGCTAAACTTAAATCTTTTGCATTTCGTACCGGAACTTTTGATTTTGTTTCAAGTTTTCCCTTCTGAACACTATGAATATGTAATGCTTCTTCTCTTAATGACAACCTTTATCACTCCTTAACAACATGGATAATCGTCAAAATGGAAAGACCACTTTTTAGATATTTCTAAAATATTATACATGCAATCCGTTGTAAAGAAAAAGACATGTTTATTCTCTCAAGGCGACATTCCTTTCTCCGAGCAATGCCCGCAATCGATTCAAACATTGTTCAGACGGTTGTACACCAAATGTTTCGGGAAGCTTGACCGCTTTCTTTTTTCGTTCATGGTAAATAAATACAGGTATGCTGCCTGGATAATCCTGCAATACTTTTTTTATTTCGAGAAGCTTTTGTTTCTCTGATGCTTCATCTGCAATTTTTAAAAATAAAGCACGCTGCCGTTTAAATTCCGAGATGTCTTTTACGTCTTGAATTATATATTGAACATGTTCATTTCTAATTTCCGGTTTTCCGGTCAACAAATAAACATTCCCTTCCTTTATTTTTCCGCTGAACTTTGCGTATTCATTAGGAAACAAGACCGCTTCTACATCCCCGCTTTGATCGCTTATATTGAGAAAAGCCATCGCCTGGCCGCTTTTTGTGCGAATTGCCTTTACGTTTGTCACATACGCGCCCACATGAACTTTTTTTTCAATCCATTGCGATAAATCCATTAATCGAACTGCCCCCAGCTGCTTCAAAACCGAATCGTAAGGCTGAATCGGATGGCTTGATAAATAAAATCCTAATGTTTCCTTTTCGAATTTTAATTTTTCTTCAATGGTGAACGGTTCCACTTCCACATACTTTGGTTTAATCGCAGCAAGATCGTCAAGCGGAAAAACGATTTGCTCTTTTTCATCCATTTTGAACAATTCTGCATGCTCGAGCGCAACATCAATACTAGCAAGCAACGTTGCCCGATCTTGCCCAAAATCATCCATCGCACCAGAAAAAATGAGCGCTTCTATTGTTCGGCGATTGACTGCCTTTGAAGACATCCTGATACAAAAATCAAACAAATCTTCAAAAGGCTTCTTTTTTCTTTCTTTTGCAATTTCTTTCATGGCGGCAATGCCAACATTTTTAATCGAGGCAAGTCCGAATCGGATAGATCCGTTTTCCACTAAAAAAGAAAAACCGCTTTTATGAATGGATGGCGGCAGGATTGTAATTCCCATTTCTGAAGCTTCTCGAACATATTGCGCTAATTTTTCTTGATTTCCTCCGATGCTCGACATTAACGCAGCCATAAAATATAAAGGATAGTGGGCTTTTAAATAAGCAAGCTGATAGGCAATCATGCTGTAGGCAACAGCGTGGCTGCGGTTAAAACCGTAGTTGGCAAATTTAACAATGAGATCGTATACTTTATTCGCGGTTTTTTCGTCGTATCCTTTTTTTAAACAACCTATAATAAAGCGATTTCTGTTTTCATCCAAAATCGTTTTAATTTTTTTGCCGACGGCCCGTCTCAACAGGTCTGCTTCCCCTAACGAAAAACCGGCCATTTTCGCTGCGATTTCCATTATTTGCTCTTGATACACAATGACTCCGTATGTCTTTTCTAAAATAGGCTGCAAATCTTTATGCAAATATTCTACCGGCATCCGGCCGTGCTTCCGTTCGATATAGACAGGAATGTTTTCCATCGGTCCTGGACGATACAAAGCATTAACCGCAACCAAATCTTCCAAATTAGTAGGTTTTAGCTTTTGTAAAACTTTCCTCATTCCTTCTGACTCAAATTGGAACACACCTGTCGTATTTCCTTCCGATAAAAGGGAAAACGTTTTTTCATCATCATAATTTGTAAAGTGGACAGAGAGCTTTGTTCCCTCGTAACGTTCAATTAAACGTTTGATATCTTCTATTAACGTTAAATTTCGCAGACCTAAAAAATCGATTTTCAACAGCCCGATTTCTTCTAAAAAATCCATTGAATATTGTGTTAAATATATATCGTGATGACCATTTTGAATCGGAATGACTTCAGTCAGCGGATGATCGCTTAGCACCACTCCCGCAGCATGCGTCGATACATGGCGCGGCAAGCCTTCCAGCTTTAAAGCCGTTTCAAAAATTTCCTTTCCTTTTTCCATTGAATGAAGGATGTTTCGAAATGCTGCCGATTGTTCAAATGCTTCTCTTAAAGTAATTCCGAGCTTTGAAGGTATGTGCTTTGCGAGCACATCCACCTCTTTATTCGAAGCTCCAAGCGCTTTTGCCACATCTCGAATAGCAGCTTTGGCCGCAAAAGTACCGAAAGTGATGATTTGAGCCACATGCCCTTTTCCGTATTTTCGCGCAACATATTCAATCATTTCATCCCGTCTTGTATCCGGAAAATCAATATCGATATCTGGCATAGAAACACGTTCAGGATTTAAAAAACGCTCAAACAATAGATTATAGCGAATTGGATCTACATTCGTAATATCTAGTACATATGCCACTAAAGAGCCGGCTGCTGAACCGCGGCCTGGACCGGTTACAATACCTTTTTCATGCGCGTATTTCATAAAATCCCAAACGATTAAAAAATAATCGCTAAAATTCATTTTTTTTATAACAGACAGCTCATACGAAAGCCTTTTGACATACTCGTCCGAAGGGGATGTTACTTTTTTTCTTAATCCTTCAAAGCACAGCTGTTCAAGAAAATCATCGCTGCTCAATCCTCCAGAAAAGGGGTATTTAGGCAATTTTGTTTTGCCTAATTCTATTTCAACATGGCATTCGGAGGCGATCCGAACAGTATTCTCAATGGAATCAGGAAAGTTCGCGAAATTGTTTATCATTTCCGCCGGGGATTTTAAATAATATTCGCAAGCAAACGCTGCGTCTTGTTCTTCTACAGTCGTTCCGTCTTTAATCGCCAGCAAACAGCGGTGTGCAAATGCATCATCCTTTTCAACATATAAAACATCGTTCGTTGCGACAATCGGAACTTTGATCGTTTCTCTCAGCTCCGCAATTTTTTCATTTAATTGCTGCTCTTCCGGCAAGCCGTGATTTTGTAAGGATATGTAAAAAGAATTGGGATCGAGCATGCTTTGAAAAAACTCCACCGCTTTTCCTGCCTCTGCAATCTGTCCGTTTATAAGCAGCTGCTCAATCAAGCCTTGTCTGCCAGGTGTGATCACAAAAAGATCCCTGCTGTATTGTTTAAAAAAAGAAAGCGGAAGTCCTTTCGGAAACTTTGTTTGCAGCAAACTGCTTAATTTAAGCAAATTGCGGTATCCGCTGTTATTTTTAGCAAGCAAAACAAAAGGATACGGTTCGTTTTTTATGATAACGGTAGCAGTTAAACCGAAAATCGGTTTAATCCCGTGTTCTTTACAAATTTTATAAAAAGAGAGCGCTCCATACATGACATGATGGTCTGTCAAGGCTAGAGCTGTTTGACCAGTTTTTTTCGCATAGCGGACAAGCTTGTCCAATCCCGCAGCACTAGTCAGCAAACTATAGGCGCTCTTCACTTGTAGGTGAACAAAAGGCAATGAAGACCCCACCTTTTTTCAATGATTTCTTAAAACAATTATAGTCATTGTTTTCAATGAAAGACAAACTTCATACTTTTATCTTCCCATCCATATACATATAAAGAAAGAGAATAAAACAAGCCTTTTCACTGCTTGCTGAAACCGGCTATTTAGCAAGTTTATTATAATCATATTTCACCAATGAACGGAAGAAAGGATGGTGGAAGCTCAATGGAAACAGATACTTTTATTGCAACCTTTATTAAAGTGTATTTTATTGCGTTAGGAGTCATTTTCGGCGGCTCGTTAATCGGCGGTATTGGCGCATATATTACAGGCGATGCTCCTCTCACCTCCATTTTCAGAATGGCAAACAAATTGAAAATTTGGGCTCTTGTTGCAGCTATTGGAGGGACGTTTGATGCGTTTTACAGCTTTGAACGAGGGATTTTTGAAGGAGCGACAAAGGACATTGTGAAACAGATTTTGTTAATCATTTCCGCCATGGGCGGTTCTCAAACAGGCTGGCTCTTAATCTCTTGGTTCACACAGGAGCATGTTTCGCAATGAGAATCCCGCCTTATTATAAAAAGCCTTCATGGCAGCGTTTTTTTGCCGGAGTTGCCGTAGGAGCTCTTATTAGCTGGGGGTTTTTTCTATATTCCTTTGGCTATTACCAAGAAAAACAAGTAAAAATCATTTCAACGCAGCAAGAAACGATCGAACAATTAAAAAATGACATTCAAATTTGGCAGAGGGATTACAAAGAGCTAAATAAGAGAAACTTAGAATTATTGACTGTACAGGATGTCAAAATCGAAATTAAAAATGCGGAAAAATATAAGCTGGATGAATTAATGAAATATTCGATTGAAAATACGATCAAAAACGATTTAGCTGATTTAATTGCAAAAGATATTGACAGTGTTGTGAAAACAAGGCATTTAATTGCCAAAACGATTGAAAATAGAAAATATAAAATAGATGACAAAGAATACAACGCTACTGTCGTGGAGCTTGTCATTACACCGACCATTATTGTTGAAGTAGAATTGAAATTGAGCAAATAATAATGGCAACTTTTCTCCTATTATGAGGAGGGAAAAAGCGCCCTCCTTAAGATGCTTTACATAAAGCGACCAGCTCTTGAATGATTAGATCCGCAGTTTCCCAGCTGTCGATCGTAGCTCCGGCCGCAAGCGGATGGCCTCCGCCTTTAAAGCGTTTTGCAAGCTCATTGATCACGATTCCCTTCGAGCGGAATCTGACCCGAATTTCGTTGTTTTCCTCGACAAACAGCACCCACGCCTTGATCCCTTCAATATTTCCTAAAGCACCGACGAGCTGTGAAGCTTCGGAAGGAGTGACGCGGTATTCGTCCAATAGTTCTTTAGGAAGCTTTATATAAGCGGCCCCTGAATCAGTCAAAACGAAATTTTGCAGGACGTAACCGTTCAGCTTCGCCACATTAAGTTTCGTTTTATACATTTCGTCGTATATTTGCGTAAATGAAAACCCATAGTCTATAATCTCGCTTGCATATTGGAACGTTTTTTTCGTCGTATTTGAAAACAAAAATCTTCCTGTATCCCCAACAATTCCGGCATAAATGAGACTGGCTGCTTTTTTCGATAACGTTAAGCCTTGATCTTTGCCAAATAGATAAAATTCATAAATCATTTCGCTGACAGAGCTGGCAGATGTGTCTACCCAGACTATATCTCCATAAGGATCTTCATTTGGATGATGATCGATTTTGATCAATTTTTTCCCTTTATCATATCTTTGATCGCAAATTCGTTCTTGGTTAGCTGTGTCACATACGATGACGAGCGCTTCTTGATAGACGTCATCTTGAATTTCATCCATTTTGTACAAAAACGTTAAAGAAGGCTCATCGTTGCCGACTACATATATGTTTTTTTCAGGAAACGATTCTTTTAACAATTCCGCAAGCCCGCACTGAGAACCGTATGCATCAGGATCCGGCCGGACATGTCTATGTATAATAATCGTATCGAATGCTTTTATTTCATTTAAAATCTGTTGTTTCATTTCAGCTCTCCTTTATCATCATAAATGTTTTATTTCATCATTTACTAATGGTAAAATGATATACGATACTTAGATGGAGGTTGACATCATGCCTGTTTTAGCTATCCTAACGGTCATTTCTTTATCTTTTTATGTTTTTTACAAAATCAAATATTTTCGCACGAAACGTCCGATGGAAAGAAGCTGGATTTCATCTAAATCTAGCATTTCTCTAGGATTGTTTGTTTTCTTTTTCGGATTAAACCAAATGTTTTTAAACCGATCCACTGTTGCGCTCATCGTCGGTGTTGTTTTTATTATAACAGGTTGTCTGAGCATTTGGGCAGGATATAAAGCTTACAAATATTATTTGCCTTTGGCAATCAAAGAAAGCGAAAATGCCCGCTAAGAAAATTATATGGAAGAGACTGTCCTTATTTTTCAGACAGTCTTTTTTTAATTACGATCCATGATTTGCACCATTAACATAGCTTTGCCGACTAAAGTGTTTTCGTGGAATACTTCCACATCAATTTTCCCGAATTTTCGACCCACGTCTAATATTTTCGGATGAATTTCAATCATGCTTTCCATTTGAACAGGTTTCAAAAAATAAATCGTCATATTCTCAACGACAAGCTCGCCTTTCTTTTTCTGTCTCAAATGATAATTGGCCGCTTCTGTAACTAGAGTTGTGAAGGCACCGTATGAAATGGTACCGAACTGGTTTGTCATTTGCGGTGTTACTTCACATTTAAAAATGTTTGATTCTTTTGCTTCATCAGAAAGATTGATCATCTGCCTCGTGATGATGTCATCAATTTTTTCACCTGTGTGCGGCTGCCGTTCAATTGAATGGAGAGCCTTTAAAACGTCCTGTCTGGAAATCATACCTGATAGGCGGCCGTTTCCGTCCACAACAGGCAATACTTCAATTCCTTCCCAAACCATTATTTGCGCAGCTGAAGCGACAGATGTTTTTCCTGTAACGGTTATCGGACTTTTTGTCATCACTTTTTCAATGGATGTTTTTCGATCTGACGTCATAATATCCTTTGCCGTGACAATTCCAACAACCTTCAAACCTTGATCAATGACCGGGAATCGTCCGTGTCCAGTTTGCCGGTTGTATTCAAACCAGCGTTCAATCGGATCATTCGGGGTTAACGTGACAGTTTTTTCTAATGGGGTCAAAATGTCTTCCACTAACACGATTTCCTTTTTGATCAGCTGGTCATATATCGCTCTGTTTATCATCGTAGCCACTGTAAAAGTATCGTAGCTAGTGGATATTATCGGGAGCTCGAGCTCATCCGCCAGTTTTTTTACATAATCATCTGTGTCAAATCCCCCGGTTATTAAAACGGCGGCTCCTGCTTCCAAAGCCGACTGCTGAGCTTTTGTCCTGTTGCCGACAATGAGCAAGTTTCCAGCACCTGTATATCTCATCATCGCTTCCAATTTCATGGCGCCGATAACGAATTTATTTAATGTTTTATGAAGGCCGGCCCTGCCGCCTAACACTTGTCCGTCGACAATATTGACAACCTCCGCAAATGTTAGCTTTTCAATATTGTCTTTTTTCTTTTTTTCAATTCGAATGGTGCCGACCCTTTCGATTGTGCTGACAAAGCCTTTATTTTCCGCATCTTTAATCGCACGATAGGCAGTTCCTTCACTGACATTCATAACTTTGGCAATTTGTCTGACTGAAATTTTATCTCCGACGGGCAGAGACTCAATATAGTTCAAAATTTGTTCATGCTTTGTCGCCAATTTCTTCCCTCCTTTTAAGTTACATGATTGGCGAATTCTTCAAACATTTACTTATTTTTTCCTAAAATTTACTGTTTAGCAAACAAATGCTTTGAACTCATAATACGTAAAATGAACGGCTAAAAGCCGTCCATCAAAAATCTCACAGTTCGATTGTTTCTCCTGGTTTCAATAGGAGACCGACACCGTCTGGAAGCTTGGAAACAAAATCTTCAGGGTTTTGCTGGATCACTGGGAACGTGTTGTAATGAATCGGCACGACTTTTTTAGCTCGAATCCATTCTGCTGCTGTAAGAGCATCCTCCGGCCCCATTGTATAATTATCGCCAATCGGCAAAAAGGCTAAATCAATTTCATTGCGTTCTCCAATTAATTTCATATCAGAAAACAATGCTGTATCGCCTGCATGATAAATCGTTTTGTCCTCAGTTGTCAACAAAATTCCTGCTGGCATGCCAGTATACACAATGTTTTGGTTATCTTCCGTATAGCTGGAGCCATGGAAAGCCTGAGTCAGCTTTACTTTTCCAAACTCAAACTCATATGCTCCCCCGATGCTCATTCCATGGGTTTTAATCCCTTTCCAGCTCAAGTATGTAGCCAGCTCTGCAATCGCCACGACTAACGAATCATTTCTTTTTGCAATCTCAACCGTATCCCCTACATGATCATTATGGCCGTGTGTCAACAAAATGACATCTGCTTTCACATCTTCTACCTTCAAATCGGTTTGCCCGTTCCCATTAATGAACGGATCAATGATAATGTTTTTCCCATTTGTTTCAATTTGAACGATGGAATGACCGTGAAAGGAAACCTTCATAAAAAACCCCTCCTTTTTGAATCTACTTTCATTTTACTGGAAACTTATGCTTTTGAAAACGTTTTATCGTTATTGATGAAATCGATGAATGACATTAGCGGCTCCCGTCGCTTCAATTATGGCGCCTGTAATAAAATCTGACTGTTCATCGCACAAAAAGGTTATAATTCTTGCGATATCTTCCCCTGTACCTGATCTTCCAATCGGCGTGTTCACGTCAATATGTTTTCTAGCTTCTTCAATGGTCGCCTCTTTCATTTCCGCCGTAATGTTTCCTGGACAAACCATATTTGCTGTGATGCCGTTTTCCGCCTCTTCAATAGCAATCGTTTTTGTCAAAGAGACTAGTCCGGTCTTAGCCGCGCTGAACGCCGAGCGGTGAAGCCAGCCTGAAGCATCCCCGGCACCTTGGAAGCCGTAGGTAATGATTCGGCCATACTTTTGTTTCCTCATAATCGGGATTGTTCGTTTCACTAAATGAAACACCGAGCTTAAATTTCCTTCAATCATTTCATACCATTCCTGATCAGAATAATCAGCAAGCTTTTTCCTCTCAAATATATACGGACCCGCATTATTAACTAAACAGTCAATACGGCCAAAGCACTGACAAGTTTGATCAATCAGCCGAATTAAATCTTCCTTTTTCGTCACATCACATCGTATAAACAGCAAACGGTCGCGCATAGAAGCATATTTTTCCTGCAGTTGTTCAACTCCTGTTTGATTATTGTGATAACTGACCGTCACGCTGTACCCCTTTTCCAAAAATAATTCGGTCACCTTTCGTCCAAGACCTCTTGAGCCTGCCGTAACAATTGCATGGCGCACCCATCAATTCCTCCCTTTATTTACTACAATCATTTTACAATAATTTTTTAAAATGCAAAAACGGAATAGCTTCCACGATTTTTATCAGCAAGAGGTTGGAATGCAAGTGCAAGGCGGCCTTTCCATACAAAAAAGCGGGCACAATGAGTACCCGCCTGTTTCAGCTTATGCGCAGAAGACTGATTTTTCATTGAAGGTCTTTATTCAATTAAAACAAATGGAGTTGGATTTATATAATCGCCTTTGCTTTATTGATTTGCTCCTTTACTTCCTTAAATCCGGTTCCACCTAAGCTGTTTCGTTTGTTGACCGCTTCGTATGGGTTCAGAACTTCATATACATCATTTTCAAACAGAGAGGATGCTTCCTTATACTCTTCTAATGGCAAGTCAAGTAAATAGATTCCTTTTTGAATGCATTTATATACAAGTTTCCCGACTACTTCATGAGCTTCGCGGAAAGGAAGACCTTTTTTCGCCAAATAGTCAGCGAGTTCAGTAGCGTTTGAAAAATCCTGCTTCACCGATTTTTCCATCTGCTCTTTATTTACTTTCAGCGTTTCGATCATTCCCGTCATAATTTGCAAACAGCCCTCTACTGTTTTTACAGTATCGAACATGCCCTCTTTATCTTCCTGCAAGTCTTTGTTATAGGCAAGAGGGAGACCTTTTAAAACCGTCAGCAAACCGACGAGATTGCCGACGACGCGACCGCTCTTCCCTCGAATTAATTCCGCCATATCCGGATTTTTCTTTTGTGGCATGATGCTGCTGCCGGTCGAATAAGCGTCATCCATTTCAACGAACTGGAATTCCTGCGAGCACCATAAAATTAATTCTTCGCAAAATCTTGAGAGATGAATCATCAACAGCGAGCTGTTGCTCATAAATTCAACAATAAAATCCCTGTCGCTCACCGCATCCAGGCTGTTTAAATAAACTTCATCGAAGCCTAAAAGCTCAGCCGTATATTTCCGGTCAATCGGAAAGGTTGTCCCAGCTAATGCGGCAGCGCCAAGCGGACTGATATTAATCCGTTTCAAAGATTCTGTAAATCTAGATTTGTCACGCTCAAGCATCCAAAAATAAGCCAATAAATGATGGGCGAATGAAATCGGCTGCGCCCGCTGCAAATGTGTATATCCCGGCAAAATCGTCTCAATATGCTGTTCAGCTTTGTTTACAAGCGCTTTTTGCAATTCTCTGATCAGTTCCACAATGGCTTCAACATGTTTTTTTAAGTATAGATGCATATCGGTCGCCACTTGGTCGTTGCGGCTTCTTGATGTATGCAGCTTTCCACCGATCGGTCCGATTTCATCTATTAACATTTTTTCAATGTTTAAATGAATATCTTCATATTGAACGGAGTATTCAAGCTCCCCATTTTTTGCTTTTTCCAAAAGACGGTGCAGCCCTTTTTCAATCGCTTCTCCTTCCTCTTTTGTTAAAATGCCGCACTTGGCAAGCATTTTAACATGGGCGAGGCTCCCTTGAATGTCTTCCTCTACGAGCTGTTTGTCAAACGTGATCGACGCATTGAATTCGTCGACCCATGCTTCGGGCGTCTTTTGAAAACGGCCGCCCCAAAGTTTTTTCATATTGTCACCTTCTTGTTTTTCACGATGCTGTTCACCGCTGTTGGAAGGCCGAACAGTTTAATAAAGCCGACTGCTGCTTCATGATCAAATGAATCTTCTTGCGTGTAGGTGGCCAGCTTTTCATCATAAAGTGAGTACGGAGATTTTCTTCCTTCAACAATTGCGTGCCCTTTATACAATTTTACGCGCACTGTCCCTGTTACATATTTTTGAGTTTCTTTCAAAAATGCTTCCAATGCGCTTTTCAGCGGAGAGAACCAAAGACCGTTGTAAATAAGCTCGGCAAGCTTTTGTTCGATCAGCGGTTTAAAATGCGCTACTTCTTTAACCTGTGTTAAATCTTCCAATTCTTTATGCGCTTTGATCAATGTCATAGCCGCAGGGCATTCGTACACTTCGCGCGATTTAATGCCGACAAGTCTGTTTTCCACATGATCGATTCTGCCGACGCCATGTTTTCCAGCGAGCGCATTCAGCTTCAAAATTAGTTCATCTAACTGCATTCTTTGACCGTTCACTGCTACCGGTACGCCTTGTTCAAATTCAATTTCGATGATGTCCGCTTCATCCGGTGCATTTTCAATGGAAGAAGTCAGTTCATAGGCATCCTCAGGCGGTGCAGCCCATGGATCTTCTAAAACTCCGCATTCATTGCTTCTTCCCCATAAGTTTTGATCGATGGAATATGGGCTGTCCAGATCAATCGGAATTGGAATGTCATGCTGTTTCGCATATTCAATTTCCTCTTCACGCGACCATTTCCATTCCCGAACAGGTGCCAAAACCTCCAGCTCAGGATTTAACGCTTTTATGGAAACTTCAAAGCGCACTTGGTCGTTTCCTTTTCCGGTACAACCGTGAGCAACTGCGACAGCGCCGGTCTTTTCCGCTATTTCCACTAATTTTTTGGCAATGAGCGGTCTTGAAAGAGCGGAAACAAGAGGATATTTACCTTCATAAAGGGTGTGTGCCTGAAGGGCGATCAACGCATATTCTTCCGCAAACTCTTTTTTCGCATCTATAATATAAGATTGTACAGCACCGACTTTTAGTGCTTTTTCTTTAATAAACTCTAAATCCTTCCCTTCCCCAACGTCCAGACAGCAGGCAACGACGTCGTATCCTTTTTCTTGCAGCCACTTGATGGCGACAGATGTATCTAAACCTCCAGAATAGGCCAATACTACTTTTGGTTTTGACATGTTCATTCTCCTCTCCGATGTATACAAAATGAATAAAAATACTTTTTTATTCATAAAAATGCAATCATTAATTAAAAATGTAACAGTTTTGCTGACTTTTTTCAATAGTTTTTTTAAAAAAGCATTATTTGTTTATGATATAATTTGCATAATAAAAAATGGAGGAATGGAAATGTTTGAATATAACGAAAGATTGGGGATTCCTCTTCCTGCATTCAGCAAGCATTGGGAGGAATATCCAAATGAGGTTCAACAGCAAATTTTATCGGATTGGGAATGTATACGTGGACAAATCCCTGACCGCATTAAACATTTAGAAGCGATAATAAATAAAAAGCAAGAGCAGTTGAATGACGAAGAGGATTTTGAGCTTTCGTGCAGACTAAATGAAGAAATCAGTGAGATTGCTTCCATCATCAATGATTTATGGCTTTGGTACCGGATTGATCCGCATATAACAAAAGCTTGAGAAATTATATTTTCATCTCAAGCTCATCCCTTCATAATGATGTCTATATTGATAAAATTTATGTGCAAACTCAATGGCCACTTTCATTGAACGATAGCGAATGCCGCCTCCGATCATTAAGCTTAAAATCGGTTTTCCCCGAATTGTTTTATATTTGAATGTTTGCACGGCAATGCATTTTAAGATTTGGTTTACAGTTTGATGGTTGACAAATGGTTCGTTCTGCTCATAAAAATAAGCATCATCTCCATTTTGTAATTCCTCTTTTAGTTGATTCCACGCTTCAAATTTTAAATGTTTCGGCATTAAAGAGCTGTGAAAAACCTTTAGAGACAGCATCATTTCATAAGGTGACGAAACTTCATAACCATACGCAAGAGATAATGTTTGCACAGCCCGCATATGAAAAATTATTTGCAGCACAATATCTGCACTTAGCGAAAAAACACCACCGGAAGATGCGATTCCTCCTTGAATAAAGGAATACAGCCGCTGCTTCGCCATTTCCTTCTCAGCCAATTGATAGCATTCTTCTAAAGGGAGCTTTTTTAAATCAGTGATCGTTTGAACTTGATCGGAAATAACACGTGCAAATGAGAGGATCCGCTTCCGTGTTTCTGAATAGAAGATCGAGCTTTGCAAAATCGAATGCATATGAAACAAAACGTAATCGACCTTCTCAAACATTTCTTTTTGAATATGCTCAGGAAGGTCATTCAATCTTGTTTCCAGCCATTTGTCAAATGGAAGCGTGCATTTACATGCACATTTTTCCAACTCTTCCTCCCAGCATTTCATTTGATTTACCCAGCTTTCTTCCAAAATGGCCCCCAAAAATGCACCGCCTTTCTTTTTAAACAAATGCTCGCAAATATACAATGATATTATATCACGGAATTGATGTAACTCTTAAGAGTCGAGCATTGATAAAATCCAATCCTTTACATCTATCATCCGATTATACTTCGGCAATCGCTCTGTCCCTGAAACGATGATTGCTGCTAAAGAGTCATGCTGGTGTAAACCGCCATGACTCGCACCGCCCACATGCACTGGAGATGACCCGTACTTGAATTCAAAGCCAGGATAAGCGCTAATCATAAGAAATTGTCCTTTATGTGACAAAGCGGCTGCATGTAATCTTGCCAGCGCATCCGGATATTCCCCGTACTTAATTCGGCTTCCTTCCGTGAAAATATCCAACACTTCAATGTCTCCGTTTAAAGTCCACATACTTCCATACGGATCTTCCCATTGACCTCCTTTTTTAAACATCAGCATTCCTTCCCGCCGCCCTGAAACAACTTTTATTTTTTCCTCCTCCCGCCAGGCGATGACATCGATGCGTGCATCTGTTTTCAAAATGTTTGCAATTTCTTCAAGCGAATGGTTCGGCTGTAATAAATATACGAACGCCATGCGTTGATTGACCGCAAGTACGAGATCATCATCCTTCCGTACACCTTTTGACAGCTTGGTAATACGATATGGGCTGAGTAGCTTTTCTAAATGGATCAGAGGATTTTGATTTCTCGGGCGGACAACCGCTTGGCCGTTATCGCCCATAATGATCCAAACATTGTTCTTCAGCGCTTCCTCCCATGAATGAAAGCTGTCTAACACTTTTTGCAATTCACGATCTGTTTTTACGATTCCTGACAGATCCTCAACTCCTTTTTTATGTATAATTTGATCCATATCAGGAAAATAGACCATTGTAAAAGGAGGCAAAGAATGATTTTTAATAAGATAAATAAGCTCCTGAGCAGAAAATCGATTATTAAAGCCAAATCTTTGCCAGAAGTGTCCATACTTTGCAAATGGGTTTTGTTTAATGAAGGAGCCGTAAGTTAACAAATCCGGCCCCTTAACAGTAAGGCTTCTATGAAAAGTAGGCAGCAAAGATAATAAAAACGGAAGCTGCATTACTTTTTCCTGACTTCCTCGATAGAGAAGTCCATTAATAGACGCGGAATTTTTCCCCTTTTTGCTCAGTTCTTCAAAAATGGTTGCGGCCTTTTTGTTTAAATGCTCATGATTTATATTGTACAGCGGATCCTTTAATGAAGTTGCGAGCCCCAGCTGTAAAAGCTCAGATGCATTTGTTCCATAATTAATAAGACGCTTTTCTTCATCATGAAACCAGACTAATCCTGGAACGTGATGCACATCTGAGTAATGCCCGGTAAGCAGACTGCTTTCCACATTGACGGACATCGTCGGAAAAGGACTGATAATTTCTGAAGCAGTACCATGCTTCATGAAAAAGGCGAAAGCCGGCGCCATTTTATTGTCTACTGCTTTTTTCAAAAAAGGGAGCATGAGAGTATCGATAATCAACAATATCACATTTTTGTTAGCCATTTTGTTCCATCCTCATCGTTTATTTGCTATTAGAATTTGTCTAGAAGGTGAAAATCATGCAAAAAACTCCGGTTTTTTAAATCGGAGCAATATTAAACGCTATTATCATTCTCATCACCCTTCAATCATCACTACTTTATTTTTGAAATAAGAAATGTTGGAGGGAATGAATCATTTTAGTTCCCCTGCATCGTTCATCATATAAATAGATTATTTCCACTTTTTATTGGTAAAAAAAACAACCTCCTTTCATATCCATTTCGGAATATGAAAAAAGGTTGCGTTGGTTACGAGTTCAGGTTTTGCTGTTATCCCTCGGCAAAACCTTATAAATTCGCTATTCTCATTACATCTCTTGCAATCATCACTTCTTCATTTGTCGGTATAACTAGAACTTTTACTGGTGAGTGTGGATAGTTAATAAACGCTTCTTTTCCACGTACTTTGTTTAAGGCAGGATCCCAATAAACGCCCATAAATTCCAATCCCCGCAGCACTCGTTCGCGGACAATGTCACTGTTTTCACCAATGCCGGCGGTAAAGATAATCGCATCCACACCGCACATCCGCGCCGCATAAGATCCGATATATTTATGAATGCGGTCAGCAAAAACCGCCAATGCCAATTCGGCGCGAGCATTCCCCTTCGCTGCAGCATCTTCGATATCGCGCAAATCGCTTGAGAAACCGGATATTCCTAAAAGTCCGCTCTTTTTATTTAATACATTAATAACTTCATCAGCTGTTTTACCTGTTTTTTCCATGATATATGGGATAAGCGCTGGATCAATACTTCCGGAACGAGTTCCCATCGCAACACCTTCAAGAGGCGTAAATCCCATCGATGTATCGATTGATTTTCCACCTTCAACTGCTGCAATGCTGGCACCATTTCCTAGATGGCAGGAAATAAGCCGCAAATGCTTTAAAGGTCTTTCAAGCAATTGAGCTGCCCGTTCCGTTACATATTTATGAGACGTTCCATGGAAGCCGTATTTGCGAATTCCGTATTTTTCATAATAATCATATGGCAAACTGTATAAGTAAGATTGTTCCGGCATCGATTGGTGAAAGGCAGTATCGAACACCGCTACCGCTGGAACGTCCGGAAGCACCTTTTGGAAGGCGCGAATACCAAGCACATTGACTGGATTATGCAAAGGCGCCAAATGAGAGAGTTCTTCAATTTTCTTTAAAGTTCCATCCGTAATAAGCGCTGAGTCACTGAAGATCTCTCCTCCATGTACAACCCTATGACCGATTCCGTCAATATCATTTAACGTCCGGATAATTCCATATTCAGTTAATTTATTTAGCACAAGCTGTACCGCTATTGAAAAATCGGTAATTTGACAACTTTCTTTCTTTTCTTCTCCGTTAACATATATCTTAAAAAATGATTGGTCCAAACCAATCCTTTCAACTACCCCTTTTGTTAAAACTTCTTCATTCGGCATTTCAAACAATTTAAACTTTAATGAAGAGCTTCCAGCATTTACAGCTAAAATCTTAGGCATGTATTTTCATTCTCTCCTTCTTTTTGTTGATGAAACTTTTTCAAAAATTCCTGCATGTGACATAGAAATTAGCAAAATATGTGAAACACCAGACTTGTCTAATTTTAAAAAGAGAGATGATCGCTCTATACATTTAAACATTGATAAAGCAACATTTCAAGTGAAAAATAAATGTTTATCTGTATACAAAAATTTCTAAAAATAAAAAGCGCTTCCATCCACTTCCTAAATGAAACGAGAAGCCACTATTCGCTAAAACCGAAGATTTCTTTTCTCTAGTTTAGTTTTTATGAAAAATAGAAGAAATAAACCGAATCCTAAAAAAAAAGGCGACATCGCTGTCACCTTTTAGTGTCTTCATCTTTTCATTTATTTGTCCGGAGCCACTCATCAATTTGATCCATAATCGAAGCAAGAGCTTTTTTATTCGAAAATTTCGGTAGATCAACAAGCATTACCCGTTTGGGCGGTACAATTCCTTCTCCCTTTTTTTGCAAAATAAAGATGCTTTTTCGACTATTTTCCGATTTAAACATGGAGCGCGGGAGCTGCAACAGGCCTTGGATCACTGTATTTTCTTTTAAATATCGATTCAATTTTGGAGCTTCAGGCGTCTCAAAAAGATGGTTTGGTATAAGGAAAAACAAATAACCGCCTTCTTTTGTATAGCGGATGCTCTGCTCAATAAAAAGATGATGGGCGTAAGAATGGCCTTCATCAGCCTTCAATTCAAAATGCTTTGCGACGTCATGATCGGGATAATAGCCGACTGGCAGGTCACACACCACCGCATCCACAGGGTCGATAAAAAGGTTTTTTAAGCTATCCTGATTATAAAAGTCAATAGAATGCTTCTGCAAATTTGCATTCACATAAGCGATTTTAACTAACAAATCATTTATATCGATTCCAATGCTTTCAACTTGCTTTGCTTCCAGTTGGTTTAAGACAGCCGAGAGTAAATTACCCGAACCTACAGCAGGGTCTAAAATCATTAAATTTTTTTCATCTTGAAAAAATTTTTGCACAAGATAGCCGAGCAATATGCAAACGCTGTCAGGGGTCATTTGGTGGATTTGCTGATTATCTTCCTTTAATCCTTTTAAAACAGCGAGCTGAAAAGCTCTCCGAATTTCTTCATTTGAGTAGTGATCCAAATGAAACGTCCGGTATATATTGTTCAGTTTTTTACTTGTAATTTCGCTAATGGAATCTTGAACTGCAGTTCCGTGAAACAGGTTTTCTCCTGTGTTCGCTACCGCTTCAATGTATGTACAATTCATTTCGTTTTTAATGATTTCTGCCGTCTCATTAATGAGTGAAAACAGTTTTTCAACATTTGAAAATCCTTGCATAAAGGCTTCCTCCTTTAAGCTCGTCACATCCTTTCATTTTAGCGTTTCATTGTTTTATAAGCAAGAAAAAAAGGACCTTGCATCAGGTCCTTAATTTGCTGCTTTTGCAGCTTCAATCGCCGCTTCATAGTTTGGATGATTTGTCGCCTCGCTGACATATTCTACATATGTTACATTATCGTTTGAATCAACAACAAAAACAGCGCGAGCAAGCAGACGCAATTCTTTGATTAATACTCCGTACGCCTGTCCGAAAGAAGCGTCGCGATGGTCTGATAACAATTGTACATTTTCAATTCCGTTCGCACCGCACCAACGTTTTTGCGCAAAAGGAAGATCCATGCTGATTGTTAAAATTTTAACATTATCCAGCTTGGAAGCTTCTTCATTAAAGCGGCGTGTTTGTGCATCACATACGCCAGTATCGATCGAAGGAACAACAGAAATGATTCGGACCTGCCCTTTTGTATCAGCTAAAGTAACTTCCGACAAATCATTCGCAAGCACTTTGAAATCAGGCGCTTTATCTCCAACCTTCACTTCATTTCCTAAAAGAGTTACCGGATTTCCTTTAAATGTTACGTTTGCCATTTTATCCCCTCCAAATCTATGTATAGTTTAACTATAGCTTGTTTTTGAAGACTTTTCAAAGAAAAAGTGTTTGAAAATTTCAAAAAGCTGCCAAAGCAGCTTTAAATGTCAAAATCAATTTTTTCTTTTTCATTGTTATCGTCTTGTATATGTTTTTTCTTTCGAAACAGTTCTTGAATTTTTTCTACCGTTTGAGGGGTTGCATCTAAAATTTTTTCATAAAGATGGGTATTTTCATCTAAATGAAGAATTTTGATTCCATTTGTTCCAACAATAAGAAATGCGATTGGCGTAATCGATACACCGCCTCCGCTTCCTCCGCCGAAAGGAAGTTTTCCTTTTTCACCTGTAGTGCTGCTTCCATAAGGACTGCTTGAATGTTTTTCACCTGTCGGTCCGTAAAATTCACTGCCACCTGCCGCAAATCCGAATCCCACTTTTGAAACGGTTAGTATAACACTCCCATCAGGAGTTTCAACTGGATCGCCAATTATGGTATTGACATCGATCATTTGCTGCAAGTTTTCCATTGCCGTTTTCATTAACCCTTGAATCGGATGATCGCTCATACTTTTGCCTCCTCTAAACTATGTTCATTCTTCTTGTTTTTCTTGGCAAACGGTGAGTTTCGCCATAATGCTGTTTTTGATCTCGACCATTTTACGAGACGCAATCCTGCTATGATAGCATTCCCAAGTCGGAATTGCATCATACATACAAATGTCGTTTTCAAAACCATTCGGTTGAAATTAGGAAAGATTGAAACAACTGGATAACCTATTAATGTAAAGTATCGGGAAGCGAAATAAATAATAGAGCTTTTCATCCCCCATAGTGTACCCGCCGACATTCCTGTTGAGGCAGCTTCTCCCGTTCCGATTTCAGTACGCCACTCCCATTTCACAATCCGAACCTTCTTCAAAAATTTCCGAATAATAAAGGAAAAATGGATAACATTTTCCAATATTTCTTTAAAATTTTGCAGCTTCTCAAACAGCTCTTCAGGAGTCACTTTTTCGGACGATTTTTGAGTTGAATGTTTCGTTTCTTTTTCTTGTTTATAAACAATATTTGGACCTTCTTGATCCAGTTTTATAAAAGGGATTTTGATTGTGTAGCGAATAAGGCCAAAAAACAATAGAAATGTCACTCTTAACCGATCGTCATATTTATCGTGTTTATATGAAAGTACAATCGTTAATTTTGTCATTGCAACAAGAAGCACAAATATCAAAAATAGGAAAAAGACTATTGCAAGCCAAAATGGCATAATTTCACATCCTTTCAGTGAACCATTATCACCTCTCTATAAAAAAATAAACCTGCCTTTTCGGCAGGTCATCTTGAAAACCGTTCATCATGAATAACTGTTGTATCGCTGAATAAATCGTGCAGTCCTTGTTTCTTTTTTGTAAAAGCAACGATCAAATATCCAATCCACGTAACCTTGGAGATGTACCGTCCGATCCATTCCCTGAAGAAAACATCGGTCCATGTAAGCTTATCATTTTTTAAAGATATAACACGCAGGCCAAAAACCATTTTCCCGAGCGTTTGTCCTAAAAACTTCGTCATAAGAATAAAGTAGGAAAAGAAAAACAAGGCGCTTAAAATTCGATAAGGTGAAAAAATAAAATCGCTTTTTTCCAATCCGATCAGTAAAAAAAGCGGATTGGCAACAATTCGGATGACGCTTGAAACAACAATGAGGTCAAGCAAGTATGCCCAAAACCGCATCCAAAATCCCGCAAAGTGATAAGAGATGTCTGTTTGAACCTCACGCTTTTGTTCAATTTGATTTATTTCTTCAAATGTTCCATCCATGTTGGCACCTCCTACTCCGAATATAAATACATCAGGCGGGGAGAATTCGGTTGTGAAAACAATTTGTATAGTCCCTGCATTTCCAGATCTTTAGAGATCACCTTCCCAGCCATCATGGAAAGGAACGATTCAAATCCAAAGCTCGATTTATATTTGAATACATATGGATCTGATAAGTCTAAGTCTTTTTTCATCATTTCCACCGCATCATCAAAATAGCCTAGCTCGTCAACTAAATGGAGCTGCTTCGCCTGCCGGCCGTCATAAATTCGTCCATCGGCAATTTTCCGCACTTCCCCTTCATCCATCTTTCTTCCTTGCGAGATTACGTCTACAAAGCCTTCATAAGCGTTATTCACCATTTTTTGAAGAATTTCTCTTTCCTCTTTTGTCATATCTCTTGTTGAAGAAAAAATGTCTTTATATGGACCGCTTTTGATCGTTTCTACTTTCACCCCAAAGTTTTTTGCCAATTCACTGTAGTTTATTCCTTGCATAATGACCCCTAGCGAGCCTGTCATCGTATCCGGTGCTGCAATAATTTTATCGGCAGGAGTTGAAATATAATATCCTCCTGAAGCTGCCATGGTTCCCATCGAAACATAAATCGGCTTTTTCGCCTTTTCTTTAACTTCCATTAGTTTTTTATGAATTTCTGCACTTTCCACTACTCCCCCGCCAGGAGAGTTGACTCGCAAAATTATTCCTTTTACGCTTTTATCCTCGCCGGCCTTTTCAATCAATTTCAAAAATTCTTTATGATTGTAGCCTTCACTGGCAAAAATCGATGTAACATCTTCTCCCGTATCTTGAATCACTCCATTTACTTCCAGCACCGCAATTTTTTCATCCGGCATTCCTTCTTCAAGGACTTCCTCGGAAAACTGCGATTCAAAAAAATTCTCAGACAATTTTTCTGCATTTGAAACAGCCATAGAAGTAAAGCTAATGATCATCGAAAAAACAAATAATGCTGCGGCAATTCCTAACGCAGCCCACCTTTTTCCACTCAAGATGTTTACCTCCTTGATTCAATTTCACCTTTTTTGACATGTTCCATTATAAAAATGTTAAACTATATATCATAGTGTATTTTAACATTTATTTATATAATTGTGGAGAATCTTCCAAAAAGAGGAGGTTTTTTGATGGATCCACGCCGAAATATCTACTTCTTTTACAAACATAGCGATCACCTTGAACAGAAAATAGCTTCGTTAATTGACTTGGCGAAGCAGTATGATTTTCATCCTGTTGAAGATTGGAGACATGCGAACATTATCGTAGCAATCGGAGGGGACGGAACATTTTTGCAAGCGGTTAGAAAAACGCAATTTCGCGACGACTGTCTGTACATAGGCATCGCAACTGAAGGGCATATCAGTTTTTATTGTGATTTCCATATAGATCAAAAAGACAAATTAGTTGAAGCTTTTCAGCTGGAAAAGGTCGAGGTAAGAAGATATCCAACCATCGATGTCACCGTCGACCATGAAGTAAAGATTTCCTGCTTAAATGAATGCAGTGTCAGATCAGCAATTATTAAAACATTTGTTCTGGATGTATTTATTGATGATATGCATTTTGAAACGTTCCGAGGCGACGGAATGATTATTGCCACTCCAACAGGGAGCACAGCCTACAATAAATCTGTGAAGGGAGCTGTCGTCGATCCGCTCATAGACTGTTTACAAGTAACTGAACTTGCATCTTTGAACAATAATCTATATCGGACGTTAGGATCCTCTTTTATTTTAAGCGGAAATCGAAAGCTTACATTAAAAGTTGTGCAGGACGGCAACGATTATCCGATTATCGGAATGGACAACGAAGCTCTAAGCATTCGTCATGTCAACCAGCTGGATATTGAATTAGGAAAGAAAAAAATTAAAACTGTTAAATTAAAAGATAATTCTTTCTGGGATAAAGTGAAAAGAACCTTTTTATAAAATGAAAATGAGCGAAAAGGATCACCTTTTCGCTCAAAAGCCAAAATATTCATTTATTGAAATGTTCCGCCACCGCCAGATAGTTGCTGCTGAGCAAAAGATACAAGCCGCTTTGTAATTTCTCCTCCAACAGAGCCGTTCGCGCGGGATGTAGTATCAGGACCTAAGTTTACACCGAATTCTGATGCGATTTCAGTTTTTAATTGCTCAAGTGCTTGTTCAGCACCAGGAACTAAAATTTGGTTAGAGTTGCTAGATCTGTTTTGAGCCATGTGTCATTCACCTCCTTGTGGATATAGAATGTGAAAAAACACATGGCTTCATGCATAAAACGAAATGGTAATTGTTTTGAACTTGTGGAATATTATAGTAAATTTTCAAAATCCTCTTCTATTTTTTCTTGTATATCATGTTTTCTTGGAAATTCAATTGTTACTGTTTCCTCAATCGCCTTCTGAATGAGAGGTTGAAAATCTACATAGCTTTCAAGCTTTAATATTTTCTCCCTTTTCGGCTTCGTTTTCGGTGAAGCTGGTGTAAAAATAGTACAGCAGTCTTCATAAGGTCTGTTTGAAATCTCAAACGTATCAATTTTTTCGGCAATTTCAATGATTTCATTTTTATCCATTGAAATTAAAGGTCTCAGTATAGGAGTTGTCGTCACTTCATTAATAGCATACATGCTCTCAAGCGTTTGGCTTGCTACCTGCCCTAGACTTTCGCCTGTTACAATGGCTAAGGCGCCTCGTTTTTTCCGAATTTCATCGGCAATTTTTAACATCATTCTTCTAGTCGATGTCATTGTATAATTTTCTAATATTTTTTGCTGAATGGTCACTTGAATTTCTGTAAACGGAACGATGTGAAGCACGATTTTGCCGCCAAATTCGGTTAATTTTTCTACGAGATCCATAACCTTTTGCTTCGCTCTTTCATTCGTATAAGGAGGGCTGAAGAAATGGATCGCTTCAATCTCCAAGCCTCTTTTCATTGACAAATACCCAGCGACAGGACTGTCAATTCCTCCAGAAAGCATCAGCATCGCCTTTCCGCTTGAACCAACCGGAAGCCCTCCCGCCCCTTTAAAATCTTTGCACATTATATATGTGGCGTGCGGACGGACTTCTACGCGCACGTTTATGTCCGGATGATGAACATCTACTTTCAAACCGTCAGTATGAATAAGTATATGCCGGCCAATTTCATAATTGAGTTGGTCTGAAGTTAACGGAAACGATTTATCTGCTCTTTTGGCCGACACTTTAAAAGTGTCTCCGTTTTTATACAATTGCTTGACTGCCTGTAAAGCCGAGTCCTTTATGGCTTCGATGTCGCTTTTCGTTCTGATTGCCAAACTGAAGGACTGTATGCCAAAAACTGTTTGCAATTTTTCCGCTACCTTTTCCCCGTCTTCTCCATTTAATTTGATGAAAAGACGATCTCTGTTCGCTGTATACTCTAAAGACGAAAAGGAAGACAATGCAAGTTTTATATTGTTTTTCAAATGGTTAATAAAATGTTTGCGATTTTTTCCCTTTAAAGACATTTCACCATATCTGACTAAAATATGATCATATTGCATGTTTATAACCCCATTATATTTTTTAATTTTTGTATAGATGATGGCAGGACGTCAATCAACGGCTTGACATCATCGATCGTCTGCCCAATTGAAAGGCTTATGCGGATGGCGCTTTCGGTGATGCTGCTTTTTTTGCCCATCGCCTTCAATACTTTACTTTCTCCCTTTTTCCTTGAAGAACAAGCTGAAGTAGTGGAGACATAAATATTCTCCTCTTCAAGCATATGAACTAGAACTTCCGCTTTTATACCAGGTACAGAAAAGTTGATAATATGAGGGGCGGAAGATTCCTTTGGTGTGTTGATAATAATGCCATCTATTTTTTCAAGCTCATTTATAAGATAGTTTTTCGTATTAATCAGACGATCGATCTTCTCTTCATAGTCGTTGAATGCCAGCCTTAAACCTTTCGCTAGGGACACGCTGCCCGCTAAATTTTCGGTGCCTGATCTAATGCTTGCTTCCTGGCCACCCCCTGATAAAAGAGTGAGAATTGGTGTATTTTTTCTAATGTACAACACTCCTGTACCGTTTAGGGCATGAAATTTATGGCCAGATATTGTACATAAATCAATTCCCGCTTTTTTTATATTTAAAGGAACCTTCCCGACTCCTTGCACGTGATCGACATGATAAACGATGTTCGGATAGTTTTTAAGTATTTCGCCAATCTCTTCAATTGGCTGAATCGCTCCGATTTCATTGTTGACATGCATAACGGACACTAAAATTGTATCGTTACGTACAGCCTTTTGTATGTCAGCTGGAGACACAATGCCATTTTCATTTACAGGAATCCACGTCACTTCAAACCCGAATTCTTTTTCAAGCTGTTCAAATGCTTCGCTGACAGAAGGGTGTTCAATAACAGTCGTAATCAAATGCTTTCCTTTATGTCTTTGTGCAAAAGCCGCGCCTTTAATCGCCAAATTATTTCCTTCCGTTGCTCCAGACGTAAATATGATTTCCTGTCCGCTTACACCTAGCAAATCGGCTACTTGTTCTCTTGCTTTTGTTAAAAGTCTTTCCGCTTTAACACCCAAATGATGAAGAGATGATGGGTTCCCGAAAAACTTTTCCGCCACTTGCCGGTACGTATCAAGTACATCAGGGTAAGGCTTTGTAGTTGCACTATTATCCAAGTAAAGCATCGGTTGTATACCCCTTTGAATTATATTTTCTAACACTTTGCAATGCAATATTAACATAAGTAAATTGAAATGAAAAAGAAAAGATCATCACATAGACGGGCTCGTTCAGACGAAAGCCTTTGTCCACGCACGTAGCTGCTTTTTTGTGAATTCAACAACGTCATCTTCGATCATCGTCGTCTTCCCGCATCCGCCGATCCCAAGCAGCGTGTAAAACTTCCCGCGTTCAATCTTAAAAACTGACATCATCAAGCACGACTAATCTCGCTCAAAGCGGATGATTTCCCATTTCTTCGTCAGTCGTTCCCCATTTCTTGAACCGCAAATAAAATTTGAGATCAATCTCTTCCTTACTCCTATCAATGACGCTTAGAACATGCACACAATAAAAAACTCGTTACCCCTCTAGCATTTTGCTTTAGAGAAACGAGAAAAAGCTGATTTTTGCCGCTGTTCATTATGCCATAAAAAGAGACATCGGCGCTATTTTTCAAAGAAGAACTAAAAATAAGCCGCTCATTAGACGCCTATAGACCAAAAAGTTACGCTGTTCAAGAAAAGACTGCCGGCACACTCTCACAGCTGCCAGCAGGTGCAATTAGTTTAAGCTGCTGATGATTCGTTTCTTGAATCCGTACATTCATTATGTCCTTTAGCTGCCCTTTTTTCTTGCTCCTTGCCTGCCAGAGCTAACTCGGGAAACGTCAATCCTTGAAAAAAAGTTTTCATGACGACCTTCGTTTCTATTCATTTTATGAGGGATAACGCTTCCTGAATTTTTTGTTGAGCCTCTCGTTCCCCTGCTTCAATGCACTCTTGGATTCTCGTTGTGTCGAACGCCAAAATGTGCCCGACTTCCGGCCGAAAAACCACATCCGCATATTGAAGATTGGCACGGCGCTGCCTCGTCATCATAATCGTGAAAGAACGATAGACGACGTCAAAAATATTGCGCGGTTCCTCTTCTTCATGTTCTCTTTCGACATCAACAGCCATAACGACATCCATTCCTGCTTCACGGAGCAAATCAGCCGGAAGGTTATTTAAAATTCCCCCATCCACCAGCACTTTATCTTGATAATGAACAGGCGAAAAAATGCCGGGAACGGATGTAGTGGCCCGAATGGCTAAACTAAGACTTCCTTTTTCAAAGACAAAAACTTCTCCTTTAATCAAATCAACCGATACCGCCCGAAAAGGAATGTTAAGATCCTCAATGCGAATATTGCCAAGCCCCTTTTGCTCTAAAAATTGAATAAGCATCGTGTATATTTTATTTCCGGCAAAAATACCGCGTTTTAAAATTCCAATGTCCACAAACCGGTAAGATGGGGTGGTCAGGATAAATTCTTCAATTTCCTCGATGTCAATACCGGCGGCAACTAACCCTCCAATTGCACCACCCATACTGGTGCCTGCAATAAAATCAATCGGTATTTGATGTTTTTTTAGCACTTTTAATACTCCAATGTGGGCTAATCCGCGTACCGCCCCACCCCCTAAAGCTAAGCCTACTTTCATGAATATTCTGTCCTTCCACTACAAGGTTGCATTAGAACTTTCCAGTTCTTAAAATAAGTCACTCAACCATTTTTTTACTTTTACAAAGAAAGAAATGCTATCTTCCTCGCTGTTCGTGCCTGACTTTTGTTCGGCTGAATCTTTCGCCTTCATCGGCTCGATCGGATCTGTTTTTAAAATAAAACGAACTTCCCCTTTCGCGCCTTTTGGTTTGCCAAGAAATGTATCGTATTGTTCCGCCGCTGTTTTCGATTGATTTAAAATAGCTTCCCCTTCATACAGTTTATTTAATCCGGTAATCAGCCCATTTTTCATTTCCACCGTTCCGCCGGATAACTTCTCTGTACCAGTTTTTAGTTGCAACGAACCTTTTTCCAGCTGGCCCGCCGCAGCCGCTAACTTGTCAGCTCCGGCTTTGGAGCCTTTTAAACCTTCCTCCATCTTATCGAGGCCTGGAAATGGTTTTCCCTGCAAATTTCCCCCTTCAGCTAGCATCTTCAGCATTTGTTGCTGGCCTTTTAGTCCCTGCACGAGAGCCTGCAAATTCGCATCCTGCGGTTTCTCAGCAGCCAGATTTTGAGCCAGCGCCAGAAGCTGCCGGTTTACCTCCAGCGACTGTTTCACAAGTCCCTCATGGGCTTGATTCACTTGGTTCAACTGCCCAAGTCCTTCAGAAAGTTGGTTTAAACCGTTTTTTACTTGACGATTGCCAGAGGCAAGTTGATTTGCGCCATCTCCTATTTGATCCAGTGCAGAAGAGATTTGCTGAATGCCATCTGTCAGTTTTTCCAATTGTTCTTTGACCGATACTTCTGATACTGGAGGAAGCTTCGGAATCAAAGTAATCGTGATCGGTTCAAGCTCAATGTTTGTTCCTTTCATTTCAAGGGTGATGGTCTCTTCCGGATTGGGCACAACCATCCAAGTCGCGCTCATCGTTTTCCCCGACATGACCGTCATTGCGTCACCGAGTTTCATATCCGCGAAATGTTCAGTCGGAATGTTGAGCGAAACAAGCGATAAAATCGGGGTGTACAGCTCTTTTTCCACTGAATGATGGACACCCTTATAGCCGGAATAGGAAATGTTTTTCTTTTGTTTCAGCCGGTTCTTTAATTTTATCTCGATTTTTACTGTGCCATTTTTCCCAGCCAATGAGGAAGCACCCACTTTTTTCCCATTCAGATAATAGTTGATCGAAACGTCCACCGGAAGAGGCTGGCTGGTTTCGCCGGAATAATAAATCGACTGTTCTCCTTTCACTCCCGCATCCCAAATGATTTGTCCGTTTTGCACCACTGGTTTTTCCAATCCACTTATATTGCGAATATGCTGTAATTGTCCGTAATCTGTCACGGTGACATTTCCATTTCCTTTAAAATACAGCCAATCCACAACGATCGATTTTTTCACAGTCCCATCGGGATTAAGAAGGGTATAAACCGTTTCTCGATCAACGACTTGATCGGGAGCCGCTGCATAAGTACCAGTTGCCGATGATAATAAAAGGGTGGCAGCAGTCAAAATGGGGATCGTGGTTTTCATCGCATTCATTGTGCTTCTCCTCTCCTTTTATTGTTCGTTTATTGGTTTAAAAGTGCCTCATCTTCTTTCATGGATTCGGCCTTAGGCCAGCCGAATGTCGTTTTGGATATGAAACCTTCTAATGTGAGCAACACTGCCGGAAGCAGGAATAAGATGACGGCAAGAGAAATAATCGCTCCTCGCGCAATCATAAAGGTTAAATCTCTGAGCAACGTGATGTCGGAAAACAGCCAAATCCCAATGACAGCGGCAAACAAGGCAAGCGCACTGCTCAAGATCGCTTCTCCGCTTGCTGTTATGGCTCGATACATCGCTTCCTCTTTCGGATAATTCATCAACTCTTCCTTATAGCGTGTGACAAGTAAAATGGCATAGTTGATCGTGCTACCGAGCTGGATAGCGCCAATGGCGAATGTACCAATAAACGGCATGGAACGGCCAAGATAGAAATCGAGTCCTTGATTGAACAAAATCGCCAACTCAATTCCGCCAACCAATATAATCGGCAACGCCGCGGATCGGAAGGCAAGCGCAATGATCAAAAATACGGCGACAACCGAAATCAAATCTACTTTTTTCATGTCGTCCCGTACCGTGGTAGTCAGATCGTTTTGCAAAACCGATTGACCAGTCAAGTACATATGCCCTTCATATGGCTCGGTTAATTTGTTGATTTGTTGAATGGCTTGTGTCGTGCGTTCATCATAAGACCCGTATTCCATCTGCACCAGCATGTAATTGTATTGATCCTTGATAAACATATTTTTTAAGTTTTCAGGAACAAATTCTGAAGGAGTCGCAGGATCTGTAAAGGTGTCATACCCAATTACTTTCTTGATTCCATCTATTTCTTCAATCTGCTGCTTGATTTTGAGACGTTCCTGATCAGAAATCTTGCTATCCATGACTAAAAAAGCCGAATCAGTCGATGTAAATTCTTTTTTGATTTCGTCAAGATTTTGGATCGAAGGCAGCGTCTTCGGCATAAGTTGCTCCAAATCGTACACAATATGTACATTTTTGAAACCGATGAAGGCAGGAATAAACAAAAGCAGGAACACTGCAGAAACAAGTTTGTGGCGATTGGTCACAAATTTGGCTAACAGATGAAAATTAGGGATCATCACTCGGTGCTGATATTCGCGAATCCACTTGTCAAACACCAGAATGAACGACGGCAACAACGTCAAAATCATCAACACACTAAGAATGATCCCTCGCGCCATCGTCATCCCCAAGTCTTCCCCAAGTCCAAGCGACATGGTGACCATCGCGAGAAAACCGGCTACTGCCGTTGCCGAGCTGGTTAAAATAGCCATCGCTGTGTGCTTGATGGCCGCGATCATAGCCTCGTTCTTTTCTTTCGTCTTTCGTTCTTCTTCATAACGATGCACTAAGAAAATAGAAAAATCCATCGTAACGCCGAGCTGCAAAGCTCCCGCAATCGCAGCGGTAACATACGACATTGAACCATTTAAATAGTAAGCCAATCCTAAGTTGTAAATAATAGAAACCCCTATTGAGAACAGGATAAGGAACGGAATGAAAAGCGATGGGAGCGTTAATTCCAAAAGTAACAAAATAAACCCAATTGCGGACACTGCATAGACAAACTTCTCACTTTCAAGCAACTGACGCAGCTCCGACAGCATTGGAGGAGTTCCAGCAAAATAAGTATTCGGCCCAAGAATGTTTTTAATTTCTTGTACAGCATAATGAGTTTTTTCTGATGCCGCTTCCTCTTCAAATTGAATTTGCAGGACGGTGCTGTTTCCAGAGTAAAACTGGTCCACCAATTCTTCTGGAAGAAATTCGCGAGGTACTGCAAGATCAGCAATATCTGTGATCCAATTGGCTGTCTCAACACCATCCACTTGCTCTAGTTTTCGCTTTAAATTTTCTACTTCAACATCTGTTTGATTTTTTACCATCAGAATGCCTGTTCCACCGAAACCAAACACTTTGTTCATAATATTTTGCCCTTGCACAGAAGGAAGCTTTTCCGGCAAGTAAGCAAAAATGTCATAATTGATTTGCGTTTTGACTATTCCGAACAATGAGGGGATCACTAGTATGATTGATAAAACGATGATAGCAATTCTACTTTTCACCACAAATCTCCCAAATAATTCAAGCACATCGATCACCTGCCAAAGCAATTTATGGACCGTTACTTAAGTAACGTAAATGATCAAACAGACATTAATTTTTGGTGAAAATATTTTTGAATGCTTCAAAGATTTTCTTTAAGAATTCGAGAAAATCGTTCATCATTGTTACCACCTCCCTTTTGTTTATGAGGATACATTCCGCTCTGTCTAAATCTATTACAAAAAACACAAATAACACAAAAGACCCAAAAACTAAACCAAATAAATGGTCAAGGTTTAAACCGTTGACCACGATCATGTTAATGCTTCATTGAGAAAATCGGAAAGCATTTCCTTTTCAAAATTGGAAAGGTCGGCAATCGATTTCAAATACCGTCCAACCAATTCAGTTACTTCTACGCCAATTTCGTGATTCACCGTTTGAATAATGCCGCCAAGGACGGTTCCAACAAACATTGTCATCCGCATTTCATTAGTTGGAGCGTTCTGAACGAGCTTTTTAATCAACACCTCGGTTTTCCCGCCCAACTTGCGAAGATAAACAAGAAAAAGCCCGATGATGTATGCACAGAAGGCAACGCGAATCTGCGCTTTCGGAATTTCCTCTAAAACCTTTCGAACAGCGGCGCTGAGACTGCAATTTTTTAAACTGTTTAGAAATTCAAGTATTTTCGCTTTTGTTTTATGCCACTCTTCTAGGTTTATTACTTCAGAACGTTTTTGTTCAAACAAGCTCGTAGCTTTTGCGGTCGGCAGAAAAACAATTTGGGAACGTCCTGTCTCGCCAGGATTCACAGCGTAATCGCGGGTGAGATAGCCAAGTTTTTCAAGTTCTTTCAACATGTCGTATGCCGTCCATTTGCTAACACCTAGTGCTTTCGCTAATGTTTCATAATGAACAGGCACGTTTGTTTTTTGGTATAAGTCGATCAACTTATGAAGAAATTGCTTCCGACGTTCAGTTAACAACATTCATCCTCACCACCCAAAAAACCAAAAAATAAACACTACGTTATTAACTATAAGGCCAATAAAAACTTTTGTCAACTTGAAAATGCCGCATGACAACATTTAACTCAGCGGCACATCTTTCCACTTTCCAACCCTATAAAGAAATTTTTGGTTCATCCAAGACCATCAAGCGCATTACATTCGTTAACCGACTTTTTCTTCGGTAAAATGTTAAATGATATCCAAAGGCACTTTTTTACGAGGTTTTGGAAATGCCTCATCAAGTCGGTTCAAGTCTTCTTGGGTTAATTCAATAGCAGCAGCTTCAGCATTCTCCAGCACATGCTGCTCTTGCCCAGCTTTTGGAATAGCAATGACATCATTCGTGCGTATCGTCCAAGCAAGTGCAATTTGTAATGGTTTTACATTATATTTTTTGGCAATTTCATTAACAGTTGGATCCGTCAACAACTGCTTTCTTAATGTACCTCCTTGGGCAAGGGGGCTGTACGCCATAATCGGTATATGATGTTCCCGGTGCCAAGGCAGCAGATCAAAATCAATTCCTCTCGAACCTATATGGTATAACACTTGGTTTGTCGCACAGTTTGATCCGTTGAGCGTGTTCCATAGCTCTTCCATATCTTCTGTGTCAAAATTGGAGACTCCCCATCTTAATATTTTTCCTTCTTTTCGCAGCTTTTCCATACCTTCGATTGTTTCTTCTAAAGGAATGCGGCCTCGCCAATGTAAAAGATATAAATCTAAATAGTCCGTCCCCAGCTGTTTTAAGCTGTTTTCACATGCAACGGAAATTTTGTCTAGTCCTGCATTATGCGGATACACTTTAGAGACTAAAAACACATCATCTCTGCGCCCTTTGATTGCTTCGCCGACTAAGCGTTCAGAAGCGCCATTTCCGTACATCTCAGCAGTGTCAATTACTTTCATGCCCAATTCTATTCCAAGTTGTAAGGCTTTTATTTCTTTAGCTTTCTCCTGTGGCTTATCTCCCATGTACCATGTTCCTTGACCTATACATGGAACAGTCGTGCCATCAGGCAGCTTCACTACTCGTTTTTCAACATGACTTCTTATTTCCACGATTTTATTACTGTCCAATAATCCCATCCACTCTCGACCCTTTCCGTTATATTGTGAATTTCCCATTCTATAAAATTCCGCTTTCATACCTTTTTGACTTCAAAAATATGTACGTGCTTTCGAAACTTGTTTTTAGTGTTTGTTTGATTGCTATTGTTTCCCTTTTACACCTTTATAACAAATGTGGCAATGAATTACAATAAAAAAGCCCTTCACAGCGGCAAGCGCCTAGATGGGACAAATAAAAATAAGGAAAGGGCGATTCACAAAATCATCCGGCTGTGGAATTTCATTATCTTATAGATAACAAGCTCTGCAATTGCTCATGTTTGTACGAGTGGAGTTTCAATTTCTTATAGGTTTTCTCATGTTAAGTGAAAAAATATGCTCTCCAAACCGACATTTCGCACAGCATTATTGCTTCAACTCCTCAAAGTTAAATAAAAATGCTTACTGACTATAGTCCATATGGGAGCATGGGCAATAAAAATGCCCGTCTTTCAAACGAAGACAGGCATAAATCATAGATCTTTCAATTCATTTTCAACAAGCTTCTGTATTCTTTCCATCGCTTCCGAATCGATTTCCTCTATGGCAGCAGCCGCTTGCTCCAAAGATTTGCTGTATTCATAATTTCTGAACAACTGTTCAGCTTCTTTTAATTTTTTATCAAGGCCCGAATACGTGCTGCGGTATCGATTACCGTATTGTATTAATCTTTCGACTAAACAAACTTGGGCAATGATCTCATCTGTGTTTTCTTTTAATTGTTCGATGATGCTCACAGCATCGTTTAAATACGTTTGGACTCGATCCATATCGAGCGGAATTTCTTCAAGCGCATTGCTGACCTTTTCAAACGATTGCTGAGCAGTTTGTAATTGCTCCACGAAGCTTTCCGGAAGGCCGGGAATGTTGTTTTTTCGAATCGCCCGTTTAATCTCAGCCATCATTCGCTTTAGTTCTGCTAATTTGTCGCGCGCGTTTAATTCATCCTTTCTCAATGCCTGAAGCATCGAATGCCATTCGTTGTATTTTTCCTTTGCTTGATCAATTTGCTTATTAAAACTTTCCAGTTCCTCCTGTAAAACGGAATACGCAATATTGGAGTTCTCTATGCTTGCCAAAATATGCTTGTAATGATTTTTCAGTTGGTTCATCAGTTTATCCAACTCTTTTAGCTTGTCGACATCATCATTTGACAGCTGGTAGCTCTGCTGTACAAGACTGACTTGTTCTTTTAAATCATTTTTTTCCTCTAATAAAGATTGCAGCTTTTCCCCGGTTTTTTCCGCTTCTTGTCTTACATATTGGCTCGCATACACTTCCTTCTCAAGCATTTCGTAAATGTTATCAATCGTTTCTTTTATGGAATCAATACCCATTTTCACGTCTTCTGTCTCTGCTTCACTTAGCTTCTTTTTCAAGCCCTGCATTTTTTCCTCAATATGCGAAATTTCTTTTTCCACTTCCAAATGCTCAAGCTTGTAGCCATCCTCGAGCAGTTTTTTATACCCTTCTTTCAATTCGGAAATCTCGTTCGGCACAATCATTTGACATTCAGTTAAAAGCTTTGGAATCTCCTCTACTTTTAATTGGAGTGCTTCAAGCTTCTGTTTTTGTTCATCCAAAATTTCCTTCGCTGTTACGTAATTTCCTGAGTTCATTTCCTCATCAAATTTTTCCATTGTATGTAACATTTCATATAACTCTTTTTCCAGCCGTTCATACGCAGTTCCAAATGTATGGCGATGGGAGAGCAGTGTTTTTTTCAACTCTTTTAGCTGTTGTTTGACTGCTTCACCTTCTGTCTTATTATTGCTTTCTGTTGCAACAAGATCGTTAATGTGCTGAACAATGCCGGCTATTTGTTCTTCTATTTCTTTTAAAACCGATTCAATATGTAATAAAACTTCTTTTGACTTTTTAAAGCGGTATTTTTCAGCATATTCCTCCGCTTCAAACAGAAGCTCTTCCACCTTCGGAAGCCTGCTAGTGACAATATCGTCCCAATCTTTTCGCCAGCGTTCAAACAATTCTTCTGTTTCTCCACTCATTATTAATTCTTTTACTTTGGACAGTTCATCTGTTATGGACTGATTCATAATGTCTATTTTCCAAGCTTCAAGACGGTCTACTTCTTTATAAATATTTTTTCGAAATCCATAACCGATTCCAAATAGAAGGAAAATCAATAAAATTAATACGATCACAACTTCCATTATGAGCCCCCTCGGTCCGTTTCACTTTCTTAAAGGGTATGTATATTTTAAACGACGTTGTCGAAAAAACTTTCAAAAGAAAATAATGTGTTCTCAATGTATTTATGATACCATGATAACGACATTTTTTGAGCAAAATTTTTAATTTTTTCACATAAATCTCGACAAACTTGAGGTGATTTCTATGAAAAAAGATGGACATGTTCACACCCCTTTTTGCCCCCACGGTACGGACGATTCATTTGAATTGTATATTGAAACTGCCATAAAAAAAGGATTTTCTGCTATAACCTTTACAGAACATGCTCCATTGCCGGAAGGGTTTGTTGATCCAACTCCCGATAAGGACAGCGCAATGCCCTTCAGTGATATCGACCGCTACTTGTCTATTTTGCTAGACTTAAAAAAACAATATAAACGCGATATCGATATTCATATCGGTTTAGAAGTAGACTATATTAACGGTTTTGAAAGAGAAACAGCGCAATTTTTGGACAAATACGGTCCTTTTCTTGATGACAGCATTTTGTCCGTACATTTTTTAAAATTAAATGGACAATATTATTGTGTAGATTTTGATGAACATACGTTTCAAAAAATGGCGGAGCTTTCAGGCGGCATCAATCATTTATACGAATTATATTATGCGACAGTATTAAAAGGGGTTGTTTCAGATCTTGGAAAGTATAAGCCGAAGCGGCTTGGACATATTACGCTAATACACAAATTTCAAAAGCTTTTCCAAGCCACATTTGATGAAAAGCCTTATATTGAACAGATTTTTGCTGAAATGAACAAAAGGGGGATGGAACTGGACGTCAACACTTCCGGTTTACGAAAAGCCTTTTGCGGAGAAATTTACCCGCCAGAGGATATTATACAAGCGGCAAAAAAACAAAGCATCCCTCTCGTTTATGGTTCTGATGCCCATAGCGCGAAGGATGTAGGCAGCGATTTTTCACTTTTTGAAAAAATGGTTTAGTCATTTGATTGTTTTTCGTTTTTCTGAAAAAGTATTTGTTCCAGCCATGAAACCAGCTGTTTACTATATTGCTTGACAAAATATTCTTCGTACGGATTAATATGTAAAACTTCATACATGTATTGAGGCTGTAAAAACGGCATATTTATTAAGCTTTTGAATTGTACTAAAAAATGGGGAATGTCTACTTGTTTAAATTGGTTCGCTCGCATCCCTCGTTCAAGCAGGTTAAGCAAATAATATTTTTCTTTCGCTAAATAAGTCATCATCACCTGGCGAATGAGAGTCGAATCAAGCGTTACTTCTCGGTGGACAAAACGGGCAAGCCGGCGGTTTTCATATTGATAGCGGAGAAGTTCTTCAACGATTGCCATAAGAGAGAGTTTTGGAGATTCTGTACATTTTTGATAGCATTGATCGATTACGTCTAAATAACCTTCATAAAACTTGGACACTAAATGTTCCAATAATCCGTTTTTTCCTTTAAAATAGTAAGAAATATGGGCGATATTTGCATTGGCCCGTTTGGCAATTTCCCTAACCGATGTTCCGGTGTAACCTTTTGTATTAAAAAGGAAAATTGCTGCATCAACGATATTTTCTTTCGTAACAGTGTTCGTTTTCGTTTGCAAGTGGATCACTCCTTTTGTTGATGGCTGTTAGAAGTTTTCTACCCGCAACGATATTTTCCTGCTATAATTTCTCGACAAAGTTCGTACTTACTTGTCATTTTGAAAAAGAAAGTGAGGAATTTCCATGTTTGTCGTCGAAAGTTATAATGGAACAAAAGAAGAAAATTATGAGCTTGTGTTAAAACAGCTTACAGCATTGATTGAAGAGGAAAAAAATGTCATAGCGAATTTAGCTAATGCATCCGCCTTGTTGAATCAATTTTTGTCAGAAATCAATTGGGTTGGTTTTTATGTAAAAGACGGAGATGAGCTTGTTCTCGGACCTTTTCAGGGGCTGCCGGCATGCGTCCGAATTCCTATTGGCAAAGGTGTATGCGGAACGGCTGCTTTCGAAAAAAGAACGGTGAGAGTGGCTGATGTAAATGAGTTCCCTGGACACATCGCCTGCGACGCGCGATCACAATCGGAAATCGTTGTCCCGCTTATTAAGAACGATGAGGTAATCGGTGTGTTAGATATTGACAGCCCGATTAAAAACCGATTTGATGAAATAGACCAAAGATATTTAGAAAAATTCACGAATATTCTTACAGAATACCTTTAATAGCCTTGTTTTTCAAACGCCGGAAGTCGTGAACAGGTGGAAATGAGCATTCAACTTTTGAACCCTTTCAAATGATATAAAAAAGGGTCCCTAGTTACGATCTGTCAAACGATTTTAACAAATCAGAGCAATACCTAGGAACCCTTTATGCTCTTTCTTGGTCTAAAACCGATACTTGATTTTTTCCATTGCGCTTTGCCTGATACAAGGCATCATCTGCTCTTTTAAAAAGAAGGGCAGGCGAATCATTTTTATGGGCTGCATCCCAACAGGAAACACCGCATGAAACTGTTACAGGCGGTTTCGTTGATTTCCGCACAGCTGAAACAATTCTGTTTGCCACTTCACATCCGATTTTTAAACCCACTTTAGGAAGATAAATGGCCAGCTCTTCTCCGCCCCATCTAGCTCCTACATCTTCCTCCCGTATGTTGTTCCTTATAGTTTTAGCAATTTGAATAAGCACTTTATCGCCTACTTGGTGGCCATACGTATCATTGATTTGTTTAAAATTGTCTACGTCTATTAAAATTAATGTGCCTCTTTGGTCTTCTTTAAACGATTGATGAACAACCTCGTCAAAATATTTTCTATTAAAAAGATTTGTAAGCGGATCTGTGATCACGAGCAATTCCAGCTTTTCCCGAAGCATGGAGTTCGTAAAGGCGAGTGTAGAATGAGACACAAGCGATTCCATTAATTTGTACATATCAAACGTGAAGGAATACGGTTCTTTACGCAGCACAACAGCAAATCCGATGATTTTTTCACTGTCGATCATCGGAACAGCCATTATTGATTTATAAACGGCTTCCCCGAGAATGGAATTGGAAATATCGCCAGTGAATACACTATTTTGCTCCAATATATTTTGTGCAACCCAATCAACGTAAGCCTTCGATTCATCTGAATGGAAAAACGATGTACTTTCTGAAAGCATGTTCCATTTTTTATTTTCATCAAAAATAAAAAAAGCGGCCTCATCTGCAGAAAATGAACGTAGCATTCTTTTAACCATGTATTTCATCGTATCTGAAATCCGCAAGTTTTTATTAATTTTTCGAGCCGTATCATTAATGAGCTGCAAATCGTTTACATGCTGCTTCGACTGTTCATACAGCTTGGCATTTTCCAGCGCTTTGCCGCCGGCCTTTGCCACTTTTTCGATCATATCGATTACGTCATCGATTTGTTCAATATGAAGTGGGATATGTACATCAATTAATCCATACACACCCTGTCTACCTGCAATCGGGACATAAATATAGAGCCCGTTTGACGAGCTTCTTACGACCATATCGCCTTTCAAAAAGGCTGTCATAGCTTCCTCATACTGATCTATTTCCTGCTCCAAATTTTTCACAGGAATTTCATGTCCTAATGAATAATCCATTGGCAAAACGAAATGGCATAATAGGTCGGGATACATTTGCCTCAAAGTGTTATAAAGCTTGTTTAACACTTCTTCTTCTTTCATAATGGAATAAAGTTCATCAGTTAATAAAAACAATTGATAATATTTTTCTTTAAGCGTTTTTTGCAAATATAATTTTTTTCCGTGAAAAAACATGGCAAAACATATTTTAGAAATTTTTTCTAGTTGTTGATTAGAAAGTTTGTGAAGTACACGGCCTCCTCTGAATTCCAACAGCATTTTTGGAGAGGATTCTGCCGAATACTGCAAAAACAATCGTCCTTTTTCTTTGTAAACTACAAATTGTTCATCGTCTTTGAAGCTAAATGATTTCGAAGCACCTTTTACATCGTCATTGCTCGAGTATTGGCATAAAAAAAGATTCGAACCGATCTCTTTCCAAATCGACACATTTTGAAGATTAAATGCTTTGATTAAAATGGCAAACATTTCATTAATAAATTCATCGAAATGCTGTCTGTCCGAATCATTCATAAGTAATCGGAAAAATAAGTTTTCAAAATGATCCCAATCCATACTCCACCACCTATAACCGGGAAAATAGACCTTATTACTTTAATAGTATTATAACATGAAGCACAATTTTTTTTGTGAAATAATTGGTATTTTTTTCACAAAAAATAGAAATAAATGTGTGAAGTTCGTCGGATTAAATATTCCTTTTCGCTGACAGCAAAGGAAATAATCTTGACACCGCTCATTTAAAATCATATAATGATCGTTGTGTAAAATATAGCAGCCTAAGGATTCGACAATTATGATGTCATTTTGTTCCTCAAATCTGAGGTGTACCGTGTAACTCTCTGCTGCTGGAGCGAAGGTACATGAAAACAAAATGTGCATAATTGAGAGAATCAGTCTGTTTGTATTTTACAATCGAAAATACAAAAGGAGGAGCAATATGTCTCGTTATACAGGTCCTACATGGAAAATTTCCCGCCGTTTAGGCATTTCTTTGAGCGGCACAGGCAAAGAGCTTGAAAAACGCCCGTATGCACCTGGTCAGCATGGTCCAGGCCAACGGAAAAAACTTTCTGAATACGGCTTACAATTGCAAGAAAAACAAAAGCTTCGCCATATGTACGGAGTTAACGAACGTCAATTCCGCAATACTTTCGTAAAGGCGGGCAAAATGCCGGGTATTCACGGTGAAAACTTCATGATCCTTTTAGAGTCTCGTTTAGATAACATTGTTTATCGTCTTGGCTTGGCTCGCACTCGCCGTCAAGCACGCCAATTGGTTAACCACGGCCATATTTTAGTGGATGGAAGCCGCGTGGACATTCCATCTTACCAAGTAAAACCAGGCCAAACGATTTCTGTCCGTGAAAAATCCCGCAACCTTCAAATCATTAAAGAAGCGGTTGAATTAAACAACTTTGTTCCTGAATATTTAACATTTGATCCGGAAAAGCTTGAAGGAACATACACTCGTCTGCCTGAACGCTCTGAATTGCCTGCGGAAATCAACGAATCGCTCATCGTTGAGTTCTACTCTCGTTAATAAAATTAGATTGTATAATTCAGTATTTAAAAACCCTGAAAACCTTGAGAAGAAAGGATTTCAGGGTTTTTTTGTTTCAATTTAGGTTTGATCACAATTTGATCATAATGTATTATTTTGGGGCAAGTGGGGCAGCTTTTGGAGCTACTTTTTATAAAAATGCGGACAGATGCTGAATTATTTTTATATACACGAAAGTACCAAAATGAGATTTAGAGCCTGTGGAAATCCTTGAAATCGTATCAGTAAATTCAGATCTATCACGATTCATAAAATGTATGTGCATAGTAAAACGTTTTTATAACTTAAAATTTTCCCTATTTTTAACTAATTCTTTTTACTCACATAAAATACACGGGACATTTGCTCTATTGAATTTAAATTGTTTAGTTTTGTGCCTGCATAGCATATCGTTGCAGAAAAAAGCTTGAAGACTCACTTCTTAAAACAAAAAAAGGAATTGAGTGCATAATGAAGAATATTTATATACGGCAATATTCTATTAGATTTATTTGTAAAATCCCAATAACGAATGCTTTCACAGCTGGTGAAATAATATCGATTAACGATCTTCTAATGAAATAGATGCTGATACATCGGATGACGAAGCAAAATTTGAGGTAGGAATTTAGTTCTTTACTCAAATTTAAAATTAAAAGTTGATGATGAGTAAGAAATCAATTTTTTAAAGGGTCTGCCTGATGAGTCCCTAAAATGAAGGATTTTGAAGAATTACTACTGTGAAGGACAAAAATAATTGAATAAAATTTGTAAATGTCCTTCATAGAGGCAATGAAGCCCAACAAGAAGCAATTATATGTGCTGAATGTCCGTCAGAAAACTTTTGAAGAACCAATTCAGAAAGAGGGAGCATAAGAAAAGTCCTTCATAAGACTTCTGAAGGATATAAAAAGATAGAAAAAATGGTCTGCCCGATAAGTCCCTAAAATGAAGGGGCTCGAAAAAGTCAGTTAACCCTGACCTTTTGGACAGCTCCTAGTTTCTTTAAATATTACAGTATTTCACGCAGGGGGGGGACGATATATTGGATGATTTTAATTTGATTATATTCTTATGGAGAACTTCATTTGTTATTTCAATAATTACATTTATAATTGGTTTACTCCATCGTTCTTGGCTGTTTATGCTTATTAGTACTGTAACATTTTTACCAGTTGCATATTATTTTCTCGGTGCGTTAAACGCATGGCGGTTAGTTGGATATATACCAATTTTATTATTTTCACTTACAGTCCTGTTCTGGTTTCTTAAAAAAAGAAATAAAAGCGGAGAGAAAATAAAACGATAAGATCTTCCTCTTCAACAAAAGTATTTGAATAGATAAATGAAAAGATTGACCATAAAATTTGGCCAATCTTTTTTGCATAACCGTGTTATGAAAAAACAAGTGGAATATTGAAAAATCCAAGATTTAACATTCAATTGTCTTTCCTTTTCCCAAAGCCTACCGCAAGTCCTAGAAAAATATACGCATAGGACAGGATGATTAATTCCAAAAAGCCAAATTTATGAAAAATAAGCGAATCCGGAGCTTTTTCATCGATATAATCCCCCTTGCCAACCATATAAACCCCGACCAAGAGATAGATCACAATGGATATTGCCAAAAATAATTTACCGAATATAGTAAAACGAAATTTAGAAACAACTAACGCAATTATCATCCAATATCCTAATCCAAGTAAGACTAAAAAAATTGAAATATAATATGGCTCGTAAACAGCCAATTCACTAATTTTCATTGTTATCGTTCTCCTTGATTCCTTTATTATGGATTACATCCTTATATCCCGTCTCCACGGCTCCAAATTCCTTGGGGATTTCCAATTTCAATTCTCTTTCCTTTTCCCAAACCCTACTGCAAGTCCTAAAAAAATGTACGCATAGGACAGGATGATTAATTCCAAAAAGCCAAATTTATGAAAAACAAGCGCATCAGGTGCCTCCTCATCGATATAATATCCTGTTCCTACCATATAAGCTCCGACCAATAAATAAATTACAATGGATATTACCAAAAAAATTTTACCGGAAATCTTAAATTGATATTTGGAAATAGCTAATCCTATTAAAAATAAATAACCTAAACCGAGTAAGATCAACAAGATGGATATATATGTAGGTTCATAAACACTTGGTTCAATAACATTCATAATCATCTACACTCCTTCTCACAAACAAAAGTGTTCCATCATTCTCTAAGTTTGGGGCATCGACAGAAACCGATAGCTCCGAGCCCGCTTCTTGATCGTCTATGTCAATTTTCACTTCAAATCCATCTTGCCGAGAGATCACCTCTTCCCCCTTCTCCGCAGTCGGAACTGTTTCTAAATCTTCAATTAAATCACAGGGCAATTCGTCATATAATCAGGCGATGATAATTGTCTGAAGATTACTTTGTGCATTTACTGGAAAACTCGTATAAAAATAAGGACAAAAAAGTGCAATGAAACCAAACAAATATTTTTGATTTTCATATAATTACCTATATAACTAGTATTTTACAATTAAAATAAAATTTGACAAGCTTTACTTTATTAAAAACCCACTCCCAAAGAGGGTGGGATGCTATGGATGAAGGTTATTCTTGCACATGTATTGGACATGCACTGTTAGTATTTAACTGTAGATGAGTGAATTCCATTACATTTATTACCATCTTCAAAAAGTAAACAAAGATACCCTTATGCCACTCGTAACTGGTGTTTAATGGAATCTAGTGGCACTCCTCGTTGAGCTTCGTAATAAATAAACTCAATGAGATTGTGAATTTTTCTCGATCTCACACTCGCAAGACCGGTTGAAAAATCACTTGAATATTCTGTCATGCAATAGATATACGTAAATTGTACGATGACCCAAAATCGTTTAATGCCTCGCTCATGTCGGGGCTGTCTAATAAGTCGATTTTCCGGCTTATAGACGTCCCTTTAATGTTTTAGAAATGTTGATATATCAATGTTTATGATGTTTCGTTTTCAATGGATTTTGACTTTCTGGACAGCCCCTAATGTTTCTTTCGTTTGCCGAAAGTAGATTTCGATCGACCAGCGTTTCGCATAGTATTCAAGAATAGCCTGAAGCTCAGTTTTTATGTCTGTACTCAAAAAACTACGCAAATGCTCGCTCGTTATCGGTTGATCGGTTTTACAACAAAACAATATTATCATAGGTGTTTATTACATAATAAAAATACAGAGGAGATGTCCGATAAGTCCCTAAATCAAAACCACCCGTGTGAACGGATGGTTTGTTCTACGGCTGAAAGCCTTTGTTACTGGCCAGCCCCTAAAAGAATATGAAAGGTTCGCCAACTGCACTTCTCTTCCGGCAACCCTCAAATGGTTACTTTTTATCTCTTTCCCCGTGAACGGATCTATCTTATTTGATCTGTAACTATATCATCCTGTATTTGATTCCGTATATATTCTTCAATTACTTTCTTATTTCTTCCTACCGCATCCACATAAAAACCTCTGCACCAAAATTTTCTGTTGCCATACCGATATTTTAAATGTACATGTCTATCAAATATCATTAAACTGCTTTTCTCTTTTAAATATCCCACAAACGAGGAAACATTCATTTTTGGCGGGATATTTACTAACATATGAATTTATGAAGAAAGATACGAAACTTTATTTACTTTCCATATAAGCTGCGTTTCTTTTTCTAAAAAAGTTACAACCCACCCAAAATGATGTAAATGATCGGTAAATGTTACCTTATGATTTAGTGTCCATGTTAAATCCCCTAAATATCTCCAATAAAAAGATTCGTGTGGTCTGTCTACTCTTACCAATCTTTCTTTTTTTAAAACCTTATTTCCTTTTTGACGTTTTATTTCTAAATATATATCTACATAAGAGACTTCGTGTTCACATATAATGCTACATATATATCTACGATTAGGGCTGCTCTTTTTCTTATAGATAAATGTATTTTTGTAATTTAATTCTTTTATCTTGTTGTATATTTCACGAAAAATTTGCTTATCCCATCCTCGCTCATCAGCAAGTTTTTCCATACCCTCTTGTAACACTTCTAATACCATTTTCTTTTTTTCCAAGTCATCCGTAAGAGAGAAGTATTGATTATAATCCATTTCAACATAAACAGTAATAAAATCGGGTACCATTTCCATTTCAATTTCTTTCTCGCTTAATTTAGATAGATCCGGTACGCATTGAATGATAACCCCCTTTTCCCCATCTGTATGAATTTCGGGCAAAAGACGAGTATAAAGTGATGTAATACATCTTGTTTCATAATGAAAGATGGCGGACTTGCTTTGCCTATAATCGGTAAAGGGGCTTGTCTCACCAGTATCATAGTCAACTATTACAGTATGATCAAAATAGTTTATATCACTTGGAATAGAAAGTTGAATATCCCTTATAACAGTCATTTTTTCACTTCCTTTTATTAAATTTATGGACGATAGTGAAATGGAGGTGATAATTTGTTGTTAGGCTGGATTCTATTAATGTATTCCTTATGCCTTTTTTTCCATCTCAGTGCATTATACCTACCACGTATGTTAGTTTTTACTATTCGTGAAGCATACCGATCTTCCTGTATTGCCTATTCCACTTTCTAACTTGTCTTTCAGCGCGATATGATTTTCCCTTTTTAGAAATCCTTCCACTACTAATACCAACTTTAACTACTTTATTAGTTTTTTATCATAAATTTCATATCCATGATGTATCGCAGAATTTCTTTTACGATTCGAATGATATTTTTTTGAAATTTTTTTATACTTCTTGTAGACCTTATAAATCTTATAAGCTCTATAAGCCCACATTCCAGCTATAATAACAATATGAGCATAATGCCCATCCGGATCGACCAGCATCACCGGGTTGTTGTTTGCATACGTATAGCCGTTCTGCGTCAAGATATCGTCCGAATCTCCCAGATCAGGGTCCATAGACAAGAACACGCCATGAGTTGGATGGTAGTATCGGGCGATCAAGTAGTATAGCCCGGTCTCTTCATCATATTGGTATCCTGCGTAGCGATATGGGTTTTCCGCTGCCATATCCCCTGATTGGGAAAGAATATTCCCCCACGTATCGTATTGATAGCTCGAGGCAATGTTTCCTAGATCTAAAAGAAAAAGTGAGGATTTGTTCCCCACTTAAATAATAGAATTCACCTCAAATGTATAAGGCATTAACTCTTTTTTTAACAAAATTCTAGCAATATCATCTGTATTCGAAGTAATAATTAATTCTTCAGGAGTACGACCACAACTGATTAAAAATTTTCGTTTTTCCTTCTAACAACATCGCTATTCCTGCTTCAAAAGTAAATTGGAGCGCATTTGAATTAGCTTTGCAATAATAATTCTCTTCTATAAATGTAATCAACTTAAACCCATTTTGAGACTTCATTTTCTTCTTAATTTTTATATATTCTGGTTTATCTTTAGGATTAAACGAATGAAGTTTCAGCATTTCTTTTTCCCTTATCATGATTATAGTAATTTTTTAAATTTTGTAATAAAACTTCAACTTCCATTTTATATACTCTAAAACTATTTTTTTAAAATTTTACTTTTCTTAAACTTATTAACAACAAGCTGAGAAGCCATTGAGTTTTGTTCTCTAGTAAGCTTGAATACGGTATTTGCAAAATTTAATTTCAAACAGAGCGTCAGAATTCTTAAATAGTACTTTTGAATGTTTCAATTAACATATTTTCAATTTCTTTTTCACCAACGATTCCAAGAGGGTTAGGGATTTTATCTGCTTCTTCTTTAGAAATCACCTCGCATTCTAAAATTTCCTTTACACTGTCACCAACGCTTTTATAATACTTATCCATAAAATAAATTTTATATGGCAACTGACGTAATTCCTCATCATCAAATATTTTATTAGTATAATTTGTGACTAATATCCATTTTCCCTTTTTAATCCCAGTGATTCCTGTATTGGCTATGAATAAAAATTGTTTCGCTTTTATCATCTGGAAAATCTCATTTATTTGAAGCTTTGTTGAAGAGAACTTGTTCAGATAGCCAATTAAAATTTCTTCGTTTCTGTTTCTACTTATTTCTCCAGATACAATAACACCGTATACATATTTACTAATATCTTCTAGATAAATTTCAAAAATATCCCCTTTACTTATTACGTTAGATTTTAAGTTATTTTTTTTGAATTTTATTTTTACCTCTAATATTGTTTTTTCGGGGGCTTTCCTCCGATCAAAATTTAAAGCTTTAAATAATGTCTCTTCAATCTCCTTTAACGAATCATCGCTCATTTCTTTAAATTTAGAAGTAAGTAATTCATGCAACTCAAGTATTTTTTCATTCATTGCAATTCCCCCATCTACTTTAATTACCTATATACTTTTCTAGATGCAAGGATGTAATATTTATAGTTCTTATTCTGACGACTTATCGGTCTAATTTTATTTCTCTCCATATCTTAGATATAGCCTATGTTCTAAACCTCTAGCTTCTGCATAACTCAGATTCTTTTTAACTACATTAAACGTTGTATCGCCATGTTTCCTTTTATGCGCACTTCTTCGATTAGCAATATTTTTTGTCCTCCCCACATATACGACTTTCCCATTCTTTGTCAATGTATAAGCACTATGTGTTATTTTCTTAACAGCTTTAATCCGTCCCCCACCAATAAATCCAAACGTCGCTGCAGTTGTGACACCTTTCCATCCTTTTCCTGACTTGTACGCCTTATACCCGTCATAAACCACAAACCCTGCATGATGGCCAGCCATACCCAATGCCCATCCGGATCGAGCAGCATCACCGGGTTGTTATTTGCGTACGTATAGCCGTTCTGCATCAAGATATCGTCCGAATCTCCTGGATCAGGGTCCATGGACAAGAACACGCCATGAGTTGGATGGTAGTATCGGGCGATCAGGTAGTATAGACCCGTTTCTCGGTCATATTGGTATCCCGCATAGCGGTATGGGTTTTCGTCGGCCAAGGAGCCGGATTGGGAAAGAATATTTCCCCACGTATCGTATTGATAGCGCGCGGCAATGTTTCCTTGCGCATCGGTTAAAGCGATGACATCGCCATGGGCGTTATAGTGGTAAAAGTAGGTGGCACTACCTTTTTTCATCGCCAAGAGCTGGCCGTTTTCTCCGTATTACATACGATCTTACCACATTTCCGCTCGCATCGGTTTCATACAGAACGTTGAGGCTGTCGCCTTGGTAGTGGTAGTTGGTCACAACCCCATTTACTTTCTTTTGAATGCGGCGGCCGTCTTCGTCGTATTTTGATATAACAAAAAGAGGTTATCCCCCCGAAACACTGGGATAACCTCTGACCGAGAAACACTTGGAAGCCCTCCTTACGATTTTATCATCGAGTTTAGCAAAAAGATCGCTTCCTCTTTTTAAATGATAGGCTTCATCACTAATGTATAAGGTTTTAACTCCCTTTTTAATAAAATCTTATCAATATCTTCGATGTTTGAGGTCGTAAGGAGCACATACGGAGTATTTCCAAGGCTAATTAAAAGTTTTTCATCATTATTGGCTAACATAAGTGCTGTCCCTGCCTCAAAAGTAAAATCTAGCTCATTAGAGTTCGTTTTACAATAGTATGCATCCTCTAAAAAAGTAATAAGCTGAAATCCATTTTGAGATTGCATTTCTTTTATTTGAATAAACTCTAGTTTCTCTTTAGGATTAAACGATTGTAATTTTGGCATTTCTTTTTCCTTTACAATTAAAAGATGGTCAATCTCCGCTTTATAAGCGATTTCCGTTTGTTCCGCCGTCACTACATAAAATTCATGATGATTCACCTGTAATACGACTTGCATGCAGCTAAAAGCTTCCCGATAATCAGGATCCAAATCTGAAGAACTTATGAATACTCTTATATGTTGTGATTGAGAAATACTACGTAAATCATCAAGCTTTGTTTGGATCGGAATAAGGTAATGTGGTACCGATGACAATTGAACCCCTCCTTTTTAAAAATGTATATCCTCATAAACTCCGCCGCGTTTTAAATCTAGATTAATCTTCCATGTTCCGTCTTTTCGCTTTTTATATCGAATTTGATATTTATTGTCAGGGGTATACCTTCTCACAGAATTTCCATCTCTTTTTTGAATGACTTTTTTCCCTTTCGTTAAGTGCCTAAATATACTTTTAGCTACAGCTTTACCACCGGGCAAATCGGTATTAATCCTAGTCCGATGTTTTTTATCATTTTTACCAAGAAGCCACACAAATTTAAGGCTTTTCCCTGTATGTCTGACAAGTTTTAATTTTCCTCCACCAATCGCACCTAAGGCCGCTTTTTTAGCTACGTATTTCCATCCTCTTCCGGTTTTATACGCTTTATATCCTTCATACGCCGCAAATCCCGCATTAATCGCCATCCACACAAAATGCCCATCCGGATCGACCAACATCACCGGATTGTTGTTCGCATACGTATAGCCGTTCTGTGTGAGGATATCGTCCGAATCTCCTGGATCTGGATCTAACGATAAGAACACGCCATGCTCTGGGTGATAGTATCGGGCGATCAGGTAGTATAGACCTGTTTCGTTGTCATATTGGTATCCTGCATAGCGATATGGGTTTTCGCCAAGGAGCCGGATTGGGAAAGAAGGTTCCTCCACGCATCGTATTGGTAACGGGCCACGATGTTTTCTTGTTGCTCATTTAGAGTGTGAATCGTCTATTTCTTTCGTTCAATTTCTTTATTGTGATGTTGATATCGTCTAACAGTGCACTTTCACTTAACCATTTCCAAAATTTCCTTTTTGTTAAATACTTTTTTTCCTCAACAATTCTTTCAAGTCTTGATGCATCATCAGTATTTCCAAATCTACCTATTGCAAGAATGGCATGATTCTTTAGTGTTGTATTAAAATCACCCGTTAAAATTTCAAAGAACTTATTTACTACATCTCTAGTAACTTTGTCCTTAGGAAATTTTTCCGCGAAAGCAAGTAGAGTAACGGCACTAAAAACACGCTCAAATTCCTCACTAAAGAGATCTTCTATTATAACTTTTGATGCTTCTGGATGATCAAATGAATGATAAATAGCCTCTGCTAATGCTTTATGAGAATAACTGGAATCTGGTTTTCTGTACTCCTTAATTATTTCTTCTAGTCCACATATTATTTGTAATTTTGCTACCTTGATTTGTTCCAGTACCTCTTTGTTATTCGTCTTGATTTTGTCTAATTCTCTTATAGCATTGTAATCGCCAATTGTTCCTATCATAGCTATATCTGCGATTAAATCCGTGCCACTTTTTTTAGATAAATTGTGAATTTTTCTTTTTAATTGAGTTTCTTTACCCTCTAAAAAATCCAATACACTTTCTGCATAAGCTTTAACAAAAAATATCTCTGTCTCATTTTCAAGAATAGCTTTCAGAAAAGGGATTACACTACTGTCATTTAATAATTTCAATGTTTCTAATATTCCAATCTTACCATTAGGATCTACTTTATAAAAGTATTTTTGTAAGATAGTAATTATGTCCCTTCCCATCTTAGCTAAATCTTGAGCAACTATATCTATATTATGCTCATTAAAATTATTAACTAAATTTCTAACCGTCTCCTCATATTGATTCATATTTTTCACCCCTAAAACTATCAAAGAGGGACACACTCTAAGTGTGTGTCCCAAAATATCTTTAATAACTTGCCTTAATTATAATCCATGCGCCGGCTTTCTTATAATTCTTGAGTTGCCTTTTTACATAGCTTCTTTTCCAAGAACCTTTTGGTTTTAATTCAACGACAACCCTTCCTCTAAAAAATTGAAGGTCTGGACGTTTTTTAGTACCTCTTAATGGTTTATCATATTTGCCTCCAGGAACAACTCTTTTCATAGCTTTTGTCCATGCTTGGTGCGCGGCTCTCCCTCTAACATATGTAGGACCCTTAGTAATATTGTAAATATTTCTTGTAACCTTAGCTGCACGGTAAGCACCTGAACCTATTCCACCGATAGCACCTAAACCAGCTCCTATTGCAACAGAACCCCACAACTTCCAACCTTTGAGACCTCTACTTTTTGCAGACTTATACGACGATACTCCTCCGATTAACGCTCCTACTGCCATCCACACCCAATGCCCATCCGGATCGACCAACATCACCGGATTGTTGTTCGCATACGTATATCCGTTCTGCGTGAGAATGTCATCTGCATCCCCTGGGTCTGGATCCAAGGAAAGGAACACGCCATGCTCTGGATGGTAATAACGGGCGATTAGGTAATAATGGTGTTATGTCAAGAAAACGGACACGTTAAACAGAGAGAAATAGCTGAATTTAGGCAGCTACTTTTCTCTGGTTAGCGTAATACTTCTAAAAGTAATTCCCGAACCCTTTCGTGAACTTGTAATTCTTCGGAAAAATGGGGGAATTTGTTTAAATATTTCCTTAAAGGTTCGTAATAAGGATACAAAGCAAAAAAATCTTTATACAACAATTTTCTTTGATACCTAGGTATCTTTTTATGAGCAAGGACATAACTTAAACTTCCACTTATTAATGAACAAAAGCTGTCAAAGTCCCCTGTCAAACAGTATTTATCATTATCTTTAAAAATGGTATTTTCAATTCTTTCTATATCTTCTGAGGGAAAATCATTGTTTAATAATATACTCATTTTTTCAAGTTCTAATATTACATCGTGATTAACCTTCATAAATTGTTCACCTCTTTCTCTCTTTAACTATGTTAAAAATGATAATATTCATATTTCTACTTTTTCTTGAGTTTCCAACCGTTATGCCAAAATGTCATTATTTTCCCTCTTTTGGTATAATAACCTCCAACCTTTCCTTTCTTAATTCTATATCCTTTTTGCCTGTAGATAGTGTCACTTCTTCTCGCAAATGTTTATTTGAACGATAGAATGCTCTCGCTAGTTTTGTGTATCTTTCTGGACTATAGGAGCGTCCCTTTCTAACGACATGTTAGTTATGATGATATGCTAGCGATTCTATACTATTTTTAAAGGTACCTTTATACCAAAACCGTGCGAGACCCTTTGCTGCTTGTGCTGCTCGAAATGCCTTAAATGCAGCACCACCAACAAGCCCTACACCTACCGCAATCGCCGCCGCTTTCCAACCGCCTTTTTTAAAGGCTTTATACCCATCATACGCCGCAAATCCCGCATTAATCGCCATCAACACAAAATGCCCATCCGGATCCACCAACATCACTGGATTGTTGTTCGCATACCCATTCTGTGTAAGAATGTTATCCGCATCCCCTAGGTCGGATCTCTTGAAATAACTCTCACCGTTTCTAGATAGTAATACCGTTTTTTGAGATTCTATAAATTGGCTTCACCGTCATAATTGTATCGTCGCACATATCCGAATAGTGTTCAGATACAACTATGTTCCCCAAAACAAAAAGAACTTTCCTTCAGAGATTTCGTCGCTCCTGTTTTGCTCACAATGCAAACTACACCACAGCAATGGTTCGTCACATAAAAGGAATGTGTCACCGTTTGAATTCACAAGGATGTTTGAGTTTCAATTCACCCACTTAAACTTCTAAACCTCTTGTCTATTGCTATTAACGGTACGGATTCAGTTTTAAGTGAATTTAGGATTTCGCCAAATCAATTTGAAATAATTTAAATAATAGCAACCCTCATTAAAGTAAAATAGGATTCAAACTGAGCGTCTGAATCCTATTTTGTCTACAACAGTCTGATACTCAAACCATCTTAACTGATTTTGAGTCTATATGATATAAGTAACTTTAGTCTAATGGAATTACAAATTCCCTATTAGATGTAATACTCTCGAACTTGTAAGAACCCTTATTAAATTTAATATCTTCACAGTAGTATATTAATGTTATACTGCTGTGCTGGATATTGCGAACCGGGTCTCTTCTAATATTTTCTTTAATTTTTGCAAATAGTGGTAAATTATTAATTACTTTAAAAGAATAATCATTTAATTTATCAGGAATAAAACTTAGTGCAGTTAAGATTTCTGCTTTAGCAAGCTCCGTATATTCAGGTAACGTATTTTTATTTACATCGAATAAGATACAAATTGGTGTTAATCCCTCTACTAATTCCACTATTTGACCAAAGTAATACGTGCCGTCTGATAATGGAATTGAAAAAATATCACCAATTCCCCACTTTTGTTTTTTAGGAGTTTTCCAGGAAGTCAAGAATTTATTATATTCTGTAATAACTTCTTCCTCTATAGAATATTTTTTTAAATTATTGATCAAAAGGGCAACTGACAAGATAAGACTTGCATTTTTGGTTCTTAAGGAAACATAGTCACTTTCTGAATCTAAAGTAATTTTTCCTTTGATACCACTTTCTTTAATCTTCTTTTTTAAAAAAAACTCAGCCTCAAAATTAGATTCAATATCTAATAACGTTGCTAAATCTTCAAAGATAAAAAATTCTTTGGAGTTATGGTCTGGTAGGAAAATCTTTACTAACCCCACTTGTAGATAGTTTTCTAATTTATTAAAACTTTTACTGTTTATCATTTCCAAAATAACACCACACCTATTTTTATGATTATATTTTGTATTTTTTTCATTTTCTGGGAGTTATTTCATGTCTTTTATTTTCTAACAGTCCTCCATATCTTACGGGAGCACCCAATCGGTTAATCCATTTTTGCTCATACCTTCTTGCTTGTCGACCAGGCTTTGTTCTTTGAAGAACATAATATTGATATCTAGCTCCACTTTTTTTCCCATGTTCATACTGTCTTTTTAAGTATCTTTTCCAACTTTTTGCTCTTCCTACATATACACCCCCAGTATCTAAATTCTTTCTTAAATAAATAACAGCGGTTCTCGCTTTTTTTGCTGCCTTTAATTTAGGACCACCAACAAAACCAATAGCTGCAGCAGCCGCGACACCTTTCCATCCTTTTCCTGACTTGTACTCCTTATACCCGTCATAAACCGCAAACCCTGCATTGATGGCCAGCCATACCCAATGCCCATCCGGATCGACCAGCATCACTGGATTGTTGCTCGCATACGTATAGCCGTTCTGTGTGAGGATATCGTCCGAATCTCCTGGATCTGGATCTAACGATAAGAACACGCCATGCGTTGGGTGGTAGTAACGGGCAATCAGGTAGTATAGACCTGTTTCGTTGTCATATTGATATCCTGCATAGCGATATGGGTTTTCTGCTGCCACATCCCCCGATTGGGAAAGAAGGTTCCCCCACGCATCGTATTGATAGCGCGCGCCAATGTTTCCTTGGGCATCTGTTAAAGCGATGACATCGCCATGGGCGTTATAGTGGTAAAAGTATGTCGCATTGCCTTTTTCATCGCCAAGAGCTGGCCGTTTTCTCCGTATACATACGATTGTACCACCGTTCCGCTCGCATCGGTTTCATACAAGACATTGAGGCTGTCGACTTGGTAATGGTGATAGTTAGTGATTTTTCAGTTGTGTATAGTTAAACATAGGGATCTTTTTCAGACTTATTTTGTGCGTACAAGATAACTCAAAAAATTATCTTGCAGGGGTTTCGGGGATAATGTTTTTTGGTTGTAACAATCGGTTTATCCGGTACTCCGCCCATGTAAAAAGCCTTAAGAGAATAATTCTCTTAAGGCAATATTAAGATAATAACTCTATAATAACTCTTTTCACAATACTTAATAACCACTTTTATAATTTAAAAATAGTTTGTCTTTAACGTCTTTTGGAATAGTGAAGTTTTTATAATTAAGGCCAATCCAATCAGTAACCTCATTATCAATTGGTCTCCAATTATTGAATATCGGATTTAAGGAGTCCTTATACATTTTTTCACTGAATGCAATAACGCAAACCTCTTTTTCTCTTTCTGCCCATATTCCCCACTTCATTGAAGGAGAAGCCCATACTACAGTATAGGAATTAACAAATATGGAGTCGGCTGGACTATCTTCTGGACTGAAATTCAAAATATCCAAGTATTGATCAGGGGTAATACTTATTTCTAACTTAACCCAATTAAAATAACCGAACTCTTTAAAATAATAGGTTATTGGATCAGGATCAAGTACAGCCATTATGATAAAATCATCATTTGTTTTATTAGCTAATTCCCTGATTTCACTCCAGAATTCGTCTGTCATAGTGAAATCAAATTCTTTAAACAAGTAATTTGTAAACTCTTTATGAAATACTTGGTTTGGTAAAGAACTATTAGAAATAAAAATTGTATTTATAAGATTTTTGAGATTCTCAAATTCCCTCATATTATCAATAAATTTATTTTTATATTCCATTATTTCGCTCCTAACCTTATTTTTAAAGTATCTTTTTTACCATTGGGACTATAATTTGCAGTCCACCCATCATAAGAATTGGCTTTTTTGCGTAGTGAGTATCGTTGACCATTCTTTGTTAGGATTATTGCCTGCCCATCTTTGGAAATAGATTTTTTCCACCCTGCATTAACTAAGTTTCTTACGAATTTGTTTTTAGTAACATTTGTCGCCCTATTTGGAATGCTCTTTCCAATTGTAATATCTTTATAGCTAGATACTTTGCCAATACCCCTAAGGGCCCGTCTAGCTTTATATACCCTATACGCAATTTTGGCACCTTTAAACGCCGCACCGCCAACCAATCCCACACCAACGGCAATCGCCGCAGCCTTCCAACCGCCTTTTTTAAATGCCTTATACCCATCATACGCCGCAAATCCCGCATTGATAGCCATCCACACAAAATGCCCATCCGGATCGACCAGCATCACTGGATTGTTGTTCGCATACGTATAGCCGTTCTGTGTGAGGATATCGTCCGCATCCCCCGGATCTGGATCTAGGGATAGGAACACGCCATACGTTGGGTGGTAGTATCGGGCGATCAAGTAGTATAGACCCGTTTCTCGGTCATATTGGTATCCCGCATGTCGGTATGGGTTTTCGTCGGCCAAGGAGCCGGATTGGAAAAGAATATTTCCCCACGTATCGTATTGATAGCGCGCGGCAAGGTTTCCTTGGGCATCCGTCAAAGCAATGACATTGCCATGGGCGTTATAGTGGTAAAAGTAGGTGGCACTACCTTTTTTCATCGCCAAGAGCTGGCCGTTTTCTCCGTATATATACGATCTTACCGCGTTTATGTAACGAAAAACAGATACAAAAAATACGACATGAGTCCGGTTGAATACCGAACTCTTGCCGCATAAAAGTCACTCTTTTATATGGTTTACTTGACAAATACTAGTTTATAGTACGAAGGACGTCGTTTTTCCAATATTAGTCAATTAAAAGCTTTTAACTTTGATTTTTAAGTGGATAATCTACTAGAAACTCCTCCCCATTAATCACTATACTTTTCGCTTCAATAAATAATAGTGCCTCCCAAAACTCAAGTACAAAATTAGCCGAAGAAAAATATTCGTCAACCCATTGTTCTTTTGTCGAGATAATATGAATTTTACCTATGCCATTTTGATAATAGTCAATTGAAGTTAGTTCAATGTAATCCCCATCTTCTGGATTAATAGGATTTAAGCGGGAATCTCCGGAATTTTCTACGAAATAAAAAGAAGAAACACCCTTAAATACAATCTTATAATATTCCTTATTATCACTTAATTTAACGTTTAGGCTAATCGTATGAGATAAAATATCTATATGAAAGCTTTCGACTACGGTAGCCCACATTTCATTTAATAAAGCAATTAATTTTTTCAGATCCATATTCATTACTCACCTCATCTATCTCCTGTATTTACTAATCGCTCTCACAATTTGTTTATAGGATCTTCTTGATACATTAATATGTGTAAGTTCTCTATGACTAGACCATTCACCGTTTAGCTTCAAAGAGCCTCGACCATCTTTACTTATTCTAAAGTACGGTTTATTACGTATTCCACCCTTATTCATAACTCTTACAACTAGGGGCTTTCTACCATCTGCAATAGTTACCTTCCATCCATCTCCCTTAGTTCTCCCTAAAGTTCCACCAAATTTTTTTGATACTTTTTTCGCTAAACGATAAGTTCTTGAAAATTTACCTGCTTTATATGCTCTATACGCAATTTTGGCACCTTTAAACGCAGCACCGCCAACCAGTCCCACACCAACGGCAATCGCCGCCGCTTTCCAACCGCCTTTTTTAAAGGCTTTATACCCATCATACGCCGCAAATCCCGCATTAATCGCCATCCACACAAAATGCCCATCCGGATCCACCAACATCACTGGATTGTTGTTCGCATACGTATAGCCGTTCTGTGTAAGGATATCGTCCGAATCTCCTGGATCAGGGTCCATGGACAAGAACACGCCATGAGTTGGATGGTAGTATCGGGCGATCAGGTAGTATAGACCCGTTTCGTTGTCATATTGGTATCCCGCATAGCGGTAGGGTTTTTTCTTCTGTTTCCCGAATTCTGAGATGGTTTCCCCATACCTCGTAATTGAAAAGGCAGATTTCCCCTAGCTAAGAAACCTGCCTTTCTCTCTTATAAAATTTCTTACATAGTCTATAACTTCTTATCTTTTTGAGGTGGATTTAAAAACATATCATCATCAATGTCATATCCTTCTGGAGCCCAATAAGTTTCAGGATAACCATATTCATTAAACAACTTCCTCAAATACCTTATCGTTTCACTCCATGTCAAAAAAGTAACAAAACTATAAGGTGGATCTCCTTCATTATTCCATACTGCCCAAGTTCTATTTGGCAATTCAGTAACATACCATCCCCCGTCTTCTGGAATATGAAACATAAAGAATGTATTATCACTAGCCTCAGACCATGTACGATAGCCAAGCTCTTTAGCAAACTGTTCATATTTGCTAAAGAAAATCTTTTTAAAAAAATTCATTTTTCCCTCCACATATAAACATTTTACAAAATATATAAGCTATTTTTTCCTGTTCTTCGCTTTCCATATTGTAATCCTCCAGGCTTCTCCACTTCTATAAAATTTACCTTTAAAATGAGGATGATTTTTAGTAAACTTGTTACTTTGTAAATGATAACCATGGTTATTATGCGGAGGATGGAGTTCTATAGATCTATATTTCCTTTTACCTTTATTATTTTTAGTAGAATAAAGAACTCCCCAATATCCTTTACCCGAATCGTTTGCCCCCTTTATCCGTCCTATTTTGTGAATTTTAAAGCCTGTTTTCTTTATCTTTTGAAATATGTCTTTAAATAATTTAGCCCTGTGCCCATCCGGATCGACCAGCATCACCGGGTTGTTATTTGCGTACGTATAACCGTTTTGTGTGAGAATGTCGTCCTCATCCCCCGGGTCGGGATCTAAAGATAAGAACACGCCATGCTCTGGGTGATAGTATCGGGCGATCAGGTAGTATAGACCCGTTTCTCGGTCATATTGGTATCCCGCATAGCGGTATGGGTTTTCGTCGGCCAAGGAGCCGGATTGGGAAAGAATATTTCCCCACGCATCGTATTGATAGCGCGCGGCAATGTTTCCTTGGGCATCCGTCAAAGCAATGACATCGCCATGCGCGTTATAGTGGTAAAAGTAGGTGGCATTGCCCTTTTTCATCGCCAAGAGCTGGCCGTTTTCTCCGTATATATACGATCTTACCACATTTCCGCTCGCATCGGTTTCATACAAGACGTTCAGGCTGTCGCCTTGGTAGTGGTAGTTCGTCACAACGCCATTCACGTTCTTTTGAATGCGCCGGCCGTCTTCATCGTATTTGTATGTGACAAACGGCGTGCTTTCGCCTTTTCTTGTAATCGAAACCAATTGATCCGCTTCGTTCCATTCATATCGATACTGGCCGTCTTCCAATCGGTTGCCGTTGGCATCGTACCTCATCGTTTCGCTGCCAAACCGAATAAGCTGATTGGCCTCGTTATAATCGGCATTTGTCGTCGTCGACTGCCCACCCTTTGTTTTCACGACTTTCGTCCGGTTGCCGAATCCATCATACGTATACTCGATCTTCGTTCCATCTGGAAGCTCTTCTTCCACTAATTGATCCAGCTCATCATAACGGTAATCGATTGCTTTTCCTGTTGGGAATTCCACTTTCGTCCGATTGCCGTTTTCATCATAACGGTACGTTTCGGACAGTATTTCTTTTCCGTCCGCTGTACCAACCGATACGTTTTCGACGAGGCCACGATCATCATATATAAAGGTTGAACCGGCTCCGTTTCCTGTCGTGAAGGTGCGGATGTTTTTCTCTCCGTCATAATCAATGTTTTTTGTTTGGCTACATTTCTCTATTAGTTGTTATTCTTTCTCACTCTGAGATAATAAAAGCTCACAAACCTTAAAGTAGGTCGTGAGTTCTAAACAAAAATTTTTCATAAAAAGGCTTCATCAATATTCTGTGTTTCTGTCAAGATAGGTTTGAAAAATTCTATCTTTAAAGTACCCCTACGTTAACAAGACAACATATTAGGAAAATAGATTGGATTTGTATATCTAAAAAATTCCCAATTATACTTCGTTTTAGTTTTCATACTCCCAAATAGCGTACCGACTAATAACTAAAGCTGTTTCGTTCCACGTTTTTCTTGAACAATGGGCAAGTATTTTTTTGAGACGATTCTCTACACTTTTTATATTAAAGTCTTTCATTATAAACAATCCTCTAGCTATCTCCAATCCTGACTTTTCCACCATATCCCCTAACCTTTTTGGACTTGTAACATAAATAGTAAATACTTCAGTAGAATCTGAGTCCCCCTTGATACCAATATCCGCTTCAATTTCTATCCAAAAATCATCAACCTCCTCTCCCCAGTCTTCATCCATTATCGTTAAACAAAATAATTCAGGAATTATCATTTATATGTCTCCCTCCATGCTAAAAATTAAGGTGTGCATTTCGTAACTTATATGTCTTTTTGTTGATAGGACTCTTATAAAATTCCTCAAAATTCGCTTGATATACCCTTCTTTTTTTCTTATACTGCATTCTAAATACTTTAGATTTATCTTTACTTCTATATCCTATCCATTTACCATTTTTGTAAAGTGGCTTAGCCCCTGGTCCACCCCATGCTTTCCCAGCCTTTTTTGCTAGTCTCTTACTTACTCTACCTACTTCTACAGTAGTGTTACTTTTTCCATGCTTAGCCGCCAATAAAATCTTCATAATCTTGGCTGTTTCTTTTGCTTTATAAATTCTATACGCTTTAAAAGCAGCACCACCAACAAGCCCTACACCTACCGCAATCGCCGCCGCTTTCCAACCACCTTTTTTAAAGGCCTTATACCCATCATACGCCGCAAATCCCGCATTGATGGCCATCCAAACAAAGTGCCCATCCGGATCGACCAACATGACTGGGTTGTTGTTCGCGTACGTATAACCGTTTTGTGTGAGGATATCATCCGAATCTCCTGGATCTGGATCTAACGATAAGAACACGCCATGCGTTGGGTGGTAGTAACGGGCAATCAGGTAGTATAGACCCGTTTCTCGGTCATATTGGTATCCCGTTTTCGTCGGCCAAGGAGCCGGATTGGGAAAGAATATTTCCCCACGCATCGTATTGATAGCGCGCGGCAATGTTTCCTTGCGCATCTGTTAAAGCGATGACATCGCCATGCGCGTTGTAGTGGTAGAAGTAGGTGGCACTACCTTTTTTCATCGCCAACAGCTGGCCGTTTTCTCCGTATATATACGATCTTACCACATTTCCGCTCGCGTCGGTTTCATATAAGACGTTGAGGCTGTCGCCTTGATAATGGTAGTTGGTCACAACACCATTTACTTTCTTTTGAATGCGCCGGCCATCTTCATCGTATTTGTAGGTGACAAACGGCGTGCTTTCGCCTTTTCGAGTGATAGCGACAAGCTGATCGGCTTCGTTCCATTCATATTGGTACTCACCGTCTTCGGTCCGGTTGCCCTTCGCATCGTACGTGATCGTTTCCCGGTCGGTGAAATAAAAACCTTGAAAGGCGCATAGCCAATCAAGGTTTTTTAACATTTTTAATCGCTATACTTGGTTATCCAATCCATAATGTCTTGATCTACATGTAGGTATTCATCCGGACCATCTTTTAAATCAACTCCGGAAACAATTTGTAAAAGTTCCCAAACAGTTTCATCTGATATATTTGGCTCATCCTGCATGACATATTCTGAAACCCAATCTGCTGTTTCCTCTCTTGTTAGCTTTCCTTGTAAAATCATTTTCAGTTTATCAACCACTTCCTCTTTTGTTGGTTGTCTCATTTTTTCACCACTTTCCAATATAGTTCCCATTCTTATCAAAACGATAGTGAACCTTGGCACCACCAGTAAATTTAGTATCAGGTCTAACCTGTCTAATTCTACCATTATGATCCACAGTCTCATGCCACGTTCTCTTTCGACACATACCTATTACCCTAATCGAAAAACCTCAAGAGAATTTGTCTTCTAAGGATTATTCACGATTATAAATCGTAAATCTGAGAAATTTCACCTTTTAAACAGACATACTTACATAAAACACCTTCCAATTTCGTCTATTAATCTCTCTAATTTTATCCCCAGCTCATTTGGTTCATCATCATTTAATCCTTTTTCCAAAAACTCTTCATTTACAATATCTCTCAATTCGTTACCTAAAGTTTCATTTATATTAATTTCATTATTTAAAACCCACAGAAGGTCGGGTCTACGGGATTCCAAGCATTCTCTTAATAAAAGTAACATATCTGCGCTTAGCTTTAACATTTACTTCCTCCTTATACCTTTTGAGCCCTTTGCGTAAGTAGTAATTATTTTTCCGTTCTTATTTAGAACTACAACCGCATTCTTACCCACATATTTCGTTCTTCCTCCTGACTGTTGAACCACTTTTTTTTGGGTTTCTAGTTGCATCTAGAATAGCTTTAGGAGCCACTCCTCTACCACCATCTCTTTGCATAGCCTGTGCTAAACCATGTTTAGTATATCTTGTTATTTTTCCAGCTACAGCCTTTCTAGTAACTTTAGCAAAATTTAGAGCCCGTCTAGCTTTATACACCCTATACGCAATTTTGGCACCTTTAAACGCCGCACCGCCAACCAGTCCCACGCCAACGGCAAAGGAACAATATTTGGTTAACAATAACGTTCTTCAAACATTCGTTGAAGGGCTTCATGCGCTTCGGCAAATCCTCGTAACTTTTTTGGCAATCGCTGTTTGAGTCCAGCCTTTCTGATACAACTCTCGAATCATAAAAAACTCCCCAATCTTCAGCATCGTTTCTCCCCTCATCCAAGATGTCGTTTTGAAACGATTATCTGTCATTTTTGGGGAATTTTAAACCGCTGTTATTGGGGATTTTATCCGTTGATGACATACTACAAATGCAAAGATATAAGGAAGTAAATGTTAAAACTGGGTGCAGACATGTTGCTAAATGGGTTTTCCCTGTACCGAGAGCAGGCAGGATGACATTCTCGCAATTCCCAATGAAGCGCAGGCTGCACAGTTCCCTAGCATCCAACTGAGGAGCCAGATGGATCTTCTCATTCCACTGGAATGTTCTTGGTTTAGGAAACGGCGCCTTGTTGAGCAGGCGCGCCACCTTTGCCTCTTCCCTCAATGCCAGCTCTTGCATATGAAGGTTCATACGAAATCTTTGATGTTACCAATGCCAATTTAATGATGGTAAAGATGATTTATATTACTTTTATCGACTAATAACGGAGATAAATATGTTTCCAACAGTGCGGCAATTAATAAAAGCGATACATCTATGATCAAAAGTATAAAAAGATTTTTTCCCAAACTGATAAATGACTTCATACCAAATTCCTTTTTTTTATCATATTAAAAATGTTTACAGTAACATATAAACCTATTGATGCCGTAAAAAACATATTTATAACTTCGATTATTCCATGCCCGGCGAAAAAGGAATATGCTGTTTTTAAGCTGTTTTTTTATACCAAGATATGGAAAATAAATCCTAAATAAAAAACTGCTGGAAGAGAAAAATCAAAGAAAACAATCCGAAACTAATGATTGAGAAAAAATGGTATGAATATGTATTTCAAAGTTCGTAAAAAAAATCTTTTTAAAAGAAGGCTGCAAGTCCGGGTTGAACTGCTCATTAGGTAGTAACAAAAAACCGAAAAAGAAAAATATGATTCCCGTTAACGAACTAACTAAAAAACAAATACTAAATATTTTAAATTTCACGGGTACCACTCTCTAATACCACCTTATCAAACAGACCATCTCTTCTTAGCCTTATCGTTTTATTTGAAAAATCAGATAAATACATGTCTGTTGAATGAGTTGCATAAATTAAAATTGCTTTGTTTTGAACGACGTAATTCTTCAAAAAATCGAGAATGACTTTTCTAGAATGAACATCTAAATTTACAAAAGGTTCATCAAGCAGAATCAAATCAGGCGAAGAAAGAAGTGCAAGTATTAATGACAGTTTTTGTCTTGTACCCAATGATAGTTCACGTGTTAGTGTATCTTTATATTTATGGAGCCCAATTTCTTCCATGAGAGCACCAAGAGTCTCGTCCAATCTTTTTTTATTCAAGAAGGACAAGATCATATCTATAGTTTCGGAAGGAGTTAAATATTCATATAAAAAAGGTGTATTACCAATTAATGAAACTCCTTCCATATACTTTTTGAAATTGTCCTTTAATGAAATTCCATTTAACTTGATGTCACCCTCGAATTTGGTCATTCCGCCAATGGTATTCAGTAAAGTTGATTTACCGATACCATTTTCACCCAATAATTCCACAATACTTTTTTTATCAATTTTCAAATTTATACCATCGAAAATATAAGGTGAATCTCCATATCTTTTCTTAATGTTTATTAACTCAAGCATTTTTTACCTCTCTTTAAGAAAGTTATAAAATAATAAAAAAATAGAGTATGTAAAAAAGCAAATGATTATATGATAGACACTTCCTGATTTTATCGAATAAATAGCGACAGCACTGCTAATAATTAAAGGAAATCCAATTATAAACAGATCTTCTATTGGACTGAAAAAATAAATAAAAAAATTGTCTTTGATTTCTTCTAATGATAATTTTTTAAATCGAAAGACTCTTTTTGTAATGATCTGTATTGTGCTGAAGTAGATAACGGTTGAACATAAGCCAATGATGGCAGTAACGGACGAAAATCCGTAAAGTACGAATAAACCAAGATAATAGCTGAGCAGGATAACAAAGAGTTTTCTGGAAAGAAATTTAGAAAGTAAATTCTCATAGTATTTTTTCTTATCAAACTTCTTTATATAATAGTAATCACTTAAATTTGAGTTATTTAACATCTTTGAACTATTTATGATTCCCTGGGATATAAAACTGATCATCACGCTTTCAACTGCTAAATAAACAGTTAGGATAATGAACTGATGAACACCAAAATGATAAGTTATAAACCATATTATAAATGGTAAAATTGCTGCGAATAGATAAATATAAAATATATATAAATAGTAGGTTCTATTTTGAACGGACCGGGACAAAGCAATCAGGTACTTATCTAATTGCGGATCATATTGATATCTTATGAAATGTTCTTTCCGCTTCATATCGTTTGGCCCGTGAAAAAATAAAAATAAAATCTGATGATTACTCCAATAGAATTTTAAAAGAATTGTAAGAACGGCAGCAATGATTCCGAAAATCTCATATAAAAAGATTATTACGTAGCTAACATTCATTTTTTCCATATAAATAAAGATAAAAATGCAGTAAAAAAGAATACTTGTTCCAAATGTTAATGCCAATCTTTCCAGGATTAGCAACTTGAATTTATTTTTTCGGGCTTTATACATCCATTCGGAAACATTTTCCATTTCCTGAGGATCATAATCATCATTATTGATATCTGTGGACCAAAGGCTAAAAATTAAATAGATTGTTGCGACATACAAAGGATTTATAAAAGGTTCTAAATAGGAATGAAAATAATAAATGAGCGAGTAAACAAAAATTGGTGCTATTTTTGACATAAAATTAATAACCTGATTTATTTTGTATAATACGGACAGCAATATTTTTTTATCTGCTTCAGAAAACTCATTGAAAATAGATCTGTAGAAAATCTTTATATTGGAAATTGCTTTTCTTTTTTTTATTAAACGTTTATATTTGAAATACTTCATCTGTCCTCAATTCCCTAACATTTTCCCGATGATTCTTATCACTGTGATAACGCCTACCAATACACAAATAACTGAAATGGCGAATACGACCATCATCTTCAACTTAAAATATTTTTCCATATTCTTTTACACCTTCCCCAAATTATTAAAAAATGTAGCATTTATCAATGTATGTATAATAAGTGGTACACCATACAATACCGAAAATATAAGAACCCCTAATTTGATTTTTACGTTGTTCGATATAGACTTATCAATAATCGAAAAAAATATATAAATAAAAACTACCAACAATATTTGTGAGACTGGCGACCAGATCAGCCATGGAATGTTTTGCATATCATTAAGACCGATAGCCTTAATAATAGTCATATTTAATAGTGTTGAAAAGATATTCGCTAAAAGGATTGGAAATATATAGTTGCTAAATTTTAATTTCTTTTTAGTCATGAAATTTTCTACAAAAGTAACAAATAGTGTTTCCATTATTACAACTGTTATACCCGCTATCAATTGCACCGAAGTTATAAAGACAATAACAAATGCTTCGGTAAATAAAGGTAAGTTTTTTTGGATGTCGTTAAATTGTTCAATGATCCCAAATTGCCTGATTGAAAAAAAAGTATTGGCAACCAATATCAGAGACAATAGAAAAAAAGAAAGCGTATTGATTAATCCTTGACGTTTTAATATAAGCAACATATTTATCCCCTTCATATAAAGAAGTTAGTGCCCCACACACTACCTTCTTTACTATATTTCTATTAAAGTGCTTTTGCTGCTGCTCTTTTACCCGATCTGGATAGTGCCAAAATTGTAGCACGATAAGACCAAACTGCTGCTGATGCAGCAGCTCCAAGTCCAGTTAGAGTCAGTAATAATGATGCGTAAGAAATCCAATCCAAATAATCCAGAATAACCCCTGCAGTGCTTAAACTAACACCTGTAAGTTGTCTAATCAAAACTTTTTCCATTATATTCAATTCATTCGTTATTCATTAATCTATAAATTATGTGGAGGCACTCAAAAATAAGATTCGGATCCGCTCAATTATATAAAATAGTTGAGCAGACCTAACGCAAATATAATGACATAAAGCAAGTCAGATTAATTACATTAATAAAATTAACTTATACAGTTGTCTGCTAGAATGCTATAGTATTACACTTACAAATCAGAATTACACAATTTATTTATTAAAATATTCCATCATAGCACTTTCAAAAATAATTATAATTATTTTTCCAAATATGGAAATATTTTTATTAAATAACAAATAATGTTTAAAAGTTTGTATAAAGCATTTTGCTAGACCAAAAGAAAAAGATAGGTATTCTCTGATTTGGCCATAACACATTCCAAAATTTAATATGGACACAAAATCATAAGGTGACATTTACTGATCGTTTACATCATTTCGGATGGATTGTAACTTTATTTTGAAAAAGAAAACGAAACACTGTTTATATGGAAAGTAAATAAAGTTTCGTATCTTCTTCATAAATGTTGATGAAATAGAAATTTATCGATTTTAGATTTGGAGAAATTTCCTCAAATGGCTTCCCCTTCTTTTTCCTTATATGGATCGGCTCAAAATAAATCTTTTTGGTAAATGTGCCATCACCATTGTAAAAAACTTTTGTATTCTCTGTCCGTTCCTCAATGATTTCCCCTCGTTTAAGGTTAATTTTAGGGGTCGGGACTTTTGACGGTAAATGACTTTCAGTAGAGTTGTTGTCTTTAGAATGAATGGTTTCTGCGAAAACGTCTAAAGGAACGGATGAGAAAAATAACAGATTCACAATTGCCCATATCAACCATTTTTTTAAACGACTAATTTTCATATAATTCCTCCTTTTCAATAATTTGTTAAATTGATTATACTTTATAAAAACTAGATTTAGGTACATTTTTTGACATACAAAATTCTGTATTTTTCGACAAATTCCGCTTCTTTTGTACGAAAAAACCCCCCTTCAATGAATAAATTAATCCATTCAATTGAAGGGGGGTGCTTTTGACCTATTTAATAGAATACGGGTATGAGCGGTGGTCGTTTAGAATCACTCGCCCGTATATTTTCCAATTGATTTTAATAGGCCCCTAAAGTGTGAGCAGAGGCTTATGATTATTTGAAATGAATTAAGAAATATTTCTTTTTGCCCCGGCGGATCACAGCAAATTGACCTTCGATGGTGTCTTTTTCAGACACAATATAATCAAGCTCCTGCACCCGTTCGCCGTTAATGTAAATCGCACCGTTTCCGATGTCTTCTCTTGCCTGCCGTTTCGATGGAGAAATTTTCGCCTGAACCAATAAATCGACTAATCCGATTTCTTTTTCGGTCGTTTCATACGAAGGCACATCTTTAAAGCCTTGTTTTATTTCTTCTGCTGTTAAAGCTTTTATATTGCCGCTGAACAGCGCTTCGGAAATTTTGACTGCCTGTTTGAGTGCTTCTTCGCCATGGACAAGTTTTGTCACTTCTTCCGCTAACGCTTTTTGCGCAGACCGTTTTTCAGGAGCATTTTTCACTTCTTCTGCCAATTGTTCAATTTCTTCTTTTGATAAGAAAGTAAAATATTTTAAATATTTGATGACATCCCGGTCATCGGTATTGATCCAAAATTGATAAAATTCGTAAGGCGATGTTTTTTCTTTATCGAGCCAGATGGCTCCTCCTTCCGTTTTGCCGAATTTTGTGCCGTCGGCTTTCGTGACGAGCTGGAGTGTAAGACCGTATGCTTTCGCATTTTCTTCCGTTTTTCGAATTAGTTCAAGTCCTGACGTAATATTTCCCCATTGGTCGCTTCCGCCGATTTGCAAGCGGCAATCATAGGTTTGGTACAGCTTTAAAAAATCGTACGATTGCAAAATCATGTAGCTGAATTCCGTAAAGGAAATGCCCGTTTCAATTCTTGACTGCACGGTTTCTTTCGCCAGCATATAGTTTATGCCAAAGCTTTTGCCGATATCGCGCAAAAATGTGATGACATCCAATGGCCCGATCCAATCGTAGTTGTTGGCCAAAATGGCCGGATTCCCTTCTTTTTCAAAATCCAAAAAGCGGGAAAGCTGTTCCTTAATGCGTTCTGACCACTGCTTCACCGTTTCTTTTTCATTTAATGTTCTTTCCTGTTTTTTTCCGCTTGGATCGCCGATCAAGCCTGTTGCGCCGCCAACAAGAGCAATCGGTTGATGACCTGCCTCTTGAAATCTTTTTAACGTTAAAATCGGCAGCAAATGCCCGATATGAAGGCTGTCTGCCGTCGGGTCAAAACCGCAGTACAGCTTCACCTGTTCCTCTGACAACAATTTATCTAATCCTTCTTCATCCGTTACTTGATTAATGAGTCCGCGATATTTTAAATCTTCTAGCAAAGCATTCATCAAACCCACTCCTTTTCAAATTTTATCCAAATAAAAAACGCCCCTTCATGAAGGGACGTATAATTACGCGGTACCACCCTGCTTAAGAACATTTGCATGTTCTTCACTCATTCTGATAACGGCTAAAACCGTCCTTTGCTACTTCACTTTCACAAAGAATGCTCATGGAGGTAATTCACAAAGCATTTATGTGCTGATTCGCACCGGCCATCAGCTCTCTGAAACAGGGAAATGCCTGCTACTTTCTCCAATCAACGCTCAAGTATTTTTTTCATTAATAAACATTTTTAGCATAATTGACATCCTTTGTCAACTAAGATTAGAACAGAGGGCGTCAACCGGAGAAAAAAATATGCTATAATAAACTAGATTTTGTAGAGGGATGATGAAAAATGGAGAAATGGTACGAATTTTTTAGGAAGGTAAGCTCCTTTTATCATAAGCACCAGCAAAAAATGGTCATTGCCTATAACGTAACATGGAACTTATTTCTTTTACTATTGGTTATCGGTTTAATAGGCTTCTCCTTTATCGGAGGATTAGGAGCTGGTTATTTTGCATCGCTTGTAAAAGATGAGCCGATCCGTTCCGAAAAAGAATTGGAAAAAGACATTTACGATTATTCTGAAACAACGAAAGTGTACTTTGCAGACAATGTCTATTTAGGGAAAATTCGCACAGATCTTGAACGTGAAAAAATCAAAATTGATCAAATTTCCGAGCATTTAAAACATGCAATTGTTGCAGTGGAGGACGAATATTTTTACGAGCATAAAGGGATTGTCCCAAAGGCGATCATGCGGGCGATTTTCCAGGAGTTCTCAAACTCTTCTGTCAGAACCGGCGGAAGCACCCTCACACAGCAATTAATTAAAAACCAAATATTGACCAACGAAGTGTCATTTGAAAGAAAAGCAAAAGAAATCCTGCTAGCATTGAGATTAGAAAAATATTTTACGAAAGATCAAATATTAGAAGCCTATTTAAATGTATCATCATTTGGACGAAACAGCTCCGGAAGAAACATTGCAGGCGTGCAGGCTGCAGCGCAGGGGATTTTTGGCATAGATGCGAAAGACTTATCGATACCGCAGGCAGCTTTTATCGCTGGTCTCCCTCAAAATCCTTTTGCTTATACACCGTTCACAAAGGATGGAGAAGTAAAAGAAGATTTACAGCCTGGTATAAACCGAATGAAAACCGTCCTAAGAAAAATGTTTGCAGAAGGATATATTACAAAAAAAGAATATGAAGAAGCACTTAAGTTTGATTTAAAGGCTCATTTAGCCAAAAAGAAAAAACCTGATATTGAGCAATATCCTTGGATTATATACGAAGTTGAAAAAAGAGTGAAGGATATACTGGCTGAGCAGCTAGCGAAAAAAGACGGTCACAAGCTGGAGGATCTCCGAAAAAATAATAAAGAGCTGTTTAATCGATACATGGCGCTGGCCGATCAAGACATGAGACAAAACGGCTACAACATTCATACGACCATTAACAAGAAAATTTATGACAAAATGCAAGAGGTTGTCAAAAACTACGAGTATTACGGAAGTCCAAAGCTTGAAAAGAAAAAAGATCCTGAAACAGGCAAGACCGTAACCATCGAGGAACCGGTTGAAGTCGGCGCTGTTTTAATCGAAAACAAAACTGGAAAAATAATCTCCTTTGTTGGCGGCCGTGATCATAACAGGGAGCAGACAAACCATGCTACAAGAGCATTAAGACCAAACGGTTCAACAATGAAACCGCTCGCTGTCTATGCACCCGCGATGGAAATGGGCATCGTCCAGCCGGGAACTGTTGTGGCAGATCTTCCATTTTCAATCGGGAAATATCAGCCGAAAAACTACGGAGGCGGCTATCACGGATTAACAAGTATTCGAACAGCATTGAAACATTCATATAACATTCCGGCGGTAAAAACCTATGCAAAAATTATTTCGCAAAATCCGGTATCCTATTTAGAAAAAATGGGATTTAGTTCACTTGCTCAAGAAGATTACAGTTCATTCTCCCTCGCTCTTGGGGCAATGACTTACGGAGTAACCGTGGAGGAAAACGTAAACGCCTTCGCAACATTTGCCAATAACGGTGAATTTGTCGACGCCTACATGATTGAAAAAATTGAAACACAAGACGGAAAAGTTATATATCAACATAACAGCAAGAAAGAGAAGGTCTTTTCCCCTCAAACAGCCTATTTAATGATTGATATGATGCGGGATGTCATTCAAAGCGGAACGGCTTCCTCTTTAAAAAGGTATCTATCATTTCAATCTGATTGGGCTGGAAAAACAGGAACTGGGCAGGATTATCGGGATGCATGGTTTGTTGCTGTAAATCCTAATGTATCCTTCGGCACATGGATCGGTTATGACACGCCGAAAAGGCTGGAAACGACCTACAAAGGTTTGACCTACAGCAATAGAAATATATTGCTTTGGGCAAAATTAATGAACGCCGCATACAGCGTCAAACCTGACTTAATAGATCCTAACACTTCCTTTAAAATGCCTAAAGGAATTGTTTCAAGATCGTATTGCGCCCTCTCTGGGGATCTGCCTTCTGAATTATGTAAGAAAGCTGGACTCGTTCAAACTGACTTGTATAACGCTAAATTTCTGCCGAATAAAGTGGATAAAAGCTTGGCGTACGGCAAATTTGTTTTAGTAGACAACGTAGCCTATCAAGTGCCGGCAAATGCACCGGCTGAATTCGTCCAGGAAGGGCCTCTGCTGAAAAAAGAAGTATTGAATAATCTTGGGATTTCAGACGTGTCCCAATTGACTAAACTTCTTCCTAGCGGAGTTAATTTAGAGGCTTTGACGTTGACCGGCAATAGGGTTCTTCAGGATAATGGCAAAGCTCCTTCTAAAGTGCCCGCTGTAAAGCTTAGCGGAACAACATTATCCTGGAGCAAAAGCGGTGAATATGATGTTATCGGGTACAGGGTTTATGCAGCTCCATCTAATTCAAATAGTTTCAAAAAAATTGCCAGTATACCTGCAAAAAATAACTTAAGCATCTCAGTCGGAAAATCTCCTGCCTCCTATTACGTCGTTGCAGTTGATGTGGCAGGAAAAGCGTCTCCTCCTTCAGCCATTGTAAAAACGGCGCAATCTGGAAAAACAGAGCCGCAGCAAAAACCGAAGCAGACGGCAAATGCAAGACAATAGGCGAATGGAAAAGATGCATTAAACGATCAATAAAGTAGACGAAACAGAAAAAACAGCCCAGCAAAACTTGCTTTCACCCAATAAATATTTAAAAAGGACCGCACGTGGTCCTTTTTATCTTTTACTGGCTAGTGTGACGGCAGCTTTTTTAAGAAAACATAGCTTACTTTATTGTATCGCATTTTTTCTTCATAGAAGCGGTGTGCGTCAACGCGCTGCAAGCCGGAAGATAAAGAAACAATATTATAGCCATTTTCTACAGCATATTGATGAACATACGTTAAAAGCTTTTCACCGTATCCTTTTGATCGTTCTTCAGGCAATGTCACTAAATCACAAACCCAAATGAAACGCCCGTAGTATAAAGTGATCATTGGCATAAATCCGATGATGGCAACCATTTTATTATGATCGTAAAGAGCAACTAATTGATATCCTTCCTTTTGTTTAGCTTCAAGCACCAATTCAAGAAATGATTGTTCATCAAGATGAGTCCGCAAATGTTTCATCACTGAAAATCCTTCTAACTAAAATTTCCTCTTTCGTTCGCAATTCTTTCAATAAAAGGGATGATTCCATAAGCTTCTCTCCTATTTCCAATTTTAGCGTTTATTTTATCAATCTATTATTAATGCCAATAACAAAGCCGCAAGCCTATTTACTAGACTTACGGCTTCTATTATTTTTAATCTTCCAACGTCGACAAGTCACCTGTTGGCAAGTTAAGCTCCCATGCTTTCAACACGCGGCGCATAATTTTCCCGCTTCGAGTTTTCGGCAGTTTTTCGCAAAATTCTATTTCCCGTGGCGCTGCATGTGCTGCCAGCCCTTTTTTAACAAACTGGCGAATATCCTCTTTCAAATCTTCTGATGCTTCATAGCCGCTGCGCAATGCAACGAACGCTTTAATAATTTCTCCTCGAACAGGGTCCGGCTTGCCGATAACTCCAGCTTCCGCTACGGCAGGATGTTCAACAAGCTTGCTTTCTACTTCGAACGGTCCGACCCGTTCGCCGGAAGTCATAATGACGTCATCAACCCGTCCCTGGAACCAAAAATATCCATCTTCATCCATATAAGCGGAGTCTCCAGATACATACCAGTCACCGATAAAATAAGATTCATATTTTTCAGGATTATTCCAAATGGCTTGCATCATGGAAGGCCAGCCTTTTTTAATTGCTAGATTCCCCATTCGGTTTGGAGGCAATTCATTTCCATGATCGTCAATAATTGCTGCTTTTACGCCGGGGATCGGCTTGCCCATTGATCCAGGCCGGATATCCATACACGGATAGTTGCAAATAAGATGCCCGCCTGTTTCCGTCATCCACCAAGTATCATGAATGCGCTTATTAAATACTTTCATTCCCCAGCGAATAACTTCAGGATTTAAAGGTTCTCCGACACTTAAAATATGGCGCAGAGAGCTTAAATTATATTTTTTCACCAATTCGTCTCCTGCACTCATCAGCATCCGAAACGCTGTTGGAGCGCTGTACCAGACAGTGACACCGTATTTTTCGATTGTTTCATACCAATAATCAGGGCTGAATCTGCCTCCAACAATAACATTTGTAACACCTAGGAGCCACGGACCAAAAATACCGTAAACTGTTCCGGTCACCCATCCAGGGTCTGCCGTACACCAATAAATATCTTCTTCCTTCAAGTCAAGAACCCATTTTGCTGTTTGATAATGCTGAATCATCGCATTATGGACATGGAGAACGCCTTTCGGTTTTCCTGTTGATCCGGAAGTATAATGCAAAAGAAGTCCGTCTCTCCGATCCACCCATTCAATTTCCAAATCTTTGCTTGCATTTTCAAAATGAGCAAAGAAATCGATTATTTTTCCTTCTTCTTTTACATCTTCTCCAACAACCACCACATGTTTGAGCGCAGGCAATTCATCAATTGGAACTCTTGGCAGCAGCTCTTTTGTTGTTACAATCACTTTTGCTTCACTATCTTCCAAACGATCCTTTACCGCGCTCTCCATAAACGCTTCAAATAAAGGACCTACAATAGCTCCCAGTTTAATTGCGCCCAAAATGACAAAATAAAGCTCTGGACTTCTAGGCATAAATACGAAAACCCGATCACCTTTTTGAAGGTCGGTATGCTGTTTTAAAACATTCGCAGCTTTATTGGAGAGCTCTTTCATCTCTTCAAACGTATACTTTTCGTCACGATTCGCATCGCGATAATAAAGTGCGACTTTATTTTTTTTGGCCCCATCTGCATGACGGTCAATCGCCTCATAAGCCGCATTGATTTTCCCAGTTTTACTCCATGAAAAATTCTCCTCTACTTCTTTCCAGTCAAAGCTTGCATATGCTTCCTCATAGTTTGCTAAGTTGTGGTTTCCTTTTATTGCTGGTAGCGCTTCCACTTTCATCGAAGTACCCCCCTAAAAATTAGTATATTTGTTTATCATTATATAACTTTTTATTCCATTTCGCAATTTTGTAAAAATTTTTTACAAAACAAATCCGATTATGTTCGACAATTCCTGTATAATATGAATAGGTTATTAGATTGGTAGGCGGTGTAATGAATGGAACATAAAAAAACATATCATGCCAAAGAAATTGAAACTCCAAATGGAACGGTGATTGTCGAAGGGCCAATTCCCCCCGATAAACTGGCAGGCTATAAATTTCATGAGGATTTAACAGCTTTCCGTCCTGCACCAAGGCAGCACAAAGCGCTTGTAGAAATTGCCAAGCTTCCTGAAGGACGGATTATTATTGCCAGAAAAGACGAAACAATCATCGGGTATGTTACATTTTTATACCCTGATCCTCTAGAACGATGGTCTGAAGGAAAGATGGAAAATTTAATTGAGCTAGGAGCCATTGAAGTGATTCCAGAATTTCGCGGATGTGAAATTGGAAAAAATTTATTGATTGTTTCGATGATGGATGATGCAATGGAAGATTACATCATTATTACAACGGAATATTATTGGCATTGGGATTTAAAGGGGACTGGCTTAAATGTTTGGGAGTATAGAAAAATGATGGAAAAAATGATGAATGCAGGCGGTCTTGAATGGTATGCAACAGATGATCCAGAAATTTGCTCTCATCCTGCAAACTGTCTAATGGTTCGTATTGGAAAAAGGGTAGATAACGAATCGATTCAGAAATTCGACCAATTAAGGTTTACAAACAGATTTTTGTATTAATCGCCATGCTATTCTTGGAAAGGGGATGGATAACATGATTATTGAAAAAATCATGCAAAAAAACGTACTCACGCTTTCTCCGGATCACTCGATCCAAGATGCTTTAAACTTAATTAAAAAAGCTAGAATCAAGCATATTCCGATCATCAGCGAAGAGAATACCCTTATTGGCATTATATCAGACAGAGATATTCGCGATGCTGCTCCCTCTATATTAAGTAAAAATGAAAAATTGGATGCGCTTTTAAACAAGCCAGTTAAAAACATTATGAAAACCGATGTCATAACCGGACACCCTCTTGATTTTGTTGAAGATGCTGCTACGATTTTTTATGAGCATAAAATCAGCTGCCTCCCCATTACTACAAATGGCAAGCTTGTCGGAATTATTACCAAAACAGATGTTTTGAATACGTTTGTAAAGTTGACTGGAGCCCATCAGCCCAGCTCCCGAATTGAAGTAAGAGTTCCCAATATAACCGGAATGCTTTCAGAAGTCGCAACAGTATTTCATAAAGGAAAAGTAAACATTTCCAGCGTTTTTGTGTATCCGGAAGAAAACGAAAAATTCAAAACACTAGTTTTTCGGGTGCAGACGATGAATCCAATGGGGCTTATTACTGAGCTTGAGAAAAAAGGTTATACCGTTGTATGGCCTCATATGATGGGGGAATAACATGAAAGACAGCGTGTTTATTTATTCCCCTTTATTTTTAAATTATAAATTTAGTAATAAGCACCCATTCAACCAGCTGCGAGTAGAATTAACAGTTGATTTGCTAAAAAAATTGAAAGCGCTTGAAGATGATGAAATAGTTGAACCAAGATTTGCAACAGATGAGGAGCTGGAGCTTATTCATGATGCCGGCTATATTCGTGCAGTAAAACAGGCAGGGGAAGGAAAGCTGTCTGAGCATGAAGCTTTAAACTACGGACTTGGTACGGAAGATACACCTATTTTTCAAAACATGCATCAGGCCAGTTCTCTTATTGTTGGCGCGACATTAACAGCAGTTGATCATGTCATGATGGAAAAATCGAAGCATGCTTTAAATTTAGGCGGAGGTCTTCATCACGGCTTCAGGGGGAAAGCGTCTGGATTTTGTATATATAATGACAGCGCAGTGGCGATTAAATATATTATCGAAAAATATGGGGCAAGGGTGCTGTACATTGACACGGATGCGCATCACGGAGATGGTGTTCAATGGTCGTTTTATGATGAGCCAAACGTTTGCACACTATCTATTCATGAAACTGGGCGATATTTATTTCCTGGGACAGGAACAGTTCATGAGCGGGGACAAGGTTCTGGATACGGTTTTGCCTTTAATATTCCGTTAGATGCATTTACCGAAGATGAATCATGGCTAAAAGTTTACAAAGAGGCCGTTACAGAAGTTGCAGAGTACTTTAAGCCTGATGTCATCGTCACTCAAAACGGAGCTGATGCCCACTATTTTGATCCACTAACTCATCTTCACGCCAGCATCAATATTTACCGGGAAATTCCGAAACTTGCACATGAAATTGCCCATAGCTACTGCGATGGAAAATGGATAGCTGTCGGCGGAGGAGGCTACGATATTTGGCGGGTTGTTCCAAGAGCTTGGTCGCTCATTTGGCTGGAGATGAAAAATTTAAGCTGCAAAGCACAAGGGGCTCTTCCGAAAGAATGGCTGGAAAAATGGCAGGAGAAATCTCCCGTTGAATTAATCCCAACATGGGAAGATCCCGATCCGTTATATCAACCGATTCCAAGGAAAAAAGAAATTGAAGAAAAAAACAATCACACTCTTGAATTGGCTCTGCAATTCATCCGGCAGCAAAGGGAATATAATGCAAAAAAAAATGTTAACGGCCAAACTTTTTAAAAAAGCTTGGCCGTTTTTTCTTCAGCTTAAAAAGATTATGATTTTGTCGATTGCCGAATTTCAATACGATGCGGGAGTTCAACAATATGATTATCTACTTCCTCTTTGTTCATCAATTTTGTTAACAGGCGCATCGCAACCGCACCGATATCGTAAGACGGTTGGACAACGGTTGTTAATCGCGGACGAACCATAGTCGCCAAACGAGTATTGTCAAAGCCGATGACATCAAAATCTTTCGGAATTTCATAGCCTTTATCTTGAGCGGCATGAATCACGCCCAATGCCATTTCGTCCGTTCCAACAAAGATTGCAGTCGGTTTTGGCGACAGCTCCAACACTTTGTCAAATGCTTCAATCCCGGATTCGTAGGAATAATCTCCTTCTACTACAAATTGTTCATCGTATTTGATCCCTGCCTCTTCAAGTGCACGTATGTATCCTTTAAGTTTTTTCACTTTATTCACAGGCTCTTCCATCGGCCCGGATACATAGGCAATATGTTTGTGTCCTTTATCGATTAAAAACTTAACCGCATCATAGGCTGCCTGTTCATAATTGATATTAACAGAAGGCAGTTCATTGTTCTCATCAAAAGTTGATGCAAGCACAATAGGAACCGGTGAACGTTTAAATTCTTCCACATGCTCCTCTGTAATATTGCCGCTCATAAATACAATTCCATCCACTTGTTTCCCTAAAAGGGTGTTAAGCAAATGCAATTCTTTTTCTTTATTTTGGTCAGAATTGCTTAAAATAATATTATATTTATACATCGTTGCGATGTCTTCAATCCCGCGAGCCAATTCTGAATAAAATGTGCTTGATACATCCGGTATAACAACACCTACAGTCGTCGTCTTTTTGCTAGCCAGCCCTCTTGCGACAGCATTTGGCCGATAGCCGAGACGCTCAATCGCTTCCAATACTTTCTTTCTAGTTGTCGGCTTTACATTCGGGTTGCCGTTTACAACTCGTGAAACTGTCACCATTGAAACGTTCGCTTCACGTGCAACATCATATATCGTCACATTATTCATGATCAACACTCCTCATCTAAATGATCTATATCAAATAAATAACAGTCTCTTCCGTATAACTCTTATCATACGATACAAAGCATTCGTCCGCAATGTGCTTGGCGTGTTTTCTTATATTTTTACCTTTTTCGTTAAAAAAATATGTTCATTAAAGTATATCCTTCATTAAATAATGTAAACGATCTACGCAAAAAAAGGAACCTTAAAAGGCTCCTTTTTTAAAAAATAGACGATATTCAATTAGGCATTTACTTTCGCTAATGGTCTTAATTCAGAAATAAACTGATTGAATTGCTCAATATTCATTTGCTGCGCAGAATCTGACAAAGCTACTTCCGGATCCGGATGAACTTCAGCCATAATACCGTCTGCCCCAATAGCAAGAGCAGCTTTTGCAGCAGGAATTAGAAGGTCTTTCCGGCCTGTTGAATGAGTGACATCAACTAATACAGGCAAATGTGTTTCCTGTTTTAAAATCGGAACTGCTGTAATGTCCAGCGTGTTTCTTGTAGCGCGTTCATACGTGCGAATTCCGCGTTCACAAAGAATGATTTGATCGTTACCTCGAGAAATAATGTATTCCGCAGCATTCATAAATTCTGATAACGTTGCAGAAAGACCGCGTTTTAACAATACAGGCTTGCGAACAGATCCTGCTGCTTTTAACAATTCAAAGTTTTGCATGTTCCGTGCCCCGATTTGGATGACATCGATGTAATCAAGGGCCACATCAATATCTTGAGGCGACACAATTTCACTAATAACTGCCATATCAAACTCATCAGCAATTCTTTTTAAAATTTTTAAGCCTTCAATACCTAAACCTTGGAAATCATATGGTGATGTTCTAGGTTTAAATGCACCGCCTCTTAGCAGCTTCAAGCCTTGTTTCTTCGCTGCTTCCGCAACAGCAGCTACTTGCTCATAGCTTTCTACCGCACAAGGACCGACAACAAAGTATTGGCTGCCATCCCCGATTTTTTCGCCTTTGACGTCAACGATTGTATTCTCTTTCTTTTTCTTTCTTGATACTAACAATGCTTTGCGATGATCGTCCTCTTGAAGCTCTAATGCCGCTTTAAATATTTCCTTAAAAATATGCTGTAAAGTGGAATCTTCAAATGGACCATTATTATGTTCTTTTATTAAATCGAGCATTTTTCGTTCACGGACAGGATCATATCGGTTAACTCCTTGCGCTTCTTTCGCTTTCCCAATTTCTTGAACAAGCTTGCCTCGCTCGTTAATTAATTTTAAAATTTGCAAATTGATTTCATCAACCCGTTCCCTAAGCGCTTCTAATTCTGTATTGCTCATTTTTTCCACCCTTTCACATCCGTCAAAATTTTAAGCATTTGATTTTAATTAGGGTTTATTATAAACCATATTCCTTGAAATGTCACTAAAAATTTCTTTATCGATTAAACGCTTTTAAGCGGTAAAGTGTTTGTTTTTTTCAAAATATTTTCTTCAGTTCTTCACAAGTCATTTCCCAATGATCATCATGCCAGATAAAATTATTATACAATATTTGGGGGATTTATGTTTCATTTATATTATGTTTCAGTTATGGAATTGGACAATTCTTGTACATGTAAACTAAATGATTAGGGCTTTGGCAATCAGCAGCAAAAGCTTAAAATTCTTGAAAACCTTGCCGGCTGATGGACTTGTAACACTGTTCGAAAAATATTCCCCATGAAAATTTTCACGCTCTTTTCCTCTATTCGCTGCCTATTTTCCTGTAAACGAAAATCATCGGCTTGTTTGCCGATGATGATTGTCTTGCCAAACCTATGACTTTGTTTCTTTATTGTTTTCGCTTTGAAGCTCTTCATCTGAGGCTTGTGAAGTGTCAGTCAAATTTTCTGTTTTCTGACTTTGTTCGTCGTCAAGCTCGGTGTCAGCGGAATCTGAAGGATTTTCTTTTTCAGAAATTTCATTTTCATTGCTTCGTTCCTTTATTTTTTTTACCAAGCCCTCAGACTGCTCTTGGATTTTCTGTTGAATATTTTGTGATTTTTCTTTTGCCAAGCTGATAAACTGTACTCCTTTTTCATATGCTTCGCTTGTAATTTTTGATGTTTTTTCCTTCACTTTTCCCGCCTGATCATTAAAATTTTCGCGAAGCTCTTTTCCTGACTTTGGCGTAAGCAATAATGCGGAAGCTGCCCCAACAACAGCGCCTATAATAGAACCTATTATGAACCCTTTTTTATTCGTGCTTTTTTTTGACATGTTTGCGCCTCCTGTTTTTTAAGTAAAATTAATTAATCAGTTTGCTTCTTTGATCGTTTTCTCTGCTTTACTTTATCAATCAATTCCATCACAGCATTTGTCCACTGGATGGCTTGAGCAACTTTTTCTTCATTTTTTTCCAATTGTCCAGTTACACTCGCTGAAACTTTTTTCATAGACCGATTAAATTGTTGAATGGATGTTCCAATCTCTTTTACGGCATCCACCACTGAGTTGACCTTCTCAGATTTTTTCTGAATGTCTTCCGCCAATTGGTTTGTTTTATGAAGCAAATCTGTTGTTTCTTTTGTAATGCCCTCCACCTGCTTTTCAAGGCCCGCAAGCGTCCCGGCTACTTGATCGAGTGTAATGCGCAGAGATTTTAATGTTTTTGCTAAATAAACAACTAACACTGTAAAAGCTACAGCTATTAGCGCAATGCTTGCATATAATATGAATTCCAACTGCTGCACCTCCAAGTAAAACCAATAATACAATTCCCTAATTTTTCGGAATGCAAACATAAAATCTGCAATCATTTATCTATTCGACATTTTGTCAATTGAATCCTTTCGATCATATCAAAAATAGAACAAGTTTTAAATCCAATCAGGAAACGCTACAATATTATTGTATAACGAAAAAAAAGGAGGCCGGCAAGTTGAAAGATCCAAGAATCGAAAAATTGGCAAAAATTTTAATTCATTATTCATGCCAACTGCAAAAAGGCGAAAAAGTGCTTATTGAAAACTTTGGTCTTGAGAAGGAGCTTGTGATTGCTCTCATCCGCGAGGCTTACAAAGCTGGCGGGCATCCGTTTGTTTCCATTAAAGATCATCAAATAAACCGAGCTTTATTGCTTGGAGGACAAGAAGAACAATTCGAAATGATGGCTGATTTCGAAGCAAATGTCATGAAAGAAATGGACGCATACATAGGCCTCAGATCAGGCAAAAACATTAATGAATTTGCTGACGTTCCAGAAGAAAAAATGAAGCTGGAAGGCAGAACAATCGGGCAAAAGGTGCATCGTGAAATCCGCGTTCCGAAAACAAAATGGGTGGTTCTCAGATACCCGAATGAATCCATGGCACAGCTTGCAAAAATGAGCACAGAAGCGTTTGAAGACTTTTATTTTAATGTCTGCACTCTTGATTACGAAAAAATGGATAAAGCGATGGATGCGCTTGTTGAACTGATGAACAAAACTGACAAAGTACATATTAAAGGTCCTGGCACTGATTTGACTTTTTCAATCAAAGATATTCCTGCGATTAAATGTGCAGGACGCATGAATATTCCTGACGGTGAAGTATTTACAGCGCCTGTTAAAAATTCTGTGAACGGTACCATTACGTTTAATACGCCTTCTCCGTACCAAGGATTTACATTTGAAAATGTTCGGTTAACATTTAAAGACGGAAAAATCATTGATGCGTCAGCTAATGATACAAAACGATTAAACAGCATTTTGGATACAGATGAAGGAGCAAGATATATCGGTGAATTCGCCATCGGTGTCAATCCATACATCCTTCACCCGATGCAGGACATTCTGTTTGACGAAAAAATCGCTGGAAGCTTCCACTTTACGCCAGGGCAATGCTACGATGAAGCGTATAATGGCAACCATTCCAATATCCACTGGGATTTGGTCGTCATTCAGCGTTCGGAATATGGAGGCGGAGAAATTTATTTTGACGACGTATTGATCCGAAAAGACGGGCTGTTTGTCATTCCGGAATTGGAGCAGCTAAATCCTGAGAATTTAAAATAGTGCATTCTTCGCTATAAAAACAAAACGACTGTAACATTTTTTTGTTACAGTCGTTCTTTTTTAAACACACAGCTTTTCATAGGCATCTTGATATTTTTGAATATCTCCTGCACCCATGAATAAAATAACGCTGTTTTCATGCTTTTTCAAAACTTTAATGTTCGTCTCATCGATTAACTCTGAATGTTCAATTTGCGCCTGCAAATCTTTAATCGTGAGGTTCCCTATGTTTTCACGGGCAGAGCCAAAAATTTCGCATAAGTATACTTTGTCGGCGCTTTTTAAACTATCCGCAAACTCATTAAGAAATGACTGTGTTCTTGAAAAGGTATGAGGCTGAAAAACAGCAACAATTTCCCGGTCAGGATATTTTTGCCGCGCAGCTTCAATTGTTGCTTTTATTTCCGTAGGATGATGGGCGTAATCGTCAATCAGCACTTGTCCTCCGAAATTTTTGGCGCTGAATCTTCTTTTTACGCCTTTAAACGTTTTGACGCGCTCCTGAATAACATCAATTCCAATATTTTCGTATTGGCATAACGTAATAACCGCCAGCGCATTTAGAACGTTGTGATCCCCGAATGCAGGAATTTCAAACGTGCCGTAAAACGTATTCCGAATATATACATCAAATACAGTTCCCGTTGTGCTTTTCACCACATTTCTCGCTTGAAAATCGTTTTCCTCATGAAAACCGTAATATAATACCGGAACTTTCGCTTGTATTTCCTGTAAACGCTCATCATCTCCGCAAGCGATAATTCCTTTTTTCACTTGTAAAGCCATTTGCTGAAAGGCTGAAAAAACATCATCCAGATCACGATAATAATCAGGGTGGTCAAAATCAATGTTCGTCATAATCGCATAATCCGGATGATAGGATAGAAAATGGCGCCGGTATTCACATGCTTCAAAGACAAAATATTTGCTGTTTTGAACTCCTTTTCCCGTTCCGTCTCCAATCAAGTATGAGGTAGGAAAAGCACCTTGCATAACATGAGACAGTAAACCGGTTGTAGATGTTTTACCGTGCACGCCAGTTACCGCTATGCTTGTGAATTTGTTCATCAATTCCCCTAAAAATTTGTGATAGCGGTAAACCGGCAATTGAAGTCTCTTTGCTTCTTCAATCTCCTCGTGTGTATCTGGAAAAGCATTACCAGCTATTACAGTTAAACCAGGGTGAATGTTATTTTTCGAAAAAGGAAATATTTGAATTCCCCGTTCCTCCAAGCCTTTTTGTGTAAAAATATATTTTTCAATATCAGATCCTTGTACATTTTCATTCATATCATGAAGGATTTGAGCTAAAGCACTCATCCCTGTTCCTTTTATGCCAACAAAATGATAAGCAGTCATATAAGAACCTCCAACAATCGTCTATCTGTAAAATAATATATGACGAATGACTAGTTTTGCAACTATAATATTTATTTCCTGCAAGCTTCATAACGCAATATTGTATACTTTTAGTTTTACCTAATTGAAAGCAACGTATATCGTTTTAAATCGGCATTGCCAAAATCAGCCCAACATTTTAATAATATCATGTTCAGTACATCTCAACTACTCTCTTTTATTGTTTTCAATTGTTCTTCTGACACTAGCACGTCTCGCGGCTTGCTTCCTTTCGGCGGGGAAATGATCCCCTGCTCCTCCATTAAATCAATCAATCTGGCCGCTCTATTATAACCGATTCGAAAACGGCGTTGAAGGCTTGAAGCCGAAGCATGCCCCTGCTCTACAACAAACTCGCAGGCTTCATAAAAAAGATCATCTTCTTCTGCTTGGAAATTTGTTTTCGCAAGCAATTCCTCTTGTTTAAACAAATAATTGGGCGCCATCTGGTTTTTTACATGGTGAACGACGCGATCAATTTCATCATCAGAAACAAAAGTTCCTTGAACTCTTACCGGTTTTGCAGAACCGTTTTCTAAAAACAGCATGTCTCCTCTTCCTAGGAGTCTTTCTGCACCGGAAGTATCAAGAATCGTTCTTGAATCTATTTGCGATGATACGGAAAATGCTATTCTTGTAGGAATATTCGCCTTTATTAAACCGGTTATAACATCAACAGACGGTCTTTGTGTGGCAATTAATAAATGGATGCCGCAAGCTCTCGCTTTTTGGGCAATCCGGCAAATCGCCTCCTCCACATCGTTCGGCGAAACCATCATTAAATCAGCGAGCTCGTCAATCACAATCACGATGTACGGCAATCGTTTCTCCTTTTCCTTGTCGCCGACTCGTTCATTAAATTTCTCGATATCTCGAACGCCTACATGGGCAAATAATTCATACCTTCTTTCCATTTCATCTACCGCCCATTTCAGTGCAGCAGTAGCTGCTTTTACATCCGTAATAACAGGGCTGACGAGATGAGGTATGCGGTTATACGGTGCAAGCTCCACCATTTTTGGATCAATGAGGAGCATTTTCACATCATTTGGAGTTGCTTTATAGAGCAGGCTGACTAAAATCGTATTGATACAAACGCTTTTTCCTGACCCTGTAGCTCCCGCAATCAAACCATGCGGCATTTTTTTCAAATCCGTCACAATCGGCTCCCCTGAAATGCTGAGACCCAGAGCAACCGTTAACGGAGAGCGGTTGGCTTGAAAAGCTTTCGACCGTAAAATCTCTCTTAAAAAAACCGTTTTGCTTTTCCGGTTTGGCACCTCAATCCCTATTGTGTTTTTCCCCGGTATCGGAGCCTCAATCCGGATGTCTTTTGCAGACAAGCTTAATTTAATATCGTCTATCAAGTTAGTTATCTTGCTCACTTTTACGCCGGGTTCAGGGTGAACCTCAAACCTCGTGACGGAAGGTCCTTGTGACACATTGACCACTTTTGCATTGACATGAAAATTTTGCAGCGTAAGATCGAGCAAATTCTTTTGCTTTTCTATCCACTGATCATCCGCTTCTTCCTCAAACGGCTGAACGTTCAGGAGGGTGAGCGGCGGAAACAAATAATTTTGCCGTTTTTCCTTTACTTCAAGCTTTCGTTTATCTTGCCCAAACATAATGACATTATATGGAATAATTGTCTTTTCGTTTTGATTTGATGAAAGCTTTCCTCTGGAAACAGGCTTTCGTCTGTCATCGGACTTTTTCTCTAAATGCTTTGGATCCGCTTCCTGTTTTAGGCTCGTCTCCTGTTTTGGACCCTCCTCCTGATCTAGATCTGTTCCTTGTTTTAGATCTGTCTCCTGTTTTAGATTCGTCCCCTGCTTTAGAACTGTCTCTTGTTTTAGATCCGTCTCCTGATTTAGACCTGTCCACTGTTTTAGATTCGTCTCTTGCTTTGATCCCGTCTCCTGGTTTAGATCCGTCCACTGTTTTAGATTCGTCTCTTGATTTGATTCCGTCTCCTGATTTAGTTCCGTCCACTGTTTTAGATTCATCTCTTGATTTGGATCCGTCTCCTGGTTTAGATCCGTCCGCTGTTTTAGATTCGTCTCTTGCTTTGAATCCATCCCCAGCTTTGAAGCCTCGACCGATTGAGCTTCCTCAGCTTCCCGCTGTTTATCCTCCGAAGGCGGTGCTGTTATTTTAAAATATGAATCCTCAGCTTCGTGATCTTGTGTTTTTAATATTTCTTTTTCATAATCGTTTTCATATTCTATCATTTCATTTATTTCTATTTCTTCTGCTGCAGCAAACTCCCTTTGCACTTCTTTTTGTTTTTCCAGATCATTGATGAAAATATCATGTACGTCTATGTCCGTCTGTTGCTGATATTGCTCTTCAATTTTTTTGAAAAATAAATCATCTCTATTCCTTGGTCCAAATCCAAAAATCGGTGAAGGGATTTCCGTTGGCTGAAAAGATTTTCTTTCCTTTTGTGCGCCTTGTGCACTATTCAGTCGAGACTGCTTGCGTTCAGAAGATGTTTTTGCTTTTGATTTTGCCGCATCCGCTGGGCGTCTCGTTTCTCGCAATGTTTCTTCATCGGATATTAGCGGAAACCGAAAGTTTCCTTTCGGATATTGATATGTAACTCTAGCTTGCATCTCTAATCTATCGTCAGTTAATGATTGATCTTTTATTTTTTCAGTAGAATTGTTTTTATCTATCTTTCTTTCATATTCTTCTTCCTGATTATCGAAAAACAACCGCAACAGTTTTGACAACCAGCTCATCTATGATCACTCTTTCATTCATACTAATCTCATCCTATATTTTATCAATAAAAATACTTTTTGGAAGTTTAAAAAGCAATGACAAACATTAATATTATATTGCTAAAATCACAGATTTAAAAATAAATAAGACTCCCTGTATAAACAAGGAGTTTATTCTTTATTTTTTATATTTTCGATATACATAATTCGTTCAATCAGAGGCGGATGATCGTAACGTAAAAATTTCACTATTTTCGGCGGATTTATTTCGCTGCGGCTAAATTTCGCCAAATGTTGAAATGTTTTTACAGCTGCTTCCTCGTTTTTTGTCATTTCAATTGCATATATATCCGCCTGTTTCTCTTGATACCTTGATACTATGCCGGATATAGGGCTTGAAGCGAACGATAACATCCCCAGCAGCAAAAGAAATAGAGGAAGCGACGACAATTCACGTATAGATTGAATGTTCAGCCTTTTTCCCCATCGATTTGTACAAAAAATCATTAACCGATGAATGATATATAAACCTGCCAAGGAAAGAAGCAAATACCCGGCTATTCCGATATAGATGTGCTTCATCACATAATGTCCCATCTCATGAGCCATAATGAATAATATTTCATCTTCGCTTAATTTATTTAACGTCGTATCCCACAAAACGATTCTCGAATTTGATCCTATTCCTGTCACATAGGCGTTCAACGCATTTGTTTTGGTGGACATATCCACTTCATACACATGCTCCGCGGGAATATCTGCTTTGGAAGCTAGCTGTAAAATTTCTTCCTCCAGCTTTTTATTTTTCAACGGGTAAAAATCGTTGTACAGCGGATCAATGATTACCGGCTGAATAAACATTATAAACAATGTGAATGGTATCGATGCAAACCATGCCCAAAGCCACCAGCGCTTTTCAAATTTTCGAATAATGATGTATAGAAACGTGACAACAACCGCCATTAAAACATAATTCACAAGAAAATCGGTCACTTCATCCTTCAGCCACGAGTTCAACGTCTGGGTCGAGATTTGAAAATCCTTTGACAGTTTATAGTTCAGCCAGCTGACAGGTAATGTTAGTAAAGTGACAAGCAATGACAGCCAAAAATAGTATAAAGCTGTTTGGACTATAAAGAAACGGGATGCTGTTTCCGCCCATTGCTGAAATGTTTTTGAAATCCCAAAGCTTAGCACAATAAAAAAGATGATCCACTCTAACGGAATGGATATGAAAAATAACAAATTTTTCAATTGCGAATAATTTTCTGACAGCTGCAGCTCCTCTGCCGTTAAAAACGTTTTCGGATCAGCAGCAGTACCTTCAATTCCCTTCGGCAGCTCATAACCCGTCCAGAAGAATAAATAGAAGTATAAAACCAAACCGTAAACTGCATATAATAAAATGATCGTTAGAAGACTCTTTTTCAAGCCGAATACCCCCTTGAGCTTAACTCCCTCCTTTAGTAGTTTAGATAAAAAAACATCGTAATAGAACTGCTTTTCCAAAATATTTAGAAAAAGAAGCTGTAAAAAGATAAAACGGCAATTGAACACATAACTACAAAAAAGACGTTGGCTCCGAAATAAGCAGCAATGAATGCTGTAAATGCACCGACTGCTCCAAACAGGAAATCCTCGTGAATAAAAAAGACCGAGGGCACGATCAATGCACCTAATGTTGCATATGGTACATTTTTTAATACATTTTGCCAAAACGGAGGGAGATGTAATTGACTGAAGATAACAAAAGGAAGCATTCGCGGTATGTATGTCACAACGCCCATTCCGATAATCAACCAAAATATTTGGCTATTCATCTTGCTGCACCTCTAATTTTCTAAAGATACATTCCACAACAACGGAGGAAAATAAGGACGACAATGCAATAGACCAGCCTATAGACAGCCGTCCGGTCGTCAATAAAACGGAATTTATCACTGCAGATAATAAAGCTAGTACGATAATTTTCCGATGTTTTTTTAATGAAGGAACCAATAAGCCGATGAATAGGGCATATAGAGCAATTCCCATGCTTTCCTGTAAGAAAGCGGGCAAATTTTCTCCAACTATATAACCGATTCCAGAATTGATCACCCAGCTGCTATATGCCATCAAGCATAGTCCAAACATATATGGTGCTGTGACCATTTCCTGTCTGACAGCCGCAACTGCATATGTTTCATCTGTTACACCAAAGCCGTACAGAGCTTTTATCCATATGGAGTCTTTCTCCACTTTCTCATTTAATGATGCTGACATAAGGAAATGGCGGATGTTTACAATGAAAGTTGTCATAATAATTTCCCATGCACCAACATGCGCAGCAATTAGGCTTAATGACATATATTGAGCCGCTCCTGCAAAAACGATTGCACTCATCATCACCGTTTCCGCAATCGAAAGTCCCGTTCTTTCAGCAAGAAGGCCGAAAGCGATGGCAACGGGGAAATAGCCGATGGCAATGCTGATTCCTGCTTGAATGCCTTGGATTAATTCCGATTTATATTTTGCCAATGCTGTCGAATGCAATCGGAAGCACCTCCATTTCTAGTTTTCCGGATAATAAATGATCACATAATATTTAACTTTTTGATCCGTTATATTTTTATAATCATGCTTTTTGTCCGCTGCAAATCGGATCGCTTCCCCTTCGCAAACAACATAAGAAAATCCATCAATTACAACTTCTAAAGCTCCCTTTTGAATGATCAAAATTTCTTGCACCCCATGCGCATGTTCATCCGATTGATGGACATGTCCAGGCTCTAAATGTGCTTCAAACACCTCAAACGGCTTGCCGATTTCAAACGTAAACATCGGGTATACTTTATACTTTTCATCATCATCAGATATAGCCGGTATGTTTGATAAAGATATTTTTTGAACGCTTGGCGCCTCCTCCTTCATCAAAGCGGAAAATGATACATGAAGTCCGTTCGCTATTTTCCACAGCGTGGAGACAGTCGGATTCGCTTCCCCTCTTTCAATTTGTGCAAGAATCGCTTTGGAAACGCCTGTCTTTTCAGACACCTTGTCAAGGCTTAGCTCCATCCTTTTTCGGATTTTACAAAAATTTTCCCCAATAATTTGCTGAATCGGCTTCATGTTTTCCTCCTTTTTTATGTTTTGTTTATTCATACATTTGTTTTATATATTGAACAAAATTGCATTTAAAAACCTCTCCCCTGAATGGAAAGAGGTAAATATCAGCTTAAGAGCACCCGGTCAGATACTGCATCTTGAATTTTGGCAAATTCGTCCATTAATTTCGGAATGGTCAGTTTTACTTTTTCTTCAGCAGATGCCTCAAAAATGATTTTTCCGCGATTCATCATCAGCAATCTGTTTCCTAGATCAATCGCCTGCTGCATATTATGTGTAATCATAATCGTTGTTAAATTATATTCTTCAATAAATTTTTTCGTAAGCGACAGGACGACCTCTGCGCGTGCGGGATCTAATGCGGCTGTATGCTCATCAAGCAATAATATTTTCGGTTTCGTAAATGTTGCCATCAAAAGCGACAACGCCTGTCTTTCCCCGCCTGACAGCAATCCTACTTTCGCATTTAAACGGTTTTCTAATCCAAGCCCTAAAAGCGACAGCTGCTCCTTAAAATAATTTTTCCGCTTATTCGTTACACCTCTGGCCAAAGTTCGTTTGTGAACACGGCCGTAAGCGATCGCCAAATTTTCTTCAATGGTCAACGTCGGCGATGTGCCTGACAACGGATTTTGAAACACTCTGCCGATATATTTTGATCGTTTATGCTCAGGAAGTGTTGTTATATTTACGCCGTCAAGCCAGACTTCCCCCTCATCGGGAAACAGCTTTCCAGCTATGATGTTCAGCAAAGTCGATTTCCCTGCGCCGTTGCTGCCAATAATCGTAATAAAATCGCCTTTTTCGACCTCTAAATGAATTCCATCTAAGGCGATTTTTTCATCCAATGACCCTTCGTTAAACACTTTATGAATGTGTTTTAGCTGAAGCAACTTGTTCACCCCGCTTTCTTGCCAATTTTCTTTTTTTCTCACGCCGTTTTTCAAAATATCGCGGGATGATTAACGCCAAAATGACGATACAAGCTGTAATTAATTTTATATCGCCTGTTTCAAAAAAGTTAAATCTAAATGCAAAGGCGACTATGAAACGATAAATGACAGCACCGATTATAACAGCTAAGGTAGCCCGAACAATCGTCTTGCTGCCGACAATTGCCTCTCCAATAATAACGGAAGCAAGCCCGATCACAATCATTCCAATTCCCATATTGGCATCGCTGAAGCCATTATATTGGGCGACAAGCGCACCTGACAGAGCAACCAAACCATTTGACAATCCTAATCCTAATACTTTAAGAAAGTTTGTATTCGCCGAAAAACTTTTAATCATTTCTTCGTTATCTCCGACAGCTCTTATAGCAAGTCCGATTTCCGTTTTTAAGAAGTAATCAAGGATGAGCTTTAAAAAAGCGACCAATAACACCATTGAAATGATGACTGACCATGTGGTCGGGGAAAAAGAAATGACGCTCTTAACGGCTTGATCGATCGGTGCCAGCGCATCGGCCAGCTTTGAGAAAAGCGTTTCCTCCTGTAAAAGCGAAACATTCGATTTTCCCATAATTCGCAAATTAATGGAATAAAGAGCGATCATCATTAATATACCGGATAACAACGGATTAATTTTCCCATACGAATGCAAAATTCCCGTTAAGATCCCAGCTAGAAAGCCGACAATCATTCCGGCAATCGTCGCCATAACAGGATGAGCTCCGTCTATAATCATGACGGCTGCGACGGCAGCTCCAGTAACGAAGCTACCGTCAACCGTTAAATCTGGAAAATCTAATATTCTAAAAGATAAATAGACTCCGAGAGCCATTATTGCGTAAATAAGTCCCGCCTCAAGTGAGCCATATACTGCTGTCAGCATGTAAACACCCTTCCAAATTACTCAATAAACTCTGCTTCTTTGCTCCACTCGTCTAAAATCTTAACGTTCATCTCAGCTGCTGCTTTTTTATTAATGAGAAGCTTTAAGTTTTGCGGATATTGAACAGGCAGTTCAGACGGCTTTTTCCCTTCTGTTAAAATTTTTGCAGCCATTTCTCCTGCTTCATAGCCAATGTCATAATATTCAAATCCGTACGCAGCAAAACCGCCTTTTTTGACTGAATCTAATTCACCGACAAACAGCGGGATATCGTTTTCATTTGCAACGGAAATAACCGAATCAAGCGCAGAAACAACGGTATTGTCAGTGATAATGTAAAAACAATCGACTTTGCCAACAAGAGATTCAGCAGCTTGTTTCACTTCAGCTGAAGTAGAAACAGAAGCTTCGACAATTTTCAAATCCGTTCCTTCTGTCGCTTTTTTAACAAGGTCAATTTGCGCAACAGAGTTTTGTTCGCCTGAATTATAGATCATTCCTATTCTTTTGCCATCTAAATATTGATCAATAAATTTCACCGTTTTCGGTATGGCATCAGGATGGGTATCAGTTGTTCCTGTTACATTCCCTCCTGGATTTTCCATCTCTTTCACAAGCCCGGCGCCGACAGGATCTGTTACGGATGTAAATACAATTGGAATATCCTTTGTAGCATTTGCTGCAGCAAGTGCACTAGGCGTTGCATTCGCAAAAATTAAATCGACGTTATCTCCGACGAAGTTATTCGCAATCGTTTGGGTATTCGATTGATCCCCTTGAGCGTTTTGAATATCATAATCTACATTTAACCCTTTATCTTTAATTGCTTGTTGAAATCCCTTCAATGCCTCATCCAGCGACGGGTGCGCTACAAATTGAGTGATACCAATTTTAAATGTTTCTTTCTTTCCTTCTTCACTATTGCTTTCGCTGCTGGACCCTTTGCTGCTTCCACAACCTGACAGCACGAGGAGCGCCATCAAAAAAATTCCTCCGATTGCTCCTATCCTAGTTTTCAAAATTTTCTTCCCCCTTTTTTACTTTTATGCTTTAAATTATAACAATATATTTTTGATTTTCAATTATTTTCTGACGAATTTTCCAAAAAAATAAGGATGCCAACATACTGCATCCTTACAGAAAATGGAACACTATTCTGTCAAAATGAAGTTTGGAAGTAGCTTTAAGTTTATGAAATGTTCGGCAAAAGACTGTCCCATAATTTTGCTAATATAATTTCTCTTTAATCAATATGTAACGACAACCCTGTTTTAGCCAGCTTGATCGATCCATTAAAAATCGTTTTAGCTTCTTCTATCAATTCTTCATGATTGCCTTTATGAGGCAAATGAGTCAGCAAAAGTTCTTTTACATTTGCTTCCTTAGCAATTGTCGCAGCTTCGTGGGAATTCATATGCCCAAACTTTTTGCCGTCTTCATTCGCATACATATTGCATTCGCATATAAGCAAGTCCGCATTTTGGCTGAATGGAATGAATTCATTTTTAAAGCTTGAATCTGCCGTGTATACAACCGTTTTATGTCCTGAAGTAAATCTCATGGCAAAACAGTCAACAGGATGATCTGTTTTTAAAAATGTAATCGTAAACGGACCGATCGAAATCGATTGATCAGGATCGTATGAAATTCCTTTTGTCACACTCAAATGTGTGAGTCTGTCAAATTCTTTTGTATCAAGGCTATGTCCGTAAATGGGCAAAATTTTGTTTGATTTTTGCAGCATGCCGGTAATTTGTCTTGCATATTGCAGCGGTCCAATATCTGCAATATGATCATGATGATAATGAGAAAGGATCACAGCATCTAAATCTGAAAGTGATACAAAATTTTGCAGTTGTGATAATACAGCACTTCCGCAATCAACTAACAGGTTAAACCCCTTTTCCTGAAATAAATAGCCTGATGTAGCCTCATTCGCTTCTGGATAGCCTCCCCAGAACCCTACAACTGTTACTTTCATCACCCTTATCCTCCTCAATAAGAAAAAATGTTTTAAAACAGTATTGACATTTTTCATTCTGTTATAATACAATGTTAATAACAACAGCACGGGGGGATAAAAAATGTTAGGACAAAAAATCACTGAATTTTTTAGAAACTTGCCAAGAAAAAAATGTATTGAATGCGGAAAAGAAATTGAAGAACAGCACGAATGCTACGGGAACAAATGCAATCATTGCTTACATGTAAAATAAATTTATTCAGGCAATTCTAAAAAGAATTGCCTGAATATTTTTTCTCTTCTCTTAACCTGTACTAATACACATTGTAATTGGCTAGCTTTGAAGAATCCCTTACAATTAATGTAAGAGGCAAAAGATGCACCTCTCTCTCTTTATACCGTCTCGTTTTTATTTTTTCCATCATCACTTCCATTGCTAAATGACCCATTTCTTTCACCGGCTGATTAACCGTCGTAATCATAGGCTCCATCAGTTCAGTTATAGCCTGATTGTCAAACCCGACGACCGCTAATTCTTCCGGGACACGGACGCCAAGTCTCTTTGACTCAGAAATCATCCCGGCTGCCACTTCATCAGAACCTGTGAAGACTGCCGTTGGAGCTTCAACCATCTCCATCATTTTCCTCAAGACATCTTTTCCGTCTTCAAATGTAAATACATTTCGGAAAATATATTGCTCAGGAAGGTACAATCCGGCTTCACGAAGTGCTTTTCGAAAACCTTCTTCCCTAGCTCTCGAAACATTACTGTTTACATTTCCGCAGCAAAAAGCAATTTTATTGTATCCTTGATCGATTAAATGCTTAGTTGCAACATACCCTCCGTAGTTTTGATCCATATGAATCATCGGGACATTTGCCTGTTCATCGAATTCGTTGCATAAAATAATCGGACCGTATTCTAAAAACGGCTCAACAGCCTCCCAGCCATTTAGCAATGTCGTCATAATCACTCCATCTACTTGTTTCGTTTTTAACAAGTTTAAATAGTCTAATTCTTTTTTTGCTGAATATAACGTTTGACAAACAATCAATTGATAATGGTATTGAGACGCAACGATTTCCAGCGATTCAACAAATTGTCCAAAAAACGGGTTCATAACCCTAGGAATAATGACAGCAATAATTTCAGTTTTTTGATTTCTTAAACTTCTAGCTGAAGAATTAGGGACATACCCTAATTGCTTCATTGCTTCTAGCACTAATTGTTTTTTTTCCTCCGATACGTAAGGCTGATTATTTATCACCCTTGAAACTGTCGTTTTCGATAAACCAGCCAGTTTTGCCACATCTTCAATTGTAGCCACTTTCATTCCTCCAAAAACTTTGGGATCCCTTGATTTTCTTTTGATTATAGATCAATGGTCAACAGATGTGCAATGAATTTTTTATATCTTTCCAGATCGCTTTTTCTAAAAAAAACAGAAATGCTAACTTGTTCAACAAATATATATTTTCTTCAATTTGAATTGTCGGACTTTAAACAATGGGAACCAACCAAGGCGTTTTAAAGATCAGAAGTCGGAAGCGTCAAAACTTGCTAAAATGGATGCCTCCTCTGAAAAAATAAGAGACAAGCCTGCCTTTTAAGCTTGTCCCAAATGTAAAAATTGAAGAACATCTTTCACCGCTTTTTTACCTTGATCAATGCAGTCCGGGATCCCCAATCCTTCAAAAGAGGCACCCGTTAAATATATTCCGGGGTATTTTTGTCCCATAATACTTTTTATATTTCTTATGTTGTCAAGGTGTCCGACAATGTATTGAGGCATTGCTTCCTTCAATCTTGTAACAATAGAAAAAATCGGTTCTCCTTTTACCGGCATCAATCGATTTAAGTCATCCAAAACGGTTTGAATGATCACATCATCCGGCTGGTCAACAACCGCTTCATCTCCTGCTTTTCCAACATACGCTCTTAGCAGCGTTTTGCCCTTCGGAGCAGTATGCGGCCATTTTTTGTTGGTCCATGTACAAGCAGTAATCGTATAGCCGCTGTTTCTCGAAACAACAAACCCCGTTCCATCTGCGGGCAGCTGAACAGCTTCTTCCGGATAAGCCATTGCAACGGTTGCAACAGATGTTGAAGGCATTTTTTTGAAATAAGCGAGTGTTTGCTGCTCATTCGGAAACATAGATGGAATAGCATCATGCTGAGCGGTAATGACTATCGCATCCGCCTTGTCAACAGTTCCGTCAGATAATTCCAAATGGTAGAGATCATCTTCCTTTTTAATCTCCGAAACTTTTATTCCTTTTTTCACTACCGTATGATCCAATTGGCGTTCTATTGCTTCAACAATCGATTGCAAACCAGTTGAAACGGTTTGAAAAATCCCTTTATGTTGCTCCTGTTGTTGTTTTTGTTTAGACTTTTGCGCCTGCTTGGCCATTCCTAAAATTAAACTGCGATGCTTTTGTTCAATTTCATAAAAGTGCGGAAAGATTGCTAATAAACTTAAATTATAAATATCTCCTGCATAAATCCCGGAAAGAAGCGGTTCAATCAAATTTTCAACCACTTCGCTGCCGAGCCTGCGGCCAAAAAATCCGCCTAATGACTGATCTCCGTCCACTTTTTTCTTCGGCAGGAAAAGGTCAAACGAAGCCCGCAGCTTGCCAGTTAACGAAAACAAACCGGAGGTGGCGAAAGAAGCAATATTTGTTGGCACGCCCATAACCGCTCCTTTTGGGATCGGATGGAGCTTGTCGCCAACAAGGACAAAAGATTGCCCCACGTCATTGTTCACCAAATAATCTCCAAGCCCTACGTCCTTTGCAAGCTGCGTAGCGCTTTTTTTCCGCTCCAAAAAGGAATCCGGACCTCTTTCAATGATAAATCCGTCCCTTTTTATCGTTTCTATTTTTCCTCCTAATCGCGGCTTCGCTTCAATCAGCACAACATCTATTGGAAGATGATTTTTTTTAATTTCTGACTGCAAGTAGAACGCAACTGAAAGCCCAGTTATTCCCCCGCCAACAATTGCTACTTTTTTTCTTCCCATAAAATCTCCTTCTTATTTTGACATTCCTAAGTGTTTTAACACGACTGTAGCTAAACAATCGATGAATTCAGGTTTTGCATTCGGCATTTCTGGACGATAATAAGCTGCTCCAAGCTCGTCTGTTACTGCCTTGCACTCGACATCGTTATCGTATAGAACTTCCAAGTGATCAGCCACAAAACCTACTGGAGCATAAACAAACGTCCGGTATCCTTTTTGTTCAAACAGATCTCTTGTTAAATCTTGAACATCTGGTCCGAGCCACGGCTCCGGAGTATTGCCTTCACTTTGCCAGCCAACAGCAAAATGCTGCACTCCGGCTTCTTTTGCAATTAATTCAGCTGTTTCTTGTAATTGATCTGGGTAAGGATCCCCTAATTGCACAATTTTTTCCGGCAGACTATGTGCTGAAACAATTAATACAGCTTTTTCCCGTTCTTCTTCAGTCATTTTCGCGTACGTTTCTTTTATTTGTTTAGCCCAATATTCAATAAATTTCGGTTCTTTATACCAGCTTTCGATAGAAGTGATGGAAGGCCCTCCGAGTTTTTTTGCAATTTCCTTTGCCCTGCCGTTGTACGACTTAATGCTGAAGGTCGAATAGTGCGGAGCTAAAACGATGCTGACCGCCTCAGTAATTCCATCTTTATTCATTTGTTCAACTGCATCTTCAATAAACGGCTCAATATGTTTTAATCCTAAATACATATGGAATTCTATTTCATTTTGAATATGATTTAAATATTTTTCTAAACCTTTCGCTTGTTCCTCTGTTATTTTAGCAAGAGGAGAAATGCCTCCGATCGCCTTGTATCGTTCTTTTAAATCTTCCAGACTTTCTGGATCAGGCTTTCTTCCATGGCGAATGTGGGTGTAATAGCGTTCAATATCCTCTTCTTTATATGGTGTACCATAAGCCATCACTAACAAACCCATTTTTTTCTTCGACATTACGTGCACCTCCAAAATTCAAGTTGATCATTTATTTCGATCTATTTTTGCTTATAATCATGAATAAATTCCGTTAATTTTTTTAATGTTTCCGGTTTTACTTGTGGAAAGACGCCATGTCCAAGATTAAAAATAAAACCTGGCTGTTTCATTCCTTCATCTAAAATAGCCTTTACCCGTTCTTTCACAAAATCCCACGGCGCAAGCAAAACTGCCGGATCAAGATTTCCCTGCAATGTTTTGGAAATCCCCATTTCTCTGGCAGCAGAAATCGACAGACGCCAATCTAAACCGATCACGTCTAAAGGCAAATCATTCCATTCTTCTACTAAATGTCCTGCACCCACTCCAAACATAATAAGCGGCGCCTCTTTTTCCTTTAATTCCGAAAAGATGCGGTTCATCACCGGCTTAATATAATATCGATAATCAGAAGCATTTAATGCTCCGACCCATGAATCAAAAATTTGCACCGCTTTAACCCCTGCGTCAATTTGCGCTTTCACGTAAGCAATGGTCATATCGGCAAGCTTTTCCATTAAAAGAAACCAAGCTTCTGGTTCAGCATACATGAATGCCTTTGTTTTGTTATAATTTTTGGAAGGGCCTCCCTCAATCATGTAGCTGGCAAGTGTGAATGGTGCTCCGGCAAATCCAATCAACGGAACGTTCAGTTGCTCATTGACTAAAAGCTTAATCGTATCTAAAACATATGGAACATCTTCCTCAGGATGAATTTCACCAAGTTTTTTTACATCCTCCAGCGACCTGATCGGATTTTCAATAACAGGCCCTGTTCCCGCTTTAATTTCAACTTGAACTCCAATGGCAGGCAGCGGCGTCATAATATCTTTATATAAAATTGCGGCATCAACCCCGTACTGCTCGACAGGAAGTCTAGTGACATATGCACAAAGCTCTGGTTGATGAGTAATTTCAAATAAGCTGTATTTTTCTTTTAACGCCCGGTATTCAGGCTGGGATCTCCCGGCTTGTCTCATATACCAAACAGGAACATAGTCCGTCGCTTCGCCTCTGCACGCTTTTAAAAAAGTATCATTAAAGCTTTTCTTCCTATCCATGTAAATCCCCCTTTAAAAACGATTCCTTTCTAATACTCTTTTTAAACTATACCTCTTCCCTTGCCCGATTGTATAGGAATATAAGGGAAATGTCATAAAATCGACGAAAGATCTTTCCAGCATTTTGTTATTCCCAGCGCGGGCTGACAAAATCAGTACCTTCCCCTTCCTGATGGGTTTGTGGATTATAAGGGACAACTTGATAAAAATGCTCTGAAAAAATGTTAATATACGGTATTTCATATTCTCCTTTTCCCTGTACAGATCCGACCAAATTCTTGCTTTCTCCGCTTCGTTCATAAATTCGGTATACGACCCGGTCATCATCTTGAGCAGGCCATTTTAATGTCACTTTAAATAATTGAAGTGCGTGAAATTGATATGTGGCGGAAAGCGAAGGGATTTGTGAAAGCCTGATTGGTTTTTCTAAATCTTTCACTTTTTTCGGAATCGTAAAGGATGTTTTTTCCTCAAATTTCAAACCGCTTAAAATATTTTTAAACATTTTCGTTGGATAATCGCTCCCACCCTTTAAAAAATGTTCTTCATCTGTCCGGTCATATCCGATCCACACTGCCCCCGTCACGTCAGGAGTATATCCGACAAACCATGCGTCCATCACGGCGCCCTTTTTCCCAGGAAATGATGTCGTACCCGTTTTTCCAGCTAAAGCTCCTTCATATTGTCCCGCTTTGGCAGTTCCTTCTTTAACAACCTGCTCCAGCATCCTCGTCATATTCCACGAGGTTTGCGGAGAAAAAACTTGATATTTTTGTTTTTTTACTTCTGCCACTACATCGCCGTTGGCATTCACAATTTTTTGTATGAAATACGGCTTGCTGTATTGGCCATTATTGGCAAAAGTTCTGTATGCATTTGCCAAATCAAACGGCGACACGCCGTACTTTAGTCCTCCTAAAGCAATCGCCAGTCCTTTATCCTCAATATAAATCCCGTTTTTCTCTAAATACTCTTTGCTTTTATCGATTCCAAGCTTATCGAGCACCCATACAGAAGGAGCATTTTTTGAATGGATTAGCGCATCATACATGGTTACATGTCCGTCATAACGTCCATCGTAATTGCTTGGAGAGTATCCTTTATAATCCAATTTCTCATCTTTTAGAAGAGAATAAGGCTGAAAAAGTCCTTCCTCCATTGCCGGAGCATACACAGCTATCGGCTTAAACGTTGACCCCGGCTGGCGCTTCGCTGTCAATCGATTAAATCCTTTGGAAACATAATTTCGTCCGCCGATCGCAGCGAGCACACCGCCTGTTTTATTATCTAATAAAATAAAAGCGCCTTGAGCATCATCTTTCGTACCTTGAAAATAAGCCTTTTCTTTAAAAACTTTGAATGCTTTTTCCTGAACATCGATATTGATCGGAACGGTAATTTTATATCCGCCTTTTAGGAGTTCTTCATTTGAAAGATGATACTTATTTTCCGCTTCCTCAAATACCATGTCAATATAGGCGGACAGCCAAGGCTTATCTTCCGTTTTATGAATATTCAGACCTAATGTTTTCCCCTGGCTTCTGACAGCTTGCTCCGGAGAAATATAGTTTTCGCGCTCCATTAAGGTTAATATCGCATTTCTTCTTTCTAAGCTTTTTTCTGGGTGCAAAATCGGAGAATAGGCTGCTGGAGCCTTCGGCAGGCCGGCTAGCAGCGCCCCTTCTTCAATAGTCAGTTCAGAGGCATCTTTATTGAAAAAAAATTTTGATGCAGACTGGATGCCGTATACGCCATGTCCAAAATAGATTTGATTCAAATACATCTCTAAAATTTTTCTTTTGCTATATTTCTGTTCAAGATAAATGGCAATGATAGCTTCTGTCATTTTTCTCAAAACCGTTTTATCGTTTGTTAAAAAAACATTTTTGGCGAGCTGTTGGGTGATTGTACTGCCGCCCTCTACTTTTTTGAAAGCAGCAATGTCCTTGAACAGCGCCCTTGAAATTGCCCGAAAATCAATGCCGTGATGCTCATAAAACCTTTTATCTTCAACAGCGATGAAAGCATTTTGTACATGCTTCGGAACTTTATCAATATCGATGATCTCTCTGTTTTCTAAATATAATTTCGTAATGGGCCGTCCTTCTTGATCGATCAAAGAGGTCGCAGAATGCAAAACAAGCTTTTTTCCATCCACAACGATAGCGCCTATCCAAATCATGGCAAAGTATGCGATAATACTTAACACAGCAGCAGATAAAACGATTCCCGAGATCATCTTTATTTTTTTCAACAATGTTTTCACCTCTGTTTAACTCCCATAATTAGTATTGTATAATTTTGGATACAGTATGTAACATGTTTAACTTTTTTCGCAAATTGTCAAGTGATTTTCGTGCGAGGTGACTGTTATGAATGTTTATATAGCTTTCGGCACTATTGAATATTTAAGCAAAATCAAAAAAAATAATCTAGCAGAATGCATGTTATTCATGCATGACGGTGAAAGCGCCGTCCTTATGCATGAAACAAAAGGAACAACAATTTTTAAAGAACCCAAAAAATATGAAATTATTGATAAAAGAGGAAGTATCTGCAGCGATGGAGGGTTTGCCGTGTTTACCTATATATCTGTTACAGATGAAGGAAAACCTCTATTTGAACAGCAATTTAAAGAGCTATCTCGATTCATTGAAAGCCATTCGGGCTTTGTTGCCTTAAGAGTTCTCCGCCCTCTTTTCAAAAACACTTATATCATTTTCACTTTATGGGAGACAGAACAAGATTTTAACAAATGGGATCAAAACGAAGCTTTTGCTAACCACTTTAAAAAAGCTTTAGGGATGAGCGATAAACTCATTTTTCCTTCTCCACCCCGAGTAAAGAAATATTATATTGTAAAAGATGAGAAGGAATGATTTAAAATGGAAAGAGAGAAGAATGGATCAAAACATGCAAAAATCGTTGAAACGGCTAAATACATCAAGCCTCATTTAATTTTAAAAAAATAAAGGGGAGAGGCGGAAAATATGACTTTATTATCAGTAGATCAGATTACCGGCGGGTACACAAATAAGCCTGTTTTAAAAAATGTTTCATTCACTGTAAACGAAAATGAAATGGTCGGTTTAATTGGATTAAACGGTGCGGGGAAAAGCACAACGATCAAGCATATCATCGGTTTGATGGAGCCAAGTGACGGGACTATTAAAATTAACGGCAAAACATTTCAGGAAGATCCGGTGCAATATCGAAAGCAATTTAGTTTTGTTCCTGAAACCCCTATTTTATACGAAGAAATGACGTTATTTGAGCATTTGCAATTGATGGCTATGGCGCACGGGATCAGTGAAGAGACATTTAACGAGCGGCTCGATCCTCTTTTAAAAACATTTCGAATGGAAAAGCAGTTGAAATGGTTTCCGGCACATTTTTCTAAAGGGATGAAACAAAAGGTCATGATTATGTGCGCTTTTTTAGTTCAGCCATCCCTTTACATAATTGATGAACCGTTTGTCGGGCTGGATCCGTTAGCCATTCACGCCCTGCTTGATCTCATGAATCAGGCGAAAAAACAAGGTGCTGGCATTTTAATGTCAACCCACATTTTAGCAAATGCAGAACGGTTTTGTGACACTTTTGTGATTTTGCACAACGGAACCGTCCGGGCTCAAGGAACTAAACTTGAGCTGCAGGAGCAATTCAATATGCCTGGTGCAACATTGGACGATCTTTATATTCGGCTGACAAAGGAGCAAGACGATGAGATCAATCAATGATATTTGGCCTGCCCGTTTGGCAGCACATATAAAAGAAACACAAACATACTTGCGTTATATGCTGAACGATCATCTGCTTTTAGTGATTATGTTTTTATTAGGCGGAGGAGCCTATGCGTATCAGCAATGGCTTGATCAACTCCCACCTCATTTTCCATCAGCATTCTTAATGGCACTCTTGTTAGCATTAACGGTAACTTTTTCGCAAGTACGCACGTTGTTAAAAGAACCTGACATCATCTTTTTACTGCCTATGGAAAAAGGATTAAACCATTATTTTCAGCGTGCTTTTATATACAGCTATATCCTTCAGACTGTCCAAATGATCGTATGCCTAATCATTCTTGCACCTTTATATTTTCAAAGCGGTGAAGGTGAAGGCATCAACTATTTATTCCTTATCTTCCAGCTTACGGTTATTAAATATTGGAATTTGTGGATTCAATGGAAAATGACGCATTTTCCGGAGCGGTTATCCCAGATAATGGATAAGTTTGTCCGATATGCTGTCAATTTCACGGTAATTTATTTGGCTGTTAAGGAAAGCATGCTGTCCCTGTTTATTTACGGCATGATGGCATTGGTAACCATTTATTTCTTCAAGATAACGAGGAACAAAACGCTGCAGTGGGAATTTTTAATTTTGCAGGAAAATCGCAAATTGCAATCATTTTATAGATTGGCCAATATGTTTACTGATGTGCCGAAACTGAAGGCTGAAGCAAAAAGACGGAAATGGATGGACTGGATTTTGTCTTTCATCCCTTACAAGCAATCAAATGTATTTTTATATATGTTTTCCAGATCCTTCATTCGTTCAGGAGATTATTTCGGATTGTTTATCCGCTTATTGATGATCGGCGTTATTGTCAGCATCTTTTTGCCTTTGTCACTTGTATCTTGCATCATTTTGCCGGCAGCTGTTCTCTTCCTAACCGGAATTCAATTAACGAGCTTATACAAGCATTATGATGCTCTTTTTATCGCTGACTTATATCCAGTTCCACAAAATGTAAAGAAAAAAAGCTTTTTACGCCTTCTTTTTACCATTCTTTTCATTGAGCTAGCCGTTCTTACCATTGTTTTATTAACGCAAACGAATATTTTATTTGTCGGCGTCCAGCTGGCAATCAATGCGTTATTTGCATATATTTTTGTTTATATGTACTTTTCGGGAAAGTTTTTGGCACGATAAAGGAATGGAACGGAAGAATCTTCTTGGACATCTGTTTTTTATGGACGGTTTGAATAAACTTTATGGCATTTAAGGAAGCGTCCTAATTTATTTTCAACAGGAAGCTCTTTTTCATTTGGACCGTGAGGAAAAGCGTTCATTTTCCAAGCTAACCTGTTTTGGCAGATGGCTGCGAATGCTAAAAACATTTCACAAAGCCAATCTTCTCTTACGGAGCCGGATTGTTTTTTTAAGAGCGAGCGTTTTTTTTGACTTAACACTTTTTGCTTATGCCGCCAATTTTAAAAAAATTTCATGACAATGTTGAGAGCTTCCCGAGGCGTTAAACGCCTTTTGATATTTATCATCAAAAAACGCTCAATTTTTTTATTTTACACAACATAAAAAATAAATTTGTGGGTATGCTATTGACTGAAGAGGGTGACAACACACTTAAACAGATGTTTGTCATTAAAATTTTTTCATGTCGTGTTCTAACAAAAGTTTAAAGTGTCAAAAAGGAATACCATTCATTATTTGAAAATGGGGTGTTGACGAAAGACACTTTTAAATCGCTTTTTTAACATGTGCATTGAAACCCCTCTTCAAAGGAACGGACTTATGTTCGTTCCTTTTTATGTTTTCTTTCATTTTCAACACGTGGTAAAATAAAGAAAAAAATTGCGGGGAGTGTCATTATGAGCGATTGCATTTTTTGTAAAATTATTAACGGAGAAATTCCTTGTGCAAAAGTATACGAGGATGAACACGTTTTAGCTTTTATGGATATTATGCAGGTAACGAAAGGACATACACTCGTCATCCCAAAAGTACATAAAGAAAACGTTTTCGAGCTCACACCTGACATCTCAAGAAACTTTTTTGAAGCTGTTACGAAGGTCGCAAAGGCGGTAAAAAAACAATTGAATCCAAAAGGATTAAATTTAATCAATAACAATGGCGAAGAAGCCGGTCAAACAGTGTTTCATTACCATATGCACATAATTCCTCGACACGGAAAAGAAGATGGTTTAGGCATAGTATGGAAATCCCATCAAAATGATTATACTCCAGAAGATCTTGCACAGCTTGCTGAAACAATAAAAGGCGGATTGCAATAAAAAATAAACGGCTAAAGGATCCTAACAACAGGATCCTTACTGTTTTCTAACCGACACAAAATTTTTTATTTCCCCTCTCCTTTTTTCATGATAGGATGTTTTTATAAATGTGTTAAAAGGAGGACGAATCGTGGATCGAGTATACAATTTTAATGCAGGACCAGCAGCTATACCAGTCGAAGTATTACAAAAAGCTCAAGGCGAGCTGTTGAATTTCAATCATACAGGCATGTCCGTCATGGAGCTGAGCCATCGGAGCCAGGCGTATGATGAGGTTCACAATAATGCCAAAAGCTTATTGAAAGAATTGCTTAATATCCCTGATTCGTATGATGTGTTATTTTTACAAGGCGGGGCAAGTCTGCAATTTGCCATGATCCCGATGAATTTTTTGAATAATGAAAATATCGCCTATTATATTTTAAGCGGAGCATGGTCTGAAAAAGCGTTAAGCGAAGCAAAAAAATTTGGTGAAACAAATGTGTTGGCATCAAGCAAAGAGTCAAATTACACACACATCCCAAAACAATTCGAGGCAAATTCGCTCCAAAATGCTGCGTATTTGCATATTACGTCAAACAACACAATTTTTGGGACGCAGTGGCATGAGTTCCCAAGCACGAATGCACCGTTGATTGCGGATATGTCCAGCGATATTTTGAGCAGAGAGCTGAATATCGAACAGTTCGATCTCATTTACGCAGGGGCGCAAAAAAATCTAGGACCTTCCGGAGTCACTGTTGTCATCATTAAAAAAGATCTAATTGAAAAAGCAAATAAAAATGTACCAACTATTTTGAGCTATCAAACACATGCAAGCAAAAACTCTTTATATAACACTCCACCGACCTTTGCCATTTACATGCTTTCTCTAGTGTTGGAATGGGTAAAAGAACAAGGCGGAGTAGCTGAAATTGAACGCAGAAACAAACAAAAAGCTCAAATATTATATAACGCTATAGACGAAAGCGATGGCTTTTACAAAGGACATGCAGAAAAAGAAAGCCGTTCATTCATGAACGTAACATTTACGCTGCCATCTGATGAATTGACAAAGGCGTTTGTTCAAGAGGCAAAAGAAAATCGATTAATAGGTCTATCCGGTCATCGTTCTGTCGGTGGCTGCCGTGCATCCATTTATAATGCGGTAACGATTGAAGCATGTGAAAAGCTCGCCCAGTTTATGAAAGAATTCAGAAAAAAACATTAAAAGCCTATCCTAACTTTAACGATCATACGCTATAATAGTGGAAAGTTTATTAAAGATGAGAACAGAAGAGGAGAGTTTAGAGATGAGAACGAAAGAATTAGTCATTTTATCTTTATTTGTCGCCATCGGCGTTGCTCTTCATGCGATTGTGCCGCCCATATTTAACGGGATGAAGCCGGATATGATGCTGTTGATGATGTTTTTAGGAATTTTCCTGTTTCCTGGGGTGACAAACGCCGGTCTGCTGGGCATTGCAACTGGCATATTATCCGGATTGACAACCAGTTTTCCCGGCGGACTCGTTCCGAATATTATTGATAAAATTTTGACGGCATTTTTAATATATTTTCTATTTCTAGCCTTAAAACCACTCAAACAAGCAATAGCAAGGGCGGGAATTTTAACAGTCATAGGAACATTAATTTCCGGCACAGTGTTTCTTTTAGCAGCGCTCTTACTTGTAGGTCTCCCAGGAGGCGCCGGATTTACTGCATTGTTCCTTGCGGTTGTATTGCCGGCAACAGTTATCAATACAATTGCAATGGTGATTATTTATCCCATTGTTGAAAGCATTCTTAAACGTTCTAACGTTCTATCAGAAAATAAATAAAACAGATTGACCCGATCTATGATCGGGTTTTATTATTGTATATAATAAAGAAGAAAAGCTATTAAAAGTGACGTTAATCCGCCAATCGCTAAAACTGACGCCCTCTTTTTCAGAAGATGTTTTGGAGGATATGAACTCGCAGAATTGGCTAACTTCAAATTATAAAAAGCTCCTACAAGAAACAACATGCTAATGATAAAAAATAAAAAAATAACACCCGCCATAATTTCCCTCCCTTACTTTTAGTTTATGCATCTTCAACTAAGGCTATGTTTTTATTGACGGATTTTGAAAACAAGGAACTAGGAGTGGTAAAAATGTCAAAAGGCAAATCTTTTCTATATGGATTTTTCGTCGGCGGTGTTGTTGCCGGAGCAGCTGCACTGATTACGGCTCAAGCGAGGAACGGCAATGTTTTAAAAAAGACAAGATGCAATTTGCATAAGCTTGAAAACATATTTGGAGACTTGAAATCTGATGGGAAATCGTTAAAAAAGCAAATCGCACAATCAGCGAAAGAAGGCTTGCAAATTGCTAAAGAAGTCGCTGCAGATGTCAATCGGTCCATTCAAGCATGGCAGATGGAAATTGATCCGAATAAAAAAAATTTGGAGCTGCATGTAAAAGAGATTAAAGATAAATTAACAGAGCTAGAAGATCAAATCAAAAAAGAAAGAAACTGACGCTTCAAGTTTGCAGAAGCCTTTTACAATTAAAAATATTAAGCATGTCAAAGAATTGGCAGGGTGTCAATTCTTTTTTGCTATAATTTATAATCATGAAAAATTGTTACAGTATAGAAAATCTTGATCGTTCTCATCATTCTTCGCAAAATTTATTACCGCTTCTATGTGTACTATTTTTAGTGTTTCACTATTTATTTAAAAATTTCGTAAATTACATCTTTATAAATCTTTATTTTATTGGCATAATAGAAGATATTAAAAATGTTAGTATTATACAAAGTAGGTGGAAAAATTGAAGAGATCGCTCGACAGCTATACGATAAAAGATGCACTTCTGTTCAGCCAGCGTGTCGCTCAGCTAAGCAAAGCGCTTTGGAAATCCATTGAAAAGGATTGGCAGCGCTGGATTAAACCATATGATTTAAACATCAATGAACATCATATATTATGGATCGCCTATCATTTAAAAGGAGCCTCGATCTCAGAAATCGCAAAATTTGGGGTCATGCACGTATCGACGGCATTCAACTTTTCGAAAAAATTAGAAGAACGCGGTTATTTAAAATTTTCCAAAAAAGAAAATGATAAAAGAAATACTTACATACAATTAACAGAAAAAGGAGAGGAAGTGCTGCTTAAGCTTCTTGAAGATTATGATCCATCCAAAAACACCGTTCTGAAAGGCGCACTTCCGCTGCAAAATCTATACGGAAAATTTCCTGAAATGATCGAAATTACAGCAATTATCCGAAACATTTACGGAGACGATTTCATGACAATTTTTGAACGCTCATTCAATAATATCGAAAATGACTTTGTCATTGAAGACGGAAAAATCAAGAAAAAGAAAGATGTGGAGGAACATTCTTATTTAAAAACTACAGTGAATCAATAGTTCGTTTTAAGTCTTTCATTAATTCAGTATACAGCCCTTGTAAATAAAGGGCATCGATCGTTTCATTGACATCCAGCTTTGGCGTCAGCTGTCCGGCAAAAAGCGTAAGGAGATTTTCAAAATATACAAATCCTTGCGCTTTTTGCTCCTCATGCTCCTTTGCTAATTCATCGCATATGCGAAAAACCTCTTCTATTTCCTCCTTCATAAGCCCTTTTTCCATCACGAGCTTGTAGAAAGGATACATTTCAATATTCATCATTTTCATAAACAAAGACATATAATATTCTAGAGTTTCCAGTCTTCTTTCTAAATCTTTCATTCCATCACATCTTTCTTCGGTTCATAATGGGGGCTGAAAACTCCCCAAAAATTTCCCATAACCCTATCTTTTTTGTCATTATTTTGATATTGTAATAGGTATGAATGGAAGGGGGGATTTCAAATGCTATTATATTTTATCATTTTTGCCGTCTTCATTCTATTTTATATAAACAAACTGACAACTGCTCTTTGTTCCATTCGTGAACTCCCTGAAGAAAAACAGTCAAACGTATTCCGCACCATTAATGTCTTAATTACCATTTTACTAATTTCATCATACATAGAAATTTCCTTTACTTAAAAGTTTTTTTACTTCATTAAAAAAGCCGGCAGAAAACCTCTTCTGCCGACTTTTTTGAAACCATTAATAGATCCAAGCAGCACCAACAATAATTAGTAAGATGAACAATACAACGATTAACGCAAAGCCTCCACCATATCCTCCGCTCATCACGACACCCCCTTTTTGTGTCTTTACGTTATCGTATGCACTGTTCTTTTTTTCGCATAGGCATTTGTCCTTCTTACTGGAATTTTCTTAACCCAAATTCGAAACGATTTTTCCATTACTTGGACAAACAGTTGCAAATCATATAGTTTCATGTCAAAATGTGAGTATATTTGTTTTAGATAGACAAAAAAAGGTAGGAGTTGTAAAGTATGAAAAAATTTGCATTAGCGGTTATCGCGACGGCCAGCTTATTCGCTTTGAATGCATGTTCAAACGGTGCAAATGATGCGGTCGTTGAAACAAAAGCCGGAGATATTACGAAGGACGAATTTTATGAAGCATTGAAAAACCGTTTTGGTAAAGATGTTTTACAAGAACTTGTGCATGAAAAAGTATTAAGCGAAAAATTTAAAGTCTCCGACAAAGAAATTGATGAAGAGCTCGAAAAAATGAAACAGCAGTACGGCTCCCAGTACGATTTAATTGCTCAGCAATACGGAGACAAGGTTTTGAGACAAATCGTGAAGGTCGACTTGCTACGCAAGAAGGCAACAGAAGCGAATATTAAAATTACAGATAAAGATTTAAAAGAATATTATGATTCATTGAAAGGAAAAGTACGCGCCAGCCACATTTTAGTGGAAGATGAAAAAACAGCGAAAGAAGTAAAAGAAAAACTTAATAAAGGCGAAAAATTTGAGGATTTGGCAAAAGAATATTCGATCGACGGATCTGCCTCCAACGGCGGAGATCTTGGATGGTTTGGCAAAGGCCAGATGGTGAAAGAATTTGAAAATGTGGCATTTAAATTAAAAGAAGGAGAAATCAGCGATCCTGTTAAAACAGAATACGGTTACCACATTATTAAAATCACTCAGACGGTAAAACCATTCGAAGAAATGAAAGACAGCCTGAAAGAAGATGTCAAAAAACAGAAAATATCTGATCCGTCATTGATGCAGGAAGCTATTGACAAAGCAATTAAAAACGCAGATGTAAAAGTAAACGACAAAGATCTAAAAGATTTGTTTGAAACCCAAAATTAACATATGGCATATAGAAGAAAGGGGGATTAAAAGCAAAGCTTCGTCCCCCCTTTTTTAGCATTCAAAACATGACAGCGTATATAAATGTTATTTTATCAACCTGCACCAGCTTTGCCGGGTTGACAATGGATCTTTTTATCCGGATTAAAGCAGCTCACGTTTTGTCTGATGTCTTTTGACTGTTTGATGATGTTTTTCCGAAAATCGTCGCGCTCCCGCTGGTCGGATAGAGGAAATTGAAAGCATAGTAGAAAAGCTGACATAATTTAGTTTCTAATTTGCAGATGTCATCTTTTCTTTCGCTCGCTTTTCTTTTTCTTTTTTCATTCTTTCGATATATACATTTCCTTCCCGCTCAATAAAAATTTCTTCTATTTCTTTGTCTTTTTTAGCTGTTTTATATGCCATATATGCACTAAAAATAATTCCAACAATACATAAATATACCCACCACGGCAGAAACGTCATTCCATCTCCTCCTTGCATAGACAAGCTTTTTTATTTCATTTTATGCAAGGGGCTCTATATTATGATTCTCTATCGATGAAATGACGGTTTATAGAATGAGCGATTGTCCAGAGCGAAAATCCGTTCCGTAAATTCTCCCGGCTTGACTCGTTCAAGCGCCCGGTCCAGCATGTTCATTTTTGCATCGATATTATCAATATGATGGAGAATTTCCGCTTCCTTAACCATCGGCATTTTCGGACTTCCCCATTCCGGTTTCCCGTGATGGCTTAATACCATATGCTGCAAAATGACGACCTCTTCGCCGGAAATCCCAAGTTCCTTCGCTGCTTCTCCAATTTCGTTTACCATGATGGAAATATGCCCAAGCAAATTCCCTTCAACTGTATAAGAAGTGGAAATGGGGCCCGACAGCTCAATTACTTTGCCAAGATCATGAAGTATGACCCCGGCATATAATAAATCCTTGTCTAAACTCGGATAAAAGTCAGCAATCGCTTTGGCAAGATCAAGCATGGAAACAACATGATAGGCAAGGCCTGATACATATTCATGATGGTTTTTCGTCGCCGCCGGATATAAGAGAAAAGCGCTTTGATGCTTGTTCATCAAGAATCTTGTTATCCGTTGAATGTTTGGATTTTTCATTTCAAATATGTACTTCGTAATTTTTTCAACCATTTCTTCTTGAGATAATGGCGCTCTTTCTACAAAATCCTGTACATTTAAATTTTCATGCGGCTCTGCCAATCGGATGTTGCGGATTTTCAGTTGATTTCTTCCCCTGTAATGATGGATATCGCCAAATATTTTAACAATCTGTTGAGGCAGATAATTTTCTTCATCTTCTTTGCTCACATCCCATAGTTTTGCTTCAATTTCCCCGGAACGGTCTTGCAAAATTAACGTTAAAAAAGGTTTTCCATTGCTTGCAATACCTTTTGTTACTGATTTTATCAGCAAAAAAAGATCTACCTGCTCCCCAACATTGTAATGAATAATTCCTTTAGCCATCGTATTCTCCTTCCACTTTCCGCCTCGTAACTTATAGTATAGCATACGAACCAAATGTGCGACGGTCTGACAAATATATTTTATAAGTAAATGATTTCTTCGTCTTGAAAGTAAGATAATATATGCTGATGGCAAGTAAACAGCAGCATTTGATGATGATCCGACAGCTGTCTCATGATACTCACAATATTTTTTATGCGCAAATGATCAAAATTCACAAAGCTGTCATCGATCATTAATGGAAGATGAATTCTCTTTTGCATGCTTTCTGCCAGCGCAAACCGGATCGCCGTGTACAGTTGTTCAGCTGTTCCTTGACTCAGTTCTTCAGCCGTAAAAACAAGCCCGTCTTTCCTTTTCACTGAGAAAGAAGGCGAACCCTCCGCCAGATAAATGTTTTCGTATTCCCCAGACGTTGCTATTCGGAAAAAATATTCCATTTTATGCAACAACTTCGGCATTTTTTCATTTCGAACATAATTCGTCGTATGTTTCAGCATCTCTCTTGCCACTGCCATTGCCGCCCATTTTTTCGCAAGCTTTTTTGCTGCAGAACGCTTCATTTCAAACGAATATTTCAACTCAGAATATAGACCTGATAGTTCTATTTTTCTAATCTCTATTTCTGTTTCCGCTAATTTCTTCCGGATAGAATCCTCCATTTTTTCGAGTTCTTCTTCTTTTTCCTCAAGAAATGTTTCTCGCTCTTTCAAAGCCCTCTCATTTTGATAATCGTTCATATCGCTTGATGTCAATAATCCTTTCGTTCGCAGCTGCCCTTCAATCCAGTTTAATTCGGTTTCGATTTTTTCTCTCTCTTTTTTGAGCATTCCTATTTTTCTATATTCTTCCTCGCTTGCTGCTCCGGCTGACTGAAACAGCTTCTCTAATTCTCTTTCAATGCTTTGAAAGGTCAAACGAAATTTTGTTTTTTCCTCTTGAACCTCTTTTAGCTGCTTCATCAATGCCTCTTTTTGCGATCGTTTCTTTACATTTTCTTCCATTATTCTTCTCAGTTCTGAATAGCGTTTCTCAATTGAGTCGGCACGAATGTTATAATATTCACACAAAGGCTCAAACTTTTTTCTAAACTGATTTAAGTTTTCTTCATACAAACGAACTTTTTCCTCTAACATTCTTTTTTCTCTTATCAGCTTTTGACAGCTTGCGATGCGTTCAAACTGCTCAAGCAATTGTGATCCTTCGGCTTCTTTCGGAAGATGAAAATGTTCATAAAACGGGAAAATTAAATGTTGCAATTGATACTTTTCATGTTCCCATTCATCATATAACGAAAGAATCCGTTCATAAGCTTGTTCTTTACCTTTATAATTCATCTTTTCGATCTCAATTTTTTGGCGGACTTGCTGATCCTTCCATAATATTTCCTTAATATGCTTCAAACGCGACGTTCTTTCCAAGATTCGGGAATCATTTTGTTTATCAAGTTTTTTCACAAGCTGTCCATGCTCAATTTGTAAATGCTTTAACAGCTCATCATCCTGTGGACGGAAGAAAAAGAAAACAATGATGAAAGAAAGAAACGCTGTTAAAAACAGCCAATTCTTATAAACGAACGAAAGAACAATGGCAAACGCAAAAACAGATAGCAAAGATACAGTGAGAATTTTCCATTTTTTTAATTTTTCCCGATTCTTTTTTTCTCTTTCATTGATTTTTGCTTTTAACTGGGCAATCTGCTCTTTTAAATAATGTTTGTCGGCCGTTTGCGCCATTTCTTGTTCTATGGCTGACTGCTCCTCTATTAATCTTTCCCTTTCAGATGGATCAAGCAGAAAAGATTCGTATTCTTTTATGCGGCGCTCACATTCTTCCAGCGAATATTGGGCACGCTCATATTGTTCATCGAGAAGCTTTTTTCTTTGAAATAATTGTTCATATTTCTTCGCAGCATCCTTTATTTTTTCCTTCATGCGAACAGATGTGTCGATTTTTTTTATAGCATTTTCATCTTGATGGCCGAAAATATAGATGAGCTCCTCATGAATCTGTCCTTCCAGCATTTGTTGTTGAACAATGAAAAGTTTTTGTTCTTCTAATTGTTTTTGGATGAGGGGAAATTGGCTTTTTAATTCCTCAAATATTGTCTCGTCAGCTGGACGGCCGTCGATCTTCAAGGCTGATAAGGAATCCTCGATCCCCTTTTCTTTTTCCTGCACCCTTCCCAGCTGTTCTAAAACTTCGTCTCTTCTTGCCGAAAGCTTTTCCAGCCGCACAAGCCCGTCCTCCGGGAATTGAATGCCATCAGGAAAATCTTTTAGCAGCTGCAAGCATTCTTTCCGTCTTTCCAAAAGGGGAAGAACTGCTATTTGTTTTTCCACTTTTTTCCGTTCTGTTTTCAGCGTCACCTTCTCGTTCTGGCAGTCCTTCAGCTGCTTCTCTAAGCTGTCCCTTTCTTTGATCAAAAAATTGTAAGCGCGCTGCTGTTCTTTTGCATGTTGCAGTTCTGCAAAGTCCTCCATCAGTTCATTTAACGATCTGTTCAGCAACGGTTTTCGTCCGTTCGGTTTAAACAAATCCTCCTGCTCTCTCTGCAGTTTCTCCTCTAAACGATATAACTGATCAGACCCGAATACACTTGTTAAAAATAAATATTTTCCCAGCTTCTCACGATTCAGCTCATACACTTTTTGCAGCCCGAATAAATCAAAGGAAAAAATCGCTTGATATGTTGGTCTGTCGGTTCCTTTTAAAATTTCAGCCAGCTCTTTATCCCCTCCTGTCCGTCCATCCTGAAAATAAAGAGTTACATCCCCCGCTGCGGCTCTCCCTTTTACGCGCTCCACTTTTACTGTTCCGAAATTTTCACATTCGATGATTAATGCCCCGCCGTATTTTCCGCCCGCTTTCGGTTCGAACCGTTTATCCGGATGCTGTTTAACGGGAAATCCGAACAGCATGCTATGGATAAAAGACATCAGCGTCGATTTTCCGGCTTCATTTAAACCGTAAATGACTTGTATGCCATGATCCGAAAATGAAATTTTTTTATCTGCAAATTTTCCGTAGCCATAAATATGCAGTTCTTTTATTTTCATCTTATCACCTTTTTTACGACCGCTTCCATTCTTGCTTAAACAGCTCATAATAAATCATTGTTTTCGCTTCTTTTATCAATTCTTCTTTTTCATTTTCTGTGAAAGATTGAAAGAAACGCCGAAATAAACGATTTTTATATAAAGGCTCCATCGCTTCGTCAAATTGATGAAAATGATCCAAAATTTGTTCAAAATCTTTCGAAATGTAAGAGGAGGAGAAAAAGTCGTCGCTCGGCACGATTTGATGTTGAATGGAAACAATCCAAACGAATTCGTTCTTTCCTTCTTCCTCTTCATTCAATATTTGCGCAAGCTCATCCAAATGATCCTGATCCATAAGATCCCAAAACAATGATGAAGCTCCATCTAGCATAATTGTCAAAAGAGCCGAGCCATTTCTTCTCTGCTGTTCCTTTACCGCTCGAATATGATCATATAGCTCGCCAACAGCAGCTATTTCATTTACAGAGAGCTTGATTTCATTCCAAAGTATGTCAAATACCGGCACAAATCGGTACGCGCTTTTCCCGCCTTCTGCTAATTCTACAAGATACACTCCCTTTTCTCCCGTTTCTTTTTTATGGCGGCCTTGAATATTTCCCGGATAAATAATCGGAGGGTCGGAACGATGTAAAATTTGCCGTTTATGTATATGTCCTAAAGCCCAATAATCAAAATCTTTTTCCAATAAATTTTGAATCGTAAAAGGACAATACGGCTCATGTCCTTCCGTCCCTGACGCGGTGCCGTGAAGAAGACCGATATGAAGCGGCGCTTCGTTTCTTTTTTGAAATTTATAGACAATATTTTCTGTAACCGAACGAGTCGGATAGCTGTAGCCGTAAATGTTGGCTAAAACCTTTCCGTCGCGGACAAACGGTATACATTCTACATCACGATCGGAAAAAATATGAACGTTTTCAGGCCATTGAATATGAACCCAATTACCTCCTGTATGATCATGATTTCCAAAAATAATAAAAACTTGGATGCCTTCTTCATTGAGCCGTTCAAACTGTTTCTTTAATCTCAACTGGGCTTTCAAACTGCGGTCTTCGTCATCATACAAATCTCCTGCGATCAGTATAAAATCGACTTTTTCTTTTGCCGCCAGTTCAATTACACGTTCAAATGCCGTAAAAGTACTTTCTTGAATTCTTTTAAAGATGCTTTCCGGCAAATGCTCAAGCCCTGTGAACGGACTATCTAAATGCAAATCTGCCGTATGTATAAATGTTATGCGGCGAGTCATAGTCTCCCTCTTTCCACTTGTTTCCGGAACGTACGTTTGCTTTTCCATATTATATCATTTTAATGTGAAAAAATACATCCCGGTACCCGGGCCCCCTGCCAAAAAATTTTAAAAAAAAGCTGAAAGGATTTTTTTTCAGGAAAAAGAAATATATTTTTTAAAAAAGGAGGATGTTTGAAATGCCGACATATTTTTTAACTGCGTTTACAAACAAAGGAGAACTGCTTTTAAATGAAAAGTTTGAAGCAAATTCAGAACAAGAGGCAAAAGAAATCGGTTCAGAAATATTGAAGGAGCATCAATGTTTAAATACCGCGCATCGCTTAGTTACTTCTTCTGGCCGGCTTGTTTTATTTCATCGCTAAAACTTAACAGGATTGACAGTCCACAAAACAATGACAGGGGGAGTCTTTCACAACAAAAATACTGCGCGGCATAAGCCGCTCGCGATATTCATCCTGCTCCCCAAATTTTATGAGGCTAATTTAAAATATCTAAATGGATATGACGCTTTTTAGCCATTTACCCGTGTGGAAAAATTGTAGTGGGCATCTAAAATCAGTTTTTTCCTAGTCCCCTGCATTTTGTGGGGGGCATTTTTCTTTCCAAAACTGCCTCCCAAAAATTAGGATGATTTTGGTTCTGGAGCTTACTAAAATCCCGATCACAACAATGCTAATAATGGTCGCGACGACATCATGTTTAAGAACTAAATTTGAAAAAGTAATAGCTAAAAGACCGACTATTCCAATTATGATGAACATCTTATTATCTCCCATTTTGTTCACAGAGCCCCCTTCAATATCATCCCATTAATTTAAAAAATCATTATGGCTAACATGATGAAACAGATTTATCAGAGGCTGTCCAAGAAGTCCTAAAAATAAAAGCAAGTAGAGAAAGAGCTCGTATTTCTCTACTTGCTTTTGTATGTTTTGTCTGAAGTCTGCCGGCTACGTTTGTTGCAGATTAATGGCGCAATCGCTTTTATGATTAAGTCTCGCGATCTCATCTATTAAAATTTGTTCTAAAGTGTTTTTAGGGAAATACGGGAATAGTTCTCCATTTTCGACGTTCCCAAGCTCCTGTTTTCTATCGGGCCCTCCTTTCAACACGACCCGATACGTTGTGGAGCGTAAAATTATCAATTTTCGCCATAAAGAGCGTTTAGCAATTTGATTTTTTCATTTGTATAATGTTTAAAGCCATCGTTATACGATTTCGGATCTTTCGGATTGGCGAAATGAGTGATTTCCCGGGAAACCGGGTCGATCAATTTGCTTGATGCCCCGCAGCCTAATCCGATAATCGTTTGCATTTCTTCCATGATGATTATATTGTATATACTCTCATAACCCTTCCGGGAATATCCGACATTTTCTAAATTTCCTAAAATATTTTTTTGACGGTACAAATAATAAGGCTCATAATGATTGGCCTTTGTCCATTCAACCGCTTTATTCATCATTTTTTCTACTTCGCTTCGTTCAGCTACTTTATATTTTTCTTTGTTTTTTGTCATTTCCGATGCCCGCTTAAAGGAAAGCGTGTGGACAGTCAATGATTCAGGCATCAATTTGGCTGTCTCCTCAAGGGTGAACTCAAATTCTTTTAACCCTTCCCCCGGCAGTCCAATAATTAAATCCATGTTGATGTTGTTGATGCCCATTTCCCTAGCTAAATGAAATTTTTCAATCGTCTCCTCAACTGTATGATGTCTTCCGATTGCTTTCAATGTTTCCTGTATATATGATTGAGGATTAATGCTGATTCTGTCTATGTTCCATTTTTTTAAAACATTCAGCTTCTCTCTTGTAATTGTATCCGGCCTGCCGGCTTCTACTGTGATTTCCCGAATGCGATCAACATTTGGAAAAGATGTATACATTTCTTCATAAAGCATATCCATTTCTTCTGCCGTAATGCTTGTCGGTGTCCCTCCGCCGTAATAAACGGTCGTAATATTGATGCCTCGTTCTTTTAGCCATTCGCCGATCATTCTCATTTCATAATGCAGACCGCCGAGAAAAGAATCAACTTTTCCTTGCTTGCCGCCAATAGCATAGGCAGGAAAGGTACAGTATGCACATTTTGTCGGGCAAAAAGGAATGCCGATATAAATGCTTACTTCTTTTGTCAAATTGTAAAGATCAGGAACAACAGTTAATTGTTTTTCTACAATTTGTTCCATGATGCGAATTTTTTCATTTGATACGAGCAAATCTTCTTTTAATTGTTTATAAATTTCTTCATTTTTTCTTCCTTCAAGCTTCTTTTTATGAAAAAGCTTAGTGGGTCGGACACCTGTTAAAATCCCCCATTTTTGCGTAATTCCCGTATACTGTTGAAGAGCTGTTACATAAACATTCAATACCGCCTGCTTCATTTGTTTGAATTGTTCTTTTTCATCTGTTGCGGTAAAGCTTTTTTCTAAAAAAGCTTCATACGTTTTTCCTTCTGCTTTTAGCTCGCAAGCCAACCGAAAATCACTTTGTCTGAATTCGAAATTGAATAATGCTTCGATATCATGTTCAGAAGGTTTTAAAAAAATTTCGGCTTCTTCAAAAAACAAATTAGATATTAACTGAAGAGGCCGCATAAAACGTTCATCATTTATGCCGCTGATTTGAATGCGCATGTGATCACCTTGTCGAATAGAATAAAACTCCTTATAGTGTACTAAAGGGGATTTTTTCAGTCAATACGAAAAAAACATCCTAAGAAGCGGATGTTTTTTATCTGTTTTTAATTTTATTTAAAAATTTAATTGGGTATTGTTTTCGGAAATGCTCTTTTACCATATATGAAACGCCTTGTTCATCATTCGACCTCGTGATCCAGTCTGCTGCCCGTTTTACTTCAAACGGGGCATTCCCCATCGCAACCCCCAAACCTGCCTGCTGGATCATATCCAAGTCGTCAAGGCCGTCGCCGATTGCGACCATTTCATCCAGCTTAATGCCTAAATGATTGCCAAGTACCTGCAAGCCATTCAGTTTAGATATTCCCTTTGGAACAATTTCAATTTTTCCGTCATGAACCTTGATCACATCAACATCATAAAAAGAATCAAGTATCGTTTTTTCCGCCTCTTTCAATTCCTCCTTCGTATCAAAATATACATCAATTTTTGGGGCAGCTACTGGCTCATCAATTAACGCATCAGCAAGAGATTCTACAAATTGTATTGGATAAAAAAGCGGATCTGACGAATTCAATAGCATTTTGCTTACAAGATTTGAAGAGATTTTTTTCCGGTTGCCGATCGAAAAACGCTCATGAATGATTCGAATATTACAATTAAAATATTCGAGCACTTGCACAATATTAAATGTTTTTTCTTCTGAAATTCGCTTCACATAAAGAGGTTCATCTAAACGGTTTCCGATGAACGCTCCCCCATGAGTAATTAAGTGGCTGTCTATTTTGAGCGCCTTTGCAACTTTTTTTGCCGATTGAAAATGGCGGTTCGTCACCAAAGTAATATATACATCCTTTTTTTGAACAAATTCTATCGCATCCTTCGTAGAATGCTGAAGGCGTCCATTTGAACGGAGGAGCGTTCCGTCGATATTTAAGGCAAGCAAGCGGTAGAGCATGTGTTGTCCCCCTTCTCTTGTTGTTAAATTCTATTATGAAAATATGTCCTTGTGAGACAAATTAGAACTTTTGTGTACTAAAGGAAGGGGAAACATTATGACACCGATTCGTATTGAACAGAAAACATTTCATTTAGCACTAGGGCAACAGCGCCAATGACCGTCGCTTGATCTCCCAGCTTTGACAACACAATTTCTGTTTTTTTCGCTTGCTCTGTCAAAGCTCTTTGTTCAACCACTTCTTGAATCGGAGTTAAAATAAAATTCTTTGCCTTTGCCAATCCGCCCCCAATAATAATCCGCTCTGGATTGAATAAATGGATAATGTTCATGATGGCAATTCCTAAATACCTGCCAGTCTCCTCTAATATGTCTTTAGCAAGCAGGTCTCCTTCTAATGCAGCCTCATAAATCAGTTGTCCGTTCACATTTTCTATCATTCCGTTTGTCCGTTCTATTAATTTCGTTTTATACCCAAGCGATATTTTGTTTAATGTACGCTGTTTTATCCCTTCAGACCCAACAAGCGCCTCTAAACATCCGTCATTCCCACACGAACATTTCAAACCGCTGCTTTCTATAAACATATGGCCGATTTCACCCGCTAGTCCGTTCGTTCCATGAAACAGCTTCTTATTTAAAATAAAACCTGCCCCAACCCCATGACTGATCTTAATGCATACAAGATTGCTAATCCCCACCCCGCTGCCAAACCAGTTTTCGCCTATTGCCATGGCACGAACATCATTTTCAATTTTGACAGGAAGACGAAATTCTTTTTCAAGCTCTTTTTTTAACGGTACATTTCGATGCTGCAATTGGGGAGCAAAACCGCTTGAACCTTCATCTGCGTCAATCCTGCCATGAATACCGATGCCAATTCCTACAAATTTTTTTAATTCTATACAAGCTTCATCCATCATAATGTAAAGCTGTTTGGCAATCATTTGGAATAAACGTGAACTCGTCATCTCTTCTTTCATCGTGATTGTTTTATATAAAAGTGTTTGAGCGTTTAAATCCGTGATGGCAAATCGGATTTCCCTCGGGCTGATATCAATACCGAAAACATAAAAATTTGATGAGTTGATTTTCAGCAAAATGGGTTTTCTTCCCCCGCTGGAAGATCCGGTCTGCCACTCTTTTACCAATCCTTCTTCCAACAATTCATTTACAATATTTGTGACTGTCGGAGGTGTTAATTTTGTTTCTTTCGCAATGTCAGATCTTGAAATCGATCCGTGTGTCCGAATTGTATTAAGAATTAAAGATTTATTCAATGATTTCATTAATTGGAAACTGCCGACAATTTTTTCATCTTTCATGACAACCACCCCGAAATATACAGAGGCTCGTAATGTAAACCCTTACATTTTAGTATCTCAATGAATCAAGGTTTTCGCAAGTAATATTTTATTAGAAATTCCTACAGCTCGACGCTGAAAGAGGAAATGAATAGAGTATGAAAGGGGATTTCTCCCCTTTCATTTTTCATAATTTATTTTTCTAAATAATGGATTTCAGAAATTTTAACAGCTGTTTTTCCTCCAGGTATGTCTAAATCAATCGAATTTCCTCTCATTTCAAGCAGCAGCTGATTACCGATGGGAGATAAAAATGAAATTTTCCCTTGATCAGGATCAGCTTCTTCAGGAAAACAGATTGTATATGTTTCTTCATCCTCTTCTTCCAAATATACAATTTTCACTGTCGCCCCAATAAAAACTTTTGTGAAAATATCTTCATCTTCTTGATTAAAAAGCTGTTCCAATTCCCTTACATATTGCAAAAACTTTTTTTGGTTATTCATATAAAATCGGCCGATTGGAGAAGTTCTGTCATTTTGTTGTTTCTGAAAAAGCGTTAATTGTTCTCGCAATGCCGTTTTTAAGCTGGATAGCGTACTATGGCTCATAAAATATGCCACCTCCTTTTTCTTTAATAAAAAAATGGAAAATGAGTCTTTGATTCATGATCTGTTCCCTCCAATTTTGAAAATGAAAAAAGAGATGCACAAAAAGTACATCTCACTCTAGACTACCAAATATTTTATTTTTTTCAATAAAATCCTTGATTTGATATTCTTTTCTTTTACTATTCACTTTTTTTATAAAGCTCATCAAGCGGCTCCAAAATAATGCTGGTTATCCTCTGTAAAAGCATATTCATGCTTTCCTCTGCTTTCAACAATGCAGCAATCTTGCCGTTTTGCTGTACTAATTGAACGCATTTTTCTGCATGAATAATTTCTTCTTCAGTAATTTCTTTTCCGGTTACTTGTTTTTCATGCAGGTTTAATTGAGTGCTGCGAAAGTTGTGGAAAATGTTTTTCGCTGATTCATCGTGTTGGACATCATCATACAATTTTTTTAATTGAATATATTCCTTGCTTTGTTCTAATGCTTTTTTCAAATCGTACGCGGAATTATATAAAATATTAGACACTCCTAATCCCTCCTCGCTCCGCGAGCCCTTTTAGCTAATATAAAGGATGACAAGGCCGCCTGTCAAAAAAGTTTTAAAATTCTCTTACACCCTGAGGAATTTTTCGGAAGTTCGGGAAGCTACGGTTTCATTTCATGAAGAGGAGAGTTATTAATTGTGCCGATTCTCCTTAGCTTTACGTCAACATCCACATGAACCGGTATGTCTTTAAAATGAGAGTGCCAATCTTTTTTAACTTTATGCCAAATCGACGGATGGCTGCGATGAAGGGCTTCTCCAAATCCAAAAATATCTACTTCATATTTTTTCTGGGAAGCTTGAATAGCTGTCAGAATATCTTTTTTAACCTTTTCCTCAGCTTTTTTCTGCAAAAGGTTTATCGTTTCTATTTTCTCCAAATCCATTCGTTCGCATTGAACCTCGGCTACCGACCCATCTATATGCAGCTGAATGGTGCCTTTAAACTGATGACCGTCAACTTTTGTTTGAATCTTGCTGTTTGTTCGGATCGTTTCAATTGCCACCTTCTTCTCTTTGCATGGCACATTAATGACTGCTCTTTGCACTTTTCCTAATGCATAATGGAGACCATTGCTTTCCTTCTCCGTTAACCAGTCAACTAACTTATCTTTCCTCATGATAGCTACACTGCCAAATTTGAGATACGCATCAGCTTTTGTTTTTTCAACATTTTCTATTTTTTCTCCAGCTTCAGGATTGCCTATTATTTCTACACCTATCACATGAGGTTCAATGCCTTTATAAACTAACTCGTTGACAAATTGATTGATTTCTATTGTTTCGATAGGCCCCCATGATTTTTCAGATAACTTTAATGAAGAACTTAATTTATGTGCGGGAATTGTCTCCAGCTGGCTAAGTACTTTTAAAATGTTTTCAGCTCTAGTGTTTTTAGCGATAGAGAGATAAAAATCTGTCCGAAATTCTTTCCCCCTTACTACATAATCAATAATTTCCCCCATTCCTTCTTTTGCTAAATCCTCTCCAATAATCAACATGCGGAGATGACTTGAATAAACGGCTCTTGGCGAGAAAGTTGTCACTTTTCTCATCGCCTCAGACAATGTACGCGCTTTCGACTGGAATGTTCTAACAGGAGCTTTTGTTATTCCCCCTTGTTTTACAGTTGCTACCTGTCCCGGGTTGATCACTTGTATCGTTACAAGTAATTCATCATCTACTTTGTCTATTCCTAATGCTGAAACGATTGCGATGTCATTTAACTCCCTCCGATCCCAGCAGCCTGCCAGCAACATGATGGACGCCAATATGAATAAAAGACTTGTCAACCGCTTATTCATCTATTTCCCCTCACATGACGCTGACGTTTTTTCATTAGAGCTGTACCCAACAGGATGAGAGGAAAAAGAAACCCGATCGTTAAAGAGTACAAAGGCCAAATATTATGTACAAACTCAAAAAAGTGAACGATGTTCGGATGGAAGGCGATCGCATACACAATCAGCATCATAGAAATAGGAAGAGTAATCGAACGATAATCTTTTATTTTAAATAGTTGAGAGAGACCTAAAACAAAAGCATAAAAACTGATGGTTAGCTTATAAAAAATAGATAAAAACCAAATTCCCGCCATAATAACCTCTACGCGTTGAAAAAATTTTCCTATTTCAATTTTTCTTGCCAGGGCATAGCTCGGATATATTTGTCTGGCTGTATTTTCGACACCTAAAACAAGAATAGAAAACATGACAACAAATGTAAGCAGGATTCCTCCAATTATAACGCCTACTAAAAATCCTTTTTCTGCTCCTTTTTGATGATTGACAAAGGGAGCAATCATTAAAAAAACGATTAATTCTAAATACGGCAGACTAATAAAATGATAAAACCCAAATAAAATCGGTTTCATTCCTTCTCCCAATATCGGTTGCAGGTTTCCTATTTTGATTTGAGGCAAAATCGCGATGAAATAGATTGCTAAAAGGATGAATAGCCATAATGAAATGATTTCTGAAGAACGTCCAATCACTTCTAATCCTAAAAGGGTTGCCATAACAACGACTCCCATAAAAACAATATGGATAGCATCGATCGGTGTATCAGGCATCATTTGAGTAGTTGTAAAATCGCCGATTTCCCTGAGCAATTCACCGGATAAAATAAAAGCATACATGAGAAATAATGCAACCGCGAATTTTCCAATCCATTTTCCGAGCAAAAGCTCGCATATTTCTACAAGAGTCATATTTGGAAAAATTGAATATATTTTAATGTACATAAGCACTAAAAGAATGGAGATGATGACCGTAAAAATGGTTGCTATCCAAGCATCCTGTTTCGCATCATTCACTAATGCAGTAGGAGCAACGAGAATTGAACTTCCAATCGTAAATAATAAAACTAACATTTTATATTGATTTGCTGTTATTTTCCCGTTGTCTAACATACCTTCACCAACCTCTTATTGAAATATTTTGTTCACTGATTCGCTTAGCGGCTGGTAGATCCATGTGAGCAATTCAATCGGATTTGGAATAGGAAAATTAATGCATCTGGCAATACTTAATCCTGTTCCTAAAAAAAGAAAAATGATAAACACAATAAAATCCTTCCAGAGCTTATGTTTTAATAGCAGCAGAGCTTCGATTATAAAAATACATGCAGAAACGAAAAGAATGCCGATTATGTTCCACATTCATTTAATACCCCTTTAGGTAATCTATTTCTTCTTTCGTTGATTTTCGTTTTGAAAAAGTGATTTCTCTCTTTTCGTATTTTGCTGTGAACTAAAAACTCGTGGTCGAAAAATAAGCAGACGGCGGGGCAGACGAATAAAAACGTCCTTTTGATCTGCCAGCGTAAACGGAGCCATTGGACTTAAATAAGGGACGCCAAATGAACGAAGACTGCTCAAATGAAGAACTAGCGCCACCAATCCAAGGATAATTCCGAACAAACCGAAAGATGCGGCAAGCCCCATAAAAACAAATCGTAACATCCGCACGGTGATCGCTAGGTCATACGAGCTGACCATAAAACTTGAGATAGCTGTAAATGCTACAACAATTACCATTGCGGCGGAAACAATTCCCGCGTCTACTGCTGCCGTCCCGACAACTAATGTTCCAACAATTGAAACGGCTTGTCCGATAGCTCTTGGCATTCGAAGTCCTGCTTCCCTTAAAATTTCAAGCATAATTTCCATTAGAAATGCTTCAATAAATGCGGGAAACGGAACGCCTTCCCTTTGGGCGGCAAGACTGATCAAAAGCTGTGTCGGCAGCATTTCCTGATGAAAAGTTGTAATAGCAACATAAAGAGACGGTGCAAGGAGCGCAGTGAAAAAACCGAAAAAACGGAGCAAACGAATTAATGAACTTATATCTGCGCGTTGATAATAATCTTCAGGGGATTGCAGAAATTGCACAAAAATTGACGGTACAGTTAAAACGAAAGGAGTGCCGTCCACTAAAATGGCTACGCGGCCTTCAAGAAGATGTCCTGCCACGATATCAGGACGTTCCGTATTATAAATAGTTGGAAATGGCGTGTATGAGTCATCTTGAATCAGCTCTTCGATATAACCGCTCTCTAATATTCCATCAATATCAATTTGTTCAATTCTGCTTCTGACCTCCTGCACCACTTCTTCTCTCACAATCCCTTTAATATACATAATGCTGACTTCCGTTTTTGTTACTTTTCCGACTTTTTTTGATTCAATCCATAAACGATGGTCTTTTATCTTTCTGCGAATAAGGGAAGTATTGACACGCAAATTTTCCGTAAATCCTTCCCGAGGACCGCGAATAGTTGTTTCAGTTGTTGTCTCTTGGACTCCCCTCTCCTTTCCGCCTTTCATTTCAACGGCAAAGCCTTGTTCGTATCCATCGAATAATAAAACAACTTTTCCAGACAGAACAGCATTCGTGATAACGTTGAAATCATGCACATCTTCAATCGAACCGACGGTCAAGACCATTTCTTTTATATAATTGAGCAGCGTCAAACCTGCCAGATCTTTCAGATCCACTTCATTTCTTCTCAATTCAAACATTAACGATTCCATAACAAAATTATGATTCGCTTCACTGTTAATCAAACCGTCCGTATAAATAATCCCGACGCGGATTTCCCCTTGTCTTCCTATTCTTATTTCCCTTGTAACAATGTCGCTGCTGTTGCCAAATGCTTCTCTAATTTTTTTTAAGTTTTCATGCAAGCTGCGTTTGATCGTTTCTTTGCTTTGCGGTTGCTCGCTGCTATCTTGCTTTTCCTTGTCTGCTAATAGCTGTTCAAATGACTTTTTATCGATCGATTTCTTAAAAAATTTTAAAAAGCTCATGCCGAATCCCCCTAACGTTTTTGAACCTTTTACTTGTAAAGTGCCCAATTGTTCTTTTAATATGTAAAAAATCCCATGAAGCAGGCGGTTTGCCTGTTTTCATGGGATTAAATAAACAGAATGATAATCGATTGTACGAACCCGATTATACCACCAAGGAGAGCGCCTAAGTAGGTAATCATTTTAAATTCCCTTTTGGAAATAGTCAGTACAACTTCTTCGAGACGTTCAACCGAGAAGGATTCTACCTGTGCCGTCACAATTTCATCGATATCGAAAGCTTTCATAATCTGTTCCACACTGTTCTGCAAATAAAGAACAGAGCTGGAAATGACAGCTGGCAGCATTTTTTCCGTAATTGCTTGTTTATACGGCTGGATAAGCTCTGAAATTGGTTTATCCAATGTTTCGTAGATACGTATTTTTTCCGAAATAAGTTTTGCAATGGACAAGCTTGTCTTGTCTTTGTCCATCCTGCTTGTAACCTCAGAAACCGGCATATCAAGCAATCGGCTCCATTCTTTAAAAAGAATGGAATAAATCAGATCAATCGTCCCTTGATGACGAAAAAACTTTGCTGCTTCTAATTGAATTTTATCTGCGATATTCAAGTTCCCTAAAAACATTTGAATCATGCCGCCAAACGTTCCTTTTTGTTGAAGAAAGTCATCGATCATTCTTTGCAGCGCTTGTTTCCCTTCATCACTTTCAACATATTGAACGCCTTTCATTGCAATCCATTCTGCAAGATTAGGAATTTGCAATTCGATGTTCTTCTTCCATTCTTGCGGCAAAAAATGACTGACTTTTTGATCTGTATTGAAAAAATGAAGTATGCTTTTTTCAATCGCTCGTTCAAGTCGGGTGGCAATCATTTCCTTGCTGTTGGATACTCCATACTCTTCCAGTAATTCCGTTAAAGTTTTTTGTTTGGCAAGCCAAGCATCTATCGATTGAAGCAGGAATAATTGTATTTTCTGCTGGAAGGAGACCTCCTCCATTTTCTTTTTGATTCCTTCTGGTGTAACTAAATGCTCGATCACCATTTTTCCTAGCTGCCTAGCCAGCTCATCCCGGCGTTTCGGAATAAGGCCTGGTGTAAAGGGAAGCTTTTTTCCAAACAAATAGATTGGTCTATATGGGCGAAAAAGCATTTTAATGGCAATGTAATTCGTAACACCGCCAATAAATGCACTAATTACGACCATCATAGCTGATGTTAATATAAATTCCATTTGCATCTTCCTCACTGTTTATTCACAAGATCAACTGCCAGACATACGATATCATAGCATGATTTACCTAAGTTAATATTATAAATCGGTTAACATTTGTAAGCAAACGGGGTAATTCAAATGGCAGAAACAAAAATTTTAATGATTCCACTCGAAGAAAAAAACGGTTTCTATATGGAAATAAGCGATTCTTTGCAAAAAGCTTTGACCCTTCCACTGATCCAAACGTTTTCCTTACATTGCGGCCAAGAAACAGTTAAAACAAAAGCCTCCTTCATCCGAAACGAAAAAATCGTTCTTTATGCCAGTGAAGAGATTTACAACGCTCTTCATCTTCCTATAAAATCTTTAACGCTTCGTCTTCAGTATGATAAATTCACCAACACCTTCAAACTCGGACCGGTCATTTGTGTATTGATTGATTCTATTCAGGACGATGAAAAAATCCAGTTTGGAAATATTGATGATTTTTGTAAAGAGATGGCGAATTACTGTGAGGAAATTGGCGCATTTTTTTGTATTTCAACATTAACTGATCTGCAGCAAAATCAGAAGAAAGGGTTTCATTTATCTCATCAAAATTGGAAAAAGGAAACCATTCCTTGTCCTGACGTGATTTATAATCGGATTCGATCAAGAAAATTAGAGTATTCTCAAAAATATTTGAAGTTTTTGCAATTTGCAGCTGCAAACGATATACCGGTGTTTAACCACCGCTACTTAAACAAATGGGAAATTCATAAAATTTTTGCGTCCAACCAGCATCTTCTTCCCTACCTTCCAAAAACGATGCTTTTAACAAAAAAATCAGATTTGCAAGTGTTTGTAAATGATTTTCAAGACGTATTTATTAAACCGATTAACGGCAGTCAAGGGAGAAGAATTATTCGCTTGAAAAATAAAAACGATCTTTTCGAAATATACTTTACCCATCCCGGTAAAAGCGAGCAGCCAATTATTTTTCATTCCTTTCAGGAAATGTATAAACATCTCTTTCCATATCTCAAAAGAGAACCGCATATTATTCAGCAGACAATCGACACAATCAAATTGGATAATCGACCGCTTGATTTCAGGTTTCTATGCCATAAAATCAATCATCAGGGCTGGAAAATAACCTCTTCTGTCGCCCGCCTTTCCGCTAAAGATCAATTTGTTAGCAATTTAGCTAAAGGCGGAGAGCTGTATAAAATAAAAAAAATCTTATCTGACATTTTTGACAAAAGCACTTGTTTACATCTTTGCAGCATTCTTTCAGAAATAGCACTGGAAGCCGCCAAAACAGTTGAAATGAACGTGGAGGGAGAATACGGGGAATTTGGAATTGATATGGCTGTAAGTGAGGATCAGAAACCATGGATTTTAGAAGTCAATACAAAGCCATCCAAAAATATTGAATACTCTCTCAATCCTTCCATTCGTCCGTCTGCCAAAGCAATCATCCGTTATTGTTTCTTGATAAGCGGTTATGATGTTTCATAACGATTCATATAATAATTGGGTAAATATAGATAAACGGAGGCAGGCGGATATTTGTGGCAGAACCTCTTTTGTCTTTCGGATTTTTAGTCAATAAATATTTTCATGAAGCAGCCTATTTTAAAAATATTTCAAAAGCGGCAAAAAAATTGAATATGAAATGTATTATGTTTCGCCCGTTGGACGTACAATTCGCAAATGGTACGTTAACCGGATTTACATTCAATTTAACATCTAATAAATGGGAGCGAAGTACTTTTCAACTTCCACATTATATTTATGACCGCTGTTTTTATGGCAAAGATGCTGCTTCCATTCAAAACAAAAAAGCCGTTCAAAAATTAAAAATACAACAAAATGTTTCTTTTCTAGGCTACGGATTCCCAGATAAATGGAAACAATATAAAACATTAAAAACTGATCCATTCATTTATCAATATCTTCCTGAAACAGAATATTTCCAACATCCCGATCAAGTTTATACATTTTTGCAATCATATGAGGAATGTATCTTAAAACCAATTCACGGCAGTTCAGGAAAAGGAGTGCTTGTAATTAAAAAAGAAAAGGAAACGCTATTTCTATACTTTTTCATTGGAGCGAATCAAAGGATCGTCCGTTTGAAACATTTCAATCAATTAAAACCATTTCTTGCGAAGAGACAAGTTGACTCATACATTCTTCAACGATTGCTCCCTTTAAAGGACAAACAGCAGCGTCCATTTGACTTGCGCATTTTATTTCAAAAAAACGAGTTCGGTCAATGGATTATGCAAGGAAAAGGAATTCGAATCGGTCAAAAACATACGTATGTATCCAATTTGTCAAAAGGCGGTTCTGTCGTTTCCCTTGAACAATGGGAAAAAGATATTCCAAGGCAGCGATTGAACCATATTTATAACCAAATCGAACAGCTTGCTCACCATCTTCCGCAAAAAATTGAAAAAAATTTTGCTCCTTTATTTGAGCTTGGTGTGGACATCGGCATTGATTTGCAAAATGAAACGATATGGATTTTAGATATTAATTCTAAACCAGGGAGAAATGTCGTTTTAAAAACAGATCCTGCGAGAAAAACAGTTCTGTACGAAGCTCCTGTCCGCTATGCCCGCTACTTGCAACACTCTCTACAAACCGGGGTGGAAATAAATGATTTATCAAATTAAACAGGCAGACCACCTAAACCAAACCGTTTTGCTTCCTAGCTCTTTTTCCCATGTAACGATCGAATCGATCTCTTTCGGCAAACGGAAAATAGCGTGCCGTTCTATTCTCCATCACGAAGACAGCCAAAGCATTTATATTTCAAAAGATATTGCCGAATCTCTGCTTTTACCTAAAAATATTAGGATCAAAGCTTTAGTCCATAGTGAAACGCTATTTTTAGGCCCCGTTGTCGGCATTTTCACAGCAGGTTTTTATAAATCCCTTTTGCGCCCATTAGGCGACAGATCGATATTTTTTTCAAAATTAGTGGTCAACGGCTGTTCAACAGGCGCTTTTTGTTTTGTATTTGGGATACATCAAATTCATTGGGATTTAGAGATGATTGAAGGCTATACATTCAATGAATCCGGATGGGTAAAAATAACCGTTCCATTTCCAAATGTCATCTATGATCGTCTTCCAAATCGGAAGGTAGAAAACTCAGACTACTTTCAGTCTGCGAAAAAAAACTTATTTATGCGCTCAATTCCGCTTTTCAACTCAGGCTTTTTCAACAAATGGGATGTCCATCATATTTTATCCAAAGATGAAACAGTAAGGCATTACTTGCCGGAGACATATCATGCTCCGTCCATAAAAACAATTGAACAGCTGATTAACCGCTTTCAAACGATTTATTTAAAACCTGAAAACGGAAGCCTTGGCCTAGGAATATTTAAGCTGGTGAAAAATCTGAAAAATGGATCAATTCTTTGCTGCTATTATGATGAGAACGGAAAAGGCCAGTTGAAGCTGTTCTCTTCTATTGAAGGCTTTTTGCAGCATTTTTTTACACAGCGATCATTAGATCAATATATTGCTCAACAAGGCATTTCTCTTCTTAAATCGAGTGGAAATCCTGTCGATTTCCGCGTGCACACAAACAAGAACGAAAACGGAATCTGGCTTGTCAGTGCAATCGCTGCGAAATTGGCGGGAAAGGGAAATCCTACAACACACGTAAAAAACGGAGGAACAATAAAATCTTTGCATGAATTATCATTGCCGCTGAATAAAGAGGACATTTACCGTTCACTTTCCACCGCGGCCCTTTCTATTAGCAAGGCAATTGATCGCAAAATGGACGGTGAAATCGGAGAAATCGGTTTTGATTTCGGCATCGACAATAACGGGAACATATGGCTATTTGAAGCGAACTCGAAGCCTGGCCGCTCCATTTTTATGCATAAAGATTTGCAGCAAGAAGACCGGCAAACATTGCGCTTTCCGTTCCAATATGCCGAATATTTAATGAAAAAAACAATTTCAACTGAGGAGATCTATGATGCCCCATGAAATGCTCGTCGGAATTTTAGCTGGTGATAACGATCGAAGCGGTTCTTTTTATGGAAACATTTCGTTATTTAAAGCTATACAAAGACATTTGGCTGAGCAGAACAGTTCAAGCTTTGTTTTTACACCTTCTGGCATGAAAGAAAAATCGATCGTCGGCTATATATATGAACCGAACGAAAATCGCTGGTTGAAAAAAAAGTTTCTATATCCAGATGTTGTCTATAATCGCTATCCGTTTCGCGATACAGTTCAAAAAACAGATTTCGTTTTCCTCTCTTTAAACAAAAAAAACATCCCATATTTCAACAGACATTTTTTTAATAAATGGGATGTCATTACTTGTTTGCAAAAAAATAAGCACCTTCTTCCTGTCATACCTGAATCGCAATTAGTAACATCGAAACAAGATTTTTACACATTTTTTGAAAAATGCCCTTCCGTTTATTTAAAGCCTGTTGGACAAAGCCAAGGGAAAGGAATCATTAAAATAACAGCCGAATCCAAGCATAGCTATATTATCAAAACGGTAAATTCTATAAAAAATGAATCTTCATTGGAAAATATTTGGAAAGAAATAAAACATTTCAGTTTAAACGAGCCGTATATGATGCAGCAGGAGATCGTCTCCGATCAGATTAACAATCAGAAATACGACTTGCGCATTCTCGTTCATTACAGTCAAAACCAATATGTTATTTCGGGAATTGGCGTGCGCGCATCTAAAAACATCACAACACATGTAGTACATGGAGGCTCTATCCTTCCCTTCTCCTTTGTCAAAAACCGTGTCGATACAAAAAAACTGGAAACTATTTGCCATGAAATTGGCAGCACACTCTCTCAATGTTTTCAATTCATTGGGGAATTTTCTATTGATACTGGAATTGATACAAAAGGAAATATTTTTATTTATGAGGTTAATTCGAAACCGATGGTGTTCGATGAAAAAGACATATTCCAAAACGGAATTGTCCAGCTAAGCAAATTGTTCCATCATTTAGCAAAAAATCGAATCGATTTCAAAAAAACTTGATAAAAACGGATGCACAAGCCACAAATTTTTGTAATCATCCATGATATCATACATTCTTTTTATAATTTTACCTTTTCCTGAGCAACCTAATGAATAATTCCAGTGAATAAGGAGGGTAATACGGTTATGGATAAGGATAAGGAAGTAAAAGATTCGCTATATGAAGGTCGTGATCAATCGTTTATGGACATTGACAGAATGATTAATGAAGGTCTTTCAGGAGGATCTGTTCACTACCGTTACAATGCGACCAATATTGAAGAAGCAAGGGACCTCGAGGAAGAAGAACCGCCTTTTGACATAGAGAAAAATAACGGAAAGTAGGCCTGATGTTTGAAAAATACATCAGGCTTTTTAAATTTTAGCTGTAAAAGCCCCTTTCGTTATGTTTCCTGAATGATTGCATACTCTCCTTCATGGCATTGGCTGCAATATAAAAGATGTATGCATTGATGATTTTTTAGTGAATCTCTTTTTCCATCTAAAAGCTTCATCAAGTCCATTTCCATATAAGCATTGTAGTCATCTAAATAGTCAGTAATTTTCCCTGCATCTAATAAAATGCCTCCGCATTTGGAACAATACTTATGAAGTTGCTGAAATCCATTGCATAACGGACAGGCTCGCATGTGAAAACTCCTTTATTTGTTGTTGATTTATGTATAATGTTCCCTTTCTAGTCTGATTTACAGAGTAACGACACAAAACAGAAATTACCATTTCTCATTTCGAATAGATTTTTACATCCTACTCATACTACTTAATGAACAGCATACATCCCGGTGGGTTAAGCCGAGTTCGGCAGTGAATCTTTTGATTCACGCTGGTGCAACTCCAGCTAACCCAGCCAAAAAAAAAATTCACAAGGAGTTGAAAATTATGGCTCAACAAAACCGCAGCAACAACTCTAACCAACTTTTAGTTCCTGGTGCACAACAAGCGCTTGAACAAATGAAATACGAAATCGCAACAGAATTCGGTGTAAATCTCGGACCAGACACAACTTCCCGTGCCAATGGATCTGTTGGTGGAGAAATCACAAAGCGTTTAGTTGCACTTGCTCAACAACAAATTGGCGGTTTCCAACAACAATAACTAAAAAATTTATATTCATGGCTATGGAGGCACTACCCGTGTCTCCTTTTATTTGAGAATAAGGAGGTTTTTTTCAAATGACAGTTGGTACAAAATTGATGGAAACTATTTCAAGCTGTGAAAGTGCGGTTGCAAACTTACATAGCTTCGCACTGGATACAGAAGATCAACAAGCTAAGCAGTTATACCAAAACCTTGCAAAACAACAACAGGAAGTGCTTGACCATTTAAAAGCGAGGCTAAATTACATTCAAAACGAAGAGCCGCAATTTAAACAGCTATAAATCAGGAGGGGACCATTCTCTCTCCTGATATTTCCCATTTTGTTCTTGAACCCTTCCAATTCAGCTTCCTCTTTCTATTTCTGTTAATTCTATTCCTTCCAAGCTTGATTCCATTAAAGGAAAATCGCCATCTCTTCAACTTTCAAATCCACTCACGAAGTGTCGTGTTTCCCTGATTTCGTTCGAGCAGCTGTTATAAGCTTTTAAAATCTGATCTTTCTAAAAACAATTGCAGTAATAAAAGTCTATAAAAACCTTCGATATCCGTTAGATCATCACACTGTGATAGACTGCCAAACAATCGAATTAATCTTCAAAAAAAACAAAAAATTATGGTATATGTTTCATGTTTTTGCTAAAATATCTAAATATTGGGGGGGGAAGGAATAAAAAACTGAAGATCATTTTGTTAAAGAAAGCGCCATCATGGAAGTCTTGACTGCACTTGCAATTTGTCGATTATAAAAAAATTCTTGATTCATGCCGCCAGCTGCAACATCATCTACAGGCTATTTGCTCAGAATGTGCTTTTCGGCGAATATGAAGTCTTTCTATTGTTTTACACCATCCTAAAATCTTCGCCTTTATAAAACATTGTTCATTTTCGAATATAAAATTTAACGAATTTGAATAAAAATTTAAAAATAATCGAAAAAATTATTATTTAGCTGCCGATATATACAATGGACACTAATAATGAATTTTGAAGGGGAAATCAACCAATGTTTAAAAAAAGAAAACAAGTTCCATCACTTTTTGAAAAACAAGTAGATCTTCAACAAGTAAAACTTGAAGTGACTGATGAAAAATATCAAAGACAATTAGCGATGGTTGGCCTGACAAAGGATGATCTTATTTGTACTCTTATATTAAAAGATGCGATTGAAGAAAACATAAAGTTTATTATCGATGCATTTTATGATGCTCTCCATCAAGAACAATTTTTGATTGACATAATTAATAAATACAGCTCGATCGAAAAGCAGAAGGAAAGATTGAAAAAACATGTGCTGCTTATGTTTAGCGGATCCTTGACAGATGAAGATATAACAAGAATGAAGCGGATTGCTGTAGCCCACGTCCGCATTGGATTAGATACGATTTGGTACATGAGTTCATTCCAGCAATTACAGAAATCTATTTTTTCCGTTGTTGCGAAAGCGTGTCCATCGAAGGAAGATTATCATAAAGCGGTGGTCACCATTGCAAAAATGTTAAACTTTGAACAGCAAATTGTGCTGGAAGCATATAATGAGGAGTATTTAAAAAGACGGCAAAAAATCGAAAAGGAAAAACAGGAGCTTCATGAAAACATCGCCCAAACCTCCATTCGTCTCGCTGATCTTATTGAATCAGCCAATTCAGCTATACAAAAAATTAACGAACGATCCAAACAATTTGCCTTAATTGCAGTTGATCGTTTTGAAACAGCGGCATCAACCGAAGCAGAGGTCAGTTCAAGGAGAGAAGACTTGAATTTTCACTCCGGTTTAATGGTCAATATAAAAGAACGGACTGATGATATTGCTTTAAAAATAAAGTCGCTTGAACAAACTTCTGAAAAAATTAATCATGTCGTCTCGATTGTTACTTCTATTGCTGAACAAACTAACTTGCTGGCTTTAAATGCCGCAATTGAATCGGCGCGCGCAGGGGAATACGGGAAAGGATTCGCTGTTGTTGCTAGTGAAGTGAGAAAGCTGGCGGAAGAAACAAAAAATTCCGTGCTTGGCGTTTCCAATTTAATTGAGGAAATCAGAGCGAAAATTAACGATACCGCTTCATCTATTGTGGAAGTAACAGAGCTTACAAGCAATGGTTCGCAAAGAATGAAAGAGATGAACCAATTCTTCGACAATATTTTGTATGCCTTCGACAAAAATAAAGAACAAACTGAAAAGACGAAAAATGAACTCGAAAACTTTGCTGAAATCATTGATGATATAACAAATTTCATTGCGCAAATCAATGAGACTTCAGAACATTTAAAAAAGCTGGCCAATCATATATAAATTCTTTTTCAGACGCTTGAGCCCCATCATTCCGAACTTAGGAGAGATGGGGTTTTTATTGGTACTGAACCATAAATAGATAGATGAAAAGGAGGGCGGCCGGGAGATGTTTGCTTCATAAATCACCATACCGCCTGTACCGTCGACAAATCCGCTTGTTGCAAATGTTTTTCCTTCTTTTTCTGGATGAATCACAAAAAGCTGAACAAGTACTTTGGTTCTGTACAAATTTAATAGTACGAGGATCTATAAAAATTGTTTGCGCAGTTCTAACATCGTTATCGTTTTGCTTGGAGATTAAAAAAATAAGGATATATGCTCGTATATTGAACATATATCCTCATATTCTTCCAAATGTTATGTGGTGTTTTTCTATACCCCAAGATATTTATGTTGTATTTCATTATTTTTCATTAATTCATCTGGGCTGCCCTGCCATACAATAGTACCTTTGTTCATAATTAAAATTTCATCTGCTACTTTGCATGCGAGTGATATATTTTGCTCAACCATTAAGATCGAAAGTCCTTCCTGCTTCAGTTTTACAACTATATCGCCGACCTGATCGATAATGACAGGGGCTAATCCTTCCGATGGTTCATCCATTAATAAAAAGCTGGGATTTGTCATCAAAGCTCTTCCGATTGCAAGCATCTGCTGTTGTCCGCCTGATAGCTCAGTACCCATATTTTTTTCTCTTTCTTTTAAAACAGGAAATAATTCATATACCCTTTCCAAATCCCAATTATTATTTCGGTCTATTAAATTTTTACGGGCAGCCATTGTCAAGTTTTCACGAATGGTAAGAGAAGGGAAAATCCGCCTTCCTTGTGGAACGAATCCAATTCCAAGGCACGAAATTTGATGAGGCAACAGGTTATTCAGCTGCCGTTCCTTAAATTGAATTTTTCCCCTCCGCGGTTTAAGCAGCCCGGCAATCGTATGAATCGTTGTTGATTTACCTGCTCCATTTCTCCCAAGAAGAGCAACACATTTCTTGCTTGGAACTGAAAATGAAACGCCTTGAAGAATATGACTCGTTCCGTAGTAAGAATGGACATTTTGAAGCTCAAGCATGAGCTTTTGCACCTCCCCCAAAGTAAATTTTCCTTACTTCTTCATTGTTTCGAACTTCTTCGGGAGTGCCGCTTAATATCACTTCTCCGTGATGAAGAACAGTAATTCTGTCAGCAATGGAAAATACAACATCCATATCATGTTCAATAATTAGTATAGATACCGTCCGAGGAAGCTTTTGAATCATTTCAGCTGTCTGTGCAGTTTCTGCTGGAGACATTCCTGATGTCGGTTCATCCAAAAGCAAGATCTTCGGTTTAGACGCCATCGCTAGCAAAATCTCAAGAAGCCGCTGCTCTCCATAGGAAAGATTGTTCACCTTGACATTTCTGCGTGTAGAAATCTCCCATTGTGCAAGGATTTCATCTGTTTCTTTTTTGAGGTCGATATGCTTTGTCAACGCATGAAACATTTGGTAGCGATATCGTTTCGTTGCTGTTAAAGCAAGATGAAGATTTTCTTCGACTGTCAAATTTCCGAACAAGTTGTTTTTTTGAAACGTTCGCGACATTCCTAAATGAACCAATTTACTGGAAGGCATATTGCTTATTTCTTGCCCTTCCAAAAATATTTTTCCTGAGTCAATTGGCAGGACATTTGTAATACAATTAAAAAGAGTTGTTTTCCCCGCACCGTTAGGGCCGATGATAACATGGCGTTCTCCTGGCTGAACTTCCAATGACACGTTTTGAAGAACTTGTAATGTTTTGAATGATTTGTTTATATTTTCTACTTTTAATATACTCAATTGACTACCTCCTCTTTTTCAACATGCTGCGGAGCGTAATCATCGCTATTTTTTCGTTTTTTATAAAAAATCTTAGATTTCAATAAAGCAAACCAATGGATAATTCCACCTTTGCCAACCAGCACAAGAATCACTAACAGGGCTCCCATTATAATTGGCCACCGTTCTGTGTACGTGCTGATAAAGTTCTGTAAAAAAATGAATAGGCCAGCTCCGATTGCCGGACCAATCAGCGTACCAACTCCTCCAATTATTACCATCATCATAACTTGACCCGAAAACATCCAACTCGATACATCTGGGCTTACAAAAAGGTTGTAAAATCCGTATAAAGATCCTGCAAATCCTGCTAGGGCTCCGGAAAATGTATATGTTAAAAGCTTATAAATGCGTACATCGTACCCCAATGCACTCATTCGTGCTTCGTTTTCCATTATTCCTTTGACAATTTTACCGACTGGAGATTCAACAAAAAATCTAAGCAGTAAATAAACAATAATAAAAGCTGCTGCCATTACGGAATAAATCCCTATAGGACTGACAATTTCGCCAAAACCGAGATTCAAAGGAGCGGAAACTTTCATGCCGTCTGCTCCGCCAGTCCATTGCTTTAATTGCCAAGCCAGAGCAAACAGCAATTGTCCGAAAGCAAGAGTAATCATTAAAAAGTAAAATTTCGAAGTGCGTATAAATATCGCGCCAGTAACCAATGCAAGAAGACCAGATAAGCAGATAGAAAAAAATAGTAACAAGTAGGAATTTGGAATATGCGGTCCGAGAAGTGCCACGGTATAGGCTCCAATTCCGAAAAATCCTGCATGACCTAGTGAAACCATTCCTGCATACCCCATTATTAAACCAAGACTCATGGCAAAAATAGCCATAATGAAGATTTCGGAAACAAGATCTATCCCATACACACTTAAAACGAAGGGCAGAACGAAAGCAATAAGCAGAAATACAATGAAAATTAAAATATTCTTTTTCAACTATGCCACCTCCCTTCCAAATAGCCCTTGAGGACGGATAATTAATACTACAACCATGAGAAGAAATACGATTAGCATTGATAATGAAGGAAACCAAATCTTGCCGAAGGTCTCAATCAATCCGATGAGAATTGCACCAATGAAAGAGCCTTTCCACGAACCTAAGCCGCCGATCACTACAACAATTAATGATGTAACGAGAATGTCTGATTCCATACCTGTATACATCCCGATTAACGGTCCTCCTAATACTCCGCTCAACGCAGCTAGTCCTGCACCGAAAGCAAAAACTCCAGTAAATACGACCCCAACATTTATTCCAAGAGCTGAAACCATTGCCCTGTCATCCACACCTGCACGAATAATCGCGCCGATTCTAGTTTTGCTCTCAAAATACCAAAGAAGCAACGCTAGCAGACAGCCAATTAAAACAACAAACAACCGATAAAAAGGGAAAACCATCGGTCCAATGGAGATCGACGAATCGAGCAAAGCAGGGACAGCCATCGTTTGAGGCTCTGTACCCCAAATCCACTTTGCGGTATCCGCAATAACGAAGGCTAAACCAAATGTGAGCAGCACCTGCTCAAGCTCTTTCCCATAAATTTGCCGAATAAATAATTTTTCAATAATAATCCCGATCACTGCCGTAACAGCAACTGATAGCAATAAAGCAATCCAAAAACTGAATTGTTGATTCATAAAGGTAAAGGCCATATAGGATCCAAGTAAAAATAATGTACCGTGCGCCAAGTTAACAATATTCATAACTCCTAAAATAATCGTCAACCCTGCTGCTATCATAAAATACAGCATCCCATACGCTAATCCCGTTAATAGCTGTACAGAAAATATAGACAATGACAAAACGATCCCCCACTTTCTCAATTTATGAAACGACAAATTGGGACTGGAGAACTTTGCCCCAGATCCCAATCCTGTTACATGGACTAATTTGCAGGAGCTTTTTCAGGCATCGTTACTTTTTCGACTGTCTCCAGTACTTCAGGGACAATTTGATTATCCTTTTTTGTGTTTTTTGCGATGTAGAAATTCTGTATTGGGTTGTTCGTTTTTGGATCAATCGTAATTGGTCCGCGTGGGCTGTCAAAGGAAATCCCTTTAAGGACTTTTATTAAATCCTCTGCATTTGTGCTTCCTGCTTCTTTAATCGCTATATCTATGACTTTTGCGGAGTCATAGCCTCCCACTGAAAAAGTGTTTGGCAGCTTTCCGTATTTTTCCTGATATGCCTCTACAAACTTTTTGTTTTCCTCATTTTCTAGCCAAGGCGAGTACAGTATGCCAGAAATGATTCCTTCTGCTGCTTCACCAGTAGGCTCGAGGATCAGTTGATCGCCAAATTCCATTGGACCTGACAGCGGAATTTTTCCCTTTAAGCCAAAATCATTGTATTGCTGAACAAACCGAATTCCATCGCTGCCTGCCATGAATGTAAAAACTAGTTCAGGCTTTACTTGGGCTACATCAGTAAGATACGTTGCGAAATCATTCGTTCCTAATTTAGGGTATATTTCTTTTACTACCTTACCGCCAGCAGCTTCAAAAGCTTCTTTAAAAGCGGAAACAACTTCCTTTCCTGCAGGGTAGTCGGGTGCAATCGCTACCGCTGTTTTTCCAACATTTTTTGCTAAATATTCTCCAGCACTGCTGCCATTTTGCCAGTTGGAAAATGACAGGCGGTAAATGTAATCGCTTTTTTTGCTCCAGGAAAGATCGTTTCCGGCAGCATTGGCATCAATTAATATAATTTTGTCTTTCTCCACCTCGTCTCTCAATGCGTAAGCGACTGCTGAAGAAATTGGTCCAACAAGTATATCTACTTTTTCATTCTTGACTAATTGGCGATATTTCCTTAAAGCAACTTGCGGGTTTGCTTCATCATCTTCAAATTTTATTTCCACCTTTTTTCCGCCCAACTTGTTATCATTTTCTTCAAGATAAAGGTTAAATCCATTTTTAATGCTTTCCGCAAGCGGAGCGAATGTTCCAGTTGAAGAAAGGATGACGCCAATTTTGATTGTATCTTTTTCACCGCTGGAATTAGACTTGCTATTGCTTACAGCCGATCCTGAACAACCTGATAAAATCAACATTATAGTAATAAAAAGAACACTCCAAAATTTACCTTTTCCCACCATTTTATACCCCCCTAAAAGCATTAGTTAAACGCTTTCATTTTTTGAATTGCAAGGTTATAAAGCTTTTCCCTCCCTTCTTTATATTTTTTAATATTCCAAATTTTTTTATTATTGTTTTTTATATTATTGCTTGCAGATTGTCTTCACAACATCGTTGTTTCAGAATGTGCAACGAAAGAATAATTTTTAAATTTATAAAGTTGTCCAACAGCGGTTTCCAATCATTGTGAATTTATCCAGCTTGATCTGTTAATTCCCAGCATGGCTGCAATTAAGCAGCTTACTTAATTTTCTGCGTATGTAAATTCTTGTTTAATAACAACAATATGCTATCCATTCGTTCACCAAATTTTGCTAGGTTGTGCTTTTAAAAGCAACAAACACGAAACGATTTGGATGCAGCGGACTTATTTATATTTTTATGATTAAAAACAGTAATTTAAACTTTGCTTTATGTATATTTCTCTTCCCAACACAAATAATATTTTCTGTAAAAAAATCAAAGGAGGAACAATCATATGGCTCTCATTCCTTACGATCCTTTTTCTGAGATCAACCAATTTAGACGAAACATGAATCGCGTTTTTTCTGAAAGCTTCCCGCATTTTTTTGAAAACTTTGAGACTATGAATACCCCCCGGCTTGATATTCATGAAACTGCTAATGAAGTAATTGTTACGTGTGATTTGCCCGGCCTTGAAAAAAAGGAAGACGTTGACATTCATCTTGATCGCAACGTTCTTACGATCAGCGGCACAATTCAAAGAAGCAAAGAAGTAAAGGAAGAAGAAATGCATAGACGCGAACGGTTTGTAGGGCGGTTTCACCGCGCTGTTGCATTGCCGGCAAATGTAAAAGAAGAAGAAGTGAGCGCGACATATAAAAATGGCGTTTTGGAAATCCGTATTCCAAAACAAACCGAAAACAACAAAAAGAAAATTGATATTCAGTTTCATTAATTGTTTCGTGAGGTTGCAAAATTTCAATCAGCCTCACTTTTTTATTGCAATTTTCGCCAAGTACGATTATGATGAATATATAACATCAAAAATCTATATATTGTGTAATCAAAAACAATTAAATACTATATATTGAAAACCTAACGACAAAGGTGCTGTTTTCAGCTTAAAAGGGAATCCGGTGAGAATCCGGAACTGTCCCCGCAACTGTGAGTGCTACGAAATGAATAATCCACTGTACGTTTCGTATGGGAAGGATTCAAAGTAGGATGAAGCACGAGTCAGGAGACCTGCCTTTGTCCGAACGTTTCTAATTCTTCGGGGGTTGGGAAGATGAAACGATGGTTTGAATGGAGTAGTTTCGCCTTGTAAACCGCCTCCCTTTTAATCATCGTTTGATCCGCTCAGCTTCCTGGGCGGTTTTTTATTTTGATAAGGAGGATGTTTGATGAATATTACGAAAGCATTAAATCTATACGAGGTTTTTCAAAATCATTTTAACAGGAGCGATTGGGAGCTTTATCTAAGGCAGCTTGAAAAAAAGTTTCCATCCCTTTCCTTTCATGAATACAGCGAGAGAGTGTCGACAACCCTACAATACCAGCAGATTGATGATCTTGAAAAATTTACAAACCTGCTGATTATTGAAGCTTTAGCAAACATTTCGGAAAGTGAGCCGGATTGGACTTTTTTAGCTGCACACGTATTTCTTGAAAAAATTTACTATGAAGCGAGCCAAAACAGAAATTACAACCAACCGGGCTACGGCGATTTTTATTTGTTAATCGAAACATTAACCGATCTTGGAATCTACAGCCCTCTTTTGCTAGAGCATTATTCAAAAGAGGAAATTATGGAGCTGGGAAATGCCATTGATCCTGAGAAGGACAAGCTGTTTACATACATCGGATTAAGGACCCTTTACGACCGGTATTTAGCTAAAGATTTTCATAAACGAACATTTGAGCTTCCACAGGAACGTTTTATGATCATCGCTATGACGTTAATGATCAACGAGCATCCGTCCAAACGTTTGCATCTTGTAAAGGAAGCGTATTGGGCATTGAGCCATTTATATATGACGGTTGCAACACCTACATTGGCTAATGCAGGAAAATCAGTCGGTCAGCTTTCAAGCTGCTTTATTGATACGGTAGACGACAGCCTTCAAGGCATTTATGATTCGAACACTGATATTGCCAATGTTTCTAAAAGCGGCGGAGGCATTGGAGTTTATTTAGGGAAAATCAGAAGCCGCGGAAGCGATATCCGGGGGTTCAAAGGAGTTTCATCAGGTGTCATTCCTTGGATGAAGCAATTAAATAATACGGCAGTGAGCGTCGACCAGCTCGGCCAAAGAAAAGGAGCAATTGCCGTTTATTTGGATGTTTGGCATAAAGATATTTTCGCCTTCCTAGATGCAAAATTAAATAACGGAGACGAACGGCTGCGCACCCATGATTTATTTACAGGTGTATGCATTCCTGACCTATTTATGGAGCAAGTTGAAAAGCGCGGGGACTGGTATTTGTTCGATCCCCACGAAGTTCGCAAAGTCATGGGATTCAGTCTGGAAGATTATTATGATGAAGAAAAAGGTAACGGCAGCTTTCGGGAAAAATATTTTGAGTGCGTGAATCATCCTTCCTTATCTAAAGAAAAAGTGCCTGCGATTGAAATAATGAAACGGATTATGATCAGCCAGCTTGAAACGGGAACGCCTTTTATGTTTTATCGGGATGAAGTGAATCGAAAAAACGCAAACAAGCATGCCGGCATGATTTATTGCAGCAATTTATGCACAGAGATTGCGCAAAATCAAAGTGCTACTACTGTTGAAGAACAATATGTTGAAGATGGAAAAATTGTCATTGTGAAAAAGCCCGGCGATTTCGTCGTCTGCAACCTTTCTTCCATCAACTTGGCACGGGCTGTCCCAGACAACGTTCTGGAACGTTTAATCCCTATTCAAGTGCGGATGCTGGACAACGTTATCGATTTAAATAACATTCCGGTATTACAGGCAAAGCTTACAAATGAAAAATACCGTGCAATCGGCCTTGGAACGTTTGGCATGCATCATTTATTTGCACTAAAGGAAATTACATGGGAAAGCGACGAGGCAGTCCAATTTGTCGACCAATTATATGAAAAAATTGCGTATTTAACCATTCAGTCGAGTATGGAGCTCGCAAAAGAAAAAGGCGCATACCCTCTCTTTAAAGGCTCGGAGTGGGATACAGGGCGATATTTTGAGATCCGCGGTTATACGTCAAAAAAATGGCAGGAATTAAAGGAAAAAGTGCAGACTTTTGGGATTCGCAACAGCTATTTAATGGCGGTCGCACCGAACGCCTCGACCTCCATTATAGCCGGAAGCACAGCAAGCATCGATCCAATTTTCCAAAAAGTTTATTCAGAGGAAAAGAAAGACTACAAAATTCCAGTTACCGTTCCCGACTTAAATGCGAAAACGACTTGGTATTATAAATCCGCTTATTTGATCGACCAAACATGGAGCATTAAACAAAATGCAGTGCGCCAGAAACATATTGACCAGTCCATTTCCTTCAACTTTTACGTCCTAAACACGATTAAAGCGAAAGAATTGCTGGAGCTTCATTTGACAGCTTGGAAATCCGGATTAAAAACAACGTATTATGTCCGTTCGACATCAAGCGACATTTATGAATGTGAATCATGTGCAAGTTAAGGAGGAATTAATATGGAGCAAACATTAACAAAACGAGTTATTATGGATCCTGATGCACCAAACCGTTCAACAGCAATAGTGAACGGAAAATGTTCCAACGTGCTCAATTGGGATGATGTCGCCTACCCGTGGGCATATCCAAAATATAAACGGATGCTCGCAAACTTTTGGACACCTTTTGAAATCAATATGGCTCAAGATGTGAAGCAATTTCCTGAGCTTTCAGAAAGAGAACAGGACGCATTTTTAAAAATTATCGGCCTCTTAGCTTTATTAGACAGCATTCAAACCGATTATGCCGGAAAAGTTGCTGATTATATTACAGACTCGAGCATAAACGCCTTAATGATCTTGCTCGCTCAGCAGGAAGTGATTCATAACCATTCATATTCGTATATTCTTTCAAGCATCGTGCCTAAAAACGTACAGGATGAAGTATTTGAATATTGGCGGAACGAACCGGTTTTAAGGAAGCGAAATGAATTTGTCACCAACGGGTATAAAGCATTTGCAGAAAATCCGAATGTGGAGAATTTGTTGAAATCGATCGTCTTTGATGTCATACTGGAAGGTTTATTTTTCTATTCCGGTTTCGCATTCTTTTATAATTTAGCCAGAAACCAAAAGATGGTAGCCACTAGCACGATGATTAACTACATTAACCGTGATGAACAAATACACGTAGGTTTGTTTGAAAAAATTTTCAAAGCGGTGCTGAAGCAATATCCTGAATATGATACAGATGAACTGAAACAATTCGTTTCGAAAACATTTATGAAAGCAGCCGAGCTGGAAATCGAATGGGCCGGTGTAATTATCGGCAATGACATTGAAGGCCTGCATTTAAAAGATGTGGAGAGCTATATTAAATTTTATGCGAATTTCCGTGCCAATCAGCTGGGATTCGAACGTCCTTTTGAAGGCTATCGGACAAATCCTTTGAAATGGATACGGGCTTATGAAGAAGTGGACTTAGGAAAATCAGACTTCTTTGAACAAAAATCGAGACAATATACAAAAGTCAACACGATTGATAACGGCTTTGATGAGTTGTAAAAATTTACGTTCTCATGATAACGGGCAGCAGAGACTGCCCGTTTTTTTATCTGCTGCCAAACCAAAAGGAATGCTATGAAAGAATTGTTCGATAAGCAACTACTTTCTTTTAAAAGAGCTTATCTTTTTGGGAACCTAAGCATCCCATTTTTCCATGCCATGGTATAATATGTGCGGAGGGGATCTATGTTAAAATCAACCTTGATCATAATGTCAATTTTGTTAGTAACAATTCATATCGCTATTCTATATTTTTGGATGTTTGATTGGCAAAAATTAGCTACAAAAACAGGCTTTATAAGTTGGTTTGCCTCGATTCTATTAGGCATCTTTGTATATTTTACTTTTCAAACTTTCAGCAGATGCGACAAAGCTGCTGTCGTCATCAGAAACATATTGTTATGTTCAACTTTACTGACCATCTTTTTAGCTTGTATTGCGTTCATTATAGAAGCAATTACAAAGGCGATGCCCTAAAAAGAAATATAGTTTTCACGAAGATTAAGAAAATCATATTGGCTAAAAAGAACTATGTTGTTTTCCACCATTGCGAGGTGAATATAATGATTTATTTATTAGTCGGTTTGGGCGGGATAGCAGGTGCCTGCCTTCGATACAGTGTCGGCCTATGGACTTCCAGCTTTTGGACCGGATCTTTCCCAGCAGCGACACTTTTAGCCAATTTGGCTGGAAGTTTTCTTTTAGGATGGTTGACTGAATATGTATTTAAAATAAAAGGATTTCCTCCCCATTTTGCCGCAGCGATCGGTACTGGCTTAATCGGGTCATTCACAACATTTTCAACCTTCAGTTTTGAGAACATTCAATTGATGATTGCCGATAAATGGGAAACAGCCATTATGTATACATTGTCAAGCTTAATAGGCGGTTATTTATTTGTTTCGTCTGGTTATCATCTTGGCCGAAAAATGCTTTCCCAGCACAACGCACGAACGGCCCGTCATGAATAGGAGTGAAGAGTAATGCTTTTCAACTTTATCGTTGTAGGAATCGGAGGTTTTTTAGGAGCTAATGCCCGCTTGATCGTCACCAATTGGATTAAAAAGAAAAGCAATATGAAGTTCCCTGTCGCGACATTTATTATCAATGTCAGCGGATCTTTCCTGCTCGGCCTTTTGATCGGCATGAATATTTCAGAAGCATATCTACTGTTATTTGGAACAGGATGTTTAGGAGCCTTTACCACCTTTTCTACGTTTCAGCTTGAAAATAAACAGCTGTTAACAGAAAAACAAAAAACAGTGTCCATTTGCTATTTTCTTTCAAGCTATGCGTTCGGTCTTTTGTTTGCCTTTCTCGGCTTCCAACTAGGCGCTATATTTTAAAAACTTATTTGAATCATATTGTCATGGTTTGATTTTTTCTTTATAATACAGATTGTCCAGCGGGATGTAGCTCAGCTTGGTAGAGCACCAGCATGGGGTGCTGGGGGTCGCAGGTTCGAATCCTGTCATCCCGACTCTGTAAATCTCCTAAATCATCATTTAAAACCAAAAACGCCGCTTGAGCTTTTTCAAGCGGCTTATATTTTGAATTACGTCTTTTTAATCCCTTTCCTCAGTTTAATTAATTTATATAAGTTAATCACAACCGTTTTGGTTACAGCATATGTTGGAACAGCCAAAATCATCCCCAAAATTCCCGCGATATTTCCTGCAACAAGCAACAAAATAATAATGGTCAACGGATGTGTATCAAGCCTCTTGCCGATAATAAACGGAGAAATCACATTCCCATCAATTTGCTGAACAATTGTCACGACAATAATCGCAAGAAGTGCTTTAAAAGGCGAATCAAGCAAGCCGACAATAACGGCTGGAGCAGCTCCAATAAACGGACCTAAATACGGAATAATATTGGTGATTGCCACAGTTATTCCAAGCAGCAAAGCATATGGCAGATCAATAATTAAGTATCCGATAAACGTAAAGAGCCCGACAAACATGGAAACAAGCATTTGTCCTTGAATATAGGTAGATAAGGTTTCGCCTGTTTCCTTTAAGATAATCATAACTTCATCGCGGAAATCGCTCGGAAAAAACTTTACGACCTGGTGCGGCAGCTTATGTCCGTCCTTGATCATATAAAATAAAATGAACGGCACCGTGACAATAATGAGTGTTATATTTGTGATAACGCTGAAAACGGACTGAACGCCATTCGTAATATTATTTGTAATTCTCGATGCATATTGCGTAATGGTGCTCTCAATTTTTTCAATGGAAAAATAATCTTGCGTCAATACCCATTGGAACCAGCTTGTTTGATAGAGGTTTTCAATGATTTCTCTCGTTTTTGTTATATAAAAAGGAATGTTTCGAATTAAATCATTAAACTGCTTAACAATCGTAGGACCTACCAATCCGATGGCGATCGAAATTCCTCCGATAAACACGATATACAAAATCAAAATGGCCAGCACTCTTGGAATTTTTCGCTTTTCAAGAAAGCCAATAATCGGAGCAAACAAAAAGTAAAGAAAACCGGAAATAATTATAGGAAAAAACAAAGTAGTTATAAAGATCACAATGGGCTCAAAAAGAAAAGATATTTTTGTGCTGAAATATAAGATCAAAATGATCAAAAGTATTTCTAACGTCCAAAAATGAAGTTTTGATTTAAACAAAATGCTTGCCTCCCGCATCCAATTTTGCAACATTCGTTCCAATATTTAGAATATCATGTATTTACATATTCTAAGCAATTTTTTTCAATCCTCCTATTGCTTCTAATCCAAATTTTCCGCTCAAATTTAAGGAAAACCTTTTTAAATTTTTATGTTAAGCTTTATAATGTTTGCTCTTCGCAATGTTTCAAACAAAATCACAACAACTGGACCTAAAAATAAACCTAATATACCGAGCATCTTTAGTCCAATGAACATGCTGATCAAGGCGGCAAGAGGGCTTATTCCCATGTTGGTTGACATAATTTTCGGTTCGACAGCACGTCTGACGACAGTGATCACAAGAAATAAGACAACTAATCCTATTCCGAGATTGGTTTGCCCCTGGCTAAATGCATAAATAGCCCAAGGAACCAGCACCGATCCTGTTCCCAATATTGGAAGGATGTCAACAACCACGATAATGATTGCCAAAATCAAGCTATAATCTACACGAAGCAGCACCAACCCAATATAAGCTAGTATAAATGTCAGCAAACTTAAGATAACTTGCGCTTTAATAAAGCCGAAGCCTGCTTTGTAAAGATCATTCACAACATATTTTATTTTATTTCTCGTTTTTTCTGTCAGCATGGTCTCGAGCGAAGCCCATATTTTCGGCAGATCTAAACTGATTAAATAAAGAGCAATCAAGTAAATCAGCGCTTCAATGAAAAAGCCAGGAATGCCGGAAACAAATAATATGAGCGATTCCATCAATTGCTTCACAAGACCGTCAACTGCATTGACAGAATTATTAATGGAAATTTCAATAGACGTCATGACACCTTCTGGAAGGGAAGCGGAATAATTTTCCCACGTATCAAGAAGAGGATTAATAAAATCATGATTGAATTTTCTAACATATAAAGGGATATTTTCTATAAAACTCACAAAGTTTGTATATATAAAGTTTATCAAACCAAAGCCTAGAATACATAATAAGAGTAAAAAAACAACAAAAATGAGCAAAACTGCATAAGGTCTTTTTATTTTAAATCGATTTTGGAGAATGCTGATAGGCTTTTCAAGTACAAGAGCTGTAAGCAGCGCAAGCAATATCGGGATGCTGAACGGTATTAGTATAAGAATGGCAATACCAATGATGATAAGCGGAAGATACTTTTTCATTTTCAATACATCATTCTCCTATCTATTCTATACTCAAAATCATCATGTTATCCTTATTATATCGCGGATTTTCCATTTGAACTATTGAAATTCCTTATTATTTTTATAAATTGTTATTTGTTCCGACATTTTGCAAAACACATTTACTTCAGTAAAAAAAATACTAGACAAATCGCAATTTGACCAATATAATCAAATTAGAAAAACGGAATAAGAATAAAAATTCCCAAAGGGGAGTAGCTTAACAATAAAGTCGTCATTTCGTGGAGGAATCCACCGGCTTTATTGAACAACTGGATGTTGTTAGCGAGACCTTTGCCATAAAAATGGCAAAGGTCTTTTTGCATCTTAAAACAATTTTTGGGAGGATGATTTGAGTTGCTGCTTAGAAAATATATGTCCAAAATCGGAATAGGCTCTGCAACAGTCGATCTCGTACTGGATAAAGAAACGTATTCGCCAGGAGAAAAAGTAACAGGCACGCTCTACATTAAAGGAGGCACTATAACTCAAAAGATTAAGCAGCTGCAATGTGATCTTATGAAAATAAACAATCAGGCTGATCAGCAATCAATCGCCTCCATTACGTTATTCGCTCCTGACATAATCGATCCAGCTGATTGCGCAAAAATTCCTTTTGAATTTGTTTTACCAAAGCATCTTCCCGCAACAACAGACAGTTTAACATACCGTTTTAAAACAACATTAGTGTTTGAAGAAGGAATCGATAGTCTGGATCATGACACAATACAAATTTTAAAAAATAAACCTAGTGGAGGGGAAAACGATGAGAAAAATATGGAAAAGAATTCGGTTCATTTATAACTTTCGTTCATTTTTCCCTTTTATATTTGAATTTTTCTTATCGAAGGAGGTGAATAGGAAAAAAAAGCTATTCTCGATCGCTTTCATAATTGGATATTTCCTGTTGCCGTTCGATCCAATACCAGATTTCCTGTCCTTAATTGGAATTGTGGATGATGTCGTTATATTTACTTTTATCATGCAGCAAATGATCAAAATGGCTCCGAAGGAATTACAGGAAAAATATTGTCTTGCATAACAAAGGATAAAAACATCGAAATGAGTATAAAATATTTGAGGAGTGATAAATATTGGAACTATTCTCACCTGAGTTTTTTTCAGCATTACTTTCGATTGTTATCATTGACCTTGTTTTAGCTGGTGATAATGCCATTCTAATCGGTTTAGCAGCTAGAAATGTGCCGAAACACCAACAAACAAAGGTCATTATATGGGGGACATTTGGAGCGATTTTTATCCGGGCAATTGCGACGCTTGCGGTTGTTTGGCTTTTAAAAATCCCTGGACTGCTATTAGTCGGCGGAATTCTTCTCCTTTGGATCGCCTATAAACTTCTCATCGATAAAAAAGAACATAACGTCGATACCGGGAATAGCTTTTGGTCCGCTATGAAAACGATCATTGTAGCAGACGCTTTAATGGGGCTTGATAATGTTTTAGCGGTTGCCGGTGCCGCGCACGGATCGTTCCTTTTAGTCATAATCGGATTGTTAATTTCCATTCCAATCGTTGTGTGGGGCAGCACGCTCATCATCAAATGGATTGAACGGTTCCCAGTTATCGTGACAATTGGGGCTGCCGTTATTGCCTTTACAGCAGCCAAAATGATCGTAGATGAAAAATTTCTAAAAGGCTTCTTTGAAGAAAACCCGCTTCTAAAATGGGGATTAACGATTATTCTTGTTGCAGGCGTTATTTTTGCCGGATATTTAAAAAAGAAAAAAGCTTCCCCTGTGGAAGCAAAAGAAGAAGCATCTTAAAAAATGATGCTGACACCGTTTTTCCTAAAGCCTAAAAACAAATTCCGTGGGGCAAGACAATCTTGCCCCATCATTACAAATATTTTCGATGGACATTCCGGCCGTCAAAATTAAATAAAACAGGTTTATCCTCAATAATCGTTTCTAAATGGACACCTCTCCCCCAAAGCTGATAAATGTATGGAAGCACCTTTTCAAGGTACTTAATATCAAGTTCAATCCCTTCATACCAATGTTTTAAATATAGTTCGCCGTTTTTCATATAATCCCCATCCATTACCGTAATGTACGGAAAACCGCCATTCACCCGCATGCTTACGAGCTGATCCCGCACTTTTTCCCAATCTTTATCAACAATTTTATAGTCTTTGCCTTGTTTTTGAAATAAGTACATGTCTTCCCGCATAACAAGATCTTTTGTTAAATAGTTGCGAAGAAATGAAATATCCGATTCAATTTCCCGCACCTCAAACAGCTTTTCCCTGCCCGAACCGGGTTGAATTCCCCGCTTTTTCATTTCCTCGGTCGGATTGTTATACCTTTCTTCGATATCCTCAAATATTTTTAAACCTAAATAATAAGGGTTAATGCTCGTTCTTGACGGCTGTACGACACCCGCATTTAGTTTAGCATATTCAATTGCTTCATCAGAGGTCAAATCCAGCTCTCTCATGATCCGCTGGTGCCAATACGTCGCCCAGCCTTCATTCATTATTTTTGTTTCAAGCTGAGGCCAAAAGTAAAGCATTTCCTCTCTCATCATTGTTAAAATATCACGCTGCCAGTCTTCAAGCTCCCGGCTATACTCTTCGATAAACAAAAGCACGTCTTTCTCCGGTTTGGGAGGGAATTTTTTCTTTTTCTTGATTGTCTGTTCACTTTTTTCTTTTTTTTCTCCTAAAGACCAGAGATCATCATACGGTGTTTTGTATGTCTTAAGCTCTTCTTCCTCATCAACATCATCCAAGCTCCAAGAAAGTTTTGTCCGAACTAAAGACGGATCAATATGTTCTTGGATGGATAAAACCGCGTCTAAAAATTTTTCTACTTCTCTTTTTCCATATAAATGTTCATATTTCTTGATTCTTTCCGCTGTTGCCGCCATGCTTTCGACCATATCCCGTTTCGTATTACTAAAGCGAATATTGTTTTTAAAAAAATCACAATGCGCGAGGACATGTGCAACAATTAGTTTATTTTGAATAAGAGAATTAGTATCAAGCAAAAAGGCATAACAAGGATTTGAGTTAATCACCAGTTCATAAATTTTACTAAGACCTAAATCATAATGGAGCTTCATTTTATAAAATTGCTTTCCAAAGCTCCAATGGGAGAAACGAGTCGGCATCCCATATGCACCAAATGTATAAATAATATCAGCTGGACAAATTTCATATCTCATCGGATAAAAATCAAGGCCAAACCCCTTTGCGATTTCTGTTATTTCTTCAATTGCATATTGAAGAACTTTATGATCCTCCTTGTTCATTGTTCATCCCCCTTCTTTTTCCTTACAACAATTTATGAAAACAAACGGGAGATGATGAAAAACATTTTGAACGTTGTGTCAGATTGCACTATTTCCATTTCACATCTTGAACTGCCTGTCACCAAACGAAAAGCTAAAAAGGGAGACATTCCTGTTCAAAAATACACAATCTTATAAAAAAAATGGTGCCTTCTCACGGCACCAAATATTAAAAACTTTTTTGGAAAAACTACATTAAATGGTCGAACCTTCATGCTGCGCAATTTGTAAAGCTGGGCCAAAAAATTCGTAATGAATATTTTCGGAAGCAACCCCCAGCTCCTTTAAATAATTAATGACTGCTTTCATAAATGGCACAGGGCCGCAAATAAAATAATCTGCATTTTCAGATAAGAATTGCTTAAGAATGTCTTTAGTCATATAACCTGTATGATTGGCGCTTTCTTGACGTGACGGCTCCGTATAACAAATAAAGGATGTTCCATTTGGCAACCTGTTCATTAACTCTTTTACTTCCAAACGAAAAGCATGAACATCTTCATTTTTAGCAGAGTGAACAAAACGAACCGGTCTAGAAGGATTTTCTTTTGCTATTGTATTCAGCATGCTCATAATTGGCGTTACTCCAACACCGCCGCTGATGAAAACAACCGGCGAGTTTTGCGTGACATCCAATGTAAAATCGCCAGCAGGCACGCTAATATTAAGCTCATCGCCAATTTGAACATCATCGTGCAGGTAATTCGATACGATCCCTTTTGGTTGATCCGGTTCTGCCTCACGTTTAACAGAAATTCGAAAATATTCTTTGCCAGGAGCGTCTGATAAGCTGTATTGACGATTCAGCAAATATTGATGGCCGTCTATTTTTACTTTTACGGTAACATATTGTCCGGGCAGGAATGATGGCAATACAGCATTATCTTTCGGTTTTAGGTAAAACGATGTAATAACAGAGCTTTCTTTTACTTTATCGACAACAACAAACGGCTTAAAGTCTTTCCAGCCACCTTCCATATTTTCAGCGTCAGCATACATTCGTTGCTCCAATTCGATAAATACGTTTGCAATTTCGTTATAAGCTTCTTCCCACGCAGAAATAATTTCATCTGTTGCTAAATCGCCTAACACTTCTTTCATAGCTGCTAATAAATTTTCGCCGACAATTGGATAGTGTTCTTTTTTAACCCCTAAGCTTCTGTGTTTATGAGCAATTTGCTTCACAACTGGCAAAATCGTCTCCAATTGATCAATGCGCTCGGCAGCAGCATAAAGTGTGGTTGCTAGCGCTGTTTGCTGTCTTCCTTTCTGTTGGTTTGTATGATTAAAAATATTTAATAACTCCGGATGATTGGAAAGCATTCGTTTATAAAAATGACTTGTGATTTCTGTTCCTTGCTTAGCTAAAACAGGCACAGTGGACTTTATAATTTCAATAGTACGTTCGGATAACATAAATTTGCACTCCTTTGTTTTGAAAAAAGATGTATTTTATATATATCTTTAAAGTAGTTGATCTTCGTCTTAAAAGCAATATTTTAAATACATCTTTTGAAAAGATGTCACATTTTTGAACCTAAATTATCCATCAGTGTATAATGGAGCTAGTACGGACAAAGAGAGGGAGGCCAATGCGTCTTACAAACTATACTGACTATTCGCTCCGTGTGCTCATTTACATTGGCACGAAAAACCGAGAGGAATTATCCAATATTAAAGAAATTGCGGATGTGTACGGCATTTCAAAAAACCATTTAATGAAGGTCATTTACCAGCTTGGGAAAAACGGGTATATTGAAACGATTCGAGGACGAAATGGCGGTTTCCGTTTAGCACGTCCTGCATCTGAAATAAATATTGGCGATGTGGTCAGAAAAACTGAAGAAGATTTCCATCTTGTCGAATGTTTTAATGAAAAAAACAGCGAATGTGTGATCACATCCGCCTGCAGGCTGCGCCATGTTTTCCAGCAAGCCTTGCAAGCTTATTTACAAGTGCTGGACCAGTACACACTCGCTGATTTAATCATAAATCAAAACGAATTGAAGCATTTGTTTAATGTGAAGTAGAAAAAAGCCTTTAATGGTCTTTCGTTTTTTTGAATGAGGCGTTTATACATTTGTTTTGAAAGAAACGGCTGTTGTTATGTCCAACATTTGCAACGGTACAAAAAACAGATTTATTCATACAATAAACATAACTCCTTTTAGGGAGGGATGTTTATTATGAATAAAATGGATTACGACAAAGCATTATATTACACGCACCGTTCACAATGGGACAATTTGATTATTTTAATGGTGCGCACAAACGACGATTTTCTTTCCAAAAAAATTGAGCATTTTTTACACGCTTATAATTTTGAACACGATTATCAAATTATTGAGCATAAACTATATGCTTTACTTCGTTATATTGACCATGCATTAGAAAACGTAACAGAGGTTGAACCGGAAATCGCGCTGAAATAGTTTCCAGAAAGGTGACTCAATAGTTTAAGCAACCTTTTTTCAGAAAAGTTATTTCTGAAAAATGAGGTTGCTTTTTCTTTCTATTTTAGTCGTTTAAGTTATTGCTTAATGCTAAAAGCGGCGATCGTTTTTGCCAAAAGCCCGTTTTTTCAGGAGCCTTTTTTCATGGCTATTGATCCGCTGCTATAATCGGCTATCAACTTTGCCAAAACTCGGGAATTAGCTCGCTTTTTTAAGAGCGTAAACGAAAAAGCGAGGGTGGAAAAACGTCTTGTTTTTCTCCCTCGCTCTTATTTTTAAGACTTATTGGACAGACTGAAGGGATCTCAATCGAAATGGAGTTAAGCTTTTTTAACTGTCAGAATATCATTTACTTTTTCCATTACGGCATTTATTAATTCTTCCAATGCCTTTTCACTATTATTCAGTGAATCGGCCTGAACAGCAAAATAAAATTTCACTTTCGGCTCGGTTCCCGAAGGCCGCAAACAGAACCAAGATCCGTCTTCAAGGAAATATTTCAATACATTTGATTTTGGCAAATCAATTGTTTCCTTTTTGTTCGATTGAAGCAATGTACGTTCACTTGTTAAATAATCCTCGATAATCGTAACCGTTTTACCTGCAATTTCAACAAGCGGATTTTGGCGGAAAGATTCTAAAATTCGCTTAATCTGTTCTGCGCCGTCCTTACCTTTTAAGGTTAACGATTTTAACCCTTCTCTGTAATACCCGTATCGATTGAAAATTTCCATTAATCCGTCATAAAGTGTGAGCCCTTTTTTCTTATAAAATGCACATACTTCAACAGCTAAAACGGCCGCTTGAACGGCATCTTTGTCTCTGGCAAAATCGCCAATTAAATATCCGTAGCTTTCCTCATAACCGAATTGAAATTTGTATTGTTTCGTTTGTTCAAATTCTTTAATTTTTTCCCCGATAAATTTAAACCCGGTAAGCGTATCAATTGTTTTTAGTCCATATTCTTCCGCTATTGCGCGGCCTATTTCCGATGTAACAATCGTTTTTAGAACAACGCCATTTTCAGGCAGCAATCCTTTTTTCTTTTTCTCAGAAAGGATATAGTTGAGCAAAATCGCACCCGTTTGGTTTCCTGTTAACACAATGTATTCGCCTTTGTCATTTTTGACAGCAACTCCTAAACGGTCAGCATCAGGGTCAGTTCCGATTAAAATATCAGCATCAATGCGTTTCCCTTCCCGTATCGCTAGCTCAAACGCTGCATGCTCCTCAGGATTCGGCGAAGCCACTGTCGAAAAATTTGGATCTGGAAGCTCCTGCTCTTTGACGACGGTTACATTTTGATAGCCTAATGATTGAAGAGCTCGTCGAACCGGTTTATTGGCTGTACCATGCAGCGGCGTAAAAACGACCTTTACATCTACTTCTTTTGCCAAATTAGGATTCAGTGAAATCGTTTTGATCTTTTCATTATATGCTTCGTCTATTTCCGCTCCAATGATTTTAATCAAGCCTTTTTGTTTTAAAATATCTTCATTTTCAACAGCAACTTCTAATTCATTTTCAACTTCATTCACTTTTTTGATGATTTCATCAGCTATTTTTGGAGGAATCTGACCTCCATCCTCTCCGTAAACTTTAAATCCATTATATTCCGGCGGGTTATGGCTTGCCGTTATTACAACACCTGAAAATGCGTTTAAATAACGGACAGCAAAAGATAATTCAGGAGTTGGCCTTAATTCATCAAATACATAAGTTTGAATACCATGCGTTGCGATAGTTTTTGCCGCTTCCATAGCAAATTGCGGCGATTTGTGGCGGGAATCGTAAGCAATTACCACGCCGCGTCTTTTGGCTTCTTCTCCAAAAGATTCAATATATCTTGCCAATCCCTCAGAGGCCTTGCGGATTGTATAAATGTTCATCCGATTTGTGCCTGGGCCAATTTCTCCCCGCATTCCTCCTGTACCAAACTCTAAGCTTTTATAAAAGCAGTCCTCTAATTCGAGTTCATTGTCTGCTTTTTCTAGTAATTGCTGTTTTAGCTCTTGATCTATATCTTCTTTCGATATCCATCGTTGATAATTTTCTTTCCATTTCGCCATAACTTAACACCCCTCCAGTTCCCCTTCTTTTTCTCTCCTGAAATATTTTATCACAAATTTTATGGAAATGAGATGATCATCCCTATTTTTAGAACTATTCGAAACAGCTTTTACATATTTTCCGCAAATGATCGTCTTTCCATTTCTCCAGTTATTTATAAATTTATGTATTATTTGTATCATTTGAAAAAAAACAAACCGAGCGACAAAGCTCTTTGCCACTGAACGGAAAAAAGAGCGCCAAACGGACGCTCTTTTTTCAGCAAGGCACTCCCATCCCGGGATTGCAAGAGGGGTTATTGAAGATCTTTTTCAGAAATGTTTGTTAATGCTTCTCCTGCCGCTTCATCAGAAGTCTTATTTGTTGCTAAATCTCCTAATGCGACCATGCCGACAACTTGATTATTTTCCACTACAGGCAACCGGCGAATTTGATTTTGTGCCATGATTTGGGCAGCTTCTTGCAGACTCGCGTCTGGACTACAGCATACAGGGTTTGTCGACATAACTTCTGCAACGGTTGTGCTTTCGTTTTTGCCCTGAGCTGTTGAGCGAAGCGTAATATCACGGTCTGTAATAATTCCTTTTAATTGTCCATTATCTGCAACAGGGATCGCACCAACATTATGCTGTCTCATTAACTGAGCAGCTTCCTGAACAGTTTGATTTGATGAAACGGAAATGACATTAGAAGACATGATATCGCGAATTTTATCCATAGTCTCACTCCTTTCGTTGATAGTTTGAACAATATGTAAAAATTTATGAATGATAATAATTCTTAGCTGATGTTTTATTGATTTCATCGCAAAATCATTTTTAATTCAGGGGAAATGTATTATAATGCCTTTAGAAAGAAAACAGAGAGGTTAGTTGGATGGATGATAAGCGAAAAGACAATTTGCTGTTGATAGGCTGGATCGCTTCTTTAATTTCTACCTTAGGAAGCCTGTATTTTTCTGAGATCATGCATTTCGAACCATGTAAATTGTGCTGGTTTCAAAGGATATTTATGTACCCGCTCGTTGTTATACTTGGAATAGCTGTAGTAAAAAAGGATTACAAAATTGCAAGCTATTCCTTAACTTTGTCCATTATGGGAGGCATGATTTCCATTTACCATTATTCTATACAAAAAATTCCTTTTTTGGGGGAACATAGCCTCGCATGCGGAAGAGTTCCTTGTACAAGCGACTACATTAATTGGTTTGGATTCGTTACAATTCCTTTCTTGGCTTTAATTGGCTTTTCAATTATTTTCCTCACAAGCTTTTTCATTTTACGGCAGAAAGGATAACGTTTCCGTTATTTTCAGATTTTTCAAGAGGCGAATGATGCAAATTCTATAGACCAGCAAACAAAACCTTTGGATTTATAGCTTTCAATTATGTTTTTTTACCCATATTAAGACTTAATCGCAATCCGGCAAGTTCATGAGGTCTTAGAAAGATAAACATTTATTTTTTGCGGTTGCCGTCATTCCCGTCATTTATGAAAATCGGTTTACATTTTTTAGTGCAAAGGAACGAAAGGAGTGAATAACGGCGATACTTTCCCCAAAATTTTTAAAATTACGGGGTCTTCTCGCCAAATTATATGAAAAAACTGCTTATATTCGGCGGAATCATTATTGTACTGTTCGCGGCACTGGCAATTGTAACAAATTTGCAAAATAAGCAAAAGGCGGAAGGAAATCCGTACAAAAAGTCGAGCCTGCATCCTGAAACCGTCAAGCTGCTGGATGATCCAAATTATCAAAACATCATACTTCCGGATGAGCTAGAAACAAAATTAAATAATCAAGAAGATGTCATTGTCTATTTTTTCAGTTCTACCTGCCCACACTGTAAAAACACAACACCGATCTTAATGCCTTTGGCAAAAGAATTAAATGTGGATATCTACCAATACAACCTTCTTGAGTTTGAAGAGGGCTGGGACGAGTATAACATTGATGCAACTCCAACGCTTGTCCATTATGTAAACGGAAAAGAAGCCGATCGTATCGTCGGTTCACAGGAAAAAAGCGTTTTTCGAGAAGCGCTGGAAAATTGGACAAAATCAGAATAAGGAAAACCTGTCTTTTCATGACAAATATGGAAGCTGTAAATGCCTGCTTGGCAATATGGAACAATTGTCTGTCGGAGAAAAACAAAAACTTGCACAAGAAAGTTAAAGCCGCTTTTATTTCAAAAGCGGCTTTTTGAATAATCAAATTTTGTCAATCTTAACAGGAAAAGCGGACAGAATATCCGTAGCTCCAATATTTAGAAATTTTGTTCATACTGCAATAAATCGTCTTCATACGCTTGGCTCCAGCAAAATAATGAATGATTTGCAAATCACTATCGCAAAATAATCAATTTATCCGGAAAGATTTCCAAACATATTTCTTCTTCAAGCTCACAAATGTATTTCCATTGAAGCTGAAGCATTTTTTCACCTTTCAAAAGCTGCTGAACAGCATATAGGAAAGGCTTGTAGTATTACCGATTTCTTATTTCTTACCTTTTAAAAAGTATCAGGATCAGGACCTATCCGCTCATTTTTATTGAGGGAATCGATTTTTTCCATATCTTCTTGAGATAGTTCAAAATCGAAAATAGAAGCATTTTCAATAATTCGATGCTCTTTTGTCGATTTTGGAATTGTCACGACCTCATGTTGAAGATCCCAACGGAGAATCACCTGTGCGATCGTTTTATTGTATTTTTCAGCAATCTCGGCTAAAGTTTCATTATCGAGAAGCCCGCCTCTCATAAGCGGGGACCAAGCTTCAAATTGAATGTTTTGCTCTTTGCAATATTTTCTAAGTTCCTCCTGTGTTAATCTTGGATGAAATTCCACCTGATTAACCATCGGTTTAATCTCCGCACTTTGCAATAAATCCTCTAAATGGTGAACATGGAAGTTGCAGACTCCAATCGCCCGAACTCTTCCGTCTTTATACAACCGTTCTAATGCCTTCCATGTTTCTTTATATTTTCCTGAAACTGGCCAGTGGATTAAATATAGATCCAAATAGTCTAATCCTAATCGATTTAGGCTGTCATCAAACGCTTTTAATGTAGAGTCGTAGCCTTGATCGTCATTCCAAACTTTTGTTGTGATAAATAGTTCTTCTCTCGGTATTCCCGATTCTTTTATCGCAATTCCGACTCCCTCTTCATTTTTATAATATGCCGCCGTATCTATGCTGCGGTAACCCGCTTTAATTGCTGATTTTACAGCTTGAATTACTTCTTCCCCTTCATTGACTTTATATACGCCTAAACCAAACCACGGCATTTTAACACCATTATGTAAAGTCACCGTATCTTGCAAGCTTTTGACCAACCAACTCCACTCCCTTTCTAGTTTTGGTGCATCATTTCTATTATGCATGATCCTTATCAAAAAGTGAATATTTCGAAAAGATTAAATCATTTCAACTATATCTTCTACTTCCTTTAGCATCGCCTTTTTTGTATTTTCATCGACATAAGGAACTGAATAAAAAAACTTATGAGTGATTGTTTCAATCCCGCAAAAATTTAAAATACCGACATCAACGATTGTCTCCATTGATGCAATTAACTGATATGGCTTTAAATAATTTTCCGGATGAGATGTTGTTTGAAAAATAATCGCTCTTTTATTTTGCAAAAGCCCTTTTGCCCCTTCATCCGTAAACGTAAAAGCGAAGCCATTCGTGAATATTTTTTCGATATATCCTTTTAAAATAGCGGGCATGCCGTTCCACCATGTCGGATAAATAAAAATTAATTGTTTCGCCCACGAAAAATGCATTTGCTCTTCTTGTATCGCTTTGGATACGGCTGGATTTTGTTTTGTAAAGTAATCCTCTTTTAAGACAGGATTAAAGTTCATTTCATATAAATCCCGAATTCTAATTTCATGCTGCTTTTGCTGAAGTTTTTGTACAGTAGTCTGCAAGATCGCGTAATTAAAACTGTTTGGATTTGGATGGGCGTAAATAATCAGTGAATTCATAAAACTACCTCCAGATGATGTTACTTTTAGTATGAAAGTTCTTGTTGAACTTCATGCACGACAGAAAATAATGAATCCCCTTTCATTTTTCATAATTTTTGAAATGGAAAATAATCATAAAATAAGGTTGAAAGTTAGTTGGAAACTGATAAAATAACAGTAATCTAAATCTTTTTTTGAAAAGGCTGGGAATACTATTTGAGTACAAAAAAAACTTGCCGTTTTATTATTCATGCAACTGGAAAAAATGGAGAAACGTATTTGGCGACCTGTCAAAACAAATGGGAAGTAAAACAATGGATTGCAGCCAATTACTCGAAAGTAAATAAAAAAGAATTGAAAATCATCGACAAACAGAAAAAACAAATAGTAGCCAAAAACATTTTAATTGTGTCCACCGTTTTAATTGCACTTTATCAGCTTTATATACTTCTTTAGGGACATCCAGTCAATTGGCTGGATTTTATTTTTGATCATTTTTTGGACAATTTCTTTAGTATAATATATAGAGAATTTGTTCTTTATTAGGAGGAACTTGAATGGAAAACTGGATTACAGAATTTATGGAGCAATATGGCTACCTCGGAATTTTTTTAATTATTGCGCTAGAAAACATTTTTCCACCGATTCCGTCCGAAATTGTCCTTCCTTTTGGCGGTTTTATGACGACTTATTCGAACCTGACAGTTCCAGGAGTTATTTTGGCGGCAACTTGCGGCTCCGTTGTCGGTGCAATCATTTTATACGGCGTCGGTCTGTTGCTGGATGTTGAGAGGTTGGAAAAAATTGTTGACCGTTGGGGATACATATTGAAAATTACAAAAGAGGATATACATAAAGCAGACAATTGGTTTGACCGTTACGGCATATGGACTGTGTTATTTTGCCGAGTTATTCCGTTATTGCGAAGCTTAATTTCCATTCCTGCTGGAATGTCCAACATGAATTTCGTTCTATTTTTGATTTTTACCACAATCGGTTCTCTCGTATGGAATATATTTCTCGTATCGGTTGGCGCGGGATTAGGAGAAGCTTGGCCTCTCATTACCGAATACATAGATATTTATTCAAAAATCATTTATGCTGTGATCGCCGTTCTTGTATTTGCTGCAATCATCATTTGGTATTTTTTTCGATTCCGACGCTCCAAATCATAACGCTTTGCCTGAAGCGCTGAAAAATAATATATGCACGTTTTTATACTTTTTGCTCGCCTCAATCAAACAAATACCGCTCGCAATGATGATTGAGGCTTAGCTATTCCATTCATCGCTGAGAAGCGATTATTTCCACTTGTCTGGCCGAATGAAAGGATATTGGAAAGCTGCTTCGAAAACGCGCTTTCCAAAGACTTGTTTTATGCGTCATACAATTCAAACAATGTAGCGAGGCCCAGACCACCTGCGATTCCTAATGTCGCGATTGCCCGTTTGCCTCTCAATCTTTTCATTTCTGTGCAAAGCCTTGCAACAAGAATAGCGCCTGAAGCACCATAAGGATGTCCGATGGCAATAGCCCCTCCTCCCACATTCAGCTTTTCCAATGGGATGTTTAATTGCTTAACAGAAGCCAATACTTGAGAGGCAAAAGCTTCATTAAATTCGATTAAATCGATATCCTCCATTTGGAAGCCGGTTCGTTTCAGCAGCTGTTGCACTGCTGGAACAGGACCAATGCCTAAAAGGTTCGGATCGACACCTGCACTTGTACAATCGACAAATTTCAGAACGGGCAGAAGCCCAAGCTCTCGGCATTTTTTTTCAGACATGACAAGGACGGCACAAGCCCCGTCGTTCAATGGACAAGAATTGCCAACAGTCACTGTGCCATTTTCTTTAAATATCGGCTTCATGGCACGAAGCCTTTCCAAGCTCAACCTTTTCCTTGGACATTCATCACGATCCATGCCATTTACAGGGACAATTTCACTGCTGAATCTGTCATTCTCCATCGCTTGAACCGCTTTTTGATGGCTCCTGTATGCAAACAAGTCCTGCTCTTCCCTTGAAATTTGAAACGCTTCCGCAACATTTTCCGCCGCTTCCCCCATTTCAGGATCACCGAACGACTCCGGCGAAAACCGTGCTCTCGTATAGATCTTAGGTGGCTTCATTTCATATAAAGATAAAGGTTTTTCAATTTTCCAAGGGGCAAGGCTTGTACTTTCGACTCCTCCGGCAATATAAATGTCGCCGGCTCCTGATTGGACAAGCCGGCAAGCGAGATTCACCGCTTCCAATCCTGATCCGCATTGGCGATCAACAGTAATACCCGGAACTTGATCGGGAAGCCCCGCTAAAAGGAGTGAGAGTCTAGCGATATTTCCTCCTGGACCGACCGCATTTCCTAAAATAACTTCATCAATTTCCTGCGGATCAATTCCGCTCTCGTCTACAACCGCTTTGATGACTGCAGCAGCCAGTTGTTCAGGGCGGACGTTTTTAAACATTCCCCCCATTTTTCCAATAGCCGTTCTTTTTGCCATAACAATGACAGGGATCGTCATTTTTCTTCCCCTTTCACAATGAATTCAAGTTCTTTTCGCGCAATCTTTCCGCTGGATGTATAAGGGAACTCGTCCACTTCATAAAACGTTCGCGGGCATTTATATAACGGGAGCTCAGATCGGCAATAGCGCTTTAATGCATTGAAGCTTCTATGCTGAGCTTTCTCTTTCCATTTAATAAATGCAACCGGCTTTTGCCCCCAATAATCGTCCTCTACTCCAATAACAACCGCTTCCTCAACCTCATCCCGTTCCTTCAAAACTTTTTCAATTTCTTCCGGATAAATATTTAAACCGCCGCTGATGAACATATTTTTCTCGCGCCCAACGATCGTTAGAAAACCGTTCTCGTCTAAGTACCCTAAATCACCAATTGATGCACCGTCATCCTTCAATACATTTTTTGTTTCAATCGGGTTGTTGAAATACCCTGAAAATAATAAATTGCTACGTACGACTACTTCCCCAACTTCATTAAAGGATGCTTCCGATCCATCTTTTTTTCTGATTGCTACTTCCACACCTGGAAAAGGAATGCCGACACTTTTTGGCGCTTTTTTAAAAATTTCATCATCGACATAACTGACAAAGCTTAATTCTGATGCGCCATAAAACTCAAATAACTGTCCGTTCGGAAACATTTCTTTTAACTGCTTTCTAGCTTCATAAGAAAGCTTTGCACCAGACGAAATGATTGTTACATTGTTCATTATGCATTTCTCTTCATTTTTCATCATTTGAAGCAAAGCTTGAATCATCGTTGGAACGCCATAAAATACAGTTGCCTCTCTCTTTAACAAAATATTGAATGTTTCCTTTTGAGAAAAAGCCGGGAGCAAATAAAAAGTCGCCCCGATATGTAAGGCGTGAACAGCCGCAAACAAGGACAACGAATGACATAAAGGGCCGGGAGCAAGGATGACATCATTTTTTCCATATCCAAAAATTTGTTCTCCTACATTAAAGCTTTCCAGCCAGGATTTATGATTTCTCATATATCCTTTCGGTTTTCCAGTTGAACCTGAAGTAAAGCCGAGATAAAACAATTCTTCATCAAACTCTTCCCACTTCTCGTGATGATCCGTTTGGACATCTTTTTTTATTTCATCAATTAACATGACGTTCTCATGCTTTATTCCGGTCCTCTCCAAAAAATTGCGGCTTCCAATGCATATATCCAGCTGGCAGCTTTCCAATACATGCCGGATATCGCGCTTTTTCCATTTTGGATCAAAAGGAACAGCAATCCCGCCAAGTGTAATAACGGCAAAAAACACTTCTAAAAATTCTGAAGTGTTTCCCATTAATATGCCAACTTTTATATTTTTTTTGTTTGTCAATCGAATGAAAGCTGTTTGTATTTTTTTTATATTTTCGTACAGTTCATAATATGTAACCGTCCGTCCATTTATTTGTTGAATTGCCGGTTTTTGAGGATGTTCGTATGCAAATTGGCTAATGTTTCTCCCGATCCCCATCAGCTCACCCCTTAAGCAGCCTGTTTATTACGAGCTTTAATCAATGGATACGATTTTTGAATTCTTACTGCCAAAAATGCTGAAATCACCGCTTTTGTTAAATCTCCTGGAATATAAGCCAACGCCGATATGCTCGCACTTATCCAATTCATATTGGCAATCCAAGACAAATAAGAAATGCCGCATAAATAAACAAATAAAATACCACCAATTATATTAAATACTAACACTTTCCAAAATGCTAATTTTTCAAAATTCTTTTCAACTAAAAAACCTATTATAAAGGATGCAAAAGGCCAAGATAAAATATATCCACCGCTCGGACCAAATAATACTGCCAGCCCGCCTCTTCCGCCAGCAAGAATCGGTGCTCCGGCTCCTACAAGTAATACAAACAACAATAAACTGATAAATCCTCGTTTGGATCCTAACATTGCCCCTGCCAGCATCACACCCAATGTTTGAGCGGTGATTGGCACTGGCGTGAACGGAAGCGCAATCGGCGGTATGAGGCCGAGCACAGCAACAACAGCCGCGAACATTGATACTAATACCATATCATATAACTTCATACAAATAACTCCTTTCGAAAAAATTTTATAATCACATAATAGTTGAAATAACGATTTTTGTAAACCTGAAATTTATTTAAGTTTACATTAAAATGTTTTTTCATAAAGAAATGACAATTAGGCTTGTTCACGATACAATATTTTTATAATTGCTATTGAGGTGACTCTTGTGCCCGAACTAGAGCTGACTTTTGATACATTAATCATCGCCCTTTCACTGCAGATCTGCATACAGATCGGGCTAAACTTTTTTCATCGTTATGTCCGTACTGGTTATCAAATTTCTGCCAAAGCGAAATTTGAACAGTTCAAAAACAGCTTTTTTGACAGCATTTCAAGAGAGATCCCGTATTTCACTTTCCTTTTTCTTTCATTTCTTATAAAGAAAAGAAAGCGGAAAGAGGGACCGGACGATAAGGAGGATCATCTTTTTCCTTCCCTGTTGGAGACACATTTTGTTTATTTATAAGGAGGAAAAAGATGCGGAATATTTTGTATATCGTAGTCATGATCACTTTTGTTGCACTAACTGGATGCAGCGCTGGCAGCTCAAATCAATCAGGCTTTTTCCAGCAAACATTCGTTGAACCTTTTTCAATTATTATTAAAACTTTTGCGGACTGGTTTCACGGCAGCTATGGAATCGCGATTATTTTAATTACGGTCTTGATTCGGTTGATTCTTATGCCGTTAATGCTTCGCCAATATAAAGACCAGCAAAATATGAAATTGAAAATGGAGAAAGTTATGCCGGAGATGAAGGAGCTGCAAGAAAGGTTTAAAAAGGCGAAGGATCAAGCAGAACAACAAAAAATTCAAAAGGAAATGATGGATTTCTATCGAAAGCACGACATCAATCCATTGAAAATGGGCTGCCTTCCCATTATTATTCAAATGCCGATCATCATGGGGCTGTATTATGCCATTCGCGGTTCGAAAGAAATTGCAACACATTCATTTTTATGGTTTAATCTCGGAACACCTGACCTTATTTTGACGCTTTGTGCTGCAGCTATTTATTATGTGCAATTTAAAGTTTCCATTAGAACGGTACCTGAAGATCAATTGCAAGGACCGATGAAAATGATGGGAATGCTGTCGCCGCTAATGATAGGAACAGCTTCTTTTGCTTCACCCGCTGCCTTGCCTCTTTACTGGACAGTGAGCGGATCATTCCTTATTCTGCAAACATTACTTGCGCAAAAGCTCTACTATAAACCAATAGAAAAAGAAAAAGGCCAGAACTCTGAACAGTAGAATCAGTAGCCGTACAAAAATACCTTTTGCGAACAATATGAATAAATTAGCGAATTGATCTTTCCTCTTGCGTTAGACAGTAAAATAACCTGTCTAGCGCAGGAGGAAATTTTTTTGGTTGAAAGGGACTGTGAAAATCTTCGTGCTTATCTTCTCTCCAACATTCAAATGAATCTGCTGAAATTTTTCCTTCAAAAAATCTTTTTGAACAGCTGTTACTAGAAACTGCAAAACAAAAGAAGGGACCTATGTCAGGCCCCTTTTCACATTTAGCTGGTTTTACTTTCTTGTTTTTTAAAAAAAGTTTTCATCGCATGAAACACATCTGCTTTTTGCTTTAACACAAAATAACGGAATTTCGGATTGTTGATGTTTTTATAAGCAGACATTAAGGTGGAGTATCTGTTGTACTGGTTGACCTCGCCGTAACAAAAGATGTTGCAAATTTTCATTAGTTCTTCGACAAGCTTCACGCATCGGCTGTTATCTGAAGTTAAATTATCTCCATCGGAAAAATGGAACGGATAAATATTGTACCGGGAAGGCGAGTATTTTTCTTCAATAAGTGCTAATGCTTTTCGATAGGCAGAAGAACAAATGGTGCCTCCACTTTCACCTTTTGAAAAAAATTCATCCTCAGTGACAACCTTTGCCTCCGTATGATGGGCAATAAATTCAATATCTACCGTTTCGTATTTCGATCTTAAAAATCTAATCATCCAAAAGAAGAAACTTCTTGCCATGTATTTTTCCCATATTCCCATAGAACCGCTCGTATCCATCATTGCAAGCACAACAGCTTTTGACTCTGGTTTTTCCACTTCGTTCCAAGTCTTAAATTTCAAATCTTCCGGATATATCGGATAAAAACTTCGTTTTCCTGCCATCGCATTTCGTTTAAATGCCGAAAGCATTGTCCGTTTTTTATCAATGTTTCCCATAAGGCCTGTACGGCGAACATCGTTAAATTCTATTTTTTCAGCAATATTCTCATCCATTTCTTTTTGCTGTAAATCTGGAAGTTCAAGTTCCTGAAAGAACGCTTTTTCCAAGTCCATAATCGACACTTCAGCTTCATAATAGTCCTCTCCAGGCAAATCTCCAGCGCCATCGCCTTTCCCAGCTGCTTGTGCATCATTGCTGCCATCCCTCGCAACAACATCGCCAATTTTACTGTCTCCCTTTCCTTGGCCGACATGTTTGTTTTTGTCATAGTTATATCGAATTTTATATTCATCAAGCGACCGTATCGGAATTTTTACTACATTTTTTCCGTTTGACATGATGATGCTTTCTTCTGAAATAAGATCAGGGAGATTATTGCGAATCGCTTCTTGCACTTTTTCTTGATGGCGAACTTGGTCATCATGGCCTTTACGATGGAGGGACCAATCCTCTCTAGAAACAACAAAGTGATGGTTCCCTTTGGATGTCATTTTTTTCCCTCCCTTAAAAAACTTGGCAATTCTTTTATTATATTCAAACGAATGGGTTCGTTTGGACAAATAAAAGATTATTCTATCATATGCTCGAACCTTCCAAAATTGACATGCTGTTGCACACCTTTTTTGATTAGAAATTTTGAAAAAAATAGCGCCCATTGGGCGAATCATGAAAGAAACCAGCTTCAATTGTCAACGATTTAGTAAACTGCCTACATAGCGAAGAAGTTCATTGGCAGATGTTGAATTGTATCCATATTCATCAATGAGTCTCGCTACAACCTCGTTAATTTTCTTTAATTGCTGTTCGTCAGGCGTTTTAGTTGACGTTGTAATTTTCACAACGTCCTTCAAATCAGCAAACAATTTTTTCTGAATAGCTTCGCGCAACCGCTCATGGGAATTGTAGTCAAAACGTTTCCCTTTTCTTGCATATGCTGAAATGCGAATCAAAATTTCTTCTCGGAAAGCTTTTTTTGCATTTTCTGAGATGCCGATTTGCTCCTCAATTGAACGCATCAATTTTTCATCCGGATTCATTTCCTCGCCTGTCAGCGGATCGCGGATTTTGCTTTTATTGCAATACGCTTCAACATTATCTAAATAGTTGTCCATTAAAGTTTTTGCCGATTCTTCATATGAATAGACAAACGCCTTTTGAACCTCTTTTTTCGCAATTTCATCGTATTCTTTCCGCGCGATGGAAATGAAATTCAAATAACGCTCACGGTCTTCTTCTGAAATCGAAGGATGCTGATATAAACCTTCTTTTAACGAACGAAGTACATCTAACGCATTAATAGAAGGCACTTCTTTCCGAATAATGGTAGAAGAAATCCGATTGATGACGTAACGAGGATCGATGCCGCTCATTCCTTCTTCCGGATATTCTTTTTTTAGCTCTTCCACATCTACAGCATTAAACCCTTCAACCAATTCTCCGTCGTAAAGCCGCATCTTTTTCACAAGATCGATATCCGATCTCTTCGGCTCCTTTAAACGGGTTAAAATAGTAAACATTGCCGCTACTCTCAATGTATGCGGAGCGATATGAACATCGGATACATCGCTTTCTTTAATCATTTTTTCGTAAATTCTTTCTTCATCGGAAACCTTTAAATTATACGGGATCGGCATGACGATAATTCGCGAATGGAGAGCCTCATTTTTTTTGTTTGAAATAAATGAACGATATTCTGTTTCATTCGTGTGAGCGACTATGAGCTCATCAGCTGAAATGAGCGCGAATCGGCCCGCTTTAAAATTTCCTTCCTGAGTTAGAGATAGCAGATGCCATAAAAATTTTTCATCACATTTCAACATCTCTTGAAATTCCATCATTCCTCTGTTTGCCTTGTTAAGCTCTCCATCAAATCGATAAGCCCTCGGATCGGATTCTGAGCCGTATTCAGCAATTGTAGAAAAATCTATACTTCCCGTTAAATCGGCAATATCCTGCGATTTTGGATCAGACGGACTGAATGTGCCGATTCCTACCCGTTTGTCTTCTGATAAAAAAATTCGTTCAACTAAAACATCCTCAATTCTTCCGCCGTATTCTTCTTCAAGGCGCATCATATTAAGCGGAGATAAATTGCCTTCAATTCGAATGCCGTATTCTTTATAAAAGTCGTCGCGAAGATGGTGCGGAATTAAGTGCAAAGGATCTTCATGCATCGGGCAGCCTTTAATTGCATAAACTGCACCTCTATCCGTTTTCGAATATTCTTCTAATCCCTTTTTTAACAAAGTGACAAGTGTAGATTTCCCGCCGCTGACAGGACCCATTAACAACAGAATTCTTTTTCTTACATCCAGCCGCTTAGCAGCGGGATGAAAATATTCTTCCACAAGACGTTCCAATGCTTCGTCCAGTCCAAAAATTTCCTGGTTGAAAAATTTATATCGTTTTCGGCCATTAATCTCCTCAATCCCTGCATCTTTTATCATATTATAAACGCGAGAATGGGCGGATTGGGCTATCCATGGTTTTTCTTTTAATATTTCCAAATATTCAGCGAAGGTGCCTTCCCATTTTAAGCGCTCTTCCATTTCTCTATGCTTTTCGATTTTTTTCAAAATATCCATCAGGGACCTCCTCCATCGTTGGTTTGAGCACCAGATTAATACAATTTATGCGAGGATGTCCTTAAAGATGCTTTTTGATTAGCTTAATATTTGAAAATGAGTTAAAAAATTTTGACAAAATGACAAACCTTAGGGAAATTCTTTCACTCGTTGGGAATGTTAATGTATAATAAAACTAGTAATTTTTGATTACGTTGTACATATGAAGGAGGGATCTTTTTCATGAAAACTGCTTTAGTTTTAGGTGTCTGCATCACATTTTTAATTGCTATTTTCACTGCAGGATACAACGATAAACCTGGTGTCAACAAAAAATAATTTTGTGCATATTGATGATTTGTTCACAAGTAGTCCTCCCGATAATTTTGTGAAGCGATAAAGCAGGTAGGGAATTGCGGCTTGTTTTAGTTCCATGAAAATAACTCCAAAAACATAAAAGGGGTGCTAATTATGGCGGCAGAAAGAGTATTTATCAGCCCTGCAAAATATGTTCAAGGTAAAAATGTCATTACAAAAATCGCGAATTATCTTGAAGGAATTGGAAACAAGACAGTCGTGATAGCTGATGAAATAGTTTGGAAAATTGCTGGGCATACAATTGTAAACGAATTAAAAAAAGAAAATATTGCAGCCGAAGAAGTAGTTTTTAGCGGAGAAGCTTCGAGAAACGAGGTAGAAAGAATCGCGAATATTGCAAGAAAAGCAGAAGCTACTATTGTAATCGGCGTTGGTGGAGGAAAAACGTTAGATACCGCAAAAGCGGTAGCGGATGAATTAGATGCTTATATAGTGATTGTGCCGACAGCTGCTTCAACTGATGCTCCAACTAGTGCTCTTTCTGTTATATATTCTGATGACGGCGTATTTGAAAGCTACCGTTTTTATAAAAAGAATCCAGATCTTGTACTTGTCGATACGAAAATTATCGCCAATGCTCCGCCACGTTTACTTGCCTCTGGAATCGCTGATGCACTTGCAACTTGGGTGGAAGCACGCAGTGTTATAAAATCCGGAGGAAAAACGATGGCGGGCGGTATCCCTACAATTGCAGCTGAAGCAATTGCAGAAAAATGTGAACAAACTTTATTCAAGTACGGGAAGCTTGCCTATGAATCAGTAAAAGCAAAAGTCGTCACCCCTGCGTTAGAAGCGGTCGTCGAAGCAAACACGCTCCTTAGCGGACTAGGTTTTGAAAGCGGCGGTTTGGCAGCGGCTCATGCTATTCATAACGGATTTACCGCGTTAGAAGGCGAGATACATCATTTGACACACGGAGAGAAAGTGGCATTTGGTACTCTTGTCCAGCTCGCTCTCGAAGAACATTCACAACAAGAAATTGAACGCTATATCGAGCTTTATTTGAGCCTTGATTTGCCAGTCACGTTGGAGGACATTAAATTAAAAGATGCTTCGCGCGAAGATATACTAAAAGTCGCTAAAGCAGCAACCGCAGAAGGGGAAACAATCCATAATGCATTCAATGTGACAGCTGATGATGTAGCAGATGCGATTTATGCTGCTGATCAATATGCGAAAGCATATAAAGAAAAACACCGCAAATAACGTTTTGAATTGGCATTTCTTCATGGAATACCTTATTGACTGCAAAAAAGGCCAGGCGCTTTGACAGCTCTGGCCTTTGTATTTGCTTTTTTAACCTTATGGTAGTCCGCTTCCTTCTCATACTTCCTTTATATTTGAACAGAATAACCGCCAAAAATAATGTATATTTACAATCCGAAAGAAGCCCAAAGCTAAAAGTGTTTAAGATAATCCATGAAAGCTTTGCTGTCTTAGCGCCTCATACACTAAAATAGCGGCAGTGTTCGACAAATTTAATGCCCGAACGTTTTCCGTCATTGGAATGCGCAAACACCGATCTTCATTTTCTGCAAGCAATTCTTTTGGAAGTCCTGTTGTTTCACGTCCAAAAATGAAGAAAATCTCTTTGGAAGGATCACTAAAATCATAGCTCGTATAATATCGTTTTCCAAATTTAGTTATATAGTAGAAATCCCCGTTCTGGTTTTGCTGAAAAAAATGGTCAAGAGAATCATAATAATGAATGTTTACAAATTCCCAATAATCAAGCCCTGCGCGTCGAAGCATTTTATCATCCGTTGAAAAACCTAAAGGACGAATTAAATGAAGGGCTGTATTAGTCGCTGCACAAGTTCTAGCAATGTTTCCAGTATTTGCAGGGATTTCTGGTTGATATAAAACAACGTGTAATGCCACAATGATTCACCTCGAAAACTATTATAACATTTTTAAGAATCCTCATTATCATCAATGATATGAAAAAATTTATATTGAATGTTTTCTGTATAGGCAGTTGAGTCTTCGTACGACCAATATCTCATTCGGCTGTTGGATGTTTGGGCATTGACAAGCGGCATATCGCTTTTATCTTTTGCAACAACAAATGTTGAATGGTCAAATCTGCCGTCGCCTTGAAAATCATAACAAATCACATCCCCGGGCTTAAGCAGCTCAGGAGACGAAACTTCTTCCGCTCTAAGTCCTGTTTTTGATGTGGACAAATACAGCATCAGCGCATGAGCTACAGACCAGCTGTAGCTCCAATTATTATTCGCAAGCCACCATCCTGATGACCGGTTCGGGTAGCCTCTCATCGGCGCATCACCGGCACGTAAACATTGGGAAACATAATTTGTACAATTTACGTCAAAATAAGGATAATTCGGATTTCTGCTGTTCCACCACCGTTCCGCATATTGGACGCTTTTCAATCGATCATATTGAAAAAAAACCCGTTCATCTTTTCCATGCCACTCTTCGTTTGACCAATCATCCTCTTCATCTTTATGAAAACAGTCTTTTAGTTTAACTTCATCAGATATTAAATGACCTTTATTGGAAAACTTCGCTACCCGCTCTTCCCCAATTTCTTCTATATATAAAAAATCACCCTGCTTATAAAGAAGCCTGTAATCACATAAATAATCTACAACGGTTGCCTCATCTTCGATCTGTTTCGGCCATTTTATGAGACAAGTCGCTTTCACTATTTCCGCTTTTCGTTTTGCTGCCAGCTCTTTTTTCTTTTCACACCATTCAAGCTCTGAAGATTGCTGCCGATTGTGATTGACAGATTTGTTCACTAAAAATTGCAGCTTTTCATTTATTTTTCGATAAACAGCCTGTACGTCCACATTTGTCACCACCATTTTCGTTTCTTCTATATACGTATGATGGTGACAATTAAAATCATGCTTTCAACATTTCAATTCCTTTGACAATTTCATTCTTTACTTCTTCATCTTGTTCTTTTTCCAGAGCTTTTTCCAATTCAAAAAGCACTGATTGATCTCCTATCCTTCCAATCGCCCATGCGGCGGTTCCCCGAATAATCGGTCTTGAATCTTCGTGCATCAGTTTAATTAAGTCAGGCAAAGCCGTTCTATCTTTATAATGGGCTAAAGCGATGATCGCATTTCGCTGAATCGGTTTTTTTCCTCTCCATGAACCAGCTATATGGCCGAATTTTTCTTTAAACTCGCGGTTTGAAATATGAAGAAGCGGCTTTAATTTTGGCTTTGCAATTTCAGGATCCGGTTCCATTTCAGAATGGATATGGAAATCCTTTCCTTTATTTTCCGGACAAACAAGCTGACAAGTGTCACAGCCGTAAAGCCTGTTTCCGATTTTCCCACGGTATTCATCAGGCAGAAACCCTTTTGTTTGCGTTAAAAAAGCAATACATTTCTTTGAATCGAGTTGCCCGCCTTGTACGAGCGCACCAGTCGGACATGAATCGACACATATGTTGCAGGATCCGCATCGGTCTTCAATGGGGGTGTCGGGAGGAAAAGGAATATTTGTAATCATTTCGCCCAAATATACATAAGAGCCGAATTCCGGTGTAATAATCATGCAGTTTTTTCCGCTCCATCCGATACCGGCTCGCTCTGCTACGGCCCGATCCGACAGTTCCCCCGTATCGACCATCGATTTAACCTGTGCTCCGTCTACTTTTTCTAAAATAAATCTTTCCAGCTTTTTCAACCGATCTTTTAGAATCACGTGATAGTCTGTCCCCCATGAAGCCCTGCAAAATAAACCGCGCCGCTCTTTTTTTGTACTTCTGGGAGCATTTTTCATTTTTGAAGGATATGCCAACGCTATAGAGATAATCGATTTTGCTTTTGGAAGGAGCAGCTCAGGATTTGTCCGCTTTTCGATATCAGGCTCCTCGAATCCTGACTGATATCCTAACTGCTGCTGTACAATTAGCCGCTCCTTTAATGTTTCAAAAACATCAGCACTCGCAAAACCGATTTTATCGATTCCAATTTGCTTGCTGTATTCAATAATTTCTTGTTTGAGAACTGCGAAATCCACACCGCTCCACCCCCTTTGTTTTTATTTCAAAAAATATATAAACTATGTTAAGATAAAATGGCTGAAAATAGGAGGGAAATCAATGGAAATTTTTATTGCTGAAGAGGTCAAACAACGAATTCCTCACTTTAAAATAGGCTTAATTGAGTATGATCATATTCAAGTATCCGAATCTCCCCAAATGTTAAAAGGGAGACTTCGTTTCTTTCAAGAATCTATTTTTTTCGATCTAGAAAATAAAAATGCAGCTGAATTAGACGGCATTCGAGAATGGCGGGAAATCTTTAAGCGTGTTGGCACTGATCCTAATCGATACCGTCCATCCAATGAGGCTCTTTTTCGCCGCGTTCAAAAACAGCAATACTTACAGTCTATCCATTCAGCCGTTGACTTAAATAATTTTTTCTCCTTGAAATATGAAATTCCGTTAGGCATCTACGACAGAAACAAAATAAAAGGACCTATTACGTTACAAATCGGTGAAAATGGTGATTCATATGATGCCATCAACGGCCGCCAAGTAAATTTGGAAAATAAACTAGTAACCTGTGATGCAAACGGACCTTTCGGAAGCCCCTATGTTGATTCCAAGCGAACAGCAGTACAGCTTTCAACAACAAGCGCTTTACATATCGTTTATTTAAAGCCATCGATGCGGACAGAAGAAGCAAAAAAATTACTTGAAGCGATGGCAAACATGTTTGTTCAAATTCACGGTGGAGATGCTCGCCAACAAATTTTCGCTTAAGCCTCTCCCTTTTCTTTCTTTTAATGGCATGGCAGCCATATACAAAATTTCTATAATGAAAAAACGCAATGCTTCGTTTGCTTATAAAAACGAAACACTGCGTTGATGAATGATATGTATGGAGCGGGTGATGGGAATCGAACCCACGACATCAGCTTGGAAGGCTGAGGTTTTACCACTAAACTACACCCGCATACATTATTTCTTTTCTATTAAGATGAAAAACACGCATTTGCCATGCCTCTTCCTCTTCCAGCTTATTCGAAGAAGGAGATGCGTCGAGGCAACTCGATGCTTATTCATCGAAGCATCGCTCGTGGCTGAGGTTTTACCACTAAACTACACCCGCATATATTATTCGATTTTCTATTAAAACGAAAAACACGCATTTGCCATGCCTCTTCCTCTTCCAGCTTATTCGAGGAAGTAGATGCGTCGAGGCAACTCGATGCTTATTCATCGAGGCATCGCTCGTGGTAGCCGTAATGCAATGACGGGTTTTATTATAGCAAAGCGAAAATGACGGTGCAACGGAAAAATGTAAAAAAAACGACATTTTTTTATGTTTTTGTCGAAATTGTGAACAAAATAGATACCAAGCTGTCCATTTAACACCCTATACCACTGAAAAAAGCATTAAATCAACAAGTTTTTCTTATTTTGTTCATATATTTACAAAGCTGGTGGTAAATGTCCGGCGTTTAAATGTAAACTCCGAAATCATGGCAAGCTTAGATAACAGTTAGATTGACCCCCTCAGTCATTCCTTCGCAAACTAAATTTATCAACCAACATAAAATACTAAGAGCTGAGAAGATTCCTATAAAATCAGAGTAAAGTTAAGACCGAATGATAACTATACCTCAAAAGCTACACCATTTTGATTCATTGAAAAAATGTGATGAACGCACTTATCCCATATCTTTTAACTTTCTATAGCACTTTCGTGACTACAGCTCCCATACCTTGCCCATTTCAGAGCTGTCAAGAATTTTTTCAAAGATAAATATACACTTATCCGGTGGATCAAAAATCTGCCTTTTTTATATTACTATAAACAACTTGCTCTTCTAAAAATTCAGCTGATGAATCGTTAAAAGAAAGTAAAAAATCGACGTTCAAAAACGCCGATTTTTACCTTATTTTTTCAACATTTCAAACACTTGCTCGACATCCTTATCCCCCCTGCCGGAGAGATTAACGATCACAATATCCTCCTTGCTTAGTTGCGGGGCAAGTTTCATCGCATATGCTACAGCATGTGAACTTTCAAGAGCAGGGATGATTCCTTCTAGCTTAGATAATTGCTGAAAAGCTTCCAAAGCCTCTTTTCCAGACACCGTAACATATTCTGCCCGTCCGGTTTCCTTCAAATAGCTGTGCTCTGGACCAATTCCAGGATAATCAAGCCCTGCTGCAATAGAGTAAGTCGGCATTGGATCATTATTTTCGTCAAGCAAAGTTAAGCATTTAAATCCGTGAATAACAGCTGGAACACCTTTCGTAAGCGTTGGTGCCTCTTCCGGCTCCACTCCTATTAATCTTACGTTTGGTTCGTCCAGATAATGCGCAAAAGCTCCGATTGCATTGCTTCCTCCTCCTGCACAAGCAATCACTGCTGTTGGAAGCTTCCCTTCTTTTTCAAGAATCTGCTTTTTCGACTCTTCACTAATAACCGATTGAAAATGCTTGACAATTGTTGGATACGGATGCGGGCCGACAGCAGATCCAAGCAAGTAAAACGTGTTTTGGTAATTTTCCACATAATCAGCTAAAGCTGCATCCACCGCATCCTTCAAACGTCCTTGTCCTTTTTCAACCGGTACTACCTTTGCACCAAGCAGCTCCATCCGAAACACATTTAATGCCTGCCGCTCTGTATCGAGCTTGCCCATATAGATGGTGCATTCCATTCCAAACATCGCACACGCGGTTGCTGTTGCAACACCGTGCTGTCCAGCACCCGTTTCTGCAATGATTCTAGTAGCCCCCATCCGTTTGGCAAGCAAGATCTGTCCAATTGCATTATTGATTTTATGTGCTCCGGTATGATTTAAATCTTCACGTTTTAAATAAACTTTCGCGCCCCCGAGCGCTTCTGTGAAATTTTTCGCATATGTCAGCGGATTTTCTCTACCGACATATTCTCTTAAATAATATGCCAATTCTTCATTAAACGTTGAATCGTTTTTAAATTTTTCGAAATTCTCTTCCAGTATGTCCAATGCTCTTTGCAAATCCTTTGGAACAAAGCTTCCTCCAAATTGGCCAAAATAACCCTTCTCAACTATTTGCTGACTCATCTTACTCATCTCCTCTAAACTTTTATTCAATTATAGCAAAACATGTTCAAATCAAACACTTATTTTTAGAAATTCTGCCGCTTATTATTTTGCATAGTTTAGCTCCCAAACTACACCGAATTTATCGATTACCACACCATATTTTGAATTCCAAAAAGTATCTTGCAATTCCATTTTGACCTGTCCGTCTTTCGCTAATGTTGTAAAAATTGAATTTATTTCATCTTCTGATTCCAAATCCAATGTCAGCCATATATTGTTCCCCTTCGTCACCGGTGAGAAAACATCGGCAAAATAAAGTACACATGATTCGTTAATATGCAGCTCGGCATGAATATATTTTCCTTCGTGGCCTTTAAACATTTCTTTTCCATCGGATGTCTCTACATTTTTAAGTTCTCCTCCAAATACTTGCTGATAATATTGCAACGCTTCCTTACAGTTATGCAAATAAATATGAGGGATTATTTTTTTCATCTTTTTTACCCGCCTTTGCCAGATTGTAGGGATAAACATTCTTCTCGTCCATTTTACCATAAGGGAATGACACCTTGTTTTTAAGAAGAGGAGTGCCTCCTGTTTCTGTGTAATGATTCAACATCGCATTTTCCTAGGGCCAAGCTACAATCTTTTTTGAAATAGAGCATTACTAGAAACAATTGAAATATTCTAAAATATAAAATGGAGTTAAAAAGCACAGCGTGATGCAGGTTACCTGCTCCGAAATTGCTCTTCAAATTGGTAAACAAGAAACATCTTGTTATATTGTGTAATCTTTCTTAACGAGATACTTAGCAAAAAATTCAAATTATGTAAAAATCAATTTGGAGGACACACTCATGAAGAAGAATGACTACTTTCATTCGAAAAATTACACCGGGAATCATTTACATGTAGACAACTTTAAAGATGAATTCTCCCCTTTCATCGAAGGAATTGCCTGGGAAAGAACTGATGGCACAATGGATTTATTTTTTGATGATTTAAAAGAGGAAGAATTTCAACAATTATTTGTAAATAAAGAGCATTATTATGATAAATTTAAAGGTGGATTTATAGAAAATGTTCAAACAAATGAGGAAGCGTATGAAAAATTTCGTCAATGGGTGGATGAAGTACTGGAACCGTTTAGAAATGGCCAAAAATAAGCGAATGTTCCATTGAAATGCATTTTGCAAAATTCCCCCATATTTTTACTACAAATGAAAGAAGGGATCCTATCACATGAAAAAAGACAGTTGGAATGCAGCTTTGTATGATGCAAAACATTCATTTGTTTCCAAATTTGGAGAGCATTTGCTTGATCTGTTGGAGCCAAAAAAAGGTGAACGTATTCTTGACCTCGGCTGCGGTACGGGAGATTTAGCCTGGAAGCTTTACGAATTAGGAGTTGACGTCGTCGGAATTGATAAATCAGAAAATATGATTAATCAGGCTAAAGCAAAATACCCCGGTTTAAGCTTTGAGGTGAAGGATGTTCTAAATCTTGGATACCGCAACGAGTTTGATGCCGTTTTCTCCAATGCAGTTCTTCACTGGATCAAGCCGCCAAAACAGGCGTTAATCAATATATACCAGGCCTTAAAGGAGAACGGCCGTTTTGTAGCGGAATTCGGCGGCAAAGGCAATGTCAAAATAATTACCGATGCCATCCGAAATGAATTGAATAAATTGGGCATGGAGGAATTAGCAGACCAATTTCCTTGGTATTTCCCAAGCATTGGTGAATATTCATCGTTGATGGAAGAAGTGGGGTTCCGTGTCGTGTTCGCCCAGCATTTTGACCGTCCAACGCCATTACATGGGGAGAATGGGGTAAAAAATTGGATAGAAATGTTCGCTGGCAGCCTGTTTAACAGTTTGACAAACGAAACAAAAAATCTTATCTTCACAAACGTGGAAAACAACTTGAAAAACGTCATATATAAAAATGGCATCTGGTTTGCCGATTATAAGCGAATTCGCGTCATCGGGATTAAAGAATAACACGTAAAGAGGCGTCTCATATCTTCGCGAATTGTTGAATCTAAAAGAAAGTGAACAATATGTAATTTTCTCAAAAAAATTTTGGAAAAAGCTAAATCTCCAAGAGCTTAAAGTTGCTTCTTATTTTCTCTTGATTTATGCTCAAATTAAAGGCTATTAGAATAACAGCTAAGAGCCTCCATATATTGACAGAATATAAAAATGATGATAGCATAAAGCGAACTATTTCAATAAGATTTATATGTTTTTTTAGAATCGTAGAAAGGAGCATAGTAGTAAATGAGCAAAGTTGTAATTATCAATGGAAGTCCGTTTCCATCATCAAGATTAAATGGATTAATCCAATATGCTGAACAGCAATTGCAGCAAAAAGGAATTGAGATTGATTACATTCAAGTAGCACAGCTGCCTGCGGAAGATTTAATCAAAGCAAAATTTGACAGCGAGGCGATTCTGAACGCCAACCAAAAAGTGGAACAAGCTGACGGAATTATCATCGCAAGCCCAGTGTATAAAGCAGCTTATACAGGCGTATTGAAAACATACCTTGACCTACTTCCGCAAAAAGGGCTTTTGGGCAAAACAATACTTCCGTTGTTTATCGGTGGCACATTGGCTCACCTTCTATCTATAGATTATGCGCTAAAACCAGTGTTATCCACAATGGGAGGCAGATATATTCTAGGAGGCGTTTATGCCGTTGATGCCTGGGTAACCAGAGAAGAAAATGAACAATACAGCTTGTCTGAAGAGCTGGTGCAAAGATTGGACGCAGCAGTAGAGGAATTTGCGAATGCTTTAAATGGACAAAAAGCATGATCAGCTCCTAATCAAAACTCAGAGGTTTTTTTGTTCGTACTTGATTTCGCAAAATTGCCGCTAGTAAATTAAAAGCAGACTGCCCGTACGGTGCAATCTGCTTTTTTCATTATTATTGTTAATAAAAAATGAAAGCATTTTGAGTAAAATATTGAATTTTTCTTTATACAAGATGAAGATTAACGCCACTATTTTCCCATTTTTTGATTTCAATCTCACTTAATTCAGAGCCTATAATAACTGCATCAATTTGATTTGGACTGGCAACAGTATGCAATGCAATCCTTCCTACTTTCGTATGATCCGTTACAACATAGACACTCTTCGCAGCTTTTATCATAGAACGCTTCGTTGCAGCAATCTGTTCATCAAAATGAGTAAGACCAAATTTGTGATGAAGGGCTGGCGTTCCGATGAATGCTTTGTCCACATGAAGATTACCTAACACTTCATCAGCAATGAGTCCATTTAACATATAGCTTTCCGGATATAGCGTGCCACCTGTTACAATAACTTTAATCCCATTTGAAAAACGCAACTTTGCCGCAACATTTATATCGTTTGTAATTACTGTTATGTTTTTTCTATCTAATATCGCTTCAGCAATATGAACGGTCGTTGTTCCTGAGTCTAGTATAATATTTTCGCCATCTTGTATAAACTGTGCAGCACGCATGCCAATTCTTCGTTTTTCCTCGAACTGAACGGTTTCCCGATCCTGAAAAGACGGCTCCGATTTTACTTTATCTTCCTCAATGACAACGCCGCCATGGGTCCTTCTCAATTTCCCCTCTGATTCTAATAGCGACAAATCTCTTCGAATCGTTGCCTCATGGACATTAAAATATACAGCCAATTCAGCCACAGTAGCAATTTTCTTTTCCTTTACGTATTCTACTATTTTTTTTTGCCTTTCAAGAGCTAACATAGTCGAACTTCCTAACAATTTAAATTTTTCTATTCTTATATTATTCTCTTTTCATTAGGAATTCAATCGACTATATTTTTTCAGATCTTGTTATTTCGTTTCTTCAGGCAATGTAATAAATTTGGTTAATATAGCGCTTACAAAATAAAGTATTGCCAGCACCCAAATAACTCCTACATTTCCTATTGAACCAATTAACAGGCCAACGATAGCAGGACCAACAAAAACAGGCAAGCCAGCGCCTAAATTTAGAACAGACATTGCAGCTCCTTTGTCCTCTTTCACCAACGAAGGTACTAAAGCAGACAACGGAACATATCCCGCTAACAATCCGCCCCATAAAATGGCTACTAAGCCAACGATCCAAATATTACCATTAAACCACTCTGGAAAATAATATATAGCTAAAGTAGTAACTCCGCAGCCAATACCGCCAAAATACATGATGGTATTGCGCCAGCCAATTTTATCCCCTATATATCCAAAAAATAGATTAAATAAAATATTGCTTGTAAAAATTGTCCCCCAAATAGCCAACCATGTAGATGTTGGAATTCCGTGTCCAGCAAGATAAGTAGGCAAAAAAACAGGAAATGCAAACTGCGCAGTAGTATTAATGACACGAACAATGCCGCCTAATAATACTTTCGGCTCTTCCTTGACAATTGTGACACCTTTTATAAGCTCATATAATTTTTCTTTAGCAGAACTTCCTTGATTTGGTTCTAATTTGTCTTTATTAATTATTAATGCGATTATCGCCCCTAATACGACCCAAAAGATTGATGACCACAACGTAGTATAGTGCCCAAATAATTTGATTGCAACTACGGAATAATAAGCCCCTAAAACATTTAAACCTCCTGTAAATACAAACCAAAACCAGCCGACTGCTGTTCCGAGACGCTCCTGATCGGCACGGTAAGCAATCCATACTAGGAAAGAGTATGCAAACAGCGGGTATCCCAAGCCCCTTAATGCATAAAACGGAACCATCCACCAAATATTAAAATTCGGCAGCCCAAAACTCAAAAATCCAATTGTCCCCAGTATATAAAATAACACCCCTAGCCACATCGTTCTTTTTGTACCAAGCGCTTCAACTAATACTCCGGACAGCCACGAGGAAACAGCGACTGTCACCCCATAAGCTGAAAACAATAGGCTAGTTTGCTGAACTGTAAATCCTTGATCAATTAACCAAGGACTTAGCCAGCCAATTTCCAGTCCATCTCCCATCATGAAAATTAAAATCCCTAAATAACCCCATGCAATCGAAGAAGGTATACCTAATTTTTCAGTCCATTTCACTCCAGTTACTTGTGTCATTATTTTACACCCCTTTTATTTAGTTCCATGAAAAAGATAAATATGTTTTTTTCCACCCTTTATGTTCAGCAGCTTCATCCATTGCCTTTTTTAAATCTTCTGCGTTTCGGATTGCTATGCTTTTTCCCGGTATCAACTTAGAGAGAGTTTTCTGATAATCTTCATTTAGAAATGCTTGCATCAAAGTTTTAAAATCTTCACTTGAACTTCTAGAACTTCCGTAAAGCTGCAACCCTTTTTCTAATACATCTCTTGTATTAATTGGTACACACTGCTCTGTCACCCCCATTAAAATCAATTTGCCTTCAGGCTCCAATAAATCAATCGCTTGGTTGATAGCGCTTTCGCTAAACTTGCCACCTGTGCATTCAATTGCAACTGTCACCCCTTTAGCTTCTAAAAAAGGAAAATCGTTAACTAAGTGTACAGTGGCAAAATCAAACTGATTCAGTTTTTCTTCCACTGCTCCAAACACTAATAGCTGGCTTTTAGGAATATGAAAATAATGATATAGCATTGCGGCTGTTAAATATCCTACTGGTCCATCGCCGAACACAGCAATTTTCCCTTTATGAAAATCTTCTTCTTTCAAATGATTCAGTGCATGCAGTGAAACTGAGCATAACTCTGCTAATACAGCAATCTCATCTTTCAGCTTTTCTGGAATTGGTACAACATTTTCGCTTGGCAATACTAAAAACTCCTGACCAATGCCATCATATCCGCTTCCTAAAAACACTCCAGTTTTACAATAGTTATCTGCGACATTTCTCCTGCATGATTCACAACAATCTTCTTTTTTCTTTTGTTCTAATCTGTAACCAGGGATGCTTGGCACAATTGCAACCTTTTGTCCAACTTGTATAAACTCATCTTTTGAAATGACTACTTCTCCAATCCCTTCATGAAATAATGCCATCGGAAGCTTTTGGTTAAGAGCTTCTTTTCTTCTTTTGCCGGTATAGTATCTTAAGTCTGCATGACAAATACTGGCTAAAATAGGCTGGACGACAACTTCACCTTCCTTTACTTTATGTTCAATAACTGTTTCTTTAAATTTTCCAGGCTCTATTAACCTATAAGCCTTTGAATGAATCACATCTGTCATCCTTAATCCCCCATGTTCATTTATGTTCTTTCTTGCTTGTTTTTGATTGTTTATAATGAATATAATCCGATACTGTTTAAATTGTCAATATAAATGAACAAAAATATGTTTATTTTTGCTCGATTATATTAATTTTATGCTTGTAAATTTTATTTTATTAGTTTAATATAATCAGTACAATGAAAGCATTTTCATGGAGTGGTTGGTATGGAAAAATATACTATTGGAATTGATTTCGGTACTGAATCTGGGAGAGTTTTAATAGTAAACATTGACGATGGATCTATTAAAGGACAATGTGTCATTCCATATGCGCATGGAGTGATTACAGAGATGCTTCCGACGAACGATGGGACGAGATTACCCAGAGATTATGCTCTTCAGCATCCGGGCGACTATTTAGAAGTCATTATGAAAGGAATTCCTCATGCTATAAAAGATGCAAATATCAGCTCTTCACAAATTATAGGTATTGGCATTGATTTCACCTCATCTACTATGGTCGCAGTAGATGAAAAAGGAAAACCATTATGTTTTCACAAGGAATTTCAAAACAATCCCCATGCGTGGGTAAAATTATGGAAGCATCATGGGCCGAAAAAAGAAACAGAAGAAATGTTCAAATTAGCTTCTTCACATAAAGAAAGCTGGCTAAAAAATTACGGCTACAACATTTCAACAGAATGGTTTATCCCAAAATGCTATGAAGTTTTTTGCAAAGATCGTGAAGTGTATGAAAAAGCTAGCTTATTTTTGGAAGCAGGAGATTGGATTGTTTCACAGTTAACAGGGAAAGTTGTCAGAAGCAATTGCTCGTTAGGCTTCAAAGCTTTTTGGAATGAAAACAGCGGTTTTCCCGTGCAATTTTTCGAAAAGCTCCATCCTGAATTTAAAAACATTGTTTCTTCAAAGTTAAAAGGTAAAATTGGATATATTGGTGAAAAAGCTGGGGTCCTCACTGATGAAATGTCAAGTCTTTTAGGATTGCCGAAAAATCTGCCTGTCGCCGTTGCCATTATCGATGCTCATTCCGCAGTATTAGGAGTCGGTTCATCCAAACCACACCAATTGACAATGGTAATGGGGACGTCCACTTGCCATATTATGCTGAGCAAAAAAGAAATTCATATACCGGGTATTTCGGGAGTAGTAAAAAATTCTATTATCCCAAGATTATATGCATACGAAGCCGGACAATCCGCTGTAGGCGATTTATTTGGCTGGTTTGCAAAACAAGTTCCCGAATCATTGATGAAAGAAGCGAAAGAACAAGGAATTTCAGTATTTGATTTACTGGAAAAAAAGGCATCTCACCTAGAGCCTGGTCAATCTGGTCTCATTGCATTAGATTGGCATAATGGAAACCGGTCTATACTTTCAGATGCAGATCTTTCAGGAATGATTGTAGGACTGACCCTAGCTTCCAAACCTGAGGATATCTATAGAGCATATATGGAAGCTACAGCATTTGGCGCAAAAATCATTATTTCAAATTATGAACAAGCAGGATTAAAAATTAATGAAATATTTGCTTGCGGTGGTTTGCCCCAAAAAAATGATTTACTCATGCAAATATATGCAGACGTTTTAAATAAAGAGATTATTGTTTCAGCCAGCGATTATACCCCTGCAGTTGGCGCTGCCATTCTTGGCTCTGTTGCAGCTGGCAAGGAAAATGGAGGATATGATAGCGTAGAAGAGGCTGTTGAAAAGATGAAACAGCCAATTTTGAAAACTTACAAACCAATTCTCAGCCATGTAGAAAAATATAAAAAATTATTTCAAATATATCAGCAATTACACAATTATTTCGGAATTACGAAAAAAAGTTGGATGAAGGATTTAAAATCTCTTTAATCCGAACATGTCGCCCCAAAATATCTGCATGGAAGCATATCGTCAGTGCCGAAAGCAATATGATCATTCATGCTTGAGCAAAAACTGAACACTATATTTTTAGCAGGTTTCCCACTGGAACAACCTGCTTTTTCTTTTCACGCAACAATTCTGCCAATATTTTGTTCAAGTCTGCCAAAAATTCGGCAAAAATCTATTTTGTATTTTTCTAATATTCCGCAAATTAAGCGCTTTCAATTTTGGTACGGTTCTTGCATGATATAAAGTCGAAAAAAAAATGAAAGGGGTTGTTTTGAGTGAAAGCAGCAGTAGTTAACGAATTTAAAAAAGCACTTGAAATTAAAGAGGTGGAAAGACCAAAACTAGAGGAAGGTGAAGTTTTAGTTAAGATCGAAGCATGCGGTGTGTGCCATACGGATTTACATGCAGCCCATGGTGACTGGCCGGTTAAACCGAAATTGCCGTTAATTCCGGGGCATGAAGGAGTCGGAATTGTTGTAGAAGTCGCAAAGGGAGTTAAATCAATAAAAGTGGGAGATCGCGTCGGCATCCCATGGTTATATTCTGCATGTGGTGAATGTGAATATTGTTTAACTGGTCAAGAAACACTTTGCCCGCATCAATTGAATGGCGGATATTCCGTTGATGGCGGATATGCGGAATACTGTAAAGCTCCCGCAGATTATGTGGCGAAAATTCCTGATAACTTAGATCCAGTTGAAGTAGCTCCAATTTTATGTGCAGGCGTAACGACATATAAAGCGTTGAAAGTATCAGGTGCTCGGCCAGGTGAATGGGTGGCCATTTACGGTATTGGAGGACTTGGTCATATTGCATTACAATACGCCAAAGCGATGGGACTTAATGTGGTAGCTGTTGATATCAGTGATGAAAAATCAAAATTAGCCAAAGATTTAGGTGCAGATATTGCAATCAACGGTTTAAAAGAAGATCCTGTCAAAGCGATACATGATCAAGTAGGCGGAGTTCATGCTGCTATTAGTGTAGCGGTGAATAAAAAAGCATTTGAACAGGCCTATCAGTCAGTGAAACGGGGAGGCACATTAGTTGTTGTCGGTCTGCCAAATGCTGATCTGCCTATTCCGATCTTCGATACAGTATTAAACGGCGTTTCCGTTAAAGGTTCCATCGTCGGTACAAGAAAGGACATGCAGGAAGCATTAGATTTTGCTGCTCGCGGAAAAGTCCGTCCAATTGTTGAAACCGCTGAATTAGAAGAAATAAATGAAGTATTTGAAAGAATGGAAAAAGGAAAAATCAACGGTCGTATCGTACTAAAATTGAAGGAGGATTGATGATGAGCTCAATTGCAGCCCCTAAATTAAAAGAAAAAGTTGAAAAGTTTTTATCCGGCAAGAAAAAAATGTATATAAACGGCAGCTTTGTTGAAAGCGCTTCAGGAAAAACATTTGACACTCCTAACCCTGCAACGGGAGAAAGATTGGCAACAGTTTATGAAGGAGATGCTGAAGATATCGACCGCGCTGTGAAGGCAGCCAGAGAAGCGTTTGACCGAGGACCGTGGTCAAGAATGAGCGCAGCAGAAAGAAGCAGGCTCATGTATAAACTGGCGGATTTAATGGAGGAAAATAAAGAAGAACTGGCTCAGCTAGAAACATTGGATAATGGGAAACCGATTCGTGAAACAATCAATGCCGACGTACCGTTGGCAATTGAACACATGCGTTATTATGCTGGATGGTCTACGAAAATTGTCGGACAAACAATTCCAGTCAATGGACCGTATTTTAACTATACACGTCATGAACCAGTTGGCGTCGTAGGACAAATTATTCCTTGGAACTTTCCATTGCTCATGGCAATGTGGAAGCTTGGCGCCGCGCTTGCAACCGGTTGTACAGTTGTATTAAAGCCAGCTGAACAAACACCTCTTTCAGCTTTATATTTAGCTGAACTTATTGAAGAAGCCGGTTTTCCTGCTGGTGTTGTCAATATTGTTCCCGGATTTGGTGAAACAGCAGGTGATGCATTAGTCAAACATCCACAAGTTGATAAAATTGCCTTCACAGGTTCAACTGAAGTCGGAAAATTAATTATGGCAAACGCTTCGAAATCTCTTAAACGCGTTACGTTAGAACTAGGCGGTAAATCACCGAACATCATTTTGCCTGATGCTGATTTTTCAAAAGCAATTCCGGGTGCTTTAAATGGCGTCATGTTCAACCAAGGACAAGTTTGTTGTGCAGGCAGCCGCGTCTTCATTCAGAAGAAACAGTATGACAATGTTGTGGCCGATATGGTATCCCATGCAAAATCTATTAAACAAGGATTTGGACTAAAAGCAGATACAGAAATGGGACCGCTTGTTTCTTCCGAGCAGCAAAACCGAGTCCTTGGATATATTGAAAAAGGGCTGGAAGAAGGTGCTGAACTTTTAACAGGAGGACAAAAACCTTCCGAACAAGGGTATTTTGTAGAGCCGACTATTTTTGCCAACGTTGAAGATTCTATGACCATTTCAAAAGAAGAAATATTCGGACCGGTAATCGCCGCTTTGCCATATGAAGATATAGACGAGTTGATTGAACGTGCAAACGATACAAATTATGGATTAGCAGCAGGGGTTTGGACGCGCGATGTTACAAAAGCTCATTACATTGCTAACAAGCTCCGTGCTGGAACAGTTTGGGTAAACTGTTACAACGTCTTTGACGCTGCAAGTCCGTTCGGCGGATATAAAGAATCCGGCATAGGAAGAGAAATGGGATCCTATGCATTAGACAACTATACAGAAGTGAAAAGCGTTTGGATTGCCCAGAATTAAACAAAATAGGGGAATGCTCGATAAGCCCCTAAATAATTCAAGTAGAGAAAAAAAAATCGTTTTTCTCTACTTGATTTCGTATTTTTGTCTGAAAGTAGCTGGCGGATGCCGGCTACTTTCAGTATGTTGAGGTAAGCAATGAATTGTTGCTTGCCACTTACATATTTTGTTTACCTTTTACATATTAAAAGGATTTTTTTATTTTAATATGGAATTATGTATTTATGGAAAAACTGTCAATGTTAAAGGGGGGACATAATGAACATTCATAAATTTGTCATGCCGGAGATAATATTTGGAAACGGTTCCATTTCTGAAGTTGGTAACTGCTGTTTACGTTTGGGCGCATCCAATGTGCTCATCGTCAGTGATCGCGGTATTTCGGAGGTCGGTTGGCTGGATGTAGTCATTGATAGCTGCGTGAAAGCCGGTTTAAAATATGAGACATTCATTGATATTACGATTAATCCAAAGGATACAGAAGTGGATAAAGGTCGAAATATATATCTTAAATGTGGATGCGATTCGGTGATAGGGATTGGCGGAGGCAGCGCTATTGATGCAGCCAAAGCTATTGCTCTGTTAGCGACAAATGGCGGAGTCATTCATGATTATGAAGGCGTCGACAAAATTAAGCATCCCCTCCCGCCTCAAATCATGATCCCTACTACAGCCGGCTCGGGATCGGAGGTTTCACAATTTTCTATTATTTTAAATACAGAAAAACAGAAAAAGATGACCATTATTTCAAAATCGTTAATACCTGATATTGCTATTATTGACCCTGAAACACTCGTGACGAAAAGTTCCCATTTAACTGCTTCAACAGGAATCGACGTATTAACACATGGGATTGAATCGTATATTAGTTTGGCCGCAACACCACTAACTGATGTTCATGCCAAAAATTCCATATCGCTTGTCGCTAAATATTTACGGCCTTCTGTCGCCTCTAAATTAAATAAAGAGGCGAAAACCAATATGGCAATGGCAAGTTTACAAGCTGGAATTGCTTTTTCCAATGCCATTTTAGGAGCCGTTCATGCAATGTCTCATGCAGTTGGTGGCAGATATCCTATTTTGCATGGCGATGTGAATTCTATTTTATTGCCTCATGTCATGGAATTTAATTATTTAGCAAATCCTCAAAAATTTGCAGATATTGCGTATCTCCTTGGATTAAATGATTGCGACATATCCAAAATGGAAGCTGCCAAAAAGGCGATTGACCTTGTGAAAGAATTAATTCAAGATGTCGGAGCTCCGCAAAGGCTGTCTGAAATTCATGTGAAAAAAGAAGAAATTCCTCAAATGAGCCTAACTGCTTTAAATGATGCATGTATGATCACAAATCCAAGGGATGTCACTGTCGAAATCATTGAAGAACTTTTCAGAAAGGCTTGGTAGAAATGTTGCTAAAAGAGCGGGAAGAAATGATCAGCAAGCTGACTGGTGTTCAGTCTTCTAAAAAAAGCTACTATAATGAATTGAAAATCATGGTTGAAGAGCTCAAAAAGAAAAACATGCAGCTAGAGGTGATAAATGAGGTAAATAGAAGCTTCAATATCGATATGTCAATAGATGAAATGTTGAAAAATATATTTGAAAAGCTAAAAATTTTTTTTCCGCTTGAACGAATCAGTTTATCTTTATATGAACACGATAAGCTGACGTTAACAAATGTATATCCTCCCAATTCTTTATATTTTCCTATTGGATTTGTTTTTCCAAAAAAAGATTCTTTATATTGGCAGGCAATTGAGTCGTCAGAAAAAATTTTTTACCAAATGAATAATGATCTTCATTATTTCATTGAAAAAAAGGCGTATCAATCATTAGGTATTCAAAGCGCCTTAGTCATTCCCCTCATAAGCAAAGATGCTGCTATCGGTCTTTTAAGCATTGGAAGCAAAAAAATCAATCATTTCGATGAATCAGACCTTGCGTTTTTTCAGCAGCTATCCGATCAGATTGCCGTTTGCATCGAAAATGTCCGTCTTTATCATAAAGTCTTAACAGCCAAAAAAGAATGGGAAGAAACGTTTCGTGCGGTATCAGATATGATGTTTATTACCGATTTAGAAGGAAATATATTAAAATCGAATGATTCTGCAAAAGAATATTTTAAAACCGATCTTATCGGACAGAATATACACAAGTTATTAGAAATTGATAAAAAGGAAGCTACTCAGGAAAAATATCTCTCAGTCAAAGAAAATATTATTGATGAGTTTCATTTAAAAAATCACGTCTTTGAATTCCGCTCATTTCCGATCTTTAATAGGAGCCATGAGGTTTATTCATATATCATCTACATTATCGATATTACAGAAAAACGAAAGATGGAAGCTCAACTAATTCAGTCTGGAAAATTAGCGGCTATTGGAGAAATGGCAGCCGGAATCGCGCATGAACTGAACAGCCCTTTAACAGCTATCCTTGGCAATTCTCAGCTTTTATTAAGATCATTCAAACAGGACGACCGCTCCTACAAACTTTTATCAGACATATATTTATGTGGAAAAAGGTGTAAATCCATTATCCAAAATTTACTTACTTTTTCGCGTCAAGATGAATATGTGTTCGAAGAATGCTCTATCAATGAAGCGGTGGAACAAGTATTAGGAATTTTTAGCGACCAGTTTAAGCAACAAAATATCATCATTCAAAAAGAACTAGCTGAGCATATAGATCATGTGAAAGGAAATATTCAACAAATCGGACAGATCATTTTAAACTTATTAATTAATGCAAAGGATGCCTTGGAAGAAAAAAATATACCGAAGAAGATCATCAAGATTGAAACAAAAGAAATAATTGAAGACAACAAAAAATGGATCACAGTGTCCATAACAGATAATGGAATCGGAATTCAAAACCAGCATTTGCAGGAAATATTTAATCCTTTTTTTACCACGAAAAGTCCAGGAAAAGGCACTGGACTAGGATTGTCCGTTAGTTTAGGGATCGCTGAAACACACGGCGGTACAATTGTCGTGAACAGTAAATACGGAGAAGGCAGTGAATTTATTTTAAAGCTCCCAGTTAGACACGAATAGAAAGGGAGATGATTTGCAATGAAAAAGGTACTAGTAATAGACGACGAACGTGAAGTAGGGAACTTTTTTCGACATCTTTTAGAAGAAAAAGGATATGATGTAAAAGTAGGTTTGAATGCTGAAGATTTTTCCAACTTAATTTCGCTCCATTCCTTTGATTTAGCACTAATTGATGTAAAGCTGCCTGGTACAGATGGTCTTCATTTGCTTAAGCAATTAAAAGCAGCTCATCCTTCCTGTAAAGCTATCATCATGACAGGATACAGCACAGTGAAAACGGCTGTAGAGGCCATTAAGAATGGTGCAAATGATTATATTGAAAAACCGTTCGATGATATAAGCCAATTAGAGAAAACATTAGAAGATTTATTAAATAGCGAGAAATTTTCTTCACCAGCAAACACCGACAAACTGGCCGATACGATTGGATTTATTATCGGCAACAATAAAAAGATGAATGAATTAGTCAAGCTGGCGGAAAAAATTGCTAAGAAAAACATAAATGTATTAATTGAAGGAGAAACAGGAACAGGCAAAGAGGTGCTTGCCCATTTTATTCACAACATGAGCTTAAGATACGATCAACCATTTGTCCGAATAAATTGCGGAGCTGTTTCCGAAACGTTATTGGAGAGTGAATTATTCGGGCATGAAAAAGGTGCTTTTACTGGAGCCATTAAACAGAAAAAAGGAATATTTGAAATAGCCAATAACGGTACATTGTTTTTAGATGAAATTGGTGAAGCAAGCCAGGCCATTCAAGTACAGCTGCTAAGAGTACTAGAGACGGGGGAATATTTCAGAGTAGGCGGTGAATCAATCCGTAAAACGAATACACGGATCATTGCGGCCACGAATAAAAATTTGGCCGAGGCTGTCCAAGAAAAAACGTTTCGAGAAGATTTATTGTATCGTTTAGACGTAGTGAAATTAAGAATTCCCCCTCTGCGAAACAGAATAGAAGATCTCCCGCTGTTTTTGGATTATTTTCTAAAAAAGATAAATGCTTCACATCTAACATTCTCTGATGAAAGCATTGAACTAATGAAAAACTATAACTGGCCTGGAAATGTAAGAGAGCTATTTAACATTGTCAAAAGAGCCGCAACATTGGCAGATGGAGAGACAAACATAATTACGCCAAAATATTTACCCGACAAATTAAAAACCAGCTTCAGCTTCCAACTAACAAAATTTCCAAAAGCTAGCACAGTTCATGATGATTTAGAAGCTTATTTATCGAATTGGACGAAACATATTTTATCGTTATGGAAGCAGCAAGATGACATCGACCTTGAACAAGTATTGGATTCCATTAAAGAATTAGAAAAACAAATTGGCCGATCATTTGTCCTCAAATCACTAAAAAAACATACAGGAGATCGAAAAAAAACAGCAGAAGCACTAAACATTACAACTCGGCAGCTACGATATTTGCTTAATGAAAAAGGGAAAATTTGATCTATTCAAACAGTTGAGCTGTCTCAAAAGTCGATAAAAAGCGACTTTTGAGACAGCTTTTTCTTTTTCCTTGTTTCAAGCCTAACAAAAATACCCTTTATTGTTAAATTTGTGTAACGACAATCTTCATTTATGAGTAAGCAAAAAGCTGCTGAACAAAACCATAACATGGATCAACCAATAAAGTCGGGAGAATACGTTCAACGCTGCATTTGGTTCTTACAAAACAAGCCATTTGGTTCTATTAATGGATCGACAACTTCTCTACTATCCATTGAACGAAGAACTGAAAACGAAGCCGAGAAACAGTCTTTTGTCTGACGAAAATGAACAGTTCAACAACCGACGTTAAAACAAGAGCAGAATTCGGTTATTTAAGGTTAATCGGTTCTTCCAACTTTCCCCTTTCGTTTCTTGGAATAGGTACGGGTGGAACATTGCCATGGCTATAACTTCATCATTTTCATATTAAAATGCAAATAAAAAAAGTGAGAGAAGAAAAATACGATGTTTTTCTTCCCTCGTGTTCATGATTAGAGATTATTGTACAGTTCCGTTTATTATCTTGCAAAAAATATCTTTAACTTCATTTTTAAAAATTTCATTGATTCATCGGACGTAATGATTTTGAAAGGGATAATGTTTATCAATATTCTTTTTCTAGAATTGTGCTGACCAAAATCCTTCATATTTCTTTTAGGACAACATTCATTTTGAATACTTATTGGTTAATGTATATATTTTTTGATAATTGCCCATCAAGCTGAAAACGCTCGATAATTTGTCCGACAATTGCTTTGCCTATTGGAATAGATGCAGTAGCTGCAGGAGATGGCGCATTGCATACGTGTAGTGATCTTTTCCCCGAGAAAATGGCAAAATCATCTACCATGCTGCCGTCAAACATAATCGCTTGTGCCCGAACCCCCGCATGGGTAGGAACAATATCTCTCTCCGTCAACTCCGGAATCAGGCGCTGCAGACTCCGCAAAAAGGCTTGCTTGCTTAAAGAACGCATATATTCTTTCATGCCTTCTTTTATATTTGGCATTGCCATCTTCCAGAAGCCCGGATAGGTTAATGTTTCAAAAAGATCTTTAACATTAATGTCACTTTTTTTATAACCTTCCCGTTTAAAAGCTAAAACAGCATTAGGTCCTGCATGGACCTCACCATTAATCATCCGGGTAAAATGAACTCCAAGAAATGGAAAGTTTGGATTTGGTACCGGGTAAATCAAATGCTTTACAAGATACCTTTTCTCCGGTACCAATTCATAATATTCTCCACGGAATGGTACAATTTTCATGCCAGTTTTGATTCCTGTCATTTTTGCCACACGATCGCTGTTCAAACCGGCACAATTAATGAGAAATCGTGCTCGTATCGTTCCGTTGTTTGTCTCAATGGTCACACCATCCATATTTTCAGAGATGTTTTCAACTTTCGTACCGAGACGAATGTCTCCGTCGCCTTCTTGAATAATACGGGCAAATGTAGAAGATACACGTTTATAATCGACAATACCACAACTCGGTACATGGATAGCGGCCAGCCCCCTTACATGCGGTTCGATCTCTTTCAATTCTTCAGATCCAATTTTCTTGACATTCAACTTATTCTGCAAACCGCGTTCATATAGATTGTCCATAAGCGGAAGCTCTTCCGGTTCAGCTGCTACAATAACCTTACCGCATATATCAAATTCGATACCATGTTCTTCACAAAATCGAACCATTGCGGCGTTGCCTTCACGTGCAAATCTTGCCTTATAACTCCCGGGTTTATAATAAATACCTGAATGAATCACTCCGCTATTATGTCCAGTTTGATGGTAGGCTAGTTCTTTTTCTTTTTCAATTATGACAATTTTCGCACCCGGATACTGTTGTGTAAGCGCCATACCTGTAGATAAACCAACAATTCCCCCGCCAATGATCGAAAAATCATACATGTATATCCCTCATTTTCCCTTATAATAAATTTTCTTTTTTATTTAATTTAAACACCCATCGAAATATACTTAACTTCTAAATATTCGTCTATTCCATGGTG